>Ga0194132_10000055_pt1 | contig 193406 bp, 154 predicted proteins | sample TA2KigOf80mmetaG_FD_148612 | JGI IMG/M metagenome (GOLD analysis project Ga0194132, IMG submission 148612) | Freshwater microbial communities from Lake Tanganyika, Tanzania - TA2015054 Kigoma Offshore 80m | ecosystem: Environmental > Aquatic > Freshwater > Lake | place: Tanzania: Lake...
ACCGCTGACATTATGCGTAGTACTGCTTGTACATGCCCCGCCTGAACAACCATCCGCCCAGGGGCCCTAGCCATTTGAGCACGTGATACATGTGTCCGAGATCGATCATCTCAATCAGATTCCCGTCGAGATCCCTGGCAAAGAAAAAGGTGTGCCCCCGTGGCGATCGTTCGGGCTGACTGACGCACTCGACACCTTTCTCCCGGAGATAGTCGTACCACTTCCGCGTATTCCGCACATTGAAGCTGATGTGGGTGAGGCCCACGCGATTCCACGGAATCGTGACGGGCGGCTGCCGCGGCTCGAAGGCGAAGATCTCGAGTGTCGCGCCGCCGGGCACCCGAATCCATCCGATCTTGCAGCGTGGCGTCGGACCCTCGACACCGAAGAAGCTTTGCACGCGATCGGGCGGCGTGTCGGCGACACCGACGAGCGGACAGCCGAACACGCGCCAGTAGAACTGCACGGCCTTGTTGAAGTCGGAGACCGTGATGCCGACATGGCTGAACGATCGTGCGCGCACGTCTGAACCTCCTCGTACCAGGCGCGGCTGAGCGGCCCGCGCTCCCCACTCGGGGTCTTCTCCGCACCTGCGAGCCCTCTCACATCCTCCGCAGATCGGTCGCCTTCAGATGGTCCGCTACCCGCAGCGCTTGCGCTGCAATCGTGAGCGCTGGATTGACGGCCGCCGACGAGGGGAAAAACGACGCATCCACCACGAAGAGATTGGGAACCTCGTGCGCTCGGCAGAAGGAGTCGAGCACCGAGGTACGCGGATCGCCCCCGAAGCACACCGTGCCGCACTGATGCGTCGTGTTCTGCGCCCCATGCGAGTGCGTCATCACGACCCAGAAACCGAGCCGTTTCAGCATGCGCTTGGCCTCCTGCACGAGGCGCGCGTGCGCCCGCACGTTGTTCGGCCGGTACCGCAGGTGAATCCGACCGGAGCCGTCTACGGTGACGCGGTTGTCATCGTGCGGCAGATCCTCGGTCATCGCCAGCCAGTCGACACCCCGTGCCACCCAGGCCTCATAGGCCCAGAGGGGAATCCACGGTACGACCGTCTGTGCCATCACGCCGTGCGTGCGTCCCTGCGCCTGAATCTGCCCGAGCGGCACGTCGGTATGTGCGCTCCGGAAATAGAAATCGTTGATCGCGACCGTCTTCTGGAACACGCTGTCGTTCGGCCTGAAGGGATGAAACCCTTGCATCATTGTCGCCAAATGGGCCATGTACCGCTTCCCCACCAGGCCCGACCGATTGGCGAGTCCGGCGGGGTGGCTGGTGTCAGCCGACCGCAGCAGCAGGGCGGCGGAGTTCACCGCTCCACACGAAACGACCACGAGCGGGGCTTCCGCGCGGACGAGGGCGCCGTCCTTCTCGACTTCGACCGCCGTCACACGGCGTCCCGTGGCGTCGGTGATCAACCGTCTGGCGAACGCATGCGTCCACAGCGTGACCGTGGGCTGGCGCATCGCGGGTCTGATGCAACAGATGTCGGCCTCGCTCTTCGCCAGCACGCGACACGGGAACGAGTTGCACGTGTTGCAGAGCTGACAGCCGTCGGCCTCGCCCGGCCGCATGAGACCGAGCGGGAGCGGAGACGGATGCAGTCCCTGGGCGGTGAGCTGTTCGATGATCGCCGCCATGCGCGGCGCGTGGGGGATCGGCGGATGCGGAAACGGTTCCCGCGGCGACTCGGTCGGATCGAGGCCGTGCTGCCCATGAACGTGATACAAGCGCTCGGCGCGGTCGTAGTACGGCGCCAGCGTGTCGTAGTCGATCGGCCACGGCGGCGAGACACCGTCGAGGTGCTCGACCGCCTCGAAGTCCTGGCGTCGCAGCCGATACAGCACCGCACCCCAGAACTTCGTGTTGCCGCCGACGCCGTAGTGCGTATAAGGCGTGAACGGGCGTCCGTCCTCATCCCACCACGTCTCGGCCGCGCGGTACCGGCGATCGCGCCACACGGCGCGCGGACTCCAGTTCTCGGGCTCCTGCGGCACGAAATCGCCGCGTTCGACGATGAGCAGCCGGGCACCGGTCGTGGACAGGGCGTGCGCCAGCGTTCCGCCGCCAGCGCCGCTGCCGATGATGATGACGTCGAAACGGGACGCAGCCATCACGATCCGGGCGAGGGCGACGCTGTGCCACTCATGACCGGCGAGCCGAGCGTCGCGTAGACCTGCTCCATCAAGCGGTGATCCTCGAGCGCGCGCTCGAGGCTCATCTCGGGCGCCCGGTGCTCCCGAATCGCCTGCGCGAAGTCGCGATACATGGCTTGATACCCACGAATGTCGAAGAAGCCGGGGAAGATGAACAACGGCCGACCCCGACCGCGCGCGAACACGAAGAGCCCGTTCGACTCGAACGTGATCACACCTTGTCGGCCGAAGATCTTCGACAGCCGGAGGCCCTTGAGGAGCGACGGCACCTCGCGCGAGTAGAAGAGCGAGCCCACAGCGGCGTTGTCGTAGGTGAACGCCACCATCATGCTCTTCTGGCGGATGTCTGTGCCATTCTGCGCGAGCGTGGGTCTGTAGCCTCGAATGCTGACGATCCGCGGGCCGAGGCTGCCGGCCAAGTGCAGCCAGTGAATGCCCTCCTCGAAGAATGCATCACCGCCCGCCATCGTCTCGTCGTTCCGCCAGTCGTCGGCGGCTTTCGGCCGATGAGCGATGCTGGAGAACTGCGCGAAGACCATCTCGCCGATGAACGACCGCGCGAGGAGTCGTCGCAGCCCCTGTGCGAGCGGCTTGTAGTGATCGTTCTCGCCGACTAGCACGACCCGGTCGGCCCGATCCCTGGCCTGAAGCGCGGTGCGGTAGTCGTCGACGGAGAGCAATGCCGGCTTCTCGACCAGGACGTGCTTGCCCGCCGCAAGCGCGTGCAGGGTCAGATCGAGGTGATAGCGAGGGGGCACCGCGACCACGACCGCGTCCACGCGCGGATCGGCCAGGGCCGCCTCGTAGCTGCCGTAGCTCGCCGCCCCTCCGTAGCGGGCCCGGAAGGCCTCCGCGCGCCGCGCGTCCCGGCTGGCATAGCTCGGTTCGAAGATCCCTCGAAGCCGCTTCAGGTGTCGGCTGTGGACGCGGGCGATGAAGCCGCAGCCAAGGAAGGCGACGCGCAACGGTCCGGGCATCGAACGCGCCCACTTTATCGCAGTCCGTGGGCCGGGGGTCGCGCCGCGCCTCGAGACCCGGCCGGGGCGCGGGGCGACGGACGGACCGGTCCAGGACGGTCTCCGATCGGCACGAGGAGGTCGAGCCGCAGCTCCCGGCGACCCTCCCCGACCTTCACCGACGTGACTTCGCCTGTCGCATTGGTGATCGGATCCCGCAACCAGATCAGGTACCGGCCAGGCACGAGCGTCGGGGGCGTGACGCCGTCGCTCATCTGGGAAAACGGACTGCCTTGCGTCCTTCCCAGCTCGAAAAGCAGCACGGGCACGTAGAACACCTCGACATCTGGCCTGGCTTCGGTCGCCGTGAGGGCCCGGACACGCACCATCACCGAAGGGCCCAGGCGCCCGGCGCTCAGTCGTGAATGCTCCAGCTTGATTTCCAGATCGTCGGCGAGCGCCTCCACGACGCGGTCGAACGGTACGTTTCCTCCGCGCTTCATCGCGCCGTTCAGCGCATGCACGGTCTTGGCGAGGTGCTCGCGGTAGTCGAGCGGCGACTGCGCGGGCCAGAGCGCCGAGGCCGCCAACAGCGTGTGCAGGGCGGCGGTGGCGCGCTGCCGGGCCGCGTGCCCGGCTCGTGTCGTCACGGGCAGCTGTCCGATGAGCGAGCGAAGGGCCCGCAAGCTTGCGGCCACCTGCGGGGGCTGGAGCGGGTCGGCGGGACCGGACGCGACCGCCCGGACCTCAGCCTGGGGGCTCGCGACCGTCGGCCTCACCGGCCCGGACGCGACTTGCTGGGGAGCCCAGAGGAGCATCGCCGCCGTAATCGAGCACACCACCATGAAGGCTACACACCGCGTCGCCCTGATGCCCACCCCACCGCCGCGCGTCACGGCGCACGCTCGCGGGGGGCGACGGCAGACGCCGGCAGGTCACTGAATGGCCACCGCCACGCTCTCGCCACGGCCTGCGAGGACGGCCTCGCACGCGGCGACTCGCGTGGCCAGGGCCAACCCTTCAGCCGCCTTCGAGACCTCCGCCAGCGAGGGGAACGAGGGGGCGACACGGATGTTGCGATCGTTCGGATCGTTGCCATACGGAAACGTCGATCCCGCCGGCACCACGGTGATACCAGCTGTCTTCGCCAGCGCGATCACCCGACGAGCGCTTCCCATTAGCACATCGAGGCTCACGAAGTAGCCGCCCTTCGGCCTCGTCCACGAAGCGATCCCCGTTCCTCCGAGGACCTTCGTGAAGGTGTCGTCAACCGCGGTGAACTTGGGGGCGAGGATGGCGGCATGCCGGGCCATGAGCGCCGCCAAGCCTGCGGGATTCTTGAGGAACCGCACGTGCCGGAGCTGGTTCAGTTTGTCGGCGCCGATCGTTCGCCGTTCCATCTGCTCGAGCATCCACTTCACGTTGGCGGGCGAGCTCGCAAAGGTCGCAATGCCCGCGCCGGCAAAGGTCATCTTCGAGGTCGACGCGAAGACAAAGGCCCGGTCGGGCCGCCCACGCTGATCGCACAGCGCGAGGATGTCGGCCAGCGCTGGACGTTCGGCGGTCAGGTGGTGCTCGCAGTAGGCGTTATCCCAGAACAGGCGGAAGTCGTCGGCGGCCGTCGGCATCGATGCCAGGCGTTCCACGACCTCGGGCGCGTAGACCTCGCCGGTTGGATTGCTGTACTTCGGCACGCACCACATGCCCTTGATGCCCGGATCGGACGCCGCCAGCCGCTCCACGACATCCATATCCGGGCCCTGGCCGGTCAGAGGCACTGGGACCATGCGGACGCCGAACCCGGCGCAGATGGTGAAATGCCGGTCGTACCCAGGCACGGGACAAAGAAAGGACGCCGGGTTCGCCGCGGACCACGGAGCGCGGCTCCCCGGGACCCCACGGAGCATCGCCCATTCCAACGCATCGTGCATCAACTCGAGCGACGAGTTGCCTGCCACGAGGACGCGTTCGGCCGACGTGCCGAGAACCGAGGCGAAGAGCGCCCGCGCCTCGGGGAGCCCGTGCAAGCCCCCATAATTGCGACAGTCAGTCCCATCGGCCGCGAAGACGTCGCCGGGGCCGAGCACGGTCAGGAGATCACTCGACAGATCGAGCTGCTCGGGCGACGGCTTCCCGCGACCGAGATTCAGGTTCAGCGACTGCGCGCAAAACGCCTGGAACTGGACGGTGGCGTCCTCGTGCGCGGCGCGGAGATCGGGAGTCGACAGAGTCTGGAAATCAGCCATCAGTGCCTCGCGTCGAAGACGGTCGAAACGCGCCTCTATGTTCTCACGTCCGAGCATGCCGGTGGATATCGGCGTGCACCCGGCGATTCCCAGGCGCCGCGTCGCCGCCCTCGGTGCAACGGGACACCGCCAACTGCTATCCTGCTCTGACCGCCTTGGGATGGTTCGCGCCCCGTCAGGACGCGGCCATCTGGCGCCCTCATGCACGGGTCGTCCCTCATCCGTCGCGCGCCGCCGATTTGGCTCGGCCCGCTTCGTATCACGAGTGCGACAGTGGTGTTCTTGGCCCTCCTCTGGCGGACCGGAACCCCACACGCGTCCCGACGTGACGGACGCGCTTCGCACGTCGTGCTGTCCGTTGTCGGCACGAACGATCTCCACGGCCGAATCTTCACGTCGCATGGGCGGGGTGGCCTTGCGCTCTTCGGAGGGTTCGTTCGCAATCTTCGCGACGCGAGGCGGGCAGATGGCGGCGCGGTACTGCTGGTCGACGCCGGCGACACGTTCCAGGGAGGCATCGAATCGAATCTGAGCGAGGGTGCGGTCGTCGTCGACGCCTACAACGCGCTCGGCTACACGGCCGCCGCCATCGGGAATCACGAGTTCGACTTCGGTCCGCTCGACGACGTCAATGGGCACGATGGTCCCGCGGCCGATCCGCGTGGGGCGCTCAAGACCATCGCCGCGCGCGCTCGGTTCCCCGTCCTGGCCGCGAACTTGCTCGACGCGACGACGGGGCGGCCCGTCGAATGGCCGAACGTCACCGGGTCGACTCTGGTGCGTGTGGCAGACGTCACGGTCGGCCTTATCGGCGTGATGACCATCGACGCGTTGCGCGCGACGCTGAGCGTCAACGTCACCGGACTGCGGATCGCACCCCTCGTCGAGACGATCGCCCGGGAGGCACGCTCGCTGCGCTCCCGGGGAGCGACCGTCGTGGTCGTGGTCGCGCACGCCGGGGGGCGCTGCGCGGACTTCACGTCGCCGACCGACCTCTCGTCGTGCGATCGCTCCTCGGAGATCTTCGAGGTGGCACGACAGCTTCCCACTCGCCTCGTCGATGCCATCATCGCGGGACATACGCACGCGGGGCTGGCCCACGAGGTTGCCGGCATCCCCATCGTCGAAGGAGGGGCCCTCGGGACGGCGTTCAGTCGCGTCGACCTGACGGTCAGCCGTGCGACGAAGCGCGTCACGCACGCGAGACCCTTCCCGCCTCGAGAAGTGTGCGCGCTTCAAGCCACCCCCACCGGGGCCTGCGTGACAGACGATGTCACTGGGCCGTTGGCTCGCGTCCTCTATGAAGGACGGGAGGTCTGGCCGGACCAGACGATCACGCGAGCCATGGAGCCTGCGCTCGCCCGTGTGCGCGCCCGACGGGCCGTCCCGATCGGGGTCGTCGTCACGACGCCAATCAGACGCGAGGGCGATCTCGAATCGCCGCTCGGCAACCTCTTCGCCCACGCCGTGCGCGAATCGACCGGCGCCGACGTCGCGCTCACGAGCAATCGCTTCGCGGGCCTTCGCGCAGATCTCGAGGAGGGACCGCTCACGTTCGGACAGCTCTACGACGTCTTCCCGTTCGACGATCGCCTCGTGCAGCTGCCGGTGACGGGCGCCGAGCTCCGGCACATCGTCGCGGCCGACGTGCGACGGGAGCGTCGGGGCGCCATCGCCCTCTCGGGCGTCCATGCACGCGCCACCTGCACGAGCGACGGGCTCAGGATCGATCTCACGCGGTCCAGCTCAGCACCCCTTCTGGACGCCGATCGCCTCACGCTCGTGACAACGGACCTGTTGGCGCGGGGAGCGCTCTTTGTGGCACTCCCCGGGGACGCTCGGTTCGACGTGCCCCAGTCGGCCCCCCTGGCTCGAGAAGTCGTCGCCGGCTGGCTGAGACGCCGCGGTGGCCGGCTGTCGGCGTCCGAATTCGCCGATGCCGAGCGCCCTCATTGGCGCCCGTTCGAGATGGGCGTGGGGCGCTGCACCCCCACCGCCCCGGCCGATCATCCCCGGTGAGCTTCGCGCTACTATTCAGACGCGAGGCTGAGATATGCGTTGTGTACTGCCGAACGGAGCCGGCTCCCGGTCGATCGGGCTCCTGGTCGGGCTCCTCTTCAGTTGCGGTGCGGCAGCGGCGAAAGAGCGCATCTACGTCGACCAGTGGAGCCCGACACGGTCCGAGCTCTTCATCGCCGACGCCGATGGCTCGAACCCTCGCAAGCTCATTCCCGGTGCCTCCATCGACTACAACGCCTCGTTCTCGGCCGATGGCGAATGGGTGGTTTTCACCTCCGAGCGGCACGGGTCGGCCGACATCTTCCGGGTCAAGACGACGGGCATGGGGTTGGAGCGGCTGACGGACGACGCGGCGTACGACGACCAGGCTGCGCTGTCACCCGACGGCCGCTCGATGGCCTTCGTCTCCACGCGGGGCGACGGCACGACCGACATCTACGTGCTCGACCTTGCGTCGAAATCGATCCGAAATCTCACCAGCAGCCCCGGCGGCGATTTCAGGCCGGCGTGGTCACCGGATGGCCGCCTGATCGCGTTCTCGTCCGATCGAGGCACCCGCGTTCAGATGTCGAGAGGACGTTGGGAGCAGCTTCATGCCACGAGCATCTACATCGTCGGCACGGATGGACAGGGGCTTCGCAAGCTGACGACGGCTGAGGGGCAGGCCGTCGGGTCGCCAAAGTGGTCGCATGACGGCCGGCACGTGGTCTTCTACGAGCTCGCCGTCGCGAACACGTTCGACGTCCGCCAACTGCAAGACCAGGCCACAACCGAGTCGCGCATCGTCTCCATCGAAGTCGCCACGGGCACGCGCCGCGAGCATGCTTCCGGACGCGGCTTGAAGGTGGCGCCCCAGATGCTTGGCGTCGATCGCGTGGCGTACCTCGTCAAGGCGGGTCCGAGCGCGACGATTGCGTTCTCGACAGGAGAGAAGGGAGCGACTGGCGACATCGGCAGTCCTTCCTGGACTCCTGACGGGTCCCGAGTCGTCTATCACCGCGGACAGATCGGCACGATCCCTGAGCCGCGAGCACCCGGCGGTCCACTCGCCGGTGTCGATCCGCACATCGATCTGCGCTTTGCGAGCGGCTTTCCGGCGGCGTCACCCGACGGTCGGCACCTGGTGCTCAGCGAGCGCACGGGCCGCAACAACCCCGACGATCGGACGGCGCTCGTCGTGTGGCCACTCGATGCCTCGAGCCCCCAGCGCATCTACCGCGGAGACGGTTCCGTGATGGGACCTCATGTTTCCCCCGACGGACGCCGGATCGCGTTCGGTGTCGGGAACTACTTCCTCGCACGGACCAAGCCGGCGCAAGTCATGGTGGTCGGAGTCGATGGCAGCGATCCCCGCCCCGTGACCACCGGTCCGGGCAACGCCGGCTTTCCCAACTGGTCTCCCGATGGCCGGTCGATCGTGTACCGCTACTGGACGAATGCGGCTGGCGGCCTTCGAATCGTGAACCTCTCCGACGGCACCGTGCGCACGCTGACCGAAGGGTACGACAACTTTCCCATGTGGTCACCGAAGGGCGATCGCATCGCGTTCAGCCGATTGGCCAGAGGCGAGTTCGACATCTACACGATTCGCCCGGACGGTACGGATCTGAAGCGCTTGACCGATGCACCGGGGAACGACTCCCATCCGGCCTGGTCGCCTGACGGGACGTCGATCCTCTTCAGCAGCTCACGGCTCGGGTTCCGCGATGAGGCCGCACTCTTCGACATCCCGCAACCGTACGGTGAGCTCTTCGTCATGAACGCCGACGGCACGGGTCAGCGCACGCTGACCGACAACCGGTGGGAGGAAGGCACGCCCGCGTGGGTGCCCAGCGCGGCGCGAAGTAATTGACGCGGGGCTCCGCCCCACACCCCGACTCGGGCGGTAAACAACCGTCAGCTCTTGCGAGGGAAGGTCGCTCTATAATGCCAGGAACGAGGAGGTTTCCATGCACCTTCGATTCTGGTATCCGCTCGGCGCGTTGGCGGTCGCCGCCGGACTTGCGGCGTTTCTGACGGGTACGACCGTGGCTGGACAGACAGGGAGCGCGAAGAAGTCGGGAGTGCCGCGCACACCCGATGGCCGGCCCGATCTGCAAGGCACCTGGACGAACAACAGCGTGACGCCGCTCGAGCGCCCCAAGGCATGGGCTGGCAAGACCACCCTCACCGACGCCGAGATGGCGCAGCTGAAGAAGCTGACCGTCGAGGTGACCGAAGACGGCGGCGATGCCCAGTTCGGCGATAGCGTCATCGAGCACGCGCTGGCCGGCAACAAGAACCCGACCTCCTACGATCCGGGCACGGGCAACTACAACCAGTTCTGGCTCGTCGATCGCACCGTCGAGGATCGGAGGACGTCGCTCATCACCGATCCGCCCGACGGCCGGCTTCCCCCGATCACGCAGGCTGCCCGCGATCGGCAGGCGGCCGCGGTCGCGGCGCGCAAACAGCGCACGAACGACTACGTCGACGACCCCGAAGAGCGGGGGCTCGGCGAGCGCTGCGTGAATTTCGGCGTGCCGAAGATCGGTGCCGGCTACAACAGCTACTACCAGATCGTGCAAACGCCGACCCATGTCATGTTTCTGAGCGAGATGGCACACGACGCGCGCATCATTCCGCTCGACGGTCGCCCGCACCTGGATCCACGCGTCGAGGTCTGGAACGGCGATCCACGTGGCCGGTGGGAGGGTGACACACTCGTGGTCGAGTCGACGAACTTCTCCAAGAAGAGCGAGTTCAGAGGCTCACGGGAGCACCTGAAGCTCGTCGAGAAGTTCACGCGTGTCAGCCAGCACACGTTGAACTACGAGATCACCGTCACCGATCCGACCGTGTGGACGCGGCCGTGGACGGCGATGATCCCCTTCAAATACACCGACGACCCGATCTACGAGTACGCCTGCCACGAAGGCAACTACAACTCGATGGAAGGCGTGCTCAAGGGCTCACGCCTCCTTGAACGAGAGGCCGCCGAGGTGACCAAGACGACATCGAGACCGTAAAACGGGGGGCAGGACGGCGTGGACAGCGTGGGACTGGCAGGTCACCCGGGGCTCGCTTCTAGCCCCAGGGGTACCCCTCGAAGCTGGTCAGCGTCTTGGCACGCTCGGCCATCGTCGGGACGGTCACCGCGGTCACCTGGACGGTGACTGCGCCAGCAACCTCGATGTGCAACGGATCGGCAGTGAAACCGTCCTTGCGAATCATGATCTCGTATGGACCGCTTGGCACGTCTGCCCGGGCCACCCCCAATGCGTCGGTCATGAGGTGATAGCGCCCGACGTGCACCTCCACATCGCCGAGGGCGGCACATGAGGCGGCGTCCCGCACCACCACGGTCACGCTGGAGTCGGGCCGAGGGGTCGTCAAGAAGGTGAACGACGCCTCGGCCGCCTCGTGGGGGATGTCGCCCCCGTCCCCGTCGAGCACGACGCGGCCCACCTCCAGCCCTTCCCTGTCTGGCGCGGTCAAGCCGACTTCGCCCCAGTAGAGCGCCTCGGTGCCGGGCCACACCTCGGCCCCGAGGCGGCCCCCGCCGATAGGCGCGCCAGTCGAGTCCCAGACGCGAACGGTGTGCCCCGCCAGCGCGCACGCGGCCGAACACCTGACACCCACCTTCAGCGCCAGCGACTCACCCACGGCCACCGGCGACTGTACGTCCCAGACCGCCACGCTGGTTTTGTGGGCGACCGTCGTGAAGCGGATTTCGATGGGCGCGCTCGCTATGTGCACCTCGCCTCTTCGTTCGTGGCTGGCGCAGAACGCCGTCCAGATCACGCCGCCCACCCGAGCCGGCGCCCGGGCGACGAGCGCGATCGTTGCGGTCTCATCGTCGGAGCTTCGGTCGAACGGGATGGAGGCCCCACCGTCATCGATCAGCTCGATGGACGCATCCGGCATCGCGCACCCGGCCGAGCAGGTCACCCGAAACGAGAGCGTAACGGGCACGCCCGCGTCGACGTCGTGCGGAAGCGGATCGACGATCTCGAGCGCCGCTCGATGCATGGGCCTGAAGGAACTGCCTCGTGTGCTCGGTTTGGTCGCCCGCGGCTCCGTGCTAGGTCGTCCGTGGCTCGTTGACGGCGTTCGTCGCTGCGATGTAGCCGCCGACGATGCAGCGTCCGAGACCATGCAGCGCGAAACCGCCCGCCGACTCTCCCGCGCAGTAGAAACTTGGAATCACCTGACCAAACACGTCCACCACCTGGAACTTCGCGTTCACGCGCAGTCCCGCATAGGTGTCGTGCAAGATCGGCGTCGCCCACGCCGCGTAGAACGGCGGCTTCTGAATTCTGTACCTCGGCGACGGCTTGCCGAAGTCCGGATCCTTGCCGGTGTCGACGAACGTGTTGTAGCGGGCGACGGTCTCCTCGAGCGTGCGAGGCGACATCGGCATCTTCTGGAACGGGTTGCCCTTGAGCTTGTTCGCCAGATCTGCGAGCGTATCGGCGCTGAAGAAGTAGCCGTTCTTGATGTCGACGAAGGGATGGCGTGGCTCCCACTTCTCGCGAATCACGGCGTCGGCGTCGAAGACGGCCCAGATCGGCCCTCCCACCCGGTGCTTCCGGCCATCGACGACGACGACCGCGCTCGATACGGCTGCCGCGAGATAGTCCCAGATGGGATCTGCCTTGCCGTCTTTGCCGAAGAGCTGCACGACGCCCACTTCGTTGTGGAACCGGTGGCCGAGCATGTTGACCATGATGAGGTCCTGGTAGTCGGCGACCGGGATCCCCGACGCGCCGGCCTTCTCGAATACCGGACCACCAGGCTTCCAGCGGTCATACCCGTACCGACACCCCAGCCACTGCGGTTTGACGAGCGCCAGATACGACTCGCTCCGCATGTTGTTGGTGGCACCAAGCGTGGCGCCGATCGCCATGCCGAGCTGCTCGGCGTCTCCGGACTGACGGGTGTACGGCTCGCAGCCGACCTGGTACTCCTCGGTCAGAAGCGGGTTGTAGATGCGCCGAATGACGAGGTTGCTGCTCGATCCGCCCGTGCAGGCGATCACCGCCCGTCGCGCGCGCACGTTGATGGTCTGATTCGTCTTGAGGTTCTTCACCTCGATGCCGAGCACGCGGCCAGAGGTCGGATGCTGGCGGATGATCTTGGTCATCCGGTGCTCGAGCAGGATCTCGACGCCCTTGGCGCGCGCGCTCTTCTCGAGAGCTCGCATGAGGCCCGAGCCTGCCGTGCCGTTGATCGTCTCCTTCAGGTCGTCGGACCAGGGCCGCGTATTCACTCGGCGCGGCGTGACCGCTCCCTCGGCCGGCACGATGTGCGGCCGGGCGTCGATGAACTCGACGCCGTTCTCGAGGAGGAAGTCGTAGGCCTCGAGATTGTGGTCGGCGAAGGCGCGCACGACGTCGCGATCCGCATAGCGCGTGTGCACGTGATCGGGCCGCGTGCCCTCGAGGTAGACCTGATCGGGCGAGTCCTCGATGCCCCACTTCTGCTGCATCGGGGTCCCGCCGCCGAGCGCGATGCTGCCCTGGCTGATCACGCCGTGACCGCCGATGTCGAAGTTCTCCTCGATGACCACGACCGTGGCTTTCCGGTCACGCGCACGAATCGCCGCCGGCAGGCCGGCCGCACCGGAACCGACGACGACGACGTCGGCTTCACGATGCCAGCGAAGGGCCTGGGCCTCGGTCTCCGCCTGCTCGAGGCCCACCCCCACGAGCGCGGTGGCACCGGCCCCGGCGGCCGCAACGGCGCCTCCCCTGAGGAACTTCCGGCGGCTCACGTCCGGAGGCCGCCCCCCCTGTCCCATCTCCCTTTTCTGCTTCATCTGCATCGCCCCGCCAGCCACCGGTTCGGCGGCGTACCACGGTTTCGAGCCCCACGTGGATCGAGCTCGCCACTCAGAGCTCGAGACTCACGTCCCCGACTCGAGATTCGAAACTCAAGACTGACACTGCCTCTAAAAGTCCACCTGCACCGCCGGTTTCACGATGCGCCCCGGGAGAATGAACGCCGGCCTGAGCCAGTTCGCCCCGAAGGTGTTGTTCTGGAGCAGCACCGTGCTCGCGTTGAACAGGTTGCCCACGTCGACCATGCCGCGGATTCGCACGTTGCGATACCGGAAATTCTTGGTCACGCGGACGTCCACTTGATTGATGCGGTCGCCGAAGACCGTGGCCGGCTCGATGAGCGCAATCGTCGCGGTTCCGGTCGAGAGGTTGCGGCCCAGCCCCTGGACCTGCGAGCTGTTCACGGTGTAGTTGGACTGGATCTCGGGACCTGGGTTGCTCTGGAACGTGATGCCGAGATCGAAGGCGGCGGGCAGACCGATGGTGGCGAGGAACTTGGCCTGCGTGAGCCAGGGAACGTTCACCGCGCAGTAGCCCTGGGGCGAGTTCACGATGTCCAGTCGGATCCGGCTCGGATTGTCGACGGTAAAGCAGGTATCGACCGAATTGGTCAGCGCGTTCCCGACGTTGAAGCTCGTGCCGGTGCTGATGCCGCCGGTGATCTGGGTGCGGCCTGGCAGTCGGATGGTCGTTCCGATATCGACGCCGCTGAAGGTCTCCTTCTGCTCACCGAATGCATCGTCCTTCGTGCGCAGGTTGTTCTGCTGGCCGAGACGGGAGGGATTCAGGTCGTAGAGTCCGCAGATGCGTTGTCCACCGCCCCACGGCAAGCGCGTATCGCTCGGTGCGACGATGCAGAACTCGTCGAAGTTGCTGGGCGTCACGGCGCGATTGTCCAGCACGAAGAAGTTCTTGTACGACCGGTGGAAGTAGCCGGCGTTCAACGAGACCCGCGGGAGGAGCTCGTGCTGGACGCCGAGCGAGTACTCCCAGTTGTAAGGCCTCACGCCGAAGCCGTCCCGAATCGCGTCGTCGACGAAAGTCGTCGGGACCGCCGTGCCGAAGTTGCGGTTGGAGAGCGCGCCGAGCTCGGATTCCTGCGGGATGAAGTCGCTGTTGGCGTCGGTCCAGGCGCGCGTCGCGGTCGCGTTGAAGAGCAACGGGTTGTTCTGAATCGCAAACTGCGTGTTGTCCCTGAGGACGTACCGGCTCATCGTGCCTTTGATCGCGGTCTTGCCGTTACCGAAGAGGTCGTACGCCACACCGAGGCGAGGCGACAGATCGCGCCACGTTGGCACGCCGCGGACCTCGGGCCAGGTCGTGAACGCGCTGAACGGGCCGGGCCCGCTCTCCTGGACCGGCACCCATTCGTTGTGTGCATCGAAGCGCACGCCGGCGTTGACGGTCAAGCGCTTGACGGTCCACTGGTCTTGCGCGAACAGCGCGACGCTCCGGAACCGCTCCCGCTCGTTCCGCGGCGACAGCACGAGCTGGATCGCTCGGGGCACGCCGTTCTGGAAGCTGAACGTCATTCCGCCGTTGGTGCGCTGGTTGTGGTTGAGCACCGAGCCCCAGGCGTAGTCGATCCCGAACTTGAAGGCATGTGAACCCGTCACGTACGAAACGGCAGCCTTGGCACTTGGCTGGTAGTAATAGGGAACCCAGTAGCTCGGAGAGGCCCGATAGATCAACCCCGTGCCCGTGTCAGTCACCGAGATGAGGTCCGGTGTGATCTCGGGCACGGCGGGATCCTGCGGCGTCGAATTGTACGGGCTTGCAAAGGACGCCTCAGCCAGGATGCGCGAGGTAAACGGCGCCTTCCACGAGGTTTGAATCATCCGGCCGAACTTGGAGTTGCTGCGATTGGCCGACTCGTACGATCGCGTGCCGCTCACCATCTTAGGATTTTGCTCGCGCGGCTGGTGCGCCCCGTAGGCGCTGAACTTGTGCTTCGAGGTCGCCTGCCACGTCAGGCGCAGGCCGTACGACCGCACCCACGAATCGTAGATGGCCGGGCGGGACAGATCGACGTTCCCAGCCGCGCCCAGGCGCGGATTGAAGACGAACGAGCGCGGGTCGATCGCTCGGAACATGCCGGTCACCTGCTCGCGCTGTCCCCAGTACCGGAACGACCCGAAGAACCACAGCCGATCTTGCTTCATCGGTCCGCCGAGCGAGGCGTTCCAGTCGTACAGTGCCTCGATGGGATTGCCCGACTGCAGTCCCTGCGCCCGGAGCGCATCCGTCAGGTTGTCGCTCTGGAGATCGCCGTTCGCATATGCACCGAAAAACGACCCGCTGTAGCGGTTGCCACCGTCCTTCGGGATCACGTTGGCCCGCACGCCTCCCGTCATCGTTGTCAGCCGCGATTGCCGCGACCTCGTACACGAACTCGAGCGCCTCGGCTGGATTGAGAGTGAATCCCTGGGCGGCGCCGTTGCCGAGCGCGAGGTTCCACGACAAGCCATCGAGCTGAATCGTCATGTCGCCAGGTCTGCTGCCGTGGATCATGATCTGCCCACGGTCGCCCGACGTCCCCGACACATCCTGCCCCGAGGGACGGTTCGTGGCGGTGGCCACCATACCCGGGATATTGGTCGCCATCGTCTGGAGCGACCGTGCGGTTGGCAGCGCTTCGCGCACCTCTTCGTTCAACACGCGCTGCTGCACGACGTTGTGCACGTCGACCGTCGGGCTGGCGCCGGTGACGGTGAGCGTCTCCTGTACGCCGCCGACGTTCAGCTCGGCATTGACCGTCGCCATGAACGAAGCGGGAAGCTCGATGCCATCCCGCTTGACGGTCTGAAAGCCTGGCAGCGCGAACGTGACCGAATACACGCCTGGGCGCAGGTCGACGATCCGGAACTGACCCTGCCCGTCGGTGACCGCGGTCCTCATCTTCTCGATGAGAGCGGGACTCGAGGCTTCGACCGTCACCCCGGGCAACACGGCGCCCGAGGTGTCACGGACCACGCCCGCAATACCCGTGATCTGGGCGCTGGCCCATGCGGGAACTCCCGCGACGACCAGCCACGAGAGCACGCACAACCGAGCCAGGGAAAATGGAAGAGACGATGGACTAGGCACCTGGGGCACTCCCTTACGACGATGTCGAGCTACCTGAACGGGAGGATGCTACCACGGACCCATGAGAAGACAGGTGAGGCAGAAGCCAGAGTTGCAACAGGACGGAACTCGCGCCTGGGCGGCGAGTCGAGGGATCACACGGGTGACACCTCGCGCGTCTCAGGGATCGGAGGCGGGGTGACGGGCCCACACGCGAAAGGTGCAGGCCCCTCGAGCGAAGAAGGTGCAGGTCGCGGGGCTCAGCTCAGGCCGATCATGCGCGACACGACACCGATCACCGCCCACAGGGCGATCGAGGAGAAGCCGACGAGCTTGGCCGAGCCCTGGAGCTCCCTCTCGTTGGCCGCAACGATCTTCTTCCGCACGACGAAGGTGTAGATCGTCGCGACGACGAGCAACGCCATCTTCAGCCAGAAGAAGAAATTGTAGTAGTTGCGAATGGCCAGCGACACAAACTGCGGGATGCCGGTCAAAACGAGGCCGATGAATCCGGCGACCAGCCACGGGCGCGACTCGTGCCACACACGGGACAGCGGCTGGTCCGACAGGCCGAAGCCCATCAGCCGCAGGTCGACCATCATCAACGCCCCGAAGAAGACGGTCATCGCGAGCAGATGGGACACATTGAAGGCCGCGCCCGCCCACCAGGACGACTGGACGGCGTTGGTGAACGCCGTGTTCTGCAGGTACTCGAAAAACGGCAGCATCAAGGCTCAGTCCCTCCTACCGCATTGCCATCCAACTGTCGATCCAATTGTAGGCCGTCAGCCGCCCGAAGATGATGACGCCCGCCCAGAGGACCAGGCCGAAAGCCCCCGCGCGCCGCGCCGGCGTCGGGAGAATCCGGTCGTTGTCCCACTGCGCGACCGACTTGTACGTCGTGAGATGGAACACCATCGCGTTCACGCCGGCCAGCAGCATCAGCAGCATCTTCGTCCAGAAGAAGATCTTGCCGTAGTAGCGCATCGGCTGGCTGTAGATCAGGATGAACCCCGTGATCGCGTTGATGCTGATCGCGGACATCTGCCAGGGGAAGAGCCGCCCCTGCATCCTGGAGACGGGAATGCGGTTGTTCCCCCAGCCAAGCAGCCGCAGGTCCATCATCAGAATCAGGCCGGCAAACACCGCCATGCTGACGACGTGGATACTGAGCAACGCCGCGAAGCCATAGGCCGATTCGCGGATCAAAATGCTCGACTCGAACGTGTCGACCCATTCGAAGAGGCTTCTGATCATAAGTAGCTGTCCGGGTTAGTCTCCGGGGGGAGACCGATCCTGACTCCTGGGTCGCGCCGTGCGGCGAAGGATGCGAACCATGGCCCGCGCCGGTGCGGCCGATGACACCCGCCGAACCGCGCCGGCGGGGAGGTTAAATGCTTCACGATCGGTGGACGAACTCTATTGCACGGGCCGTGTACCGTCAAGATCAGTGCGGCTCTTACGTGTGCGTTGTACACTCCACAACCTTTATTTCTTCGCTTGTGCCGCCAGGTCGCGCAGAAAGTGAATCACGCTCCAGATATCCGCATCGCTCATGCCGCGCTGCGGGCGCATGGCGTTGAACGGCTCGATCCCGGTCCGGATCGTTTTGAAGATCTCCGCGTCGGTCGACCCGTGCTTCCACTCGGCGTCGACCAGATTCGACGGCTTGGTGCCCGGAGGGGCCGCAATGCCGTCACCGCGTCCGCGCAGGCCGTGACACGACCGGCACGACTTGGCGTAAATCGCCGCCCCGTTCTTGATGGACTCCGGGGTCGACGCGACCGGCTTGGGGGCAGCCTGGACTCCGCCGGCGGGACTCGCCGCCGCCAGCTCGGACGTCGAGAACACTGCCAGGAGGCAGGTGGCCACGGCTGCCGTACCAAGAACCCTCACTCTTCGCATGAAACCGCTCCTTCCCTCTCATAACGTTCGGGCACACGCCCGGTTCGACACCGCCCGATGGTGCAACGCGGTCGGAGACCCGAAGGCCCCGCTGACGCTTCCACAGGAGACCTGGACGCGTGCAGTATACCGTCCGGTCCCGCTTGGAGCGAGGCGGCGACCGAATTGACTTCGCTTCGGCCGCACGATACAGTGTGCGCGCGATACGCTTTACGGCGCGCCATGACCATCCTGGCCGCCAATCGAAGTTTCATTCACACGCTCTCGAGGACAACAATGCAACGTTCATGGTGGCTTGCTGGATTGACCGTGCTCCTGACCGCTTGTGGAGGCCCCGCCCCCGCCGAGAAGCCTGCCGAGTCGTCACCGGCTGCGGCCGCGGCCGGTGCCGCAGCCAAGCCGTACGGCAACCTCGCCGAGGTGATGCGCGCCATTCCGTTCACGGCCTCGAACATCATCTTCGACGCCCAAACCAACGATCCCGGAGCGCCGAAGAAGCACGCGGGCGGCGACTCGGCGACCGAGAAGTTCGACGCCATCTACGGCGGATGGCAGAAGGTCGAAAACGCCGCCCGCGCGCTCTCGGAAGCCGCCAACTTGTTCGCGATTCCCGGCCGCCTCTGCGAGAACGGCCTCCCGGTCCCGCTGAACGAGCCGACCTACCAGAAGGGCCTGCAGCAGCTCGCCGCCGCCGGCGAGGAGTCTTACAAGGCCGCGAAGGCCAAGAACCTCGAACAGATCATCGAGGTGAGCAACCAGGTGGCGGAAGCGTGCTCCACGTGCCACGAGCCATTTCGTGACGTGTCGGAAGGCAAGATGCGCTGCCAGCCTGTCCCCGCGCAGTAAGTCGGGTTCCGCGCGGCATCGCCGCATTCAATCTGTCGCCGTCGCGTCGTGGCCGGTCTTGGCCTCGACGCGATGACCGCTATTCCCCACTCCTCATTCAATGCCGGCCGGTCCCTCGCTAGAACGCCGACGTCTCGTCACGAACGAGACGCACGGCCGTCAGGCCTTAGCCCACGACGAGTTCCGCGGTCTTCGTGGGTGAGGGCTTCTCATCGCCCGAGAACTCGAAGTCCACAGTCGTCGTGCCGCCGGCCTTCACCGCCGCGCTCTTCTTCTTGGTGCCAAGCTGCTCGTGCCAGATCTCGACGCTGCGTGCGCCAGCCGGCACGTCGCGAATCTCGAACGTGCCGTCGCGCGCAGACACGGCGAAGTACGGATGCCTCACCACGCCGACCCAGGCGGTCATCCATCCATGGATGTCACAGCGGATCCGCATCATCCGCTCTTCCTTCAACTTGAACTGATTCACCATGCCGGCTTTCGGCTGGCTGATGTTGAAGTCGTTCCCGCGCGACGAGCTCGTGTGAATGTTGTGGATGAGATCGTCGCTGTTCTTGACCTCGAGCACCTGGCCGACCCGCACACCGACGACACGTGGCACGTACAGGCACATCTTCTGATCGATGAGCACGGGGGCCGCCGGAGGCGCAGGCGCCTCTGTGAACGCTCCTTCGACGACGACGAACACGTTGCCGAGATGACCCTCGGCGTTTGCTGCGAACATCTCCTGCACGGCGCGAGTGCTGCCATACATCTTCGAGCACATCGGATCGGCGCGCATCCGAATGATGGGATTGCCAGGGATCTTCCCGGTAATCCGGATGCGTCCCTTGATGGTGCCGCGCCCCGTCCCCTGTCCAGCCTCGGGGCTCGGGCCTCCAAGGACGAGCATCACGATCGCGACGAGCCCAGCGCCACAGAGCCGGCGCACAGCTGCCCCGCTCATTGTTTCTTGTCTCCCGACTTCTCCTCATTCGGCTTGGATTCGCCAGAGTTGGGGCGCATCGGCAAGCCTCTACGCTCGGACGTCTCGGGCCGCAGATCCGATCGACTGATGGGCGCGCCATGTCCGGGATACCAGTACTTCAGGTGGCACGTCTCACAGGCGTTCTCGATGTGCTCGCCGGCCGCCATCACGCCTTCGGGATCCTTGGCCTCGGCCGCTTTGAGCGCGTCGGCCATGGCGTCGTGGAGCGCGTTGGCGTGCTCGGCCCAAGCCTTCCGGTCGGCATCGATGAGCTTCTGCATCTCCTCGGGCTCGAGCTCGATGCCCGGGAATTCCGATTTCTCGCCTGGCCGCGTCACCCGGCGCCCCGGCATCTGCAAGAGGTTGGCGGCTTCCATGACGGTGATGGCGGCGTTGCGGACCTCGCGCCATTCCTCGTCGTTCCTCGGCCGGCGCTCCTCCGTGCCCTCCGGCGTGACAATCGTGGCCACGGACTCCCACACGACGTCGGTCAACGGATCGACCGTGCCCATCATCAAGTCCTTGATGCTGGCCGTCACCTTGTAGTCGGGATGCACCGCCGCAGACGGAGCCGACGATTCCACGGTCCGATTCTCGCAACCGGCCAACCCAACGACCGAAATCAACGGGATCGCCACCCAAGCGCGCGTACCCATCGTGATCACGCCTCCTCAACCGCAGGCCGCCCCGCCGTGAGCGGACGAGCGGGGAACCCGTCCTTCACAGGGTATCAGCAGGCAGGTCTGAATGAATCCTGAAGTCTTTGCCAGGTACGCCGGCCGCGCCGACGCGGCATGCCGACACCCCCGATCTCCCAGGTTGTAGTAGGCTGATGCCGCCATGAGCGCCGAAACGGTCGCCTCCCTCGTGCAGACGTTCAAAGACACCGGGTTGACCGACGGCGCAACCTATCTGCTCCGCAACGTTCCGGGCCTGCCCCCGATCGTGCAGACGTTTCATCTGCTGGCGATCTGCGCCGTGATGGGGTCGATCGTTCTCGTCAACCTACGGGTGCTCGGTGTCACGCTCCGCAGCCAGGGACTCTCGGAGCTGACGACCCGCGTCATGCCGTGGACGTGGTACGCCTTGCCCGTCCATCTGCTGTCGGGACTGCCGTTCATCTTTGCTCGGCCGGTCCGATATTTCACCAATCCGGTCTTCGGGTACAAGTTCGTCTTCATGATCCCGGCGATCATCCTGGCGCTCGTCTTTCACTTGGCGATCCGCCGCGATCAGACGTTCTGGGAGGCCTCGAGCGGACGCCGCACGCTCGCCAAGGGCGTCGCCCTCGTCTCGCTGGTCTGCTGGGTCGGCGTCATCTTCGCCGGACGCTTCATCGCCTACGCCGACTACATCTTCCCACCCGAGTAGACCGGACGAGGGCTCGACGCCTGTGAGCGCTCGCCACATCGAGGATCGAGAACATGCCGTTCACTGAGCTCTGGGACTGGCTCCAGGCGCTGCCGATCGCCGCACACATCGGTGAGACCGTATGGTTTCCGTTCCTCGAGTCGGTTCATGTGCTGACGGGGACCTTCGTCGTGGGATCCATCCTGATGCTCGATCTGCGCCTCTTGGGCTGGGCCGGCCGACGCCACGCGGTGCCACGGATGACGAGCGAGATCATCCCCTGGACCCTCGCCGCCGCCGCCGTCTCGGTGATCATGGGCTTCGGCCTCTTCATCACGCGAGCCAGCCATTACGTGACCAACCGTGCCTTCCAGGTGAAGATGGCGCTCCTCGTGCTTGCGGCGCTGAACATGCTGTTCTTCCACTTCGTGACGGCTCGCCGGATGGCGGCCGCAGGCGAGGACCAGTCGTCCGCACAGGCGGCCGGGCGCCTGGCAGGTGCCGTGTCGCTCCTCCTATGGATGGGCGTCATGTTGTCCGGGCGCTGGATCGGGCATCTCCTTTAGAGCGCTTTCCGAATTCGTGTGGCGCGCCGTGAGGCCTTCGGTCTTGGGCCCTGGTGCCTGGTCCTTCGGTCCTGGGCCGGATGACTGAGTCGACAACGCTTCCTGCAGCCGCTCATCGCCCGTTCCTGGTGTAGAGTGTCTCCCTGCTCGCGGGTCTTCACCGGCCCCCGTTCGCGTTTCACTCGTGGAGGAGACACGCACTATGCCACGGTTGCTCTCGGTTCTCGCCGCGCTTACGGTCACTGCGGCCCTTGTGCCCACCGGCCCGCTCTCCGTCGATCTTTCGGCGCAAGGCGGAAAAGTACCTCAGTACGAAGCCGACGCCTCCTGGCCCCCCAAGCTCCCGAACAACTGGGTCTGGGGCGTGCCGACGTGGGTGACGGTCGACAGGCACGACAACGTCTGGGTCCTGCACCGCCCACGCACGGCCATGGACTCGAATGCCGCACCGTCGGTGGTCGCCTTCGACAAGAACGGCAAGTTCGTTCGCGCGTGGGGCGGGCCGGGCCAAGGGTTCGACTGGCCCGATACCGAACACGGTATCTACGTCGACCATCAAGACAACGTCTGGATTACGGGGATCAACCCGCGCGCCGGAGCCGACGTGTCGAAGCGAATCGACGACATGCTGCTCAAGTTCACGAAGGAGGGCAAGCTCCTCTTCCAGATCGGCGGACGCGACAGCAGCAAGGGGAACAAAGACTTCAAGAACGCCCACCAGTCGGCTGAAGTCTTCGTCCACGCCAAGACCAACGAGGCCTTCGTCGCCGATGGGTACGGCAATCGCCGTGTGTGGGTGCTCGACAACAAGACCGGCGCTCACAAGCGCTACTGGGGTGCCTTCGGGAAGGAGCCGGTCGATGTGCCTCAACCGGGAGCGGGTGGTGGCGGGGCTGCCGCCAACCCGACCCCCGAGCAGCGCGCGGCGGCAGACGCCAACGCAGGCGACGGTCCGGACCAATTCGGCATCGTCCACGGCGCCAAGGTCTCGAACGACGGAATGGTCTATGTGGCCGACCGCGGCAACCGGCGCATCCAGGTCTTCGATCTGAACGGCAAGTACCTCAAGCAGGGCTTCGTCAACCGGACGACCTCCAACAGCTCGTGTGCGACAGTCGTCTTCTCGCAGGACAAGGCTCAGCAGTTCGTCTTCTGCCCCGACTTCAACAAGGGCGAAGTGGTGATCCTCAACCGACAGACCCTCGAGACGATCGGCGCCTTCAGCAGCCGCGGCGCGGGGCCCGGCCAGCTCCAGAACGTCCACAGCATGGCAATCGACTCTAAGGGCAACCTGTACAGCGCCGAGGTGGCCCCGGGGCGCCGTCTTCAGAAGTTCGCCTACAAGGGCCTGAAGTAGACCGTCGGGCGGGTCGCGTCAAAAGGAAACGCCCGCAACCAACGCGGAGGGGCATTGGCTGCGGGCGTGCGACGAGCTACGAACTCGCCGGCTTATTGCGACGGGCTGCCGGTGACGCTCACCTTGATATCCTGCTCGGAGGCCTTTCCACCATCCCACGCGCGCGCACGCAGGACGTACTCGCCCGGCGCGGTGAACTTCACGACCGTCGTAGCCTTACCGTCTTTCGCGACGGCAAACTGCGGCTCGAGCAGAATCTTCGACGGACCACGCCAGATCGTGTACGTCACCGAGAGTCCCTGGGGTGGCCGCGGCTGAATGCGCGCCCCTCGGGGATTCACGCCAAGGCCCGGCACGTTGACGGGGGCCTCGTAGGTATCCTCCGTCGGCTGCAGGATGGGCGGCGTTTCCTGGCCAACCGCCTGCTTTCGCTCCGCCCTCGGTCCGGGCTTCGGCAGCCCGTCGTCGGTCACCAGCGCCGTCACCGTCAACGAAGCCGGGAGCGCGACCTTCGGGATCGCCTCGAATTGCAGCTCGGGTGCCTTGTTCGACGTCGCGACGGTACGCGAGGCAGCACCCGAGGGGCTCACCTCCCACTCAGGTTGCAGCCAGGCGACCGCCTTGAGCGTCTGCCCTCTGTGGATGAGAGTCCAGACGAGCTCCTTCTTGCCGAAATCCTTGGGCACCTGGACCTTCAGCTTGGCCCGATTGGTTCTGGGATAGAAGTAGGTGGGCTGTCCGCGGTCTGGCCCGCCCGGCTCGATGGTGTTGTTGGGACCCACCGGGATATGCACTTCCTCCACGTAGTTTCGGTTCAGGTACCCGAAGTGCATCGTGAACGATCCGTCCTCGTTTCGCGACCACCCGTCAAAGAAGGGCTGGACGGCTTGCCCCTGATTGAATTTGAGCTGCAGCGGCATGTGCTCGATCTGCGCGCGCACCAAGCCGGATGGCGCCACCGCGCCAGCGGCCGCAACCACCGCAACGACGATGGATCGTCGGATCTTCATAAGCGTCTTCCCGCGTTGAGACTGATGAAAGTGGCCCGCCCGATCCACCCGCCGCCCGGGCCGGGCAGCCGATGAAGTGGCGCGGGCCACTTGTCTTCCCTAGTGATCGTTACTGCTGTTGCTGCTGTTGGGTTCGAGCCGCACCGGCGCGACGAGCGGCCTTTCGCGCCTCGAACTCGGCTTTGTACTCGTCCTCGGTCAGATCCACCCATCCGAGCCAGGCGAAGCCCATCTCATCGATGGTCCGGTTGCCATTGCCCACCCAGTTCTTCGGGTCGTGGTTCCCCTTGTTGTTCGCCGTGTTGTCGAACCACGAGATCGTGTGGACGATCGTCCCTGCGGGCACGATCGGCGCCACGTCGTCGGCGTAGTTGTAGACGAGATGCCAGTTGTAGTTGAAGTGCGCGCAGCTGACCACTTCGGTGACGAGCGGCGTGCCCGACGTCGGATAGATCAACTCGAGGCACTGATACTTGCCGCGGATGTGCATGTGCGGCTGAAACGCCGTGATCCGGGCCGGCCGATTGAACCGCGTGTAGCCGTCGTGACGGACGAGGCTCTGAGCCGGGATATCCAGATCGGAGGTGTGCTGACCGAGCTGCTTGGACCACCGGATGTGCTTCGGTTTTTGACCGGCCGGATGGAACTTGATACCCACCTCAACAAGGGCATCGACGTCTTCGCCAATGGAATGGTAGTGGTAGTCGAGCTTCATTTTCTGACCGGCCTGCACCAGGAGGCCCGAGTCGTCCGGGTAGAACTCCGCGTTCTTGCCCGAGGCGTACTCGACGAGGAACTGGCCACCGTCCGACACGCTGTCGTCACCGTCGCTCTGCGACTCGGCAACATCAGGCGCCACGGTGAAGGTCAGTGCATGATGGACGACCTTCCTGGACTTCTCGCCGACCGGCCGGGTTTCGATCGCCTTGATGTAGCGGTCTTCCTTCAGATCGAGCTTCGTATAGAGCGAACCGAACAGGTCCGGGCCCGCGGCGGGCACCCTGAGTGCCGGGTACCGGACGACGAGGTCGGGCTTGCCGATCTGCCACTCATCGTGGCTGGCGAACTTCGGCGCGGGGGGGAGATCGCTCGGGTTGCCACGCGGCGCCCCTCCGTCGACCCACTTCGCGATCGTCTGGATTTCGGCGTCGCTCAGCGAGGGATCGTCCTTGAACTTCGTGATGCCGATGTTGCGGTCGATGTGCCACGGTGGCATCTCGCGACCGACGACTCGCGTCTTGATCGAGCGAGCCCACGGGCGCGCTTCTTCGTACGTCATGAGCGACATCGGCGCGCTCTCGCCCGCCCGGTGACACTTCACGCACGATTTGTAGAGAATGGGCGCGACGTCCTTGCTGAACGTCGGGCTTGCGGTCTGAGCTGCCGCGGGCCCCGCCATCACCGTGACGGCGGCGAACACCGCGCCAGCGATCCACCAAAAGCGGCTCCTCATACCGAACCCTCCCTCCAGGGTCTGTTCCACGACCACCGCAGTCTGCTCTATCGGGGCCTCGGCCCCGAGCGCTCACGAACGACCGCCACCGCCGACGGCTTCGCGACCGGTTACGGTGCCCAGTCGCGTGCTGACCGCTGCCGACGGCACAGGCAGCCCGGTCGGTCCCTACTTCTCGGTCGGGTCGCGGCCATCACGTGGCGCGCCCGTGCCCGAGGATCCGACAAACAGCTTCTTGCCGTCGGGCAGGAGCACATCGCGACCGTTCGCGATGTTCTTGCCGTTCTTGGCCCGATACCCGTCGATGACGACCTCGATCCCGACCGGAATCGAGTTCTTGTTCCATCCGCGACGGAACATCGCGTTCGGGGCACCCGCTTCGACCGCCCACGGCTCGATCTTGCCGTCCTCGGTCTTCACGTCAACGTAGATCCAGGAGTGCGGGTTCACCCACTCCATCTTCGTGACGATGCCGCGCAGCTTCACCGGCTTGGTCGCGTCGAACTCGGCGGTGAACGCGTGGTGGGCGCCAACCGGCGCGCCCGCGGCCAGCAGTCCGATGCCCACACCAGCCATCAGTAGTGTCGTTCGCAGTCTTCCCATAGTCGTTCCCTCGCTCAAGCGATTCCCTTCCGACCTACTTCTCGGGCTTGGCCGCCGACGTCGCGCCCGGATTCTTGAAGAGCACTTCGGTCAACTCGACCGACCGGTTCCCCTCGTGACACGCAAACTCGTAGTTCTCGTACCCCTTCGGCGCGCGTGACCAGACGCCGAAGGCCATCTTCCACGGCTGGGTGAACACTTTGTCGTCGTAGACCGTCGCTTCGTAGTCGATGGTGTCGGCGTCCACGACGGTGAACCGCTCGACGAGGCGGAGCGACGTGCTGTGGAACGACCCGCCCGACATACCTTCGCCACCGGCCTCGCCGACGATCCAGGTCTTGTCGGTGAAGTTGGTGACCTCGACCACCAGGGTATTTCCCTCCCACCGACCGCGCGAATCGCCGTGCCAGATCTGCATGTTCGAGCTGAGCGGGGCGGGCGCCTGCTTACCGATGGGGATGATGCGCCAGTTGTGGTTGTGCTCCTGCAGGACGATCACATAGCCGGGCGGCTGCAGGATCTGCCAGCCGTTGTACGCGCTGGTCATCACGAACCGGGGTCCGGCCGGCAGGCACCGCACGCGGGAGTCGAGAAACTCCGCCCGCTCGTATGGGTTGTCGCGAATGTAGTTCTTCTTGGCGAGCGCCCACGGCTGCCACGGAATGCGGCCGTCCGGTGGGTCGATGACCTGAACCGTCCCCGGCTTGGGCTGTCGAACCCGCCCCTTCTGCAGGTTGATTTCGGTCCACTCGAGGCCGTACGCACCCGGATCGGGGCCACGCACGGCTTCCATCTTCGCCTGCCAGGCCTTGCGCTCGGCTTCGCTGTAGCGCTCGAAGGGGGCGCTCCAGCCGGAGGTGTAGATGCCCTGGATGTCGGGCTGCCCATCAGGCAACCGCTTCGGGGTCCATTTCGAGGCGGCCGACGGCTGGCTCGTGGTCTCCTGCTGCGCGGACAAGGAAGGGCCAAGCACCCCGACAAGCAGGCCAAGGGCGACGACTGCGCGCCCTTTCACAGAACCGAGAGTCCGCATCCCGAATAGTCCTCTTCTTACTGTCTCATCGGCCGGGGGGCTTGGGCAAGCCAGCCGGCACTTCGTCCCACGGCATGTGCGGAACCAGGAATTCCAGGCACTCGTAATCGAGGACGCGCACGTCCTGCTCGAGGCGGCGATAGAGCGGGAAGCTGATCTTCCACGGCCGCGTGAAGACCTCGGGGTCTTCGATGGTCGCCTCGTACCGGATATGGTCGGGGCCCATGGCCGTGAACCGCTCGACGACGTGGAGCTTGTCACTGTGGAAGTTGCCGGCCTTGTCGAACCACGTCTGATCGTTGTTGTTGAAGACGTCGATGACCAGCGTGTCGCCTTCCCAGCGCCCGCGCGAATCGCCCATCCAGAAGTCGAGCGCCTCCGGATGCTTCGTGCCGTTCAGGTACGCGAGCCGATAGGCGTGCGAGTACTCGAAGATGAACGCGACGTGATCGTTGCTCTGCGCGATCCGGAAGGGGAAGGGCATGTACATGATGCGCGGCACGCCCGGCAGATAGCACTTGTTCACCGGATCGAGCTTCTCGCGGTTCCGGTAGTTCTCCTGCTTCTTCTTGAGCGCTTCAGGCTTGTACGGAATCGTTCCGCCTTCGACCACGCCCTGCCCCGCGGGGATCCCCATCGCGGCGTTGTGATCTTCGAGGTCGACCCACGCCGTCGTCAGGGCCTGCCAGACTCCGTTCAGGTCTGGTTTGCCGTACACACGCTGCACGGTGCGTCCCGCGGACTGTGCCTCCAGCCAGGCCGTCCCGCTCGCCATCAGCACTGCAGCGACGGTCGCGGCGACACCCAGTCCCCCAAATACACGTCGTCCTGTCATGCGGGACACTATACCGCAAGAACTCGTCCGCACGCGCCTTGCAGAGTCAAAAAGGTGGAGAACCAGGCCGATCGTCGGCCGATGCCGCCGCCCCGGGAGGCGTTCCCCTTGATCCGGTCGGCACCGCCCACTACGCTACCTGGGCAAAACGAAGGCCCCGCCTCGAAAGGCGGCAACCCCACACCCAGCTGAAGCGACCTGCCGGGCGGGAGGCACTCCGATGAGGGTCTCGGAGGGCCGACCGGCACCGTGCGACCGACGGGATGCGAGGCGGCACTGTTGGGAGGAACGAAGGAGTCAGCATGACGAAGCGTGTGGCGATCGCGGTAACGTTGGCGGCGGCGACCGTGACCAGCTCGGTCACCGCCCGGGCGCAGTCAGCCACGACCGGCGCGATTGCGGGTGTGGCGCGGGACACGACGGGAGCCGTGCTCCCCGGTGTCACGGTGGAAGTGGCCAGTCCGGCGCTCATCGAAAGGGTCCGCAGCACCGTGACGGATGAGCAAGGCCAATACCGCATCACCGACTTGCGGCCCGGCACGTACAGCATCACGTTCACCCTGACCGGGTTCGCCACCGTGAAGCGCGAGGGCGTGGACTTGACGACAGGCTTCACGGCGAACGTGAACGGCGACCTGCGGGTCGGTTCGCTCGAGGAGACGATCACGGTCTCGGGTGCGAGCCCGGTCGTGGACATTCAGAACGTGCGCACCCAGAGCGTGCTGTCGCGCGACGAACTCGAGATCCTGCCGGCCGCGCACACGACGCAGGGTTACGCGGCACTGACGCTCGGGGTCCAGATGTCGCAGGCGCAGCAGGACGTCGGCGGCAATCGCGGCGAGTCGGTGACCCCGTCGCGCGTCCACGGGAACCGCGAGACCGACGCGGCGCGCACACTCGACGGCATGGGCATCAACACCATGCTGGCGACCGGCGCCGGCATCAATTACTACTACAAGCTGAACGACGTGATGGCACAGGAGGTCTCGCTCGTGACCGACGGCCAGTCGGCCGAGTACGAAACGGGCGGGCTCGTGACGAACATCGTTCCCAAGACCGGCGGCAACCGGTGGAGCTTCTACGGCAACGCTGCCTATACGAACAAGAACCTGCAGAGCGGCAACGTCTCGGAAAAGGCCCGCGCTCGCGGTCTGGCCGCCACGCCCAAGGCCAAGCTCATCTCGGACTTCGGCGTCGGCATGGGCGGTCCCATCAAGCAGGACAAGCTCTGGTTCTACACCGGTCACCGGCGCTGGGACGCACAGCAGGAGCAGGCCGGTCAGTACTACAACGCGACGCCGCACACGCTTTTCTATACGCCCGATCTGAATCGCCGGGCCTTTCTCAACAACTGGGCCCAGGATCACAGCGCCCGCTTCACGTGGCAGGTCAATCAGAAGCAGAAGCTCAACTACTTCCAGACGTGGCAGAAGAGCTGCACCTGCGACCTGACGGGTTCCGCCGCGGCGGCCAACGTGGCGCCCGAGGCGTCAACCGAATTCCATTACGACCCGATCGTGTTGCCACAGGTCACCTGGCAGTACACCGCGACGAACCGGTTGCTGCTCGAAGCGGGCGGTCAGTACTTGAACCAGAAGATCGCGAGCACACCAACCGAAGGTGTTCTCGACACCGACATCGGCGTCATCGAGCAGTCAACCGGCATCACGTACGGCCGATCCGTCGCGCCGTTGACGGGCCTGCAGTCTTACGGCGGCCCGAATCAGAGCAGCCACGGCCTCATGCGCGTCGCCCTGTCCTACGTCACCGGCACCCACTCGATCAAGACCGGAATGACGTTCCTCTCCGGCATCTACGACATCTACGGGTCGTACCCGGGCGTGCCCTATTCGTTCACGTTCAACCGTCAGGTCCCGGTCTCGCTCACTCAATACGCGATCCCGCATTACGCGAAGAGCCGTGTCGGCGCCAACATCTGGATCTACGCACAGGATCAGTGGACGCTCAAGCGCGTGACGCTCAATCTCGGCGTGCGCCTCAACCACCTCAACGCATTCAATCCCGATCAGACGCGTCCCGCCGGTGTCTTCACGCCGGCGCTCGTGAGCTCGCGGCAGAGCAACGTCCCGAACTGGAAGGACATCGACCCCCGGGTGGGCGCCGCCTATGACCTTTTCGGCAACGGGAAGACGGCCGTGAAAGCGCACCTCGGACGCTACGTCGGCGCGATGGCGACCGGCTTGGCGCAGGCGGTGAACCCGGCCGCGACGATGATCACGCAGGTCACCCGTTCGTGGAACGACTCGTTCTTCGCGGTCGGTGACCCGCGGCGTGGGAACTACGTCCCGGACTGCGATCTGCGGAATCAGCTCGGCAACGACGAGTGCGGGCCCGGCAATCCGGCCTTTGGCACCGTCGTCACCGCGACACGGTTTGCCGACAACGTCCTGAACGGCTGGGGCGTGCGGCCCTACACCTGGCAGGGGTCGCTCTCGGTGCAACACTAGATCAATCCGAGCCTGGCCGTGATGGTCGGCTACTTCCGGACCTCCTACGGCAACTTCACGGTGACCGACAACCTGGCGGTCACGCCCGCCGACTTCGACGCGTACTGCATCGCGGGTCCGTCCGATCCGCGGCTGCCGGGCGGAGGCGGTGACCGGATCTGCGGCCTCGCCGATGTCAGGTCCAACCGCTTCGGGATCGTGAACAACCTCGTCCGCCTGGCGGGCGACAACGACGCAGGCTTCGGTGACATCACGCAGGTGTTCAACGGATTCGACATCGCGGTCAACGCGAGGTTCGGCAAGGGGGGCGTGCTGACCGGCGGCATGAGCACGGGGCACACGCGGTTCGACGCATGCGATGCCCTGAGCGACGTCAATCCCGGCACGGCGCTCTCCCCGGTGGGCGGCGGAATGCCCTGGCTCGGGAACTCACGCTGGTGTAGTCAGTCGCTGCCCTGGGCGGCGCAAAACCAGGTCAAGTTCCAGGGTGTGTACCCGCTCCCGGTCTGGGGCCTCCAAGCGAGCGCCACGCTCCAGAATCTCCCCGGGATCGCGGCGCCAGGCAACTTCGTGGCCACCAACGCCGTCGTCAACCCTGGGCTCGGGCGCAATCTCTCGGGCGGGCTGCCCAACGTCACGATCTCGGAGCTCTACGAGCCCAATTCGAAGCTCGAGGATCGCCTCACTCAGATCGACGTCCGTCTGATGAAAATGGTCCGGCTCGGAAAGACGCGTATCCGTCCGAGCTTCGAGGTCTACAACCTCTTCAACGCGGCGACGATCAATCAGGTGAACGCGGTCTACAATCTGGCCAACACGGCCGCCTGGCTCACACCGCGCGGGCTGCTGCCGGGCCGCTTGTTCAAGTTTTCCGGCCAGATCGACTTCTAGATCCGGTCGTCCGATACGGCCGGTTCGTCGGCCGTTGCACCCGAATGAGGTCCACGCTCCATCGATCCGGAGCGCGGACCTCCCATACTCAAGCCGCTGAAGACCATGCCTGCCGACCGCTACGAGGTGATCTATCACGCGTGGCGCTGGACCGTCCCCGACCGATTCAATATCGGCGCCGCCTGTTGCCGCCGGCACGCGGCGGACCCGAGCCGCGTCGCGCTCTATTGGGAAGACGAATCAGGGACGACCAGCACGCACACGTATCGAGACCTGCTCGCCGACGCGAACCGACTCGCGAACGCGCTCCTGGCGCTCGGCGTTCAGCGCGGCGACCGCGTCGCTATCGTCCTCCCCCAACGTCCTGAAACCGCCGTCGCCCACATCGCCTGCTACCAGCTCGGTGTCGTCGCGATGCCGCTCTCGATCCTCTTCGGTCCGGAAGCGCTCGAGTACCGCCTGCTCGACAGCGGCGCCGTCATCGCGTTCGTCGATCCCGCATCGCTCCCGAACCTCTGGCCCCTGCGCGATCGCCTGCCAGCACTGCGCCACGTCATCGGCGTGGCGGGCGCAGGCGAGACCGGCGTGATCGACTGGACGGCCACCCTCGAGCAGGCTTCGCCGCACTTCTCGCCCGTCGACACGGGCGCCGACGATCCGGCGCTCCTGATCTACACGAGCGGTACGACCGGTCCGCCGAAGGGGGCTCTCCAGGCGCAGCGGGTCCTGCTCGGGAATCTCCCAGGATTCGACCACAGTCACGACGGCTTCCCGCAGCGCGGCGACCTGTTCTGGTCGCCCGCGGATTGGGCGTGGACCGGCGGGCTGATGGACGCCCTGCTCCCCAGCCTGTACCACGGCGTCCCCATTCTCGGCTACCGCGGACGGTTCGATCCCGAGCGTGCGTTCCACCTGCTCGAGAAGTACGCGGTCCGCAACACCTTCCTGTTCCCCACGGCGCTCAAGTCGATGATGAAGGCAGTGCCGTCCCCGGGTGCGCGCTTCCGTCTCCGTCTGCGCTCGATCATGAGCGCCGGGGAAGCGGTCGGCGCGACCGTGTTCGAATGGGCGCGGAGCGCACTTGGCCTGACGATCAACGAGATGTTCGGGCAAACAGAAGCGAACTACATCGTCGGGAACTCGCATCGACTGTGGCCGGCCCCGCCTGGCTCGATGGGACGGCCGTACCCGGGCCATGTCGTGGCGCTCGTCGATGACGAGGGCGCCGTGGTGCCGACCGGCGAGGTCGGCGAGGTCTCGGTCCGCACGACCGACACGCACGGCACACCCGATCCGGTGCTCTTCCTCGGGTACTGGCGCAATCAGGCCGGCACGGCCGCCAAGTACAGCCGCGAGTGGTGCCGGACCGGCGATCTCGCGCGACGCGATGAAGACGGCAACCTTTGGTATCAGGGCCGAACCGACGACGTTTTCAAGAGCGCCGGATACCGGATCGGACCGAGCGAGATCGAGAACTGTCTGCTCAAGCATCCGGCGGTCGCAAACGCGGCCGTCGTGGGGAAGCCCGATCCCGAGCGGACCCACATCGTGAAGGCGTTCATCGTCCTGCAGCCCGGTCTGACGGGCTCGCCGGCGCTCGAGGACGAGCTGCGGCTGCACGTGCGCGGCAAGCTTGCACCGTACGAGTACCCGAGGGAGATCGAGTTCGTCGACGCCCTGCCGATGACGACCACCGGAAAGGTCCAGCGAGCCGTCCTGCGCCGCCGCGACGCGGCTTCGTGACCGGTCGCCGCAGAGACGGGCGGCTCGGTCGAGTGCTCGAAACAGCGCCGGTTCGGGGTAAGCTACCTCTCGCAGAGTACTCGTCATCGGAGCCGATGGCATCATGCGAAATCATCTTCGAACCACCGTCCCACGCCGGCGTCAGAGCGTCGGTTTCGCCGTCCGGCTGGCGCTGGCTGTCACGCTCGCGGGCTCCGTCGAGGCCACCGAGAAGTGGCCACAATTCCGCGGCCCGGCCGCTGGCGTCGCCGACGACGATCCCGCGCTCCCCGACAGGTGGAGCGAGACCGAGAACGTCGCGTGGAAGACGACCATCCCCGGCATGGGCTGGAGCTCGCCGGTCGTCTGGGGCGACAACGTCTTCCTGACGTCGGCCGTGAGCTCCGGCAAGGAACCGCAGCCGGTCAAGGGGCTCTACGACCCGGGCGACGAATTCGGCAAGACCAAACCGACGGCGGAGCATCGCTGGCTCGCACACGCCGTCGACTTCAACACGGGCAAGATTCGCTGGTCGCGGGAGCTGCGGACCGGGCTGCCGCCGCTGCTGCGTCACATCAAGAACAGCTTCGCCACCGAGACCCCGGTCACAGACGGGCAACGGGTCTACTTCTACTTCGGCAATATCGGCCTCATCGCAGCGCTCGACCTCAACGGGAAGACGCTCTGGACGAAGGAAATCGAGCCTGGTAACGGTCCACAGGAATTCTCGCCGGCCGCCTCCCCCATTCTGCACAATGGGCGTCTCTACATCGTCAGCGACAACACGAAGGCATCGTTTCTCTTCGCCTTCGATGCCGCGACCGGCAGGGAGCTCTGGCGGACACCGCGTGAAGAGGTCGAGAACTGGGCGACACCGTTTGTCTGGGAGAACGGCGTTCGAACCGAGATCGTCACCAACGGACGACGGTTCGTGCGGTCCTACGATCTGGACGGCAAGCTCTTGTGGCAGCTGAGCGGCATGACCGGCAACGTCGTGCCAACGCCCTTCAGCAAGCACGGTCTGCTCTACCTGAGCTCTGGATACCCTGGCGCCGCCGTGCGGCCGGCGCTCGCGGTGAAGCCGGGCGCCTCGGGCGACATCACGCTCAAGCCTGGTGAGACGAGCAACGAGTACGTCGTCTGGTTCCAACCTCTCATCGGCACCTATCAAACCTCGGCGCTCGTCTACGGCGACTACTACTACACGCTGCTCGACCGGGGCCTGATGCTGTGCCACGAGGCCAAGACCGGCAAGCAGATGTACGGGCGGCAGCGCCTCGCTCCCGATGCGAGCGCGTTCACCGCGTCACCGTGGGCGTACAACAACAAGGTGTTCGCGCTCAGCGAGGATGGCGAGACGTTCGTGATCCAGGCAGGACCGGAGTTCAAAGTGCTCGGCCGAAATCACCTGAACGAGATGGCGCTTGCGACGCCGGCCGTCGCGCGCGGGAGCCTCTTCATCAGGACGCAGTCGTCCTTGTACCGGCTCACCAACAAGGGGGCGGCGCGATGAGCGGTCGCTTCGCCCATCGTCTCGCGGCGCTTCGACTCGTCTGCGTGGCAGGCTGGGCGCTCGGCGCCACGGTGACGCCGCTCGCGGCCCAGACGATGAGCTTCACACCGCTGGCGACCATTCCAGGTCCGGCCGACCTCGTTCGCGCGCAAGGGTCCTTCCTGTTCACAGCGGTCGACAAGACCGTCACCATCTACGACCTCACGACGCCGTCAACCCCCAAGAAGGTGGGCGCATACGAGTTCCCCGGTGAAATCTGGGGCTTCCGCCTCGATGGGCCGCGCGGCTACTTCGCAACCGGCCACTCGGGGTTGGGCATTCTGGACATCTCGAACCCCGCCGCGCCCAAGCTCGTCTCGCTCTTCAAGACGCCCGGACAAGCCAAGAACGCATCGGTCACCAAGAACCTCGCCGTCGTCGCGAACCATAATTCGGGGATCGACTTCATCGACATCACCGACCAAACGAAACCCACGCTGATTGGCTCGACCGATCTCGACGGGTATGCCCGTGACGTGGTCATTCACCGACAGTACGCCGTCGCCGTGGACAACCCCACGGGGCTGTACGTCTTCGACCTCGCGAAGCTCACGAAGAGCTCCAAAGATCCGATTGCGTCGCTGCAGAGCGCGACCGCTCCGCAACTGCTCGAAGTCGCTGAAATGGGCCCGGCACGGACGCCGCTCGCGCTGCTTGGCGGCAACGAGCAATACGACCAGAGCCGGACGCAGTCGCTCCCTTCTGGCGCGCGACCTCGGTCGGGATCGCTTCAGGTGTTCGACCTCTCGAACCCGTCCGCGCCGGTCTTCAAGGGGGCGTATCCGACGGCGAGTGGCGGCCGGAAGATCAGCGTCAAGGGCTCACTTGTGTACATTGCCGATGGCCCTGACGGCATCCGCGTGCTCGACTTCTCCGATCCGACCAAGGCCAAGCCGGTCGCGGCGTACAAGACACCGAAGGGCGCGCGGGACATCGCCGTCGCCGATTCACTGGTCTTCGTTGTCATCGGCGGCGGTGGCCCTCGTGCCGGCGCTCCACCCGATGAGCACGGTGACGTGCTCGTGCTGAAGCAGGAATAGCGGTCAGCTCTCAGCGATCAGCTCTCGGCTCGATGCTCGCTGAGGCGGTGTGACAAGACACGTGTGAAACGCATCAGTGTGGTGGGGAGCTCGCTGCCGCTCGCGGTGCTCCTGACGGCCACCGCGTCAGGAGCACCGGGTGTCCGCCCCATTTCGTACGACGACGCGCGGCCCATCCTGGAGTCCCTTCGCGCGGACCTCGTGCCCGCCGACTGGCGGGTCGTCCAGGCCTCTCGGCGCGCCTCGCAGTGGCCCCCGTGGCTCGCCCAGCTCGATCGTGCGATTCGGGCAAGAGTCGCACGCGGCGAACGCGATTCAGTTGCCAACCTGATCATCTTCGGCTCGTCATTCACTAGTCAGCCTCGCGCGTCGGGCGACGATCTCGCGGCACTGACGGAACAGCCGAGCCGGGTCAGTGCACGACTACAGGCGCGTCTCGACGACTTCGTACGGGCGGTCGCGACACCTGCCGGCAACGAGCGGCTTCAGATGGCCAGAACGGTGTTGGAAGCGTCCAACATCGATCCGTCGACGACGATGGGTCGCACCAGGGCACGGGCGTATCTGATCGACGCCCTCACGGAGGCTCAACGCGACGCGGCGCGCGCGCCACGGGCGTCGTCGGAGGGGACAGCGTTCCGCACCCGCGGCCTGTCGTCCGACACGTCGATGCTCGTGAACGCCGCCCTGGATCGAGCGCTCGCCACCATGCGTGCGCAGCGCCTGTTCCCTTCGCGAGTTCGCCGTGTCGCAATCGTCGGTCCCGGTCTCGATATCACCGACAAACACGACGGCCACGACTTCTACCCCGTGCAAACCGTTCAGCCGTTCGCTGTCATCGACATGCTGGTCCAGCACGGCCTCTCCGCGTTGGACGATGTGCGCGTCACGACCCTCGATCTGAGCCCACGCGTGCTGAGCCACATCGACGCCGCGCGGCGCCAGGCCGAGGCGGGCCGCGGCTATGTGCTCAACCTGCCGCGCACGGTGGGGTTGCCATGGGGCACGGAGCTCGCGCGGTACTGGGAGGGTTTCGGGACTCGCATCGGGAGTTCCGTGGCAGGGGTGAAGGTCCCACCGGGTGCGGGACCCGTGACGGTCCGATCCGTGCGCGTGAGACCGGCCGTCGTGGGGGCCATCGAGGCGCAGAACGTCAATATCGTGACCGAGCGACTCGACGTCTCGCCGACTGCTCCCTTCGACCTCGTCGTGGCGACAGACGTGCTGGTGTACTACGACGTGTTCGAGCAGTCGCTCGCCCTCGCCAACATCGCGGCGATGCTCGGTCCGGGCGGTCACTTCCTCACGAACACACCGTTCTTCGAGCTCCCCGCGATCGCGCTCGAATGGGGCGGCTCGATCGACGTCCTCCACATGACGCTGCCGATCGCCGGCGACATCCGCGACCGCGTGAGCTGGCATCGGCGGCGATAACCGCGCGGACTGTGGCCGCGGGTCCGCTCGGCTCTTGACTTGGCCTTCGAGGCTGTCAGAATCGCAGGGCCTTGGACGCCGTTTCTACTTCGACCGATCGAAGGACGCTGACGTCCCGCGCCGAAACCCACGCAGCGGTCACCGTGCGGCCCCCGCGTATCGGCGAGGACTGGCTGGCCGTCCTGGTCGGCGGGATCCTCATCGCGCTCGTCCTCGTCGGCGTCAGGCCGTCGCTCCCTCGCTTTGCGTGGGGGGCAGCCGGAGCGCCGGCACTCGCCCTCGTCAGCATCAGCAATCTGTCGCGCGCGGTGCAGATCGCGCTGCTCGTGCTCGTCCCGCTCACCATCGGCGCGTCCCTCCTCGGCGCCCGTCTCGCCGGCTTCGTGCCCGGCGTCATGTTTCTTTTCGCGCTGGCGTGGCTCGCTCAGGCTGCGGCGGGCCACATGACGTCAGCCACCTGGGGCCTGGAGTACGTCATCTGGGGCCTGGCGATCGGTCTTGTCGTGAGACGCATGCTCCCCGCGGCGCCCTGGCTCGCTGAAGCCACGCGGACCGAGTACTACATCAAGGCCGGTCTCGTCGTCCTTGGTGCAACGGTCCTGTTCAACGAGGTTGTCGGGGCTGGACTGCTCGGCATCGTCCAGGCGCTGGTCGTCGTGCTGAGCGTCTGGACGTTCAGCTTCTGGCTCTCGAAGAAGCTGCACGTCGATGAGGAGCTCGCGACGATGCTGGCGAGCGCGGTGTCGATTTGCGGCGTGTCGGCGGCGATTGCGACCTGCGGAGCGATTCAGGGCGACAAGAAGAAGCTGTCGTACGTGACATCGCTCGTGTTGGTCGTCGCGATGCCGATGCTGGTCGTCATGCCGTGGGCGGCGCGTCAGATGGGGCTGTCGGACGCGGTCGCAGGGGCCTGGCTCGGCGGCACGCTCGACACGAGCGCCGCGGTCGTCGCCGCCGGCGAGATGCTCGGTCAGGTGGGACGCGATACGGCGGTCGTCGTGAAGCTCTCTCAGAACGCCTTGATTGGCCTCGCGGCGTTCTTCCTGACGATCTGGTGGGCGATGCGCCGCAAGACCGTCGAGCAACCGACGACGAGCCTGCGGGTGATCTGGGACCGGTTCCCGAAGTTCGTCTTCGGGTTCCTGCTGGCGTCGCTCCTCTTCTCGTTCGTGCTGAGCCCAGCCGACGTTGCGGCGACCAAGAGCCTCGTGAACGCGATCCGCACGACGCTCTTCGCCATGGCGTTCGTGTCGATCGGGCTCGAGACGTCGCTCGGCACGTTGGCCAGCACCGGCGACGGCCGTCCTGCCGTGGCGTTCCTCGGCGGACAGCTCTTCAACGTTGTTGTCACGCTGGGGGTCGCCTACATGCTCTTCGGCGGGCTGCTGACCACCCCGCCGCAGGCCCGCTGAACCAGCGCACGGCCCCCTACGGCAGACCGAACGCGAGCAGCACGTTACCGGGACGGCCCGAGAAGCCGCCGTAGCCGGAGTTCACATACAGCATTCCATCCACGATCGTCGGCCCGGCGCCGTTCATCGACGCACCCTTGGCCGGGACGCCATTGACGGTCTTGAACTCGCGATTGCTGTCGAACTCCCAGATGATCTGCCCATCGCGTGTGCGATAGGCGCGAACCACACCGTCGTTCGCCCCGGAGAACACGACGCCCGGGATGACCGTGATCGCCGCGATCGCGCCCGCGTTGCAGCCGACCCCTACCGGCGCGCACTTGGGTGGCTGGGGCGGCGCGAACCACGCGCGCTTTCCCGTCGCGAGATCGACGGCATGAATGCCTCCTGGCACACGCCCGCGAATCGGATCCTGTGCGTTGAACTGCACGTCCGACTTCGGGAAGTAGGCGTTTTGGCCGTCCACGGCCGAGCCCCATTCCATGCCGCCATACAGGCCGCCATCACCCACCTGATACTGCCAGACCACCTCGCCCTGCTTGTCCGGGTCGATAGCCCATCCGATCCCGGACTTCTGTCCGATGACGATGAGATCGCGGCCACCCTGGAGTGTGACCAGAATCGGCGAGTTGCCGAAGTCGTAGTCCGGTCCGAGCTCGTCTGGACACCGTGGGCCCGTTGAGCCGGGGCAGCCTCCCACGAAGATGTCCTTCGGCAGCAGCTGCTTGGTCCATTTGATGGCGCCGGTATCCATGTCGAAGGCGATGACCGCATCGCCGGCCTGGCGCTCCGGTCCGGTGTACTGGTTGCCCGTCGCCGAGTAGATGGCGCGACGCTTGAGATCGATCGTCGGCGCGTTCCAGATGGCGGCGCCCGATGGTCCCCACGCGCGCACACCGGATGGGCTCGTGCCAATCGGCTTGGGCTCGTCGAGCACGTGGGTCTTCCAGATGACCGCGCCCGTCCCGACGTCGAGAGCCGCCACGGCACCACGGAACGTGCAGCACTCGTACTTTGGATTGCCTCCCGACGCCTCTTCGAGCGACGAGATCGGCACGTAGACCCGGCCGTCGTGCACCGTGAGGGATCCCGTGAGGCGGGCGATCTGATGGTCGTCCACGCGCCGGCGCCAGATTTCCTGGCCGTTCGACGCGTCGACGGCGTAGACATTGGCTGCCATGTCACCGAAGAGCGCCAGGTGCCCCCCCGCGCCACCGGACCGTGAGGCAAGCGACACGGCCCCTCGAACGGCCGCACTCGCGCTGTAGTCCCAGTAGATGCAGCCGGTCTTGGCGTCGAGGGCGTAGACGTGCCCGTTCTGGCTGCCGACGAACACGCGGCCGGAGGCGACGACAGGCTGCGAGTACGCCGCGGTCGCCTCCGGGAAGCCGAAGGCCCACTTCAAGGTGAGCCTGGGCACATCCTTCGCCGCGAGTCGCGCCTCCTTCGAGGGCTGGAATCGCGTGTTGGTGATCGTCACGCCCCAGCCGTTCCAGCGCGGGGCTTCGGACCGATTCCCAAGCGGCGGATTCGATGCGCACCGGCCTTCGGTCGACGTGACGACCCCGTCGCTCATCTTGCGGCGCGCCAGGAATTCGGCGACCGTCCGCCGCGCGTCGCCGCTCAACTTGGCGCCTTGAGCCTGCATCGCCCCCGTTGTGAGGGCGCGCACGATGGCTTCGGGCGAGCTCTGGGCGAGAGTCTGGAGGCCCGGCGCGCGTGAGGTCGCGGAACCGTCGTGACAGGTGATGCAGTGGGTCTCGAAGAGCGCGGCCCCGGCCGGAAGCGACGCCTGCTGCCCCGCGCTCGCGTCGGCGGCCAACACGCTGAGCGCCACGCTCACGAGCGCAACGCGCCCGGTGGCCCGAGACTGGCCCCGGATCATGGCTGGCGCACCGGAGTGCCAGCTGAGGCCGGCGGCACCTCGGCCCCTGGCGGGAAGTCGAAGGACGCGTAGTAGGGCTTGTCGCCGAGCGCTTTGCGCTTCTCTTGAAAGCTCTTCCCGCCGGATCCCTCGGCCGTGAAGGTCCAGTCCTGCCGGTGCATGTTCCAGCTGTCCGGGAAGAGCTCCTCGGCGCGCTTCCAGTGGAGCCGCGCGCGGTCCTGATCACCGTTCTGGAACAAGTAGACGCCCAACTTGAAGGTCGGCTCTGCAAGCTGCTCGTCAGAGCTGCGACGGCGGATCCTGGCCGCCACCTGCTGGGCCGACCAGATGTACCGGCTCTTCGAGCCCTTGGCGACCCAGTCGCGGACGGCCGGCGCGTAGTCATCGGTGCCGACCACGATGCTGCCAATCTTGATCGTGGTAGCGTAGGTCCCTTCGTTGATGCAAAGCACGCGGCCCTGCTCGTCGATCCACACGGCTGAGGGGACGTTCACGAGGTTGTAGAGCGAGCTCACCTTGTGCGTTGGGTCGATGAGCACCGTATAGGTCGGCTTCGCGCGGTCAATCCACGGGCCCGCCGCAGCCACGCCACCTGTGTCCTGCGCCACTGAGATGATCTCGAAGTTCTTCGACTTCAGGTCGTCGTAGACAGCCTGCCACCCGGGCAGGTCAAGGCGGCACCCTCACCACGAGGCCCAGGTGACGATGAGCACTTTCTTGCCGCGGAAGCTCGAGAGGCTGACGGCCTTGCCCTCGCGGGTCTGGAGTGTGAAGTCGGGGGCCATCGCCTTCTCGAGAAACCGCGTCCGCGTCGCGGGAATCTCGCCAAAGCTCCACACATTCCGCTCGGCGTCAACCGCCACAGCCTGACGAAGCTGTCGCGCCAACTCCGTCACGCTGATCCAGGTGCGCCCCGCGCGCTGGACACGGACGTCGCTGTTCGAAGCAGCCGGAACGCACAGCGCGTTCAGGCAGGCCTTGTTGCCCTTGAGAACGAAACCGCTCACTCGGGTGAGATCGGCGGGGCTCACCCAGAGGTCGTCCGGGTCAGTCAACGTCTCGGCGACCTCGAACACGGCGTCGTTATAGAGAACCGTCGCCGGCGCCGCCCACGCCGCGGTCGTCACCAACCCCACCGCAACGACCAGGGCCACTCGAACCACCGCACGGTGTGTCCGGACTCCCATAGGACTCCCCTCCATCCCGCCCCTTGCTTGCCGGTCTACCCGCCCCCTTTTTGGTCCTTCTTCCCGAACGGCAGCGGCCCGAAGGTCCACAGCCGCTTGTCGTGGTCCACCGTAAAGGCTTGCTTGATCTTGCGAGCGAAGGCCGCCAAGTTGAACCACTGCTGGCTCGCGCGGGTGACCAACAGATCTGAGTCGCGATCCTGTCGAATGGGGATGCAGATGTCTGCGAGGCACGCACCTTCTGGCTTCAGGACGAATCCGTTGATGCGTGTCAGGTCTTCTGGGACGATCCACAGGTCACGCGGGTCGTCGAGCGTGCGCTCGAGCACCACGGTCTTGCCGGCGTGCTTGACCGTCACGGGCTCGGCCGCGACCGACCGTCCGGCCGCGACCAAGAGCGCCACGAAGACGGTGGCGAGCCTGTTCCGCATCGCCGTCTACTTCAGCTCGTCGAAAACGATCTTGATGTCGTCCTTGACGCGCTGCCGATCGTTCTGCGGACCTTCGAGGTACCCCTTGAACTGCGGTTTGACGACATAGGCGGCGGTCATCTCGTCGACCGACTTGCCGGCCTTCTTGCCCGCCTTCACGTAATCGACGAAGTCGCGCATGTAGTCGCGGTGCAGGACAAGGTCCGCCCACTTCATCATCGGACCGTGGCCGGGAATGACCATGTCGATCTTGCCGACGCCGGCCACGCCCTTGGCGAGCGTCTCCGGGAACTCGACACCGCTCGCACCATTGGCGATGTCGATGAACGGCGGCACTCTTGGGCGATAGAGGTCGCCCACGTGCACGGCCTGTGCCGATCGGAACACGACCCACGTGTCACCATTGGTGTGGGCGCGCCCGAACCAGAAAAGGTCGATCTGATCCTTCGTGCCCTCGAAGAGCGACATCTTGTCCTTGAACACCCTCTTCGGCAGGCGTGATTTCTTCTCACCTCTGAAGGCCTCGCAGTTGCCAACCGGGCTGCACTTGTCCTGCACCCACATAGCGCGCATGTTCTCGTGGACGATGATCTCGACCGTCGCGGGAAGCTCCGTGATGCTGCCGGCATGGTCGCTGTGGCCGTGGCTGTTGAGCGCCATGATGATCGGTTTGTTCGTCACCGACTTGACCTTGTCCATGATGGTCGATCCCCAGCCGGGGTTCTTCTGATCGACGACCACGACGCCCTTTTCGGTAATCCAAAGTGCGGTGTTGCCGCCCGAGAACTGATCTTTCTTCTCCGGCTCGGACCCTCCAATGATGTAGAGGTTGTCCTTGACTTTGACGACGTCGGGAACCTTGATGCCGGCTGGCTGCACGGCAGCCAACCCGATCGACAGCCCCCCCACGGCCAGCAACGACGCCAGGACGGCGATTCTTCGCATACCCCCTCCGACGGCAACCTCGCACCGCGTCACCGCGAGACGCGGAAGGGCCGAAATGTGCCGGTCATTATAGTCGGAAGTGATGCCATCGTCGGACGAGGCTGGATTCGTGGGGTCGGTCCTCGCCGCTCCTGCTGGACGTCTCGCGGGCCTGCAGCGAGCGACCTCACCCCACCCATGGGCTGTTATAGTGGCGCGATGATGATCCGATCAGCCATCGTCGCGGCACTCGCGGCCGGTGCGCTCCAGACCGCAGCCGACGTCGAGGTCCTCGACCCGGCAGCCTTTCACAAGCTCATGGCCCACGACGCTAAGGTCGTCCGGCTCGCCACGGGCATGCAGTTCACGGAGGGGCCGGTCTGGGTCGGCGCGGCCGGAGGCGGCTACCTCGTCTTCAGCGACCTTCGCGCTAATGAGCTCAAACGCTGGGATCCGGTGGGGGGCCTGCAAACGTTCCGGGCACCGAGCGGCACGGCCAACGGCAACACGGTCGACCGCGACGGGCGACTCCTGACCGCCGAGCACGCCGGACGGGTGTCACGCACCGAGAAGGATGGCTCGGTCGTGACCGTAGTCGAGACCTATGAGGGCAAGAAGCTCAGCTCGCCGAACGACCTGGTCGTGACACGCGATCGGCGAGTCTGGTTCACCGATCCGGAGTTCGGTCTCGCCGGCCGCACGAAGGAAACGCCCGGCAACTATGTCTACCGCTTCGATCCCGCCACCCGTTCGCTCACTGCGATCGTCACGGACATGCCGGCGCCCAATGGCTTGTGCTTCTCGCCCGACGAGTCGATCCTCTACGTGGCGAATTCCGGGAAGCCGCCCGACATCAGGGCGTACCCGATCAAGGGCGGCTCGACGCCTGCGCAGGGCCGGATCTTCGCGACGATCGACAAGGGCATCCCCGACGGCATTCGCTGCGATGAGTTCGGGAACGTGTGGTCGAGCGCTGGCGACGGCGCACAGATCTTTGCGCCCTCGGGCACGCGGATTGGACGCATCCTGCTCCCGGAGAGCGCGGCAAACCTGGCGTTCGGCGGCCCGACGGGTCGGACGCTCTATCTCACCGCCCGCACGTCGCTCTACTCGATCGAGACGCTCGTGCGAGACGGCAGCAAGTAGAGCGCTTTCGAATCCGTGACGTGCGCTGTCACCCGCGAACCGCTGCTCCCGCAGCGCCGGGCTCTCCAGCGGCCGGCCTGACCTCACGGCTGAAGACCCCGGCGTCGAACTGACCGAGCAGACGGCTCGCAGCCACGCCCGCCACCATCGACCCGTTGACGTTGATCGCGGTGCGGCCCATGTCGATGAGCGGCTCGATCGAGATGAGCAGACCTGCCAGCGCCACCGGCAGATTGAGCGTGGACAGGACCACGATCGCGGCAAACGTCGCGCCGCCGCCGACACCGGCGATCCCGAACGAACCCAGCGTGGCGACACCGACGAGCGACGCCATGAAGCGCCACGACGTCGGATCGATGCCGACACTCGGCGCGATCATCACGGCCAACATCGCGGGGTACAGCCCCGCGCACCCATTTTGCCCAACGGTCGCCCCTAAGCTCGCCGCGAAGTTCGCGATCGTCGGCGCGGCACCGAGCTGGCCGACCTGCGTTTCGACGTTCAGTGGAATCGCGGCGACGCTCGACCTCGAGGTGAACGCGAAGGTCAGCGTGGGCAGGACCTTCGGGAAGAACCGGAGTGGGCTGATCCCCACGCCGGCCAGAATGGCGGCATGCACGAGAAGAATGCACGCGAGCCCGACGTACGAGGCGACCACGAAGCCACCGAGGTTGTACACGTCATGGACCATGGACGTCGCGGCCACGCGGGTCATGAGCGCGAGCACCCCGTACGGGGTCAGGCCGATCACGATCTTCACAAGCCGCATGATGAGCGACTGCATCGTCTCGATGCCCTGTTGCAGGCGCTCACCCACCGGCGGATGCTCACGGCGGAGCGCGACGGCCGCAAGGCCCAGCAGCGCCGCGACGATGACCACGCCGATGACCGAGGTCGGGCGCGAGCCGGCCAGATCGGCGAAGACGTTCGTGGGCACGAACGAGGGAAGCAACGACGTCAGCTCGAGCTCGGCGACCTCCTTCGCGCGTCCTTCGATGTAGACGCCGCGCTCGAGCTCTCGCGCTCCGCGCACGAGACTATCCGCGCGCAAGGCGAAGAGCCGCGCGACGCCGATCCCGATGGCCGCCGCGATCGCGGTGGTCACGAGGAGAAGGCCCAACACCGCAACGCTCGTCCGCCCGAGCGACCGCGCGTCGCGAAGCTTCGTCACGGCGGCCAGGATCGAGATGAAGACCAGCGGCACGACCACCAGCTGGAGCAGCCGCACGTAGATCCCGCTGACGACGCCGACCCACGCCATCGATCGGTCAATCGTGGGGCTGCCTGCGCCGTAGATCGCCTGTGCGAGCGCCCCGAGCACCACGCCGAGCGCCAAGGCCAGCAGCACGCGCCCTGAGAAGGACGCCCCGCGCTGCTGGCCCTGATAAAGGACCAGGAGCACGACCACGAACACCGTGACATTGATCAGCGTCGCCACGATCACGTGCGGCTCCTTGGTTGGCGCACCCTCGTGCGAGATCCCCTCCCACCGAATCGGGCCGACGGCCTCGCCCCAGCCCACCGACTGACGCGCGCCGTGATCCAGCGGCCCTGGCGCCCCCGCCGAGGCTCAGGAATTGTCGCCATCGAGCAGGCCGCCGAGCGTGCCGAGCACCGATCCCTCCTCGCGCCCACCGCGGCCGACCCCCGGCACGGCTGCAATGATCCGGTTCGCGAGTCGACTGAGCGGCAGCGACTGCAGCCACACACGTCCAGGCCCTCGCAGGGTCGCGAAGAAGAGCCCTTCCCCCCCGAAGAGCGCCGTCTTGATCTTCCCCACGTATTGGATGTCGTACTGCACCGACGGCTGGAACGCCACGATGCAGCCCGTGTCCACGCGAATCAGCTCACCCGGGGCCAAGGTGCGATCTTGTAGCGTTCCACCCGCGTGGACGAAGGCCCAGCCGTCCCCTTGCAGCCGCTGCATGATGAAGCCCTCGCCACCGAAGAGACCGACGCCCAACTTCCGCTGAAGCGCGATGCCGATGCTCACGCCCTTTGCAGCAGCCAGGAACGAGTCTTTCTGGGCGATGAGCTCGCCCCCGAGCTCGGCCAAGTGCAAGGCCACGATCTTTCCAGGATACGGCGCAGCGAACGCCAGACGCCGCTTCGCCGTCGAGCGGTTGAGGAAGACGGTCATGAAGAGCGACTCACCGGTGAGCAGCCGCTTGCCGGCGCCCATCAGTGCGCCGAGAAAGCCGCTCTGCTGTTGCGCCGACCCGTCACCGAAGATCGTCTCCATCTCGACCCCATCGTCCATGTACATCATCCCGCCCGCCTCGGCAACGGTGGCCTCACCGGGATCCAGCTCGATCTCGACAAACTGCATGTCGTCGCCGAAAATCCGATAGTCGATCTCGTGCATCGTCGGCATCACTGACTCTCCCTCAGGACCGGTGCCACGCGGCGGACGGAGGTCTGCCGGCACCGATCCCGCCCTGGTCGGCGAGCCATCATACGGCCTTGACATCTCGCGGCCGCCATTCGACCATCGTGCCGGCACTCGTTCCTCATTCTGGGGAGTTCTATGGTACGCGGACGTGAACGCACGCGACAGGGTGGTGGTGGCTCGTATCGTCCAGCGTGGGCGGCAGGGGTCGTGGTGGCGCTCGTCGCCCTTGGCTTCAGCCTGACCGTGCGCGGGCAAATCGACGGCTTCCGATCCGTGACCGACGAGACGCTTCGGCGTCCCGACCCCGGCGACTGGATCCACTGGCGGCGGACCTCGGACGGCTGGGGGTACAGCCCGCTGTCGAGCATCGACCGACAGAGCGTCGGCAGCTTGAAGCTCGTGTGGTCGGCCAAGTCGCCGAACGGCGTGGGACAGGAAACGCCCCTCGTCTATCGCGGCATCATGTACTGGCCGACCGCCACGGGAATCCGCGCGCTCAATGCCGCGACGGGCACGGCACTCTGGGAGTTCCGCACGCGCGATCCGCTGCCCACCGACAAGCGGGCGCCGTCGCAGTCCTACGGCGTCGCACGCCGCAACATCGCCATTCACGGTGACAGGATCTTCGCCGCAACAACCGATGCCCATCTTCTCGCACTCGATGCGCGAACGGGCACCCTCCTCTGGGACCAGGCGGTCGCGGATCCGAAGCTGGGCTACAAGTACACCAGCGGTCCCATCATCGCCGGGAACAAGCTCATCGCCGGCATCACCGGGTGCGACTACTACAAGAACGACGTGTGCTTCATCACCGGACACGACGTCAACACCGGCAAGGAGCTCTGGCGGCTCTCCACCGTCGCACGGCCGGGTGAGCCGGGCGGCGACAGCTGGGGCGAGCTCCCCCTCATGCTGCGGGCCGGCTCGGACGCCTGGATTCCAGGCAGCTACGACGCCGAGACCAACACCGTCTTCTGGAGCACGTCACAAGCCAAGCCGTGGGCCAGCGCGCAACGCGGCTCCGACAAGCCATCGCTGTACACCAACTGTACGCTCGCCATCGACGCAGACACGGGCAAGCTGCGGTGGTACTACCAGCACATCCCCGGCGAGACGCACGACCTCGACGAGGTCTTCGAGAGCGTGCTCGTCGACGATGGCGACCGGAAGTCGTTGTTCAAGATGGGCAAGATCGGCGTGCTGTGGGAGCTCGATCGGCGGACGGGCCGGCTGCTTGCGGGGCACGACACCGGCTATCAGAACGTCGTCACGTTCGACCCCAAGACCGGCCACGGCGTGCTCGTGCCCGAGCGCGTTCCGAAGCTTGGCGTCCAGGTCGACTACTGTCCCGGTCCGGGCGGGCTGAAGAACCTCTTCGCCATGGCCTATCACCCCGAGACCAAGGCCTTCTACATCCCGCTGAAGATCAGCTGCGCGAAATCGACGTTCCTTCCGATGAAGGGCGCGATCGCCGAGGGCGGCGGCGGCGTCGGACCGTCGACGCGCGACGTCCAGCCGCACCCGAAGCTGCCCAACAGCATTGGCGAGTTCATCGCGATGGACAGCCGCACGGGCAAGATCTCCTGGCGACGACCGAGCCGCCTCCCCTACAACACGGCGGCACTGACCACGGCCGGCGGGCTCGTCTTCGTCGGTGACATCGAGGGTCGCTTCTTCGCGATGAACGCGGCCACAGGCGACGTCCTGTGGGAAACGAAAACTCCCAGCGCCGCAGACGGGTTCCCGATCACCTATGCGGTGAACGGCAAGCAATATCTCGCCGTGCCGTCTGGTCCCGGGTGGTTCATCAACTGGACGCAGGTGCAGGCACAGGCACCGGAGTTCAAGCGGCCGAAGCCGATGGGCTCCGCGATCAGCGTGTACGCGCTGCCGTAGCGAAACCCTGGCGGTCCGCGGTCGCAGCGGCGGACATGGCGTCCTGATTCGTGGCGTCCGGCTTCAGCCAACCCGGGCCCGGCCGCAGACAAATGGCTCAGTGTAGAGTGGGCGATCCATGCCGGGCGTCTTCATGTCCTACCGCCGAAATGATGCCGCAGGCTGGGCCGGTCGGCTGCGCGATCACCTGATCGTCCGCTACGGTCCCGAACGCGTCTGGCAGGACGTCGACGACATTCCAGCCGGCGCGGACTATCTGACGGAGATCTTCGAGAACATCGCGGTCGCCGACGCCGTGCTCGTCATCATCGGGCCGCATTGGCTCGGCGAAGGCCCCGACAGCGGCAGGACGCGGCTCGGGAATCCGAAGGACGTGCTCCGCCAAGAGATCCAGCACGCCCTGAAGAGGCCGTCCGGCGTCATCCCCACGCTCGTGGGTGGAGCCCGCATGCCTTCCGCCGCCGATGTCCCCCGGCCTGTCGCGCCGCTCTTTGCGCGCAACGGCATCGCGATGAACGACGCCGATTGGGCGCGCTCCATGCAGCTGCTCTTCGAGCGCCTGCAGGATCTCTCACGAGCCGCACGCAAGGTCGTCCCGCTCGAAGAGGTCTACGCCAGGCTCGGCGAGCGGCAGGACCGTTATTTCCAGCAGCTCGAGGTCGATCCGGCCACCGCGGTCGCCACCGCCAGGGACGCGCTTGCCGTGCTCGACGAGCACCTCCCGAGCTACCCTCATGATCCAACGCTGCAGCTCTTTCGAGGCTTCTTCCTCAAGAACCTCGCCATGGCCCTGCGCGACGCGGGCGACGCAGCTGGCTTCGAAACCCAACTGACACTGGCCGCTCGGGCGCTCGACACGATCCAGCGAGAGGCCGAGCTCCATCTCGCGAACGCCTATACCGGCGCGGCCGCCGTCCCGATGCTCCGCGGCCAGGGGGCCGAGGCGCGCGATCTTCTCGACCACGCCCTCGCGCTCGTGCCCGACCATCCGTACGCCCTACACGACCGCGAGCAAATCCGTCGGTTCTTCGGGTTATAGGCGGCCATCACGCGCAAGGGCAAACCTAGCGACGTCGATCGCGACGACCATCGCGATCAGAACGTCGTGCATCGCACTCCTCGGGAGAAGCTGGCGGGGACTGACCGAGCAGGACATTCAGCGCCCAAGGCCGAAGGACCAGGCCTAGACGAAGGCCCAAGGAGTACAGCACCGAGGCCAGCGCGCACACGATACCGAAAGCGCCCTCGTCAACAGACCCAGCCGTCGATATCCGACGCCGTCTCGTGGCACGGCGCGGTCTCTTCCGGCGCCTCGTGCGAGTAGTAGACCTTGAAGTCGCGTCCCGGCTGCTTGTTGTAGTCGACAACGAGGATTGGATCGCGGGGCTTCGGATCGCGCGGCGTCATCTCGTAGTTCATCGAGATGGCCGTGGACGCCGCCGCTCCGCCTCCCGCTGGTGCCTCGAGCGGTGCAAACGCCGAGCGCCGCACGACCGCGCGCTTCACCGGGCGTCCGCCGGGTTCGGTGTAAGCCGTCGCCACGCTGATGCCAATCTGATTGCGGAAGAATCCGTTCTCGACGACGAGCGACCCGGGGCCGCGTCCGGCCCTCGGCGTCTGGTCGTAGAAAAACGGGCTCAGGATTCCGACACGCATGCCCTGCACATCGGCGCGGGTCAGGCTGATCTGCTTGGACAGATAGTTCGAGATCCAGGCCCCAACGGGCTTCTCCGCTGGTGAGGCGAGGACCGTCGGGTCGCCGCGCACCGTCAGCTCGTCGATCGCGATCGTGGCGGGCGGTGTGGTCGAGACGCCCTGGTGCGACGCGTGCCAGACGATGAACTTCGAGATGGTGCCGTTCCAGACCGACTGGAGGCCAATCTGAATCGCGCCGTACGCTTCGTTCCCGGCAAACTCCAGCATCGGTGCGTCGGCAGTGTCGAGCGGTACCGACTCCACGGCTTTGCTCGTATCGGCGCCCTTGAAGGCTGGCACGCGAACCGTCCCGAGCGACGCCGCCGGCAGCGCAAAGCCCAGCTTCTCCACCGCAGCCGCGACGTTGCCGCGCACGTAGTTGTTCGGTCCTCTGAACCAGAAGCCTGCCCCATCCCCCCCAACGTCGAGCGCGGACGCATAGCCACCCTCGATCGCCGGCCCCCGTCTCGCAGCCGATTGAATCGACAAGTTGTGGTCGAACACATTGAAGCTCTCGCTCCCATCCTCGGTCACGATCCCCGCGCCGCGCGTGTCAAAGACGATGTTGTCCTGGATGAGACCGTGATGGCTGCGATGGACCGTGATGCCCCATTTCGGCGCCCCGCGGACGGCGTTGCCGACCATCGTGAACTGATGGCCGTTCCCTTGCGGCCGCTTGGGCCCGAAGGTGTGGTGAAAGTGAACGGCGTAGCGGCCGATCTGGTTCTTCCCGATTCTGAGCGCGCGACCCTCGCTGTCGAACTGCGTGTTGTCGAGCGCGGCCATCGTCGTGCGCCCGAGATCCTTGAACTCGACGTATCGCAGATCGACATCCGCCCGAGAGACGAACATCGTGTGACCGCGTGTGCCGGTTGGGCTCTCCGATCGCACGATGACGTTGCGGGTGAGATTGCCGACATGAGGGAGGAGCTCCACCTGTCCGGCGCCGCCCCGGGCGCCTTTGTGGTCGAACGCCAGCGGCATGGCCAGGGTGACGGTGTTGCCGGCCACCGCTGCGATCCTCACTCGTTCGGTCTGGGACCGAAAGTGGCTCCCCCGCTCGTCGGCCCGAAGCTGCCGCGTATCGGGAATGACGAGCTCGTCGCCGGGCCGCCAGCCGTCGACCGACGTCTCGAGCTCGAGGGTCGTGCCCGCCGCCAGGGGCTCACGACGCGCCCTGACGAAGGTCGGGCGCTTCAACGACCCGTGCATTCTGAGGGTCCCGAGCACGATGAGGCCCGTGCCGACCTGCCCCGGGTCGCGCTCGGTGTCGCTCGGTTGGTCGGCGATCACGATTTCCGCCGTCACGGTGGACGCGACCGGCGCATCCGATCGCCCAACCTCGAGGAAACCGTCCTCGAGCACCATGAGGGTGCCGACCGGAAGGCGCGTGCGCTCAGTGGTCGAAAAGACGAGTCGTCCGCGCACCTCGACACAGGCGACGGCGTCATCGCTCACGATGTCGTACATCACCTGGTGACCCGACGCGATCACCACTCGGGCACGAGCCGACGGGATCCTCCCCGTCGACCATGTCCGTGAGTCGGACCAGGCGCCGCTCGCCACACTCGAGATCGTGGCCTCCGCACAGAGCAGCGGCACGCCATGCAGCATCCCGCTCACGCTCGCCGTATGTCGCGCGGCGTGCTGTCCGACACCTGTCACGCTGGCGAGCGATGCGATCGACGCGACGACACCGAGCGGCCAGGCACGCCTCCGTCTCGCGTTCGAGGGCGCACCCCCGAGTTCCAGCGCCTTCACGGTGCGCCTACTTGTGCGGGGCGCGGCGCAGACCTGGCCGCCACTCCGAGAACGGAGGCGGCGCGTACGAGTCGCGACTCGGCATGCGGACCTGCGGCAGGCTCTTGGCATCCATCACGTCTTCCTCTTGGATGACGCCGTTTCTGTGCAGCAGGAACGCGGTCAGTCCGTAGAGTTCGTCCGCCGTGAGGTAGCCCTGTCCGCCAAGCGGCATCGCCTGCCGGATGAAGCCGAAGATCAGCGGGGCGAAGGGAAAGTTGGCGACGCCGCGTCCGGCCCAGTTCCCGCCCTCTTCGTGTCCCATGCTGGCGCCTTGACGACGCGGACCGACCAGGTTCGGCGCGGGACCTTCTTTCAATGTGGGCCCGTGGCAACGACCGCAGCCGCGCGCGACGTACGTTGCGGCGCCCTGCGCCGCCGCCCCGCTGCCGGGCGGGAGTCCAGCGCCGTCGGGGCCAATCGCCGCATCGGACGGGTTGAGCTCCTCGTGCGTGGCCGGTCGCCCGAGACCGTAGGTCGGACCCTGCGCCACCGACGGCACACCGAGCATCAGGCTGATCCCGATGACGCCCGCGAAGTCTCTACAGCGCATTGAGCACCTGTCCCGTCGCCGTGATGCGCCACGTCTGAATCATGTTGCCGTGCGGCGGCGTGTGCGGAGCCCAGAACCTGGCGTGCTCAGCCGAAGTCGGCTGCACCTGTCCGTGCTCATCGGTGCACCTCGACTGCAGCATCGCCTCGCCACCGTTCCAGGTCCAGGGAAACTGGAATCGCGTCAGGGCGACGGGCAGCGCAGGCTGCTGAATCTGTGCGTCAGTCCAGGTCTTGCCGCCGTCGGTGGAAACTTCGACACGGCGGACGACACCGCTCCCGGACCAGGCGAAGCCGAGGATCGTATGGAAGCCTCGGCTGGACAGCTGCCGGCCCGCGGCGGGATACGTGATGACCGACTTCGGCCCTTGCTCCATGAAGTAGGCTCCCTTCGTGCGTCCAGTGTCCGTGAACGTCCCCTGCTCCCAGTACGTCACGTATGGACGATCGACGACCTTGATGCCCTTGAGCCACTTCACCTGGTACTTGCCTTCGAAACCGGGCGTCACGAGTCGGAGCGGAAACCCATTGTGCGGTCGCACCGGCTCACCGTTCTGCCCATAAGCGACGAACGAGTCGGCCATCGCCTTGGCCAGCGGCAGGCTCCGGGCAGCTCTGGTGGCTTCGGCGCTCTCGCCAAGAAGCCAGCTCGCCCCCTTCTTCACGCCGGCTTCGTTCAGTAGCACCGAGAGCGGGACGCCAGTCCACTCACTGCACGAGATCATGCCGTGAAGCTCGGTCAGCGTTTTCTCTTCACCGGGGGTCGGCCGGTTCGCGAGGCACTCGATGAAGCAGATACGCGAGACGGAGGGCAGGCGCCTGAGCTCCGCCATCGTGAACACCAGCGGTCGTTCGACGAGCCCGTGGATGAGCAGTCGATGCTGCGCGGGATCGATATCGGGAGGCGCGTTCCCATGCGAGGACACGAAGTGAAGCGGCGGCGGGGTGATGATGCCTTCGAGCTCTGCTAGCGGCGTCAGCGCATCGTAGCCATTGGCGTCGCCGTGCATGTTCATGTTGACCTTGTTGCCCAGCCGCTTCCGCGTCGTCGTCACGAAGCGCGAGCGCTCGCCGTAGATCATCTGGTCGCTGGAGTGCCCCTCAGGTCGGGTGGACCCGAACGTCTGCGCGCTCGCCCCGCGCGCACCCGCGGCCAGACCGGCCAATGCGACACCGCCGCGCGTCAGGAGTCGTCGTCTCGCCGATCCGTTCGAATCCATCACCGAGCCTCCCCTTCACTGTTCCCGTTCGTCCATACGCCTCGTTTTCGTCGCGCCTCGTGCGCCCTCACGTCCTCCCGGCGCGGACCTCGCCGCCCGCGACTCCAGGTGTTTCAGACGATAGCACTGGCATTCGCGCTCCGTCGATGAGGTGCGGATCTCGGAACTATGGCGTCTCGCCGGGATGGGGATGCGGATAGACGCGGTTGTTCGATGCCTCATCGAGTGCTTCGAAAAACACGCCGAATTCGGAGCGATAGTCGAGGTAGGCGAACGCGCCACCATCCTCCGCCAGCGTCCCACCGTGGCGCTCGAACCAGGCGATTTGTTCTCGCGTTTCGAGCGGGCCGGCCGCCCCTCTCAGATGGAAGCCGAGATGATGCGGACGAGACTCGTCGTGTGCGAGTGCGTCCGCGTAGGGTCCACGTCCGTCACCCGCTTGCTGCAACAGCTCGATGTTCACGTTCCGCAGGTTGATGAAGCTGACTTTCGCCGTCCCGGTGGCGGGACTCGTGAACTCTCGAACGGGCGATGGCTCGACCTGTAGCCCGCTGGCGTAGGCACGGCGCGACCGCTCGATATCACGGACCACCACGCCGATGTGCGTCACGCACGGGAGTCGCGCGAGCGGCGCGTTCCTGCTGAACGGTCTCACCAGCCCTGCACCATAGCGGCGCTCCCGTGTCGCCGGGCTCGAGAGCTCGAGCATGAGGCCGAGGGTCGATCGCACGTCGATGAACCCAGCCTCGCCTCGACTCTCGACGAACAGGCCATCAAGCTTCAAGTCTCGCAGAAGTCTCCGCCGCTGCTCCTCCAACCGGGCGTTCCCGCTCGCGAAGCCGATGTGGTGGATGCCTGGGCCGTGTACCTCGAGAAACGCGTCCGCTCTGCTCAGCCGATCGCCCGACGCCCGCCCACGAGCAGCGGTCGGTTCCATGAGGTCGATCGTGATGTTCGTCAGGCGGAGCTGCACGCCTTTGGTGTGCGCCATGCCGCCCGGCTCGGGCTGACTCGGAATCGGAAGCACGCCCACCACCGCGCCAAAGGTTCGCGCGGCGCGATCGACGTCGCGGACGACGAAACCGATGTGCGAAATCTCAGGCAGTCGCACCGGAGAGGACGGCGGGCCTTGTGTCGCGCGCGGCCGCGGGTCGCTCCAGACGACCGCTGCCGCTCCAAGAAGCAGACCGATGAACACGCGGATCAGCATCCCCGGCTCTTGCATGAACCACGACACATGGACTGGCCTGGCCCACCGTGCGCCCGCCGTCTGCACCATCGAGGCCCTCCGGCGTCGAGGCACTGAACCGGATGCGCCCCTACTTGGTCAACAGCACGTCCACGGGTATCGCACACGTGGACAGAAGTTGAGGCGCGATCGTCTGGCCTCGGCGACGACCTTCGAGCTCGCTGAAGGTCCCGTCCCCGGAATCGGCGTGCCCGCCACACCTCTCGACGGCCACCTTCCCGCAGGACGGCGGCGTGTCCCAGTCTCCGAATCCCCCGGCGATGAAACGACGCGGAGCCGCCTATCGCCGCAGAGCGGGTGCTGGTCCGACGCCCGGCGCCGGTTGAATCGTCGGCGGTTCGCGGGGCGCGGGTGGCGGCGGCAGCGTTCCACCTAGCTTGAAGGCGGTCAGCCGATCACCACGCTGCGACATGTAGAGATGGTTGCCGCCCGAGGCCAGGACGACGTACTGCTCGCCATTGACCATGTAGGTGGCCACCGGTGCGTTTGCGCCTGCGCCGGTCTGCCCCTTCCAGAGCTCTTCACCGTTCCGCATGTCGTACGCGACGAGATGGCCGTCCGATTCGCCGTGGAACAGGAGTCCGCCCGCCGTTGCCAGCAGACCGCTGCCGCCGCCCATGGGGAACTTGGTGCGCTTCTGCCAGACCAGCTTGTTCGTCGTCGGATCCATGGCATTGAGGAAACCGGACCGCTCCATGCCACTCGGCCGGTAGAAGCCCATCCCATCGCCGATGGTGATGAGCTCCCGTCGCCCGTCGTCCCAGATCTGACGTTTGGCTTGAAACGCCGTCGGCAGGAAGTTCGCCGGGACGTACACCAGCCCTGTTTTCGGGCTGTACGCCAGCGGCGCCCACGCGCTGCCGCCAGAGCTGCCGGGGAAGATCAGGATCTGCTGCTCCCAGTACGGCGTGAACAGGCAGCCGCGCTCGAAGCCGTCGAGCAACTGCTCCGGGCACATGGGCACGAAGCGGTCGCCAATCGGATACGGCTGCGTCTTGGACGTTTTCATTCGCGCTTCTTGCGGCACCGGCTTTTCTTCGATGCCGATGAGCGGCTTGCCGTTTGCACGGTCCAGAATGAAGAGCCACCCCGTCTTGCTCGCATGAATCAGCGCTTTGCGCTCCTTGCCCCCGATGCGGATGTCGGCGAGCATCGGCGGTGTGGCGGAGTCGTGATCCCAGATGTCGTGATGGACTTCCTGGTAGTGCCACTTGTACGCCCCCGTCTTCAGATCGAGCGCAAGCACCGAGCAGGTGAACAAGTTGTCGCCGCCACGGGAATCGCCCCAGGTGTCGGGCGCGGCGTTCCCGGTGCCCATGTAGATCAGGCCGAGCTCGGGATCGAGCGCGACGTGGTTCCACACGCCGGCGCCGCCGATCTTGTAGGAATCCCCTTCCCAGGTATCGGCGAACTTCTCGCCCGGACCGGGCACCGTATAGAAGCGCCAGAGCTCCTTGCCCGTCTTCGCGTCCAGGGCGTGGACGCTCCCTCGCGCGCCCTGGTCACCTCCAGCCGTCCCGACGAAGACCCGGCCATCGAAGTACACAGGAGACGCTGAGGAGTACGCGGCCGGATGATCGGTGAGCTTCCTTTCCCAGAGGAACTGCCCGGTCTGCTGGTCGACCGCCACGAACGTGCTGTCGCGACGGACCATGAACACCTTCCCATCGCCGACGGCGACACCTTTGTTGGCACCAATGAGCGTCTCGGTGGCCGGCTTGTAGCGCCACTTGATTTGTCCGCTCGCGGCGTCGACCGCCAGGATGTTCTGGCGGGCGGTCGTCACATACATGATCCCGTTGTGGACGACAGGGGTCGCATCGAAGTTCCCCACCGCGGGGCCTTCCTCGGCCTTGATCGCCCAAGCGCCACCCAGCTTGGTCACATTCGACGTGTTGATCTGATCGAGCGTCGAATAGCGCTGGTTGTAGTAGTCACCGCCGACGGTCGGGAAATCGTTCGACGGATGCTTTGTCCAGTCTGCGCTCTGGCCAGCCACTCGGAGCGTCAAGCCGGCGACGACCACGCCGAGGGCGAGGGTCGAGGGCCACAGGCGTGGCGTGAGCCGAGGGCAGCGGAATGGGGACGCCATCTCTCTCCTCCTCAAAGCACCGAACAGGGACGGGGCCCCTCTGACGAGCGGCTCCGGAACGAGTGTCAGTGAGCCTACAACACTTCGGGCGAGACGTGCGACGGCCGATTATGCGCTCGGAGCGGGCGGTCGACGAGCAGGAGCGAGAAGACGATGCCCAGCGACACGACGACGGCGCCGGACAGAAACACCTCGTGCAAGGAGGTCCCGAGCGCGCGTCGTACGGCCTCGACCAGCGGGGCGGGCATGTCGGGCGCCACCCGTCCACCGACGAAATTCTGCGGGTTCTGCGCCGCGGCGAGGAGCCCCGGCGCCATCGTGGCCGCCACGCCGGCCGGAATCGCGGCGTGCAGCGCCGTCGCATACCGGTTCGACAGGATGGCGCCCGAGATCGACGTCCCGAGCGAGCCGCCAATAGCGCGCACGAACATGAGCGTCGACGTGGCGACGCCGAGATCGCGCTGCGCGACGGCATTCTGCACCGCAATGTTGAAGACCGGCATCGTAAACCCGAGCCCCGTGCCGAGAATCATCATGTTGCGCACGACGACGCCGTAGCTCGTATCGGGCGACATGAGCGCCAGCAGCACCATGCCGATCGTGGTCAAGACCACGCCGAAAAGGGCCAGCCCCTTGTACTTCCCGAGTCGCGTCAGGAGCTGGCCAGCCAGCGTGCTGCCCCCAATCAGACACAGCATCATCGGCGTGCTGGCGGCGCCGCTCTTTGCAGGCGAGACCCCGACAACGCCATGCAGATAGAGCTGCATGAACACCACGCTCCCGAGCATCCCGAAAGAGATCACCGTCGCAGCAGCCGCCGAGGTCCAGACGACCCGGTCGGCGAAGAGCGACGGCGGAATAAGGGCATGCGCCGTCCGGCTCTGAAGCCAGAGAAAGACGCCGGACATCAGAAGCCCGCCGCCGAGCAGGCCGATAACGGTGGGCGACCACCAGGGGTACCCGCGCCCGCCCCAGCTGAGCGCAAGCAGCACGGGCACCACGCCGGCCACGAGCGTGACCGCGCCAGCCCAGTCCACTCGGCGGCCAGCCCGCCGCACTACGGTGTCCGGGAAGACGTAGTACAGAATCGCTAACGCTGCCACACCGATCGGGAGATTGATCCAAAAGCACCACCGCCAGCCCGGTCCCGCCGTGAGGAACCCGCCCACGGCCGGTCCGACGACGCTCGCCAGCCCGAAGACCGATCCCATGACGCCCGTGATGCGACCGCGTCGGGCCGGGGGAAACAGGTCGGCGACCGTGGTGAACGCCATCCCCTGCGCCATGCCGCCCCCGACGCCCTGCAGGCCACGGGCGGCCACGAGGCCCAGCATGCTGGTGGCCGCGCCGCACAGCGCACTACCGATGACGAAAATCAGGACGCCGGCGAGCAGGAACGGCTTCCGACCGAACAGATCCGACAGCTTCCCCACGATCGGAACTGGAACGGTCGCCGCCACCATGTAGCTCGTCGTGACCGCTGCGTAGTACTCGAAACCTTTCAGTTCCGCGACGATACGCGGCATCGCCGTGCCCACGATCGTGCCGTCGACAGCCGCGAGCAACAGGACCGACATGATGCCAATCATGCTCGTCACGACGACGCGCGATGGGAGCTCGGCGGCAGACTCAGGCGCACGGGCGCGCAAAGCCGCCGGGTGGGTTCCGCTCATGGTCGAGGATGCCTGAGGACGTGTGTGCTGGCCGGACCGTCGGCCAGGCGGGTCGCGTGACCACGGGCCTCGCGATCACGAAGAGACGAGTCGAAACACGTCGGCCTCCATTGTCGCCTGCCGACCGCGCTCCCAGCAAGAGCCCCTGGGCTCCCTGAACACGGGTTGGGAATCCATTCCGCACCCGTGTTGGGTGTAATGTTTTGGGGACTCTCGTCAAGGGTTCGAATCATAGGGGAGGCTGTCATGCATGCGCTCGAACGGCGTCGCGTCACGCGACGCGAGATTTTCGGTTGGATTGGGGCCGGGCTGAGCTCCGGAGTTGTCGCCGCGCTCACCGAGCACGTCGGCCTTGCGCAGGGCGGGCAGAAGCCGCTCTGGCTCACTGCCAAGAGCTCGAACCCCTCGTTTCCGAAAGGCGCGGTCATCCGCACGGTGCTGAAGGATGTGCCCCCTTCGGCCCTGGGGCACGGCGCCACGATGATGCACGAGCACCTCATCGGGATTGGCAGCTATGCGAGCCCCCCTGATCCGAAGACGTGCGGCCAACCGTGCTCGCCCCCGGTCAAGGCCGAGCCAATCCAAGGTGTGGATCTCCTCGTCGATGAACTCAAAGCCACCGCCGCCGACGGCGTGAGCTGCATCGTCAACTCGACGACAGCGCTCCCGACTGACAAGCAGGTCCAGGATCTGCGCGATCTGGCCACCCGCTCCGGTATGCACATCGTCGCGGGCGGCGGCTTCTTCAAGGAGGCTTATCCCAAGGACGTGATGTCCGGTCCCGAAGAAGGCATCACTGCCTGGCTCGTCAAGCACGCGACCGCCCAGCGTTGGGGGGCGTTTGGCGAAATCGGCACCTCGATGCCGACCATGGAGGCCGAGGAGCGCAAGTTCCTCAATGCACTCGCCGCCGCCCAGCTCAAGACCGGGCTGCCGATCTTCACGCACATCCCCCATCAGAGCTGCCCGAAGTGCGCGACCGAACAGCTCGAGCTCTTCCTGTCGAAGGGCGTCAATCCGAAGAGCCTCGCCATCGGCCACATGTCGACGGTCAAGCTCGAGGACGATCCAAACGGCGACTCGCTCAAAGCGGTGGCGAAGGCCGGCGCCTTCATCGCCTTCGACACGATCGGACATCAGATGGCCTCGTCTCACATCCCCGAACGGATGAAGGTGCAGCGCGTGCTCCAGCTGCTCGAGGCGGGTCATGAAGACAACTTGATATTCTCGGCCGACTTCGCGCAGGGGTACAACCTGAAGGCGAACTGGGGAAACGGCTATTCATCGGTCGTCATCCAGTTCGTGCCGAAGCTGCGCCACGCGGGCGTCAAGGACGCGACGCTCCACAAGATTCTCGTCGACAACCCACGGCGCTTCTTGGCCTGTCATCCCAAGGTGTAACAGGGAGGACGATGACACTCAGGCCGGTCGCTCGAACGTCGGCGATTCTTGTCGGGCTGCTGCTGGTGCTCGGTCACGGCGCGTTCGGTGTGGCCGCCCAGAGTGTCACGGCGGCTGACCTGGAGCGCCTCCGAAGCGAGGTATTCGAAGCAAGCACCGACCTCTCGCGGCTCCGAACGGGTGATGCGGCGCTCCTCAAGACACTGCGGAGCCGCCTGGACGGCGTGCGTACGCGCCTCGCTGCCCTCGACGCTCAGCAGCGCGAGTCAGACGGCGCGCCTGTGCGCGCCGAGTATCTCACCATCCGTGACGAGATCCGCTCCATCCGCCGGACCGCTCGAAGCGAACTGACGGTCACGGGGGCTGGCCTGCCACCGGCGGCGCCCGCCCCCGGGCCGTCGAGCATCGCGCGGGTGGGTCTCGACCTCCCGCGGCGCACCGAGCTCAGCCTTCGCCTCCTCACCGGCGTGAATCCCATCTCGAGTCGGCCAGAGGACCGGGTCGAAGCGGCCGTACTGGACGATTTGGTCATCGCGGGTCGCCTCGTCGTGCCGGCCGGGTCGCTTCTGCGCGGCACGGTCAAGACCACGTCGGCCTCATCCAAACGAACTGGTGCACTGACGGTCCGCTTCGACTCGCTCACCGTCGGTGTGCGCACGTACCCCATCTCGGCCGCCTTGCGCAGCGCTGTTGGCGACGGGCTCATCGCTGGCACGATCGTGCGCGCACTCGTCAAATAACCTGGCAGGCACTTGACTGGCGGTGGCAAGTGAGACAGGGAGGGCAACGGACTCTGCACGCACGCCCCGGACCGCCCTCACTACGCGACCCCGCCCTTTGTTTTGCCGGGCTACTCATGATCTCGGCGGCGGGCACCCAAGCGCAGCCCGATCTGCCACAACCTCGGCTCCATCACGTTCATCTCAACGTCGTCGACGTCGAACGCTCCATCGGGTTCTACACCCGGGCGTTTCCGACGACGTCACGCACGCAGGTGGCGGGATGGCCGGCGGTCCGCAGCGAACAGATCTTCCTCCTCTTCACCGAGGTTCCGGTCGCGCCCTCTGCGGAGCACGACACGGCGCTCTGGCACTTCGGCTGGAACACACCCGATGTGGTGGGTGATTACAACCGGCTGGCCGATGAGGGCGTGACCTTCTTTCGAGTGCCGCCGCCCTCGGGGCACATCTGGGCGCCGGATGGCAACGACGTCGAGATCGCGCCGGCCGGCCCGGGCAGTGGGGGCTCGGGCCCGCGCGCCTTCAATCACGTCCATCTGATGAGCGCGGCTCCGCTCTGTGCGGCTGAATGGTATGAACGGATGCTCGGACTCGCGCGCATGCCCGCGCGCCGGCCAGAGCCGCCACGAGGGGGCGATTGCCAGGTGCCGTTCGGTCCGCGCGTCGATCCCGGGCCGCAGATCCACGAGCCGAACACGCGCATGCTCATGGGCGATCTCGCCTTGTCGATCTATCCGGATCAGCACCCCGAACGAACCTTGTCCCCACCAATCGGCCGGGTCCTCGACCACATCGCGCTCGAGTATCCGGACGTGCCGTTGGCCGTCGAGCGGCTGCGCGCCAAAGGCGTCGTCATCCTCCGCGACGTGCACGCATTCGGCAACACGACCGCGCGCGCCGCCTTGATCGAAGGACCGGACAAGCTGACGATCGAGCTGGTCGAGCCCACGCCGCAGCCGGTTGGCCGCTGATGACCAGCTCACGGCGTCAGGCGCACGCGGACCGAGACCACAGCGGCCCGCTCGTCGGGGACGATGTGCAGGCCTGGCGGTCCGGCGCCGGCCGGAAGCCGTGGAACCACCTCTTGTGCCACGAACTCGCGCGCGTACAGCCCGTCATAGACATCGCCCGCCGCGAGTCGCCATCGACCCCGTAGAATAGCGGCCAGATCCGGCGACACACCTTCGAATACAAGAGTCCCCATGCGGTACTGCGGCCCCTCCTCGACCGTGAATACCAGGAACACCTTGGACTCCGACCGATCGAGGCGAGGCGCATAGGCAATGCGCCGCCTCACGTGGCCTTGCCGCTCGTACACTGACTCCACACGACGGATCCCGTCACGCAACTGGTTGAGCTCGGCGATCTGGCCCGCAGAAAGACCTAACGCCGCGTTGAGCTCGGTGGCGCTCTTCACCTGATTTCCTCGCCACTCAGTCCCGCCCCAGGCGTGCACGGCCCCCTCATCGACCGCGGCTGTTACGACGACGCCGTCACAACCCGTCTCCCATCGCGGCTCCGCCGGCGCAATCGATACCGCCCAGTGGCCCCGTTGCCTGTACATGTCGCCCAGAATGCCGTCCGACGCGCGCGTCAGGTACGAGCGCGAGTAGTCAGCTCCGCCGGCGTTTCGCAGCGCGGATTCGAGGCTCGACGCCGGAATGATCCTCGCGCCTGGAAATCGAAACCCACACATGCGTGGACGGGGATCGACCACCCGGAACTCGTAGCTATTGATGCCCCCGCCCGGTGTCGCCTGAGGACGGAACTCGACCCGGCCCGTGATGTTCTTCGCCGTGAGGAGCGCTTGAAGCGACCGCGTCAAGAGCTCCGGCATGCCGGGCGCTTCCGGTGCGGTCCCATCGAAGGTGGGAATCGTCTCTCGAAGCGTCGCGACGATCTCCTCGTCCGAGAACCACACGAAGTTGTCGAACGTCACGGGCATCGTCCAACGCGATTCCTCGATGACGAAGATGACACGCAGGCGTTCGCCGATCGTCGTCGTCTTGTAGGTCACCTTCGCGAAGAGCCCTGTGGCCGCCATGCGCCGAACCGCCTGGTCGAGTTGTGCCATGGACGTGCGGCGGCCGGCCACGAGACCGCTGGTCCTCACGACGTCGGCACGTGTGTAGCGGACGGCACCGACGACATCGACCGGATCCAGGTGAAGCGTCCTGCTCGAGCGTGACTGTGCGCCTGTCGTCGCGGTCGCTCCTGCGAGCGAAACGACGACTGCCATCACGAGACCGGACCATCCAGTCGGCATGACGGTGGATGCAGAAAACCGACGGGAGCCGCCACGGGGTTGAGAGTCCCCGGGACAGGCGTGCTAAAGGCTACTTCTTGAAGGTGACGCTCTTCAGGGCGGCTTCGTCGGCCGCCAGTTCCGTGGCGCCCGCCGGATATTTGTTCATCTTGAGCATGTAGGCAACGATGGCCGCGTACTCGTCGGGCTTCAGCGAATCGGGCTTGTCCTGCGGCATCGTGACCTTGACGATGGAGAACAGCTCGCCGACGTTGCCCTCCTGCCATCGGGCCTTGAACGTGTCGTCCACGAGGCCGGGCGCGAAGCCTTGCCCGGTGAGATCCGACAGGTGGCAGAACGAGCAGTTCGCCTCGTACGCCGCCTTGCCACGCTCGGCTTGCGCTTCGGTGTAGACGCCATCGCCGACAGCTTTGGCCTGGGCTTGGGGCCCTACCGCCAATCCGACTCCCAGCGCCACGACGACTCCCGCAACCCACAGTGCGCGCATGTGTGTGATCACCCTTCGAGAGAGGAGCAAGGCACGGCGGTTCATCATCGACTCGCAGCAAGCGCGGACGTCGGCTCCGGCCACAGCTGCAGTTCCTCCGGTTCTGTTCCTGGGCAGCTCGCACGCTTCGGATGAGGGGCGTCCTCCACGACGGGAACCGCTGCGCCCACTGGGTGGAGCAGCCCCGCCCGCGCGCCCTCGATTGCGAGCTTCAGGGTCCTGCGGGCCAGTGCATCCTGTTGAGGCAGCGTGCTCGCGCCCCGCATGCCGAGGACCGCGGCGCCGTGGATCGCACAGAGCAAGACCGCGGCCGTCGTCGCCGGGTCGGTCTGGGGCGGCAGCAGACCCGCCCGCAGGCAGGTGTCGAGACAGGCCCTGGTCGCCGCACCACCGAGCACACGCTCGTGCAAGGTCGGATCGCCCAGGGGCGACGAGCGCTCGACGAAGAGGAGCCGGAAGTATTCCGGATGGGCTTTGCTGAACTCGTAATACCGCCAATAGCGCCACCAGAGCTGTGTCAGGGGATCGAGATCGCCGGAGGCAGGCAGGAACTGCTCGAAGAGCGCCATGCCGGCATCCACGAGCGCCCGAAAGATGTCGTCCTTGCTCTTGAAATAGTGATAGAGCGACGGCGACTGGCAACCCACTTCCTTGGCCACGGCCCGCATCGTCACGCCCGAATAGTCCGATAGGGCGTACAGACGCCGGGCGGCCTCCAGGATGGTCTCACGACCTGGCCCGGTCCGAGGCTCAGCTCCCCGCCGTCGACGGACGCGACCTGGACGGCGCCCCGGACGCGTCACGATTCAACCACCGTGCGTCGCACTCCAAGGATTCTAGCGTTCGGGGCGAGGTGGTTCAAGCAGGGCGGGCGCGATCCGAGCGTTGACGGGGTTCCCTATCTTAGTTAGACTGACGGTTGGTCCACGTATGAGAATCTGTCCCACCGGGGTGATCGCCGGTGCTGTCGCACTGACGTTCTCAGTCACGTTCCCCCAGAGCCTTCACGCAGCCGCCGGGTCGCAGACGATCTCTCCAGCTGCCGCCTCCACACAAGCGGCGCGCACGAGCGTCGACGCCGAGTCGGCCCGACAAGTCGTGCAGCGGTACTGCGTCAGCTGTCACAACGAGCGGATGAAGTCCAACTACGGGGGGCTCGCGCTGGACGGGATCGACACGGCGAGGATTCCTCAGCACGCGGATGTCTGGGAGCGGGTGGTCCGGAAGCTGCGCGCGGGACTCATGCCGCCGCCGGGACGGCCCCGACCCGAAACGCCGGTCCAGGACGCCCTCGTCGTGTGGCTCGAGACCGAGCTCGACCGATCCGCGGCCAGCGCACCGAATCCCGGCCGGACCGAAGCCTTCCATCGTTTGAACCGCGCCGAATATCGCGCCGTCATTCGCGATCTCCTGGCACTCGACATCGATGCTGCCTCGCTGCTTCCAACCGACGATGCGGGGTACGGTTTCGACAACATCGCCGGCGTTCTGAAGATCAACCAATCGCAGATGGAGCAGTACCTGGCCGCGGCGCGCAAGATCAGCCGTACGGCGCTCGCGCGTGCCACACCCGGCCCGGTCGTTCAGCAGTTCCGCGTCGCCGAGACGCAACCGCAAGACGATCACATCGAAGGCTTGCCATTCGGCACCCGAGGCGGTCTCCTGGCGCAGTACACGTTCCCGCAGACGGGCGAGTACGAGATCGCCGTAGATCTGCTCTGCCGCATCCAGGGCGAATGCGACGGGAGCGTCGGCTTCCCGGACGAGCACACGCTCGAAGTCGCCATCGACGGCACGCGCGTCCAGTTGTTCACGTTGGAGCCTCGGAAGACCTTCCGCCCACCGTCGGAGCGGACCTGGCGTGTGAAGGTGCCCGTCCAGGCCGGTCCGCATGATCTGACGGTGGCGTTTCTCAAGCTGCCGAGGATCCGCGAGGTCGACTCGCGGATGGAACGGTTTCTCGGTCCCAAGTACTTGACCGGTGTCGTCGGCGAGCCGTCACAGACCATCTATCAGCCCTACGTCGACCGGGTCACCATCACGGGGCCGCTGGCTGGCACCGCCCGAGGCCCGATCGTCGACACACCGAGCCGGCGAGTCATCCTCTCGTGCAAGCCAGCAAAGCCTGCCGACGAGGCCGTCTGCGCCCGGAAGATCTTCACAAGCTTGGCGCGGCGCGCGTACCGCCGTCCTGTGACGAGCGGGGACGTCGAGCCGCTGCTCACGTTCTATCGCGACGGGTACACAGACGGCGGATTCGAAGCGGGTATCGAGCGCGCCCTCCAGCGGCTCCTCATCAGCCCGGAGTTCCTGTTTCGCATCGAGCGCGATCCCAAGACGGTCGCGCCGGACACGAACTACCGGATCAGCGACCTCGAGCTGGCGTCTCGCCTGTCGTTTTTCCTGTGGAGCAGCATCCCGGACGATGAGCTCTTGACCGTCGCCGCAGGCGGCCGGCTCCGCCAGCCGGCAGTCCTCGAGCGCCAGGTGCGCCGGATGTTGGCTGACGGCCGCAGCGAAGCGCTCGTCGCCAACTTCGCCGGTCAGTGGCTGCAGCTCCGCAATCTCGAGGCGATGACGCCCGACTGGGCCATCTTCCCGAACTTCGACGATGGTGTTCGACTGGCGTTCAAGAAGGAGACCGAGCTCTTCTTCGACGCGGTGCTGCGCGAGAACCGCAGCATCATGGACTTCTTGACCGCCGACTACACGTTCGTCAACGAGCGACTCGCGCGGCACTACGGGATTCCGAACGTGTACGGAGACCGGTTCCGACGCGTGACGCTCACCGACTCACGCCGGCGCGGCTTGCTCGGGCAGGGCAGTCAACTGCTCGTCACCTCTCGACCGAATCGCACCTCGGTGGTGCTGCGCGGCAAGTGGGTGCTGGCGAACATCCTCGGCGTGCCGGCCCCGACACCGCCTGCCAACGTGCCGCCGCTCGAAGAGGACGCGCCGGGCAATCACAATAGAGTGCTCACCGTCCGCGAGCGCATGGCCAATCACCGCAAAGGCGGTGCGTGCGCGGGTTGTCATTCGATGATCGACCCGCTCGGCTTTGCGCTGGAGAACTTCGATGCCGTGGGTCGCTGGCGCGATCTCGACGACGCCTACAAGCCCATCGACGCGTCGGGGACGCTGCCCGACGGCACACGCTACGCCGGACTCGAGGAGTTCCGCCAGGCGATCCTGAGCAGGCCGGAACGGTTCGTCACCGCCCTGACCGAGCGGCTCATGATCTATGCGCTCGGCCGCGGCGTCGAGGTCGGCACCGACATGCCCGCAATTCGGCGCATCGTCCGTGCGACGGCGCCCGACTATCGGCTGTCGGATGTGATCCTCGCGCTCACGAAGAGCGCACCGTTCCAGATGCGGCGTTCGGCACCACCGGCGCCGGCCGTGGCTCGCCGCGCGCCCGGCACCGGACCTGCGGCACCGTAGACACCGGAGGAAGGATCTCATGTTCCTGACGAAGCGAAGCCTCGGTCGACGGACGTTCCTCCGCGGCATGGGCACGACGCTGGCCCTGCCCTTGCTCGACGCCATGGTTCCCGCCGCGTCCGCGCTCGCCAGAACCGCGGCCAAGCCCGTCCTGCGGCTCGGATTCGCCTACGTGCCGAACGGGCTCATCCTGCGCGAGTTCCTCCCGAAGACCGACGGGCCTCACTTCGAGATTCCACGCATCCTGAAGCCGCTCGCTGCCCACCAGAAGCAGATGACCATCGTGAGCGGCCTCGCGAATACCGCCGGCGACGCGCTCGACGCGAGCAGCGGCCCGCACTCGCGGGTGAGCGGCTGCTGGCTGAACGGGATGCGCGCTCGGCGCACCGAGGGCGCCGACATCCAGGCGGGTACCTCGATCGATCAGCACGCCGCCCGCGTTTTGGGGCAGGAGACTCCGCTCCCGTCGCTCGAGCTCGCGCTCGAGCCGAACTTCATGACCGGCAACTGCGAGGGCGGCTACAGCTGCGCGTACATCAACACGCTCTCGTGGCGAACGCCGACCATGCCGCTCCCGATGGAGACGAACCCGCGGGTGGTGTTCGAGCGCCTGTTCGGCGAGGGCGGCTCGGCGGCGTCGCGGATGACGCAGATCAGGGTCGACCGCAGCCTGCTCGACTCGATCAACGAGGACCTGAAGCGTCTGACGACCGATCTCGGCCCGACCGATCGGCAGACGGTGCTCGAGTACGTAGACGCCGTCCGCGATGTAGAGCGGCGGCTCCAACAGACCGAAGCTCGGGCCGCCACTTCACCCGACGCCGCCGTCGAAGGCCCACTCTCGGTGCCGCCGGTCTTCGCCGACCATGCGAAGTTGATGTTCGACATGCTCTTCCTGGCCTACCAGGCAGATATCACTCGCGTGTCGACCTTCCAGATCGCGCGTGAGCTCAGCCTGCGTGCCTACACGTATCTGGGCGTGCCGGAGGCGCATCACGACATCTCGCACCACGGCAATCGGGCCGAAGCCATGGAGAAGTGCACCCGCATCAACGAGTTCCATACGAGTCTGTACGCCCATCTCATCGACAAGATGGCGAAGACGCAGGACGGGGACGGCACGCTCCTCGACCACTCGATCATGCTCTTCGGCGCCGGCATGGGCGACGGGAACCTTCACGTGCCTCACAACCTGCCGATCGTCCTGTTCGGCGGCGGGTGCGGCACCCTGGCGGGCAATCGTCACGTGCGGGCGAAGTTCGACACGCCGTTCATGAATCTCGGCCTGACGCTCCTCGAGAAAGCCGGCGTCCAGGTCGAGCAGATTGGTGACAGCACCGGACGCCTGACGGGTGTGTAGGCGGATGGCGACACGGCCCGATCGCTTGCACAAGGGAGATGGCCTCATGGGCGGGCGTCTAGCGCGGGCGGGGCTGGTTGGCCTCTGGGCCGTGTGGAGTCTGGGCGCTGCCGCTCCTCCAGAGCGCGGGCTGGTCGAATCGGCGCGGACCGGCGACCTGGCGGCCGTTCGAGCCGCGCTCACACGGGGCCAGAAGGCCACGGTCACGACGCCAGACGGTACGACGGCGCTTCACTGGGCCGCGCACCGCGAGGACGTGGCGATGGTCGACCTGCTGCTCCGCGCAGACGCCAACGTCAAGGCGGCCAATCGCTACGGCGCGACCCCGCTGTCGCAGGCCGCCGCGCACGGCAACCCCCACGTCATCCGGCGCTTGCTCAAGGCGGGTGCGGACGCCAACACCGTGATGCCCGGTGGCGAGACCGTCCTGATGACGGTCGCTCGAACTGGCCAGGTTGAAGGCGTCGAGGCGCTGATCGCCGCTGGCGCCAGCGTGAATGCCACGGAGCCGACCCGGGGCCAGACGGCGCTCATGTGGGCGGCCGGTGAAGGTCACGCCCGCGTCGTCCGCGCGCTCGTCGCCGCTGGCGCCGATATCCACGCGAAGTCGCGTGCACCGAAGGGCGCCGCGCAAGCGAGCGGCGACAGCACGTACCGTCGGAGCGTGCAACGCATCGACGTGTTCACCGCCTATCAGATGGCGGTCCGGGCCAACCGCCTCGAAGCCGCCGCCGCGCTCTTGGACGCCGGCGTCGACGTCAACGAGACCACGCCGGACGGCACGAGCCCGCTCGTCCTGGCTATCCACAATGCCCACTTCGATATGGCGTCGTTCCTGCTCGACCGAGGCGCCGACCCCAACGCGACCAAGCAAGGGTGGACGCCACTCCACCAGTTGCTCCGCACACGTAGCCTGAACATCGGCTTCTTCCCACACCCTGAGAAGCTGAGCAAGACGAGCCCCGTCCAGCTCGCCACGAAGCTGCTCGACAAGGGCGCCGATGTCAACGCGCGCCTGACGCGGCCCATCACCGACGGCTACCGCAACTTCTGGAACCAGATGCAGGCCACGCCTCTGCTCATGGCCGCCAAAGGGGCCGACGCCGAGATGATGCGCCTACTCCTGGCGCGCGGGGCCGACCCAACGCTCACGAACGCCAGCGGTACCACGCCGCTCATGGCGGCGTCCGGGGTCGAGATGTTCAATCCGAACGAGGACAGCGGTACGAACGAAGAGGCGCTCGAGTGCGTCAAGATCGCCATCGCCGCCGGCAACGACGTGAATCAAGCCAACAAGGCCGAAGACACCCCGCTGCACGGGGCGGCCTGGCGCGGGGCCAACGAGATCATCCAGCTGCTCGTCGACAACGGGGCCAAGCTCGATGTCAAGAACAAGGCCGGCATGACGCCGCTGCAAATCGCCAACGGCGAGGAAGAAGGGCGTGTCGCGAACGTCAACATCCGGCCCTGGGCCGTCGAGCTCTTCGTGAAGCTGATGAAGGAGCGTGGCCTGCCGATCGAGATGCAGACCGGCGACGAGCGCTTCGCTTTCGAGAAGAAGGGGACGCGCACAGGCACCGGGCTCCCCCCGGGCATCGATCCGGCTCGCCTGAAGGAGATGCTCGAGAACGCCAGCCCCGAGGAGCGCGAAAAGATCAAGCAGATGCTCGGCGGCGCGCTTCCCTTCTGAGCGCCGACCGAGTACGACCGAGCCGCTCGGCCCGTTGCCTGAGTGGCGGTCCGGGCTGATTCACCACATCTCTCTCCGAGGACACATGGACACGCGAGGCTGGAGGATGTTTCCGTGGCTGCTGGTCCTGTTGGTCGGCGGCGCGTCGACATGGCTCGACCGTCCGGTGGCCGCGCAGCGAGGCCCTCAGAACGGCGAGTGGCGTGAGTACGCCGGCGAAAGCTATGGTCTGAAGTATTCGCCCCTCGATCAAATCAACACGAAGACCATCAAGGATTTGAGAATCGCCTGGCGTTGGACCTCGGCTGACCGGGACATTCAGATCACGAGCCCGGCCCTCAGGGCCACGCGAAACGAAGACACCCCGCTTATGATCAAGGGCGTCGTCTACACGGTGACGCCGCTCGGCATGGTCGCCGCGCTCGACGCCGGCACGGGCGAGCAGAAGTGGCTGTTCGATCCCGAGGTCTACAAGGACGGCAAGCCCGGCAACTCAGGGTTCATCCACCGCGGCCTTGCCTACTGGACCGATGGCAAGGTCGAGCGCATCCTCCACGGCACAAACAACGCCTACGTCTACTCCATCGACACGAGCACGGGCCGACCCGACCCGCGGTTTGGCGCAAACGGACGCATCGACCTGACGGAAGGGATCCCCCGTGCGGTGCGAACGACCATTCTGGCCGGGCGACGGCCGCTCATCGCCGGCGATATCGCCATCGTCGGCAACGCGATTCTGGATCCGACGCGAACCAAGGAGATGCCGCCCGGCTACGTGCAGGCGTTCGACGTCCGGACCGGGAAGCGGCTGTGGACGTTCCATACGGTCCCCAAGCCAGGTGAAGTCGGCCACGAGACGTGGGAGGGAGACTCCGCCGAGTACTCGGGCAACTCAAACGTCTGGGCGGGCATGGCGTACGACCCGGAGCTCGGGTACGTCTACCTACCCGTTTCGGGCCCGACCGGCGAGTCGTACGGTGGGCACCGATTGGGCAACAATCTCTTCTCACAGTCGCTCGTGTGTCTCGAGGCCAAGACAGGGAAGCGGGTCTGGCACTTCCAGATCGAGCACCATGGGCTCTGGGACTACGATCTACCGGCACAGCCGATCCTCGCGGACGTCACGGTCAACGGCACGCGGACGCGGGCGGTCATCCAGCTGACCAAACAGGGATTGGTCTTCACGTTCGCCCGCAAGACGGGTGCGCCAGTGTGGCCGATTGAAGAACGGCCGGTGCCGCAGTCGACGGTGCCTGGGGAGCGGACTTCGCCGACGCAGCCGTTTCCGACCAAGCCGCCGCCATTCACGCTGCAGGGCAGCATCGAAGAGAACCTCATCGACTTCACGCCCGAGCTTCGGCAGCAGGCGCTCGAGAACCTGAAGCAGTTCGTGCACGGTCCGATGTACACGCCGCCGTCGGAGCGAGGTACCCTGTTCCTGCCGGGCGTTTTCGGCGGAGCAAACTGGGGCGGCGGGGCCTTCGACCCCGAGACGGGGATCCTGTACGTGCCGTCGCGTATGACACCCAGCATCTATCGCCTGGCGCCGGGCGACCCGAAGCAGACGAACTTCCGCTACATCCAGGGTGGCGGGCCAGGAGGGGCAAACCCCGCGCTCGTCAACGTGCAGGGGCTGTCGATCTTCAAGCCGCCGTACTCCAAGCTGACCGCCATCGACATGAACAAGGGGGAGATTCTCTGGCACACGACGCTCGGGAACGGCCCGCGCCGGCATCCCGCGCTCGCCGGGCTCAATCCCCCACCGCTTGGCGACTTCATCACCCGGCTCGGCGTGCTGCTGACCAAGAGCCTGGCATTCGTCAACGCGCAGCGCCTCGAGTCGCTCGGCCGCTATCAAGCCCCGCCATGGAAGGAGTGGGGCGATCCGGACATGGACAAGAAGCTGCTCTACGCTGTCGACAAGCAGTCGGGGCAGATCGTCCGGGAGATCGAGCTCGAGGGCCTCTCGGCCTCGATCCCCTCGACCTACATGCACCAGGGGAAGCAGTACCTGATCGTGGCGACGGGAGGCGGGGAAGATTCCGCGGTCGTAGCCCTCGCGCTCCCGTAAACGCGCCTACTGCGTTTTCGCCGGCGGAATGCTGTGGGCCTGTTGGACCGTGCGCTTCTTGATCCGCCAGCCATCGGGGGTCTTGACGAACGTGTCTCGATAGACGCCACCGCTGATGAGGGACGTCTGCTCCCCCTTCTGCCCGATCTTGACGCGAAGGTAGTTTGACGTGCCGACCGCTCCCTCTGGCGACGGGTCGATGATCATGTTCACGGCGACGTGTGACACGTTGGTGGGTCCGGCGTCACCACCCTGCTTTGCGGCCAGTTCCGCGAGTGCCTTTCGCCCTTGTACGACCCTGCCTGTCGGGGTCTCGAATGTGCCGTCCATCGCGAACACGTTCGAAAACATGTCTGCGTTCGCAGTATCGATGCCGATGGCGTACCGGCTGTAGAGCTGACGAATCTCCTCGTAGTCCAACGCCGTCAAGCTGCCACGCCCGCGCGGCGACTGCGCCTCGGTCGTCGCGAGCATTCCGAAGACGGCCAGCGCGACGAGCGCAGACGCTCCAAACCCGACCACTGATTTCCGCATGATCACTCCTTGCCGCGCTTCGCAGGTCGCGGCTGACAATCGCTGTGTCGCCGATCTTGTTCTGCGCGTTGAGGTCGCCGGCGCCAAGCTCGACCGCCAACTGCAAGGCCGCCAGTCCTGAGCACCCAAGCGTGCCGCTCGCACCACCCCGGCGGCGGTCGCAGGAAATGTCTCAGTCTACAAGCTGATCCCAACCGGCACTACGCGAAACTGCGAGGTCTTCCTGTCGGATCAGGGAGCCCACGCCCGCTCTCGGCGGGCCGGCTCACCCGACTGAGCCGAGGTTTCGCCCCGACCAATCAGATGATCGCAAGCACGATCAGACCCGTCACCACTGCGGCGACTCGCTCAACCGTGGTCGCTGGTCGCCGCCACATCGAGCCGCCCGCACCAACGGCGATACACGCGAGCCCGATCGCAGCCGTGACCGACACCCACACGATCGTCAAAACCGATCCCTGCATGAGCACGGCTGTGCCACGTGGGCTGACCGTGAACACGAACGGCACGATAAACGCCGGAATCGTGTACTTCCACGTCAGCATCGTCGTCCGAAATGGATTGCCCCCGGTGAGAGCTGCCGCGGCGAACGGTGAGAGCGCGGTCGGCGGGCTCACTTCCGACAGCACCGCGTAATAGAAAATGAACATGTGCGCGGCATTCGGCGAGATGCCCACCTGCGTCAGCGCGGGTGCCACCATCACCGCCGCGATGATGTACGAGGCCGTCACCGGCACGGCGAGGCCCAGCAGCCAGACCGCGGCAGCCGAATAGAGAACGGTCAGCACCTTATGGTCGCCCGCGAGCATGACGATGAGGCCTGCGGCCTTGAGCCCGAGGCCGGTCAGCGTCACGACGCCGACGATGATTCCTGCCGCAGCCGTGGTGGCGACCACGGGAACGATCCCGAGGCCGCCGGCGGACAGCGCCGAGGCGAGTCGGCGTGGCCAGAGGGCGTGCTCGCGTGACAGGAAGCTCATCCCCGTGGCGATGACCGTCGCCCAGAAAACCGCCGAGAAGGCCGTCGCGCCACGTGCCATGAACACGAGGATCGCCGCGATGGAGATGAAGTAGAACCATCCCCTGCGCGTGACCGCCGCGAGACCTTCCGTCGTGTTCTGGCTCTCTTTGAGGCCCAGGCGGCGGGAGTCAGCCTCGACGGTCAGGACGATCGAGCAGTAGTAGAGGGCGGCGGGAATGGCTGCCATCTTCACCACGTCGAGGTACGAGATCTTCAGAAACTCGGCGATGATAAACGCTGCGGCGCCCATCACCGGCGGCGCGAGGATCGCACCAATGCCGGCGGCGGCAAGGATGGCGCCGGCCATGTCGGGCGGATACCCGGCCCGACGCATCATCGGCCACGACACCGAGCCGAGCATCACGGTGTTGGCGACGCCGCTGCCCGAGACCGCGCCCAGCAGATAGCCGGCCAACGTGACCGTCCTGCCGGGACCCGATCCGGCGCGTGAACGACCGATTGCGGCCATGGCCCAATCGACGAAGAATCGGCCCGCTCCACTGCGCTCGAGCACGGCGCCGTAGATCGTGAAGAGCACGATGTAGGTGGCCGCGACGTCGAGCGGCACGCCGAGAATGCCCTCGAGGGTCATGTAAAGGTTGCCGACGATCCGCTCGAGTGAATACCCCCGATGCGCGATGAGCGACAGCCCGATTCGATCGAGGAGCGAACCGCCGTACGCGTAGACCAGAAAGACGAGGGCCGTGATGGGTAGCGTCGGACCCACGGTGCGCCGTGTGGCTTCGAGCACGACCACGACCAGCGTGCAGCCCAGCACGAGGTCGACTGATGTCGGCGTGGCAGCCCGATAGATGAACGAGTTGCCCTGCAGGATCGGCCAAATCAGCGGGGCGATCGAGCCGCCGATGAACACCCAGTCGAGGGCACGCCAGTGGAGCGGCTGGGGCAAGGCGGCCTGGAGAGGCCGCGCTTCAGGCGTGCCCTCATCCGTCGTGGCGATTCGCGACCGTCCCGTCGGATAGGCGAGAAAGGTCAGCACGAGCGCGAGGAGCAAGAAGCTCGGACGGTAGGTCTGGGGCGCGACGATGGCGACGACCCAGTAGAGTGCGTACGCCGCCAGCGCGAAGGCGACCGCGGCCTTCATTGCTTCCAAACACCACGCTCGCGGTAAAAGCGAATCGCTCCTGGATGAAAGGGAATGGTGGCGCCGGTCAGCGCCTTGTCCAGAGACAGCTCACGTGCTTGAGGGTGCACGCCCGCGAGCGTCGCCTGCTGATCGAAGATCGTGCGCGTCACGTCGTAAGCCATCTGTTCGGACATGCGCTCGGCGACGACGAGCATGTTGGCGACCGCCACGACGGGGACGTCTCCCGGCATCTTGTAGGCGTCCTTCGGCACGACCGTGCGGTAGTACAGCGAGGAGCCGTAGGTCTTCTGCAGGGCGGGCAGCACCTCGTCGAGCGAGAGGAGTCGCGAGGTGACGCCGGGCGTGTTCACGAGATCGAGAATGGCTGCCGTCGGCACGCCGCCGCTCCAGAACAAGGCGTCGAGCTTGCCGTCTTTGAGTGCGTCGACGGCCTGCGCCACGCCGAGGTACTGCGGGCGGACGTCCTTCTTCGGGTCGATTCCCGCAGCGACGAGAATCCGCTCGGCTTGCACCGTGCCACCGCCGCCGGGTGTGCCAATCGACACGACCTTTCCGCGCAGGTCGTTCACCGACGCGATGCCGCTGTCGGCCCGAGTGACCAGGTGCATGTAGTTCGAATAGAGCACGGCCAGAGCCCGCACGGGGACGGCGCCGTACTCGGCGAACGCTTCGCGACCCGCCACGGCATCCTGAGCGGTATCGGCCATGGTGAAGGCGATGTCAGAGGTGCCCTGCTTCAGGAATTTCATGTTGTCGACCGACGCGGCCGTCACCTCGGCCGTCGCCTCGACGTGTGGCAGATGCTTCGTGAGCACCTGCGCGATGCCGCCCCCATACGGGTAATAGACACCGCCCGTACCGCCGGTCGCGATCGACAGGCGCTGCATGCCGGACCCAGTCCCCGCGCTGCTTCCGGTCGAAGAGCTCCCGGATCCGCACGCCGCGCCGAGCGCGGCCACGATCACAACGGCGGCGCCGGGCAGGCCCGCGACGGTGTTGCGCGATGTCATATCACCCTCCGCTCACGGAGCTCGTCGAGGTCGGCGGCCGTGAGTCCCAGATCGTGCATCAGAATCCTATCCGTGTGCTGCCCAAGCGTGGGCGGAGCGCTCACCGCGGAAGTGTGGGCCGCTGGTTGGCCAGACGCCCGGCCTGGCGACATCTTAATGGGGGTCGTGACGAGACGAAGGGCCCCCGCCGTCGGATGCAGGACCGTGGTCAACATGCCGCGCGCGTCGAGCTGCGGATCGGCAAGTGCTTCTGCGATGTCACGGACGGCACCGCAGGGCACGCCCGCCTGGCCGAGCCGCGCGGTCCACTCGGCGCGGTCGAGGCGGCGGAACGTGTCCTCGAGGATCGGCTGCAGGATGTGGCGATGCCGCACCCGCCCCGGATTGGTCGCGAAGCGCTCATCGTCGGCAAGGTGATCGAGCGCCGCGGCCCCGCAGAAGCGACGCCACTGATCGTCGTTCCCGACGGCGAGCATCAGCTGGCCGTCGCGGGCCATGAACGTGTCGTACGGCACGATGCTGGCGTGACCGTTGCCCAATCGGGCCGGAATGGAGCCGCTGGTGAAGTACGCCGACGCCTGATACGTGAGGAGCGCCGCGACCGAGTCGAGCATGGAGATGTCAATGTGGCGGCCCTGGTTCGTGCGGGTGCGCTCGAAGAGCGCGGCGACGATACCTTGCGCGGCGAAGAGTCCCGCCACCATGTCAGCGATGGGAAGGCCAAGCCGAAAGGGGGCACCAGCGGGATCGCCGGTGATACTCATCAGTCCGCCTTCGGCTTGCACGACCGCATCGTAGCCCGCGAGCTCGCGGCGCGGGCCCGTTTGACCGTAGCCCGAGATGGAGCAGTAGACCAACCGGGGATGACGAGCGGCGGTGGCTTCGTAGTCGAGCCCGTAGCGCGCCAGCGTGCCGGGCCTGAAGTTTTCAACCAGCACGTCGGCGCGAGCGATCAGTTGCTCGAGGAGGGCCCGGCCCTCGACCGTTTGGAAATCGACCGCCAGGCTTTCCTTGTTGCGATTGATGCTGAGGAAGTATGCGCTCTCGCCGCCCGCGAACGGCGGCCCCCAGGCGCGCGTATCGTCTCCCGTTCCGGGGCGCTCGACTTTGATGACGCGGGCGCCGAGATCGCCGAGGCTCATCGTGCAGTAAGGCCCCGACAGCACGCGGGTCAGGTCGACGACGAGAATGCCAGAGAGCGTCACAGTGGCGGGATCATATGTCAGGAACCCGCGGCGGCCCGCGTCAAGCCCGACGAAACCGCCCTGCGCTCTGCGAGTGGGGCGCCGCACGGCGGCGCGCACGGTGCGCCCGCGAAGGAGCGGAGCGGGGTGAAGGGGTCCCCGCGAGCGACTGAGCCGGGGTTCGGGGCAAAGCCCCGATGGGTCAGTTGAACGCCGCGATCCCCGTCTGAGCCCGGCCGAGGATCAAGGCGTGGATGTCGTGCGTGCCCTCGTACGTGTTGACCACCTCGAGGTTCACCATGTGCCGAATCACGCCGAACTCGTCGACGATGCCGTTGGCGCCCATCATGTCGCGCGCCGTGCGTGCGATGTCGAGCGCCTTGCCGCACGAGTTCCGCTTGAGGAGCGACGTGAGCTCGACCGACGCCGTGCCCTCTTCCTTCATCCGGCCGAGCCGCAGGCAGCCCTGCAGACCGAGCGCGATCTCGGTCTGCATGTCGGCGAGCTTCTTCTGGATGAGCTGATTGGCCGCGAGCGGGCGACCGAATTGCGTCCGCTCGAGGACGTAGCGGCGCGCGCGGAGCCAGCAGTCCTCGGCCGCGCCGAGCGCGCCCCAGCAGATGCCGTAGCGAGCGCTGTTCAGGCAGGTGAACGGGCCCTTCAACCCGCGCACGTCGGGAAACACGCACTCGTCCGGGCAGAAGACCTCGTCCATCACGATTTCGCCGGTGGTGGTCGTGCGCAGGCCCACCTTGCCATGAATCGGAGGCGCGCTCAGCCCCTTCCACCCTTTCTCGAGGATGAAACCGCGGATCGCGTCGCGCTCGTCCTTGGCCCAGACAATGAAGACATCGGCGATGGGGCTGCTCGTAATCCAAGATTTGGTGCCGGTGAGCAGGAACCCGCCGTCCACTCGCTTCGCGCGGCTGATCATGCCCCCGGGATCCGAGCCGTGGTTGGGCTCCGTCAGGCCGAAGCAGCCGATCCACTCGCCGGTCGCGAGCTTCGGCAAATATTTGCGCTTCTGGGCCTCGGTGCCGAACGTATGGATCGGCACCATGACGAGCGAACCCTGCACGCTCATCATCGACCGGAACCCTGAATCAATCCGCTCGACTTCACGCGCGACCAGACCGTAGCTCACGTACCCGAGCCCCGCCCCGCCGTACTCTTCGGGCATCAGGATACCGAGCATGTCGAGCGCACCCATCTCGCGAAAGATGGCGACATCGGTGGATTCGCGCCGAAAGGCGTCGAGCACCCGCGGCGCCAGCCTGTCTTGGCAGTACGCGCGCGCGGTGTCGCGCACCATCCGCTCGTCAGCGGTCAATTGCTGCTCGAGGAGGAGAGGATCAGCCCAGTCGAACCGCGCTTCGGTCTTGGGGTCCATGCGGCTGGATCATGCCACGAAAGGTACGTCCGATGCGCGATGCGGCGGCGATGATGGCACGCACCACCGCCTCCTCCAGGGGCTGCGCCCCTCCGCCCGACGGGCTGCGGATCAGTGCCGATCCGGCAGCGCGAGCGCGATGAGGGCCGCCTCCTCGTTTCCTCCAACGTTCAGCGCGACGTACTGTTTCCCGTTGTGCTGGTACGACATCGGCGGGGCGGCCGCGCGACCGTCGAGATCGAACTCGCGCAGCAGCGCGCCCGAGCGCTTGTCGAACGCGTACAGGATCTTGCGGTGCGCGTCGGGATCCCCGTACGGCGCCCACGCCGGCTGAAGAGGCTGCTGGTTGCTCCGCTGCCGGCGCCACGTGGTCACGAAGACCACGTGCTTGGTGAGCATCACGCCGATGCCGTCCATGAAGTCGCCGAGCGGAGGCAGCTTCAGATCCTTGATCAACGGATGGTCACGCGGGCCGTTGCCGACCGCGGAGGTCCAGAGAATCTCCCCCCTGTTCAGATCGAGTGCGGTCAGCCGGGCGTACGGCGGCTTGAAGAGCGGCAGCCCCTCGAGATACATCAGGCTCTGAAGGTTTGCGGGCGCGCCACCGGTACCCGCCTCGCGCGCCTGGGCCATGGCCGCGCCACCAGCGCCCATCGGCAGCGCGCGGAGCACAGACGGCGTCATGCGGGACGGGACGTACAAAACGCCGGTCTCCGGATCGAAGGCGGCACCGCCCCAGTTCGCACCGCCGAGCGTTCCCGGCAGCGCAAGCGTGCCCGCCGCCGTGGGTGGCTGGTACAACGGACCGTATCCACCGGGGCCAGCTTTTCGCAACTGCTCGACCGCACGCGCGCGCAGCTCCGGAGTGAAATCCATCAGGTTCTCTTCGACCGCGCCCTGCAGATCGAAGGCCGGTGGCTTGGTCGGGAACGGCTGCGTGGGCGCGCTCTTCTCACCGGGCACCGTCGACTGCGGCACCGGGCGCTCTTCGATCGGCCACACCGGCTGGCCCGTCTTCCGATCGAAGACGTAGGTGAAGCCCTGCTTACTCACCTGGATCACCGCCTTGATGCGGCGTCCGTCCACCGTGATCTCGCCAAGCGCCGGATTGGTCGGAAAATCGTAGTCCCAGAGCCCGTGGTGGACCGCCTGGAAGTGCCAGACGCGCTTGCCGGTCTTCGCTTCGACACACACCAGCGATTCGGCGAAGAGATTGTCGCCTGGTCGATCGGCGCCCCAGTAGTCGTTCGACGGCGTCGACACCGGCATGTAGAGGTAGTCGAGCTCCGGATCGTAGGCCATCGGGGCCCAGACGTTCGTGTTGCCGTTGTACTCGGCCGACCCATTCAACCAGGTCTCGTACCCAACCTCGCCCGCGCGTGGGACGGTGTGGAAGGTCCAGAGCGCCTTGCCGGTCCGCACGTCGAACGCCTTCACGTCGCCGGGCGGCGACATCTTCGCGTTCCGTCCCCCGTCGGCAATCGAGCTTCCGACGACGGCCACCGTGCCGGCGATGGTCGGGCCACGCAACGACAAGTTCGTCGAGCGCTGGACGTCGCGAATACCGGCGACGCCATCAACGCGGCCATCTGTGCCAAACGCCGGGTCGGGCTTGCCGGTCTTCGCGTCGAGCGAAATCACGTAGCCGTCGTGCGTCCCGACGAGCACCCGTTCGATGGTCCCATCGGAGAAGTACCCGAAGTGTCTCGACAGGAATCCTCCGTTGTTCGGCCGTCCCGGCTTGTAGGCCTGCGGGTCGAACACCCAGCGCTGCTGTCCGGTGCCGGGATCGAGCGCGGCGACCAATCCGAGGCCTGTCACGGTATAGAGCGTGCCGTTCGCCATGAGCGGCGTGTTCTCGTTGCGCGAGACGCGCGTGGCGGGCCCCAGTTTCTGGATTTCGATCTCGGCCGACGGCCACTTCCAGGCCAGCTGCAGGTCCTTGACATTGTCCGCCGTAATCTGGTCGAGGGGCGAATACCGTAGCGCGAGCGGTGTGCCTCCGTGGGCCCGCCATTCGCCGCCGTCCCGCTGTGCTCGCAGCGACAGCGCACCCATCACCGCCAAGGCAGCCGCCACCGTGGTCACTGCCACACCCCGACGGGTGGGCAGGGTCACCAGTCCTACCATCACCATGCCTCCTGGCGCGCGACTCGCTTCGAGATCACCCGGTCTCCTCCTGGCGAGACACAAAGGGCCGCCGGATACGCGAGGCACCCGGCGGCCCGATACCACCACGGAAAATGAACCGGCGAACGACCTACTTCTCGGTAGGATCCTTGCCGTCGCGAGGCGCGCCGATACCAGACGAGCCCATGAACAGCGTCTTGCCATCGGGGAGTGTCATGTCGCGACCATTGGCGCGACGCGATCCGTCTTTGGCCTGATAGCCGTCCACGGTGATAACCATGCCGACCTTAATGACGTCTTTTGAAAACCCTCGGCGGAAGAGATTGTGGGGATTGCCCGCCTCAATCATCCAGCGCTCGGGCTTGCCCTCTTTGTTCTTGACGTCGATGTGGAACCAGGCGTGCGGGTTGATCCACTCCACCTTGGCCACCGTCCCGGTGAACTTCACGGGCTTCCTCGCGTCGAATTCCGCCGAGAAGGCGTGATGGGCCTGAGCCGCCACGCCGACGAGCATGAGCCCCACAGCGGCGAGCGCTCCTGCCTTGACGATCTGTTTCGCTGCGAACATAAGCTGCCTCCTCACATGCCTTCAGCTGCGGAGATTTCGCGCGGCGGCGCGCTCCACACTACTCCTCTATCTTAGTGGGCTTACGACCGACGGTCAGGCTCAAGGTGCCGCCGCGCCGGCCGTAGTCCGCTTCCCAGTACTTGACCAGCTGCGCCTTGCGCAAGTGCCCGTAGACCAGTTCCTCGACCATCTCGACGCAGCGGTACTCGAAGACCATCGCGTTCTCCTCGATCCGCTTGTAGAGCGGCATCTTGATGGTCCACGGTTTGGTGAAGGTCGCCGGATCGTCGATCGTCGCCTCGTACACGATGTGCGTGGCGTCGACCGGCGTGTACCGTTCGGTGACCTTCATCTCGGCGGAGTGGTGATTGCCCGCGCGATCGAACCAGGTCTGATCGTTCAGGTTGCTCACGTTGACGACGAGCGTGTCACCCTCCCACTTTCCGACCGAGTGGCCCATCCACGACTCGATGCCCGGATCGTCGACCTCGTCCAGATGGATGGTCCGGCCGGCGTTCGAGAAACCGTACTGCATCATGATCTTGGTGTGGCTCTGGGTGATCTGGAACGGGTATGGAAGATAGGTGGCGCGGGGCACGCCCGGCAGCAGGCATTTCACCTCGGGATCACGCGCCAGGGCGTTCTCCTGGTTCTCCTTCTTCCTGGCCAGCGCCTCGGGCTTGTAGGGAATCTCCCCGCCGACCACGTAGCCGATCGAGCCCGGAACGCCGCCCGCCGCCCCGAGTGCCAGCACGGGTGCGTGTGGCACTGGCCCGCCCGAGGGCACGCCCGGATGGCTCGCCCACGCGATGCGCATGGCGTGCGGCTCGAGGTCCCAGTTCGCCTCGTTCAGAGCCTGCCACACGCCGCTCACGTTCGGGGACTGCGTCCCCTGGAGGCGTGGCACGGCGCCAGCTGCCGTCCCGGCCTGCTGCGCCTGGCCGTCGGCGGGCCGGAGCATGTTCGGTAGAACGGCGAAGAGCGCGATCAACGCAATCGCGCCCGCGATGATCGCCAGTAGGCTCCCTTTCTTCACATCACCCTCCCGCGGCGCGCCACTCGTTGGCGTGGCAAGGCCGAAATGTCTTCACGTCCGCCGGGTTCGGCGGTCCATGTCTGCGCTCCAGCGCGCGCGTACTTGTCGCCGCTCATAAGCAATGCCCCATCGGCTCGGGACACCGCAGGCTACTTCTTGGCGGGCGGCAGCAGCCCTTCCTTCTCCATGTACCGCTGCCCCTTCAGGCTGTGCTCCATCGCGTGATTCCCCTCATGGCAGGCGTACTCGAACATCCGGTCGTTGCTCTTCCAGAAGGGAATCGCCGCCGTCCAGGGCCTGGTGAACTTCGAGGGTGACGACACCGTGAAGCGATAGTCGATCATGTCCTCGGACGTTCGCGTGAACCGCTCGACCATCTTCATGTCGGACCCCACGCCGAAGTAGGTCGTCGCCTGGGTGGTCACGGCGTCGTTGAAGTTGGTCGTTTCCACGACGAGCGTGTCACCCTCCCATCGGCCACGGGAGTCGCCCAGGTAGGATTTGATGTTCGCGTGCAGCGGCGGCTTCTTGGCGTTCAGCGGGATCACGCGGATATCGTGGATCATCTCGATGAGCAGCACGACCGTGTCGGGCGTCTGCATGATCTCGTAGAAGTGATTGTAGAAGCCGGGCATCATCGCACCCGGCATGCCGCGGCTGACGCAGCGGTCGAAGATGTTGAACTCTTCGTAGGTCTCCTGCTTGAGCGACTGGGTGTAGAAGGCCTGGTTCTCGGCCAAGCCGTCCGCCGTCCACGGCACCTTGCCGTCGGGCGGATCGACGACGAGCGAGGTTCGCTTGGCGTCCTTGCCCCACTCCCACCAGAAGTCGTTGTAGAAGCCGGTATCGCCCGCGCGCTTGCCCCAGAGCGTGTCCTTGTACTTCTGGACGCGCTGCTCCACCTCCGCGTCGGTCAACTCGGGCTTGTCCTTGTACTCGGCCGGCCGCTCCAGCGGCACGACGGTGCTGTTCGTGTACGTGCCGGTGAGGTCCGGATGTCCCCACGGCGTGCGCGGCATCGTCCAGGTCTTGCCTGACGGTTTCGCCGTCTGTGCGCGGGGCACACTCGCCAACGGGGTGATGAGGAACAGCCCGGCGACGGCTGCCGCCCCCCCCTGAATGAGACGTCGAATGCTCATCTCGCACTCCTTACAGCCACGCCGGGCCGAGTCATGATTTCGGATCGCCGCCGCGTACCTATCAAAGATAGGAGCCTGAAGAGCGCCAGTATATCTCAATCGACCCGGCCTTCATGGGTCCTTCCGTTTGAGGTGCCCGTACAGGAGCTCCTCGGCGAACTCGACACACTTGAAATCGAGCAACTGCGCGTTCTTCTCGGGCCGCCGGAGGATTGGCATGCTGATCTTCCACGGCCGCGTGAACACGTTCGGATCATCGAGCGTCGCTTCGTACTCGAGGCGGTCGGGTCCGACCGGGCTATAGCGTTCTGTCACCCGCAGCCGGTCGGTTGCGTAGTTCCCGGTGCGATCCAGCCAGGCCTGCCCATTGAAGCCGGCCGCGTCGACCACGAGCGCATCCCCGTCCCATCGGCCGTGGGACCGTCCCATCCAGCTGTCGATGGGGGGCGGCTCCGGCTTTGCCTTATCCATGTGGATCGTGCGGTTCGCCTCGTTGATGCTGTAGACGATCTGGATCTTCGCGGTGCCCTGGATGATCTGAAACGGGTACGGCATGTAGGTGGCACGCGGGACACCGGGCAGATAGCACTTCACCTCGGGATCGTCGGTGAACCGCTTCTTGAAGTGCGCGTCCCGCTGCTGGCGCGCCTCGGGCGTGTAGGGGATCTCGCCCCCCTCGACAACGCCAAATCCTGGCGGCGTGGCGCCGAACACCCCTAGGGACGGGGGCCCGGGCTTGGCCGGGTGATCCTCGAGATCCCAGTGCGCCGTGTTCACGACTTGCCAGATGCCGTTCAAGTTGGGACGGCCATCTTTCATGCGAGAGAATGTCGTCTGCCCTGAGATGGGTAGCCCCGCCGCGCTCGCGATCGCCACGACGGCACCGACCCGCCAGACGCTTCCCAGCCTGCTCGTCACTGGCATCGCTCGTCCTTGCCCTTCGCTCGTGCTCGTCCTTCAGGGGACCGTGTGATGTCGCGCGTCCCCGACGCGATCGATTGGCCCCGCCGCGCCGGCCCCCGCCACGCCACGACTCCCGGGACATCTTGCGTTCCTGAAGCAAGCGGCGTGACAATCTTCTGGAGATCAGACCGCTCGGGTCGGACCAGCCCACTGCGCCGCGCGCACCCGGCCAACCCGGCGCGATTCTACTGCGCCCCGCACTCGCAAGGGAAGCCGTTCCACGGCAGGGGGCGACCCGGGAACAACCGGCATCATGAAGCAGGAACTGGTCGGAACAGCGCTCCTCGAACCGCCCGCGGAGGCGGCGGTTCGGGCCTCGTCGACGTGGCCCAGGCTCGGCGTCCCCCTCCTCTTCATCGCGGGGTTCGTCGCCATCAGCCTGCTGCCAGCCGTCCAGCAGATCGCGGCCGCACGGTGGTCGTTCTGGGCCGCCGCCGGCTGCCTGCTCGCCTGGTGGACCGCCCTTGCGTTCCGGACCGCGGCGACGGACCGACGATTGACGCTTTCGCTCGACCTCCGGCCCCAGCATTACCTCCAGGCCTGCATGCAAGGCAGCGTGCTCCTCTACTGGGGGTACTACTGGCGCGAGGTCTACCACTCGGCGCACCTCATCGCCGCGCAGCTCCTCTTCGCCTACGCGTTCGACATGCTGCTGGCCTGGTCACGACGCGAGCACTACACGCTCGGCTTCGCCCCGTTTCCCGTGATCTTCAGCATCAATCTGTTCCTGTGGTTCAAGCCGCCGTGGTTCTACCTCCAATGCGTGCTGGTCGCCGTGGGCTTTGCGGCCAAGGAGCTGATTCGCTGGGAGAAGGGCGGGCGCCACGTTCACATCTTCAATCCATCGTCGTTCCCGCTCGGGCTCTTCGCGCTCGTCCTGCTCGCGACCGGCACGACGTCGATGACCTGGGGCCAGGAGATCGCCACCACCCTCAACAACGCGCCCTACATCTACCTCTGGATCTTCGTCATCGGCCTGCCCGGCCAGTACCTCTTCGGCGTGACCACGATGACGATGTCCGCCGTGGTGACGATGTATCTCTTCGGCTTGCTGTACTTCGCTGCGACGGGGACGTACTACTTCGTCGATTCATACATTCCGATCGCGGTCTTCCTGGGCATGCACCTGCTGTTCACCGATCCGTCGACGTCGCCGCGCAGCGATCTCGGCCGCATTCTCTTCGGCATACTCTACGCGCTCAGCGTCATCACCTTGTATGCCGTGCTTGGACGGCTGGGGCTCCCGACCTTCTACGACAAGCTCATGGCGGTGCCGATCCTGAATCTGACCATCAAGATCATCGACGCGGCAGCACAGGGGCCGCTTCGACGGCTGGACCCGTCTGCCCTCGCGCGATCGCTCGTTGGGCGCCGGCGTCATCTGGCGTATATCGCCATCTGGAGCGTAGTCTTCGTAACGATAAGCGCGGCCGAGGGCGTGGGCGACGTCCATCGAGGCCAGCACATCACGTTCTGGATGCAGGCGTGTCGAGACGGCCGGCCCACTGCGTGCCGCCAAGCGGCGCTTCTGGCCTCGTTCTACTGCACCGCGGGATCGGGCTGGGCGTGTAACGAGTACGGCGTGCTGCTCCAGCCGGCACGCCGGCCGGACGTGGCGGGCCGATCGTTCCAGCGCGCCTGCGATCTCGGCTTCTCGGCCGGGTGCGACAATCGCGACCCGGCGCGGGCCGAGCGTCCGATTCAGGCGCCGCCGCACCTCGAGGACTACCGGATCGTTGCTCGCGGCCGCAAAGGTCCGATGCCGGACCTCACGCCGCTCGCGCTGTACCGCCGTGCCTGCGCGCATGGCTTCAGTGACGCGTGCGAGCGCGCCTGCGCGGCGGGCGACAGCGCGGCGTGCCGCTCAAGCGGTCCCTGAACCGGCCTCATGACGGCGGCGCGTGCCGCGCCCTCGCGAAGGAGCGGAGCGGGGCCTGGGGCTCCGCGAGCGACTGAGCCGGGGGGCGGGGCAGCCCCGACCAATCACGGCTTCCTGCCCGCTCGCTCTTGCGCGCGCGCGCCGCTGAGCGAGTTCGTCATCGCGTGGTTCCCTTCGTGGCAGGCGTACTCGACCAACTCGTACTGACCCACATCGAGTGACATCGTCATGCGGCCCGTCCATGGACGCGTCCATGTGGCCGGGTCGGTGACCGTGAACCGATACTCGAGCTCCTCTGGGCCCAGCCGTGTGAACCGTTCGACGAGCACGGCGTCGCTGGTGGCACCGAAAAGCGGAGCGCGACCGTCGAAGTTCCGGATCTCGACAACCAGCGTGTCACCTTCCCAGCGCCCGCGCGGCACGCCCGCCCACGATCGGATCTTCGGTCCCGGATGCGGTCCCGCGTTGATCGGCACGACGCGCGTCTCGTGAATCATCTCCTTCTGGATCCCCACGACACCAGGCGACTGCGTGATCTGGACGCCGTTGTTGTAACCGCTCGGCTCGACGATCGTGAGCGCGCCGCGGGTTAGACACCGATCCCAGGCGCCCAGATCGGTCCAGTCGGCAGGCGGCGAGCGCCGGGTGCGCATGCCGGCTCGCTTGAGACCCTCGGGCGTCCTCGGCGGGAAGCGGCCATCGGGCGGATCGATGATGAGCGAGGCCTGTGGCGAGATGCGTTGCTTCGTGTAGCCGATGGCCGTATCGCGGAAGGCGCGATCGTAGTTGCCGATGCCTTCGGCGTTGACCGTCCCCTGCGTCGTTTTCTCCCGCCGCTGGCTCGCTTCCTCGGCCGTCAGCGCGGCTCGGCCCGAGAGAGACTCAGGCCGCTCGACCGGCACCGCGTGCATCTCGTTGGTCGTCCAGATCCCTTGGAGGTCGGGTTCGCCCCACGCCGTACGCGGCGTCTTCCACCCGCTCTGCCCCGCGAGCGACCCGGGCTCGATCAGGGCGGTCACAAGGACTGCCATGCCCAGCGCGCCGACCGCCTCTCTCACGCGACTCAGGGAATCGGACATGGTGTGCCCTCCAGGTGGGCACTATACCCCAAGATTTCAGGTCGTTGCGGGCATCGCGTCGGCCAGTGCGGGGGCCTTCCCTGCAGCCTCACAGCGCGTTCGACACACGCCTCGAGGCCGCACGCTCGGAGCGGCGAAGCGCCGGGCTCACGACCCGATTCCACCACATCACCGTCCCCGTCACGACCATCAGCACGGGTACGAGACCAACGATGGCCCAGATCGCCTTGGTCACCTCGTTGCAAAGTCCACGGCCGCACCAGGGAATGCCGCGCCCACCCAGACGACCGAAGTGCAGGTAGGTCAGCCAGTATTGGATGCGATCGACGACCCGTTCCTCCATGGTCGTCTCGTCCAACGGCTGGAGGTAGTCGAACATCTCGGCGAAGATCGGCTGCAAGCCCAGGAAGGCGCCCGTCACCGCCCACATGAGGAGGAAGAGAAAGGTCCAGAAACCGAGCGCGCTGTGCACCGTCCAGTTGAAACGCCTCCAATTGGCACGGAAATCGATGGCCAAACTTCGCCGCCAGCTGCCGAGGCCCGCCCACCAAACCACGGCACCGGTGAGGCACACGATCACGAACACGAGCGAGGCGGCGCCGTTCACCCGGCGTCCCGTGGGTCCTGCGAGGAGGTTGTCGTGCAGGTCGAGCATCCAGGCCGTGGCCCGAAAGCCAACCGGTAGCGGATTGCCGAGATCCCGTCCCGTGAACGGATCGAACAATCGCTGAAACGACTCGTCGCCACGGCGGAACCTGAGCTCGAGCGCATGTGCGGGTCGTTCACCGATCTCGGGGACGTCCACTTCGTACTCGGGGTACACCTGGCTGGCGGCGGCCCGCAGGGCATCGGCCACAAGCGCCGGCCCCGTGCCACCGACCGCGACCGGTGCGGGCGAAAACGCCCGGTACAGTTCGTTGCGGTACACGAGAATGCTGCCTGTGAGGCAGACCGCGAAGAGATAGACCGCGATCAGGACGCCGGTCCAGAGATGGATCTGAAACAGCGCCCGTCTGACGAACACACGTTGCGGGTGATGCACCCACTCGGACCAGGCCGACATGTCGCCCGAGATTCTGCCATGAGTCTCACGAAACCGGAGCGTCAGCCCTCATGGCGGCGCCGTTCTGCACTATCCTGTGCGCCATGGCTGAAACAGTTCATTTCAAGAGCAACGGCAGCACGGCATCGGGCTATCTCGTCAGGCCCCCCTCGGGATCAGGTCCCGGGGTGCTTGTGATTCAAGAGTGGTGGGGCCTCGACTCGGGGATCAAGGAGATGGCCGATCGGCTCGGAACCGCAGGCTTTCTGGCGCTCGCCCCCGACCTGTATCACGGGGAACTGGCCGGCCATACCGAAATGGACAAGGCGGGCCAGCTGATGCAGGCCCTGCCGCCTGATCGCGCGGCACGCGACATGAGCGGCGCCATCGACTTCCTCGCGGGCCATCCGGCCGTGACGAGCCAAGGCATCGGTGTCGTGGGCTTTTGCATGGGCGGCATGCTGTCGTTCATCATCGCGTGTGGACGTCCCGACAAGGTAAAGGCCGTCGTGCCCTTTTACGGGTTTCCTCAGGGTGACGGGGAGCCGGACTGGTCCAAGCTCGCCGCGAAGGTGCGGGGCCACATGGCCGAGCGCGACGACTTCTTCCCCCCGGCGGCCGCGCGTGCGCTCGAGTCGAAGCTGCGAAACCTTGGGAAGGACGTCACGCTCACGGTTCATCCGGGGACGGGCCACGCATTCATGGCCCCCCACAACGCCTTGGGCACGCAAGACGCCAGTCTAGCGGCCACGATCTGGCCTGGGGTGGTCGCATTTCTCAACGAAACGCTCGTCCCCCGGTAGCACGATCGGCCTGGGCGTCGGGGGACGGGAGGACGGGCTGGACGGGCGCCCACGGCCGAGTCCGCTGTCCCGGTCCCCTCGCAGCCTTGCCTCGCTCGCCTCGGCCTCAACCCCAAGCCGCACGCGCCGATAAGAGCAATACCGTCTACTGCTGCCCTCGGTGCCACCGGCAGCCGTCGCCGTCTCAGCCAGCGACCCTCCACAACAGCTTGCGGGCCTGGAATGGGTATTGGAATGACTGAGAGGAGCTCACCATGAAGAGGATCGCGCTCGTCGGGTCGGTTGTGCTGGTCGTCATGCTAGTGGGCGGCTTTCTCTGGGCTCGGTCGGTGTTCTCGGGCGACCTGGTTCGCAACACGATCGCCGACCAGGTGTCGAAGGGACTGGGCCAGCCGGTCACGATTGGGCGCATCAGCGCCTCGCTGACACCCCGACTGACCGTGACCCTCGGCGAGGTGGCGATCGGCGAGCCGGCCAGAATCAGGGCGGCTGAGCTGCAACTGGGCACGGCGCTCGGGGCTCTTCTGTCACGGCGCATCGAGCACGCGAGCGTTCGGCTGACCGGTGCCCGCATCGAGCTGCCGTTGCCCGAGTTCACGATCGGTCAGGCCGGCGAGCCCGCCTCGAAGCCCCCCGTCGAGCTCGTTTCAATTGACGAGATCGCCCTCGATGACGTCGAGATCGTGAGCGGGGGCAAGACGGTCCGCGCCAATGTGGAACTGGTTCCACAGGGGACCAGCATCGACGTCCGCCGGATCACCATCAATGCCGACGGCCTCACGGCCGAGATAAGCGGCACCATCACGGACATTGCTGGACCGAAGGGGAGTTTCCAGGTCAAGACGGGAGCGCTCGACGTTGATCAATTGACGGCGTTCGCGAACGCCTTTACGACGGGCGCGGCGCCCTCGGCACCGCAGGCACCTCGTCCGGAATCGACCTCGACCGCGCCAACGGCTCCCTCGTCCATGGACATCACTCTGAAGCTCGACGCGTCGAAAGCGACGCTCGGCGCGCTCAGCTTGGAACAGTTGAGCGGGACGGCCCGCGCAGCCGGCGAGGGCCTGACGCTCGATCCCGTCTCGTTTGGGGTGTTCGACGGACGGTACGAGGGCTCGTTGACACTCGTGCCTGACGGCAACGCCGTCCGCTTTCGCAGCGCGTCGACGCTCACCAACATCGACGTGGCCGCGGCGACCGCTTTCGGCGGCAGCCCCGGCGTCATCACCGGCCGACTCGCGGGCAAACTGGAGCTCACCGGACGAGGCGTTGATCCGTCGAGCGTTCTGTCCAGCGCACGCGGCACGGCGCGCGTTGACATCACTGACGGTATCGTCAAGAACCTCGGTCTGGTGCGAAGCATCGTCGTCGCGACGTCGATGCGCGAGGGCTCCACACAAGCACCTGGCAATGACTCGAAGGACGAACCGTTCACCAAGCTCGGCGCGACGCTCGCCATGGCGAATGGAGCGGTGACCACGAAAGACCTTTCGTTCGAATCGAAGAACCTCGTCCTCGCTGCCGAGGGGGTGGTGCAGTTGATCGCGTCCACCCTGGATCTCCAGGGTCGTGTGCAGCTCTCCGACGAGCTTTCGCAAACGGCCGGTCGGGATCTGGTCCGCTACACGCAAGAGGGCGGCCGCGTGACGGTGCCCGCCACCATCACGGGACCAATCGACGCGCCGAACGTGCGCATCGACGTCAGCGACATGGCCAAGCGCGCGCTCCGAAACGCCGCGACCGAGCAGACGGACAAAGCCAAGGCGCAGGCCACCGAAGCCGTGAAAAAGAAGCTCGGCGGGTTGTTCGGACGATAGGTTCCCTCTCGGGACCCGCGCGATGCCCGACGCGCGAGGAATCCCGCCGCCGTTGACGTCCATGCTCATCTTGATTGCCTCTGTCGCGAATGCGAGGTAGAAACGTGGCTTGACGCTCGGCGGCCGGCGTCCGCTCACAATGGGCGGGGCCGATGGCGGCCGAAGGCCACTCGAGGAGTTACGACCATGGATATCGTCAAGGCAGGACTCGGCGCGCTGACCGGCGCATCGAGCGGACAACCCGCCGTGCTGAGCGCCGTCATTGGGCTGATTGGCGGAGGGGGCGGTCTCGGAGGGCTTGTCAAAGCCTTTCAGGGCAACGGGATGGGCGACATCGTGTCGTCCTGGGTGGGCACGGGCGCGAATCTTCCCGTCTCGCCCGATCAGATCCACAAGGCAATCGGTCCGGAGCGGTTGGCGCAATTCGCCTCGCAAGCAGGCGTGACACCCGAGGCGGCGGGCTCGACCTTGGCGTCGATGCTCCCGGGGCTCGTGGACAAGCTCACGCCTGAGGGCCGGCTGCCGGCGAACGACCAGATCCCCGGGCTCGACATGCTCACGAAGATCCTCGGTTGATTGGACCGCGGCCCACGGGCGCCGGCTCGCTGGGACGCCGGCGCGCTCAAGACTTCTCGAGTCAGCGCGTCAGCATCCCGGGCGGAGCGTCCGTTCTCTTACCGGGCGGCTCCGACAGCGTGGGGACTGCGTCCACATCCGAGTCGGCGCCATCAGCCATCACGACACGACCTTCGGCCACAAAGCGCTTGTAGTTCGAGAACCGCTGTGTCCGCCGGTAGCGGCTCCCGCCTGCGCCTCGCCAATGGACCATGCGCTCGATGGTCGCTGGCAGGAGCAGCGTCTCATCCGGGTCGGTGAAGGTGACCGGCCGATAGCGAACCGAGAGGTCGCTTCGATCGAGCGTCTTCACCGACCCCTGCCACTCCCCCTGGTGCTCGCGCGGGACGGGAATGTCGACCATGCCTTTGAGACGCGTATCGAGACGCAGCACCTCACCCGTATCGGGATCGGCCCACAGGCGACCCGCTCCTCGTCCGTCGACTTGCGCGGACATGCAGTCCTTCGTCCACTCGGACGAGACTTTCGGCGGCGTGATCTCCTGGAAGTCGATTACGACGACCGGACGCTCGTCGACCCGACGTAAGCCGGACCAGGAGAACTTGAGCTCGGCTTGCAGGTCGGGCAGCAGACTCGAAAGCGGCTCGATCTCGTCGGTCTCGGGCGGTGCCAGGCACTTGCGCTGATCCTTGGATTTCGGCCTGCGCCCGTTCATCGTGATCAGGCGCCGGACGAAGGTGGCGACGGCCGGCTTGCCTTCCTCGCGTGGGCCCCAATCGACGCGCACCTCGTTCACATACCGCTCGGGGAAACCGCTGGCAGCCAAGTCGTGGGCGAGCATTTGGACCTCGACCGCCTCGGTCGCCACGAGCCGCTGAGCCCGCGAGTAGTAGCGCTCGACGTAGGCGCCCACGCGGGTCAGCACCACGGGCATCTCAGCCTGTGCGACGAGATCCTGCGTCAAGCTCGTCGTCAGCGTCGCCACCAGCACCCCAACCCCGGCGGTCCGCGGCCGCATCGCGTAAGAATACCAAGCACGTCGGACGCCTGGAAGGACTGTTTCGGGGGGAAAATGGACCGCGTGAAGGTGCTCATCGCCGACCCCTTCGAGGAGCACCGCCGGCATGAGTTGTCATCCGCCGGTTGCGACGTCGTGTACGCCCCAGAGCTCGAGGGCGAAGCGCTCGCCGCTGGCGTGCGCGAGACCCAGGCGCCTGTGCTCGTCGTGCGGAGCACGAAAGTGTCGGCGGCGGTGCTCGACGCGGGACGGCTCGCGCTCGTGGTCCGGGCAGGCGCCGGCTACAACACGATCGACGTCGAGGCAGCCTCGGCCCGAGGCATCTACGTCTCCAATTGTCCGGGACGGAACGCCGCAGCGGTGGCCGAGCTGACGATGGGGCTCATCCTCGCGATTGATCGCCACATCCCCGACAACGTGGCCGATCTTCGGGCAGGGCGTTGGAACAAGGAGACCTACGGCCGAGCGCGAGGTCTCCAGGGCCGTACGCTGGGACTTTTGGGGTTCGGGCACATCGGCCAGGCGGTCGCGACTCGGGCGGCAGCCTTCGGCATGGCCGTCCACGTCTGGAGTCGCCGCTTCGTCGAGGGTCGCGAGAGGCCAGACGCGCAGGGCCTCTCGATCCACGTGGCACCGACTCCTCAGGAGCTCGCGGCGAGGGCCGACGTCCTCAGCGTGCACCTCGCGCTCGCAGCGGACACGCGCGGACTCGTCGATCGCGCCCTGCTCGCTCGACTCCGGCCCGGGGCCACGTTCATCAACACGGCCCGCGCGGAAATCGTGGACGAGGCAGCGCTGGCCCATGCGATCACGCATCGCGGCATCCATGCCGGCCTCGACGTGTTCTCGGGAGAGCCTGCGACGTCGACCGGATTGATCGCGAGCCCGCTCGCCGCGCTCCCCGGCGTCTACGGCACCCATCACATCGGTGCGTCCACCGAGCAGGCGCAGGAAGCCATCGCGGCCGAGACGGTTCGGGTCGTGCTGGCCTACAAAGCGACGGGCAGGGTCCCCAACGTCGTCAACCTTGCCCGGAAGACCCCCGCCACGCACCTGCTCGTCGTGCGGCACCTCGACAGGCCGGGTGTCCTCGCGCACGTCTTCGACGCGCTGCGCCGCGGCGGTGTCAATGTTCAGGAAACCGATAACGTGATCTTCGAGGGAGCGCAAGCCGCCGTGGCACGCGTCCACCTCGACACGGCCCCGGGCAGGGACGTCCTGGAGACCATCAGGACGGGGCACCCCGATGTGCTCGACGTGCGACTCGTCGGAATTCAGTAGAGTCCTACCCGTTTTTCCTGCCGTCGTCGAAAACAGGCCCGAGCAGTCCGGCGAGCGCCTGACGCGCGCGGTGCAGGCGCGTCTTGACGGCCGCTGTCGAGAGCCCGAGCTTCCGCGCGGTCTCCTCGGTGTCGAGCTCCTCGATGTCCCGGAGCAGCAACACCGCCCGATAGGATTCCGGCAACTGGTCCACGGCCGCGCGTACCCGCGCCCGCACTTCACGTTGCTCGAGCTGCTCTTGCGCGCTGGCACTCCAGTCCCGGATCATCACTTCATGATGACCATCGTCGAGGAATCGAGGCAGCAGGTTCTCGATCGGATCTTCGGGCCGTCGGCCTCGGGAGCGCAGCTTCATCAGCGCCACGTTGGTCACGATCCGATGCAACCATGTCGTCAGTCGGGAGGTCGCGTTGAACTCGGACAGCGCGCGAAACGCCGACAGGAACGCCTGCTGCACCGCGTCCTGCGCATCTTCGTCGTTACGCAGCAGACGGCGCGCCACCGCGAGCAAGTGGCCCGTCTCGGCGCGCACCAGCTCTTCGAACGCGAGGTCGTCACCACGGCGCAGCCGATCGAGCAGCGAACGCTCGATCGCCACGTCGGCCGACATCAACCGTGGAGGCGCTGATTGGCTGCGCGCCGGCGCGCCCTTTGCGTCAGTGTGCTGCATGGTCGTTGTCTCCCCACACCAGCGTTCGAATGAACGGTGACCCCCCAACGAGCGAGAACCCCCGCGCGATGAGCACGCGCAGGAGCGCGACGCCGCGAGCGTCGGCGAAGTCGAGCCCTGCCACATCCAGGATCGGCGGATGTGCGTCGGTCGAAGAGACCCCATCGGCGACCAGCTCGAGCTCGTCAGTCCATCGCCCGGTCAGCCGACCTTCAACGACGATGCGTTCGATGCGACCGACTCCGTGGGTGTCAATGCGTAACATCCTGCGTGGACCTTGATGCCGGAGAGTGGCAACCCGCATGCCGGCGCCAGAGGGTCGAAAACCGCTGAAAACCAGCGAAGACGCCTTTCGTGCGCCCACGACGATCGTGGGATTTCGTGGCCCACGAAATGTCGCGAGATGCCGTGGCGCCTCGTGGGCGAGCCCCTGTCCTTCGACCTTGGGCCTTGGGCGGTCCTTTGTTCCGTGGGGCCGCCCAGGAACCGAGGGCCGATAGCTGGAGAGGGATAGTGGGCGGGATGACGAGGTGTCAGGCAATCTGTCGACGCCGAGCGTCAGGCGCGCGTCGACCGGCGAGGACCTGGCGGTCGATGCGCAGTAACTCCCCGAGCGACCACGCCTGAAACGGGCAGCCGCGCGGGGTGAACGGCGCCTCGGCGTCCGCGATTTCAGAGACATGCCCGAGGCCGGCCTCGTCGAGGTGAGCGAGGAGCGGGACGAGCAGCTCACGACGCGCCGCACGCTTCGCGCTGGGTGTCGATTGACGCACGCGGATCCAAGCTTCCACGAATGGACCCAAGAGCCAGGCCCAGGCCGTCCCCTGGTGGTAGACGCCGTCGCGGGCGGCCCAATCACCTTCGTAACGGGCGGCGTAGCCGGGCTCATCGGGGGCCAGTGACCGGAGTCCGAGCGGCGTGAGCAGGCGCTGCGCCACCGCGTCCACGATCTGGCGCGCGCGCGCGCCGGTCACGAGTGGAACTGGAAGTCCGCCGACGGCGAGGATCTGATTGGGCCGGAACGTCGCGTCCACGGTGCCCGGCACATGATCGACATCGACGACGTCTGCGAGGAAACCGCGGTCCTCGAGCCAGAAGCGCTGTTCGAAGCTGGCGGTCGCCTCCGCGGCCTGATGCCCCCGCTGCGGATCGAGACTGGCCACCGCTCGGAGCGCGTTGATCCAGAGCGCCTGCACCTCAACCGGCTTGCCGATACGCGGCGTAACGACCCGACCGTTGACAACCGCGTCCATCCAGGTCAGCTGCACGCCGGGGCTGCCGGCCGCCAGGAGACCGTCGGCGTCGGCACGAATGCCAAAGCGCGTCCCGCGCGAGTACCCGTCGACAATGGCGAGACACGCCTGCTCCAACCGCGTGCGCTCGGCGGTAGTGAGGAGCCGGGGTCGCCCGTTGGCGCGCTCGAGGAGCTCGGTGACCGCTACGACGTACCACAGGGAGGCGTCGACGGAGTTGTACTCCGGCCTGTCGCCACCGTCCGGGAAGCGGTTGGGCAGCATGCCTTCGGACACCGTGCCCGCCCACTCCAGCAAGATGTCTCGCGCAATCTCGAGGTGGCCGGTCGCCAAGCAGAGCCCGCGGAGCGCGATGAACGTATCTCGGCCCCAGTCAGTGAACCACGGATAGCCGGCGACGATGGTGCGGCCCGTGCCTCGTTTCACGAGGTAGGCATCGGCAGCCCGGTCGAGGGGACTGCTGAAGGCTTGCCGGCGCGCCTGCTCGCGCGCACGGATGTCGTCGGCCAGCGTCAACACGTCGGACCGCTGCCACCTCTCCGATCTGGTATCGGTGTCCGCTCGCATGATCCACACGGCGCGCGGCGCGGCAGCGTCCAGCTCGTAGACGAGCTCGCCCGGGGCTGCGAGATCCTCGGTCGCATCGAGGCCTCTGGCCTGTTCCTCGCGGTAGAAGAACTGACGGTACCACGCGGGGCCGTGGAGGTACGTGCCGTTTGTCAGGAACAGGATGGGCGGCACTCCGTCATACGGGCGGAACCCCACCGCCTGGCCTCGCACGTGCGCAGAGAATGCGAACGCGGTGTTCTCGTGGTGAGTGGAGTGATAGTCTCGCCCGGATAGGAACGGCCGGACTCGCAGTCGGGCGATCCCGTCCCCGCTCACCCTGGTCCAGGCAATTAACGTCGTACCGGATCCATGCTCGACGAGAATCTCCTGGCGGAGACGGCTCCCGTCGAGCAGCTCGAACTCCCAGGTCGGCCAGGGATCGGCACTGAAGGAGCGCACGCGCGTCGCGCCGTCGGGATGCAACACGTCGGGGACGTAGTGCTGAGTGGAAAGGGCCTGGTCCCCGTGACCCGTTTCGACGTGGGCGTCGAACCCGTTCACGAGGACCTTGCGGCCGGTCGGCGGCGTGGTCGCTGTCAGGAGAAGCGCGTGATAGCGTCGCGTGCGAACCAGTCCCGCCGTGCCCGAGGCGAATCCGCCCAGGCCATCGGTCTCGAGCCACTCGCGACGAGGATCGGCAGCGGCATCCATGGGCTCACCCGATCGACGTTCGCAGGTAGGCCCCGTCGCGGGTACGCATCAAGAATCCCGTGGCGACGAGCGAATTGAGCAGTGCTTCGGACGTGGCGCGGTCGAGCGACCACAACCGGGCCGCTTGGGAGACGGTCAACCGCAGACCGGGCATCTCGAGGAACTCGCTCTGAATCCTGGCTCCGAGCACGAGCGCCGGGTCGGCGCCCCGCGAACCTTGAGTGGACATGATCATCGCGTCGCCTCCAGAACGGCCGCCGACGCTTCGGTCAGCGGGGTCGGTGTGAATGCGTTTGACGGGACGGGCGTCGAGAGCGACATGGGCGCTCGCTCCGCCTGGAACTGTACGAAGTCCTTGTTGAACACGAGATCCAACGTCCAATCGAGCGCCACCCGGATCTTCTTCTCGAGTCGCGGCAGCTTTCCGAGATAGATGGTTCGCCACAACCACCACGCGAAGAAGCCCGAGAAGTTCATCCCGAGCACGCGAGCCACGCCGGTCCGCCGACCGATGGCTGCCAGCTGGCCGATCGTGGTGAAGTCGAATCGCTCGAGCGGACGTGCGGCGAGCGTTGCCACGACATTGCGGGCCGCCGTGCGGGCCTGCCGCAGTGCATGTTGCGCGGTTGGTGGATGTGGCTTCCCAGTCCTTGGATTGGGGACGACCGCACAGTCGCCCAGGGCCCAGACACCCGGCCATCCCTCCACCGCGAGGGTGTCGGCGACCTCGATGCGGCCCTTGTCGAGCCGGCATGGGAGCTCGTGCAGGAGCGGATGCGGCGACGTCCCGGCGGTCCACACGATGAGACGGCTCGCGATGTGCCGTCCGTCGGCAAGGTGCACGCCGGAGTCGTCGACCGACCCAACGCGTGCATGCGTGAGGATCTCGACGCCCCGCTCAGCCAGCTTGTGCTGGGTGTAGGCCCCGAGCTTCTCGCCGAGCTCGGGAAGGATCAGCGCTCCCGAATGCACGAGCACCATACGCAGGCTCTCGGCCTTGACGCGCGGGAAGAGCGCGAGGCCCTCCCGGACGAAGTCATTGATGCCCGCCACCGTCTCAACGCCGGCGAACCCACCACCCACGACCACGAACGTGAGGCGGCCATCCTCACCGCGGGCACACTCGGTGTCGGCCTCCTCGAGGGTGGCGATGATGCGGTTCCGAAGGTGGATCGCGTCACCGAGGGTCTTCATCGTGAGCGCCCGGTCCTCGAGGCCGGGCAGGCCATAGAAGTTCGTGATCGCGCCGAGCGCGATGACGAGCTGGTCGTAGGCGAGTTCGTGCCGATGCTGGTCGTACCCGTGCGAGACGACCACCCGACGCCCCGCCAGGTCGACCGCTTCGACATCGCCGACGAAGACGTGCGTGCGCTTCAACAGCGCTCTGAGCGGGCTCACGATGTGCGTGATGTCGAGGTCCGAGGCGGCGACCTCGTGCAGCAACGGCGTGAACAGGAAGAAGTTGTCGTGACTGACCAGCGTGATCTCGACCTCGTCTGCACCGATGAGCTTCTCGAGGTGCATGGCGGTGTGAACACCGCCGAACCCGCCGCCGAGCACCAGGATGCGTGTGGTCGCCATTGTCGTGGATTGGATGTCGGCCTGGTCCGGAGGTTTCAGGCCGTGCGTCCCAGGTGCGGCCCGAAACCTTCGGCTCGCGGGGGACATCCAAAGACCGTCCATGGAACCGACCACGCGAATCGACGGCGCCGGACACTGGCTCGAGTACGGGAGCGAAGCCACCTGCCTCGGCCTCTTCATGGTCTCGGCGGCCGGGTTTGCGACGTTGCTCCAGCACCCGGAGTCGCCACTCGCGTTGAGTCCTGACCTGCCGTCGCTCGTGCAGCGCCTCCCGATGGGCTTGGCGATGGGGATGACCGCCATCGCGCTCATCTACTCGCCGCTCGGCCGCCGCTCGGGTGCGCACATGAACCCGGCAGTCACGCTGGCGTTTCTGCGACTGGGGAAGATCCAGACGCGCGACGCAGCGGCCTACATCGCCGCGCAGTTCGTGGGTGGTGTCGTCGGCATCGTGATCGCGCTGCAGATCTTGCGGGGCCTGCCGGCCCACCCGTCCGTGAACTTCGTCGCCACGCTGCCCGGCGCCGGCGGTCCCTGGGTGGCGGTCGTCGCCGAAGCCACGATGGGCTTCATGATGATGACCACGGTTCTGACCTTGTCGAACACGAGCCGCGTGTCGCGGTGGACCGGCGTGGCCGCGGGCGCCCTCGTGGCGGCCTTCATCACGTTGGAAGCACCGCTCTCGGGGATGAGCCTCAACCCCGCGCGGACGCTCGGATCGAACCTGCTGGCGGGCGAGGCGCGTACGCTGTGGATCTACTTCGTGGCGCCGCTGGTCGGCATGCTCACGGCGGCAGAGCGCTACGTCCGGCGCCACGGTTCCTCCCGCATCCACTGCGCGAAGCTCTTTCACGCCTCCGATGTGCGCTGCATCTTCTGCGGCTATCGGCCGCCTGCGATCACTCACACCCCGAACCCAGCCGTAAACGAGAGCCTGTCATGAACACGACCACGACCCCCCGCGGCGGAACCGTCATCGGACTCGCCGACGCCAGTAACACACGCTACGACGTGATCATCATCGGATCCGGCGCAGGGGGCGCAACGCTCGCCTACCATCTGGCCCCGTCGGGCAAGCGCATCCTGATCCTCGAGCGCGGCGACTTCGTGCGCCGCGAGAAGGACAACTGGAGCTCGCGAGCCGTCAACGTCGAGGCCAAGTATCACACCCGTGAGGTGTGGCACGACCGGGACGGCCAAGCGCTCCACCCGCACACCAACTACTATGTCGGCGGCAACACGAAGTTCTACGGCGCGGCGCTGTTTCGCCTGCGCGAGCGGGATTTCGGCGAGCTCACGCATCACGGCGGCGTGTCGCCCGCGTGGCCGATTTCCTACGACGAGCTCGAGCCGTACTACACGAAGGCCGAGTACCTGTACCAGGTGCACGGCGAGCGCGGCGTCGATCCCACCGACCCGTGGGCGAGCGCTCCGTATCGCTTCCCTGCCGTCAGCCACGAGCCACGCATGCAGCGGCTCCACGACGACCTGGCACGGAGTGGCCTGCGACCGTTCCATGTACCGCTCGGCATCATGCTGAACGAGGCGGATGCACACGCCAGTCGCTGCATCCGGTGCGACACCTGTGATGGCTTCCCCTGCCTGGTCGGTGCCAAGAGCGACGCGCAGACCGTCTGCATCGATCCGGCGCTCGCCTTCCCCAATGTGACGTTGGTGACTGGGGCACGGGTGCGCCAGCTCGAGACCAATGCCAGCGGACGAGAGGTCACTGGGGTCATCGTCGAGAGCGGCGCAGGCACGCGCCGTCTCTCGGCTGACGTCGTGGTGTCGGCCTGCGGGGCCATCAACTCCGCGGCCTTGCTCCTCCGATCGCGCAATGACCGCCACCCCGACGGGCTCGCGAACGGTTCGGGCGTGGTCGGCCGCCACTACATGGGGCACATCAACTCGGTGCTCCTCGCCATCTCGAAGACACCCAACCCGACGGTGTTCCAGAAGACGCTTGCGCTGAACGACTTCTACTTCGGCGATCGCGACTTCGACTTTCCGATGGGTCACATCTCATTCGTCGGCAAGCTCGACGCCGTCGCGCTGTCGGCAGGTGCTCCCGTCTTCGACCCCAACATGGCGCTCGATTTCATCGCCAAGCACTCGCTCGATTTCTGGCTCACGTCGGAGGATCTGCCGGATCCGAGCAATCGCGTCACGTTGGATCGGAACGGGGACATCGTGCTGTCCTACACCCCCAACAACGGCGAGGGGCACGCGCGCCTCATCAAGAAGCTCGAGTATCTGCTGCAACACCTCGACATGCAGCCGCACCTCATCCCTCAAAACCTCTTCGTTGGCAACCGGATTCCGCTTGCCGGCGTCGCGCATCAGAACGGGACGGTGCGCTTCGGACGAGACTCGAAGACATCGGCGCTCGACGTCAATTGCAAGGCACACGAGCTCGACAACCTCTACGTCGTCGACTCCAGCTTCTTCCCGTCGAGTGGGGCGGTGAATCCAGCGCTCACCATCATGGCCAACGCGCTGCGCGTCGGTGACCATCTCCTGGAGCGGCTCGGCGCCCGAACGACGGCCAAGGAAGGAGTCTCGGCATGACCCGCTGGTCTCTCGTGTCGAGCGCGTTCTGCGCGCTACTCGTCGCGGATCTCCTGGCGCTGACCTCGATTGTCACCGAATCACGCACGATCCAGAGCCGGTCAGCCGCCGCGACGGCCAACGTCGCCTCGGGACCCGATCGCGCCGTGACGCTCCCGGTGACCGCCGTCGACACCGTCGGCATGACGGTCTCCGACATGGAGCGTGCCGTCGACTTCTACACGAAGGTCTTGACCTTCGAGAAAGTGTCCGATGTCGAAGTGGACGGACGCGCGTTCGAGCTGATGCAGGGCGTCTTCGGCGCCCGCGCGAGGGTCGTGCGTCTGAGATTGGGCGACGAGCTCCTCGAGCTCACGGAGTATCTGGCGCCGAAGGGCCGTCCATTTCCCGACGACGTCAAGCCGAACGACCGGGTGTTCCAGCACGTGGCGATCATCGTGAGCGACATGGAGCAGGCGTACGCGCGCTTGCGGAAGTTCGACGTGACGCACGCCTCGACGGGACCACAGCGGCTGCCTGAGTGGAACAGGAACGCGGGTGGTATCTCGGCCTTCTACTTCCGAGACCCTGATCGCCATTACCTCGAGATCCTGAGCTTTCCCCCAGGCAAGGGCCTGGACAAGTGGCGCCGCACCGACCGGCTGTTTCTGGGGATCGATCACACGGCGATTGTGGTCGCTGACACCGACGAAGCGTTGCGCTTCTATCGGGACACGCTTCACATGACGGTGGCGGGCGAGAGCGAGAACTACGACACCGAGCAGGAGCACCTGAACAACGTGTTTGGCGCCCGGTTGCGGATCACGGGGCTACGCGCGCAGGCCGGACCAGGGATTGAGCTGCTCGAGTACCTGGCGCCGAGCGACGGCCGCCCGGCACCGCATGATCTCAAGGCCAATGATCTCGTCCACTGGCAGACGACGCTTGTCACGGCCAGCCCAGAGGCTGTGCTGCCGGCCCTGCGCGGGCGAGCGTTCCGGCTCGTGTCGCCCGGTGCGATCCAGCTCGATGACGGGAGTTTGGGGATTGCGAGCGCGGCGCTCATCCGCGACCCCGACGGCCACGGCATCCGACTCGTCAGAAAGTCGCCGGGGCGCTGAGCGCACCCGGCGCGAACGGGCGTCTCTGGCTACTTCTTCGGAATCGTCCAGAAGTACACCGTGCGTCCTTCGACGCTCAGCGTCTGCTCGGGCTTCCAGTCCTCGCCCATGTCGAAGGCATGCGAGACGATCCGGGTGCCGGGTTTGAGCTCTTTGAAGAGCTTGGGCTTCAGCTTCTGGTTCAGGCTCGGCAGCAGATAGAGCGAGATCACCGTCGCATCGCTGAAGTTGGTCTCGAAGAGATCCTGATTGAGGAACTTGACACGATCGCTCACGCCGGCCTTCTGCGCATTGGCGGTCGCCTCTTTGATGCGCTGCGGATCGATGTCGATGCCGGTCCCGCGCGCGGCGCCGAAGTCCTTCACCGCCGCGATGACGATACGTCCGTCACCGGAGCCGAGGTCGTAAATGACATCCCCTTTCCCGACCTTGGCCACCTTGAGCATCGCCGCCACGACCTCTGGTGGGGTGGGAACGAAGATCACGTCCGGCGTTCGGAGTTGTGGCGCTGGAGCCGGTTGAGCCTGTCCCGCCCAGGCCTGGGACACCGTCGCCAGATGGATCAGTAACGCGCCCGTGAACCACACTCGCATCGTTGTTCCTCCCTCTCCCAATTCAACCTCCGCCATCCGCCTTCGGGGCGCTGGACGGTTGAGCTGCTCGTTCTTCCGCGCGCATCAGAGGTCGCACGGACCCGGGATGCTACCACTGATCGAAGATACCGCGGCAGGGAGGACGCGGGGCAGGCGGCGCTCACAACGGAGGCACCGGGCGGGCGCGTTCAGGCCAGGACGAGCCCGGTCGCTTCAAGCCTTCACCAGCGCTGCGCCCAGTCGGGCGCGGGCGCCGGGCTGGGCGCCAGGCTCGACAGATCGGCCTCGAAGAGCGTCTCCGTCGTCTGACCGCCCAGGCGGCGCACGGCGATCCGTCCGTCGCGCGTGGCCACCAGAAGACGGCCCTTCTCATCCCAGTCGGCCCACTGCAAGTCTGAGAGGAAATGGATGTCGCCGTCGCGCTCGAGGGCGTAGCTGACGCGGAGGCCGTCGACGGCTTGGCCACGGCCGAACTCTCCGCCGGCCCAGCCAAGGCTCTCGAGCAAGAGCACCGCCTCCCCCCCGGGCTGGCGTTTCTGCAGACGAACGTTGCGCTGCTCATCCCAGGCATCGGTCGGATGTCGGTTCGGTGAATCAGGTGCTTCGATCCATCCACGGCGCCGCTCGTTGGCGAACTGCACGACCGGAATCGAACGGAGTCCGTAGGGAATCGGCAGCGGCGACTCGAGCGCTTCTGAGTCGCCGGGTGCGGTGAAGTGATACCCGCGGCTCCAGGTGCCGCAGGTCCGAAAGGCATGGAGCGCGGTCAACCACGGCAGCTTCGACACGGCCACGTACGCCTCGCCGTGCTCCCACGTGGCGCTCGGCTTGTGGGCGAAGTAACACAGCCAGCGGCCGTCCGGCGAGAGATCGGATCGCCGAGGGAAGACTCGCCCGCCCAGCCACGCACCAGGCTCATAGCGGCCCTCCTCGAGGTCCCATCGCCCCACGTGCGACCAGGCCGACGGTCCGCGTCGAAACACGGCGACCACTGGCGCGCGGCCAGCTGGGATGCAATAGAGGCGCGGAGGCACGGGGGCCATGCCTCTCAGTCTGGCACAGAGGTGTGTCGGACCGCGCCCCGGTCCGCGGCCACACGGTGTCACCGACGGCAAGGTCTGGCATCGAACTCTGTAACGACCTGGACGTGACGACCTGGTCGGAACGAAACCACACGAAGGAGGAACCATGCTTCGCACGATGATTCGATCGGGACTATTTGCTGCGGCCGCGGTGATGGTGGCACACACGCTGGTTCAGGCGCAGGACCACACGAGCCAGAAGTTCTCGGGAGCCAAGGTGAATGCGGGCACCGTGACACACATCGTCCAGGGCGGGAAGAACATGCTCACGCTGTCGAGCGATTTCCAGGTGCCCGACACGCCCGATCCGCATTGGCAAGTCGTCGACTCGAAGGGCAACACCTACCTACTCCAGCGTCTCGGCATCAAGAACGCGGTCGGCGGCAAGGACAAGATCACGATGTCGATCGCCCTTCCGGCCTACATCAAGGACGTCGCGAAGGTTCAGATCTACTGCGCGTGGGCGGAGACCGTCCTCGGCGAAGCGCCCTTCAGCGCGCCGTTTACGACGCAGTAGGTCTCATCCCCACGCGGGCACGTCCCCGAGGCGTACATCACGCCGCCCTCGAGGACGTGACCTTCAACCGAAGGAGCCCCCTATGACGCGCACCCGTGCTCTCCACATCCTCGCAGCCCTTGCCGTCGTTGTCGGGCTCGCTCCGGTGGCGACCGCCCAAACACGAATCGCGACGAGCGTCCGAAAGAATGTCCTGACACTCTCGACAGCCCGACTGGTCGCGGCCGCGGCTGAAGCCGAAGCCACGCGACTGGGCACCACGGGAACCATTGCCGTGGTCGATGACGGCGGCAGCCTGCTGGTGCTGCATCGGCTCGACAACACGTTCCCAGCCAGCGCCACCGTCGCCACCGACAAGGCACGCACGGCCGCGACGTTCCGCATGCCGACCCGAAACCTCGAGGACGCCGTCAAGCACGGGCGCACCTCGCTCGTGGCCGTGTCGGTCATGACCCCGCTCGTCGGAGGTATCCCGCTCGTCATCGACGGCCAGGTGGTGGGTGCCGTCGGCGTCAGCGGCGCCGCCAGCGCGCAACAGGACGAAGAACTCGCCACAGTCGCCGCCGCCGCGCTCAACTGATCGCGCTCGCGGCTATGAGGACCACTATGCGCAGGCTCATTCCAATTCTCGCGCTCGTGACCGCGGCCAGCGGCTGGACGCTCGCCGCGTCGAGTCGCACCGTGACGTTCATTCCTGCCGAACAAGTCGACGCGGCGTTCGCCAAGGGCGACGTGCTCCTGAACAAGGGCTCGTACCAAGTGCATGCGAGCCGCCGGGAGGCTCCTGGACAGGTCGAGATCCACGCGAAGGACACCGACATCATCTACGTGCTCGAGGGCACGACGACGCTCGTGACCGGCGGCACGATCGTGGACGGCAAGCCGATTGCCCCCGATGAAATCCGTGGCGCCAACGTGATGGGTGGTGAAACCCGCATGCTCAAGAAGGGCGACTTCGTGGTGGTCCCCAACGGCACGCCGCACTGGTTCAAGGACGTGTCGAAGCCGTTCCTCTATTACGTGGTGAAGGTCCAATGATCGCCGCACTCCTTTCGGCCACGCTCACGCTCGCCGGCTCACCGGCGGCCACGATCGACCTCGGCACCGACGAGGGAATACGCCAGGTTGACGCCGCCTGGCGCTATCACGACGTGCGTATCGTCGAGACCGACTTCAAGGGACCCGATGCGAACGGCAAACCGAACGGCACGCCCATTCGCGCGTACGACATCACGCCACATGCTGGGGGAGCCGACTTCGACGACAGCACCTGGGAGATCATTCCCGCGACGAGCCTTGCAGGACGGCGCTCGAACGGCCGGGTGTCGTTCAACTGGTACCGATTGAACATCCGGATGCCGGCGCGCCTCGGCACGTTCGATCCCACCGGAGCGACCGCCGTCTTCCACATCGTCGTCGACGACTACGCCGAGGTCTGGGTGGACGGGCGCCTGCCGCGTGAGATCGGTCAATCGGGTGGGTCGCTCATCGCCGGGTGGAACACCCCGAATCGTATCGTCGTCGCTCGGAACGTCCAGCCTGGGCAGCGCGTGCAGCTGGCGATCTTCGGCATCAACGGGCCCATCTCGGATCCTCCGCTGAACTACATCTGGATCCGGGAAGCCCGCCTCGAGTTCTTCAAAGAGGCTGTCGCGACTGGCCGCGTCGAACCACGCACGACCAGGGCGGTGGTGCCCACCGAGATCCGCACGGTCGACGCCGCGCTCGATACCGTGGTCGACTCAGACGCGAAAATCGAGAAGCTCGCCGAAGGCTTCCAGTTCACGGAAGGTCCGGTGTGGCTCACCGAGGGCGCGCTGCTCTTCAGCGATCCCAACGCCAACCGGATCTACCGATGGTCTGAACCGGGAGGCCTCTCGGTGTTCAGGGAGAACAGCGGCTACAGCGGCCGCAACATCGGCGAGTACACGCAACCGGGCTCGAACGGTCTCGCGCTCGACCCTCGAGGCCGGCTCACCATCGATGAGCACGGGAATCGTCGCGTCACCCGCCTCGAAGCCGACGGTGCGGTGACCATCATCGCTGACTCCTACAAGGGCAAGCGACTGAACAGCCCGAATGATCTGGTCTACAGGTCCGACGGCACGCTCTATTTCACCGATCCGCCTTTCGGGCTGCCGAAGGTTTACGACGATCCACGCAAGGAGCTCGCCTGGAGCGGCATCTTCCGGGTGCGCGATGGCCGCGTCGACCTCCTCGCGCAGGATCTCAAGGGACCCAACGGCATCGCGTTCTCGCCCGACGAGAAGTTCCTCTACGTCTCGAACTGGGATGAGCGCGCGAAAACCATCACCCGCTATGACGTCCGACCCGACGGCACGCTGTCACCCGGGAAGGTCTTCTTCGACATGACGATGGCACCGGGAGAAGAGGCGCTCGACGGATTGAAGGTCGACCAAGCTGGCAACGTCTACGCGTCGGGACCGGGAGGGGTCTGGATTATCTCACCCGTAGGCAAGCATCTCGGAACCATCGTCGGACCGGAGCTCCCGGCCAACATGGCGTGGGGGGATGCCGACGGCCGTACGCTCTACCTGACGGCCCGAACTGGCCTCTACCGGATCCGAGTCAAGATTCCTGGCTTCCGCCCGACGCCAGCTGGGCACACGCGATCGAGGGCCTCGAATTAGAGCGCTTTCGATTTCTGTGACGCGCGCCGTGAGGCCTTGGTCCTGTGTGCCTTGGGCCTTGGGTCGTCCCTCGTCCTTCGACCTTGGGCTGGACGCCCAGCGTGGGACGAAGGACCGAAGGCCTCAGGCCGGACCACGGCCCAGGAACGGACCACCCCCGAAGGACCAAGACCAAAGGACGACGGCCTCCAGCAGGGAGTGGCACGGGACGCGGTTCCCGGGGTGATGAGCAACGCCGCCAGCCGGGATGCCCCGCCCGGAGGCGATGCTGATTCAGCGAGGACAGGCCGCTGGCTGTAACCTGACGCGATACGCGCGCATCTCACGGGTCACAGACATGCCGGGCGATCCGTTCAACCTGACCGACCTGCCCAGGACGCCCCTCGGGCGCGCGGCGCTCGAGGCCGTGCGCCCGCTCCTCGACCGCGCCCTTGGCCTCGACGTGCTCGGCCGCCTGTATCGCGCGTTGCCGACCTCCGGGAGCCGGTCGTTCGAGACGCTGGCGCTCGACGCGCTCGGCATCGCGCTCGCCTGTGCGCCCGATCAAGTGGCGCACCTGCCCTCTCACGGTCCGCTCATCGTCGCCGCAAACCATCCGCGGGGCATCTCGGATGGCCTGGCGCTGGCGGCTCTCGTCGGCCAGGTGCGAGCCGACGTGAAGATCCTGGCCAACTACCTGCTCGCGCGCGTGCCGGAGATGAGGCGCTCGTGCTTCTTCGTCGACCCGTTCGGAGGCCCGCAGGCCGCCTCACGGAGCCGGGCTGGCCTGCGGGCCGCACACCTCTGGCTCCGCGATGGCGGCGCGCTCATCGTGTTCCCCGCCGGCGAAGTGGCGCACACGCGTGACGAGGCCGGCCTGTTGCGGGATGAGCCGTGGCAACCAACCGTCAGCCGGTTGGCACTGACAACCGGTGCGACGATCGTCCCAGCTTTCATCCTGGGCGAGAACAGCGCGCTTTTCTATGGGGCGGGCAGGCTCCATCCACGGTTGCGCACGGCGCTGCTCGGGCGAGAGCTGCTCCGCCAGCGCGGAACGACCATTCACGTGCGGCTGGGATCACGACTGACAGCGATTGACGCGAGCCCGCTCTCCAGCGACTCCGACAGCCCGCCTCTGATCGCGTCAGCGCGCAAGGCTGTCGACCGCCTGGCCCGTCCCACTTCGCCCGCGACGTCGACCGCCGACCAGATCGCGCTCGAGCTTGCGGCACTGGGCGACGACCGGTGTCTGGTCGACACCGGCGGCTTCAAGGTCTACTGCGCGAGTGCACCCGCGATACCGGCGACGCTTCGCGAGCTGGGTCGGTTGCGCGAAATCGCGTTTCGCGCCGTCGGCGAGGGGACGGGAGAGTCCGTCGACCTCGACGCGTTCGATATCCATTACGACCACCTCGTCTGCTGGGACGAATCGGCGAGAAAGGTGGTCGGCGCCTATCGGATGGGCCGTACGGACACCATCGTGGCCGCGCACGGCGTCCAGGGACTCTATACGCGGACGCTCTTCCGCTACGATCGCGCACTCGTCGATCGCCTCGGTCCCGCGCTCGAGCTCGGCCGGGCGTTCGTACGGGAAGAATACCAGCGCCACCACAACGCGCTGCTGCTGCTGTGGAAGGGCATCGGCCGCTTCGTCTCGCAGCACCCCCAATATCGCGTGCTCTTCGGGCCGGTGAGCATCAGCGCGCGCTATTCGGACGCCTCACATGCCCTGCTCATGCGCTTTCTCGAGCAGAACCACCGCCACGACGCACTGGCCGAGCTCGTACAGGCAGTCACACCCGCGTCCATGCAGGCGGCGCCCGCCCCAGGGGCCCCTGTGGTCCCACGAACAGCCGAGGAAGCGAGCCGCCTGGTCGCCGCGCTCGAGCCCGACGGCAAGGGCATGCCGGTCCTGATTCGTCAGTACTTGAAGTTGAACGCCCGTGTTCTGGCCTTCAACGTCGATCCGCACTTCGGGAACGCCCTCGACGCGCTCATGACCGTCGACCTCTCGATGGTCGAGCGGGCGATCCTCAACCGGTACATGGGTCGTGACGAGGCGGCGCGGTTCCTCGCCTCGGTCGGCTCCGTACAGGCTGCGTGACGTCGCCCAGCTGGCGGTTACGCCGAGAACCGACAGGCCCGCGCCTGCTTCGATCGGCCATCGGCCGTTGGCAGGCTTCCGGGCTCATCGCGTCTTGATTCGTACGCGATTGTTCCTCGGGCCATGCTACAGCTCGACCAGACCCATCAGCTCGAGGATGGGCGTCGCCTGGCCGCCTGGACGCTGCGCAGTGTGCGAAGCGCCACCAGCGTGACGACCGCGGCGAGAACGGCGGGCCCGATGCCTTGCCCGACCAGTTCGCTCGGAACGCGTGTCGCAGCGTCGCCGATTGAGGCCGAGCCCAGGACGAGAGGTGGCGTCCAGAGCGCCACGGCGAGAAACGACCAGCCTGCAAACGATCCAAACGACACGCCAAGGAGACCCGAAGCCACATAGAGCGGAAGACGGGTGCCAGGGGTGAACCGACTCGCGAGGATCAGCGGGCCTGCGCCCGCACGCACGCGTGCCGCCACAGACGACACGACCCGAGCGTGCACCCGGCTCGAGATCCGGGAGACCGTTGACCAGCGCGGCAGCCCGGCTCCTGCGAATCGACCGAGCGCCCACAGACCCAGATCGCCCACGAAGATGCCGAGCGCGCAGCTGAGGATCGCCACCGGCGCGCTGAGCACGCCGCGCTGCACGAGGAGGCCGGCGGTGATGCAGGCCAGGTCCTCCGAGACCAGCGTTGCGACCGTCACTCCTAACGCCGTGATCACGCGACACGCCCTCGACGAGTTCCACGCAGCCACACTTGCTCAATCGCACGCGCGGGATCGTGATAGCTCTGGTAGGAGCACGTCACCAGGCCCGGCTCGCGGACCTGGATCGCGCAGTGGCTCACGGTCATGGCGTCCGACCTCGTCATCAGCACGCTGAGCTCTGGCCGCCTCGACCAGCGGTGCACGTGAAACGCGCGCTGACCATCGACCCAGCTCTGTCGTGGGCCGGCCATCAGGCGATCGAACAGGCGGCGGCGAGGCCGCTCGACCAACGCGTCGCCGAGCGAGGACGATGTGAACATGAGCGGCCGCACCAGCGCGAGCCGCTCCACCGCAACCGACCGCGCGTCGCTCGTGACGAGAGCGACCCTACGACCGTCGATCACCACCAGCCGAAACGGTAAGAACATCGTCGCATCGAGCCGGCTCACGAGGGCGACCGCCTCGTCGACGGCCTCAGCGGCCAAGAGGGAAGGAACGATCCGCCCACGCGTCACCGGTCTCGTCGTCTGGGTCCGTCGGTATCCGACTGGGTGATAGTTGAGGAGCGTCGCTGCGAGCCCCGCGTCGTTCACGCCGGCCCACGTGCCCCCACCTTGCGGATCCTGCGGAAAGATAGCGCGCCGCCCGCCGAGGACCCGGATCGCTGGTGGCCGTGCCACAGGCCTGGCTCGCTGCTCATCGCGATTACAGGCCAGGCGCACGCCGCGCACGGTCGGAACGAGGCTCACTGTGCACATGACCGTCCGAGCCCGGATCCTCGCACACGATCACCTGGGCAGCGGCGTCGAAGGCGCGTAGCCGAACCCCTCGGGCACGTCGACGCCTTGGGCGATCAACAGCAGCGCCACCATGGCCTGATGATGGATCGTGTGACTGACGACAAACGCCAGCTCGCGTGAGAAGGTCGACCATGCGCACGAGACAGCCCCTGATCGCGTCATCTGGGTCTCGACAAACAACGGCTCCTCGGCCGGTCGGACCGCTGCGGCGCGCTCGAGCGCTGCCTTGAGCCGCAGGATCTGCCGCAGCGCCGCGGACGGATCGCGCTCAACCGCCGTACCCCGCTCACGATGGTCGTACGAGAGCGTGCCCGAGGGACGTCCCGACAGGAGCGCCGCGACGTGATCGAGCGCGTGGCGGACATGTTCCCCAATGGAGCCGGACACGCCGGGCACAGGCCGGTCACAGTACGCCGGCGTGTCGACACGCATCAGGACATCAACGAACTGATCCAGCAGCTGATCGAGGGCTGCGCGTGCGCGGGTCACGTCTCCAGCCGAGGCGGCCACAGCGGTCGAAGGGCTCATGATGCGTCAGGCCAGATGCAGGTGGCCGCCCACGATGGGGATCTGAGCGCGCCGGATGAACACGATGATGGCCGAGGCGACGAACACGGTGATAGCCAGTCCAAAGAGGAGGCCACCGTCCCCCTTGACCTCGATGCCGAGAAAGGTCAGGTGCGACAGGATAGCGCCCGCCATGGCCGCCATCGCCAGCAGCGCGCCAAGGGGCGCGGTTGCCGTCATCAGGAGCAGCACCGATGCCACCAGCTCGACGATGCCGGATCCAATCCGGCCCCAGGGCTCTGCACCGAGGGTCGTGAAGATGTAGACCGACTCCTCGGCGCCGGTGAACTTGAAGAAGAGGGTCTGCAGGAGGATGCCGGCAGCGATCACCTGCATCACCCAACTGAGGATGTTCTGGGTCTTCGTGATGGGCATGCCCCTTTAGATGACCCGAAGCCGACCGACGTTGCAGCCGTGGCTCAGGCACGACAGGTCTGGTCGGAACGGGAAGGCCGCCCGATGTTTCGCCACATCTTCGCTTCCGGCGAGGCCTCGCCGCAGCGCGGTCGACCAAGCGCCCTTTCGCCGTATCCCGTGTAACCACTGGCCGACCTGGAGCATCGGACTGGCTATGGAACGCCACGCCGAACACCGACGCCTGGATGAGGACCGGGAGCGCCTCAAGCATTGGAAGCGTTGGGGACCCTACGTCAGCGAGCGCGCCTGGGGAAGCGTCCGGGAGGACTACAGTCCCGGAGGAACGGCCTGGGAGTATCTGCCCCACGATCACGCCCGGTCTCGAGCGTACCGGTGGAACGAGGATGGGCTGGCGGGGATCTGTGACCGGCACCAGCGGATCTGTTTCGCTCTCGCCTTGTGGAACCGCCGCGACCCGATCCTGAAGGAGCGGCTCTTCGGCCTGACCGGCAACGAAGGCAACCACGGCGAGGACGTCAAGGAGTACTACTTCTATCTCGACAGCACCCCGACGCACTCGTACATGCGTTACCTCTACAAGTACCCGCAGGCCGCGTTCCCCTACGCGGATCTCGTCGAAACCAATCGGCGGCGCGGCAGACACGAGCGCGAGTACGAGCTCATCGACACGGGCGTCTTCGACGAGCATCGCTACTTCGATGTCGAGGTCGAGTACGCCAAGGCCGACCAGGATGACGTCCTCGTCCGGATCCACATCAGCAATCGCGGACCGGCATCGGCGTCACTCGACGTCCTGCCCACCGTCTGGTTCAGGAACACCTGGGCCTGGTCGTCGGACGCCGTGCGGCCACGGCTCTCGCGCGCCCGCCAGGGCGAGGCCACCATCGAGCTCCTTGAGCCCAATTACGGTCGTCGGTGGCTGTGGTGTGAGGAGGGCGGACCGGCGGGGCGGCCCACGTTGCTCTTCACCGAAAACGAGACCAACACGGTGCGCCTCTTCGGATTCGGCGATCCGGGCGCCTTCACGAAGGATGCTTTTCATCGATACCTGATCGACGGCGAGGAGGCGGCGGTCAACCCGGCGGAGAACGGCACCAAAGCGGCGGCGCTCTACCGTCTGGACATCGGTCCTGGCGAGCGCCGAACCCTCCGCGTGCGTCTCACGGACGCCCCGACGAACGCAAATGCGGCATTCACCGGGTTTGACGAGGTGTTCGACGCGCGTCAACGTGAGGCCGACGAGTTCTACGCAACCGTTCTGCCCGAGACGGTGTCCGATGACGGCCGCCGGGTCGCGCGACAGGCACTCGCGGGGCTGCTCTGGTCGAAGCAGTTCTATCACTATGTCGTGAAGGATTGGCTCGACGGCGACCCGACACAGCCTCCGCCCCCTGCGGGCCGACGCCACGGGCGGAACCGCGAGTGGACCCACCTCTACAACGCCGACGTGATCTCGATGCCGGACAAGTGGGAGTACCCGTGGTATGCCGCCTGGGATCTCGCCTTTCACTGTGTCGCGCTGGCGCTGGTCGACTCGGAGTTCGCCAAAGACCAGCTGACGCTCCTGCTGCGCGAGTGGTACATGCATCCGAACGGGCAACTGCCCGCCTACGAGTGGGCGTTCGGCGACGTCAATCCGCCGGTGCATGCCTGGGCGTCGTGGCGCGTCTACAAGATCGAGAAGAAACGCCGCGGCACGGGCGACCTGAAGTTCCTGGAGCGCGTCTTCCACAAGCTGCTCTTGAACTTCACCTGGTGGGTCAATCGCAAGGATGCCGAAGGCATGAACGTCTTCCAGGGCGGCTTCCTCGGCCTCGACAACATCGGCGTCTTCGATCGCAGCGCGGCACTCCCCACTGGCGGCCATCTCGAGCAGTCGGACGGCACGAGCTGGATGGCGATGTACTCGCTGAACATGCTGGCGATCGCCATGGAGCTCGCCAATCACGATCCGGCGTACGAGGACGTCGCCAGCAAGTTCTGGGAGCATTTCCTCAACATCGCGCACGCGATGTCGGGCGGGCGATCGCATGGGGGCGAGGCACACGACCTCTGGCACGAGGAAGACGGCTTCTTCTACGACGTCCTGCATCTCCCCGACGACTCCCGGCAGCCGCTGAAGATCCGATCGCTTGTCGGCCTCATTCCACTCCTGGCCGTCCAGACGCTCGAGCCCGGGATGCTCGTGCGTCACGACGGCTTCCGGCGACGGCTCGAGTGGTTCATCGAGCACCGACGGGACCTCACGAGCGCGGTCGCCTGCATGCGCACGCCCGGCCACGGCGAGCGGCGGCTCCTATCCATTGTCGATCCCGATCGGCTTCGTCGCGTGCTCGCGGTGATGCTGGATGAATCTGAGTTCCTGTCGCCGTACGGGATTCGAGCCGTCTCCGCGCGTCACCGCCACGAACCGTACGTGCTCGACGTGAACGGCCACGAGTACCGCGTCGACTACGAGCCGGGTGAGTCGACGACGGGCCTCTTCGGCGGTAATTCGAATTGGCGGGGCCCGATCTGGTTTCCGATCAACTTCCTGCTGGTCGAGGCGCTTCAGAAGTTCCACCACTACCTCGGCGAGAGCTTCACGGTCGAATGTCCCACCGGTTCGGGCCGGATGATGACGCTCTGGCAGGTCTCCGAGGAGATCTCCCGACGGCTCTCGAGTGTGTTTCTGAGGGACGCGCACGGACGCCGGCCTGTGTTTGGTGAGGTCGACCGGTTCCAGACCGATCCCTTCTGGCACGACCTCATCCCGTTCCATGAGTACTTCCACGGCGATACCGGTGCGGGCGTTGGTGCCAGCCACCAGACCGGCTGGACGGCGCTCGTGGCCAAGCTTCTACAACAGAGTGGAGACCAGCATGAAAGCCATCGCGGTCCTGCCCGGCACACCGAACAGCGTGCACCTGGCCGAGCTCGCCAAACCGTCGCTGTCTGACGTTCCCGGCGGTCGGGGTGTCCTCGTCAAGGTCATCCGTGTCGGCGTGGACGGCACGGACAAGGAGATCAACGCCGCCGAGTACGGAGCTGCACCGCCTGGGTACGACTTCCTCGTCATCGGCCACGAAGGGTTCGGGCGGGTGGAGGCGGTCGCGCCGAACGTGCGCTTCCTGCGTCCAGGCGACTATGTCGTCGCCACCGTGAGGCGGCCCGGAACGAGCCTCTACGACGCGATCGGCCTTCAGGACATGACCACCGACTCGGAGTACTTCGAGCGCGGGATCAACCTCCGGCACGGGTACCTGACCGAGTACTACGTGGAAGACGAAGCGTTCGTCGTCAAGGTGCCCGAAGGACTCCGTGACGTCGGCGTCTTGCTCGAGCCGATGACCGTGGCGCAGAAGGGCGTGACACAGGCCTACGAGATCCAGCGCCGGCTGAAGGTCTGGCGGCCCACGCGAGCCGCCGTGATGGGGGCGGGCACGCTCGGCCTCCTCGCATCGCTCGTGCTGCGCCTTCGTGGCCTGGACGTCACGACCTTCGGACGGCAGACCCCACCCTCTCTCAACGCCGACCTGCTCGCCGCGATCGGGGCCCGGTACGTGAGTACCGCGGAACGCTCCATCACCGACACCGTCGGCCAGGCCGGCCGGTTCGATCTCATCTTCGAAGGCACCGGATCGTCGGCCGTCGTCTTCGAGAGCATGCAGGCCCTGGCGAAGAACGGCGTCCTCGTCCTCTCATCCATTACGGGCGGCGACACGCGGCTGGAGGTGCCGGCCGACCGAATCAATCTAGAATTCGTGCTGGGCAACAAGGTGATGGTCGGCACCGTCAACGCGAGCCGCGAGAACTTCGAGTCGGGGGTTCGCGACATGGCGCAGGCCGAGGCCGAGTACCCGGGCTGGTTGCCGCGCCTCCTGACCCATCGCGTGCAGGGCCTCGAGCGCTACCAGGATCTGTTTGCGCTGCTGCGGCATCCCAACGGGGCGATCAAGATCGTGTGCGAGGTGGCACAGGCGTGACGTGCGAAGAATTCGCAGGTTTCATGGCCGACTACCTGGGCGGGGAGCTCCCGTCCGACACGGTGGCGATCTTCGAGCACCATCTCACGTTGTGTCCGACGTGCGTCGCGTATCTCTCGAACTACCGCGCCACAATCGCGGCGGGAAAGCGCGCGTTCAAGGAAGCCGGAGACCAGCTGCCGCCGGACGAGGTTCCCGAAGACCTCATCAGAGCCGTTCTCGCGGCGCGCCGCGCCTGACCGCCCCATGGCACGACTCATCGGCACCTTTCGGCTGCGATCGACCGGCGGAAGCCACAAAGTGACGTGGCTCGAGCTGTTTTTCGATCTGATCTTCGTCGCGGCGGTCGCACAGGTCGCGGGCCCCTTGCACGAGCACTACTCCCTCGACGGCATCCTGCGATTTGCCGTCCTCTTCGCGCTCATCTGGTGGGCGTGGACCGGCTACACGATGTTTGCCACCCGCTTCGACACCGACGAAGCGGTTCAGAAGCTGCTGACGCTGGTACAGGTGTTCGTCGTGGCCGTGATGGCGGCCAACGCCGGCGACACGCTCGATAGCCGCTCCTCTGCCGGCTTCACGGCCGCCTATGCAGTGCTCCGCCTCGTGCTCGTCGGCCAGTACATCCGTGCCCGGCACTGCCCCGATGCGCAACCGCTGACGACACGGTACATCCTGGGCTACGGCGCCGCGGCCCTCTTGTGGCTGATCTCAGCCCTCGTCCCGATTCCCGGACGGTACGTCCTGTGGGCGGTGGCGCTCGTGCTGGATCTGGGCACGCCGTGGGTCGCCATCCCCCACCACGTTCGGGTCCCACCGAGCGCCGGACATCTGCCGGAGCGCTTCGGACTGTTCACGCTCATCCTCCTCGGTGAGGGCGTGGTCGCCGTGATGCATGGGATGGAGAGCCAGGAATCGTGGCCCGCCGCGGCCGCCGTTTCGGCGTTCCTGGGCATGGCGCTGCTCTTCCTCTTCTGGTGGTGGTACTTCGAGGGCGCCGATGCCGCCGCCGCGCAGCACGTGACCAGCCACCGCGACGCGCTTCGCGTTCACACGTGGAGCTACCTGCACTATCCGTTGTATCTGGGGATCGTCGTCACGGGCGTCGGCTTGCAGCGTGCGGTCACGTCGGCGTCCCATGCGTCGCTCGCGGGATCGGACGCCGTCATCCTCGCCTCGGCAGCCGCGGTCGTCATGCTCTCGCTCGTCGCCATCGCCGCGACGTCAGCCGGACGGCATCCGGTCCGCGCCGCCGAGGTGGGGCTCGCGCTGGTCATTCCGGCGCTGACCATCCTGTTCGGCGTGAGCGTGCGCCCCGAGTCGCCGGCCTTCGTCGTCGTGGGCCTGGCCATCGTCTGCGGGGTGCAGGCACGGCTCACGTCGCGGCGACCGTCGCTGGCGTGACGGCTGTCGCAGTTTCAGGTGTCAGGAGTCAGTCCTCAGCGGTCAGCGAGCCGGACTCGCCGCCAGCGTGGTCACAGCCTCCCAGGTGAACCGCACGAAGCGGTGGAGCTCGCTCTCGAGAATCCGTTCCTGATCGCTATGCGCCCCGAAGCCCCTGACCGCGTCCTCCTCGTCGAGCGCCGGACCAATCCCGTAGCACTGCATCCCTTTCGCGCGCAGGAACGCCATATCGGTCGCGCCCGTCCCCATCGTGGGCAGCGTCTCGACACCGTAGCTGCGACGCACGGCGCCTTCCAGGACCCGAAACGCCTCTGACGACAGGCTGACCGGGTCGGTGCCAGGACGGCTCTCGCGCTGTCCCCACTGCACCTCGAGCGTCACATCGTCGACGACGGCTCTAACCATGTCGAGGAAGACCGCCGGATCCTCACCCGGCAACAGACGAACGTCGATGGTCGCTTTTGCATCCGATGGGATGACGTTGACACGATATCCGGCGGTGAAGATGTTCGGAGAGGCTGACGAGCGAAGCATCGACGAGTGACGCGGCTCGTGTTCGAACAGCCAATCGTCCGCGTCTGCAACGACCTTCGGATCCAGGCTGAGTAGCGCACGGTACCTCGCCGCCACCTCCGGAGGGGACAAGTCCGCGAGCCGTTTGAAATACGTGCCCGTCGTCTCGTTCAGACGGACGGGCGGTCGCCAGCGGCCGACGGCAGCCACCGCCGCCGACAGGCGGACGATCGGATTGTCCTTGCGCGGAATGGATCCGTGCCCGGCCGTTCCCTTCGAGACGATCTCGATCGCGCGCGGAGTCTTCTCGGTCGTCTGGATCGTGGCGTACTTCACCTGCCCGCCCGTCCGTGTCAGCCCACCCCCCTCCGCCAGGCAATACTCGGCATCGATCTCGTCGAAGTGCTGATTCACCATGAACTGGATGCCGACGCGCGTACTCCCTTCCTCGCCGGATTCGGCGAGGAAGATGACATCGCGATCGAGCGGCACACCGAGGCGCTTGAGCCACAGCACCGTCATCAGATTGGCGGTGACGTTGTCCTTGTCGTCAACCGTGCCCCGACCATACACATGGCCGCCGTCCCTCGTCGCCGAGAACGGTGGATGCGTCCACTTGGCCGCATCCACGTTGACGGTATCGGTGTGCGCCATGAGGAGCAGGGGACGCCGTCGCCCCGTGCCCTTCAGCCGCGCGACGATATTGGGACGGCCAGGCTCCAGCTCGAAGGTCCGGACGGCAAGGCCCTCCTTCTCGAGGACGGCCTTGAGGTACTGCGCAGCCGGCTCCTCACGTCCAGGCGGATCGGTCGTGTCGAAGCGAACCAGGGCCTGAAAATGCGCGAGCGTTTCATCCTGGACCGTCGCCCAGGCTGGCTCGACGGCGCGCTGGGCGGACACCCACACCACGACGAAGACCGCGATCGCCAGAGCTGACCCACACCGCCGACCCCATGCACTCATGGTCGCGATCTTAATCCGGCCCTCAGGGCCGGAGCAGCCGGTTGATCTTGACGATGAGGGCGCGGTTGGTGAGGGAAGGGAACCGGGGTCCAGTCGAGTCACGCTGCTCGTTCAGCACCACGAAGAGCTCACTGCCCGGCCGGTACTCCCAGCGCAAGCGCACGTTGGCGGAGACGACGCGGCTCGTCGAGTTGTACTGCAGGAGCGCGCTGACGAACATCAGCGGCGTGAACGTATGCGTCACGCGCGACCCGAGCAGATGTTGTGTGAAGTCCCCCTGCTCGAGCCGCACGCGATTCAGCGTGTAGGTGGGCTGGAGGGAGAGCTGGTTCGTGATCTTCACGCGGCCTTGGGTCACAGTGAGCGCCGTACGCGTGCCGTTATAGAAGGTTCCACGCTCAGCGAGGACAGCGGCTGCGACCGGACGCTGCTGGCCGAAGTTGTACAGCACCCGCGTGTTCCGGAAGTCGTAGCCGCCGATGGGCAGAGTCACGGCCCTCGAAATCTCGAACGGACCGGGCAGGAATTCGTGGACGTCGGTCACGCCGACCAGCATCCGGTCGGAGTTGTGGAACTCCAACCCGAGTTCGCCGTCGACTTCGCGGGTCTGCAGGCGGAAGTCGTCATCTTCGATGTAGTTGAGCGTACCGATGTACGACACGCGCCTGATGATCTTGTGGCGCTTCGGGCGCGGACTGAAGCGAAACTGCCCAAAACTCTTCCGCATGTTGTCACGCCGTACGAATCCGATGTCGGGATTGAAGTGGTCTCCCACCGCCAGGTGCTCGAGCTGCCAGCCCCACCGGTCCCCGTTGTATTCGATCTGCCCGCGGTAGCTCTCGTCGTGATCCCCTTCGGCTTCGGTCGGGGTCTTGGCCCAGTAGGTGGCAATCTGCAGCTTGTTGGCGAGGAAGGCGAAGGATCCGTCGACACCGAGGGTATGCCGCGGGAGGTCCGATCTGGAGCCGATCGAACGTCCCGTGAAGATCACACCCACATTGCTCTGCCGGAAGAGGTCGCGTTTCACACGCACGACCGAGAAGTTGGTCGGCTCGGCGCGAGAGACCGGTTCATCGCCGGCTTGGATGTTCAAGAGGCCGAGACTGAACTTTCCCGTCCGCCCGGTGAGCCGGCCGCCGGCCCGGATCGGCACCAGGCGATTTCCATTCAAGCCGATGCGCCGACTGTAGAACAGAATCGGCGTATCACCGCCTTCGCCGCCGAACTGGAACGTCCCGCGGTTCTCGAGGAAGAACTCGCGCTTCTCTGGAAAGAGCAGATTGAAGCGGGTCAGGTTGACCTGGTTCTCGTCGGCCTCGACCTGCGCGAAGTCGGTGTTGACGGTGACATCGGCGGTCAAGCTCTCGGTCACGCCGTACTTGACGTCGAGGCCCGCGGATCCGGACAGATCGTTCGAAAGGGGCTCCGGACGCGCGAATCGGTCGGTCGTCACGCTCGAAGTCACAAATGGCTTGATTTCGAGGTTCCTCGAGGCGGCCGGCGTTTCGATTCCGACGAGCGTGCCGTTGACCGACGGTCGAAGCCCGCGAATACCAAGCGCGCGCGAGATCGCCGACAGATAGGAGATCTCGTTCTTCCACCGGTTTCGGCGGCGCACGTTGAACCCCCAGGTCTGCGGATCCTTCCCGGGCCGGTACCGCAACGACTTGAACGGGATCGCCGATTCGACCGACCAGCCGCCGTCGAACGGCGCGACCTTGACGTCCCAGACCGGGTTCCAGTCGAAGTTCGTCGACTCTTCGTTGGTCGACTGACCGTCCATGCGACCGCCGAGCGCGTTGATCTCGAAGAGCACGCTGTTGCGCCGATCGAACAGCGTGTCGAAGTTCCAGGCCAGGTTGTCGTTCTGACCGATCGTGGTGCCGTCACGGCGCATGTCGTTGACCACGATGTGGTCGGGCCGGCTCTCCCAGCACTTCGCCGAGAAGTACACGTAACGCTCGTCGAAGAAGACCCAGACCTCGGTCTTCTCGGTGGCCGGCACCGCCTCTTGGGGCTCGGTCTGGATGAAATCAGAAGCCGATGGAATGTCCGCATACACCCCCTCGTCCAGACGACCGTCGATGCGCAGCGGCGTGCGCACACGGTAGGCCCTGACCGTGGCCAGCCCGGCTTCGTTTCGCGTGACGGTCTCGAGTGTGCTCGGAACGGGGCGCTCAGCCTTGACCGTGTCGCTGGATCCCGGCGCCGCGCGCTGAGGGTCGACACCGGTCTGACCAGACGCGCGGCTCGCCTCGAACGCAATGGCGACACCGAGCAACAACCCGACGGATTCGAAGCGCCGACGCCCGGAGCTCGATGCCTGAAACACCATGCCAACAAGACGACGGATGGTGGAGGCCTAGGGCTGAGTGGCCGAGGGCCCCAGCGACCGCACATAGTGGACCAGGTTCCACATCTCGGTTTCGCTGATCCGCTCTGCGTAGCCGTCCATGTCGGACGAAGTGCCGTCGCGAATGACCGAGAACACCTCACCGGGCGACCCTCCGAAGAGCCAGGTGCTGTCGGTGAAATCGGCGGGCTGCCCTCCGGCCGCCGCCATGCCACCGTCGCCCTTGCCTTCGGGCCCATGGCACTGCGTGCACAGGCGCTGGTAGGTCTTTCGTCCCGACGCCCGGGCGTCCGGCGAATCGGCGACCGGGCTCTTGAGCTTGGCCGCCTCAGGATTGCCGCCCTTGCGCGGGCTCGTCGAGCCCGAGCCTTGCGCACCCACACGATTCGTGGCCGCGACCAACACCACGACCAGTGCACCCCAGACCCACGACCCGCAGCGCGTCATGACTTCGACGGTTACTCCTGCGACACTCCGAAATGCGCCGCCAGATAGTCCGGATACCGCTCGTGGAGGTGAAGGAACAGGTCGTTCACGATGCCCAGCACACGTCGTACCGCAGCGTCGCCGGTTCGGCCCTCCAGCACGACCCGCAAGGTGAGGTCGCCGCCCCGAACAACCCGGAGCATCATTGTAGCCTGCCGTGGATCGACGCGTCGGTGTGTCGGCCAAGGCGCTGCGGTCTTCGACTGCAGCTCACGCCGTAGGGCGGCCGCCAGACCGGGGACGATCGTCACGGAGGGAAAGAGCGCCGGGAAGCACAGCACGCGACGATCGCGCGAGAGCGTCACGGTCATCGGGCGGCGCGTCAGCCAGTTGAAACGATAACGGCGCACGCCCGCGGCCTCGTCGGACACACCAAACCCACGGAAGACGCCGCGGTCTGCGTAGCGGCGCAGCAGATCGTCGACCGACCGCCGCGGGTGGCGGACCGGCGATCCGACACGAGGTCTGCGCACACCCGCTCGAGAACGCACCACGGACCCGACTCAGTGGACGTCCGCCCCCCCGCTCAGTGGTAGTACGACATGCACCCCGGCTCGATCTTGCCGAGCGCGCCGGGCGGGAACTTCTGACGGTCCCAGAACTCCTTCTTGCCCTGACAGTTGATGACGGCCGGCCGCCGCTCCTTCAGCGCGACGGAATAGGCGCGTTCGAGCGCGGGCTTGAAGCCCGCCGGCGTGGTCACATACTCGCCGTATCCGCCGAGCGCCTCGGCCAGCTTGTCGTACCGCAAGTTCTCCTGGAAGAGGTGAATCGGCAGCGCCAGCGGCTGCTCGGCAGCCTGCACCCACGTGCCCCATGCGTTGTTGTTGTAGACGATGATGACGGCCGGCATGCGGTACTTGGCCAGCGTGTCGATCTCCATCGCGGTATATCCGAAGCCGGCGTCGCCGGTGATGCAGACGATCGGATGGCCCTTCTGGGCCGCCTGAGCGCCCGCTCCCAGTTGCACGCCGGCCGCGACGCCGACGGCATAACCGACGTCGGGCCCGATCGCGCCGTACTGGTACGCGCCGTTCATGATCTGCCCGGGCCGGTAGCTGCGCAGCTCGCGCCGGACGTACCGGGCAATCCCGTACCCGCCCGACGCGATCGAGGTCTGTTCCCTGGGCAGTGTGCCGCGATACAGGAAGTCGCCGAGCTCTTTGGCGATGACGGCGGGATGCACGGCCTCGCCGTAGCTCAGGCCGGTCTTGTAGTACTCGAGGTTCTGGTCCTCGAAGCGCTTGCGCGCAGCCGCAATCTCGGCAACCCAGGTGTCGTGTGACATCTTTGGCGTGAGATCGGCGAGCGCCTCGAGCGCCGCCAGCTCGCAGCTGACCAGGCCGAGATCGATCGGGATATTGCGGCCGATGTCCTCGTGCTGCTGATCGATGCGGATGTACTTGGCGTCAGGACCGAAGGCGAACTCGCCGACAATCGGCATGCAGTGCTGCCCGACGAGGATCACGAGGTCGGCACTCGACAGCGCGCTCGGCGAGGCATTGGCCGACAGCGGGCTCGCGTCCGAGAACTGTCCCTTCATGGCGCCCGATTCGACGACCGGGATCTGCGCCTTTTCGGCCAGACGCTTGAGCGGATCCCAGGCGCGCCGATAGAAGACACCGTTGCTCGAGACGAGGATCGGGCGCTTCGCGGTCTTGATGAGATCGATCGCCTTGGCCAGCTGCTTCGACGAGGGCGCCGGATGGCCGTCGGACCGGTACCGGTTCTTGTCGTAGAAAAACTCCAGCTCGGACGCGTCCTTGAACTTCGCAGCCGCCACTTCCGAGGGAAAGTCGAGATGCACGGGCTTCGGGACGCCGCTCTTCAGCTGCCGAAACGCGTAGCCGGCGTACTCGTGCACGCGCCGCGGCGTCAGCAGGCGCTTGCCGTACTTCCGCATGCCCTCGGTCGTCGGCTGCTGGTAGACGTGCTGGATGCCGGCCTCGGTGTCTTCCTGCGCGATCGACATGTTGCTCGCCAGCACGAGCAGCGGCGTCCGGGCGGCATTGGCCGCCGCGATACCACAGATCATGTCGGTGAAACCGGGACCTTCCGTGCCGGAGGCGGCCGCCAGCTCGCCGGTGGTCCGGATGAAGGCATCGGCCGCGTGCGTCATCGATCCCTCGTGACGTCCGCCGTACGCCGGAATCCCGGCCCCCGCAATCGCATGGATCACCGTGTAATTGCCGGGACAGGTGAACAGCGCCGCGAGGCCTTCTTCCTTGCAGGCGCGGGCGAAGACCTCGGCGCCGCTCATGGGGAACGTGAAGTCCTTCGCTTTGGCGGACGCCGCCGCCGTCACCTCGGCTGGCACTCGAATACCGCCATCGCCCGCCGAGGCCGCAGCGGACGAGACCGCGTTCGACTGGGCCGCCAACCCGCGGCCCGTTCCGGCGAGCGCCGCGCCTGCGGCGGCTCCGGACAGTGACTTCTTGAGGAATCCGCGACGGCTGACCGGTGACCGCTTTTCCTGGTTGCTCATGGGGACGGATGATAGCAGGGCGGCGCTCGAGGAGCCCTCGAAATTTCGCAGAGAGGGTGGTGTCCCGGCTGTCGGGGCCGCGAGGTGGGCCGGGCGCCCTGCCCGCAGGTGCCCGGCCCACCAAATCGTGCGGATTGCTCGTGAACTCGACGCCGCGTTCACGACGGCCGATGGACGCATCCTGTACCTGAGTATTCGTGTCAGAATCCGCGGACGGGCGTGGCTCATGCCGCCGCCGTGGGAGCACGCAGTCTCGCGCAACCCTCCCCTATTGGAGCGAACGATGAGAGACCAGCGCCGCCGACTACGGGTCCGATGGGTCGCGCAGGTCGCGTTGAGGACCGGTACGGTCTGGCTTGCTGTCGTCGTGGCCGCCGTCCTGCTGAGCGCCACGGCGTCCGTGCAAGTGCGTGACTTCACTCCTGTCACCGAGGTGATGCTGCGCAAGCCGGACCCGGGCGACTGGATCAATTGGCGACGCACCTCCGACAACTGGGCCTACAGTCCGCTCACGGCCATCACCACGCAGAACGTCAAGCAGCTCCAACTCGTGTGGTCGGCCACCTCACCCACCGGCACCGGTCAGGAATCGACGCTCGTCTACAAAGGCGTGATGTATTGGCCGACGCCGACTGGCATTCGGGCCCTCGATGCAGCAAACGGGCGGGTGCTCTGGGAGTACACGACGATGATTCCCGGCGCCGCCGAACGGGTCGACCGGTCACAGGGCGCCTTCGGCCTCGCGCGCCGCAACATCGCGATCTTTAGCGACAAGATCTACGCGGGCACGAGCAACGCCGAGCTCATCGCCCTCGACGCGCGAACCGGGACGCTCGTCTGGCAGCACCGCGTCGCCGACCACGCGCTCGGCTATCAGTACACGAGCGGCCCGATCATCGTGAAAGGCAAGGTCGTGGCCGGCATGACAGGGTGCGAGTTCTACAAGGACGACGTCTGCTTCATCTCGGCGCACGACGCGCAAACTGGAAAGGAGCTCTGGCGCACCGAGACCGTCGCACGACCCGGCACACCCGACGGCAAGTCGTGGGACCACCTGCCGCTCCGGCAGCGAGCCGGCTCCGATGCGTGGATTCCAGGCAGCTACGACCCGCGGACCAACCTGATCTACTGGAGCACGTCGCAGGCCAAGCCCTGGGCGTCGGCACAGCGCGGCACCGAGGGCGCCGCGCTCTACACGAACAGCCTGCTCGCCATCGATGCCGACACCGGCAAGCTCGTCTGGTACTTCCAGAACATCCCCGGGGAGACGCACGACCTCGACGAGGTCTTCGAGAACCTGCTGGTGGACCACGGCGAGCGGCGGTCGGTCTTCAAGATGGGCAAGATCGGCGTGATGTGGGAGCTCGATCGCCGGACCGGAACGTTCTTGAACGCCTACGATGCGGGCTACCAGGACGTCGCGACCGTCAATCCGACCACCGGCAAGACCTCACTCGTACGTGACCGTATTCCGAAACTCGGCGTTCCGGTTCAGTACTGTCCAGGCCCGGGCGGACTCAAGAACCTCTGGGCCATGGCCTATCATCCAGGGACCCACGCCTTCTACATTCCGCTCAAGTTGAGCTGTGCCGACTCGGTCTTCGACGCCATGCCGCGCCCAGAAGGCGGACGCGGAGGGCTCGGGCCGAGCAAGCGAAAGCTGGTACCACATCCGAAGAGCCCGACCGAGATGGGTGAGCTGCTCGCGATGAACAGCCGCACGGGGAAGACCTTGTGGCGCAAGCGCAGCACACATCCGCTCAACACGGCCGCGCTCACAACGGCCGGCGGGCTGGTGTTCATTGGCGATATCGACGGACGCTTTCAGGCCCTGGACGCGGGAAGCGGCGACCTGCTTTGGGAGACGAAGCTGGCGATGGCCGCGGATGGCTTCCCCATCACCTACGCCGTCAACGGGCGCCAGTATCTCGTCGTTCCGTCGGGACCCGGCTGGTTCCTGGGGTGGCAGCAGATCCGCGAGGTCGAGGGCGCGCAGCGTCGTCCCGCACCGAGCGGAACCGCCATCCACGTGTACGCGTTGCCGAATTGACTCGAGGCACGCCAGCGGAGGGAATGGCCTCTCGAGACACGCCTGAGATCAGCTCCGTGCCGTCGCTCGACCACAAGCTGCGACTCATCGCCCGCATCGCGCTCGTCCTGACGATACCGGTCGTGTTGTATTTCACCACACGGGGGACGTGGAGTCTCACCAGCCAGAACAACGACGGCGGTTGGAGCGGCGGCTTCTATTGGGCGCAAGCCGAGTCGATGCTCGTGCGCGGACGCCTCGACGTCAAGCCCACAGATCTCTTGGGCGAGTGCTTCGAACGGCGTGGGCGCTGCTACGGCTACTTCGGCGTGACTCCCAGCCTCGTCCGTCTACCGGTGCTGGGGTTTCTGCGCATGTTCCATTCGGCGCTGACGCCGCTCTTCGTCGCCGTCGCGGTGCTGCTCGCCTACTGGGCGGCTCTTCGCATACTGCGACGAGCGCTGGTCTCGGCGGCCGGGCCCGCCGACCACGGATCGGCCCTCGCGTACTTCTCCGTAGCCGCTCCCACGCTCGGCGTGGGCAGTAACCTGCTGTTTGCGGCACGACCGGCGGTGTACGAAGAAGCCATGGCCTGGGCCATGGCGTTCATCCTCCTCACGTTGAACCACGTGTGGGCCTGGTGCACTCGGAATGCCCGCAGTCTCACGCCGGCCGTCGTCTTCGGCGTGCTCGCCGCCAACGCCCGGCCCACCGCGGCGGCGACTTGCGGCGTGCTGGGGCTCTTCGCGGTCTGGTGGTGTTGGCGCGGCGGCCTCGATCGTCGAGCCCTGAAGCGAGCGGTTGCGCTGTGCCTCCTCCCCGGACTCACCGCGGCGGGCGTCTTCTGGCTCAAGCTGCGCACGCCGATTCCGAGCGTTGGCATGAGCAAACAGGTGCAGGAGGCGCCTCATTGGCGTGACATCCTCGCAAGGAACGGAGGACACACGAGTGGCCTGCGCTTCCTCCCGACCGCCCTGACGATGTACTTCAGGCCCGACTCGGTGATGCGGCGATCCGAATGGCCCTGGTTCGATTTCAAGTTCACCACCGAGTCCATCACGTGGGTGCCGCCCCTGCCCGCGGGCGGTGCGTATGTGGAGCGACCGATCAGCGTCACCACCACGATGCCGCTGCCGTGGGCGCTGACGCTCGTGGCCGGACTGTCGCTCGTCATCGACGGATGGCGCCGATTCCGCCAGCTCACAGGCGGTCATCGCTCGAGCCCCCTCCCGACCGGTGGCGAATCATCGTCATCGGCTCACGGCCTGACGCCCGACTCGTGGACGCTCTCCGCCGGCCTGCTCGTCAGCGCCGCCGCGATGTTCGTCCTGACGGTGACGACCGTTGGCATCACCAACCGCTACGTCTCGGACTTCTTCGCGACGAGCATCGTGGGCTTGTCGCTCGCGGCCTCGACCGTCGTGCCCTGGAGCAGGCGTCATCCGTCCTTCGCTGCGGGGTTGCTCGTCCTCGGTCTGCTGTTCGTCGCATGGTCCGTGCTGGTGAACCTGTCCCTGACGACGCGGCTCGTCTTCAACTGGACGTAAGTAGACGGGGCTCTGCCCCGAACCCCGGCTCGGTCGCTCACGGGGCCCCGACACCCCGTACCGCTCCATCGCGGCCGCGCGGGGCGCGGCGTCGATCCAACGCCGGACTCGTGTAGACGGGGCTCTGCCCCGAACCCCGGCTCGGTCGCTCACGGGGCCCCGACACCCCGTACCGCTCCCTCGCGGCCGCGCGGGGCGCGGCGTCGATCCAACGCCGGACTCGTGTAGACGGGGCTCTGCCCCGAACCCCGGCTCGGTCGCTCACGGGGCCCCGACACCCCGTACCGCTCCCTCGCGGCCGCGCTGGGCGCGGCGTCGATCCAACGCCGGACTCGTGTAGACGGGGCTCTGCCCCGAACCCCGGCTCGGTCGCTCACGGGGCCCCTCCCCTGGTTCTCAATCCGGGTCCGTCCCCGTTCCCAGGCGCGCCGTGCGCGCCGCCGTTGCGCGCACCAAGCACGAGTCTTTTCAGCGCTGTCGCACAACGCGTCCCAACGGTCGGGGGTCAGACCAGGCACCTGCGGCCATCGGCGGCGTCGGTGCCTCGAGAGTCCTGCGGTCTCGGCTCTTCGGTCGAGTCGGAACCGAACATCGAGCGCCTCGGTCGCAGACGGGGCCTCGTCACACTTGCGCTGTGTTACGCTCAGCCAGTTCTTCGTCGCCAGTCGCGCAAGACGCCGGTTCGCGCATGCCCAACCAGCGCACCCCTCGCCTACTCGTCTTCGTCATCGCCTACTACGCCGAGGACACCCTCACGTCGGTGCTCGAGCGCATCCCACGACACATCTTCGGGACCTACGACTGCGAGATCCTGGTCGTCGACGATGCGTCGGGCGATCGGACGAGGGAGATCGGGCTGGCGTATCGACGCGCGCACCCTGAGATCCGGATGACGGTGCTCCGCAACGAGCTCAATCAGGGGTACGGGGGGAACCAGAAGGTCGGGTACAGGTTCGCCATTCGCGAGGGATTCGATTTCGTCGCCATGGTGCACGGCGACGGGCAGTACGCGCCTGAGGAGCTTCCGCGTCTGGTCGCGCCGCTGGCCGACGGCCGCGCCGACGCGGTGTTCGGCAGCCGGATGATGACCCGTTTCGGCGCGCTCGGCGGCGGCATGCCGCTCTACAAGTTCGTCGGCAACCGGGTCCTCAGCTGGATCCAGAACCGGCTGCTCGGCACACGTCTCACCGAGTTCCACAGCGGGTATCGGGTCTACAGCGTGGCGGCGCTTCGCCAGATCCCTTACGAGCTGAACTCGAATCTGTTCCACTTCGACACCGAGATCATCATCCAGCTCCTCAACGCGGGCCAGCGGATCGTCGAGCTGCCGATTCCAACCTATTACGGCAACGAGATCTGCCGTGTCAACGGTCTGAAGTACGCGAAAGACGTGCTGCTCGCGACCCTCCGGAACGTCGCCCATCGGTCGGGCATTCTGTACCAGCGGCGGTTCGAACCGATCGGCGACCAGGCCAACGCGCACTACGACCTCAAGTTGCGCTATCCGAGCAGTCATCAATATGCGCTCGACGCCGTGCCGCCTGGCGCGTCCGTGCTGGACATCGGCGCCGGCCCGGGCGGGATGGCGGCCGAGCTGCGCCGGAAGGGGTGCCGGGTCGGGGTAGTGGATGAGTATCCGCCGATCGGCGAGGTCGATCCCGACATCACCGTGTTCGTTCAGAACCTCGACGACCGACCGGTCTTCGACGTACGGCCCTACGAGTATCTGCTACTGCTGGATGTCATCGAGCACCTGCGACAGCCCGAGCGCTTCCTCGAGCGACTGCGGGCGCAGTTCGATTATGGGCCACGCACGGTCATCCTCACGACGCCGAACATCGCGTTCTTCGTGCAGCGCGTCATGCTGCTCTTCGGGCAGTTCAACTACGGGAGGGCGGGCATTCTCGACCGCACGCACACGCGCCTCTTCACGTTTCGGTCGTTTCGCCGGCTTCTCGTCGATGCCGGGTTCCGCATCATAGAGATCCGAGGAGTGCCGGCGCCATTTCCAAAGGTGCTCGGCCCGGGCGCCCTGGGACGAACCGCGACAGCCATCAACCAGCTGCTCATCAAGGTAAGCCGATCGCTCTTTGCGTATCAGATCTTCGTTGTGGCGACACCGATGCCGAGCGTGGATTTCGTGCTTCAAGACGCGCGACAGCGAAGCGACCTCCGCGAGCGCCCCCACGGCGTGGACGGAGCGTCGAGTGAGACGCGGGAGGCGCACGGGCGAGAAGACGACGAGCGCGCCTTACACGAGACGCGACACGCCGAACGCCGCTAGACCGACGAGGATGCCGGCCACGACGTCGGCCAGGTAGTGATACCGTCCAGCCACGCTCGCGTACGTGATGAGGATCGCGAGCGCACCGAGCCACAAGCCGGCTCCGGCGTCATAGCTCCCCACGACCAGGGCGACCGCCACTGCGGTGGCGACGTGGCCGCTCGGACAGGTGTTGAGCTGCACGCTCGCGCGCGCCAGCACCGCGAGGTTGATTGCACGAAGCGTCGCGGTCGGAGACGGCGTGTCGTCGATTTCGCGCGGCGGCCGGGTGGCCATCCACGGCAAAACGCCGTAGCAGCCCGCACCGGCGCAGAGGAGCGCTGTCCAATACCGGTCGGCAACGACCGCGGCGGTGAACCCGCCGGCCACGAGCACCCCGAAGCCGGCTGGAATCATCGGGTAGCAGAAGAGATACGCCAGCTCGGCCAGTTCTCTGACGAGCCGCGGCGCGCGCCAGCCCCCCTGCAGGCCCCATCGTCGATCCCACGCAAGCAGCGCCCGCTCGGCGGTCGGGTTGATCCGCGTCACCAGCCGGGCGGGCAGCCAGTAGCTCAGGATGAGATAGATGGGAGGCGCGGCTCCGTCGCGCAGCGTCAACAGCCAGCCCGAGGGTATCAGAGATGCCGCCCAGGCGACGGCCACGACCAACGCCACGCTGGCTGAAGTAGTGCCGATTGTCCGGAGCTTGACGCCCGGCTCGACCGGCACGATGAGCGCCGTCACGGCGATATAGGCGAAATACGCAACCGACACCGATTCGAAGGTACGCAGCATTGCCGACCCAAAGCGCGTTCGACGTCCGTCTAGTGTAGTTTCTGGTGCGATCGGCACCTCTCCTGCAAGCAACCGTACGGAGGTCGAAGTCCCGGCGGGCTCGGCCACCGGTGCTGAGATCCACAACGGAGGTGGTTGATGGCTCGTGGACACGCCTTCTGGGTCGGTATCGTCCTGTGCGTTTCCGGAGCGGCTGTCACGCTGACGACCGCACAGTCGGTCCCGAGGCTCGGTCAGAACACCGAGCGCCCTGGCGATCCCAGCCCGCCGTTGGTCTGGGTTCAGAACCGTGGACCGGGTGAGGCAGTGGCCGTCAGCCTCGAGCGGGTCACGCTGGATCGGCCGCTGCCGGTTGAAATCATCGGGTCGGGCAGGGTGGAGCAGACCGGACGTCGGAGCCTCACGAGGTGGGAGTACCGCACCGTCGCGATCGCGGCAGACCAGGATCCGGGGGCCGTTCTCACCGCCGCTGGCGACGAGGGCTGGGAAACGACGGGCCTCCAGCGTCCGCGGGGTGACACGCTGCAGGTCGTGTTGAAGCGACCTCGGCCGTAGGCGAAGCGAACACGAGGCTGGCCAATCGCCAGCGGCCGGTCGCCGGCTTCTGCCGCCAGCCTATGCCGCCAGCTTATGATGGTGACCGGTAGCAGCCATGATCGCAGCCGCTCGCCTGCTCGCCGGCATCTGGGCCCTCGCCTCGGGTGCGACGCTTGTCGCGCAGGCGACCGACGGCGCGCGCCCGGTTGTGTACGTGGCCGAGGTGAAGAGCACCATTCACCCGGTCTCCGCCGCATTCATGATCGAGTCGATGCAGACCGCCGATCGCGCGCAGGCGGCGCTCATCGTCTTCGTTCTCCAGACACCCGGCGGCCTCGTCGATTCGACGCGCGACATCGTCTCGCAGATGATCGCGAGCACGACGCCCGTGGCGGTCTTCGTGGCGCCGTCGGGTGCGCGGGCCGCCTCGGCCGGCTTCATCCTCACGATCGCCGCCGACGTAGCGGGAATGGCTCCGGGCACGCACATCGGGGCGGCGCATCCCGTCGCGGGTCAGGGACAACCCGTCAACGAGACGGTCTCGAAGAAAGCCGCGCAGGACGTCGCGGCATACACCCGAACCTTGGCGACCCGGCGCAACCGGAACGTCACGCTGGCCGAGGCCGCTGTCAACGAGAGCCGTGCGTTCACGGATCAGGAAGCACTCTCGGCCTCGCCGCCCCTCATCGATCTCGTCGCAGCCGACATCGGTCAACTGCTCGTGCAGCTGGACGGTCGCCGTGTCACGCGGTTCGACGGCACGACGGTCGTCCTGCAGACCTCCAGTGCGCAGATCGTAAACCTGTTCATGAATGGGCGACAGCGCGTGCTCAGCGCGATCGCGCACCCGAACATCGCCTATCTGCTCCTGAGCCTCGGCATGCTGGGCCTGACCATCGAGCTCTGGTCGCCCGGCGCGATTCTGCCGGGCGTCGTCGGGGCTGTCTCGCTGCTGCTCGGTCTTTTTGCCCTGCAGCTGCTCCCGGTGAACTACGCCGGTCTCCTGCTCGTCGTGTTGGGGCTCGCACTCCTCGCCTTGGAGATCAAGGTGACGAGCTTCGGGCTGCTCACGGTGGGCGGCGCCATCAGTCTCTTCTTTGGATCGCTCATGCTCATCGATACGCGTGGCACCGGACTGCGCTTGAGCCTGCGTGTCGTCGTGCCGGTCGTCCTCGGCTTTGTGGCGATCGCCTCCCTTCTCGTGAGAATGGCGGTCGCCTCTCAGCGGCAACCGCCCGTCACAGGCAGCGAAGCGCTCGTCGGCGTCGTGGGCGAAGCGATCGGCCCCATCGATCCTGACAGGGTGGGACGGATCGCCATACACGGCTAAATTTGGAACGCCCGTTCGAGTCTGTCAATCCCGGCCGGCGCCCGCATCCGCGTCGTCGCCGTCGATGGTCTGACGTTAACCGTCCGCCCCGAGCAGTGAGGAACACGATGGACATCCCGCCTCTTCTCATCGCCGTCGCGATCGTCGTGGTGTACCTGCTGTCGTCGATCAAGATTCTGGCCGAGTACGAGCGGGGCGTCATCTTCCGCCTCGGCAAGTTGCTGCCACTCCCCAAGGGTCCCGGCGTCATCCTGGTCTTCGCACCGATCGATCGGATGGTCCGCGTCAGCCTGCGAACGGCCGTGCACGATGTACCGCCGCAGGACGTGATCACGCGCGACAACGTGTCGGTGAAGGTGAACGCCGTGCTGTACTTCCGCGTGGTCGACGCCCGCAAGGCGATCGTCGAGGTCGAGAACTATCACTACGCCACTTCGCAGCTGGCCCAGACGACGTTGCGGAGCGTGTTGGGACAGGTGGAGCTCGACGATCTGCTCTCGCAGCGCGAGCGATTGAATCAGGAGCTTCAGCAGATTCTCGACCAGCGAACCGATCCCTGGGGCATCAAGGTGTCGGCCGTCGAGGTCAAGCACGTCGATCTTCCGAGCGACATGCAGCGCGCCATGGCGAGACAGGCGGAAGCCGAGCGCGAGAAGCGCGCGAAGATCATCCATGCCCAGGGCGAACTGCAGGCCTCCTCACAGCTGGCGGAGGCGGCCTCGGTCATCGGCGCGCAGCCCACGGCGATTACGCTGCGCTACCTGCAGACCCTCACCGAGATCGCCTCGGAGAAGAACTCCACGATTGTCTTTCCGCTGCCAATCGAGCTGTTGCAGATGCTGAAGGGCCTCGACCGCACACCGTCGCGATGAACGCGGGAGCGTGGCCCTCGCGCGCGACCTGTGGCGCCGGCTCAAGCCGGCCTTGATTCGGGCGTGGTCGCACGGGCCGGTCACCCGGTGCGCCTCTCACGCCCCCGTTCTCGCGCCCCACCGTAGCACCTCCAGACGAACCCGCGCGCGGCCCTTGCGCAGAAACCCCAAGCTCGATGCCGCTCCCTGCGACAGGTCGATGACGACACCCTCGGCGCGCGGACCTTGGGCGGGACCGCGGTCGATCACGCGTACGACGACCCGCCGATCGTTGGCGAGATTCGTGACACGCACGACGGTTCCGAAAGGATAAGTGGGATGGGCCGCGACCATCGCCGACTTGTCGAACGGCACCCCGCTGGCTGTGGGCTTGCCCTGAAAGCGCGAGCCATAGTAGGAGGCCAGGCCCTGATGCACCTCTAGCACTGCCGGAGGCCGATCGGCTGGGGCGGGCGCCTTGGGTCGCACCGCGCAGGCCGAGAGCAACAACACCAGGGCCGAGCCCGCCGCGACCGCCGGCAGACAAGCGCACCCGAGGGCCTTCTCGCGCCATACGTCCATGCGAGGTGACCAGCAAGAACCGTGCGAGCATCACGCGCGATCGAGGTCCCGCGGTTCGCGCCCGAGCTGAGCTGGATTACCGCGGCTGGTGCAACCGCAGCAGCCGCGCCTGCTCGAGCGGCGTCAGCGGAAAGAACACCGGCTGCGTCGACTGGTAGAGCAAGTGCTCGCAGGGGCCACACATGAGCGTGCGCGTGTAGCCGTTGTGCTCGAGCCCGAGCACGTGGCCAAGCTCATGCGCGATCACGTTGCGCGACACGTTCGGATGGCTGAGTGGCGGCGCGGCGTCGGTCTGCACACCGACGAAGAAGCGGGAGCGATCGGCGTTCGGCCAGGCGAACGAGAAGATGCGTTGACTCGACAGGAACACGACAACGTCGCCATCGACCGAGTCGAGCTCCGCAGGCTCTGGCGGAGACCCGCCGCGCGGCACGGAGCGACCGGCGAGGTTCCAGATCTGTCGGGTGTAGCCCTCCAGTCTTCGCGCGATCGGCGGCGCCACCAGCACCTCAATCTCGAAGAGCCGTGCCGGCAGCTGCAGGGCGGTGAACGTCTCGTTCCAGAACGACATCGCCTCGCGCGTGGCTGCGAGCCGACCGTCTTCCAGCGTCGGCGTGATGATGGTGACGCGCCGCTCGGAAGACGCCTCTCGGGATCGCGCCGCCGGCGCACAGAGCACGAGGACGAAGAGAACGATCGCCGTTGTCCGCACCGGGCTGCTAGGACGTGGGCCGGAAGACCGTCACCAGAATGAGGGCCAGCGGGAAGAGGACCATGGCGACCAGATACGTGTAGCCCATGAGATCGCGGGCGCGCAGGCCGAGGATGCCGAGAATCGGGAGCATCCAGAACGGCTGCACGAGATTGGCGACCGCCTCGCCCAGATCGTAGGTCACGACCATCCACCCCGCGGGGACCCCGAGCGCCTTGGCCGACTCGAGCACATAGGGCGCTTCGATGACCCACTTCGCGCCGCCCGACGGCACGAAGACACCGAGCACGGCGGAATAGGTGTAGATCATCGCCGGGAGCCAGGTTGCCGAGGCCACGTGGACGAACAGGCTGGCGATCGCCGCCGAGAGACCCGTGCCGACCATGATGCCGAAGATGCCGGCGTAGAACGGGTATTGGAGGAGCACGCCGGATGCCGCGGGTGAGGCGTCGCGGACGGCGCGCATCAAGGACGCCGGCGTCCAGTGGAGCAGGGCGCCGAGCATCAGGAGGAACAGGTTGATCGTGTTGAAATCGAACGCAGTGACCATCGCCGACCAGCTCGAGGATCTCGCCGCGACCGATCGCCCCAGGTAGATCGCCCCGAAGATCACGAGCGGCAGCAGCAGCAGGGGGGTGTGCTCCAGTCGCTCACCCTGGCGTTCGGGCCGTGGCAACGCCCGTGCCGTGATCCCACTGAGATCGATGCCCATGCTGGCGGCTCCTCGCGCTCGATCCGGTCCCGGCGCGATCAGCCACATCAGGAGCGACACCGCGACAATCTCGACGAGCACGCAGACCACGCTTTCCCACCGGAAGATGGTCTCGGTCAGAGGAATGACCCCGACCAGCTTCACGAGCGCGGGCGGCATGGAGGCCGCGCTGGCCATCTGCAAGGCTGCCGATCCACTGAGGCCTTGGGCCCACACGGTCCCGAGCCCGAGACAGCTCGCAGCAGCCAAGGCGCGATAGTCGGCTTTCGGCATACGCCGCGCCACCTCGCGCGCGAGCACGGCGCTGAAGATCACGCTGAAGCCCCAGTTGAGCAGCGAGCTCACCATCGAGAAGAACGCCACGAGCGTGACCGCACCCTTCGTGGTCTTCGGGCTCGCCGCCAACCGTTGAATCAGACGGTCCACGGCCGGCGACGTCGCCAGCACGTATCCGCCGATGATCATCATCGTCATCTGCAGCGTGAACGGGATAAGTGACCAGAAGCCCTTCCCCCACTCGTCGATGATCCTGAGCGGATCGGCCCGCATGGTCGGATCGACGAGGTAGGCGGCCACGGCGATGATGAGCGTGCCGCCGAGCGCGAAGATGAAGGCGTCGGGCATCCACTGCTCGGTGAGCGCGGTGCTCTTCGAGGCGATGCGCTCGAGCAGCCCGAACGCACCTACCTCGTAGCTCTCGGAGTCGCGCGGTGTCGCAGAACGGCGCGGACCCGGCGTGGTCGTCTGCATCATGGCCATAAGAAATGTCTCTTCTGGGGCGGAGGCCGTCCGTTCTGGGTGGCGACGGACCGCGACCGACGCCTACCGCAGTTGACGGAAGAACGCCCGGACCTCGTTCGTGAGGAGAACAGGCTGCTCGAGCGCCGCGAAGTGCCCGCCCTTCGGCATGAGGGTGAAGCGCTGCACGTTATAGCGTCGCGCCGCCACGGCTCTGGGTGTCAGGTCGCCCAAATCGCCGGGGAAGGTGGTGCATCCGGTCGGCACCGTGATGAAGCCAGGGAGTGGCGCGTAAGGCGCTTCCGGGAGGTGCTGGCCCTCGTAGTAGTAGCGCGCCGCGGACGTCGCCGTCTCCGTGACCCAGTAGATCATGACGGTCGTCAGGAGCTCGTCCTTGGTGAAGATCGTCTCCGGATTGCCGTCGCAGTCGCACCAGTCTCGGTACTTCTCGAGAATCCAGGCCGCCAGGCCCACCGGCGAGTCGTTCAAGGAATAGCCGAGGGTCTGCGGCTTGGTGCCTTGAATCTCTCTGTACCCAGCTTCGTCACCGCCGGGACGTTTGGACCGTGGCTCCCACGCACGCCGGGCATTGATCTGCTCTTGGAAGGCCAGTTCTTCCGCCGTGGCCCCTGTGAGTGGACTCGCCCGACCCACCAGATCGCCGCTGCACCGGTTCAGGTGGAGCCCAGCGATGTGCTGGGTGTCACCGAGTGCCATGAAGGCAGCCACCGAAGCGCCGACGTCACCCGCCTGGATGCCGTAGCGCGAGTACCCGAGTCGCTGCATGAGCTCGGCGAAGATCCGGGCCGTCCGTTGTCGCGAGTGACCCATGCCACCCGGCCGCTCAGAGAAGCCATAGCCAGGCAACGAGGGAACGACGACATCGAAGGCCTGGCCGGGTTCGCCACCATGGCGGCGCGGATCGGCCAGCGGCTCGACCATCTTGTGGAACTCGAAGAACGTGCCGGGCCACCCGTGCAGCATGATGATCGGCAGCGCGTTCGGCTCCGGCGACTTCCGGTGAACGAAGTGGATGTCGAGCCCGTCGATACGCGTCTTGAATTGCGGCAGCGTGTTCAGCTGCTTCTCCTGCGCGCGCCAGTTGTACCGTTCTCGCCAGTACTGCACGAGCTGCTGCAGGTACTCGAGGTTCATCCCATATGTCCAGCGGGCGCCCTCGAGCTGATCGGGGAATCGCGTGCGTGCCAACCGTTCTTGAAGGTCTTTCAAGACGGCGTCTGGCACAGCGATGCTGAAGGGACGAATGGCACCAGAGTTCGACGGGCCCGTCTGCGCCGCGCCAGCTGCTCGCATCGCCACGAGCCCGGTCGCAGCCGCGAGCAGCGCCACGAGCGACACGCGGCATACGAGCTCCCGCCTACCCAATGTCCTGCGCTCTCGCACGACTGCCTCCCTTCGTGTGCCACCGTAAGACGGGCCAGTGCCGAGGACGTCCGCTTCGGCTCACATCATAGCCCGACGATTATCGGGGGTCACGAGCGTCCCGAATCACAGAATCGTCGCGATATATTCCGGGCGCGGCAGCCGGATCGCGGGTGCGCCGAGCGCGTTCATTCGTCGTGATAGCATCGCGCGCACCCATGAGCCTGCTGCACTGCGATCTTCGGTTGGACGAGCGCGCGGTTCGCGACTTCCTCGCGCCCCAGTGCGTGCTGCACGGAGACGGCTCGGCCACGAAAACCGGCGACACGTTGCGCGCGCTCGGTGTCCCGCCGGGACGGGCCCTCGTCGTGTGCGATCGGAAGGTCTCCGAGTCAGGCGCGCTGGCTGGCCTGCTCGACGGCCTCCGCACGGCGCACTTCGAGCCGCACGTCCATGCGGGCGTCACCCGAGAGCCCACTCTCGACGATGTGACCGAAGCGGCGACAGCGGCACGAGCGCTCGAACCGGTCACCATCGTCGGCGTCGGTGGCGGAAGCGCCATGGACCTCGCCAAGGTCGTCGCCCTCCTCGTGACCAACGACGGTCCCATCGAGTCGCACATCGGCGTCGACCTACCCGAGTCACCTCCCCTTCCCTTCGCGCTCGTCCCCACGACGACCGGAACGGGCGCCGAGACGACGCGGATTTCGATGCTGGCGACCGAGAACGGCAAGCGGATCGTCAGTCACCGACTGCTCGTGCCGCTCGTGGCGGTCCTCGACATCGATCTGGTGATGCAACTGCCCGCGCCGGTGACGTCTGCCACGGGGATGGATGCGCTCACGCACGCCACCGAGTCATTCCTGTCGACGAGCAGCACCGTGCTCACGACGAGCATGAGCCTGCGGGCCGCGCAGCTGCTCAGCGAGTGGCTGCCGATCGCACACGCCGATCCGGACCATCGCAAGGCTCGCCGGGCCACACTCTACGGCGCGTACATGGCGGGCTCGAGCTTGAACGCCGGCGTCGTGCTCGGTCACTCGATGGCCTACACCGTGGCCAACCGGGCGCACGCGGCGCACGGCGTGACGACCGCCATGGCGCTGCCGTTCTGCCTCGCCTACAACGCCTCGGCCGAGGTCGAGGGCTCGGACCAGCTCGCGCTGGCGCTGACGGGCGGCCGGCATACCGACTTGCGATCGGTGGCCAGCGCGCTGCGCGACCTGACCGCACGCCTCGGGATGCCAGTCTCACCAGCCGCGGTGGGCATCGCCACCTCAGAGGCCGCGGCGATGGCGACCGAGTGTGTCACCCGCTATCCCCGCCCGACCAACCCGGTGGCGATGAACGAGGCGCGCGTCCTGCGGTTGTACCACGCCTGGTTCGCAGGCGATCTGTCGGCAGCCTGGGCCGTGTGAGGTGGTCGTGACGAGTCGGGTCCCGTCGTTCGATCTCTCGGGTCGCGTGGCCGTCGTGACCGGCGCAGGCCGCGGCCTCGGACGCGGGGCGGCGCTGGCGCTCGCGCACGCGGGCGCCGAGGTCGCCCTCGTGAGTCGATCGCTCGACGAGCTCGAAGATGTGGCCGCCGCGATACAGGCGCTCGGACGACTGGCGTGGTGCTTCAAGGAGGACCTCGAGGACGTTCGACGCACCGCCGCGCTCGCACACACCATCACCCACCGGTGCGGCACCGTCCACATCGTCGCCCACTTCGCGGGCACTCAACACCGGCAGGCGGCCGTCGACCTGGCGCCCGACGATTGGGACCGGGTCTTGGCCGTCAACCTGGCCGCGCCCTATTTCCTGAGCTGCCGGCTCGCCGAGCGGATGCACGCGCAGCGCGTCGCCGGCCGACACATCTTCGTGGGGTCGCTCACCTCGCACATCGGCATCGCGAACATCTCCCCGTATGCCGCGTCGAAGAGCGGGCTGATGGGCGTCGTGCGTTCGCTCGCCGTGGAGTGGGCGGCGAGCGGCACGACGGTCAACGCCGTCATTCCCGGCTATTACGAGACGGCCCTCACGAAGGACCTCTTCGCGGATTCGGATCGTGCGGCCTGGATCCGCTCGCGGATCCCGATGGGGCGCATCGGCACGCCGGAGGACCTGGCGGGCGCCGTCGTGTTCCTCGCCTCGGACGCCGCCCGCTACATCACAGGACAATCGATCGTCGTCGACGGCGGTTGGCTCAGCGCGTAATCTGGGCTTTGGGCCTCGAGTCTGGATCTTGGTCCGTTTCGCTACCGCCGCGTGACGCGGACCCCGGTCGGCGCACCAGGCGGGGGGGGAGGCGGCCCGAAATCAACCGGCCGGCCGGCGTCGAAGCGCGCCTTCGCTGGAAGCACTTTCACGCGGCCCGTCGCCGTGGAGGCCGTGGGCTCGACCCACGGCCAGGCGAGCGATCCGAAGAATCCCGGCTTGCTTGTCAGGTACATCGAAGGCGGAAGCGCCCGCGCGCCGCTGGCCCAGACCACTCCGCCTGTGACATTGTCCCAGTTGCCGTCGCGATAGAGGTGAGCGGCGCTGTACCCATTGTCCCAGCAGCCGGAGCCGCAATCGGGACTGAGGTTGCCCACCTGGTAGACGGGTGTCCCGTTCGTGGACCAGGGATTGGTCTCGTACACCGTGCCACCGTTCAGGACGTTGCCCACGTAGGCGTGCAGATGGGTCCAGGCGTCCGTCCCGACGGCGCGAAGATTGCTCGTCATGCCACCCGATGAGTTCTGGCCGTGCGCATAATTCCGGAAGTGCGTGTGCCAGCCCGAGTTGCCATGGGTCGACCCGCTGCCGAGATTCGGCGTCCAGTTGCCTTCGATGAGATCGTGATGCGGGAACGCATTGTGCGAGTCGTCGATGCCATTCTCCTGCCACCCGGGGCTGTTCCAGAGCACGGCCTCGTCGACGTAGTTGTAGGCGATGACGTTGCCGCCGCCGGTCGCGAGGAGCGCAATCGGCTTGTTGTTCCTGATCGAAATGTTGTTCTCGACAAGACTGCTCGACGTGCCCACGCCGACCACGATGCCGTAGGATTGGCCACCGGGGTTCTGATCGGTCGCCCCATGCGAGTACGAGTCGCGAACCACGCAGCGATAGCACCGTCCGAGGCCGATGTTGTATCCGTATTTCCCCGGATGGGCCGGATCGGGCGGGTTGCTCCAGCGCTCTCCGTCAGCGTCGATCGCCTTGGCCCAGGCGTACGCCATGTAGCTGAACGCCACGGTCCCGCCCGGGAAGCCCCAGCGGTTGTTCCCGCCTGCCACAGCGATGTGCTCGATGCCGCTCCAGCGATTGCCGAGCGGAACGCTCGACGTGTTGATCGGCACCGTCCGCCAGACCTGGGGGCTGAGCGACAGCGGATAGTCCATGGTCAGCGGATCGCGAATCGTCAGCACGGTCCCGCTGATTCCTACGATCTCGGTCTGCTGGGACGTCGAGCGCCAGTGGGGCACGGCCTGTTGGGCAGCCTGGTTCGCCGAGGCCATATCGCTCACGTTGATCCCCGGCGCCCCCGTGCCAGGTCCACTCCAGGAGTACGCCGGCTGACGCTTGAAATACTGCGCGTCGTAGAAGAAGAGGTAGCCCCCGTTGATCATGGCCCGCCCACTTGGGGACGCCGGGCCGTCGAGATGATCGATCGTGATGACATCCCCCACCTGATACGCGTTCGCGTTCGTCACCTGGATCGTCCGTGCGCCACGCGCGGCGCCCGCCGTCACGGCTTGCACGGCGAAGCTGGCGTCGGAGCTCCCGGTGCGGTGGCCGAAGAGAATGACCGTCCCGTAGTCGGGAATCGTCCCATTGGCGGCGATCCGTGTCGTGGCGGCCCCTTCGCCGCGAATCGTCACGTTGTCCACCTTCACGACGATGCCAACCTGCCCGCCGGAGTTGAATTGCGGATTGACGAAATAGGTCCCAGCCTTGAGCAGCACGATCTTGCGACTCGCCGGCGTCGCCGCGGCGCCGGCCGCGTTGATCGCCCCCTGAAACGCCGCGGAGAAGGCCGCCGCGTTGCCCTGACCCACGAGCGCCGGGTTCACCGAATAACCGCCGTACGGATTCCCGTTCGGGAGCCACACCGTCGCCGGGCGAATCGGATCGTTGTCGAAAGGGATGCCACCGGGAATGCCGGGATCCCAGAGCGTGCGGAACTCCGCCGGCAGCACAGACTGATCAACGCCCGCTTGGGCCGACAGCAGCAGCGATGAGGCACACAGCGCGACGAGACCGAGCACGACGGCGTGTCGGGTGTTCATAGCTCTCCCTGATCCCGGAAAGCACTTGACTTGACGTGGTAGGTGAGGGCGTCACGGAGAGAAATCGAGTCAGTTACCACGTCAAGTCAAGTGCCTTTCCGACTGGATGATGGGCGTGGTGCCGCCAGGGGTACGAGCCTGGCGCCCGTCCACGTCGAGTGTCATCGCCTAGGGAAGCCGTGCAGCGATTCCAGACACCCGAGGTTGTACAGGGGTAACGGTCCCGAGGCCACTTGGAGCGGCCCAGAGCGCCGTTGCCCACGAAACGTCAGAAAAGCAACAGATTCTCTGACGTTATGGCGATCAGCCGAAGTGTCGACTCGGCGTCGCTCAGGTGGAGTGGCAAGATGGATTCCAGCGCGACGTGATCACCGGCGGGTCAGATCACCCGTCCGAAGGAGATCGGTGGCGCGCGCCGATACGAAACGATCAGGTGAGGTGACGCAAATAGTCGCCGGGCGACTGGAGACGCGAGCCAGCGGGTGGCTACCGCTTTCCGTCGACTCGGCCGGCCGGATTGCTCGTCCCGTCCTCGACCCGCGCACCGCGCATGATGTTCTCCATGCCGTAGTTCCCCTCGTGGCAGGCGTACTCGTACATCAGCTCGTCGGTGGCCCGCATCGGCAACCTGCCGGTGAACGGCTTCGTGAAGGTCGTCGGATCGTCGATGGTGAACTCGTACTCCAGCGTCTTCGCGTCGACGCGCCTGAACTTCTCGATGAGCGTGAGGTTCTCGGCTGATCCCAACTCGAAGCCCGTGGCGCCGACGCGCGCGCTGAACGCCGCCACTTTCGGCGTGAAGTTGGTGCTCTCGACGACCAGCGTATTGCCCTCCCACCGGCCGCGTGCGTCACCGAGCCAGGTCACGATGTGCTTCGGCAAACGTGGGCGACCGTCCATCGGGATGATGCGCACGTCGTGGTTCATCTCGAGCAGCAGCATCACGTAGTCTTTCGTCTGCACGATCTGCACGTTGTTGTTGTAGCCGCCGGGTTGGAAGGGAGGTCCCGTGCTGAAGCCGACCAGACATCGCTCGGAGAGTCCACGGTCTTCCGGGTTGTCGCTCCCGATCCCGTCGGTGCGCATGCGGACCGGCCGGCCGCCGGCCGCTTTGTGCGCCTCGGCCTTCTTCTGGGCCTCGGGCGTGAGCGGCGGAATACGGCCGTCCTCGGGATAGACGATGAGCGAGGTCTGCTTGAGCGCGGTGCCGCGGGCGCGGTCGGTCCAGAGCTCCTGGCTATAACCGCCGGGAGTCCCCTGGGGCAACGTCGCCGCATCGAGCGCCGCGGCCCGGCCGGCGAGCTTCTGGAGGAGCGCGGCGTGCTCCGCGTCGGTGTAGGTGGCCTTGTCGGCGAGCTCCCGGGGCCGCTCGAGCGGCGTGAAGGTCCAGTAATCCCAAACGCCCTGCAGATCGGGATCACCCCAGGGCGTGCGGAACGCGCTGCCCTTGCCAGACTGTGCCGAGAGGGACGCGGCAATCGTCATCACGACGATCGCCGTCATGAGTGTGCGCCTTGTCATAGGACTCCTCGCTTCAGCCGACCCGCCGGCACGTGGTCGCCTACCGCCTGGGCGCGCCCTCCACCGCGGCGCCCCCCTCTCGGTCCTCCGCGCGCCCCGCCTGGAGGATGTTCAGGAGGCCGTAATTGCCCTCATGGCAGGCGACCTCGTACATCAGCTGGTCGCTGAGTTTCATGGGAAGTCTGCCCGTGAACGGCCTGGTGAAGGTCGTTGGATCCTGCACGGTGAACTCGTACTGGAGCGTGCCGTTATCGAGCCGCGTAAACCGCTCGATGAGCGTCGTGCGCTCGGCGTTGCCATACTCGAAGCCGCCGGCGCCGAGACGCGCGCTGAACGCGGCGACCTTTGGCGTGAAGTTCGTGCTCTCGACCACGAGCGTATTGCCTTCCCACCGCCCGCGTGAGTCGCCGAACCACGTCTTGATGTGCGACGGCAGATGCGGACGCTTGTCGAGCGGGATGATGCGGGCGTCGTGGTTCATTTCGAGGTGCAGCACGACGTAGTCCTTCGTCTGCACGATCTGCACATTGTTGTTGTACCCGCCAGGGAGAAACGGAGGGCCCACGTTGAAGCCCACCAGACAGCGCTCCGACAGTCCGCGATCCTCAGGATTGTCGTCGCCGATGCCGTCGGTCCGCGCGCGCACGGGACGGCCACCAGCCGCCTTGTGGGCGTCCATCGCCGCCTTCGCCTCGGGCGTCATCGGCGGCACCTTGCCGTCTTCGGGCTCGACGATAATCGACGTCTGCTTCAGCGCCGTGGCTCGGGCGCGATCGGTCCAGAGGTCCTGGCTATACGACCCGGTCTGGCCGTCGCGCGGCGGCGCAAGAGCACGCTCCTGCATCCGCTTGGCGACCGCGGCGGCCTCGGCGTCGGTCAGCATCGCCTTGCCTTCGAACTCCTTGGGCCGCTCGAGCGGCGTGTACGTCCAGAAATCCCACACCCCCTGAAGGTCAGGATCGCCCCAGGGCGTCTTGGGCGCGCCAACGCCCCTGGGCACGCTCTGTGCCGCCGACGTCGCGACGACGCCGAGCACGAGCAGCGAGCACGCGATGAGCTTCTTCACTTTCCCTCCTGCGGCAGCTTCTCTTCGATGCGCGCGCCACGCAGGATGTTCTCGAGTCCGTAGTTCCCTTCGTGGCACGCGTATTCGTACATCAGCTGATCGCTCAGCACCATCGGGAGCCGGCCGGTGAACGGCCTGCTGAAGGTCGACGGCTCGTTGACGGTGAACTCGTACTGGAGTGTGTTGGCGTCGAGGCGGCTGAAGCGCTCGATGAGCCGCAGGTTCTCACCCGAGCCGATTTCCGTGCCGCCCGAGCCACGGCGGATGCTGAACGCCGCCACCTTCGGTGAGAAGTTCATCGTCTCGACGACGAGGGTGCTGCCCTCCCACTTGCCGCGCGACTCACCCAGCCAGTTGCGGATGGTCGACGGCTGCCGCGGACGCCCATCGGTCGGGATGATCCGCACGTCGTGGTTCATCTCGAGGAAGAGCATCACGTACCCCGGCGACTGGACGATCTGCACGTTGTTGTTGTACCCGCCGGGCTGAAACGGCGGTCCCGTGCTGAACCCGAGCAAGCAGCGCTCGGCCAGCCCCCGCGCTTCGGGATCGTCCGAGTTGATGCCGGTCGTCCGCAACCGGACGGGCGCGCCGGGCACGGGCGGCGCCTTCAGGAGCTTCTCGGCCGCCGGCGTCAACGGCGGAATCCGCCCGTCCTCCGGCTCGACGATGATGGAAGTCTGCCGAAGCGCCCCACCGCGCGCCCGATCGGTCCACAACTCCTGCCCGTAGGCCCCCGTCTGCCCCCTGCCCGGTCCCTCGCTATCGACCGAGAGTGCCTGGCGCTGCAGCCGCTTGCCGTACTCGACCGCCTCGGCCTCGGTCATCATCGACCGGTTCCCGAACTCTTTCGGACGCTCGATCGGGGTGAAGGTCCAGTAGTCCCAGACGCCCTGAAGATCGGGATCACCCCACGGCGTCTTTGGAACCGCAACCCCTTTCGGCACCGACTGTGCCGCAGCCACCGCACCAAGCGCGATGGCAACCAGTGTTGACGTCAGTAGGCTTCTCAGCCGCACGGTGTGCCCCTTCCTTGAAAGCGGATCGCTGTTAGCTTAAGGCTATTTCGCCCCTTCCGGCAGGGCAAACACGAAGAGCGTATTGCTTCCACGCGTCGTCGTCAGCTCAGGGGTGAGCGCGAGGAATCCCGAGCCCTGTGTGTGACCACCCGCCCCGATGACGAGGTACTGCCGGCCCCTCACGCGATAGGTCATCGGGCGGGCGGTCACGGGCCCGTTCAAGATCGTCTCCCAGAGCACCTGGCCGTTCTGCGCGTTGAACGCGCGAAACCGCCGGATCATGTCGCCCGAGAAGACCAGATTCCCCCCCGTCGTCAACAGCGACCCGTAGATCGGGGCACGTTGCTCGTATTTCCAGAGGGTTTTTCCGGTCGATGCCGAAATGGCTTCGAGGCGTCCCACTGGAGACTTGGCAGGGTCTGAGCCTGGGGGCAAGACCATGCGCCCCGTGACGGCGAAACCATCGGCGAGCCGAAGCGACGGAGCTGGTTGAGCAGGCTTCTGACCAGCGTTGGCTCCGCCCCAGGTCCCGATGCCGGCCGAGCAGGCATTGTTGAGCGGGAAGTACATCGCGCCCGTGTCAGGACTGAAAGCACCAGACGGCTGGTTCTTTCCACCGTACAAGTGCGGGCACGACGGGTTGGGCGGCACTTCCTTGGGATCGGACAGGTCGCTGACAATCGGCTTCCCCGTCTTGGCATCGACGCTCTTCATCACGTTCTGAAAGGTTGTCGGCCGTGCCCACAGAAACTCACCGGTCTTGGCATCGATCGACCAGACAATGCCCGTTTTGCCGAACACGCCGGTCACGACCTTGCGCCTCTCGCCAGGTTTGAGGGTTGGGTTGATCCAGGGCACCTCGTCGGGGTTTGGCGCGACGGTCGTGTCGACGATCATCCGCTCGAAGGGATGATCGAGATCGCGATAATCACGGGGCAGGTGCTGGTAGTACCAGGCCATCTTTCCCGTGTCGGGATTCACGGCCAGCGTGGAGTTCGTGTAGAGCAGGTCCGCATTCGGCACGCCCTGCAGCGTCTCGGGTCGCAAGGCGGTGACGCCCGTGCCCCAGTAGACTAGATTGAGATCGGGCTCGTAGCTCGGGACCATCCACGCCGAGGCGTGCCGCCGCTCGTCGCCCGTCAGGTTGCCCCACGTGTCGCCACCAGGCTCTCCAGGCTTGGCGGCCGTGTTCACGCGCCACAGCTCCTCGCCGTGGCGGGCGTCATAGGCGGTGACGAAACAGCCGCCCGACAGCGGGCTCGACGGATCGCAGCGCGTGCCAAGGATGGCTTTGCCGTTGACGATGATGGGGCCGGCCGTCTGGGCGATCTTGTCTTTGTACTCGGCGCGCTTGGTCTCCCAGACGACCTTGCCGGTCTTGGCATCGAGGGCGACCAGATACGCATCGTTGGTCGCCAGGTAGATCTTGTCCTGCCAGATCGACACGTTCCGGTAGCGGAACATCGTGCCGGTGATCCGCGCGATCTCTGCCGGCAGCTTGCGGCGGTATTCCCACAGCAGATCGCCGGTGGTCGCGTCCACAGCCTGGACGATGTCTTCGGCGTTGGCGAGGTACATGACGCCGTCGTAGACGATCGGTTCGACCTCCTGTGGTCCCTCCTGCATGGCGCGGGACCACACAAGGCGCAACTGTCCGACGTTGCCGGCGTGGATGTCGCGGAGCGGACTGTATCCCCAGAGCCGAGGCCCGTTCCTGAAGCTGAGCCAATTCTCCGGGTTCGGGTTCATCAGCATGGCGTCGGTCACGGGGACGAAACTCTGAAGCTGCGTCGGGACGGTGGACCGCTCCGAAGAGGGTGCCGCCGCAGACGCAGATGGCGATTGTTGGGCGGCACCGTGCGTACCGGCCCAAAGTGCGAGCAGAAGGCACAACGAACCCTTCAAGCTCATTCCACACGCGTGCGTTGGTACGACCATTGTGGATTCCTTGTATTCGGGGCTCCGCCCCGAACCCCGACTCGTTCGCATGCGGGCCCGGAAACCCGCGCCATCACAGCCACTACAGTCGCGCACTCAAGGCTTTCGGCTCGGGAAACCGTGGCCGGCTCGGTACGTTCGGCTCTTGGATCGCCAGCCCTCAGGCGTCCTGACGATGGTGTCGTGATAGAGGCCACCCTCTGTCGCCGCGACGCCCGCCGGCGAAGCAGCACCTGCTGGCGGAAGAGGAATCTGAATGACGTACGCCCAACCAACGGCCCCTTCGGCTGAAGGCTCGATGAGCAAGTTGGCGATCCAGGTGCGTTGGGTCGGTTCGGTTTTGGTCAGCTCTGCGAGCTGCTTGCGGCCCGACACGGACAAGCCGTCGCGGGTGAGAACGCCGTTGGACACAAACGTGTTGGCAAAGGCCCGGCCCCCATCGACCCCCCTGTCCATCGCCACGTTGCTGCGCGCGTACAACGCTTCGATCTCGAAGTAGTCAACCGCAGTCAGGAACCGCCGCGAAGCGTCGACCTGCTGAGCCGACAAGTGAGGGCCTGACCACGCGACGCTCACGAGGACCGCTGCGGCGACCGATGCGCGTCCCGTTCTCATGACCATGTGCAGCGCCGACGGCGGCCGACGAACCGGTTGAGCTCCATGGTGATGTCAGGCGTGGCGCATTTCACCAGTCATCGAGCGGTGACCGGAGTGCGGTTTGGCTCTTGGGCGTCTCCCGCGACCACGCTTCGCAAGCGCTCCTGGACTGCGCCGGGGAGACCCAGGTGGACGTTCGCACCCAAACTCTTGATGAACTCGGTCGTACCTGGGTATCCCTGGAAGTAGAACGACTGCTTGCTCCCCTCTGCCAGCCGATGAGGGGTGCGCCCTCGGTAGTCGCGCGCGTTGATGTTCCCCCCACGGTCAACCAGGATCTGGATGATCTCGTTCAAGCCTCGGAACGCCGCGCCGTGAAGGGCCGTGAAGTCGGCTTCGTTGACACCGTTGACGTCGACGCCGGCGTCGAGGAGCAGGGAAACTGCTTGCTCCCCCCCCGTCGAGCGGGCGCCGCGCTGCAAGGTGTAGTCGTTGGTGCAGCGACCGAGTCCGGCAGCCACCATCAACGGAGTCGTCCCATCCTGGGTCGCCAAATGTGGGTCGGCCCCCGCCGTCATGAGCGTTCGCATAAGCTCGACGTTGGGATCCAGTCGGTCCGCAGCGGTAGCCCCTCGATTGGCTGCACGGCGACCCATCCGTTCGGCACTGCCGTTGGCGGCGTTTGCAGCCATCCAGAGCGGGGTTGCACCACGCAGACTGCCTGTCCCGCACGAGTACGGTTCGAAGGCGCCCTTCCATGGGTAGGCCAGGTAGTTCATGAACACGGCGTGGGTCGTGGTCCGCGTATTGGGATCAGCACCACGCCCGAGCAGCGCGTGCACCGCCTGCGCACGCTGGTCCGGCGTCAGGAGCTTCCCGGATCTGACGCCGGCACCATGCTTCAGATTCCAGTCGGCCAACCAAAGGTCGACGGCCCCGCTGATGGCGGTGTGAAGCGCACTGACGCCGCCCATGGCCCCGTTGGGGTTCGCCCCCTGCGCGAGCAGGAACTCCGCGAAGGCCACCTGACCGTTGAGAATCGCAAACGGCAGCGGATGAGTGCCGTCTGCGCCGCTCTCGTCGACAGCGATTCCGCGCGCCATCAGCGCCTTGGCCATGGCGACGTCACCATTACGAGCCGTGATGAGCAGCGGTGTAATGCCCTTCGCCGTGGGCGACCGGATGTCGGCTCCGGCGTCGAGCAGCAACCGCGCCGCATCGTGGTGCTGACCGGCCAGTGCCCATAGCAAGGCCGACTCGCGCGTTTCAACGGTCCGAGCATTGACGGTCGCGCCGCGTGCCAACAGGGTCTTGATCACGTCGGCGCTGCCCGTTCGGGCGGCAATCATGAGCGGGGTCAGACCGCTCTGCTGGGCGAGGTTCGGCTGAGCACCGGCCGCGAGCAGTCGATCGACGAGCACCAGGTTGGCGTTCTCGCAGGCGCGCGCCAGCGGGGTGACCCCGTGATCATCGGCCACGTTCACACGCGCGCCGGCGCCGAGCAGCATCTCGACGATCTCTAGATCATCCAAGTGCGCGGCGTAGAGCAGGGCCGTGACACCATCGGCCCGGACGGCATTTACGTCGATCCGTTCGTTCAGCAGGACTCGGACCGCTGGCGTGTCTTGTTTCGTGACCGCGTTCAACAGGCGAAGGTCAGGATCCGCGGCCCAGGCGTGGGTCGAGAAGAAGATCGACGCGAGCCAGATGAACATTCGACTGCTCAACCGCATGGCCACCCCATCGTGACGATCAACCACGCCGACTCGACGACACCAACGACCGCAATCGTATGCGCGACCCGATTGAGCGTCAAACAGTGAGCACGTGGTCGCACGCTAGTCGGCCCTACTCGTCACGAACATGTCGCCAGTGGAACGCTCGCCGTCGGGAAGCGGTTCAGTCACCGACAGCGCCCGCGCGATGGCTTCATCGCGTGAGAGCACCTGGCCTTCCAGCCACCACGTGCGGAAGGCGGTTTCGCCGACGATGGTCCGCAGCTCGGCGAGCGCAGAATCCGGGGCCTCGAACTGGGTTGGAGGCGAGGACAGCGCGGGTCTTCCACTGGCGAGCCGTGCGCCCTCGGCTGCTGCGAACAGGCGTGCGGCTGCTGCATGGTCGCCGCGTGCAAGACTGACCGTGGCCATGGCATCCATGGCCAGCGACATGTACCAAGTGTCGTCGGTTGGCCGTCCGACGAGAAGGCACTCCCGCCAGTATTGCTCGGCGTGCCGGTGCTGACCCTGACGACGACTCGCCACGGCCAGCTGGCGCAGCACCGACATCAGCGTCCACGGATCGGGGATCGCCCGGAAGATCGCGGCACTTTCCTGGAAGAGCAGGATGGCATCGACCAGACGGCCCTGAGCCATTCGCACATTGCCGAGCCCGAGCACGGCGACCCCCAAGTCCCATCCGCGATCCCCAGGACGGAGCAGGTCGAGGCCTTCCTCGATCAACCGAGTGGCTGTCGCGAGGTCGCCAAGGGACCACATGACGTTCCCGAGCAGTCGAGTGGCGCGCCCCGTCCCGCGCTGGTGGTTGAGCGCGCGCCAGAGGGAGACGCTCTCTTCGAGATGACGACGTGCACCTTCGGGATCGCCGCACATATTCGCGAGCAACCCCGCGCCGAAGAGCGCTTCCGCCCTCGCCACCGGAGGAGCGTCGAGACCGTGCGCCAACGTCGTGTCGAGATACAGCCGGCCCTCTCCCAAGCGGTACCGTCGCAGCCAGTACGGCCAGAGCGCAGCGCTCAACTGCACGCCAATCGCGTCGGCGCCAGCGTTGTGACAGGCCCACTCCAGCGCGGCGCGAACGTTGTCGTACTCACGATCAAGGCGCGCGAGGGCCACCTCTGACTCGGCACCATTGATCGACGATGTCACGTCTTGCGCGACGCGGAGAATATGTTCGGCGTGCCGCCGCGCGAGCGCTACCAACTCGTCTTTCAGAAGGTGTTCGCGTGCGTACTGTCGTACTGTGCTGAGGAGGCGGCACCGCGTGCCCTCCGTGGACGGCGCGTCGATCACCGTGACGAGCGACCGATCGACGAGCTGCTGCATGAGGTCGAGCATGTCCGCTGGCTCGAGGCCTGCGCCGCCGCCGCACACGGCTTCCACAGCGCTCAGCGTGAAGGTCCCCGTGAACACGGTCAGCGACGCGAGCAGGCGCCGCTCTTTCGCGCCGAGCAGCTGCCACCCCCAATCGAACGCCGCCCTCAGCGTCTGATGACGTTCAGGCGCACTACGTTCAGCATGCCCGAGCACCCGAAAGACATCATCAAGCCGACTGGCGATCTGGTCGGGCGCGAGCACCTTGACACGGACGGCTGCAAGCTCGACGGCGAGCGGTAACCCGTCGAGGCTCCGACAGATCTGCGCCACGGCTCGCGCGTTCTGCTCGGAGAGCACGAAGAAAGGGCTCGCGTGCTTCGCACGCTCGACGAACAGTCGGACCGCGTCATACGCCATCATCTCGTCGAGGCGTATAGACGGATCCGGAACGGCGAGCGGGAGCACTGGCATGACGACCTCGCCGGCGATGTCGAGGGGCTCGCGGCTCGTTGCGAGAACCTTCAGGTCGGGGCAGGCGCCAAGTGAGGGTACTGACAAGGGCCGCGCAGCCATCGATGACGTGCTCACAGTTGTCGAACACGAGCAACAGGGACTGTGTCTGGAGATGGCCGACCAGGTTATCGGCGACAGCGCCGCCGGCATAGTCCCGGATGCCGAGCGTTGCGGTGACCGCCTGACCGACCACGGCCGAATCGCTGACCGTCGAAAGATCGATCCACCACACAGCGTGGGGATTCTCGGACGGGACGCTGGCCACGACCTGCATCGCGAGTCGAGTCTTGCCCACACCAGCCGGACCCCAGAGAGTGACGAGACGCCCATCCTCGAGCAAGCGGGTGACATCGGTGAGCTCGCGAGTGCGGCCGACGAAACTGTTCTGCGGTGCCTGGACGTTGCTGAATCCGACCGAAGCGATGAACCGATAGCCGAGGCGTGCGGCGGTTTCGATGAAGCGTGGGGCCTCGACTGAATCGCCCAGCGCGCGCCGCAGCTGAGCCACCGATGCCTTCAGGACGGAATACTCGACGTGAGAGCCGCCCCAGATGCGGTCGAGCAGCTCCTCTTTGGTGACGAGCCGGCCGGCATGTTGCGCCAGGTGCTGCAAGAGCGTGAGCAGTTTGGGCTTCAACGGCACCCGCTCGCGCCCCTTCCAGAGCGACCGATCGGCCGAGTCGAGCCGGAACTCCGCGAAGATGAGCTGTTTCACAGGCTTCGCCTACCCCCGGACCGCCTCCAGACGCTACGTTACGTGATTCTCGGACTGGGGTGGGCGGGAAAGTGGGTTCTCTTGACGAAACCACCGACGGCAATCGTGTTTACCAAACGGTTACCAATCGACAACTTGCCAGAGAGGAGCGCGCGCACGATATAGTCACCTGCGCGAGTGTCCAGATGGCTGAACATGGCCCGACGCGTGGGATGATCGTCGCTCTCGCGGCGACGTTGCTCTGCATCGCGATGGGGGACGTCGAGACCCTGCCTGCGCGACTCGCGGCTGCCCCGGCTCGGCAGGCTTCGCCCGCCTCGGACCAGGCCCTTCTGAAGCAGTACTGCCTCAGTTGCCACAACGACCAACTGAAGACCGGCGGTCTCACGCTCCAGTCCCTCGACCTGACGCGGGTCCATGACAGTGCCGAGGTGCTCGAGAAGATTCTCAAGAAAGTCCGTATGGGTCAGATGCCGCCGGCTGGGCGGCCGCGGCCCGACGAGGCGACGCTCCGCGCGTTCGTCAACACGCTCGAGACCGCGCTCGACCTGGCCGCCGCTGCGACCCCGAACCCAGGCTACGTGGCTCCCCGTCGCCTCAACCGCGCCGAGTATGTGCACGTCATTCACGACTGGCTGGCCCTCGACATCAACGGCGAAGAGCTGCTGCCGAGCGATATGGCCGGTTTCGGCTTTGACAACAACGCCGATGCGTTGACGATCACGCCGGCGCTCATGTCGCGCTATATGTCGGCCGCCACGAAGATCAGCCGGATGGCCGTCGGCAGTCGCAGCAACCAGCCCGGCACGCAGGTGTATCGCGTGCCCCTCGGGTCGCGGCAGACCGCGCGGATGGGTGAAGACCTGCCCTTTGCGACGCGCGGCGGGCTCGCGGCCCGTCACGCATTCCCGCTGGATGGCGAGTACGTGTTCAAGCTTCGCCTGAACCGTGATCCGACGGTGCTGACCATCCTCGGCATCGAGGAGGACGAGCATCAAATCGAGCTGCGGGTGGACCACGCGCTCGTGACGCAGTTCCGCATCGGCGGCCGGGTCAAAGGTCAGGATCCTGGCACGCTGGTGGCGCCGACCGATGACGACGTCGAGGGTCGTCGGATTCACGACTACCGCATGACGGCGGACAACGATCTCGAATTCCGTGCGCACATCAAAGCAGGCACGAGACTCGTCGCGGCGGCGTTTACCGAGCGACACCCGTCGGCCCTCGAGGGCCGCGGACGACGAAGCGCCGGCGCCGGCCTCGACACGCTGCAAATCTCCGGTCCATTCGAGGGACGCGCGCCGACGGACACACCGAGTCGCCAGCAGATCTTCATCTGCAGGCCGCGCGACACCCGAACCGAAGAGGCGTGCGCGCGAAGAATCATCGACCGCTTGGTCCGGCGAGCGTATCGGCGACCCGCCGCGGAGTCGGAAGTCGAGTCGCTGATCAACGTCTACCAGGCCGGCCGGGACGGCGGCGATTTCGATGCCGGCATCGAGCTGGTGCTCGAGGCGCTGCTCTCATCGCCGAAATTCCTGATCCGAGCCGAGGCCGAGCCGACCCGGGCGTCGGTGGGCACCATCTTCCGGCTGAGCGATCTCGAACTCGCGTCACGGCTTGCCTTCTTCCTCTGGCAGAGCATTCCCGACGACGAGCTCCTCGACCTGGCCGCCCGCGGCCGATTGCGCGACCCGGCTGTGCGGGCCAGGCAAGTGAGCCGGATGCTCGCCGACCGGCGGGCGACGCGCTTCACGACCGACTTCGCCGAGCAGTGGCTGCAGGTGCGCAACTTGCAGACTCACGAGCCTGACGGACAGCTCTTCGCCGAGTTCGACCCTACGCTGCGTGACGCGATGCGGCGCGAGACGCAGCTGTTTTTTGCGAGTCAGGTGCGCGAGGATCGCCCTCTCCCCGAGCTTCTCCGTGCCAACTACACGTACCTGAACGAAGCGCTGGCGCGACACTACGGCATCAACGACGTCTACGGCAGCCATTTCCGGCGCGTCACCCTCACCGACGAGCGACGGTTCGGCTTGCTCGGCCAGGCCAGCGTCCTGACGACCTCGTCGTATCCGAACCGAACCTCGGTCGTTCTGCGCGGCAAGTGGGTGCTCGAGAATCTGCTCGGGGCGCCACCGCCGCCGCCCCCAGCCAACGTGCCGCCGCTCAAGGAGAACACACCAGGCAGCAAGCCCGCGGCCCTTCGGGAGCGAATGGAGCAGCATCGCGCGAACCCGACGTGTGCCGCCTGCCACACCCGCATGGATCCGCTCGGCTTCGCCCTCGAGAACTACGACGCCGTCGGGCGTTGGCGCACGACCGATGACGGTGCGCCGATCGACTCGACGGTCCAGCTCGCGGGCAAGACGATTGACAGCCCGAGAGCGTTTCGCGAGGCCCTCCTCGAGGAAGGGGAGGGCGCGTTCGTCCGGACGGTCATCGACAAGCTGTTGACGTATGCCCTGGGCCGAGGCGTCACGCATGCCGACGCGCCGATCGGACGCCGGATCGCACGAGAGCTGGCCCGGAGCGACTATCGCTGGTCGGCCCTCGTCCTGGCCATTGTCAACAGCGATCAATTCCAGAAGCGTCGCGCGCTTGGAGTCGCGCCGCCCGACGTCGCGCGCGCGCGCTAGAACACGGCCCGAGAAGACTGGGGGCGGGACGAAGTCGACATGTTCATTTCGAAACTGCATCTGCCTCGTCGCACGGTCTTGCGCGGGCTCGGAGCCGGGTTGGCTCTGCCACTCCTCGACGCCATGGTGCCCGCGATGACCGCCTTGGCCCAGACGGCGGCGGCGCCCATCCGACGCTTCGGTGTGTTCTATGTGCCGAACGGGATGGCCATGCCCTACTGGTATCCATCCGGCTTCGCCGAGGGTGCGATCACGGCGCTCCCGCCCGTCTTGCGCTCGCTGTCCGACTACAAGGACCGCGTGCTCATGTGCGGCGGCTTCGCAGCCGAAGCCGCTCGGCTCATCCGAACGGGCGATCACGTGAAATCGTCGGGCACGTTCCTGACGGGCGTGGCCTTCAAGGACGCCGGGGGGACCGACGTCTATAACGCGGTGTCGATGGATCAGATCGTCGCGAAAGCCATGGCGGCGGAAACCCCACTGGCCTCCCTCGAACTCGGGATGGAGCATCCGGGCTTCCTCGGGTCCTGCGACGGCGGCCAGAGCTGCGCGTACACCAACACGATTTCGTGGTTGACGCCGACGACTCCGCTTCCCATCGAGAACGACCCTCGCGCCCTGTTCGAGCGCCTGTTCGGGACGAGCGGGAGCACCGATCACGCGGCACGCACGGCTCGTCTCAAGAAAGACCGCAGCATCCTCGATTTCGTCGGGCGGGAAGCCGCCAGCCTGGAGCGCGCAATCGGTGTGCGTGATCGCCTCAAGCTTGCGGAATATCTCGACTCGGTCAGGGACATCGAGCGCCGCATCCAAATGACCGAACGGCAGAACACGCGCGAGCTGCCGGTCGTGAATCAACCAGTGGGGGTACCGACCGACTACGGCACGCATGCCAAACTGATGCTGGACTTGCTCGCCATCGCGTTTCAGACCGACCTCACGCGGGTCAGCACGTTCATGATGGGACGAGAAGTGAGCGCGCGGCCTTACCCGGAAATCGGGATCTCCGATTCCCACCATCCGCTCTCCCATCACCAGGACGAGCCGGCCAAGATCGAGCGCCTGTCGAAGATCAACGAGTACCACTGCGAGCAGTTCGCGCACCTCGTGAAGAAGCTCGCCGCGACGCCGGACGGCGACGGGACCCTGCTCGACTCCAGCCTGATGCTCTACGGGACGGGCATCAGCGACAGCAACACCCACTTCCACGACGACCTGCCCATCATGCTGCTCGGCGGGAGGGCTGGAAGGATCACGGGGGGCCGGTACATTCGCTACCCCAAGCAACCGCTGACGAACCTGCTCGTCACACTCCTAGAGACGCTCGGCCTGCCTCTCGACAAGCTGGGTGACAGCACCGGCAAGGTGCAGGGCCTCACCAATGCGTGATCGGCGAAGAACGCGAGGCGGGGACCGTCGTCGCGTCTTCCGACGTTCGGTGCTGACGCTGGCGGGTATCGCGCTGGCCCCGCTCGGCATCGCCGGGGCCGGACAGTCCGCAGTCGGGAGGCGCTATCCCGTCTTCGAGCCGTCGCATCTCGAGACCGCGATGAAGGGCACTGGCAAGAGCTTCCTGAGGGCAGGGGAATCGCTCGCGCAGGACGATCCCAAGACAGCCAAGCTCCAGTACCTGCACGCCCGCGAGCAGCTCGCTCCGACGATGACATTCTGGCGGCAACGCAAGAAAGACGATGCGGTCAAGCTGCTGCGAGGCGCTCTCGCCAAATTGGACGATCTCGATACGGCCCTTTCGACCGACCGCGCCGACCTCGCAGCCGTGAAGGCGCTGGCGGCGGCGGCCGGTGCCGCCTGTCAGGCCTGTCACTCGGTCTACCGCGAACAGGATCCGGCAACGAAGGAGTTCAGGCTGAAGCCGGGCTCCGCGGACGAGTGAGCTCGAGGCTGCACCGCGTTTCCCACAGTCTGCGAGCTCATCCGTCGAAACCGAGAACACACCGATTCCACCAGGGAGGACGTGAATGCTCCGACGGCTACTGCCGGTGTTCATCGCGGGAACCTGTCTGACTCCAACCCTGTCCTCCGCCCAGGTGGGATCGACAGGGGCCATCGCCGGCACGGCGAGAGACGCCACCGGCGCCGTCATGCCGGGCGTGACCGTCGAAGCGGCGAGCCCAGCGCTCATCGAGAAAGTCAGGACGGCAACGACCGACGATCAGGGCAACTACAGGATTACGGAGTTGCGCCCGGGCACGTACTCGGTCACGTTCACGCTGGCCGGCTTCAGTTCGTACACGCGCGAGAGGATCGAGCTGAACGCAGGCGTGACGGCCGCGGTCAACGCCGAGTTGAAGGTGGGCTCGATCGAGGAAAGCGTCACGGTGACCGGCGCCAGTCCGGTCGTCGACGTCCAGAACATTCGGAAGCAGACGGTGCTGACTCGGGAGATACTCGACGTCGTGCCGACGGGCAAGACCTTCCAAGGGTTCGCGACGCTCACGCTGGGCGCGAGGGGCTCAGGTGCTGACGGCGCGGCGTCGGTTATCGACGTCGGCGGCAACAAAGGCGAAGGCAACTCCGCGTTCGGCGTGCACGGCATGCGCGGCGAGGACGCCATCATCACCCAGGACGGCATGTTCTCGAACGCCATCGTCGGCGCCGGCAGTGCGCAGAACCGGCAAACGCAAATCAACCAGGCATTCGTGCAGGAGATGACTCTGCTGACCAACGGCATCGGCGCCGAGGCGATGACCGGCGGCGTGCAGGTCAACATCGTGCCCCGTGAGGGCGGGAATGTGTTCAAGCTGTACGTGAACGGCAGCGGGACCGGCTCAGGGTTGCAGAACTCGAACCTCGACGAGGAGCTGCGGCAGCGCGGGGTCAGTACTGCACCGAAGGTCAAGAGGATCTGGGACATGGGAGGTGGTCTCGGCGGCCCGATCAGGCGCGACAAGCTCTGGTTCTACACCGCCCATCGATATTGGGGCAACGAGGAGATCGTGCCCGGGAACTTCTACAACCTCACGCCCCGGACCTTCACGTATACGCCGGATTTGAGCCGACCAGCCTTCATTCGCCGCACGAATCGGGACAGCTCCGTTCGCCTGACCTGGCAGGCGACCTCCAAGAACAAGCTGGCCCTGAACTACAGCAATCAGTACATCTGCAACTGCCATAACACCGTCAACAGCAACATCCCACACGAGCCGGCGACGACACTGAACGGCCCGAACGTCGACGCGCAGCTGACCCAGGTGACCTGGAGTCGGCCGGCCACGAGCCGGTTGTTGTTCGAGGCGGGCTGGACTTTCTCGTCCAATCCGCTCTCGACCACGCGGCAACCCGGCTCGGAGTTCACCGACATCCCTCTCATCGAACTCTCGACGGGCCTCCGCTATAACGCCGTGCAGGAGAGCCTGACGGGCGGCCGCGGGTTCACGGATCCAAAGCCCAATGGGATTGGCGACGCGTTCACGAATCAGGCCAATGGCCGATTCGTCGTGTCGTACGTGACAGGCAGTCATTCGCTCAAGACGGGCGTCACGCTGATGAAGGGCGCACAGGCGACGCACGGCGTGGCCAACGAGGTGCCGGGGCTCGGTCCGGTCGTCTTCCAGCTGAGGAACGGATCGCCAGTCGCCCTCCAGCAGTGGATCTCCCCGTCGGCCGTGAAAAGCAACATGTGGCCCGAGGTCGCTCTGTACGCACAGGATCAGTGGACCCTCCGCAGACTCACGCTGAACCTCGGCCTTCGATACGATCACCACGAGTCGTATGCCGACGCGATCAGCATTCCCGCCGGGACCTTTGTGAGCGCCTTCGACTTCCCGCAGCGCAACAACCTGCCGAACTGGAACGATGTGTCGCCTCGCCTGGGGGCCTCCTACGACCTGTTCGGCACGGGCAAGACGGCGCTCAAGGTCGCCTTCGGACGGTACCTGCAAGTCGAGACCGTGGGCATCGCCGACGCACTGGCCCCCTCCCGCACCCTCGTCAGCAACGTCACGCGCACGTGGACGGACGCGAACCGGAACTTCTTCCCGGAGTGTGATCTGAAGAACCCTCAAACCAATGGCGAGTGCGGCACGATCAACAACCTCCGATTCGGCACCCCCGTGCCCGTCACGGCCTACGACCCCGAGTTCCTGACCGGCTGGGGCGTCCGGCCCGACAGTTGGCAGACCACCGTCGGAGTCCAGCACGAGCTTCGACCTGGTATCGCCCTCAATGCGGGGTACTACCGGTCGTGGTTCGGCAACTTCACGACCACCGATAATCGCGCGGTGGTGCCAGCCGATTTCGATCCGTATTGCGTGACGGTTCCCACCGATTCGCGGCTCGGATCCGTGAGCGGCACGCAGGTGTGCGGGCTCTACGACGTAAAGCCGACGCTCTTCGGGCGAGTCGACAACCTCATCACCGCAGTCTCGAACTTCGGATCTCGAACCGAGGTCTATAACGGGTTCGACGTGTCGATCAACGCCCGGTTCCGTCAGAGCGGCTTGATCCAGGGCGGCGTCGCAACGGGACGGACCGTGTCGGACAACTGCTCGATCGTCGATTCGCCGCAGGCGGCGACGATCGTCGAACCGCCACAGGCGGCGGCCCGTGGGTACTGCCGGCAGGTGCTCCCGTTCAAGGGCCAAACCCAGGCGAAGCTGGCCGTGATCTATCCGCTGCCGTTCGACAGTCAGTTCAGCGGGACGTACCAGAACCTCGCCGGCACCCCCATCGCGGCGGAACTCGTCTACACCAACGCCCAGGTGGCGCCGTCGCTCGGCAGGAACTTGGCGGCGGGTGCTGCCGGCACGGTCACGGTGCCCCTCTTGCAAGCCAACCAGTTCTTCGAGAAACGGCTGAGTCAGCTCGACATCCGATTCAGCAAGATCATCAGGCTCGGCAAGAGCAGGATCCAGGGCATGTTCGACATCTACAACGCGCTTAACGCGAACAGCGTCCTTGCCGTCAACAATACCTACGGGCCCACGTGGCTTCGGCCCACCGCGATCATGGGTGGCCGGTTGTTCAAGTTCACCGGACAGCTGGACTGGTAGGCTGCGGCGCCGGCGGCGCTTCGACCCTGAGGTCGCGGCGCTGCCGACTCGCTTGCGGCGGCGCGCCCCGTAAGACGCGACACGGGGCGTCACCAGTCGTCTCCGAGCTGGTCCACCGATCGCGGGCCGGGGCGCGGGGATCATGCTAGGATTTCGGCACGTTTTCCTTCTGGGGAGCCCATGGACAAGCTTCTTTCGACCGTGATCTGGGTGGTCATCGCGGCGCTCGGCGCCGCAGCCTTCGGCGTGCTGGCGCTGTCGCGCGGCGAGACCATCAGCGCGACCTGGCTCGTCGTGGCCGGCGTCTGCACCTATCTGGTTGCGTACCGCTTCTACTCGCGGTACCTCGCCTACACGGTCTTCGGGCTGGACGATCGTCGCGCCACGCCAGCCGAGCGCTTGAACAATGGCCGCGACTTCCACCCGACGAACCGGTGGGTGGCGGCCGGACACCACTTCTCGGCGATCTCGGGCGCCGGACCGCTCGTGGGCCCCACGCTGGCGGCCCAGTTCGGCTACCTCCCCGGCACGATTTGGCTCATCGCCGGCGTTGTCCTCGGCGGCGCCGTCCAGGACATGATCATCCTCTGCGCCTCGATGCGCCGTGACGGCAAGTCGCTCGGCCAAATGGCGAAAGAAGAAGTGAATCCTGTCGCGGGCGTCGCGGCGATGATCGCGGTCTTCGCGATCATGATCATCCTGCTCGCCGTCCTCGCGCTGGTCGTCGTCAACGCGCTGCGCGACAGTCCGTGGGGGCTCTTCACGATCGTCGCGACCATCCCCATCGCCCTGCTGATGGGCGTGTGGATGAACAACATTCGCCCTGGCAAGGTCGCCGAATCGACGGTCATTGGCATCGTGCTGCTGCTGGCCGCCCTGCTCGGCGGGCAGTGGGTGGCTGAGCATCCCACGTGGGCGCGCGTGTTCACCTGGTCGGGCACCGAGCTCTCGTGGGCGGTGATCATCTACGGGTTCATCGCGTCAGTCCTGCCCGTCTGGCTGCTGCTCGCGCCACGCGACTACCTCTCGGCCTTCCTCAAGATCGGGACGATTCTCACGCTGGGCGTGGCCATCATCGTCCTGATGCCGCCGCTTCAGTTGCCAGCCGTCACCAGGTTCATCGACGGGACCGGGCCGGTGTTTGCGGGCAAGCTCTTCCCCTTCGCGTTCATCACGATCGCGTGCGGGGCCGTGTCGGGGTTCCATGCGCTCATCTCGAGCGGCACGACACCCAAGATCGTCCGCTGCGAGAGCGACGCGCGCCTCATCGGCTACGGCGGCATGCTGACCGAGTCGCTCGTCGGCCTCATGGCCCTCATCGCCGCGGCCACGCTCGACCCGGGCGTCTACTTTGCGATGAACGTGAGCCCCGCCATCCTCGGGACGACGGCCGAAGCGGCGGCCCAGAAGATCGGCGAATGGGGATTCATGCTCCGTCCCGAACAGATGTCCGAGCTGGCCGAACAGATGGGTGAAGCGTCACTGCTCTCGCGAACCGGAGGCGCGCCGAGCCTGGCGGTCGGGATGGCCGGCATCCTCGGCAACGTCTTCAGCGGCGCCGGCCTGGCCCTCTGGTACCACTTCGCCATCCTCTTCGAGGCGGTGTTCATTCTGACGACGATCGACGCCGGGACGCGCGTCGGCCGCTTCATGCTGCAGGAGCTGCTCGGCTTCATCTACAAGCCGCTCGGCCGCACCTCCTGGTATCCGAGCATCATCATCTCGTCGGCGCTGGTCGTGATCTTCTGGGGCTACTTCCTCTATCAAGGCGTCATCGATCCCCTGGGCGGCATCAACACCTTGTGGCCGCTCTTCGGCATCGCGAATCAGCTCCTTGCCGCGGTCGCCCTGTGCGTCGCGACGACCATCATCGTGAAGATGGGCAAGCTGAAGCATGCCTGGGTGACGATCGTGCCGCTGGTGTGGCTCGGCGCCGCGACGCTCACGGCGGGCTACCAGAAGGTCTGGTCGCCGGATCCGACGCTCGGCTTCCTCTCGCACGCCGCCCAAATCGCGGCCTCGAACAACCCCAACAAGACGCGCATCATCTTCAACGATCAGATCGACGCGGCGCTGACGATCTTCTTCATGGCGGTTGTGCTGGTGGTCATTGTCGCGTCGGCGCGCGAGTGGTGGATGGTGGCGGCCAACAAGAAGGCGCCCGGGGTGAACGAGGCACCCTTTGTGGAGTCGCGCCTTGACACCGCGTCCGCGCTCGGTCACTGAGCCCGCGCCGGTTCGACAGACCGGCGCACGTGGCTCGCGACTCACGGTCGCGGCGATTGCTGTCGGAGAGTCTCGAAGTGCCCGTGCACGATGTCGACGGCAGAATGCCCACAAACGACGTTGCACACGAGCCTCGGACCTGACCGAGGGCCAGGAACGGACGAACACCAAGGCCCACAACCTCAGGACGCGCACGAAACGAAAAACCCTAGGGTTCGATGTCGGCAGCTCCGCGCTGGCCTTCGCTCCTCGGGTGCCCCTGAGCCAGTGGATCTGCCCCGGATCGATCGCCGCGCGCACCAGACGCCGCGACGCCACCGTGCTCGGCCGTGCCACCGCGTTCGGCGAGCGCCGCCACATCGCGCATCAACGTTCCCAGCAATCAAGACGATGACGACGACAGCGACCACGGCGGCGGCGTGCATCCAGAACCTCCGCAGCAGGGCCCACCTGCTCCCCATCGAACGCGAGGCCAAAGATCGAGTGACCCCAGCGTCGGCCCGATCGCCCTCGGCTTCTGCGCAAGTTGAATCTGCGGGCCATCGTACGGTCACGACCCACGCCAGCCTCCAGTTTCACCCAGTTCGATGCGATGGAATGAAACGACCAGAGCACGACCACCACACGGGCCGCCGTCAGCTGCTGTTCGATGTACTCCTCGAACGGCACACCGGGCGGGATGAGTCGATCCCAGAAGACGGACCAACCTCTGGCTTCGAATGCGTGGGCGAGGGCTTCCGCGCACGCGGCGTCCTCTCTCGCATAGCTCAAGAAGAGATCTCGACGAGCCGTGCCAACTCCGGGAGCATGGCCTGCCTCGTTCAGCCCGCGCCTCCAACATTTCCGTGTCACTCGGGACGTTCCCGAGCTCGCGTACCTGTCCGAGAGCGGGAAGAACCGTTCTCGAAAGAGCATGGCGGCGAGCTTCGTCACGCGTTGCTGGCAGCTAGTGATCCGAGGTGGCTGTTCGTTGCTCGGAATAGTGCTCGAACGTGGCTCGGTCTTCCTGGTCGAGCTCGATCCGACTCTCGGTCATGCGCAGCGACCCGTTCGGCCGTGCATGGCTGCCAGTCGTCCCGCCCGCCGGAATGGAGTTGGTCGCGTCGTGCGGGCTGCCGTTATCGATGAGGGTCGGCGGCGGTCGCGGCGGACGACGGACCGCCCGGAGCAGACAGCTCGAGCATGCCCATGAGCCCGCCGTCCGCGTGGTCGAGGATGTGGCAGTGATACATCCAGCTGCCCGGTCGCTCGTCGAACTTCACGAGAAGGCGAACCGACTTCTCGAGCGGTACGTCCACGGTGTCCTTCCAAACCAGCGGCCGCACGGGCACGCCTTTCTCATCGAGCACCTGGAAGAAGAAGCCGTGCAGGTGGAACGGGTGCGACCACTTCGTGGTGTTCTTGATCGTCCAGACGTGCGTCTCGCCGATCGTGGCGCGCAACGGCTTTCCGTGAGCAAAGGGCACGCCGTTGATCCCGAACTCGTATTCGACCGGCGACTTCTGTCCCAACGTCAGCTCGATGGTCGTCGGAATGGCTCCCGCGGCCGACAGCGGCTCGATCGCGAGGCGGACGGGCGCAAGCGGCGGCGTTGCGAGCGGGGGGTGGTCTGACAGTCGGATCGGCAGAAGATCCGGTTCCTCGCGGAACTCTACGCTCCCATACCCGCGGTTGTGCAGCCGTGACTGCAGCATCAGCTCGCTGCCCGGCTTCCCCTGCACCGCGACGATGACATCGGCGCGCTCACCTGGCGCCAGCAGGACGAGGTCCTTCTGGACAGCAGCTTCCTGCAGCCCACCGTCTCCGCCGATCACGGTGAACCGCTGCCCCTCAAGATACAGGTTGAAATAGCGGCTCTTGGCGGCGTTGACGATGCGCCACCGCTGCGGGGCGCCGGCCCGCATCTGTAGCGACGGGCGCACGCGACCGTTGACGAGCACGTAGTCACCCTCGCGGCCGAACACCATGCCGATGTTGGTGCCGCTGTCGGGAGACTCGAGCCGTCCGTCGGTCTCGAGCGCCATGTCGCTCAGCACCATGATCTGCTCGTCGGCGACGCCCACCCCATCGTCGGGATCGTCGACGAGCAGGGCGCCGTAGAGCCCGAAGCCCACCTGCGCGGCCGACATGACGTGCGGGTGATACCAGTAGAGGCCCGCGTCGCGGACGACGAAGTCGTACGTGAACGACTCGCCAGGCTTCACCTCTGGCTGAGAGACACCTGGCACCCCGTCCATGCCGATCGGGACCCGGACGCCGTGCCAGTGGACCGTGGTCGGCTGCGGCAGCCTGTTGGTGAAGCGCGCGATCAATCGATCGCCCACACGCAGGCGAATGAGCGGGCCAGGCAGCCCACCGTTGTAAGTCCACGCATCGACGCGACGACCGGGCGCGATCTCGACCGAAGCCACGCGCGCGTCGAGCTCGATCTCGAGGATCCGCGGATCGGGGTTGAGGTCCTTGACCTCGGGCAGCGTGAGCGTGGCGGCGTAGGTGATCGGCTTCGAGGGCTCGGCAGCCTGGACAGCCTCAGCGCACAAACCGCAGACACCGAACGCGAGTGCGAGCAGCACCGCGCGGCATTGCCCCGCGACACGCCGGACGAACCGTCCACGCACGAGCCTCATCATGAAAGTTGTATCATGAATACTTCTTTACGATGGCCCCGTCAACGACGGATTTCCGCCGATGCACCTGACGCGGTTCACCGACTACTCGCTCAGGCTCGTGCTGTATCTGGCGGCCCATCCCGACCGGCTGGTGCCGTTGTCTGAGGCGAGCCGCGCCTACGGCGTGTCGCAGCACCACATGGTCAAGGTGGTGCAGAAGCTCGTCGAGCGTCAAATCGTGACCGCGGTGCGGGGCCGGCGTGGCGGGTTGAGGCTGAAGCTGCCGCCCGAGCGCATCAACGTGGGCGCGCTCGTGCGCGCGACCGAGCCGCACTTCACGCTGGTCGAATGCTTCGACCTCGAGACGAATACGTGTCCCATCGAACGGGCGTGCGGACTGAAAGACGCCCTTCGACAGGCCACGCGGGCGTTCCTGGACGTGCTCGACCACTTCACGGTCGCCGACTTCCTGGAGCGCGCGCCGGCCCTCATTCGCATCTGGAAGCGATCCCCTGCCCCCTGACCGGTCTCAAGGCGGAGCATCGATGGTCCCGGTGGCACGCACCATCGCGTTCCTGGGTGATGGGTCGCGATGCGGGAGCAGCAGGAGCCCGATGAGAAAAAGCCCCACTGCCAGCAGTGCGATGTAGGCCGTAGTCGGGTGCGGCACGCTCTAGGTCAGCGCGCCCAGCGTCACGCTGTCGAGCAGCGCCTGGAGCGCGCCGGTCGGCTGCCGCCGCCCAGGTAGGGCGAAGTATGGCGTCAGACGCCGCGTAACGCCCTACCGCGTGCCATCCGGCAGCGTGAAGGCGAAGAGTGTCGCACCTGGCGGAGCCGCAACCAGCTCGGGGAAGAACTCGCCGAGCCGCCCGGCGAGCGTCGACCCCCATCCCGACGGCGTGACCACGTATTGCCTGCCGTTCAACCCGTAGGCGATCGGTCCGCCTCGATGCCCGGATCCGGTGTTGAAGGCCCAAAGCTTCTGACCGGTTCGCGCGTGATAGGCGGTGAAGTACCCCTCCGGGTCGCCGACGAAGAGCAGCTCGCCACCCGTGGACAACAGCGCCGAGAGCACCGGGTGTTTGGTTTCGACACGCCAGACGCGCTTTCCGGTCAGCGGCTCGAACGCATCGAGGTGCGAGGTCACCTTCCCTGATGGGGGCGGGACGAGCTTCATCGTGCCGCCAAGCCACGACTTGCCGGGCACGCCCTGCTGCACGCGAGCCGTGAACTCACCGCACCACTCAACCGCGACGTTGTAGAGGAGCCCGGTCTTGGGGCTGTAGGTCGCCTGGTTCCAACTGCGACTGCCGAAGAAATTGGGGCAGATGAGGGTCGGCGTTTCGAGCTGGGGCTCTTTCCGGTTCTGAGGAATGCCCTTCGCGTCGAGGCCGCTCGTCCAGGTGATCAGGTCGGCGTACTTGAAGGACGTGATGTAGGTGCCGTTTGTGCGATCCAGGACGTAGACAAACCCGTTCTTGTTGGGCTGAATCAGGAGCTGTCGCGGCTTGCCGTTGATGGGCAGATCCACGAGCATGATTTCGTAAACGGCGTCGTAGTCCCACACGTCGTGCGGGATGGTCTGGTAGTACCAGGCCAGCTCGCCGGTCTTCGCCTTGAGCGCGACGATGCTGTTCGTGTAGAGGTTGTCGCCCTTGCGATGGCCCCCGTAGAAGTCGGACGAGGTATTGCTCGTGCCCCAGTAGATGAGATCGAGTGCCGGATCGTAGGATCCGGTCAGCCACGGCGCGCCGCCACCGTACTTCCAGCTGTCTCCCTCCCAGGTCTCGTTCCCTTTTTCACCGGGCCCGGGGATGACGTTGAACCACCAGCGCTGCTTCCCCGTCACGGCGTCGAACGCGACAAGGTGACCGCGATGGGCCGTGTCACCGCCGCGCGAGCCGACGACCACGATGTCGTTGACCACGAGCGGCGCGGCGCGCATGGAGCACCCGAAGGTCTCCTTGTCTTCGACGTTGGTGCGCCAGACTTCCTTTCCGGTCGTCTGATTGACCGCGACGACGAAGTTGTCGTCAGTGCCGAAATAGACGTTGCCGTGCCCGAGCGCCACACCTCGAACCGTGTCCACGACGCGGGTGGCTTTCTCGTCGGCCTTCTGACGCACCTGGCGCTCGTAGGTGTACCGCCAGATCTGGCGGCCGGTGGCCGCATCGATCGCGACGAGCCGGTGATCCGACCCGATGAGGTAGAGCACCCCGTCGGCGACGACCGGCGTGCTCTGCAGGCCGTGGTCGATGATGCCCAGCTGATAGGCCCAGTCCACCTTGAGCCGACCGACGTTGCTGGGTGTGATCTGATCCAGTGGGCTGTAGCGCAGCGAGCGGTACGTGCCGCCGTAGACCATCCAGTTGTCGCGATCCGAGTCGGCCGTGTTCAGGCGGTCGACGGTGATCTCCTTTGGCGCGCCGCTCAGCACGACGGCGCCGAGGACGAGCGTCAGGAGACCGCCCACAAGGCGCGATCGCGCGACAACGGAACGATCAGATGGATGTGGCGTCATGTGGTACTCCAGAGAAAGCCCATTCGAAGGTCTGACCGAGCGACCTGGCCCGTGGCGGTCAGCCCTACGATGATTCCCGCCGTTGCGCAGGGCTTTAGCCCCTGCGACGTCGGTGTATACCATCGAACGGAAGACCTGTCCATGTGCCAGTCAGAACGGCTCGAACTGCGGATCGACCGGCACCCGTAAACCATTGACGAGGCGGTTCGTCTCGTTGGCAAGCCCCACCACCGCCAAGAGCTCCAGGAGCATCGCGTCCGACATCCCTTTCTTACGCGCAGCGGCTGTATGCGACGCTGTGCAGTAGTCGCACCCGTTGGTCGTGCTGACCGCCACGTAGATCATCTCTTTCACCAGCGGGTCGAGTGCTCCAGGCGCCATGACGGCCTTCACCTGTTGCCAGGTGCGGGCAAGAAGCGCCGGGTCGTTCGCCAGCGCCTTCCAGAAGTTGCTCACCCAGTTCGTCTGACGCGCCGCCATGATGTCGTCGTAGACGGCGCGGACCGCGGGCGAGGCGTCCGGATAGTCGATGAGGGGCAGAGCGGGCATGACGTCTCCGAGAAACCGTCACCTCGCACCGACAGCCCCGAGTGAGCTGACGAGGATACGGCAGTGTTTTCGGGAATCGTACTACGGCTTCAGCCGTCCGTTGCTTCGCTGGCTCGCAGACGGTCGCCCCCGCTTCTGGCGCGCTTCTTGAGTCGTACAGAGGACAAATGAGAGTCCTACGCCACATTCGGCGGTCGCAGCCAGGCTCGGCGCACGAAAAATTCATGAACTCTCCAGAGGAGACTCGCGGACACGGCGGGTAGGCTGAAGTCATGAGGATGCTGCAGCAGGCTCGTGGGCTCCTCGTCGGTGTGTGGCTCTGGAGCTCGGTCGCGTCGGCCCAAACGGGCGGCACACTCACGGGCACGCTCCGCGACGAGACCGGGGGCGTGCTGCCAGGCGTCACCGTCGATCTCCACGCCGCTGGCTCGGAGCTCTCCGGGGTCACCGGCGGCGCCGGCGGGTACCGCTTCGATAACGTGCCCGCAGGCCCGGCGACGCTGACCTTCAAGTTGATCAACTTCACGATCGTCCGACGTGATGTGACCGTCGTGGCGGGCCAGACGCACACCATCGACGGGGTGCTGACGCTCTCGTTGACCGCAGACGTGGTCGTGACCGGGACGCGCACCTTCCGCAACGTCGCCGATCTCGAAAACCCGGCCGAAAACCTGGTCGGCATCGCGACCGCCGCGAGCCAAGGGGCGATCACCGCCAAGCAGCTCGAAGGACGGCCGATCATGCGTCCAGCCGAAGTGCTCGAGGCGGTGCCGGGACTGGTCGTGAGCCAGCACAGCGGCGAGGGCAAGGCCAATCAGTACTACCTGCGCGGCTTCAATCTGGATCACGGATCCGACTTCGCGACGACCTTGGCCGGCATCCCAGTCAACATGCCTTCGCAAGCGCATTTCCATGGTTACGCCGACACGAACCTGCTCATCCCCGAGCTGGTGAGTGGTGTGCAATACAAGAAAGGCCCGTATTTCGCCGAAGACGGCGACTTCTCGGCCGCCGGCTCGGCCAACGTCAACTACGTCAATTACCTCGATCGCCCGATCGCGAGCATCAGCGGCGGGGGGCAGGGCTGGGGGCGACTCTTCGCGGCCGCCTCGCCACGGGTCGCTCAGGGACACCTGCTGCTCGGCCTCGAGCTCGGTCACAACAACGGTCCCTGGGAGCGGCCCGACGACCTCCGAAAGATCAACGGGATCGCGCGGTACAGCCGGGGGGACGCGCGAAACGGTTTCTCGCTGACGGGCATGAGCTACACGGCCGATTGGAATGCGACCGATCAAGTGGCCGTCCGCGCGATCGAGAGCGGCGTCATCGACCGCTTCGGCAGCCTGAACCCGACCGACGGGGGCAAGAGCTTCCGCCACAGCGTGGCGGTCGACGCCCAACGCTCCTCGGCCAACACATCCACGCGCCTGACGGCGTACGCGCTCCGGTACGGCTTGAACCTGACCTCGGACTTCACCTACTTCCTCGAAGACCCGGTCGACGGCGATCAGATCGAGCAGGAAGACCGGCGCTGGGTCACGGGTGGGCGCGTCACGCATCGTCGTCTCGGTGAGTGGTGGGGTCGGCATGTCGAGACGGCGTTCGGCGCGCTGGCCCGCCACGACGCGGTCGGCACCATCGGGCTCTTCAAGACCGTCGCGGCGAAGCGCGTCGGCACGATTCGAGATGACAGCCTCCAACAGACGTCAGCGGGCCTCTTCGCTCAAACCGAAATCGAGTGGTCTCGCGTGCTCCGCACGACGGTGGGCCTGCGGGGCGACGCCTATCACTTCGACGTCACGTCGAACAATCCGCTCAACTCGGGCAAGACCAACGACGGATTGGTCAGTCCCAAGTTCACCGCCGTCCTGGGCCCCTGGCAGAGCACCGAGTTCTACATCAATGCCGGATATGGCTTCCACAGCAACGACGCGCGCGGCGCCACGATCCGCGTCGATCCGAGGACGGGTGATCCGGTCGATCGCGTCACACCGCTCGCGCGCGCCAAGGGTGCCGAGCTCGGCCTGCGCACTGTGAAGGTCAAGGGCCTCCAGTCGACCGTGGCGCTGTGGTACCTGGGCTTCGACTCCGAGCTGCTCTTCATCGGCGACGCCGGCATTACCGAGGCAAGCCGTCCGAGCAGACGACTCGGCCTGGAGTGGACCAACTACGCGCGCCTCAACCCCTGGATGACCGCCGAAGCCGACATCTCGTTTTCACGTGCGCGCTTCACCAACGACGATCCAGCCGGCAACCTGATCCCCGGAGCGCTCGATCGCGTCGTCTCGGGCGCGTTCACCGTGGAGCCCGCGAAGAAGCTCTTCGGCAGCATCCGGCTACGCCACTTCGGCCCGCGTCCGCTCGTCGAAAACGGCAGCGTCAACTCGAAGTCGACAACAATTTGGAACGGTGAGATCGGGATCCCGTTGACCCGACGCGCACGGCTCACCTTCGAGGGCTTCAACCTGCTGAACTCGAAGGTCGCTGACATCGACTATTACTACACGTCGCGCCTGCCCGGGGAACCACTCGAAGGCGTGGACGACGTCCACACGCATCCCTCGCTTCCGCGTGTCGGACGGGTGAGCCTGCAGTTGGCGTTCTAGATCAGCTGTAGCCGCTAGCGTTTAGCTTCCCGCACTGAACGAGCAGCGATCAGCATTCAGCAAAGAATCAGAGCTGAACGCTGACCGCTGATGGCTGAGCGCTCCAACCTACTTCGGCGGCTCGACGACCTCGATCCGGACGGTCTCGGGCCCTGTGACGAACGAGATCTTCACAGACGAAGGGCTTGGCGGCGTGAGCGGCCGCGGCTCGGTATCGAACGGCACGCCCTTGGCCTTGATCTCCTTCGCCGCAACCTCGAGATCAGGAAACGCGAAGCCCAGGTGATCGAGGGCGCGCTTCTGCGTCGCGACCACCGGCTCCTTGGCTTGCATGGCCAGGAGCCACACGCTGCCATAGAGCACGCCGTCGATCATGTCCTTCATCTTGGCCGGCTTCCCTCCGAAGATGTTCGTGTACCACGCCAGCGTTTTCGCGGGCTCGGGGCTCGCCAAGTGGATGTGATGAAAGCCTAGATACTCAGGGTGCTCGACAATCTCGATTCGCGTGCCCCAGGGATCGGAGAGGAAACCCAGTTTGAAGAGCTTCGGGACGTCGCGGATGGGGCCTTCGAGCTTGATGCCGGCCGCCTCGAGCTGCTTCACCTTCGCGTCGAGGTTTGCGAATGAGAAGCCAATGTGATTCACACCGCTCCCGGCGCTCGGCCCGCTCGCCGGACCGGCCTGGAACAGGAACCACGTGGGCCCGCACTTGGCGCGCTCGGGTCGACCCGGAACGGCCTGACAGTCCATGTGTTTGATGTACCACTGCGCCCCTTCTTCGGGTGCGGTCGCCGTCAAATGCACATGATGGTAGGCGGCGTCCCCCGCCTGGGCGGCGCGCGGCGCGATCAGAGCAAGGCTCAAAGCGAGTGTGCCGACGAGTGTTCGATAGGTCACAGGAATGTCCCTCTCTCGAGAGGCAGCCCGACCGCCAGTCGGCCGGACAGCCCACCTGCTGGTGATGGCTGACTATAGCCCAAGGTCGACCGGCGGCGGTCCTCCTCAATCGGGGCTCCGCCCCGAACCCCGTCTCGGGCGGTCGCGGGACCCCGTCGCGCCGCGCCCTCGCAGGCCCCTCGTGCGCGGCTTGCGTGTTCCCTGCCCTCCCGGCCTTACCTGTTCTCGCGGTCCTATTTCGTCCGCCTGAGCATCTGGACTCCTGGCGGGCCGAGTGCGACGAACACGAGCCCGCCGGCGACCGCCACGTCGCGCGCCGGACCAGAGGTCTTGACGACGCCGGCGACGGTGGGCTTGGCCGGATCCGAGACGTCGAGCACTTGCACCCCATCTCCACCGGCCGCCAAGTACCCGAAGCGTCCGTCGACGGCAAGCGCCGAAGCACGGGCGGACACCGTCGTCTCGCCGAGCAGCTTGGCGGCAGCCGGCGACGACACGTCGAGCGTTCTGAGCGATCCCCCCCCTACGACGTAGGCCGTACGCCCGCCCTGGGACCCTGCGGCGACGGCCACGATCGAAGCGGTGAGGTTCGACCCAACCGTCGTGGCCGTCTCTGGACCACCGCTGCGCGCGACATTCACCACAAGAAAATCGTTCGAGCTGTCGACCACGTAGGCGGTGTCGTCGGCGAGCGCCACGTCACGCGTGTAGCCATCCGTGTAAAGCGACCCGCGCGCTACCGGCTTTGCCCTGTCGGACACGTCGAGCACAACCGCCCCTGCCATGCGGTCCGAGACCACCAGGCGCGACCCGGAGACGGCGATCTTGATCGTCTCGCCCCGCGTCTGGTGCGAGCCGACGAGGACCGGCGTGTCGGGGCTCGACACGTCCACGATCCCCACCCCGCCGAGCCCGAGCGCCAGGTACACGGTCGTGCCCACCATGGTCATGCCGGTCGCGTTGGTCGGCAGCTTCAACGTGCCTCGCGGCTTCGGAGCCGCAGGATCGCTCACGTCGACGACGCGCAAGGTCGATTCGGCCACCACAGCGACGGTCGTCCCACTGGCGCGCACGAGCTCGGCCGGCCCCGCGATCACGCCAACCGTGTCCCAGCCTGGCGACTGGGCGGCGACAGACGCGCCGCTGCCACTCGTCAGGAGTACCCCGAGCACGAGCGTCGGCGCTCTTCGGCTCAGCCCTCTGCGCATCCCGGACCTCCGTGCTACTTGTTGTTACTGAGGCGGTACACTTTCGTCGCCGTCCGGATGATCAGGCTATCGCCGACGATCGCGGGACACGCCATGGCCATCTCGCCGAGCGAGTTCTTGTGCAGGACCTTGAACTCCTTGCCGGCCTGCATCACATAGGTATCGCCGTCCTCGCTCAACGCGAAGATCTTGCCGTTATACGCCCACGGCGAAGCCGTGAACCCGCTGGCTTCGGCCGTAATCCGCTGCCGCGGGTAGATCTCGGCGCCGGTCCGCGCGTCGTGGGCCAAGAGAAACCCGCGATCCATCAGCGTGTAGTAGATGTCCTTGTAGACGAGTGGCGACGTGTCGTACGTGCCGAGCCGTGCATTGCTCCAGACGATGAAGGCGTTCGACTGCTCACCCGGCTTGAGCGAGATGTCGCCCGACGCCCCCGGACGAATGGCGTACACCGGCCGCACGGGGTCGCCGAGGAACCCCGACGAGATGAACAGGAGCCCATCCTTGGCGACCGGCGTCGGGACGTGGAGCGACGTCATGCCGGTCAGTTGCCACTTCATCTTGCCGTCGAGATCGTACGAGCGGACGGCCCTGCTCCCGGTCGTGATGATCTCGGTCCCCTTCTCGTGCTGCCAGACGAAGGGCGTCGACCAATTGCTGGTCTCGTCGCGCAGCACGCGCCAGAGTTGGTTCCCAGTCTTGGCATCGTAAGCGGCCATCCACGATTGATCGTCATTGTCGTTCACGATGTACACGCGCCCGCCGTGCACAGTGGGTGATGCGCCGTTGCCCCACGCCCGCATCTTCATCGGATCCATGGGCTTGTTCCACAGCGGCTTCCCGGTCATGTCGAAGGCGAAGAGCCCGAGGTCCGCGAAGTAGACGTAGAGGCGCTCGCCGTCGGTCACGGGCGTCTCCGAGGCGTAGGTGTTCTTCCCGTGCTTTACCGAGACAGGCAGGCCCTGCCTGACCTCGCGCTCCCACCGCACCTTGCCGGTGTTGAAATCGATGGCGTACACCATCCATCGGTGGATCGACTTGTCGATCGATTCCCCGGTGCCGACCCCGCCGTAGAAGCCGCGCTCGGGACTCTCGACCTTGCCCGGTTTGATGACCGCGGTGACGAAGACCAGGTCGTTCCAGACAATGGGCGAGCTCCAGCCCATGCCGGGAATCTCCGTGCTCCAGCGGACGTTCTGAGTCGTGCTCCAGGTATCGGGGAGCGCTGGATTGTCTTCGGCGACGCCGGAGGTGCGACCACGGAACTGCGGCCACTGGTTCTCGGCGGCGATGGTGGAGGCGACCGCGAGCCACACCGTGGCGCCGATGGCGAGTGCACGTCGCATGATGATGACCTCTCGCAGACTATAGACCAAGACGGCGGGAGCCCGGTGGATGCGCGCTTGCCCTCGAGCGCCGCGACGCGCCCGAGATCGCCTCGCACGCTCGGCCGCAAACGATGGCCTCGCGACCGGGCTCGTTAGGCCACCGGCGTAAATGCCAGGAATCGCCGCGGGTTGTCGTGGAGGATCTTCCGAATGGTGCCCTCCTTCACGCCCGCCCCCCGCATCTTGTTGGCGAACACGACGTGCACGGCCGAGAAGCCCGCGCCCCAGTTGGCCTGCAGCTGTGTGTTGTGCGCCATGTCGGCCGAGAGCAGCACCTGGTCCTCGAGCCCGGCCTCGAGCGTTGCAAGCACCATGCGCAGCTTCATGCGGTCGGTCACCAGCGTCTTGGACGACACGTTCAGCTCGTGACCGACGGTATCGAAGCCGATCCAGGCCCCGCGCTTGCCGATGGCGATCGGGGCGAGCGCCTTGGGATCGTCTCGCAGATCCGACAGGTGACCGATACACAGGTTCTGCGGCCTGACGTTCGCCTGGAGGAAGATGTCGAGCTGCTCGATCGCGCACTGGCCACAGCCCTCGTGGGGCGTGTGGGTGAAAATCGGCAGGCCCGTGCGCAGATGGGCCTTGGCAACCGCACGGAGCATCTTCTTCTCGTCCGGATGCGTCTCCGGCGATGTTCCGATCTCGCCGAACGCACCCCAGCGCTGCGTCTTCGCGTCCTCGACGTACTCGTCGGCGATCTGATCCTCGCTCTTGTCCATGACGCCCGCGGGATACGGCGCCAGGTAGTACCCGCCGGCCACGATGACGTGGACACCCGATCGCGCGGAGATCAGCTCGAGGTTGGCGATCGACTGCTGGGGCCGCCGCCCGATGGACGCGTCGACGATCCCCACGAGCCCATCACGCTTCGACGCCTTCAGCTCGTCGACGATGAGATCGATCGTCTCCTGATCGTCTTCGCGGCGTCTCGGGGCGCCCGGCGTCGGTTGGCGTGGCGGACTGCTGTAGAACCCCCCAACCAGATGCTCGTGCATGAGCGTCGTCCCGCCCCGCAGCGCATCTGGTGACACATCTTTCGACACGGTTCGAATGATGGCGCTCTTCGGGATCTTCGAGCCCTGGGCGATCCCGATCGCCTGCCCAAGCGTCGTCATGCCGGCACCCAGGCCGAGCAACCCGAGCGCTTCGCGTCGTCTCATCGTGGAGGGTCTGATGTGTGTCATTGAAGTGATGCTCGTCGAAGTTCCACGGCGATCGCGCGAACTATAGCGCATGCTCTGCGGGTTGCAGGCGAAAGTCGCGAAATCGGAGCAATCAGACCGCTATGCCGTCGGTCGCGAGCCCTTCGTGTTCGTTCGGAGACCGCATGGCGGCGGCGCGCACGGCGCGCCCGCGAAGGAGCGGAGCGGGTCTCGGGGCCCCGCGAGCGACTGAGCCGGGGTTCGGGGCGGAGCCCCGACTCACTACGTGCCGCAGAGAAAGAATCGAGGGGTCCATGTCCCGCGAAACCGGCCAACGAGATGACGACCGTCGGGCATCACCAGATCGAACGAGCCGTCGATGTGTTTGTCAGACCCACGGCGCGGAAAGGCGACCGTGCCGCTGGCGCTCGGAAAGGCGGTGCCACCGTGCATGATCGCACCGGTGCGCCCGTCGCTGTCCGGAAAGCGGTACGTGGCGCCGTGCCGGGAGTCCGCCTCGTGCCAGATGGCGATCTGCAGCCAAGCCCGCTCAGGATCGACCCCTCTCGCACCGGGTCGTCCCACGGCCACCGAAAAGGCGGGACCGTCCCACGGGGCGCAGTCCTGCCAGGCGACCGCCGGCGACAGGGGTGGCTCGGCCGCCTGTCCGCGCGTGATCGTTGCCGCAATCAGGAGGCCGAGGGCGACGCCCGGCCCAAGACCGAAGGACCCACGACAGACCAGGACTCGAAACCTACGGCTAACGGCCTGACTGAAACGGAAACGCTCAGAAATCAAACTGCGCGCCCAACTTGAACAGACGACCGCCCATGACCTGCGTCGCACGCAACCAGGCCGGACCGAAGGCGTTGACCGCGCCGGTCACCGTGTTCGCGTTCATGATGTTGTAGATGTCGAGCATGCCTTGAATGCGCTTGTTGCCGACCTTGAAGGTCTTGTTGATGCGAAAATCGATCTGATTGATCCGCTCCTCGTACAGCGTGCCTGGCTTGACCAGGTCGACGAGCACTGTCGCCCCAGGGCCAGCCGCCAGGTCACGCCCGAGCGACGCCCTGACGGCGGCGCTCGGCACGGCCAACTGCGCAAGCAGTTGTACGCCAGGCAGGTTCTGATAGGTGGCGGCCAACTGGATGTCGTACGGGAGCGGGTAGACAGCGGCCAGCTTCACGCTCGAGTTGGCGCCCCACGGTGGATTGACCTCGCAGAAGTCGCCCGGCTGGGCCGCCACACCCGGCGCCGCCACGCGAGCGGCATTCGGGACGTCGACGGTGATGCAGTTGGTATTGACGGTCTTGCCGAGGCTGAACCCGCCCTGCAGGAGGCCTCGCTGATGGAACCGGGAGCGGAACGTGAGGTCCACGCCGTTGAACACCTCAGTCCGGGTACCGTCGTACTGGTCGGTCAGATTCACGAGCGTGTTGAACTGGGCGAATCTCGTCGGGTTGACGTCGTGGTAGCCGCAGATCTGGTTGCCTCCGCCGCCCGGCAGCCGCCCATCGACCGGCGCGGTCACGCAGAACGGATCGAAGTTGCCCGGCACGACGGCCAGGTTGTCAGCGACGGAGAAGTTGCCGAACGACGTGCGGAAGTACCCCACCTCGACGGACGTCCCGGGGAACAGCTCGTGTTGCACGCCCACCGACGTCTGCCAGTTATAGGGCCTGGCACCGAAGCCCTCGGTCACGTCCGTCGACAGCCGGCTCGTGATGACCGAGGTGCCGAACGCACGATTGCCAATCAAGCCGCATTCGCCATTCGCGCTGTAGTTCAAGAGGTCGCAGTCGGGGACATAGTTGCCGTTGAGATCGGTCCACGTGCGATCGCCCCGACTTGCAATCGTGTTCGACGGGTTCACCGCCCGAGCGATGCCAGTGCCCTCGGCGATGACGTACCGTCCCAACGAGAACTTGATCGCAGTCTTGCCGGTCCCAAAGATGTCGTACACCGCCCCGAGGCGCGGCGAAACGTCGTGCCAGTCGGGCAGCTTCTTGATTTCCTGAATGTTCAGCGCCGCCGAATACGGGCTCGCCGGCCGGGTCTGGGCCGGCACCGACGCTGCAAGATGGTCGTAGCGCACGCCGAGATTGAGGGTGAGCCTATCGACGGTCCACTGATCCTGGGCATACAAGCCGAGATTCTGGTCGAGGCTCATCCGCTGATAGCTCGGCGACGCCCACTGCGACAGCGACACCGGCACACCGCGCAGGAACTGATAGCTGATGTTGTTGGGGACGAAAATCGAGCGGTACTCCTCGAAGCCCCACTGTGTCGTCCCGCCAACTTTGAACGCATGCGTGCCCGTCACGTACGACATCGAGAACCGCGCGTTGGTCTGTGGATAGAAGTGCCCCTCGCCGTACTGGGCGACGTTCAAGCTGGCGGAAGTGTACGAGTTGTACTGCAGGCCTCGCGACAGCTCGGTGATCCCGATATCGGTCGGGAGCTGACCCTCCCACGGACGTGGCGCCGTCATGTTGTGCAGGTGCGACACGCCGGCCTCGAAGAGCAACCGATTGCTCGCGGGATTCGACCAGGTCGCCTGAGTCAGCGTGATCGGGAAATAGGTGTAGTTGACGACGGCTTCAGGCGTCACGGTGAAGTACTGCACGTAGTAGTTGCAAGCGCAGTTCTTCTGGTTGCTGTAGGAACCCGTGACCTTGTGCTTCGCTGCGGCCTGCCAGGTCAGCCTCAGCTGGTGATCGCGCTGATAGAAATCGGTGAACGCCGGACGACTCGTATCAGGCGTGTAGAACATCGTATGGGGCGTGGCGTTGTAGAAGTTGCCCGGGGCGTACTGCTGGCTCCCCCACGCGCGGTGGGCGGTGTAGAACCACAGCGTGTCCTGCTTGATCGGCCCGCCGACCCCAAGCCCGTAGTCCCAGATCCGCTTGACCTGCGCCGGGAACAACACCCCTCGAGCCCGGAGCTCGTCGTCAATGTTCTCGGACTGGAAATTGTCGTTGGCGAAACTGGTATTCGCCCAGACCGAGAACCGATTGCCACCGTCCTTCGGGACCACGTTCACGCCGACGCCCCCCGTCTGCGTCTCGGCCGTCTGCCCGGAGGTCTGCAGTACGACCTCCTGCGCCGCGGCCTGGTTGATGAAATACTGCTTGGTCGCGCCACCGCCACTCCCGTACAGCGTGTTGAACGACATCCCGTCCCAGGTGGTGTGTCCATCACTTTCGCGTCCACCGTGGATCGAGAGGTAGCCGTGCGCGTCGCCAAACGTGCCACCGACGTCCTGCCCGCCGCCTGAAATCCTGCTGTTGACCCCGACCGTCAACGCCGCCATGCCGTAGTAGGTCTTGAACGTCGGCAACGCGTCGAGCGTTTCGCGTGAGAGCACGCTCTGGGTGCGCGTGTTCTGCGTGTCGACCACAGGCGTGGCGCCGGACACGGTAATCGTTTCCTCGATCGCGCCCACTCGCATCTCGGCGCCCACGTTGGCCGTGAAGCCCGACGCCAGCTCGATGCCTTCGCGCTTCACCGTGTTGAACCCGGGCAGGCTGAACGTCACGGTGTAGGTGCCCGGACGTAATTCGACGATTTGATACCGTCCCTGTCCATCGGTGACGACCGACCTGGTCTTCTCGATGAGCGCGGGGCTCGCGGCTTCGACGGTCACACCGGGCAGGACTGCTCCCGTCGCATCCTTGACTTCACCCGCAATGGCACCCGTCGACGTCCCTTGCGCCCATGCCGCGGCTGACCCGAGCAGCACACTCCAGCAGATCGCCACAACGCGCCTCAGCCAGATCCGCATCACTAGCCTCCTTCGTAGCCCATCTCGAGCGCCGACACACCGCGACGGGGAGCCCGCTCTGGACTCGCACCAACACCCACAGGCACGAGACCGGAGCGGGCTGTGTCCGACCAGCGATCCGCGAGTTGGAGCGCGCAGACTTTATGGCACTTTTGTCGTCAACGTCAACAGACAGGTGCCTGCATCCGGTCCGCTGGAACCGTACGACTCGACTGAGCCACCACGTGGGGGAACGGCCGCCCTCGCGCGGCGTCGATGGCTCGGAAAAGAAGACCGCGCGGCCTGACGCTACGAGGCGTGGCCGCGTTCACGGGGCGTGAGCCGGTGCTATACTCCGCACCGACTTCCCCCGCATGCCCGACCGTCATGCCGCGTGCGAACGCGTCGGCATGCCTGCTCACCTGACCGACGCGAGCGGGCGCCCCCGGTCTCTCCTTGTTCCGGCTGCACTCGCTCGGCTCACTCTCGTCGACCGCCTGCCTTCGATCCTCATGGCGCTCGGCCTTGCGGGCATCGGGATCCTCGTGCTGGTCTGGCTGCGCATGATCCGGTCTCCCGTCCCTCAGGAGATGCGCGAAGGCGCCGTCGTCTGGACGACGCTCGCGTTTTTGATGGGTGAAAACCCGTACGCGCTCGACGCCGTGCCTGGCGCCGGGAACGTCTACGGTCCCCTTTACCCGCTGCTGGTCGCGCTCGTCGCGCCGATCCTCGGGCCAACGCTCGTGACACATCGTCTCGTGAACGCCGTCGGGATCGCCGTCGCGTGCGGTCTGCTCTTTCGCATCCTCCGGCGCGACGGCGCGTCGACGTGCACCGCGCTCGCGGGTGCAGGCATCAATCTCGCCGGGCTGCTCTACTGGGTGGGACCGACCACCCGACCAGACGGCGTCGGCATGGCGCTCGCGCTGGGGGCTTACAGCGTGATGGCCCCCGCCCCGGCCGATCCGCGACGCTTCAGCATCGGCCTGCTACTTGCCATGGCAGGCTTCGCGACGAAGATCTACTACGTGCTACCGCCGGTGGCGGCGCTCGTGTGCCTGCTTTGGATCGGGGACCTGCGGCGTCTGTTCATCCGGACTCTGGCGTTCGCCCTCTCGCTCCTGGCCACAGCCGCCGCGCTGTCGCTGCTCTTCCCCACTTGGGCGCCCATCGTCATCGGCGCGAACCTCCAGGCGTCCACCTACGATACGGACCACCTCGCGCGGCAGACGCGCGACTGGGCGATCTTCAGCCTCCCGCTGCTCGTCGCAGTCGTTGCCGCTCGTGCACCCTCGATCCGCCGCCACATCCGGCGCCTGACCGAACGCTGCGGATGGCACCACCACGCGTCGGCCACGGTTGCTCCAGCGCGCGCCGCCAGCGACGCGCGCTCGCCACTCCCGCTGTGGTCCGCGGCGCTCGCGCTCGGCGCCGCCGCCATCATCGTCTCGCTCGGCGGACATCGCGGGGCGCACATGACGTACTTCTTCCATCTGATCTCGCCCGCGCTCACCGTGCTCGCGCTGCGTGGACTCGACGGCCAGCGACTGCCACGGCTCGCCTTCGCTGCGAGCATGCCGGTCGCCGTCATCGTCAACGCTCACTGGTTCACGCTCGATTTGGCGCGGTTCGACCGGGCCGAGGCGACGTTCACGAGGATGGCGCACGCCATCGACCAGGCCCGACGCCCGACCGCCACCGGCGAGTTCGCGCCGCTGCTCCTCGCGGCGGGCGTGAGTCCCATCGAGACGGGACATACCGAGTACCTCCGCTATCGGCGCGCCCGGCCGATGGAGCGTCGGCTCCTCAGCAGCGCTGCCCCGTTCCGGGCGGAGGAGGATCGGCGGCGGCACCTCTTTTTTCGAGCCGTCCACACTGGGTCGTTCGACCTGGTCATTGCCAACCGCCGGCGGCTCGACCTGCTGACGCCGGACGTGCTGTGGGTTCAATACGGCGTGGCCGAGCAGATCGAGATCGACATGCCGTGGGCCCAGCAGCAGTGGCCTGTGGACGTCTGGGTGCCGAAAGGACGGCTGACAGCCGTCTCACCGTTCTCGGCGACGCTCTGGAAACCGCGGTCCCGTGACTGAGATGGGACATTCTCGTCGGCTCGATCGACCCCAAGTCCGCCTCCAACAAACGCTTGCGGGTACGAGGGGCCGGGTGCTAGAGTCAGCCGATTGAGCCACCGAGGAGGCTTCTGCATGTTCAAGAATCTCTCGCGTTTCCGCGTTCCAATCGCCGCGGTGACGGCGGCCATGATCGGCCTCGCCGGTGCCATCGCACAAGCCCAGACCACCGGGATGCCGGCCAAGAACTGGACGCCCGCCAAGCTCTCTGACGGTCAGCCCAACATGCAGGGTGTGTACATCACCGGCTGGGGTGTGCCGCAGGAGCGTTGGACCGACCAGGAGCGCAAAGACTTCTGGGCCAAGATGGAAGTGCTGCGGGGCCCCAACCCTGGTGCCTACGGCAACGAGTGGGCTGAGCGCGAGCTCCACAAAGACTCGTGGCAACCCCCCAAGGACGCGGTGATGGTTGTCGATCCGCCAGACGGCAGGGCGCCGCTCCAGCCGTGGGCCCTTGCCAAGCGCAACTACATCCGCGAGCACTGGTTCGAGAAGCCTGAATTCGTCGACTCTCGCGTTCGCTGCTTGCCGGCTGGCCCGCGGCACACCTTCCAGAGCGGCTACAACGGCTGGCAGGTCATCCAGACGCCGGGCTACGTGATGATCCTCCAGGAGCACAACCACAACTGGCGAATCATCCCGATCGTGAAGCCGGGCGCGCCGAAGCCGGCACACATCGGGCCCAAGATCGAGCTGTGGCAGGGTGATTCCGTTGGTCACTGGGAAGGCAACACGCTCGTCGTCGAGGTGACCAACTTCACCGACAAAACCTGGGTGCTCGGCGAGATCGGCGGCGAAGGCTTATCGGTCGGCACCTTCCACAGCCCGAAGCTCAAGATGACCGAACGCTGGACCTGGAAAGACCAGAACAACGTCGACTACGAAGCCATCATCGACGACCCGAACGTCTACACGCGGCCCTGGAAGATCGCGCTCGGCGTGTGGAAGCGCGCGCCGAAGGGCTACGAGAACTACGAGTATGCCTGCCACGAAGGGAATAAGTGGGAGGAGCTCATCCCGACCAGCCAAAAGAGCACGAAGTAACGCGGGCGTCGCGCCTGATGCGCGCGTAGCCGAACCCGCGCTCTCGCACAGAAACCCTGGGTCCGACTCCTCGGTCGGACCCAGGGTTTCTCTTTTTCGCCGTCAGAACTTGTCGAAGTCCGGCGGCGGTGTGCTGACGCCGACCTGTTCGAGCAACTTCTCGGCGGCCCAGTAAAGCGCATACGAGACGTGGACGATGATCGTCGACGGCAGGAGGAAGACGACCCCGTAACCGAAGCAGACAGCCGCGAACCAGCTTCGCCCCCACAAGACAGAGAATGGGAGCGGGGCGAGCACACCGGCCAGGACCCACGCCCACGATGACGTCACCCAGCCGCTGAACACGAGCCAGGTGCCGGCGGCGGCCGCGAGCGACCACATCACCATACCCGCGCGGACGCGGGAGCCTGCGTGGCGGAACCGTGTCACGAACGTGACGCTCGCCCACATGAGAAAGCGCCTGATGCGCGGCACGCCGCGGTCGTGCAGCGCTTCGAGGAACAGATCGTCCGCCTCCTCGCGGTCAGGCACCCCTCGCCCGAGGCCCGGGGTGACGGTCGCCCGCTGCGCGCGTCCGGAGTCGATCAGGCAGTCGTGCAGCATCGCCGGCAGCGTCTGCCGCCCGTACGGATTCACGAACCAGCGGAACCCGGCCGGCACCGAGGTCAAGTCCGTCTCGGTCAACACCTCGGGTGTCACCTCGAAGACCGCCCCGGTCGACGCGCTGACGTACCGAAAGCCCTCGAGCAGCCGGAAGAGCTTCACGTCGATCTGCTCCAGACGAATTCTCGGTCGCCCCCCTTCGAGACCACTGAACGGCATGTCGCCTCCTGCCCGCTCCGGCCGGTGTCTCAGCTCGTGCTCGGGTTGAGGCCAATCACATTAGCCGATATAACCTCCAGGACCGACGCGCTGTCCAAGCATGCAGCGCCCCTGACTGGAGGATTCATGACCCGCTTTCACGCCCTCGTATGCACTGCCGTGCTGTTTGGATCGCTGCTGCCTGCCCCGTCTGTCCTCGCCGGCGTGCCGCCGGAGGGTGACAAGCGAGACCGGCGCGAAGACGTCAGAGACCGTCGAGAGGACCGGAGAGACGAGCGCGAAGATCGACGCGATCGACGGGAGGACGTGCGCGATAAGCGCGAAGACCAGCGGGACGCCCAGCACGATGGCGGTCCGCGCGACCGGATTGAAGATCGGCGCGACAAGCGGGAAGACGTGCGCGACCGCCGTGAAGATCGACGCGATCGGAAGGAGGATCGGCGGGACCGGCGTGAAGACCGCGAGGAGGGCCGCGATCGCAGGCGCTGAGACGTGCTGCAGCGCGCGTTCGGCTCTCCGGTCTTAAGCTGGCGTGTCCGGTCGGACGAGAGGTTCGATGAGGAGCTCTACGCCTCATCAGAAATGCACCGTGGCGGCCGCCGATCGGTTCTGCGGCCGCGCTCTCTGTTACCGCAACGTCAACGAGCGGCCGAGCGGCCGGTGACCGTGACCGTCACATCCTGGGCGGTCTCGTAGCCACCATCGTGCCCGAGCACACGGACGACATAGGTTCCCGGCTCTGAGAAGGTGGCCTTGACCGTGAACTTGTTGTCTTTCGGCAGTGGCGGAGGCGCCCAGCCGGGCGACCAGGGCGAGTTGCCGCCTTCGGACATCACGTCGGGGTACACCTTGAACTGCTCAGGGTCGAACGACACGGCGTTGCCAGGTCCCCTGAAGACGTACCACGCCACGCGCAGGCCGACTGAGCTCCTGAAGCCGACCGAGCCGCGCGGCGCTGGCCGCGGCGCCGGAATCCCATCGTCGGTCACGGTCGCCGAGAGCAGGAGCGGCTCACCTACAGTGGCGGTGCGCTGCTTCGCGCCGTCGATTGTCACAGAAGGCGCCTCGTTTCGCTCGGCCCGACCCACCTGCGAGATCCCGCTGTAGTTAAGGTATTGGACGCGCTTGTCGTGAGCGTAGTCCGGTTTGAGTGTGCCGTAAGCGCGCTCGGTCTTGCCGTTGGCGGTCACGGTCCAGACGATCTCCTTGTTTCCGAAGTCGGCCGGTACCTTGATCCGCACGATATTGCGATTGCGGCGGGGCAGAAAATTTGTCGGTTGGCCGCGATCGGGGCCACCGGGCTCGATGCTGTTGTTGGGGCCGATGGGGACGTACACGTGCTCTTCGTAATTGCGGTTCATGTACCCGAAGATCATCTCGTACGAGCCATCGGGCTGCTGTTCCCAGCCCTGGTAATCTGGCGCGATGCTCTGACCGCTCAGATACTGAATCTGCCCGCTGAGTGCCACGCTCCCGGCTATCGCGATCGCCGAAACGAGCGAGAGTGCGATCTTGAGTCCATGGGTCGGCATCCAATTGAATCTCGTCACGGCAGGCCCTCCTCCGATCGCCCGTCGATCGATCAGTCTTGCGATGACCGCGCCCCGCTCACGCCGGGCGCGGTCCCGTGTCAGTGTCAGTTCGTGCTGCGCTGGCGCTTGGACTGCCGCGCGGCGACCTCTGCCTTGTACTCGTCTTCGGTCAGCTCGATGTACTTGCCAAGGTTGAACATCATGTCTTCGATCGAGCGGTTGCCAAACCCCTTGAAGTTCCTCGGCTCGGGGTTCCGGGGATTCTTGGACGAGTTGTCGTACCAGCCGATCACATGGAGGATCGTGTTCGCCGGCAGGAGCGGTGCCGCGTCGTCCTCGTATTGATAGACCTTGACCCAGTTGTGATCGTAGCCCACGCAGTTGAGGGTCTGCCGCGTCCCGCTCGGCAGAATCGCCTCCATGCACATGCGCTTGCCGCTGGCGTGCATGTGCGGCTCGAAATTGATCACCTTGGTGGGCTTGCTCAGCACCGAGTACGCATCGAGCCGCACGTTGTCGTCGCCGGCCGGGATGTCGATGTCATGATTCGCCAAGCCCGCCGCGGCCATCAGCATGTGCTTGGGTTGATAGCCCTTCGGGTGGAGCTTGAAGCCGAGGTCAACCCGCACTTCGGTGTCCTTGCCGTTGGCGTGCGTATGAAAGCGCCACGTCAGCACTGAGTTGGCCGGAAGCTTGACGCCCAACCCATCGGGATAAATGGTTGGGTTCTGCCCGAGCTCGTGCACCAAGTTGAACGCACCGCGCACGGAGCCGCTCTCCGGGAACTCGCTGTTCGGATCGAATTCGGTGCGCGCACCGATGGTCGCGTGGTGAATGGCCGAGACGTTGAGAGCCGCGCGCGGCACGTTGAGCCCGGCCTTCGGTGCGCTCTCCTTCAGTCGAACCTCGCGCACCTCGACCGCCTTGATATACCGATCCTCGGTCAACCCGATCGGGGTGACGCCGATGTCGCCCTGGAAGTCGGCTTCAACGGCCTTGATCATCCGCACGGGAGACGAGATCACCAGGTCTGGCGTGCCAAAGCTCCAGTCGGCGCCGGCCACGAACTCGCGAGCCGGAGGCAAGTCGGCAGGATTCCCGCGCGGCGCGCCGCTGTCGACCCACTTGGCGATCTTCACGATCTCGCCATCGGTGAGCGACGGGTCGTCTTTGAACCGCTGAATGCCCACGTTCTTCTCGATGAACCAGGGTGGCATCTCGCGCGCGCCGGTCCGGCGCTTGATGGCGCTCGCCCAAGGCCGAACCTCCTCATAGGTCCGGAGCGACATGGGCGCCATGGCCCCCGGCCGGTGGCAATTCAGGCACGACCGCTGAAGGATTGGCGCGATGTCCTTGGTAAAGGTCACGCCCGCACTCCCCTGCCCTGCGGTGGTGGTCAGCGGCACGCCGATGAGACCGACTGCCACGCCCGCAAGCACGCCTCCGAGCCGCCGCCGAGTGGTTCCAGTTACCACGTCGCACCCCCTCCTGGTCCGACCCTCGATGCCCTCACCATGAGTCATCAATTGTTCGTGCTGCTGCGGTGCCGCTTCGCCTGCCGCGCGGCGACTGCGTCCTTGAACTCGTCGTCGGTCAGCGCGATGTATTTGCCGATGCCGATCATCATGTCTTCGATCGAACGGTTGCCGAAGCCCTTCCAATTCCTGGGCTCGGCGTTGCGCGGATTCTTCGACGAGTTGTCGTACCATCCGATCGAGTGCAGGATCGTGTTCGCCGGCAGCAGTGGCGCCGCGTCGTCGTCGTATTGATAGACCTTGACCCAGTTGTGGTCGTAGCCAACGCAGTTGAGCGTCTGGCGGGTGCCGCTCGGCAGAATCGCCTCGACGCACATCCGCTTGCCGCTCGCGTGCATGTGCGGCTCGAAGCTCACCATGCGCGAGGGCTTTGTCAGGACCATGTAGGCGTCGATGCGCACGTTGTCGTCGCCCGCCGGAATGTCGAGGTCGTGGTTCGACAGGCTGCCGGCCGCCGTCAGCACGTGCTTCGGCGTATAGCCCTTCGGGTGCAGCTTGAACCCAAGATCGATGCGCACCTCGGTGTCCTTGCCGTTCGCGTGCGTGTGGAGCCGCCAGGTCAGCAGCGAATTGGCCGGTAGCAGGATGCCGAGATCATCGGGGTAGATGGTCGTGTTCTGCCCGAGCTCGTGCACGAGCGCGAACGCCCCCTTAACTGACTCACTGATGGGGAACTCGCTGTCGCGATCGAATTCGGTGCGGGCACCGATGGTGGCGTGATGGATCGCCGAGATATTGAGCGCCGCCCGCGGCGTGCTGGTCAAGGTCGTGGGCGTGCTTTCTTTCAGCCGCACCTCACGCACTTCGACCGCCTTCACGTATCGATTCTCGGTCAGGCCGGTCGGGGTCACGCCGATGTCGCCCTGAAAATCGGCCTCGACGGCCTTGATCTTCCACACCGGCGACGACACCACGAGGTCCGGCGTGCCAAAGCTCCAATCGGCGCCGGCCGGGAACTGACGCGCCGGCGGCGCGTCGGCCGGATTCCCGCGCGGTGCCCCACTATCGACCCACTTGACGATCTTCACGATCTCGGCGTCGGTGAGCGACGGATCGTCCTTGAACTTCTGAATGCCGACGTTCTTCTCGATGAACCAGGGCGGCATCTCGCGCGCCGCCGTGCGCCGCTTGATGGCGCTCGCCCACGGGCGGACGTCTTCATAGCTGATAAGGGGCATCGGCGCCATCGCGCCCGGGCGATGGCAGCTCTGGCAGGAACGCTGCAGGATGGGCACGATGTCTTTGGTGAAGGTGACGTTCGCGCTGCCCTGCGCGGTTGCCGTCGCCGGCCATGCCGCGAAGAGACCGAGCGCGACAACGCCGCTCCACGCCCAGGGGAACCGCTGAAACCGATTCGCGCTCACCACCACGTCCCCACCCCTTTCTTGACCGCCTCGGTCCTCGCCCCGTCGACCAAGGACAAAGACCCAAGCCCCCCCGGACCAAGGCCCCGGGACGGTCCAAGAACCAATACCGAAAGCCCAGAGACTAATTCGTGCCGCGTCGCTGCTGTTTCGCGCGCCTCTCCGCCGTCTGAGCCTTGAACTCCTCATCGGTCAACGTGATGTACTTGCCGGTGCTGACAGACATCATGTCGTCGATCGTCCGGTTGCCGAAGCCCTTCCAATTTCTCGGCTCGATGTTGCGCGGATTCTTGGCGGAATTGTCATACCAGCCAATGGCGTGCAGGATGGTGTTGGCCGGCAGCAGCGGCGCCGTGTCGTCGTCGTAGTTGTACACCTTGACCCAGTTGTGGTTGTAGCCCGCGCAGTTGAGCGTCTGGCGCGTGCCGCTCGGCAGAATCGCCTCGAGACACATCCGCTTGCCGCTCGCATGCATGTGCGGCTCGAAGCTCACAAGACGCGTATTGTTCGTGAGCACCATGTAGGCATCGATGCGGACGTTGTCGTCGCCAGCGGGAATGTCGAGGTCGGGGTTCGAGAGACCACCGGCCGTCGCCAGCGCGTACTTCGGCTTGTAGCCTTTCGGGTGGAGCTTGAACCCGAGCTCGATTCTCACCTGTGTCTCCTTACCGTTGGCATGCGTGTGCATGCGCCACGTCATGTTGGAGTTGGCAGGCAGCAAGACGGCGAGATCGTCGGGATAGATCGTCGGATTCTGCCCGAGCTCGTGCACGAGGTTGAAGGCGCCGCCCACGGGCTCACTGGTCGGGAACTCGCTCGTCGGATCGAAATCGGTGCGCGCGCCCATCGTCGCGTGGTGGACCGCCGAGACCGTGAGGGCCGACTTGGGTGTGTCGTTGCCCGGCACCACCTTCTCGCTCAGGCGGATTTCCCTCACCTCGACGGCTTTGACGTACCGATCTTCAGTGAGGCCTACCGGCGTGACGCCGATATCGCCCTGGAAATCGGCCTCGACGGCCTTAATCGTGCGCACCGGCGATGAGAGCACCAGATCCGGCGTCCCGAAGCTCCAATCCTTGCCCGACGCGAATTCGCGAGCTGTCGGCGCGTCGGCCGGATTCCCGCGCGGCGCGCCACTATCGACCCACTTGACGATCTTCACAATCTCGGCGTCGGTGAGCGACGGATCGTCCTTGAACTTCTGAATGCCGACGTTCTTCTCGATGAACCAGGGCGGCATCTCGCGCGCCGCCGTGCGCCGCTTGATGGCGCTCGCCCAGGGCCGGACATCTTCATACGTGAGCAGCGACATCGGCGCAATCGTGCCCGGGCGGTGACAGCTCTGACACGACCGCTGAAGGATGGGCACGATGTCTTTCGTAAACGTCACGGTGGCGCCGCTCTGCCCCGCGATGGCCGCCGGCGAGGCCGCTATGAAACCGCCAATCACACCAGCCGATACGCCCAGCCACTGCCGACGCTTCGCTGTGCTTGCCACGCAACACCCCCCCCTGGATCAGGCGAACAACATCATCATCACATCAGACCGACTCTTAGACATCGATCCGTACAACTCGTGATTCAACACGATGTGCCAAGGACAGTCAAGAAAAAGTCCCTGGGGCTCAGCGCAGCAAGTCAAACTGGTGCACGTACTTGACGATGAAGGCCCGGTTGACGGGGCCAAGCCCTTCCAGGCTTTCCGTGTCGTTGTAGACCACGAACAGACCCGTGCCCGCCGTCTGCAACCAGTGGAAACGCAGGTTGGTCGACCACCGCTCGGTCGCGTCGTTGTACTGCATCAGGCTCTGGACGAAGATCGACGGTGTGAAATTGTGGGTGACCCGAAGTCCCCCAAGGTTCGTCCTGAACGAGCCCTGCGGCAGGTCGATGCCCCGATAGACCCAAGTGAGGTCGAAGGCGAAGCGGCCGCCCTCGCGAATGATGGTCTGGAACGTGTGCGTGTTCTGGTTGCCGCTGAGGAACCGGCCCACGTCCCACTGATGGCGCCCGAAGAGCCACCGCCGCCGATCGGTGTTCGAGCGGAGCGTGAAGCGCGGTCCCCCATACTGGCCTGGCGGAATGATGACGTCGCGATAGACCCGGAAGGGTCGATCCAGTCCCTCCCAGGTACCGTTCAACGCCGTGCTGATGAAATAGCCGTTCTCCCAGTCCCAATGGTTATCGGCGTGGAGCTCGGCCTTCTGAAGCCCGCCGGTGTCGAGATAATCGTATCGGGTGTAGGCCATGTGAGGCTGGAACTCCCGAAACCCCCAACTCCTGATCTTCGGCTGACGCATGGTTTCTTGAATGCGTGCGTACCACCGGCGGTAGCCGAACGTATTCTCGAGATAGCCGACTTCGGGGTTGAAATCCTCCCCCACGATGCCGTAGTCGAACTCGGCCCGCGTCTTGCCGTCGTCCCACTCGGTCGCGACGTTCCAGGCGTGCTCGCGGCCACCGAGCCCAGGTGTTTCTGTTCGTGCCGCGAAGCCACCCACGGTGAACCTCTCACCGAGACCGAGGCGCCCATCGAGGCCCCAGGTGCGGTTCCAGTTCTCGTCGCCGGCCAAGTCACCCGTGGCGGAACGATTGATGAACATCGCGCCGATGCCTGAGCGGCTGGGCAGATCGCGGCTCACCCGCGCGACGGTGAAGTTGTCGCCGGGGCGCGTGCCGACGCTGTCGGTCTGCATGTTCATCAGGCCGATGTTGTAGCCGGCCGTCTTGCCGCTCAACCGGGCGCCCGCTTGGAGCGGGACGAGATTGCCGTCTTCGTCGAGACCGATACGGCGTGAGAAGAACAGATCGAGGTCTCCGCCGCCCGTCCCGGAGGCCGTGGAGCCCACGGTGAAGAGCCCGGCGTTCTCCAGGAAGAACGGGCGCTTCTCGGGGAACCGGATGTTGAAACGGGTCAGGTTGATCTGCTGGTTGTCGACTTCGACCTGGGCGAAATCCGTATTGAGGGTCAGGTCGAGGTTGAGGCTTCCCGTCACCCCCACTTTGGCATCGAGCCCGATGTCACGGGTGACATCGGTCGCGGAGCCGGGCGTGAAATTCCGGTTGGCCGAGGTCACGGCGTACGGAAACAGCTTGATGTTGCGTGGCGCCACGAGCTGCAACCCCGCCAGGTCACCTGCCGACGACAGGCGCGACAGCGTGAACTGACGCGGCAGGGGCGCCCAGTACGTCCGCTCGCGCTCGCGCTGGATGTTCCGCATGAAGTTCACGCCCCACGACTGGGGCGGCGGCCCGTACCGGAGCGTGCGGAGCGGGATCCGAAACTCCGCCGTCCAGCCATCGTCGTCTATCTGGGTTTTCACGTCCCAACTGGCATCCCACGTGGAGTCCTGCACACCCTGACTCCGGACCTGCGCGTCGTATTGCACGCCGGTGGCGTTGGTGCCGAACACGAAGCCATTCTGCCGATCTTTGAACGTGTCGAAGATGATCTGGAACGAGTCCTGATCGCCCATGCCAGCATCACGGCTGGTGTCGGTGACGACGATTCGCGAGGGATCGGTGTCGTGAAGGCGAACGCCCACGAAGATGGCAGCGCCGTCATACACGAGCCGCACTTCGGTACGCTGACTTGCCGGCTGCCCCTCGAGGGGCTCGGCTTGCGTGAAATTGGTCACCGGCGCCGCCTTCTGCCAGAGCTCCTCGTCGAGCACGCCATCGACACGCGGGGCCTGCGGCACCTTCACGGCGCGCGCCGCGTGACCGGTCGATGCCCGCGGCCCCTCCGCTGTCTGGGCGCTGGCCCGTGCCGGCGCACCGGCGATCAGGAGGAAGAGCGCGGCGGCACGCGCAGCGGTGCGCGCGGGACGCGTGTGAGCGGCGCGGACAACAGAAGAGCGCCCGCACGACGTGCGCGACCGAGGCATCGACACACTACCTTAACCTAACGCGCCCTTCGGGCTCACCTGCGTTGGCGGATCCCGATGCGCGTAACCTCCTGCCCGGCGCCAGCCACTGGAACACCCCAGCACACGCGAAGGCGCCGCACAACTGCGCCACCACGAACGCCGGCACGTCGGTCGGTCGAATTCCGGCAAAGGTATCCGTGAAGGCACGGGCGATGCTGACCGCGGGATTCGCAAACGACGTCGACGCGGTGAACCAGTACGCGCTCGCGATGTACAGCCCGACGGCAAGCGGCACGCTCTCCGGTCGCGCGTGGCTGCAGCCCCAGATGACGGCCAGCAGCCCGAAGGTCGCGACCGATTCGCTCACCAGCTGCGCGGCGCCGCTGCGCGCGTGGGTGGACCACTGCACCACCGGCAGCTCGAACATGACGTGCGCCACCGCAACCCCGAGGCATGCGCCGAGCACCTGCGCACCGAGATACCCCGGGACACTGGTCCACGCGACATGGCCTCGCACGGCCTCAACGAGCGTGACGGCTGGATTGAAGTGCGCACCAGAGATCGGTCCGAACGTCAGGATGAGAACGACCAGCATGGCACCGGTGGCAAGGGCGTTGGCGAGCAGCGCAAGGGCGACGTTGCCCCCCGCCAGACGCTCGCCCATGATCCCCGAGCCGACGACTGTCGCGAGGAGGAACGTCGACCCAAGGCCTTCGGCGACGAGACGCCGCCACACCGTGGGCTGGTCTGAGTCGCTCAACAGCCGACGCTCACATGCGAACGACGCTCGTTCATCGTCGCCGGGCGCTCCCCTTCTCTTGCTCCAACGCACGGGCGCCAGCGAGGATCCCGACCATCGAGTGGTTGCCTTCATGGCATGCCGACTCGAAAATCGTGTTCGCCTTGTCGTCGCTCCGCGTGAGCGGGAGCTCGACCGTCCACGGGCGCGTGAACGCCGCCGGGTCCTCGATGGTCACGCGGTACGTCAGCAGATCGGGCGCCGTGCGCGTATAGCGCTCGACAAGATGCAAGCCCTCGCGCGAACCGTAGAAGTTCGTCTTGCTCGAGAAGTTGGTCGTGTCGACCACCAGCGTCTCACCATCCCATCGTCCGGTCGAATGCCCCGCCCAGAGGCGGATCGTCGGTGGGAGATGCGCTCCGCCGTCGAGGCGGACCGTGCGATAGACGCCGCCCCGGTGACCCTCTTCATAGAAGAAGGTGGCCAACCCGGGTGCCTGCACGATGCGACTGAAGGTGCCCGACGTCCCGCCGATGAACGGCAGCGTCACACCCAGGCACCGATCGTTGCGGCGATCTTCGGGGCCATCGTAGCTCCCAGTGCGGGCCACCAGACTCGCTTCGTCAGCGTCGAGCACGAAAGCGGCCGGCCGGCGGGCCGTCCCGCCCCGCCCGCCTGTCGCCGCCGCGCTCAGGAGCGGAATGCGTCCATCCGGCGGGTCGACGATGAGCGACGTGCGCTTCGTGCGGACGACCTTCGTGCCACGGCCCGTGAACACGTCGTTGTAGGCCCCCTGAAGATCCTCGAACGCGTTCTCCAATCGTTGATTCCGGCCCTGTGACGACGTCGCCTGCGCCTCCAGGTCGGCGACTTCCTCGTCGGTCAGGAACTCCTTTCCGGCGAAGCGTTCGGGCCGCTGGAGCGGCGTGAGGATGTAACCTGGGCTCCAGATGCCTTGCAGGTCCGGGTCACCCCACGGTGTCTTCAGTCCTGCACCCTGCTCAACCGACGGCTGACCCAACAGAGGCACGGCCACTCCGAGCCACGCCACCGTCACTCCAACGGCGAAAGCCCTCGCCCATCGCCCGCTCACCGTGCTCATGCTTCCCTCCCCGCTGTGCCTGTTCACGAGGTCACGGCCTCCGCAGTCCGCATCGCGGAAGTATAAGCCTGGCGCCCCCGACTTACCGGCCGCGTTCTCCAGACTGCCCGCCTGAAGTCCGATACTTGAAGCCCGTCCCCACGAGGCGCAGAATGATCCACACGGCACGCCTTACCATCATGCTCATCAGACCGACGACGCTGCTCCTCGCCGCGCTGAGTGCGCTCGGTCTCGCGTGCGGCTCCGCCGGATCCGAGCTGCAGCGCGAACCCCCACGCGAAGAGGTCGAGCGCGTACGCATGGCTCGCGAGCGGATGGTCGAACGGCAGATCAAGGCGGAGGGGGTGCGCAACGAGCGCGTGCTCCAGGCCATGCGTGAGGTGCCCCGGCACCTCTTCGTCCCGGAGCCGGAGCGCTCGCGCGCGTACGACGACACGCCCCTCCCGATAGGCTACGACCAGACCATCTCGCAGCCGTTCATCGTGGGATTCATGACGGAGGCGCTCGACCTCGAGCAGACCCACCGCGTGCTCGAGATCGGGACCGGATCCGGCTACCAAGCCGCCGTCCTCGGCAAGCTGGCAAAGCAGGTGTACACCATCGAGATCGTGGCGCAGCTGGCCGAACGCGCGCGCGGCACGCTCGCCGAGCTCGGCTACCGAAACGTCGAGGTCCGAGCG
>Ga0194132_10000056_pt1 | contig 193297 bp, 174 predicted proteins | sample TA2KigOf80mmetaG_FD_148612 | JGI IMG/M metagenome (GOLD analysis project Ga0194132, IMG submission 148612) | Freshwater microbial communities from Lake Tanganyika, Tanzania - TA2015054 Kigoma Offshore 80m | ecosystem: Environmental > Aquatic > Freshwater > Lake | place: Tanzania: Lake...
CGGCGCGGCCGCCCCGACGACGCGACGCCGATCGTGACGCCGATCGTGACGACGGCGAGCGTCTTTGTCCGCTCGCAGCCGGCGGCCACGGCCGCGCGGGTCGCCCAGCTTGAGAAGTGGACGCGCGTCGAGATCGTCGAGACATCGCCCGACGGCGCCTGGCACAAGATCGCCCATGACGGCAAGGACGTCGGCTACGTCACAGTCGATGCAGTCGCACCGGAGAAAATGCCGACCGAGATCGAGGTGGCGCCGATCACGCAGCCTTCGCTCATGACGCGTCGCGCGATCGTCATCCGCGCCGCGCCGACGATCGAATCGACGCGCCTCACCGTGCTGCCGGAAGGCAGGCGCCTCGTCGTCAACAGCCAGGTCAATGACGGGGAATGGTACCGCCTCGCGCGGAACCAGGGTTACATGCAAGGCCGCTTCCTCGTCACCGAGGCGGCGGAACGCTGACCGGCCAACGGCGGGAGACGCGATCATGGACAGCGGACACGCGACGGCACGCCTCGATCCCGCTCTCGCCACCAATGCCGAGATCGGCGCGCGCAACCTTCTCGTCAACGCCGCGCGGCTGCTCGCCGGTCAGTCGCTCCTCATCGTCAACGTCGACGACGGCACGGTCGATCCCGCGGTTCCGGCGACGATCGCGCGGATCGCCCGGGCGATGGGCGCCCGCGTCGACGTGCTGTGGACGGCCGACATCGCCGCGCCCGACGAGGTGCCGGCTGTCGTGCGCGCCGCGTTCGAGGCGGCCGACGTCACAATCTTCAACCACCGCATGGGCAACATGCTCCGCATGATGCCGCTCGCCGCCGGCACCTATGTCAGCAATTTCATGACGACGCTGCCGCTCCTCTCCGCACCGGTCGCGCGGACACCGATGCGCTACTGGATGCAAATGCTGGGCGCGCTCCACGCCCGCCTCGCGACGGCGAAGCGCTGGCGCCTCACGTGCCCGGCCGGCACCGACATCGCCGGTGCGGTCGAGCCGGACGCAAGCGAGGGCCGCCGCGGGCCGGCCGAGCAGGCCTTCACACTGGTCGCATTTCCGGTTGGCGTGTTCCGGCCGTTCTCGACGCTCGCCGCGTCGGGGCGTATCGCGATGCGCTGGTTCACCTCGAGTGGCATCCACGCCTATGACGCCGGCTGCTCACTGGCGGCGCCGGTCGTCGTCGCGGTCGAGCGCGGCCGCCTCGTCGGCTTCGACGGCGATGCCGGCGACGTCGCGGCGATGAGATCCCATCTCGGGCACGTCGCGGCACGGTTCGGCAAGGAGCCGATGATCGTCAATTCGTGGCACGCCGGCCTCAACGCGCAGATGATACCGGCGGCGGCGATCGCCGAAGACCTCGACGAGTGGATGCGGATCGCGCATTGCAACCCGCGTGTCCTCCACTTCCATGTGGTCGGCGAGGCGGTGCCGGGCGAGCTCTCGGTGCCGATCATCGATCCGACGGTCACGATCGACGACGAGATCCTGTGGGATCGCGGCCGTTTCGCGTTCGCGGACGATGCGCGGCTTGCCGCGTCGCTCGCGCTCCTCGCCGATCCGGCGATCGCGGCGAGCCGGCCCGCCGATATCGGCGTCGCGTAGCCGCGACCCGCCGCCCGTATCCCGTTCACCGCGGGCCGATCACGGTTGCGACCGGATCGTTAGATTGCTAGCTTTCGACCCAATCACCGCACGAGACAAAAGGAGAACGTCATGGCGGGATGCACGGAAAGCACGGTCAAGGTCGACGGCACGGACGTGTTCGTCCGGCGCGGCGGCAAGGGCCAGCCGCTTTTGTTCCTGCACGGCGCCGGCGGCGTCGGCGCGTGGCTGCCGGTGTTCCAGAAGCTCTCCGACGGCTATGACGTGATCGTCCCCGACCACCCGAGCTTCGGCAAGTCGCCGCTGCCGCCGTGGCTCGACGACATCCACGACGTCGCCTATTTCTACCTCGACTTCATGAAGGCGCTCGGCCTCAAGGGCGTCCATGTCGTCGGCCAGTCGCTCGGCGGCTGGATCGCGCTCGAGGTCGCCGTGCGCTCGACGGCCGCGCTCAAGAGCCTGACGCTGGTCGGCGCCGCCGGGATCCACGTCAAGGGCAAGCCCAAGGCCGACATCTTCATGATGGCGCCCGAGGAGCTCACCCGGAACCTCTTCGTCGACCAGAAGCTGATCGAGACCGCGCTCGCGCAGACGCTGACCGAGGAGCAGGAGGACACGCTCATCGTCAACCGCGTCGCCACCGCGCGCCTCGGCTGGCAGCCGCGGCTGTTCAACCCTAAGCTCCACAAGTGGCTGCATCGGATCGACGTGCCGACCCACATCGTGTGGGGCGATTCCGACAAGATCATCCCGCCCGCCTATGCCGACGCGTTCAAGGGACTTATCAAGGGCTCCGAGGTGACGCTGATCAAGGACTCGGGCCATCTGCCCCATATCGAGCGGACCGAGCCGTTCCTCAAGGCGGTGACGGGCTTCATCCAGGCCAAGGCCGCATAGCGCGACCGGTTCGCGAGGCGTACGCGGGAGTCTCCCATGCAAGTCTTCATGTTCCATCTGATGCCGTACGGCCCCTTGGACATGAGCTTCCGGGAGAAATACAACAGCGTCTGGGTGCTCCTCCCGAACTCCTATTTCGATCCCGTCAAGGGACACGAGATCTATAACCGCTATCTCGACGAGCTCGAGCTTTCGGCCGAGCTCGGCTTCGACGGCGTCGCGGTCAACGAGCATCATCAGAACGCCTATGGGCTGATGCCCTCGCCCGTCGTCATGGCGGGCGCGCTCGCGCGGCGCATCACCAAGAAGATCGCGATCCTCGGCAACGCGTTCTGTCTCCGCGAGCACCCGCTCACGCTCGCCGAGGAACACGCGATGCTCGACTGCATCACCGGCGGCCGGCTGATCACCGGCTTCGTCCGCGGTGTCGGCGCCGAATATTTCTCGATGGGCGTGAACCCGGCCTTCTCGCTCGAGCGCCACCACGAGGCGGCCGATCTCGTGGTCCGTGCGTGGACCGAGCCCGGCCCCTTCGCCTACGAGGGCAAGCACTATCACTTCGAGTACGTCAATGTCTGGCCGCGGCCCTATCAGAAGCCGCATCCGCCGATCTGGTGCCCGTCGACCGGCAGCGTCGAGACCGTGACGTGGTCGGCGCACCCGTCGCGGAAATATGTCTACCTCCACGCCTTCACGCCGTTCGATTCCGTCCTTCAGTATCTCGATCTCTACCGCGAGACCGCGGCGACCCGATACGGCTACAGCGCGGCCTCGAGCCAGCTCGGTTTCTGCACGCCGGTCTATGTCGCCGAGACGGACGAGCAGGCGCACGCCGAGGCGAAGCCGCATTTCGAGGCGATGTTCAACATCTTCCTGCCCAAGGTCTCGCTCCTGATGTTCTCGCCACCGGGCTATGTGACCATGGAGTCCTACCGGCGCGTCATCCGCCACAACCGGAGCGTCCGCGGCGAGCAGTCGTTCGAGAGCCTGCTCGCGCGCAACGTCGTCATCTGCGGCAGTCCGGACACCGTCCGCAAGCGCATCACGGAATGCCACCGCGACGCCGGCTTCCAGAACTTTCTCTGCCTCCTCCAGTTCGGCACGCTGCCGCGCGACCTCACGGAGAAGAACATCCGCCTGTTCGCGACCGAGGTGCTGCCGTCGCTCCAGGCGCTCTCCGACCGCGACTATCGCGGCTTCGAGGCGAAGGGAAAGACCCTCGCCGCCGAGTGAGGTTCAGGTGATCGCCGCGGCGCGCTCGAGACCGGTGATCATCGACGACTGGCGGAGATAGTCGCGCGCCCGTCTCGGGTCTTCGCTCACGCGGCGGAGCACGTCGAACTTCTCCCGTCGCTTCGCCGGATCGCGCTCCTCGAGGAGCGCCTTGTTGCGGAGCGTCGCGGTCTGCACCACCTCGACCGCGATCGGGCGGCGCTGGCGATCATAGCGGTCGAGGAGACCGTCCTCGCCCTCGCCGCGCCAGATCGCGACCAGCTTCTCGGCGAGGTTGATCCCGTCATGGATGCCGCCGTTCATGCCCATGCCGCCGAGCGGGTTGTTGATGTGGGCGGAATCGCCGGCGAGCAACACCCGGCCCTTGCGATAGCTCGACGCGACCCGCTGGTGCACGGCATAGGCTGTCCGATGCACGATCTCGTAGCGGGCCCCGGTCGGGCAGTACTCCTGGACGCGGGCCTGGAGAACCTCCTCCTCGACGATGCGCTCGGCCGTGTCGCCGGCGCGCGTCGGGAACAGGAGACGCCACAGCCCCGGCACGCGGACGAAGACGAACCAGTTGTCAGGGTCGGCGACATAGGCGATCGGCGCCAGGCGCTCGAAATGGCGCGCGAAGTCATGCGGCGTCGAGACGACGAGCCAGAGCTCGGGGAAGGTCAGGCCGGCGAACTCGATCCCGAGCGATTTGCGAATGGCGCTCGAGGCGCCGTCGGCGGCGACGAGATAGCGGCCACGGAGACGCTCCCGCCCGTTCGCGGTCTCGACGTGGAGCGTGACACCGTCGGCGTCCTGCTCGACCCCGCTCGCTCGCGTCGCGAAACGGAAGTCGACGCCCGGCATGCCGCGGAGCACATTGCCGACGATCCGGGTCAGGCGGAACTGCTCGGCCTGGACGCGATAAGGATGGCGCGTGTCGTCCCTGAGGACACCGAGGTCCCAGTTGGCGACGACGCCTTCGCGGGTGTCGCGGTGCTGCCAGACGGGACAGATGATGCCCTCGCCGATCAGCATCTGGACGACGCCAAGATCGTCGAGCATGTCGAGCGTCGGCGGGTGGAAGGTCGAGGCGCGCAAGTCCTCCTGGAAATCGCGGGCCGCCTCGACGACCGTCACCGGGATGCCGCGGCGGGCGAGATAGAGCGCGGTGACGCAGCCGACCGGCCCTGCGCCCGCCACCAGGATGCGTCGATCGTCTATGGTCCGCTCCCCTCGCTCGGCCAGGCTGCAAGCCGGGCTGCAAGCCAGGGTGCAAGATAGTCCCGGACCCCTCCCCGTCAACGGGCCTTGCCGCCGCACCGGCCGGTTGGCATCCTCCGGCGAAACGAGGAGGGTGCCATGCAGGATGGAGCGGCGGACAGGAATGCGAGCTGGCGGGCGCGGATCGGCGTCATCGTGCCGGTCAGCAACACCATGAACGAAGTCGAGTTCAACCGGATGGCGCCGTCCGGTGTGACCGTCCACTGCACCCGTGAGCCCCTCCACAAGGACCCCGGCGCCGATGACTTCCGCGCCATGCTGCACGATGCGGCGAGATCGGCCGAGGCGCTCGCCGCATGCAAGGTCGACGTCATCGCCTATGGCTGCACGGCGAACTCGATGGCGTGCCCGGCCGACCGCCTCCTCGGCACCATGGAGAAGGCGGGCGGCACCCGTTCGGTGACGACCGCGGGCGCCATCCTCGCCGCCTTGAAGGCGCTCGGGGTCCGCCGCATCGCCATGGCCACGCCCTACACCCAGGCGACCAACGACCACGAGGTCGAGTTCCTCCACGAGCACGGAATCGAGGTCGTCGCCCATGCCGGCCTCGGGCTCAACGTCGATCTCGCCGGCATCCAGAAGATCTCGCGCGTGCCGCCCGAGGCGGTGCTCACCCATGCCCGCTCGGTCGACCGCAAGGAGGCCGACGCGCTCCTGATCTGCTGCACCGATTTCGGCGCGCTGCCGGTCGTCGATAGGCTCGAGAAGGAGCTCGGCAAGCCGGTCATCACCAGCAACACGGCGACCTTCTGGGCCGCGCTCCGTACAGCCGGCGTTAAGGATAAGGTGCCAGGCTGCGGGCGGCTCCTCGCGGAGCACTGAACCGGATCACCGGCCCCTCACGCGGTTGTCAGAACCGGCCGGCCGCACGCGATGCTAGAACCGCCGCCGTTCGGTTTGTTCGGGAGAACACGATGTTCGCCTTTCCCCTCCTCGCGCGCAACGCCGCCGCCGCCGTCGCCGCCTACGCCCTCTTCATGGTCGTCCTGATCGGCGTCGCGACGGCGAAGACGCCGTTCAACGCCGCGGCCTTCGATGCCGCCCAGGCCCAGGGCAAGACGATCCTGGTCGAGGTCTCGGCCCCCTGGTGCCCGGTCTGCCGCCAGCAGAAGCCGATCATCGAATCGCTGATGGGCAAGCCCGAGTTCAAGAACGCCGTCCTCTTCGTCGTCGACTTCGACACCCAGAAGGACGCGTTCAGCCGTCTCGGCGTGCAGCGCCAGGCGACGTTGATCGCCTTCAAGGGCAAGGACGAGAAGGGCCGATCGACCTTCGATACCAACGCCCAGACGATCGGATCGCTGTTCAGGAGCGCGCTCTAGCCAGCCCGCATAAGGCGACGCGCGCAGCCCGGCGATGATCGGACTCGCGCTTTCGCTCGTCGCCGGCGCGCTCTCGACGCTCTTCCCCTGCGTCCTCCCCATCCTGCCGATCGTCGTCGCCGCCGCGCTCGATCGCCACCCGCTCGGCCCGCTCGCGCTCACCGCCGGTCTCGCCGCGAGCTTCGCCGCGATGGGCGTGATCCTCGCGACCGTCGGCCTCGCGATCGGGCTCGACGTCGACACGGTTCGCAATGCCGGCGCGGTCCTGATGCTCGGCCTCGGCACGATCCTCCTGAGCGGGGCCTTGCAGATGCGCTTTGCCGCGGCGACGGCGGGCTTCACGCAGCCGCTCAACACCGTCGCCGCGCGGTTCGAGGCGGGCGGGCTCGCCGGTCAGGTCGGGATCGGGGCCTTGCTCGGCCTCGTCTGGGCACCCTGCACCGGACCGCTCCTCGGCGCCGCGCTCACCTTCGCGAGCCGGGGCGAGAGCGCGGGCTATGCCGCGCTCGTGATGGTGCTGTTCGCGATCGGGGCGGTCTTGCCGCTTCTGGCGCTCGCCTATCTCGCGCGCTCGGCGATGCCGCAGCTCAAAGCGCGCCTCGCCGCGGTCGGCCGGCACGGCAAGACCGTCCTCGGCGGCGTCCTTCTCGGCTTCGGGCTCCTCGTTCTGAGCGGGCTCGACAAGCGTCTCGAGGCCGCCGCGCTCGACATCCTGCCCGCGGCGTGGGTCTCGCTGATGACCCGGTTCTGAGCGCCTATTTCTTCTTCGCGTCGATCTCGGCCAGCGCCTCGCGGAAATTGCGGAACGCGTTGACGCCGGCCGGAATGCCGCAATAGATCGTCGCGTGGCGGAGCGCCTCGGCGATCTCCTCGCGCGTCAGGCCGTTGTTGAGCGCACCCCGCGTATGGGCCTTGATCTCCTGCGGCTTGTCGAGCGCGGTCAGGATGCAGAGCGTCATCAATGACCGCGTCTTGCGGTCGAGCTTGCCGTCGGTCCAGCCGAACCCCCAGCAATACTCGGTGACCATGTCCTGCAAGGTCTTGGCCACCGGGTCGGTCTCGGCGGCATTGATCTGCGGCATGACATACTGGTCGCCGAGCACCTCGCGACGGACCTTGAGGCCGGCCTGGTAGAGCTCTTCGTTGCGCTTGGGCATGGCGGTCTCCCGATCGGGTTGGCGGCGTTGGGCGGCGGGTCAGGCGACCGCGCGGCACGCGGTATCGAGCGCGCGGACGGTCTCCTCGAAATCCTTGTCGGTATGGACCGAGGAGACGAAGCCGCGCACCATCGGGAGCACGTAGAGCCCCGCCTTCATCTGCGCCACGTTGAGCTTCCGCGTGCGGTCGGCATCGGCCGCCATCACGTCGGCATGGTTCGCCGGCGGGCGCGGCATGAAGATGATCTGCCACAGGGACGCCTCGCCGACGGCGAGCGCCGGCAGGTTGTGGCGGTCGAGCACCTTCTGGCATTCGCGCCGGATCAGGTCCGCGCGGGCGTTGAGCGTCTTGTAGTAGCCCGGCTCCTTCAGGATCCGGAGCGAGGCGAGACCGGCGACCGCGGCGATCGGGTTGCCGTGGAGCGTGCCGTTGACATAGGCGTAGTTGGGCTTCCCCTTGTAGGACGGCGCTGCGAGGCCGATGACATCGGCGCGCCCCGCGACGCAGCCCAAGGGGCCGCCGCCGCCGACGACCTTGCCGTAGCTCGCGAGGTCGGGCTTGACCCCGAAATACTCCTGGGCGCCGCCATAGGCGAGCCGGAAGCCCGTCACCACCTCGTCGAAAATGAGGAGGATGCCGTTGTCGTCGCAGATCTTGCGGAGACCGGGGAGGAAGTCGGGCTTCGGGAAGATGATGCGCTGCGCCGGCTCGACGATGATCGCGGCGAGGTCGTCGCGGTTCTCACGCACGATGCGGCGTACCACCTCGAGGTCGTTATAGGGCGCGATCAGGATCGACTGCGCGAGCCCGCTCGGGATGCCGCCTGTCTCCGGCTGGCCGGCCGGATAGTTGGAGAGCGCCTTCGGCGTCACGCTGAAGGCGGAGTAGTCGTGGTTACCGTGGTAGCCGCCCTCGAACTTGAGGATCTTGCTCTTGCCTGAATGAGCGCGCGCCATGCGCATGGCGTAGAACGTCGCTTCGGAGCCGGTCGAGGTGAAGGTGATCTTCTCCGCGCACGGGATCGCCGCCTGGAGCTCCTGGGCGAGGTGAAGCGCGGCCTCGTTGAGCGTGCCGAAGAAGTGCATCCCCTTGGCCGCCTGCTCCTGCACCGCGGCGACGATCGCGGGATGGGCGTGACCGAGGATGAGGGCGCCGGCGCCGCCGACATAGTCGATGTACCAGCGGCCGCGGACGTCCTGGAGCCGTGAACCCTCGCCTTTGTGGATCACGAACCGCACGTCGTTCGGCAGCGAATAGCCGCCGAGCCCGGCGCCGGGCAGGAGACGCTCGGCGAGCGCGTAATAGGCCTCGTGCGTCATCGCGCCGGGGCCGGTCTCAACGGCGATGGTGTCTTCGGGCGTCATCGGGACCTCACGGGGTCAAAAGGGGTCCGTCGGCGGACCTGTTCGGAAGCTAATCGTCGGACAAGCGCAAAACAAGCTCACCCGACCGCGCCGGCGCGGCAGTCGAGCGTGCCCGACGCCAGCACCGTGATGCGCCAGCCGGGCGGCACGACCGAGGTGCCGCCGGCCTCCTCGAGGATCATCGGGCCGGTCAAGACGTCGCCGATCTGGAGCTTCGCCCGGTCGAAGACGGGGCAATCGGTCCAGCCGTCGCCGAACCAGACCGGGCGCCGCTCGATCAGCGGGTCGCCCTTTCCCTCCGGTGCGAACTCGAGCGTCGGCTTGTCGATCAGGCCGAGCGAGACGAGACGGATATTGACGATCTCGGCGTCGTTCTCGGCATCGGCATAGCCGAAGGTCTGCTTGTGGCGCGCGCCGAACGCGGCACGGAGATCGTCCCACGTCGCGGTCGCCGGATCGCAGCCGATGGTGAGCGTGTAGGACTGGCCGGCATAGCGCATGTCGAGGGTGAAATTATGCGCCTGGCGTGCCGGCTCGAAACCGTCGCGGGCGAGGTCCTTCGCCCCCTCGTCCAACATCGCCCGACAGCGTTGCTTGAACACCGCCGGGTCGAGTGTGCCGAGCCGGCCGCCCCAGGCGAGAACGCGGTCGTGACGCTGGTCGGCGAGGAGCTGGCCAAGCGCCGACAGATGACCGGGAAAGCGCGGCACGATCACGTGCGGGATCGCGAGCTCCTCGGCGACCAGGAACACGTGCATCGGCCCGGCGCCGCCGAAGCCGAGGAGCGCGAAGTCGCGCGGATCGAAGCCGCGATTGACGGAGACCTCGCGCACGGCACCCGCCATCTTGGCGGTCGCGATGCGGATCACGCCGTCGGCGAGACCGACGATGTCCTCGCTGGCACCGAGCTCTCGGGCGAGACCACGGAACGCCTCCTCCGCGCGCGGCTTCGAGAGCTGGAGCCCGCCGGCGAGCGTGCGCGTGGTCGGCAGCCGGCCGAGGATCAGGTTCGCGTCCGAGATCGTCGGCAGTGTCCCGCCGCGCTGGTAGCAGGCCGGCCCCGGCAACGCGCCGGCGCTCCGCGGGCCGACCTCGAGCGTGCCGTCCTTCTGCACCCAGGCGATCGAGCCGCCGCCGGCGCCGATCGTGTGGATATCGAGCTGCGGCACCTGGAGCGGATAGGACTCGATCTGGTTGGCGTGGCTGATCCGCGGCGTCAATGCATGGATCAGCGCGACATCGGTCGAGGTGCCGCCCATGTCGAAGGTGATGCAGTCGGCGACGCCGGCCATGGCGCAGATGCGGACGCTGCCCCCGACGCCGCCGACCGGACCCGACAGGAACGTGCCGGCCGCGAAATCGGCGGCCTGTGCGAGCGTCATGGCGCCGCCATTCGAACCCATGATGTTGACCGGCGCGGCGAGGCCGTGGCCCTCGAGCTCGGCCGCGAGCGTCTTGAGGTAGGTCCGCACCACCGGCGTGAGATAGGCATTGAGCACCGCGGTCGAGAACCGCTCGAACTCGCCGCGCTCGTTGACGACCGATGTCGATTCGCAGACCGGCACCGCGCCGAGCCGCGCGCGGAGCCTATCGCCCGCGCTTCGTTCCGGCGCGCCATTGAGATAGGCGTTGATGAAGCAGATCGCGACCGATTCGACACCTTGGGCCGCGAGGGTCCGCGCGAGCGTGTCGAAGTCGTAGCCCTCGATCGAGCGCAGCACGGTCCCGTCGGCCGCGGTGCGCTCGGGCACCTCGAACCGGAGATCGCGCGGCACGAGCGGCTTGGGACGGACGAATTTGAGGTCGAACAGGCCGCCGATGAGCCGCCGCGTCCGCCCGATCTCGAGCGTGTCGCGGAAGCCCTCGGTCGTCAGGAGCGCCGTCTTCGCGCCCTTCTGCTCGAGGAGCGCGTTGGTCGCGATCGTCGTGCCGTGCACGAACGCGCGAACCTCGGCACCGTCGATGCCAAGCGAGCCGAGCGCGTTGAGGACGCCCTTCCACTGGCTGCCGGGGAGCGAAGGCACCTTCGCCGACTTGATCTCCTGCGACACCGTGTCGAGGCAGAGGATGTCCGTGAACGTGCCACCGACGTCGACGCCGATGAGATAGCGCGCGGTTGCCATGGCCGCCATTACATCTCGGGCGCGGAACGGACGACGCGGAGCTCGACCCGGTCGCCGGGCGCGGCCGCGAGGAGACGGAGGCTCGACGGACCGACCTGCACGGTCTCGCCGTCGCCACCGCCGATCCGCGCCCACGCGCGCACCGGGGCGGCGCGTCCGGTCGAGAGCTCGATCAGCGTCCGGTCGGTGACGCCGAGACGCCGGGCAAGCGCGGCCGACACGCGAAACTGGCGGCGCGGACCGTCCTCGATCTCCTCATTGGCCACCGCGACCGCAACGTGGACCCGGCTCGCGGCGATCGCCCGGCGCCCGCGCGCGGTCGCCGCCTTGTCGATGGTGCCGTTCGCATCGACGACGACGCCGTAGCGGCGCTCGGCGAGCACCCGCGAGAGATAGCCCTCGCGCACGTCGGCCGCCACGCGCTCCGGCGCGCGTTCCAGCGGATCGCCGTAGCCGCCGCCGCCCGCGGTCTCCTCGAGCACCACGTCGTTCTTGCCGAGCATGAACCCGGAGACCTTGCCCGGCATCGTCGAGGGCTCGACGATCTTGCCGTCACGGACCACGACGAAGCGGTTGGCGGCGCCGTTCCGCCCGCCCGCGACGCCATAAGGCGGGATGACGTTCTTCTCCGACAACACCGAGAGCATCGCGCGGTCGCCGAGGACGCGGACGGCGCGGCGGAGCCCGAAGCCGCCCCGGTACATCCCGTCGCCGCAGCTTCCCTCGCGGATCTCGCAGCGATCGACGCGGAGCGGGAACTGGCTCTCCACGGTCTCGACCGATTGGATCGAGTTGAAGTCACCCTCGTTGTAGCTCCGGACCGCGTTCGAGCCGTCGACGCCGTTCGATGCGCCGGTGCCGCCGGCCGGCCATTCGTAGTGGATGAACGTGCCGCCGGCCGCGCGCGGGCCCGCGACGTGGACATGGTTGGCGCCGCCCTTGAGGTCGCCGACGGTCATCTCCGGCACGATCTGGCCCATCGCCGCGGCGACGACCGAATCGATCGTGAACTTGACCTCGGCCATGCCGCCGCACGGCGCCGGGTCGCGCGCGTTGATGAAACTGCCGACCGGGGCGATCACCTCGATCGGGTTGAACGAGCCGTGATTGATCGGCGTCCGCGGATCGAGGAACGACTTCACGATCGTGCCGACGGCATTGAGGGCGAGTGCGGGCCCGCAATTGGTCGGACCGTTGGTCTGCGGCGAGGTGCCGGTGAAGTCGGCGATGATGCGATCGCCGGCAACGGTGAGCTTGAGGCGGATGACGAGCGGGTCGGGGTTGGTGCCGTCGCTCTCGACATAGCCCTCGGCGAAATAGTCGCCGTCGGGACACTCGGCGATGCGGGCCCGGAGCTGGCGCTCGGCGCGGAGGATCAGCTCCTCGATGCCGTCGAGGAGGCCCTTGCCGCCGAAGCGCTGGAACAGCCGCGCCAGATGCTCGCCCGCCTTGCGGCCGGTTCCGATCATCCCGTTGAAGTCGCCGAGACGCTCGGTTCGCCCGCGCATGTTGTTGAACAGGAGGTCGAGGAACGCCTGGTTCATCACGCCTTTCGACGCAATGCGCGTCGGCGGGATTCGGATGCCTTCCTGGATGATCTCGTTGACGCGCCCGGAGAGGCTGCCCGGTGTCATGCCCCCGACGTCGTTCCAGTGGCAGCGGATCGCGGCGAACAGCGCGAGCGCACCCTCGTGGAACACGGGATGGAGGAGGAGGACGTCGTTGAGATGCGTGCCGCCCGTATAGGGATCGTTGTGCAGGAACAGATCGCCCGCGTGGATATCACCGCGGAACGCCTTCACCACCTCGCGCGTCGAATAGGGGACGGCGAAGATGTGGATCGGGTGATCGGCGAGACCTTGCGCGACCTGGCGCCCGTCGGCCGCCATCAGGGCACACGAAAAGTCGTGGCCTTCGTAGATGATCGGCGCGTAGGACGAATGGATGACGTTCGCGCGCATCTCGTTGACGACCGCGATCAACGACTCGCGGATCAGTTCGAGACGGACAAGATCCTGCATCCGGGGTTCCCTGGTTCCGGGCCTCGCTCGCGCGCGGCGCGCGCGGCGCCGGACCCTATCAAAAATCGCGGCCTTGACCAATAAGCCGATCGGCGGCGCGCCGCGCGAGGCCGTCGAGAACCAGAAGCCAGGCATCGGCGATCGCCGCGGGTGTGGCGTGATCGCGGACGAATGTCTGACCGGCGGCGATGCGCCCGCGCGCCGCGCCCGGATTGGCGAGCGCCCAGGCGATGCCCTCGACGAGATCGTCGCCGACCCAGCCATAGGCGGCGAGGTCAAGATAGGCCGGCAGCTTATGGGCGACCACGAGGCGCCCGGCACGGAGCGCCTGGACCATGCGGTTGCCGCTCTTGAGCCGATCGAGCGGGCTCTCTAGGTCGACCGGCAGGATCACGATGTCGGTTCGCGTCAAGCTGCGGGCGAGCGCCTCGACCGACCAGCGGACGAGGCGGATCGACGCGCCGGCGGCACCCGGCGGCACGGCGTCGCTCACGATCGCGAGCTCGAATGGCTGGAGCCGTCCGAGCCGCGGCAGATCGCGCTGGATCAGGCGGTCGAGCGCGACGCGGTGCGGACCCGAGAGACCGAACCAGACGAGCCGGAGCGGTGTCCCCGGCGCGAAAGCGACGACCGCCTCGGGCAACTCGGCCGGATCGGGCACGAACGCGATCCGCTGTCGGGGCAGCAACGGCGCGAGCGTCGCCATGAGCGCCTGGCTCGAGGTCGTGACGGCATCGACCGTGCCGGCGAGATCGCGGAAGAATGCGGCCGCGGCCTTCGTGAACGCGGCGCCGAACTAGGCGCTGCGCGCGACCTCGTAGTCGGGCCCGAATTTGAGATCGGTGACGTCGAGGACGATCCGGGTTCCGGCGGCGCGATGCCGCGCGACAAAATCGAGGAGCGCCGGCGCGACCGCCGGCGCCGAGCGGAGCGTCGTCTCCTTGATCTGGGGCACGACGATCGTGCCCACGGTGAAGCCGCGCGAGAGTGCGCGGCCGATCGGTGCGATCTCGACGAGGCGGCCGCGCGCCCGGATCGCATGATAGGGGATGGTCGCCCGGTACCGCGTGCTGGCGAGCCGTGTCGCCGGCGCCGTCGCGTCGGCGTCCGGGTCTTCGGTCGCGGCGAGGAAGAGGATGGTCGATTGCGCCATGCGGCCCGGGGTCCTCGGCTCGACGCCATTATCGCATCGGACCCGCCGGTTGGCAGTCCCCCGGGGCCACGATAGATTGCGCCCGACCGAGACCAGGACCGCACCCCATGGCCGAGCCGACCGCCCACGTCGACACCTTCATCCGCGACAACCTGCCGCCGCGCAGCCTGTGGCCGACCATGGACTATTCCGTCCTGCCCGAGCTCGCCGCCTACCCGCCCCGCTTCAACGCCGCGGTCGAGCTCCTCGACAAGATGGTGGCGGCCGGCTACGCCGACAAACCCGCGATCCTGTTCGGCCGCGACAGCTGGACCTATGGCGCGCTCCTCGCGCGCGCCAATCGGATCGCGGGCGTACTCGTCGAGGACTGCGGCCTCGTCCCAGGGATGCGGGTCCTGTTGCGCTCGGGCAACCATCCGATGGTGGTCGCGGCCTGGTTCGCCGTGCTCAAGGCCGGCGGCATTGCGATCGCGACCATGCCGGTGCTCCGCGAGCGCGAGCTCGTGTTCATGGTCAACCGGGCGAAGATCCAGTTCGCGATCTCCGACATCAAGCTCGCCGACGACATCGAGAAGGCCAAGGCCGGCGCGCCCGATCTCCGCCGCATTCTCTATTTCGGGACCGACCGGCAGGACGGTCTCGAGGCGCTGATGGCGGCGAAGCCCGCGCACTTCGCCAGTGTCGACACCGCGGCCGACGATGTCGCGATCATCGGCTTCACCTCGGGCTCGACCGGCCAGCCCAAGGGCACGATCCATTTCCACCGCGATCTACTCGCCGTCGCCGACACGTTCATCCGCTACGTGGTCAAGATCCGGCCCGGCGACATCGTCTGCGGCAGCCCGCAGATCGCCTTTCTCTATGGTCTGTGCGCCTTCATGGTCGACACGCTGCGCTTCGGTGGCACGAGCGTGCTCCTCGAGCGGGCGACGCCGGAGTTGCTTCTCCAGACCATCCAGGACTACCGCGCCACCGTCTGCTTCTCGACGCCCTCGGGCTACAAGCTGATGCTCGACAAGGCCGGCGACTACGATCTCTCCTCGCTCCGGGTCTGCGTCGCCGGCGGCGAGCCGCTGGCGCCGGCCACCTTCAACGCCTGGGAGAAGATCACGGGCGTCCGCATGATCAACGGGCTCGGCATCTCGGAGCTCCTCCACATCTTCATCTCGGCCGCCGGCCCCGACATCAAGCCCGGGCTGATCGGCAAGGCGATCCCGGGCTTCGAGGTCCGGGTCGTCGACGAGGCCTTCAACGACGTCAAGCCGGGCGAGACCGGCCAGATGATCGTCAAGGGGCCGAACGGGTGCCGCTATCTCGACGACATCGAGCGCCAGAAGAAGTACATCCGCGATGGCTGGAACCTGTCGGGAGATCTCTGCCGCATCGACGCCGACGGCTACATCTCCTACGAGGCGCGGACCGACGACATGATCCTGACCGCGGGCTACAACGTCTCCGGCCTCGAGGTCGAAAGCGTCCTGCTCGAGCATCCGAAGGTGAAGGAATGCGCGGTCGTCGGCTCGCCCGACAAGGATCGCGGCCAGATCGTCAAGGCCTTCGTTGTGCTGGCGACCGGCGCGAGCCCGGGCGAGGACACCACGCTCGAGCTGCAGAACTTCGTGAAGAGCCAGATCGCGGCGTTCAAATACCCGCGCGCGATCGAGTTCGTCGCCGATCTGCCGCTGACCGCGACCGGCAAGATCCAGCGCGGCGCGCTGCGCCAGCTCGAGCGCGAACGCGCCGCGGGAACCGGCGGGACTACTTGACGATATCGCAGACGTAGGTTGTCACGACCGGGCCGATCGCATCGGCCGTCGCCTTGTTGAACGACACCGTCGCCTCGAGCCGGGTCGTCAGCACCTCGCGCTTCTTCTCGTCGCCATAGACGATCTCGCGCAGCGCCGCCGCCGTGCCGGCCTTGCAGTCGAAATGCGCGAGCAGCTGACGGGCTTCGGCCTTCTTGTCGCCGACCGCCTTGGGCTCGCGGTAGACGATCCGCGTCCAGGCCGTCTTGACGTCGCCCGCGATCCGAACGCCCGGTGTGTCGAGATAGATCTTCCCGTCCGAATCCTCGCCGACGACCTCCCACTGCTGCGCCGCCGCCGGCGTCGCCGCCACCGCCAGAACCACGCCCGCGACGATAGCCCACCTGGTCATGTTGCCTCCTTCGTCTGATCCCTGAAGTTGCGCGAAAATTAGAGGGTTTTTCAGCTATTTCGAGCTTCTTGTCGAGGTGATATCGAGGTTCAACGGCGGCGCGGCTCGAGGATCACCTTGCCGCGTACCTGGCGGTTCCGGATCACATCAAAGCCGGGCACGAAATCGGCGAGCGCGAAACGCGCCTGCACCGGCACGCGGATCTTGCCGGCGAGATAGAGCGCGAAGATCTCGTCCTGCACCCGCTGCACCCAGGCCGGATCGCGATCGCGATAGTCGCTCCAGTTGACGCCGGTGACCGCGATGTTCTTGAGGAGGAGATAGTTCGCCTTGACGGTCGGTATCTCGCCGCCGGTGAAGCCGACGACCACCTGCCGGCCACGCCAGTTGAGCGCGCGGAGCGCACCGTCGAACGTCTCGCCGCCAACCATCTCGATCACGACGTCGACGCCGCCGCCGGTGATCTGGCGGATGTCGGCGCGCACGCGCTCGCGGAGGTCGTGGCCGGACAGATCGATCACGTGATCGGCGCCGTTCTCGCGCGCGAGGTCGGCCTTGGCGGGCGAGGTGAGCCCCGCGATCACCGTGCAGCCGAACGCCTTGGCGAGCTGCATGGCGCCGATGCCGACGCTCCCGGTCGCCGCCGTCACGAGGACGCTTTCGCTCGCCTTCACCGCGGCCCGATCGACGAGGGCGAAGTGCGCGGTCTGGTAGGCAATACCGACCGCGGCGGCCTCATCGAACCCCATCGCGTCCGGGATGGGGTAGCAGTGCGTCGCCGGCGCGACGAGCTCCTCGGCAAAGGCGCCGTACTCGACCTGCACCATCACGCGGTCGCCGACCCGGAGGGCCGCGACGTCCGCGCCGAGCGCCGCGACGACGCCGGCGCACTCCTTGCCGGGGCTGAAGGGGAGCGGCGGCCTGACCTGGTAGCGGCCGGCGATCACCAGGAGATCGGGAAAATTGATCGCTGCGGCGTGGACGTCGATCCGGACCTCGCCCTTGCCCGGCACCAAGGAGGGGACGTCCTCGATCGCGAGGTCCTCCGGCGCCCCGAGCTTCCGCGCGATGATTGCCCGCATGTTGCCCTGCCCTTGCCGACCGCCGGTCCCGCCCCAATGTGAACGAAACCCGCGCCGTTCCCTGGGACAATCCGCTTATAGACAGCCCGGCGGCCGCGGTCCAGTTTCCGCCCTGCCGGTCGTCGACCAGGCACCCTGGCCAAACACGACGGCCAGCCACGATGGAGAGCGCGATGCGCGTCGGCATCCCCAAGGAGATCAAGAACCACGAATACCGGGTCGGCATGACGCCGCCGGGTGTGCGTGAGCTCGTCCGTCATGGCCATACCGTGATCGTCGAGCGGAACGCCGGCCGCACGATCGGGATCGACGACCACCACTACGCGGCGGCGGGGGCCCGCGTGGTCGATGATGCCGCCGCGGTGTTCGCCGAGGCCGACATGGTCGTCAAGGTCAAGGAGCCGCAGGGGTCCGAATATGCGCTCCTCCGCGCCGGCCAGATCCTGTTCACCTATCTCCATCTCGCGCCCGACCTGGACCAGACCCGCGCCCTGATGCGGTCGGGCTGCATCGCGATCGCCTACGAGACCGTCACCGATGTCCAGGGCGGCCTGCCGCTGCTCGCGCCGATGAGCGAGGTCGCGGGCCGCATGGCGGTGCAGGCCGGGGCGACCTGTCTCGAGATCGCCCATGGCGGGCGCGGGGTTCTCCTCGGCGGCGTTCCCGGTGTCGAGCCGGGCAAGGTCGTCATCATCGGCGGCGGCGTGGTCGGGGCCAATGCGACGCTCGTCGCGATCGGGATGGGGGCGAGAGTGACCGTGATCGACAGATCGCTCCGCCGCCTCGCCGAGCTCGACTACCACTACAAGAGCCTGATCACGACGCTCTATTCGACCCATGACGCGATCGAGGCGGAGGTCGCCACCGCCGATCTCGTGGTCGGCGCCGTGCTCCTGCCGGGGGCCGCCGCGCCCAAGCTCGTCACCCGCGCGATGGTGCGCGGCATGAGGCGCGCCTCGGTGATCGTCGACGTCGCGATCGACCAGGGTGGCTGCGCCGAGACCAGCCGGCCGACGACCCATGCCGAGCCGACCTATGTCGAGGAGGAGGTCGTCCACTACTGCGTCACCAACATGCCGGGGGCGGTCGCGCGCACATCGACCTTCGCGCTCAACAACGCGACCTTGCCGTTCATCCTCCGGATCGCCGATCTCGGCTACCGCAAGGCGCTCGAAGGCGACCCGCATTTGCTCGCCGGGCTCAACGTCTATCGAGGCCTCCTGACCTATGGCGCCGTCGCCGAGGCGCAAGGCGCCGCGCACGTGCCGCCGCGCGAGGCGCTCGCCCGCACCGCCTGAGCGGACGCCTATTGCAGCGGCGAGAACGAGACCGGCATCAGGATGCGGTTCTCCTGCTTCACGATGAGGTCGAGATTGGCCTTGAGATAGGCCGGCCATTGCGGGTGCTGGGCGAGGAGGACCCGCCGGCGCGCGCGGTCGTCGAGCGAATCATAGGCCCAGATGTGGACCACCGTGTTGAGCGTCCCGACATCGCACTGCCAGAAGCCGATCAGCCGGCCCAGGACCTCGCGCTGCACCGGGAGCCCGAGCGTCTCGTAATTGCGGATGTACTCGGCGACGCGGCCGGTCACGATCGTGTAGGTGCGTTCCTCGTAGATCATCGTCGCGGTCCCCTCGGTCTCGGGTCGTTCTAGCATGGGGGCCGGCGGGCGTCTAAGCTCGTACCGACCCACCATCGAAAGCGCCGCGATGCCGCCATTCATGCCGTCTCTCCCTGCCGTCCCGGGAACGCTCGACCTCTGGAGGTTCGACCGCACGCTCTCGGCCCACCTCAACCCCTATAGCCATGTGCTTATGCTCGGCCCGTCGGCGATGTCGAACGGCGAGCGCGACCTGATCGGCGTCTATGTCTCGGCGCTCAATCGCTGTCGCTTCGCCTATCGCCTCCATGTCGAGGTGTCGACGCTGTTCGGCCTGCCGCGCGCCGCCCTCGATGCGCTGTGGGAGAAACCGGAGCCCGACGGCTTCGGGCCGAAGATGCGCCCCATCCTCGCCTATGCACGGACGCTCACCCGGGCGCCGGCGAGCGCGACGCAAGCGGACGCGAATGCGATCTACGCCGCCGGCTGGGACGAGCAGACCTTCTTCCAGGCGGTCAACATCGCCGCCTATTTCAACTTCATGAACCGCCTGCTCAACGGCACCGGCGTCGACGGCAACCGCGACGACTTCGTGCGGCTGGCGCGTCAGATCGTCGACATCGGCTATGTCGGGCGCACCTGACGCCGTCGCGGCCCCGGTCGGGTTCATCGGCGTCGGCATCATGGGCCGACCGATGGCCGCCTGCCTCCGGCGCGCCGGCTTCGCGGTCCTCGTCCACGACGCCCGCGCCGAGACCGCCGAGGCCGTCGCGCGCGAGATCAGAGCGACCGCGCTCGCCTCGCCCGCCGCCATCGGTGCGGCCTCCCCGATCGTCGTCACCATGCTGCCGTCGTCGGCCGAGGTGCGCGCCGTGACGCTCGGCGCGGGCGGCCTCGTCGAGGGTTTCCGTCCTCGGAGCATCGTCCTCGACATGTCCTCATCGGTGCCGGCGGAGACCGTGACCCTCGCCGCCGATCTCGCCCGGCTCGGCCATGCTCTGGTCGATGCCCCGGTCTCGGGCGGCAGGCCGCGCGCGATCGACGGCACGCTGACGCTGATGGTCGGCGGCACCGACGCCGATGTCGCCCACGTCATGCCGGTCCTCCGCGCCATGGGAAAAGACATCTTCCGCACCGGGCCCGCCGGCTCCGGCCATGCCATGAAGGCGCTCAACAATCTCCTCAATGGCCTCGGCGTGCTCGCCGCCGCCGAGACGCTCGCGATCGGGCGCCGCTTCGGGCTCGACCCCAAGGTCATGGTCGATGTCGTGAACGCCTCGACCGGCATGAACCATGCGACGCGGAACAAGATGGAGCGCTACGTCTTCTCGCGCGCGTTCAACTCGGGCTTCGGGCTCGACCTGATGGTCAAGGACCTCGAGATCGCGCTCGGCATCGCCGCCGGCCATGGTGCGCCGGCGCCCCTCGGGGAGCGTTGTCTCGCGCTCTGGCAGTCGGCGCAAACGGCGCTCGGCGCCGGCCGGGACCACACCGAAATCGCGCGCTGGGTCGAGGAGCGCGCCGCGACCCATCTCGGCGGGGACGGCTGACCGCCCGCATGCGTCAACCGATCGGGTTACCCACGAACAATCTCCGCGGCGTCCTCTGGATGCTGGGCGCGATCCTCGCGCTCACCGCGATGTTCGGGTTCATGAAGCTCCTGATCCAGGAGAAGCTGCCGCTGTTCGTCGCGGCCGATCTCCGCAACGTCTTCGCGCTCCTCACCATGATCCCCTTCGTGCTCCGCATCGGCGGCCCGAGCGGGCTCGCGACGCGACGGCCATGGGATCACCTCCGGCGCTCGATCTACGGCAACCTCGCATTCGTGCTCCTCGTCTACGCGCTCGAGCACCTGATCCTCGCCGACGCGATGACGCTCTCGTTCACAACACCCTTGTGGGCGATCCTCACCGCCTTCGTTCTCCTCGGTGAGCGCATCCGGCCGAGGCGCGCGGTCATCATCCTGATCGGCTTCTGCGGCGTCCTCCTGATCGTGAAGCCCCAAGGCGGCGTCGAACCCGCAGCCGTCCTCGCGCTTCTGAGCGCGCTCGCGACCAATCTCGCGATGATCGAGGTGAAGAAGCTCTCCTCGACCGAGCCGCCCACGCGGATCGCGTTCTGGTTCCTTCTCTTCGGGCTGGTCGTCCTCGCGCCGCCCGCGATCTACACCTGGCAGACCCCGACCGCGCTCCAGTTCGTCTGGCTGTTCGCCGCCGGCGTCCTCACGACGCTCGGCCAGGAATGCCTCGCGCGCGCCTATGGCTACGGCGAGATGACGATCATTGCGCCGATGGACTATCTCCGTCTCCCGGTCGCCGCGGCGATCGGCTATTTCGGGTTCAGCGAGCTCCCCGATGCTCTGTCGGGGCTCGGCGCCGTCATCATCATCGGGACGTCGTTCTACATCGCCCGTGTCGAGGGGCGCCGACCGCGCGCCGGGCCGCGCGGCTCAGCGTGAAGCGAGGGCCACGACCGGCCGCTGCGCGACGCCGCCATAGGCGCTCAAGGGCCGGATCAGACGATTGTCGGCGTTCTGCTCGAAATAATGCGCCGACCAGCCGGTGGTCCGCGCCATGACGAAGATCGGCGTGTAGAGGTCGATCTCGAAGCCCATCAGGTAGTAGGCCGGGCCCGACGGAAAATCGAGATTGGGGTGGATGTTCTTCTCGCTGAGCATGTAGTCCTGGAGCTCGTCCTCGATCGCGAGCCACCGGTTCTCGCCCGCCCAGCGCGACAGGTCCTCGAGACATTTCCGCATCGTCGGCACGCGCGAATCGCCGGTCTTGTAGACGCGGTGACCGAAGCCCATGACGAGGCGCTTGTTCCTGAGCGCCTGCTCCATCCAGGCGCGCGCCTTCTTCGCGGTGCCGATCTCGCGCAGCATGTGCATCACCGCTTCGTTGGCGCCGCCGTGGAGCGGCCCCTTGAGCGAGGCGATGCCCGCCGTCGTCGCGCCATAGATGTCCGAGCGCGTCGAGGCGACGACGCGGGTGGTGAAGGTCGAGGCATTGAAGCTGTGCTCGGCGTAGAGGATGAGCGAGATGTCGAAGGCGCGCACGACCTCCTTCGGCGGCACCTTGCCGAAGCACATGTGGAAGAAGTTCTCCGAGAACGATAGATCGCTCCGCGGTGCGATGCGGCGGAGCCCCTTCCGGACCCGGTAGTCGGTCGCGATCATGGTCGGGATCTTGGCGAGGAGGTCGAGCGCGCGGCGCTTGTCCGCCTCGAGCGTCTCGCCGCCCCAGGCAACCTCGCGGAGACCGAGAAAGCTCACCGAGGTGCGGATCGTGTCCATCGGGTGCGCGCGCTTCGGATAGCGCTTGATGACCGCGAGGAGATCGGCGCCGATCTCGCGCCGGGCGCGTTCGGCGCGGCGGAAGGCGGCGAGTTCCTTCTTGTTCGGAAGCTCGCCATTGTAGATCAGATAGGCGACCTCCTCGAACGTACAATGGGCGGCGAGATCCTGGACCGCATAGCCGCGATAGGTGAGCGAGTTCGTCTCGGGCATCACCTTCGAGACGGCCGTCGTATCGACGACGACGCCATCGAGCCCGCGATAGATCTTCTGTTCTTCGGCCATGGTCGTGCGTCTGCCCCCGTGCAGCGGCGCTCAGAGCTTGAAGTTGAAGACGCTCTGATCGAACGCGTTGTATTCCTCGTAACGAATGAGGTCGTAGAGCCGGGCGCGCGTCATCATGCGATCGACCACGCCTTTCTGCGAGCCTTGCGCCTTGATCGCGTCATAGGCGGAATCGATCGCACCCATCGCGAGGCGGAGCGCGGTGACGGGATAGATGACTAGGTTGTAGCCGAGATCGGCGAGCTGCTTCGTATCGTAGAGCGGAGTCTTGCCGAACTCGGTCATGTTGGCGAGAAGCGGCGCCGCGATCGCCTTCCGGAACGCGGCATACTCCGCCTCGGTCTGGAGCGCCTCGGGAAAGATCATGTCGGCGCCGGCATCGACATAGGCCTTCGCCCGCGCGACCGACGCCTCGAAGCCCTCGGACGCGCGCGAGTCGGTGCGCGCGATGATCAGGAAGTTCTTGTCGCGGCGCGCCTCGGCCGCGGCGCGCACGCGCTGGACCATGGTCGCGGTGTCGACGAGCTGCTTGTTGTCGAGATGGCCGCAGCGCTTCCGGCTCACCTGATCCTCGAGATGACAGCCGGAGAGACCGGCATCCTCGAGCTCGCGCACCGTCCGCGCCGCGCCCATCGCCTCGCCGAACCCGGTGTCGATGTCGATGATCGCCGGCAGATCGGTGACGCGGGCGACCTGGTGACCGCGGAGCGCGACCTCGGTGAGCGTCGTGAGCCCGATATCGGGAAGCCCGAGCTCGTTGGCGAGGACGGCGCCCGAGATATAGACACCGTCGAACCCCTTCTCCTCGATCAGCATGGCAACGAGAGGCGAGAACACGCCGGGAAAGCGCAACAGACGCCCCGACGCGAGGGCCGTGCGGAACTCCTTGCGTTTCGCGGCGGCCTCGAGCTTGGTGAACAGCATCAGAATATCCCGCGGTTGTCGCGTTCGGCGTGGGTGAGCGTCGCCTTGTCGAGGACGACGTTGATTTCGGCGACGCGCTTCGCTTCGAGGCCGGGAAGACGCTGGACGAGGTCGAGGAAGCGCCGGCTCTCACCGGGAGAGATCAGCCCTTCGGTGAGCGTCTCGAACTTCCTGATGTAGTCGGCGCGTGCAAAGGGCCGCGCGCCGGCCGCATGAGCGTTCGCGACCGCGAGCTCGTCGGCGATGACGCGGCCGTCCTTGAGCGTGATCTCGACCCGGCCGCCGAAGGCGCGCTTGTTGGGGTCGGGCTCGTGGTAGCGTTTGGTCCAGCCCGGGTCCTCGACCGTCGCGACCTTGTGCCAGAGCCGCACCGTGTCGGCGCGACCGGCGCGCTCCGGCGTATAGGAGCGGATGTGGTGCCAGGCGCCGTCCTGCAGCGCGACGGCGAAGATGTACATGATCGAGTGATCGAGCGTCTCTCGGCTCGCCTTCGGGTCCATCTTCTGCGGATCACCCGACCCCGAGCCGATGACATAGTGCGTGTGGTGGCTCGTCCTGATGACGATCTTGTCGATCGCCTCGATGTCTGGGACCTTCGGCCGGAGCTTGAAGGCGAGATCGATCAAGGCCTGGCTCTGGTACTCGGCCGAGTGTTCCTTCGTATAGGACTCGAGAATGGCCTGCTTCGCCTCGCCCTTCGCCGGCAACGGCAGCTTGTAGCTCGCGTCCGGTCCCGACAGCATCCAGGCGATCACCGAATCCTCGCCTTCATAGATCGGCGACGGTGATTTCTCGCCGCGCATCGCCCGGTCGGCCGCCTCGATCGCGAGCTTGCCCGCGTGCGCCGGCGCGAAAGCCTTCCAGCTCGAGATCTCGCCCTTCCGCGACTGCCGCGTCGTGCAGGTGACGTGGAGCGCTTGCTGCACCGCCTGATAGATCGTCTCGGTCGGAAGCCCCATCAGCGTCCCGAGCCCGGCCGCCGCCGAGGGCCCGAGATGGGCGATGTGGTCGATCTTATGCTCATGCAGACAGATGCCCTTCACGAGGTCGATCTGTATCTCGTAGCCGGTCGCGAGGCCCCGGATCAGCGCGCGCCCGTCCTTGCCGCATTGCTGCGCCACCGCGAGGATCGGCGGGATGTTGTCCGCCGGATGCGAGTAGTCGGCGGCGAGGAAGGTGTCATGGAAATCGAGCTCACGGACCGCGGTGCCGTTGGCCCAGGCCGCCCACTCTGCCTCGACGCGCCGCTCGAGCGGCAGACCGAACACCGCGGCGCCGCCCGCACGCGGATGGGCGACCGCCTGGGCGCGCGCGGCCGCGACGGGCTCGCGGTTGATCGCCGCAATCGCCACGGATGCGTTGTCGATGATGCGGTTCACGATCATGTCGACGACCGCGGGCTCGACCTCGACCGCATCGCTCGCGACGGCCGCGATCTTCCAGGCGAGTTGGTCTTCCTTGGCGAGCTTCTCCTTGGAGGGATAGACCCGGACGGTATGGTCGATCATGATGTAATCTTCACCGGTATCGTTGGCGGCGCGCATCATAGCCCATCGACCCCTCGGGTCAATGAACGGGCGGAACGGCGCCGCGGAGGGAAGGCATGATCGTCGAGGAACGGATCTACACGCTCAAGGCCGGCGCCACGCCCGACTACATGCGTATCTATGAGACGGAAGGGTTGCCGATCCAGACGCGAATCCTCGGCAATCTCGTCGGCTGGTACACGACCGATTTCGGACCGCTCAACCAGGTCGTTCACATGTGGGGCTATGCCGACTTCGCCGACCGCACGCGACGGCGCGCCGCGCTTGCCGCCGACAAGGACTGGCAAATCGTGCTCGGCAAGCTCCGCGCGCTGATCCTGACCCAGGAGAACAAGATCCTCTCGCCCGCGCCGTGGTCGCCCGTGCGATGAACACCCGGCCGAACATGCGCACCGGCGGCCAGATCCTGGTCGATGCGCTCCGCCTCCACGGCACCGACATGGTGTTCTGCGTGCCGGGGGAGAGCTATCTCGCGACCCTCGATGCCTTCCACGACGCCGCGGACGCGATCCGCCTGATCGTGTGCCGGCAGGAGGGCGGCGCCGCCAACATGGCGGAGGCCTATGGCAAGCTGACCGGGCGGCCCGGGATCTGTTTCGTCACGCGCGGCCCCGGCGCGACCCACGCCTCGGTCGCGATCCACACCGCGCACCAGGATTCGACGCCGCTGGTCCTCTTCGTCGGCCAGGTCGGCCGGTCGATGATCGAGCGCGATGCGTTCCAGGAAATCGACTACCGGCGCATGTTCGGCCAGTTCACGAAATGGGTGGCGCAGATCGACGATCCGGCGCGCGTGCCCGAGATGGTGAGCCGCGCGTTCCACACCGCGACCTCCGGCCGGCCGGGCCCGGTCGTCCTCGCGCTGCCCGAGGACATGCAGACCGAGACGGCGGCGGTCGAGGACGGTCTCCGCTATCACCCGATCGAGCCCGCCCCCGATGCCACCGACATGATCCGCCTCCACGACCTCCTGTCACGGGCGAAGCGCCCGTTGATGATGGTCGGCGGCGGCGGCTGGTCGAAGGCGGCCTGTCGCGACATCGTCGCCTTCGCCGAAGCGAACGACCTCCCGACGATCGCCGCCTTCCGCCGCCAGGACGTCTTCGACAACACGCACCGCAACTACGCCGGCGATATCGGGCTCGGCATCAATCCGGCGCTGCAGGCACGGGTGCGCGAAGCCGATCTCCTCCTCGTCGTCGGTGCGCAGCTCACCGAGATCATCACCGGCGGCTATACGCTGTTCGACATGCCGAAGCCGCGCCAGACGCTGATCCACGTCCACCCCGGCATCCACGAGCTCGCGCGCGTCTATCAGGGCGATCTCCTGATCAATGCGGGCATGAACCGGTTCGCGCACGCCGCGCGTCTGATGGCACACGTGACCGGGCGGCCGTGGGGCGAGTGGGCGCGCGCCGCACGCGCCGACTATGAGCGCCATCTGGTTCCCGAGGGCTCGCCCGGCGCGGTCGACCTCGCCGAGATCGTGATCGCGCTCCGCACTCAGCTTCCGCGCGATGCGATCATCGCCAACGGCGCCGGCAACTACACCGTCTGGGTGCACCGGTTCTACCAATGGCGCGACTACGGCACCCAGCTCGCGCCGCAGTCGGGCTCGATGGGCTATGGCGTGCCGGCCTCGATCACGGCGGCGCTCCTGCACCCCGACCGCCCGGTCGTCTCCTTCGCCGGCGACGGCTGCTTCCTGATGAACGGCCAGGAGCTCGCGACCGCCGTCCAGTACGGCGCCAAGGTGGTCTACATCGTGGTCAATAACGGGATCTACGGCACGATCCGCATGCACCAGGAACGCGAGTATCCCGGGCGCATTTCCGGCACCGGGATCAACAACCCCGACTTCGCGGCCTATGCCCGGGCCTTCGGCGCCCATGGCGAGCTGGTGACGCGGACCGCCGATTTCGCCGCCGCCTTCGACCGCGCCCGCGCGCATGACGGCCCGGCGCTGATCGAGCTTCGGGTCGACCCGGAAGCGATCACGCCCAAGACGACGCTCCGCGCGATCCGCGACGCCGCGCTCGCCAAGAGCAAGAAAGGGTGACGGGGCCTCAGCGATCGGCCGCGTAGACCGTGACGGTGTGTGGGCTCAAGGCGTGGGTGAGGCCGTCGCGGAAGCGGTGCGTCGCCGCGTGCAGAAAACCGGCGCGCGCCAGCACCGCCTCGTGCACCGGGTTCACGTAGACGAGATAGATCGGCCTGGGGCGGTGCTCCCAGAAGCGGCGCACGTTCTCGACGAAGGCTTCGAGCACCGGCGCATCGAACGGATGGTACAGGAAGAAGACGCACGGCTCGTCCGGAACCGCGAACGTGGTCGCATCCTCGTGCAGCACTTCGACCTCGGTCGCGTCGGGGCGACGGCGGCGCTGCCCTGCGGCGTTGGCGCGCGCAATGTCGATCAGCTCGCGGGCGAACTCGACGCCGACGACACGCTTGTAGCCGAGCTCGGCTGCCACGAGCAGCATGCGTCCCTTGCCGGCGCCGACATCGACGAAGACGAACTCGGCGGGCGCGCCGGGAAGCCGTTGCAGGATGCGACGGAGCACCCAACCCGGTGTCGGCATGTATTCGATGCCGAGATCGCGGTTGGGGCCGGTGACGGTGAGCTGGTCCGGCGTCACGCCGCCCCGCGTCGTCGCGCCGTAGCGATGATCGAGCGCGCGGTCGTGAAACCACCAGTGAAGCCGGTAGAGGACGACCTTTCGCACCGCCCCGAGCGCGTAGCGGAAGCCTTTGTCGCGGGCGAGCGCCGCGACGGCGCGTAGGTCATGGACGAGGCGCACGCGCCGCGCTCGGGCCGATTGCTGCCGTCGGCTACCGGGCGAGAAGCTTGTTGAGCTCGGGATGCGGCACCGCATCCGCCATGTAACCGTAGGTCCCCCCCGCCTTCAGTTCCGCCGCCGCCTTGCGCACGATGCCGTAGGCCGCGCGCGCGATGGAGCCGCCGACGGTGACCCGGCAGACGCCGAGGCGTTGCAGCTCCGGCACCGGCGGCGTCTTCGGGGTGGCGAGGATATTCACCGGCGCGGCGATAGACGTCACGAGCCGGCCGATCGATTCCGCGTCGTTCACGAAGGGAACGAAGATGCTGTCGGCGCCGGCCTGGCGATAGGCATTGCCGCGCGCGACCGCCTCGTCGAAGACCGCGCTCCCCGTGCCGCCGGTCCAGAAACCGTCGGTGCGGGCGTTGATGACGAGCGGCACGCCGGCCTTGCCGGCGGCCTCGCGCGCGGCCCGGATACGTTCGACCGCGAGAGACCGGTCGATCAGCGGGCTCTTCGCGTCGTGGGTGCCATCCTCGAGATTGATGCCGACGGCGCCGGCCTCGATCGTCTGGCGCACCGTCTCCGCCACGTGCTCGGGCTTCGGGCCGTAGCCAGCCTCCATGTCGGCGGTGACCGGAACGCGGAGCCGGGTTGCGATGCGACGGACCATCTCGATCATTTCACCGCGCGAGATCACCTCGCCGTCCGGATAGCCGTAGACGAAGGCGACGCCGGCGCTCGTCGTCGCGACCGCAGGAAAGCCCGCCTCCTGGAGGAGGACCGCGCTCGCGACGTCCCAGGCATTCGGGATGAGGAGGATGTCGGGACCCTGGTGGAGTCTGCGGAACGCCTCCGCCCTCGCCGTCTGTGTCGCATTGTCCATCGCCGCACCCTTCTGTCGAGCCGGTGAAGGATAGCGCGCGGCGACGACCGTGTCTTCCCGCGTGAGACTAGGGCGTCGGAGCGGTCGCCCGGGCGAGCGCCGCGACGAGGTCCTGCGGCTCGACCGGCTTTGCCACATGATCGGTCATGCCGGCGGCGAGGCAGCGCTCGCGATCGCCCGGCAAGGCATCAGCGGTGAGCGCGATGATCGGCGCCCGGCCGCGCGCATCGCCGAGCGCGCGGATTGCGCGCGTCGCCTCAACCCCATCGAGGACCGACATGTTACCGGCATGTTGAGGTCCATCAGGATCGCGTCGTAGACGGTCCAGCGGGCCATGGCGACGGCCTGGGCGCCGGTCGCGACGACATCGACCCGATGCCCGGCCCGCTCGAGGATGGTGGCGAGAAACATCCGGTTGATCTCGTTGTCCTCGGCGAGAAGGAGGTTGAGCGACGCGAGCGCGCCTGGCGCACGCCGGGCGTGGTCCTGCGGTTCGACCGCCGCACGGCCGAACGGCACGGTGAAATGGAGCCGGCTGCCACCACCCGGCGCCGGCGCGACCGCGATCTCTCCCCCCATCCGCTCGACGAGCGTCCGGCTGATCCAGAGCCCGAGCCCGGCGCCACCCCGCCTCCGCCCGCCCTCGCCTTGTCGGAAGCGGGCGAAGAGCGTCGCCGCTTCCTCGGCCGGGATCCCGGGGCCGGTATCGGTCACGGCGAACCCGAGCGTCGTCTGCGTCCGGCCGCGCGCCGCGACCGCCACATCGATGGCGATGCCGCTGCGCTCGGTGAACTTGATCGCGTTGCCGACGAGATTGGCGAGCACCTGGCGGACGCGGACCCCGTCGCCGAGGAGGCTCACCGGGACGTCCGGCGCGATGGTCGCAACGAGCGTGAGGCCGCGCGCCGCCGCCCGCGGCCGTTCGAGCTCGACGAGACCGGCGATGAGATCGGCGGCCGAGAACGGGCGCATTTCGATCGCGAACCCGTCCCTATCGAGCCGCGCGAGATCGATGACGTCGTCGAGGAGGCGGGCGAGCGTCTCGGTCGCGCCGCGGAGCGCCTCGACATGGCGTCGCTGGGTCGGATCGATCGCCTCGTCGGCGAGGAGCGTGGTCATGCCGAAGATGCCGCCGAGCGCCGTCCGCATCTCGTGGCTGACCGTCGCGAGCGCTTCGAGCGAAGGGTCACGTTGGTCGGGAACGGCGGCCTCGGCCGGCGGAGCCGGCTCGGTCAAGGCAGCGCGGGCGCGGGGCGCGTTCAATGGACCAGCCTCGGCATACGATGGCAGGTCGATCGTTTCGGATGGCGGTTAAACCGGGATTAACGGCGCCGGTGGCCGTGGTTAGAGAAGCCGGATCTCCGGGATCGGGCCACCATCGGCCATCGCCAGCACCGGCCCGATCACCGACTGCGGGTCGGCGAGGCCCGCGAAACGAAGGAGATCGCGCGCCTTGTCGATCATCTCGGCGGCCGACAGCGCGAGCTCAGGGTCGCCCTTGCAGTGGGTGCGCGCCGCGCTGATGCGCCGGCCATCCTTGAAGACGACCGCGACCTCGCCGCCCCAGGCGCGCGGGTAGTTGCCGGCATAGGGCTCGCCGGCGCGGACCCGCATGAGGCGACGGAGCGCCCCGGCCCGGCCGCGGGCGCCCGGCTCGAAGCTCTCGAACGAGACCTTGCCGTCGAGGAGCGCGATCGCGACGCAGTGCTGCAGCGAGAACTTGGCCTCGTAGAGGCTCGCCGGCTCCGCCCGGTCGCACACATCGAGCGCGGCGCGATAGGTGACGACGTCGACCTCGGCAACCGACTGCGTCGCGAGCGAGGGCGCGAGCTCGAGCGCGGCATCGATCACCGGGTGGGTGTGGCGGCACGACGGCCACGGCTTGATCGATGTCGCATGGACCTGCCAGCGGGATTCCGGGCTCCGGAATACCGCGTCGGGGTCCGGATCGGGGCAAGCGCCGGCATAGAGCCCCGCCGGCCCCTCGAGGATCGTGGGCGGGCCGGTGAACCCCTCGGCGGCGAGCTCGGCCGCGACCACGCCGGCTTCCGCGGCACGGCCGGCGTGAAGGTGCTTCGACATGGCGCCGGTCGCGAGGAACTCCCAGAGCCCCGCCGACTGGGTTCCGGCATTGCCGAGCGCATGCACCGCCTGGTCGTCGTCGAGACCGAGAAGCGCCGCCGCCGCCATCGCCGACCCGTACGGCCCGCAGGTCGCGGTGTTGTGCCAGACCTTGTAATGGGCCCCGCCGACCGACATGCCGACGCGTGCCGTCGCCTCGAAGCCGTGCAGGATCGCCCGCAGGACCGCCTCGCCCGTGGCCCCTTTGGCGCGCCCGATCTCGAGCGCGGCGGGCACGACGACGCAGCCGGGATGGACGACCGAGGCGCGGTGGAGATCGTCGACCTCGAGGATGTGGATGAGCGCGCCCATCAGGAAGGCGCGCCGCCCGGCATCGCCCTGGCGACCCTTGGCCCATTTGAGGAGCACCTCGCCCGGGGCCGAGCGCCGCCCGGCGAGGGCATTGGCGATCGCATCGAGGGTGAACAGCGCCGTCACCTCGAGGTCGGCCGCCTGGATCGGCTTGGTGCGGATCAGGGTCACGAGGCGCCGGGTCAGTGACCCGGCGTCCCGCTCGGCGAGCCTCGGGGTGGCGGTCGCGTTCATCGCGGCCTCAGGTCATCGGCTTGTAGTTCGGGTAGCGGGCGGACACGTCGATGTCGAACAGCTTCCGCGAGTTCTCGCCGAGGATGTTGCGCTTGGCCTTCTCGTCGAGGAACGGCAGGTCGTAGATGACGCTCGGCAGATCCATGTCCCAGTGCGGATAGTCGGAGCACCACAAGAGTTGCGTCTCCGCCTTGATCATCTTGAAGGTGCACTCGAGCACGGACATGTCGCTCGGCATCTCCATCGGCTGGTTGGTGTAGAACATGTCCTGCATGTACTCGCTCGGCAGCTTCTTGAGGCCGGGGGCCTCGGAGCTCCGCATCTTGTAGTCGTTGTCGAGCCGCTGCATCAGCCACGGGATCCAGGCGAGGCCGGACTCGATCCACACCACTTTGAGCTTGGGGAACCGTTCCGGCAGCGCGTTGACGATCCAATTGGCGCAGTGAACGACGTTGAAGAACGTGAAGCCGAGCGCGTGGGCGACCAGGAACCGGTTGGTGTTGGAGAGCATCTGGTCGTTCCAGTTATACGAGGCGTGGAAGCTGAGCGGCTTCCCCATCTCCTCGATCAACCGGTAGGTCTTCATGTAGGCGTTGTCGTGCACCGGCTTGTAGCGGGTGGACACCACCATGAAGCCGCACACGCCCTTCTTGTCGCCGAAGTCCTTGACCATCTTGTAGGTCGCTTCGGGATCGTTGAACGGGAGATACAGCATCGTCTTGATGCGCGGCTCGTCGGCCATGATCTTCTCGATCAGCCAACGGTTATAGGCGCGCGACATGGCGACCTCGACTTCGGCCTGCGGGTGGAGGCCGAGGAGCAGCATCGGGGTCGGGAACAGACAGGCATAGTCGACGCCCATCGCGTCCATCCACTTGAGCGACAAATGGACGTCGCGGTGCTTGCCGTCGGCCGGCGTTCTCTCGGTCTTGCGCAAGGGATAGCGCGTCACGCGCCCGGCCATGTCCTGGTAGCCGACGACACCGGGCAGAAGCGGCGTCTGCGCACCGGTGCCCTTGCCGGAATAGACGAGACCGGTGTGGCGGATGACCGGATCCTCGATGAACTGCACGATCTCGGCCATCGACTCGTTCTCGTAGTGATGGCAGTCGATGTCGATGATCGGAAACTGGTGGTACTTGCGCTCGTCGCGCTGGCGCGCGGCGTTGATGAGCAGCTTCGCGGTATCGAACTCCTCGACGGTCATCTTGTGGATGTCGCTGGTCGGCAATTCCATCGTTTCCTCCTTCAGACCCCTGACCAGGCCTGGAACATTCCAAGCTCGAACAGTTCGAGATTGACCGCCCGCAGCATCACGGTCGCCATGATCATGACCGCCGTCGCCGGGATCGGCCGCGACAGATCGAACGGCGCGACGCGCTCGCCAAGCTGGAAACGCACGGTGTAGAGCCGCACCAGCGCCGTCATGAATTCCTGGATCAACTCGGGCGGCAGTTCGGCACCCGGCGGCAGCGCGGCGAGCTTCGCCGCGGCGGCCCGGAGGAGCGCCCCTTCCTCGCCCGCATCCGCAAGGAGATCGCCCGGCGCGCCGGACGCGGCCTCAGACGAGGACATAAACGGCGTCGCCCTTCTCGACGACGTCGTATTTGCGCAGGCGGAACTTGCGATCGGCGACCATGTGGCCGGTCTCGAGATCGTATTCCCAGCCGTGCCACGGGCACACGATGTGCATCTCGTTGTGGTTGAAGCGCATGCCCTGATAGGTCTTGTCCGGTGCGATGACCTCCTCGACCTTGGCCATCAGGAGTCCCTCGCAGGCCGGGCCGCCCTGATGGCCGCACAGGTTCTGGTAGGCATAGAGCTTGCCCTTGACGCGATAGACGCCGATCTCGGATTTGCCGTTGGGGATGATCTTGCGATCCCCGTCCTTGAGCTCGCCCGACTTGCACACCATCAGTTCGGTCTTGGCCATCTTCGTCCCCTGGGTCTCTTACTTGGTGTTATCGCGTGCTGAGGCTGTTCGACGATCCGCGGACGACCTTACCACCTGTCCGGTAGCGGTTGAAGTTGTCCTGGAAGCGCGTCATGCCGACATTGGCCGCCGCCGCCAGCCCGAAGATGATCAGGAGCATCGCGTACATCGGCGCGATCTGGAACTGCTCGTAGTACTGCATCAGGCGGTGGCCGACGCCGGCGTCTGAGAACTTGATCTCGGCGACGATGATGCCGATCACGGTGATCGCCATGCCGAGGCGCAACCCGGTGATGACGGGGTTCATCATCGCCGGGATGTAGATCTTCGCCACAGTCTGCCAGACCGACAGGTTGAAGCTGCGCCCGACCCGCAGCAGCACCGGGTTGATCGTCACCATGCCGAGAATGGTTGAGAACACGACCGGGAAGAACGCCGACAGCGCACCCTTGGCCATCTTGGACTCGATGCCAGTACCGAACATCAGGAACAGGATCGGCAGGAAGATGATCTTGGGCGTCGAGCCGATCGCGTTGAGATAGGGCTCGAGCACGCGGCGGAGATAGGGCGTCGCGCCGAGGACGATCCCGGTGGCGATGGCGATGCCGGAGCCGACGAGGAAGCCGACCACGTATTCGAGGAACGTGTAGCCGAGATGGAAATAGAACTTCCCGTCCGTCAGCTCGCGCGCGATGGCGATGACGATCTTGTAGGTCGACGGGATGACGTCGCGGTAGAACAGGCCCGAGTTGGCCATCGCCTCCCAAATCAGGAACAGGACGACGACCGTGACGACGCGAACCCGCGTGACGGTCCAGCCGCGGGACAACCAGCTCGATCGGGTCGACTGGATTACGCCGGTCTGAGCCATCGCTCGATCCTCCCGAAGCCCCAGAAGAAGAAGACGCTCACGGCGATCACGGCGAGGATGCTGGCATAGGTGCTGGGGATCTCGAAGCGGAAATACATCTCCGAGACGACCCTGCCGAGCCCGCCGAAATCGACCAGGTACTCGATGGCGACGATGTTAACCAACGTATACATGACACCGACCTTGATTCCGGTGAACACCGCCGGAACCGCCGCTGGCAGCATGATCTTCCAGAACAGGACGCGCTCGGGCGTGTTGAAGGTCCGCCCGACATTGATCAGGGTCTGCGATACGCCGAGAAGGCCCTGACGCGTCTGGATGATGATCGGGATGCAGCCCGGGATAGCCCCCATCACGATCAGGGTCAGATGGGTTCGCCCGAAGAGGACCAGGAACAAGGGATAGAGAAGGACGAGCGGCGCCGAAAAGGCGGCGGCGAGCCAGCCCTCATAGGCGACGCCGAGGACGTGGTTGCGATAGAGAAGATAGCCGAAGGGGATACCGATGATCAGCGCGATCGCGGTCGCGACCGCGGTCATGCCGAGCGTCGTGAAAAACGCGCCCAGGAGGTCCATCTCGCGGAAGAGAGGCGGAAACGACTCGATCGTCTCGGTCGGGCGCGCGACGATCAGCGCCGGGATCCATTTCTGGTTGACGCAGAACTCGAGGATCGCCGCGAGGATCACGAGGCCGACGAACCCCGCCATCATCGGCGACAGGAACACCTTCCTCAGCATCGTCTCCACCGTGGCGATCCTCCCGCTTGTTATCGGATCAGCGCTGCGCCGGGCGATCTAGCGCTGCGCCGGTCGATCTAGCGCTGCGCGCCGGGCGGCAGCCACACGAAGTCGACGAGCTGCCTCTTCTGCTCGCTGGTCAACGGCTCGCGGATCTGCTGGGTCTCGAGCGCGATCTGGACCAGACGATCGAGCTCGCCGATCGGCGAGAAGCTCACCTCGTCATATTTCACGAACTCGGGCCCGCGCCGCGCGTCGTTGATGTCCATGCCCCATTCCTTGGCATAACGCTCGAAGGCGCGGTCGCCGCCCTTGTACTGGAACTCGAGCCCGCGCCACATGGCGCGCATGAACCGGGTCGCGACGTCGCGGTTCTTCTTCACCCATTCGGAGTTGGCGGCATAGACGCGAATGGTCGCGCCACGAAGACCCGACGCCTCGTCGCCGGTGCCGATGATCCGGATCTCGTTGCGGCGGAGAAGGTCGAGACCCGCCGGCGGCGTCATCCACCCGGTCGCGACCTGGCCGGTCATGACCTGGGTGCGAGAGGCGGCCATGCCGCCGACCGATACGAGCTTCACGCTGTCGAGCGCGAGGGTCTTCTTGATGTCGAGCACGCCGAGATGGCTGGTCGTGCCGTTGCGCGAGAAGACGAGCTCCTTGTCGCCGATGTCCTTGAACGTCTTGATCGCGCTGTCGGCCTTCACGTACCAGACCGTATCGCCGATGCCGCGCTTGGTGCTTCCGAGGATAACGAGCGGCGCGCCCTTGGAGAAGGCGCTGATCACGCTCAGCACACCGACGCCGTTGGTCGCGTCCTGGCTGCCGGTGATGATGGTCTGGAGCGTCGCCGCGCCACCGTCGCTGTAGATGATCGAGACGTCGAGCTTCTCCTCCTTGAAATAGCCCTCGGCGAGCGCCTGGTTGGGCGCATACATCTCGAACGGCATCTTGGTGCTGACGATGAGCCGCACGCGGTCATTGGCCTCCGCGGCGATCGGAAGTGCGACGATCGCCGAGGTCGCCAACGCGAAACCAAACGCTTTCCAACGTGTCATGTGTTTCCTCTCCCTGTGCGGAGCCAGTCCGCCTTGAAATTCCGGTTGCGACCGATGCGCGCGTGCTACTGCGCCGCGGCGCGGCCGGCGATGCGCCGTTCCTGGTCGAGCATGCCGCGCGTCGCCTCCTCGCGGAGCTCGTTCCAGATCGAGCCGACATATTGGCCGAACGCCGCGGTCGTGATGACCTCGGAGCTGCGCGGCCGCGGCAGGTCGATGTCGATGACGCGCTTGATCTTGCCCGGGCGGAACGACATCACGACGACGCGATCGCTGAGCTGAACCGCCTCGGTGATGTTGTGGGTGATCAGCAGCATCGTCTGGTTGAGCGTGCGCCAGATCTCGAGAAGCTTGTCGCCGAGGAGGAGACGCGTCTGCTCGTCGAGGGCCCCGAACGGCTCGTCGAGCAGCATCAAGCGCGGCTCGTAGGCGAGCGTCCGCGCGACGGCGGTGCGCTGCTTCATGCCGCCCGAGAGTTGCGCCGGGTAATGGTTCTCGAACCCGTCGAGCCCGACCAGCTTGATGAAATGGAGCGCCCGCTTCTCGCGCTCCGCCTTGGCCATGCCCTGAACCTCGAGCGGAAAGGCGACGTTCTCGAGCGTGGTCCGCCAGGGGAAGGTCGATTCTTCCTGGAAGACGACGCCGACATCGGTATGGACGCCGTTGACCTCGTGGCCGGCGATGCGAACGCTGCCGCCATAATCGCCGATCAGGCCGGCGATGATGTTGAACAAGGTCGACTTGCCGCAACCGGAGGGACCGATGACGGAGACGAACTCGCCCTGCCGCACCGAGAGCGAGACGTCATCGAGCGCAACCACCGCATTAGGGCCATCCCCAAACGTTTTGCTGACACTCGCTATTTCAAGAATGTTCGTCATGCTTCCCTGCGGTTGTCCGGCCGTTCGGTAGGCTCAGGTTCCGGGCATGTGGCGGGATCGGTCGTCAGGCCATCGCCATGCACCAGGCACCGCCCGACGCACCGCGGATATATCCGTCCGCCGTCCCGACCGGCGTTTTCAATCTATCCAACGCCCTGACCCTGTCAATTGCGGATACTCCCGGGGCGATCGGCCGCCGCCGGCGCAGACTTATCCACACCAAGAGGGGCTCCCGCACCCGGTCGCCCCGCCGTCGGCGGTGCCGTCCGACACGACCCTGGCGCGAACCCGGTCGGTCGGGCGCTCAACTACCGGGCCATTTGCCAACAGAGTTGTCCACAATGCCCCGGCGGTGCCTCAACCGGCCGATCCCTCGCCGCTCGCCCGTGTCGCCATCGGCGCGGCATAGCCAGGCTCGACATGAACATCGAGCAGGAACGGCTCGCCGGCATCGACCGCGGCGAGCGCGCGGCGCATCGCCGGCACGAGCGCGCCGATCGTCTCGACCGGCCCCTCGGCCTTGATGCCCTGGGCGCGCGCGAAGCCCGCGAGGTCCAGGGTCGGATGGTCGATCTGCTGTCCGATCCACCGGTTCTCGACCGGACGGCCGCGGTCCTTGGCGACGGTCTCCTGGTGGATCTCGTCGTTGAAGTTCGACCGGTTGTTCGAGATCACGAACAGTACCGGGATCTTGTAGTGGGCGGCGGTCCACAATGCCGTGCCGCCCTGCATGAAATCGCCGTCACCGAGGATCGAGATCGTCGTCCGACCGCTGCCGAGAAGCCCGAGCGCGGTGCCGATCGCCGCACCCGGTCCGTTGCCGAGGCCGCCGCCCCCGTCATTGCCCATGTAATCGAGCGGGCCGGTGAAGTGGTAGGCATCGCCCGCCCAGCCGAGCGGCACGCGCGCGAGCGTGACGGCGCGCTGGCCCTTCGCCTCGTTGAGCGCGAGCGCGACGTCGCGGGGTGTTATGCGGGCGTTCTGGTCGCGGTCGCCGATCTTCGGGATCGGCGCCCGGGTGGCCTTGGGCTTGCCGTCCCATGCCGATCGGCGCCCGGCCAGCGCATCGAGAAGCTGGCCGGTGAAGACATCGGGGTCGGCCAGAACCGGCAGGTCGTTCGGCGCCAGATGGAAGTGGTCCATGCTCCAGCCATTGTGGAGATAGCTGTCAAGCGAGGCGTGGATGACCTTGCCCGCCACGTTGTCCTTGGAGCCGAGAGCGGTCTTGAACGTACCGCCGAGATCGAGCCAGTCGAGGCTAAGGATCACGTCCGCGTTGCGGAACGCGGCCTTCGCGGCATCCGTCATATGGCTCGCCGGCGGCGAGACCATGAGGGCGTGATCGGACGGGAAGGATGCGGCCGACTTGAGATCGGTGAGCACACCGGCGCCGAGGAGCTCGGCGAGCTTGACCCGGCGGACCCAGTCGTCCTGGCGACGCGACACCCGGCCGGCGAGGATCAGCGGGCTCTTGGCCGCGGTCAGAAGCTCGACCGCGCGTTTCACCGCTTCGGCCGATGCCGGCGACGGATCGGCCGGCCGATAGCGGGCCACCTCCGGGATGCGCACGTCCCTCTTGAGCTCGGTCTCCTGCAGCCCGGCATCGAGGCAGACATAGACCGGCCCATGGGGCGCCGTCTTGGTGATCTGGACGGCGCGCAGCATGGATTCGACGATCGCCTGCGCCGAGCGCGGCTCGTCGTCCCACTTGACGTAGCTCCGCAGGAGTGCGCCCTGGTCCTTCGCGGTGTGGATCCAGTCGATCCACGGCCGGCGCAGCTCGGAATCGACCGGACCCGTCGCGCCCATCACCACCATCGGCACGCGCCCGCACCAGGCGTTGAACACGTTCATCAGCCCGTGCATCAACCCGACATTCGAATGCAGCACGCAGCCCATCGGCTCGCCGGTGACCTTGCCGTAGCCGTGCGCGATCGCGACCGCGTGGTCCTCGTGCAGGCAGAGGAGCATCTGCGGATCGACATTGCCGAGATAGTTCACGAGGCTGTCGTGAAACCCGCGATAGCTCGCCCCCGGATTGAGCGCGATGAACTTGATGTCGAGCCGGCGCAGCATCTCGGCGGCGACGTCGCTCGCCCAGCCCATGCGCCGGTTGCCGCCGAGTTTCGGGCGATCGAACTTGGTCAGATCGGGGGTCGAGTCTGGCATCCGTCAATACTCCGGCGTGGGAATGTGGACATGGGTGTAGGCGCTCGCCGCGTGCGGCGACGTCACCGGCAAGGCCGGGTGCAGATAGGCGCGGTTGAGCTGCGCGAGGCGCGTGACGCCGAGGAGGCCCATCGCGGACTTCATCTCGATCTCGAGGATGTCGAGCATGCGCGCGAGGCCGGCGACGCCGCCCGCCGCCATCGCCCAGCCTTGCAGCTTGCCGAGCGCGACGACATCGGCACCGAGCGCGATCGCCTTCACGATGTCGGAGCCCCGACAGAACCCGCCGTCGACCATGATCCGGGCGCGGCCCTTCGCGACGTCGACGATCTCGGGCAGCATGTCGATCGTGGCGCGCCCATGGTCGAGCTGGCGGCCGCCGTGGTTCGACACGTAGATGACATCGACGCCATGCTCGATGCAGAGCGCGGCGTCTTCGGCGGTCGCGATGCCCTTGAGGACCAGGGGCACCGAAAGGAGGTCCTTGAGACGCTTGACCGTGTCCCAGGAGAGTGCCGCCTGCCAATCGCGCCCGCCGGCACTGCGGCGGCCGGCCGGGACGTAGCGCTTGATCAGGTCGCGCTCGCGCCGACTATAAACGGCCGTGTCGACCGTGAGGGCGAACGAGAAATAGCGGTGCTGCATCGCGCGGCGCGCGTAGTCGTCGACCCAATCGGCATCGCCGCGGACATAGAGCTGGAACATGGTCGGGTTATCGGCCTTGGCCACCTCCTCGAGGCCCGGCTGCGTGACCGAGCTCACGATCGAGAAGATGCCTCCCGCCTTGGCGCCGAGCGCGGCGGTCATGGCGCCGCCCTTCTCGATCGTCTGCAGCGATCCGATCGGGGCGAGCGCGATCGGAAGGCGCATCTTCACGCCGAGGAAATTCGTCGTGCAGTCGATGTCGCTCACGTCGACGAGGACGCGCGGGCGGAACGCGATGCAGTCGAGCCCGTGCCGATTGCGTCGCAGCGTGGTCTCGGATTCGGCGCCGCCCGACAGGTAGTCCCAGACGTCGAGAGGCAGGCGCCGGCGCGCCTCGCGGTAGATTTCCTGAAGCGTCTCGAAATGGGTCAACACGCCCCTCCCCGGTCGGCTCTTGTCGTGACCGGTGGTCTAGCCAAGCGGTTCCGGGCTGTCCAGGCGAATCCGGCGAGCTCGGCTGCGCGAGCCTAGTCCATCGGGCTCGGCAGGAACAACGAAATCGCCGGCAACGCGACCGGCGGCGCGATCGACCCGTTGACGACGATCTCGATCGTCTGCGCGCCGAACCAGATGAGGATGGACCAGATGAGGATGGAGAGGATGCGCGCGCGGCGCGGCCCGATCGCGTCATGCGCCGGGGAAGGGTCAATCGACCCCGCCTCGCGCGCATGCTAGGCTTCGGGCTCGATCGATCAGGGAGGATGCTGTGGTGCGCGCGCGCGGGCTGATCGTCGCGGTCATCGCCGCGACACTTCTTCCCGTCCCGGCGTCGGCCGATGCGATCGAGGATTTCTACCGCGGGCGCGTCGTCGAGATCCTCGTCGGCTCGGACGCCGGCGGCGGGTTCGACATCGTCGCCCGTGTGGTCGGCGCCCATATCGGCCGACACATCCCTGGTGCACCCGACGTCGTCGTCAAGAACATGCCGGGCGCCGGCAGCCGCCGCGCCGCGGCCCATCTCCACACCCAGGCGGCCAAGGACGGGAGCGTCATCGGCGCGATCTTTCCCGGCGCCATCATGGAGGCGGCGATCAAGGGCACGGAGGCCGTGCGCTACGACCCGCGGACATTCGTCTATCTCGGCAGCCCCGAGACCGGCACGAATCTCTGCATCGTGTCGCGCCAGAGCCCGGCCAAGACATTTGCAGAGGCGCGCGACAAGGAGGTGATCCTCGGCGCGACGCAGGCTGGCGGCTCGACACGCGATTTCGCGCTGTTCCTGAACGGGCTCTTCGGCGCCAAGTTCAAGCTCGTCAGCGGCTATCCCGGTTCGCGCGAGATATCGCTCGCCATCGAGCGCAACGAGGTGCAGGGCGTTTGCGGGCTCAACTGGTCGAGCTTCAAATCGCAGCGCCCGGACTGGGTCCGCGACCGGACGATGATCTATCTCATCCAGTACGGGCTCAAGCCGCACCCCGAGCTCGCCCCCTACAACGTGACCTTCATCGGCGATCTCGTGAAGACGGAGGCGGAACGGCAGGCCGTCGACTTCTTCGGCAGCCAGCTCGCCTTCGCGCGGCCTTATCTGCTGCCGCCGGGGACACCGGCCGACCGTGTCGCCGCGCTCCGCGCCGCTTTCGATCGCACGATGGCCGATCCCGCGTTCCGCAGCGCCGCCGAGAAGGCCTCGCTCGAGATCGAGCCCGAGAGCGGTATCGCGATGCAGGATCGGGTCGCGGCCGTGTTCGCTACCCCGCGCGAGGTGATCGACCGGGTCGCCCGCGCCTTGGACCCCGGCCGTTAACCGATCGGGAATAGCATCGCGCCGCCGGCGTCCGCCGCCAGCCCGGCCACGGGACAGCTGACCTCGGCATGAATGCGTCCACCAACCTGAGCCGCGCGCGCGGGCTCGCCGACATCGCCAAGGTCGCGCGCCGGGCGCTCGGCGTCATCGCCATCCGGGGCGGCGGCGCCGTCCTCGCCTTCGCCGTCCAGGTCCTTCTCGCGCGCTGGATGGGGGCGGCCGAGTACGGCATCGTGACTTACGCGTGGTCGTGGATGCTGGCGCTCGGCACCCTCGCCTCGATCGGCTTTCCGGCCGCGGTGGTCCGCTTTGTTCCCGAGCACGAGGTGCGCGGCGAACTCGGTGCGGTGCGCGGGCTTCTCCGCCGCGCCGCCCAGATCGTCATCGTCGCCTCGGCGTTGATCGCGCTGATCGCGCTCGGCAGCGCGCACGCCTTGGCCGATGCGATCGCGCCCTATTACGCCATTCCTCTCCTCGTAGCGCTCGCGGCGATCCCGCTCTACGCCCTTCTGGAGCTCGTCGAGTCCGAGGCGCGCGGCTGGCTGGGTCGATCTCGCCTATGGACCGAGCGTCCTCGTCCGCCCGCTCGTGTTCCTGATCCTCGTCGGCGGCGGCATCGCAATCGCCGATCTGCGGACGGCCGTTCCGGCGACGGTGATGCTGGCTCTCTCCTATCTTCTCGTCGTTCTCGGCCTCGTCGTCCTGTTCTACCGTCGGCTCCCGCGCGCGATCCTCGCCGCGACCCCGGTCTACGAGACCCGGACATGGACGCGCGTCGCGCTCCCCCTCCTCGTCTACGAGGCGGGCCATCTCGTCTTCCACTTTGCCGACGTGATGATCATCGGCATGCTGCTGTCGCCCGAGGCGGTCGCGGTCTACAACGTCGCCGCGCGCACGGCGGGCCTCGTCATCCTCGTTCTCTACGCCATCTCGGCCTTCTCGGTGCCGCGCTTCGCCGCGCTCCACGCGAGCGGCGACCGCGATGGCCTGATCCGCCTCGCCCGCCAGGTGAGCGTCTGGGTGTTCTGGCCCTCGCTCGCGATCGTGGCCGTCCTCTATCTGGCGGCGACGCCGGTGCTCGCGCTGTTCGGAGCCGAATTCACGGCGGGCGCGCCGATCGTCACCGTCCTTCTCGTCGGGACGCTTCTCCGCTCGGCGTTCGGGCCGGTCGACGCCCTCCTCAACATGGCCGGACACCAAAACCGCACGCTGGTCGCGCTCGTCCCGTGCGCGGTTCTCGATATCGTACTCTGCTTCGCGCTGGTGCCCTCGATGGGGCCGATCGGCGCGGCCTGGGCGACGGCCATCTCGTTCTCGCTCGTCATGATGGCGAGCGCGTGGATCGTCTGGCGCCGCCTCGGCTTCCTCGTGGTCTGCGGTTTCCGGCTCGCCTAAGGCGTCTCGAGCCGGCCGATGCAGTCGGGCGCCGGGAGGTCGACCCGGAACGATTTCGCCACCTGGGTCTCGATCCGCCGCTCGCCGCCGAGACGCTGGAGCGCGCGGAAACCGAAATAGAGCCCCTCCTTGAGCCGGGGGCCGAGCCCTTCTGTGCCGAGCGACCGCGCCGGTATGCCGAAGCGGCGCCGGAGCATCCGGTTGGCGCGGAACATGGTGACGCGGCGACGTTGTGCCGACGTCATGTGCTCGGTCGACAGCGAGATGTTGAACGTGTCGAGATTGCTGATCCGATGCGGCGCGTTCTGCCGCCAGGTGACGACCTCACCCGGCTTGAGATCGACCACGGTGGCGGCGGCATCGAACGCCGGATCATAAGCGAGGCCCTCGTCTGCCTCCGCGGCGATGATGCGCTCGAGGCTCTCGGGCGGCGCAAAGCGCGCATCATCGGCGGGATAGGACCAGACGCGCTTCGCCCCCCGGATGTGCCACAGCATGTTGGCGGGTATGTCGAGGTGGTAGTAGACCCAGGCGTGCGGCGAGGACACGAGCATCGTGCCGGCGGTCCAGATCGGCGCGAAGCCCGGTGTCTTGCGTGCGATCTCGCCATAGAGATCCACCAACAGCCGCCGATAGGCCTCGTGATGAACGTCGACCCGCTTGATGTTGAGCCAGAGCCGTCCCTTGCGCACCGCCTCGAGGAGCCGCGCACCGTCGAGGCCGGACGCATCGCCCTGGCGCCAGTCCGGCCGACGCGGATCATCGCCCATGGTCATGACGCAGAGGTTTTCGCGCGGGTGGCGGTCGAGGAGCTCGACGATGCCGTCGTCGGTGAACAGAGCGAGGCTCGCGAGCCGGTGTCGCGCAACCAGCACGTCGCGCCCGAATGCGGACGCTTCCGCCTCGCCCCAGGTCAGGAGTTCGCCGTCGCTCATCGCATCATCGCCGTGGTGCCGCCGGTCCGCGAGCCTAGCGCGCCGGCCTTAACAAATGACGAGACCTACTCGTCGTCGCTCCGCTCGAGGCGGCGGACCTCGGTGTTCATGGGCACATCCTTCCGTCGCCGCTGCGCGATGAGCGTGCCTGTCTCGAAGTAGTCGCCCTTGACCGCGAGCTCGGCCGCGTGGTCGAGCTCGGCCGACCACTCGCCGAGCGAATAGCCGAACCAGGGGCTTTCGGGGCGGAGCTCGGGAAGGCCGAGTTCCTCCCAGATCTTCCGCGCGTTCTCCATATACGCGCGCTTGGGCAGCGAGATCGGCGGGAAGCCTTCCTTGAGCGTCGCATCGAACAGGACGGATGCGTCCTCGCCGCCGTTCCGGAGGCTCCGCGGTCCGTGCCCCTGGTCCCGGTGCGGGAGCATCTGGACGTCGAGCGCCGGGTTGCAGCGATAGGCCATCGCCCAGAACAAGGCATCGGCGTGGTCGGGGTCGATGTCGTCATTGACCGCGATCACGAACTTGCCGGCGGCGCGGAGAAGCGAAGCGGCGCCATAGAGCGCGCGCCATACCTCGGTCCGCGGCACGTCGCGCTCGAGCTGGACGACCAGCACCTTCCGGATATTGGTCAAGGGCTCGTGCATGCCGACCTTGATCACGCCCTTGATGCCGAGGTGATTGCGGAGATGGTCGAGGAACATCGGCTCGTAGGCGACGCGTTTCATCAGGCTCGATTCGCTCGGCGTGACCTGGCTGATGATCGAGGTGAGGATCGCATCGCGCCGGCGCGTGATGCAGGTCACCTCCATATAGGCGTTGTACTCCTGGAGATTGACGTGGCCGTGGCTCTCGCCGAACGGCGCCTCCGGCTCGAGATATTCGGTGTCGATGAAGCCCTCGACGACGATCTCGGCCTCGGCCGGGACGACGAGATCGACGGTGCGGCAGCGGACGACATTGACGGGCGCGCCGATCGCGCCACCGGCGACCGCGAGCTCGTCCAGCCGCTCGGGTATCTTCTGCGCCGAGGTGAAGGTGACGATCGGCGGCGCGCCGAGGACGACGGCGGCCGGCATTCTCTCGCCGCGTTTGCGGTACTTCTCCCAGTGCGTGTAGATGCCCGGCCGCAGCTCGAGCGAGGGGTTCATGCCGAGCCGGCGCGGCCCCTTCATCTGGCCGCGATAGTTCCCCATGTTCTGGACGCCGGTGTCCGGGTCCCGGGTTATGTATTGCGACAGCGTCGTGTAGGGCGCGTTGTCCCAGCCCGGCGTCGAGATCGGCACCGGGATGAGGTCGAGCCCGTTGCCCGGCCGATCGAGCTCGGCGCCCTCGATCACGATCTCCTGGCAGGGCGCACGCCCGACGAGGCGCGGCGGCAGCGGATTGGCGATCGCCTTGGTCCAGCGCTCGCCGATCTCCTCGAGCGGACAGCCGATGCCGACGCGATAGACCTCGCGGCTCACCGCGAGCGCGCCGACCACGACGGGGATGTCGTAGCGGCGGCCCTTGCTGTCGGTAACGTTGGTGAAGAGGAACGCCTTCCGATCCTTCTCCGCGATCCCGCCGCGGAACTGCCAGCGGACCAGCGGGTGCATCTCCGTGTCCTTGTTGATTGGCCGGTCCACGGTGACGAGGAGGCCCGCGTCGTCGAGGGCCTTGAGATGATCGTGGAGATCCGGATAGGCCCGCGCCGTCTTCGCCGGCTTCACCTTGGTCGCCATAACGCGTTCACTCCCCTTGTTCTCTCCGCGGCGACCGTGCGGCGATGGCGATGGCGACAGCAGCCGGGGACGGCGAACGTCGCCGCCGTCACCACATCGCCGAGCCGCCGTCGATGACGACCGTCTGACCGGTCATGAAATCGCTTTCCGCCGAGGCCAGAAATACGGCCGTGCCGACGAGGTCGTCGGGCACCTCGTCGCGCTTGAGCGCGCGGCTCTGCACCGTTTCCTTCGGACCGCCGCCGGCCCAGTTGGTGCGCTTAAGGACGTTCTCGCTCATGGTCGAACCGGGCGCGATCGCATTGACCGCGATGTTGTCGCTGCCGACCTCGCGCGCGAGCGAGCGCGTGATGCCGAGGACGGCACCCTTCGAGGCGTCGTAATGCAGGAAATACGGCATCCCCTTGAAGATGCGCCCGGTCGCGATCGAGATGATCTTGCCGTATTTGCGCTTCTGCATGTCGGGCACGACGGCCTTGGCGCAGAGCCAGACGCCGCGGACATTGACCGCCATCAGCCGGTCCCATTCGGCGACCGGGATGTCGAGGAAGGATTTGCGCTCGACGGTGGTGAAGATCGCGGCGTTGTTGACGAGGATGTCGATCTTACCGAACGCAGCGACCGTCTTCGTCGCCATCGCCCGCGTCGAGGCCTCGTCGGCGACGTCGGTCCGCACCTCGATCGCCGCGCCGCCGGCCGCCTTGATCTCGGCGACGATCTTGTCCGCCGCATCGATGTCGGCGATCGCGACCTTGGCACCCTCGGCCGCGAAACGGCGCGCGAAGGCCGCCCCGATGCCCTGCGCCGCGCCGGTTACAATTGCCACCCGTCCGTCGAGCCGACCCATCGCGTCCTCCCCTGCCGCCTCTATTTCTTGCGGCTGTCGTTCCCCGGATAGTCCGGCAATGTCCGGACCTCGGTGTTCATCTTGACGTCCTTCCGCCGGCGCTGTGCGATCACCTTGCCGGTCTCCCAGTACTCGCTCTTGACCGCGAGCTGCGCCATCCGCTCGAGATCGTCGTTCCACTCGCCGAGATCATAGCCGAACCAGGGTGCCTGCGGGGTAAGACGCGGCAGCCCCATGTCCTCCCAGATCTTCTTCGCCGCCTCCATGTATTCGCGCTTCGGCAGCGATACCGGCGGGAACGTCTCCTTGAGCGTCGCATCGACGAGAACCGCCGAATCCTCGTTGTCGATCATCGACCGCGGGCCGTGGCCCTCGTCCTTGTGTTGCAGCATCTGCACGTCGTGATGCGGCTTGCAGCGATACGACATGGCCCAGAAGATCGCGTCCGCGTTGTCGGGGTCGATGTCGTCGTTGACCGCGACGACCCACTTCCCTTCCGCGCGACGGAACGAGGCGACGCCGTAGAGCGCACGCCAGATCTCGGTCCGCGGCACGCCGCGCTCGAACTGGATGACGATGAGCTTGTGGAGCGAGGTCAACGGCTCGTGGGTGACGACATGCACGATGCCCTTGATGCCGAGATGATCGCGCAGATGCTCGATCTGCGCCGCCTCGTAGGCGGGCCGCTTGATCGTGGAGGATTCCGACGGCGTCACCTGGCTTACCCATGACGTGAGCACCGCGTTCTTCCGCCGCGTGATGCAGGTGACGTCCATGTAGCCGTTATATTCCTGGAGATTCACGTGGCCGTGGCTCTCGCCGAACGGCGCCTCGGGCTCGAGATACTCGGTGTCGACATAGCCCTCGATAACCACCTCGGCCTCGGCCGGCACCAGGAGGTCGACGGTCCGGCATCGGACGACGTTGAGCGGCTCGCCGACGAGGCCGCCGGTGACCCAGAGCTCGTCGAGCTTTTCCGGCACCTTCTGGACGGCGGTGTAGGAGACCGCCGGCGGACAGCCGACGACGACGGCGCAGGGCATCTTCTTGCCGAGCGCCTTCCATTTCTCCCAATGCTGATAGCCGCCGGTTCTGAGCTCGATCGATGGGTTCATGCCCATCCGGTTCGGCGCTTTGATCTGGCCGCGATAGTTGCCCATGTTCTGGATCCCGGTCTCGGGATCCTTGGTGATGAAGTGAGACGAGGACGTATAGGGCGCGTTGTCCCAGCCGGGCGAGGAGATCGGCACCGGCAGGTCGTCGAGGCCCTTGCCGTCGAGGAGCTCTTTGCCCTCGAACACGAGCTCCTGGCACGGCGCCTTCTCGACCACCCGCGGCTCGATCGGGTTGTTCATCGCCTTGATCCAGGTGTCCCGGATCTTGTTGATCGGCACGCCCATGCCCATCGAGTAGATCGCGCGATTGCCGGCGAGGCCGCACACGAGGACCGGGATGTCGAACGCGCGGCCCTTGGAATCGGTGATGTTGGTGAAAAGGAACGCCTTGCGCTCGGGCTCCGGGATGCCGCCGCGGAACTGCCAGCGCACCAGCGGGTGCATCTCCGTGTCCTTGTTGATCTTGCGGGTCACCTCGATGAGGAGACCGGCCTCCCGAAGCGCCTTGATGTGATCGTGAAGGTCCGGGTAGCCCCGACGCCCAGCTTCCTTTGCGGCGTCGCGCTTCTTGGTCGCCATGCGCACTTCGTCCTTTCTCGGCTGTCGGCGGCGATCAATACCGGCCGGTCCGGGGCAAGTCAATCGAGGCACCTGCCGCGGGTGGCCTGTGCGGAGATGTTCCAATCCTCCGCGAGACAGGCGCGCCGCAGCCTCCTATCATAACCCGGCACGGTACCAGCATGAGAGGAAACCGCGATGTCGCTCTCGACCCAGTCAGTCCTTCAGCAGATCACCCAGATGCACAAGGACCAGCCGATGTACGGCCATCCGCTGTGGACCGGCATGGTCGAGGGACGCTGGAACCTCGAGCAGACCCGCTATCTCTGCAAGCAGCACGGCGGCATCCCGCTCCATAACCACAACTACCATGGCAATCTCTACGTGATCTGCCCCGATCCGGCGTGGCGCGAGATGATCGCCGAGGTCGCCTATGAGGAGGCGACGGGACGGCTGATGTCGAACGGCGTCTCGCATCACCGCCTCTATCTCAACTTCGCCAAGGGCCTCGGGCTCGAGCCGCACGAGATGTACGACCCACCTTATTGCCCGGGCGTCGCCGCGTTCCAGGCCTGGTTCGCCTATATCTGCTCGAAGACGTTCCTCGAGGGCGTCGCCGCGCACATGCTGGCCGGCGAGGCGGCGATCCCCGGGCTCTACATCCGGATCGCCGAGCAGTTGCAGCGGAAGTTCGGCCTCAGCGACGAGGCGGTCGCCTACTGGGTCATCCACGACAAGGCGGATGCCGAGCACTCCGATGTCGGGCGCCGCCTCCTCGACCAGTTCGCGCCGACCGTCGACGACCGGCGCCTCGTCCTCAAGACGGCCAAGCGGATGCTCGACATCCAGCATCTGATGTACGACGACATGCTGAAATACACGCTCCGCCTCGGCGGGCGCGACAGCGCCGCGGCGTGAGGAACCCTCAGCGCCCGCCTTTCTGCCGCGCCGCCTGAACCGCGCGCCACACCGATTGTGGCGTGAGCGGGAGCTCGACATGGCGGACGCCGAGCGGCCATAGCGCGTCGACGACGGCGTTGCCGATCGTCGCCGGCGGCCCGATGGTTCCGGTCTCGCTGCCGCCCTTGACGCCGAGGATGTTGCTCGGACACGGGATCTCCTGGAAGACGAGCGCGAGCCGTTCGGGCATGTCGTCGGCCCGCGGCATCGCGTAGTCGACGAACGAGCCGGAGACGAGCTGGCCGCTCTCCCGATCGTAGACGATGTGCTCGAGCATCGCCTGGCCGATGCCCTGCGCGAGCCCGCCGTGCACCTGGCCCTCGACGATCATCGGGTTGATGATCCGGCCGGCGTCGTCGGCGGTGAAGTAGTCGCGCACACGTATCGCGCCGGTCTCGATGTCGACGAAGACGACGGCGAGGTGCATCGCCTCGGGATCGTTGGTATCGGTCGGCTCGTAGAATTCGGTCTCCTCGAGGCCGGGCGCGATCGAGCGGTCGGGAGGAAGCCGGGCCGCGTGATAGGCGATATCGGCGACCTCGGCGAAGCCGACCGCGCGGTCCGTGCCGCCGACGCGGAAGACGCCCGCCTCGTAGTCGAGATCTTCGGCCGCGCATTCGAGACGATGCGCCGCGATCCGCCGCGCCTTGTCGCGGACCTTGCGGCAGGCGAGCGCGATCGCGACGCCACCGACGGAGGCCGAGCGCGAGCCCCAGGTGCCGTTGCCATAGGGCACCTGGTCGGTGTCGCCCTCGACGAGGTCGATGTCGGCGATGTCGATGCCGAGCTCGTCGGCGGCGATCTGGCGAAAGGTGATGTTGTGGCCCTGGCCGTGGCTGTGACTGCCGGAGAACAGCGTCACCTTGCCGTCGCTGTGGACGCGGACGATCGCACTTTCATAGCCGCCATGTAGCCCGCCGCGCGTCGCGAGGTTGCGGCTCGATCCGGTCCCCGACTTGTCGAGAAAGGCGGCGAGGCCGATCCCCATCCAGATGCCCGCGGCGCGGCAACGGGCCTGCTCGCGCCGGAGGGCCGCGTAGTCGGCGACCGCGAGGAGCTTGTCGAGGAGTGCCGGCGGATCGCCGATATCGTAGGTCCGTCCGAGGAGGTTGGGATAAGGGAACTGGTCGGCCCGGATCAGGTTCTTCCGCCGCACCTCGACCACATCGAGCCCCATCTCGCGCGCGCCGTTCTCGAGAAGCCGTTCGTTGACGAACGTCGCTTCCGGCCGCCCCGACCCGCGATAGGCATCGACCGAGACCGTGTTGGTGTAGACCCCGCGCACGCGGAGATGCACGGCCGGCGTGGTGTAGAGCCCGGTCACCGTCTGCGGGTAGGAGTTGCCGGGGATCGACGGCGCGAACTGGGTGAGATAGGCGCCGAGCGCGGCTATGGTGTCGACCTTCATGGCGACGATGCGCCCCTCGCGGTCGAAGGCCATCGCGGCCCTCGTATGGTGGTCGCGCGCCTGGCTGTCGGACATGAACGCCTCCGACCGGCTCGACGTCCATTTGACCGGTCGGCCCATCAGCTTCGCGGCCCAGGTGACGACGGCACCCTCGGCGATGTGGATCTTGAGCCCGAAGCCGCCGCCCACGTCGGGCGCGACGACGCGGATGCGGTGCTCGGGCTCGAACAGGAGGAATTTGGCGAGCCAACGCCGGAAATAATGCGGGATCTGCGTCGTGCACCACAGCGTGAAGCGCTCGGTCTCGGCCTCGTATTGGGCGAGGAACGACCGCGTCTCCATCGGGTTGCCGAGGACGCGGTTGCTGACGAGGGTGAGCTCGGTGACGTGGTGGGCGTCGGCGAAGATCGCCTCGACCGCGGCCTGGTTCCCCTTCTCGATCTCGAACACGAGATTGGAGCCGATCTCGGTGTGAAGGACGAGCGCGTCGGTATCGAGCGCCCGCATCGTCTCGGTCACCGCCGGCAATGGCGCGTAGGCGACGGCGACCGCCTCGGCGCCGTCGAGCGCGGCATCGCGCGTCTCGCCGATCACGCATGCGACGACATCGCCGACATGGCAGACCTTGTCCTTGGCGAAGATCGGCTTGAGCTTCTCATTCATCGGCCGGCCGTCGCTGAACGGCATCGGATGAACGCAGACGAGCTTGCCGAGGCCCGCCTGTTCCCAGTCCGCGATGGTCAGAACCCGGAGCACCCCGGCGTGCGCGCGCGCCGGGGACGCATCGACCGAGAGGATACGGGCGTGCGCGTGCGGGCTCCGGACGAAGGCCGCGTGCAGCATGTCGGGGAGCCGGATGTCGTCGACATAGCGGCCGCGGCCGGTGATGAAACGGCGGTCTTCCGGACGGCGCAGCGCCTTGCCGAAATACATGCGTGATCCCCCTCCCGGTGGCGGCCTCCGTGAGCGTCGGATGGAACACCGACAGGTGTCAATCGGGCGTCGCGCCGGAGCTGCTTTCCTAAATCCGCGGCCGGCCCTACCTTGATGCCATCGACCTATGATGGGAGGAACGAATGAAGATCACAGGGAGGCTTCCGGCGGCGGCCGCGGCGGCGGCGCTCGTCGCGACGCTCGGGCTCACGCAGGCGCGCGCCGATACGGCCGCGGACTTCTACCGCGGCAAGACGGTCACGCTCGTCGTCGCCTCGAGCCTCGGCGCCTCGCTCGGGCTCTACGGCCAGCTCGTCGTCGACCAGATCGGGAAATACATCCCCGGCAATCCGACCGTCATCATCCAGCCGCGTCCAGGCGGCGGCGGCACGGTCGGCGTCGCCCATGTCTTCAACGTCGCGCCCAAGGATGGGACGGTGTTCTGCCTCATCCTCGCCCCGAGCGTCGTGATGCCGCTCTTCCGCGACGTCAAGTTCGATGCCTCGAAGTTCCGCTGGGTCGGCTCGATCACGCAGCGCCCGGTGGTCGTCTCGGTGCTCGACAACGCGCCGGCCCGCACGCTCGCGGATGCGAGGAAGACCGAGGTGATCCTGGGCTCCTCCGGCAAGGGCTCGGAGACCTATCTCGCCCCGGCGCTGATGAACGAGATGCTCGGCACCAAGCTCAAGATCGTCACCGGCTATCAGGGCGGCGCCGATATCAACATCGCGATGGAACGCGGCGAGGTGCACGGCCGCATGCAGTATTGGGGCGGCTGGACCAGCGTGAAGGCCGACTGGCTCCGCGACGGCAAGCTCTTCCACTTCCTGCAATACGGGCCGAAGATCGCCGATCTCCCGAACGTGCCGAGCTTCCGTGACCTCGTGAAGACCGACGAGGAACGCCAGATCGTCGACCTCCTCGAGGTTTCGCCCAATATCGGCATGGCGTTCTTCATGGCCCCCGGCGTGCCCGACGATCGCTACAACGCGATGCGCAAGGCCTTCGAGGACCTGATGAAGGATGCGGCCTTCAAGGAGTCCGTCGTCTCCAAGGGGCTCGAGTTCGGCCCGATCGCGGCCGACGAGCTTGCCCGCATCACCGAGCGCGCCTACCGGACACCGAAGCCGATCATCGAGCGCATGCGCGACATCTTCGGCTTTCCCGGCTGAGCCTGTCGCAACGGAAGAGGGCCGCGGCGCGCGCCGCGACCCTCGTCCTGTCGGGGTTCAGATCAGGTTGAGATAGAAGATCGAGCGGAGGCCCGGGAAGAGATCCCCCAGAAGCGTCTGCGGCCATGGCTGGACCAGGATCAGATGGAACAGCACGTAGACGAAGATCCAGACAGGCACCACGATCTTGAGCGTCGTCACCAGGCTCTCTTTGCCCTGGATGTGCATGTAGGCGATCAGATAGACGAGCATCCCCGGCAGGATCCCGATCGTCGCGGCGATCGCGAGATAGCCGAGAAGCCAGGCGAAGAACGCGAAGGTGCGCCCCCAGAACTGTTGCTTGGTGAGGCTGCTGTAGTCGGTCTGGAGGTCGAGGTGGCCGGTATCGACCTGCTGCTGGCGACGCGGATCGAAGGCGAGGAACGCCTCCTTGGGCTTGTCGGCCGGCACATCGCCGCGCACCGGCTTGAACAGAAACCCGATCGCGAGCATCGCGACGGTGAAGACGACGCCGGACCACGCGATCACCTGCGGCACGAGCCGCGCGCCGAACTCCCAGCCGCGCGAGGACCACAGCGCATAGGCGAAGAACAGGAACACGAGGAACGTGAACACGAGATCGGGCGAGATATTGCCCGGGCTCCAGCGCAGCCGGGGCCCGCCGCTGCCGCGCGCCATGAACGAGCGGATGATCGGCGACAGGATGCCGTAGAGCGTCAGCAGCAGCATGACGACGACGACCGGCCGCCACATCCAGCTCGCGCCATAGCGCTCGACCGAGATGAACATGTAGCGCTCAATCAGGCCGCCCAGGATGAATCCGAGCAGCATCGGCGGCCGCGGCCATTTGAGAAGCTTCATGATCCAGGCGAGCACGCCGATGCCGAGGAGAACATAGAGGTCGCCCCACGACTTCGAGCCCTCCATCGCGCCGATATAGGTGATGCCCATGATCAGCGGCACGAGGATGCTGGCGCGCACCAGCGCGAGCTTGGCGAGCTGGTTGGCGAAGAAGAAGCAGATGCCGGCGCCGAAGATGTTGGCGACTGCGATCGACCACACCAGCGTGTAGGTGATGTTGAGATTCTTGGTCAGCATCTCCGGACCCGGCACGATGCCGTGGATCAGGAAGGCGCCGAGAATGAGGGCCTGCGAGGCCGATCCGGGCACGCCGAAGGCGACCGTCGGAACGAGCGCGCCGCCCTCGCGAGCGTTGTTGGACGCCTCGGAGGCGATCACGCCGCGGATATCGCCGCGGCCGAAGGTCTCCTGCGCGCCTTTCTCGGTCCGGGCGGCATGGCCGTAGGCGATCCAGTCGACGACCGAGGACGACATGCCGGGGACGGTGCCGAGGCCTGCGCCTATCGCCGAGCAGCGGCACATCAGGAACCAGTGCTTCATCACGTCCTTGAAGCCCTCAATCTGGGCCGCCTTGGTCGTGATCATCGCCTTCTTGGCAACCGTCGACTGGGTGATCGCGAGATCGGCGATCTCGGGGATCGCGAACACGCCGAGGGCGATCGGGACGACGGAGAGCCCGTCCCAGAGATAGAGGGTGTCGAAGGTCCAGCGCAGCGTTCCCGTCTGCGGGTCGTCACCGACGGTCGCGAGCAGGATGCCCATCGCCGCGGCCGAGAGGCCCTTGAGCGGCGAGGAGCCGCTGAGCACGGCGACCAGCGAGAGGCCGAACAGGCAGAACGACAAGAGCTCCGGCGAGCCGACCAGGAGCACGATCGGCCGGAGCACCGGCACGAGAAGGCCGAGGAGGAGCGCCCCGAACAGCCCGCCGAGAACCGACGCCCCGAAGGCGGCGCCGAAGGCACGGCCGGCCTCGCCCTTGCGCGCCAACGGATAGCCGTCGAGCACGGTCGCGGCACAGCCGACGCTGCCCGGGACCCCGAACAGGATCGCCGGAATGCTGTCGGAGGTGACGTTGACCGCGAGCACGCCCACCATCATCGCGAGCGCCGCATAGGGGTCCATGTCGAAGGAGAACGGCAGGAGGATCGACAGCGCGACGATGCCGCCGATGCCGGGGACGATGCCGACGAAGAGGCCGATCGCGACGCCCAGCACCAGGAAGACGAGCCGGGGCGGATCGAACAGGATGCCGAGGGCCGTCAGCGCGGAACCCAGCATGTCGACTTCCATGAACCTCTCCCCGTTCCTGGCTGTGGCCATAGCCCTCTCGGCGGGACCTTTGGTCGGCGTCGATGTCGCCGTCGCGTATGGTCGCGCGCCGTTTTTGCGGCTCGCGATCCGAGCCGAAACACCCAGCGCTGTCAATACGCGGATATGAACGGCCCGGCGCTGCGACGTTCGGCGTCACCGGTCCAGGGCCCGCCGCGCGGCCCCGATCCGGGTCAGGTCACCGGGTCATGTCACCGGGCAAGATCACCGGGTCATGTCACTTGCGGCCGATCGCCTGCTTCACCGCGGCCTTGGCCTCCGGCGAGGTCTTGGCGAGCTGGGCGAGATAGCTCCGCCCATCCTCGGGGCTCACGAGCTCCGGCTGCACCCCGATCACCCGCACATGGTCGTCGAGGAAATCCTTGTCTTTCATGAGTGAAACAAACGCCTTGTAGAGCTCGTTTATGGGCTCCGCCGGCGTGTTGGGCGGCATCAGTATGCCGCGCGACAGCCGCGTCGAGACGTCGGTAATAACCCGGTAGGCCTCGTATTGCGGGCCGGACGGCTTCTTACCGTGCGCCTCGGCGTAGACATCGGCGAAGGATTTGATCCCCTGCCGCTCGTGCTCGGCGCTGCCGATCTCGCGGCCGTCGGGCGTGGAGACGCCATAGACCCACATCGGCATCGCGTGGCCGGGCCGGATCAGGTTGGGAAGCACCTGGCTGTAGAACGCGGGCGCCGAGCTCGATGTGAAATTGATCTCGCGCCGCTCCATCGCCTGGTTCACCTCGCCCGCCGACTGGAACCCGGTCACGACCTTGAACTTGGCGCCCATCATGTCGAGCGTGAGATGGAGCCGGACATCGTGGTTCGAGGACGCGGCGTAGCCGGCGGCGAACACATCGAACCCTTTCGCCATGTCGGCGGGTTTGGCGATCCCCGGCTTGATGTCCTTCCGACCATAAGCGACGATCCAGCCGCCGAGACCGGCGACGAGCCCGAACTTCTCGTACGGCACGCGGAGCACCGGGTCGTCGACCATCGGGGCGATCGGGTTGAGCGTGACGAACCCGACGGTCAGCCCGTCCGGCTTGCCCAGCACCCCCATCCCGAGCTGGTTGATCGCCGACATGCCCCCGGCACCTGCCACGTTCTGAACGACGATGGTGGGATTGCCCGGGATGTGCTTGGCCAGATGGCGGACATAGACGCGCGCCTCGGTGTCGATGTTGCCACCGGCGCCGTAGTTGACGACGACGGCGAGGATCTTGCCCTCGTAGAAATTGGCCGCGTTCGCGGGGCCGGCCATTGCAGCCAGCACCAACGCGAACGCCAGTACCGAACGACGCTTGGTCATGGAGCCTCCTCCCGGACGACGCCGACGCGCCGCCCGCCCGACGATGGGTTGAACGCGACAGACCTAGTCCGGCCAGGCCTCCAGAAGCTCGATCGGCTCGCCGTACTGGCGCGCGGCCTTGATCACGCGCTCGGTCCGGAGCGCGGTCAGGAAGCCGTCCCGGATCAGGACGTTGTTTCCGGCCGTGACGGTCGAATCGAGGCTGATGAGGTCCATGTGGACCGGCGGCTCCTCCCAGTGCGGAATCACCTTCTTGACGTACTCGGAGGGCTTGGCGAGCTCGATCCCCCAGTGCAACGCGCCGGTATTGTTCGAGCCCGCGGGATAGATGCCGGTGCGCGGCGCTTTCGGGTTGAAACCGCAGCCGAGCTCCTGCAACACGCCGCCGACCAGCATGTCGCGGAGGATCTCCGCCTCCTTCGAGCGTCCCTCGACGCGGGTGATCTTGTCCTTCTCGAAGATGACGGCGATCTTTTCCTTGAACGGCTCGGGGAAGCCGACCGCCCATTGCGGATAGAACACGCCCTCGACGTCGTTGACCGCGTGCTTGTCGGCCTTGGTCTGGCGGTCATAGACATTTGGCCCGTGCGTCGGCAGCCAGTGGACATAGGCGCCGGGCTCGTCCGCCGTCATGTGGCCGCGCCAGCGCGTCTGATCGAGCATCCGGTTCCGCATGTCGGGGGTGAACCGCGCCCGCCAGTCGGAACCGCGCGGATCGGTGATCTTCAGCTCGAAGTTCTCGTTCTCGGGATACATGTCCCGCGTGGCGCGGATGATCTCTCCGACGAGATCGACCGGGAAGCGTGCCTGCGGCGTCTTCAGCATGTCGAGATTGCGGAAATACGTGATCTTGACCGAGCGCTGACCGGTGTCGCGGCGGACCTTGAGGCAATAGTCGTCGCCGATCGAGGCGAACCAGGTCGTGACGACGAATGTCGCCTTCTCATAGGCCTGCTTGAGCTCGTCGGGAAACACGCCGGAGTTCCAGTCGTGGCGCATGTACTCGTCCGGCTGCACGCCGCGAGCCCGGCAAAGCCCGCGGATCGCGTGGAACACGCGCGGATCGATCAGCGGGTCGGACAGGAAGACGACCTTGTCGCTGGGCCGGATCGCGAACACCTTGTTGAAATTGTCGATCGCCTGGAAGTACTCGGCGACGCGGGTCGTCTCGAACGGATTGGGCGGCGTGATCGCCGTCCCCATGATCTTATGCTGGTCGACCGGATATTCGATCATCGCTTGCTCCCGATGCCCTTGGTGACGGACTGACGGTCGTGCGGCTCGCCCGCTTCGCGCGGGTCGAGGAGCTTGTAGCGGCGGGCGAGATCGTGACCGGCCGCGCGCGACAATGGCTCGAGTGGCCCGCGACCGTGCGGGCAACGCATGTCCTCGACGGCGCCGAACAATCGGCACATGAACGGTCGTCGATCGTGGATATCACAGCGGCCCTGGAGCGACAACGGGCAGCGCCCGTCGTCGGGGAGCGCGGGCACCGCGTCGAGACCGCCGCGGCGGAGCTCGTGCGCGGTCCACGGCACCGGCCCGCAGCAATCGGTGCAGCCCTCGATGCAGATGAAGGACGGGATCTTCTTGTACAGGCGCTCGTGGCGCTTCGCGTCCCTCGCCCGGTCGGCCATCATCGCCCCCCTCGCCGGTCGAGGCGACGGCGACCGCCGCGCGCCCCGGTCGCGTATGCCCTCCCGGTCACGCAGGCGGCTTGTAGCTCGGAAACCGCTCGCTGACGTCGAGGTTGAACAGCCGTCGCGCGTTCTCGCCGAGGATGTTGCGCTTGGCCTTCTCCGACAGGAACGGAAGGTCCCATACGGTGTTGGGCAGATCCATATCCCAGTGCGGATAGTCGGAGGCGTAGAGAAGTTGCGTCTCGGCGTTGATGGCCCGGAACGTCGCCTCGAGGAGGTAGGTGTCGTTGGCGTGGTCGGGCCGTTCCATCGGCTGGGTCGTATAATACATCTCGCGCATGTATTCGGACGGCAGCCGCTTGAGCGAGGGACACTCCGAGGAACGCATGCGGAACTCGGTGTCGATCCGCTGCATCAGCCACGGCACCCAGGCGATCCCCGACTCGATCCAGATCGTCTTGAGCTTCGGGAACCGCTCGGGGAGCCCGTTGACCACCCAGTTGGTGCAGTGGACGACATTGTGCCAGGTGAAGCCGAGGGCGTGGACGGCGATGAAGCGGTTGCAGTTCTTGAGCAGCGGATCGTCCCAATTGAAGCCGGAATGGAATCCGATCGGCTTGCCCATCTCCTCGCAGAGCGCATAGATCTTCATGTAGTCGTTGTCGTGGATCGGCTTGTGGCGGACCGTCGTCACCATGAAGCCGATGACGCCCGGGCAGTCGCCGAAGTCCTGGACCATCCGATAGGCCGCCTCGTGGTCGTTGAGCGGGAGGAACAGCATGGTCTTTATGCGCGACGAGCCGGGCAGGACCTTCTCGACGAGCCAGCGGTTATAGGCGCGCGCCAGGTTGGCCTCGACCTCGGCCTGCGGGTGCATGGCGAGACCGAGCATCGGGGTCGGGAACATGCAGGTGTAGTCGACGCCCATCGCATCCATCCAGCGATGGGTCAGATGGACGTCGCGGTGGCGGCCGTCCTTGGGCGTCGGCTCGATCCGGCGCAACGGATAGCGCGTGACGCGCCCGCCGATGTCCTGATAGCCGACGCGGCCCATCGAGAACATGCCACCGCGCTGGTTGACCAGGCGGCTCGCCTCGGCGAGCTGCTTGAGGACCGGGTCCTCGATGAACTCGATGATCTCGCCGTAGGAATCGCTCTCGTAATGGTGCGAGTCGACATCGATGATCAGGACGTCCTGGAACTTCCGCTCGTCGCGTTGGCGCGCGGCATTGGCGAGGAGCGTCGTGGTGTCGAAGCTCTCGACACTGTGCTTGTAGTACTGCTCGCTGGTCGGAAGGTCCATGGCTCTCTCCCCGGGTCCTGGGCTCGGCGCAGTCTAGTGCAGGATGCCGCCGGAACGGAACGGGCCGCCGACTGTCGCCGGCGGCCCGCCTCGATCACGGTCGCATGACCGCTTTACTTCGTCAGATTGGCCTTGAGCGCGATCTCGCGAAGCTCCTTCGCACCGTCCGCGCAGCACTGTTTGGTCACTTCCCACAGGCTCTCCGACCACACCTTGTTGATGAGGTCGATCTTGTCCTTGGGCAGCATGACGTCCTTGACGCCGAGCTTCATGAGCTCGTCGTCCTCGAGCTTCTGGATCGCATCGCCTTGGGCGGGCATCTCCTTCTCGAGGCGGAGGCCGACGTCGAGGAGGATCTTCTGCTCCTCGGGCTTCAACCGGCCCCAGCGGGCGAGGTTGACGAAGATCGGCACGTTCGAGGTGCCGAAGGTCGGCCGCATGCGGAACTTCGCGACCTCGAAATGCTTCATCGTGAGCATTCCCGCGGCCGGCCAGGCCGCGCCGTCGATCACACCCTTCTCGAGCGCCGTGTAGATCTCGCCGCCGGGCAGCACGACCGGCGAGCCGCCGAGCGCCCGGATGACACCGTGATAGCTCTGCGTGCCGCGGACCTTGCGGCCCTTGAAATCGCCCTCGGCCGTGAGCGGCTCCTTGAGGAAGATGTGGTAGCCCTGGTTGCTGCTCGCCGGCAGGCTGACGAGCTTCAACCCGTGCTGCTTCTGATAATACTGGTCGATGAAGTTCCACACCCCGGCCGAACGGCGCTTATCGACATCATACTCGATGGCATCCATGACCAGCGCGATGCCCTTCGCGCCGGCATGGTAGACGCCGTGGGTGAAGAGCATGTCGAAGACGCCCGACGTCACGGGCTGGAGCTGCTGGAACGGCGGCACCACCTCTTCGGAGAAGATCTGGATCTCGAGCTGCCCCTTCGAGGTCTCGGCGACCCATTTCTGGTAGTTGTCGATCGGCACGTAGGTCGGCCAGTTGTTCTTGCCCCAGCTGCTCAGGAGCCGCAGCTTGGTCTGGGCGTCGGCCGACATTGGCAGGCCCACGAAGATGCAGAGCGCCAGTCCCAGCGCCAGCAGACGTCGCATCGTATTCACTCCCTGTTGGTCATATCGCGATGGTCCGCAGTCTAACCATGTGACCGCGGGCCGTACAATATCGGTCTCGGCGGTGGCCGCTACTTGGTCATGCCCGCCTTGAGCGCGATCTCGCGGAGCTCCGGCGCGCCGTCGCCACAGCACTGCTTGGCGAGCTCCCAGAGGCTCTCCGACCAGACCTTCTTCACGAGCTCCGCCTTCTCCGGCGAGAGCTGGAGGTCCTTCACGCCGAGCTTGGCGAGCTCGACATCCTCGTTCTTGAGGATCGCATCGCCGAGTGCCGGCATCTCTCGCTCGAGCCGCAGCCCGGCGTCGAGCAGAACCTGCTGCTCGGCCGGCGTGAGCGTGCCCCATTTCGCGATGTTGATCAGGATCGGCTCGTTCGAGGTGCCGAAGGTCGGCCGGACACGGAACTTCGCGACCTCGTAGTGCTTCATGCTGAGCATGCCGGCCGCCGGCCAGGCCGCTCCCTCGACGACACCCTTCTCGAGCGCGGTGTAGATTTCGCCCGGCGGCAGCACGACCGGCGAACCGCCGAGCGCCCTGATGACGCCGTGATAGCTCTGCGTGCCGCGGATCTTCCGTCCCGCCCAGTCGCCGGCCGGAGACAGCGGCTCCCTGAGAAAGACGTGGTAGCCGTGATTGCTGGCCGCCGGTATGGCGACGGCACGCAGGTTGTGGTGCCGCTGGTAGTAGCGGCTGACGAACTCCCACACACCCGAGGCGCGCCGCTTGTCCGGATCGTGGTCGATCGCGTCGAGGACGAGCGCGATGCCCTTGGCGCCGGCGTGGTAGACGCCGTGGGTGAAGAGCATGTCGAACACGCCGGAGGAGACGGGCTGGAGCTGCTGGAACGGCGGCACGACGTCGTCGGCAAAGATCGTGATCTGGATCGCGCCCTTGCTCATCTCGTGGACGTATTTCTGGTAGTAGTCGACCGCCGCATAGGCCGGCCAGTTCGTCTTGTTCCAGCTCGACAGCAGACGGAGCTTGGTCTGGGCGTCGGCGCTCGACACGGCGCCGAACAGAACTGACAACACGAACCCCAACGCGATGATGATCCTCATGATGGCGCTCCCCGAATCCGAACCGTCACGGTCGCCGACAGTTTAGCCGTTCGGCCGGTTTGCGCAATTCGCGATCGGCCCGGCCGCTTGCCCGCCTCCGCCGCCGCCGATAAGGTCTCGCCACCGGAACGCAGAGGGAGCAAGAACAATGGCAAAGCCCGTCACCCGCATCGGCACGCCGACGTCGCGCACCGACGTCCTCAAGATGCGGGGCAAGGACACGCTCAGCGATATCGTCGGCAAGCGGTCCTTCACCGAGACGTTCTATTTCATCGTGACCGGCAAGCTGCCTAATGCCATGCAGACCAAGGTCTTCGACGCCTGTCTGATCATTCTGATGGATCATGGCATCACGCCCAACGCGCTGGTCGCGCGGATGGTCGAGGAAGCCTGTCCGGAAGACGTCCAGATCCCGATCGCGGCCGGGCTCCTCATGGTCGGCAACAAATATGCCGGCACGATGACCGGCGCGGCGGTGATGTTGAGCGAGGGGATCAAGGCGCCGGACCACCGGGCCTGGGCGGCCGACTATGTCGCCAAGGCGCGCGCCGCCAAGCGACGGATCGCGGGCTTCGGCCATCCCTATTATTTCCCCGACGATCCGCGCGCCGCGCGCCTGTTTGAGGTGGCGCGGGAAGCCGGTGTCGATGGAAAATACATACGGCTGATCAAGCTGGTGAGCGAGGAGATCGACAAGGGCGGCAAGCACCTCACGCTCAACGTCACCGGGGCGATGGGCGCCCTTCTCTGCGAGATCGACTTCCCGATCCCGGTCATGCGCGGCGTCTCGGTGATCGGACGCGCGGCCGGCCTCGTCTCCCACATCTACGAGGAGAAGACCAACGGCAACGCGGTCGCCAACGCGGTCATCGACCTCGTCAACAACGTCGAGTATCAGGACCCGGCATGACGGCGACGGGGCGGGCCATCGGCCCGCCCCGGCCTTGTTTCCCGGCTGGCCTCATTTCCCGGCTGGTCTTATTTCCCGGCCGGCCTTGTTTCAGGAGCCTTATTTCAGGAGGCCTTCGGCTTTCATCGCCTCCTGCACCTTCGGCCGCGCGCCGACGCGGGCGTGGTAGTCCTTAAGACGCTGGTCGTTGATCTCGACGCCGACGCGCGCGCTCCAGTTCATCACCGTGAACAGATAGGCATCGGCGACCGAGAAGTTCTTCCCCATCAGGTAATCCTTGCCCGCGAGCTCGCCCGAGATATAGGCGTAGCGCTGCGCGAGCCGCTCCTTGACGGTCGCCTTCACAGAATCGGGCGCCGTCGGGTTGAAGAGCCACGAATAGTTCTTGTGGAGCTCCGAGGTGATGAAGTTGAGCCACTCCTGCACGCGGTAGCGCTCGACGGTGCCGTTCGTCGGCGCGAGCCCGGACTGCGGCGCCTTGTCGGCGAGGTACTGGACGATCGCGGGGCCCTCGGTGAGGCGCTGACCGTCGTCGAGCTCGAGCGTCGGCACATAGCCCTTCTTCGAGATCGCCGTGTAGTCGCCGCCGTCCTCCATCTTCCTGGCGCGGATATCGACCTTCACCAGCGACACCGGAATCCCGGCCTCGCGCATCACGATGTGCGGCGACAGCGAGCACGCGCCGGGTGAGTAATAGAGCTTCATCGCTTCCTCCCTCTTGCTGCTTCGATCGATCCAGTCACGCACGCTTGGCCGCCTTCAACGCGGCCCAGATCTTGGCCGGCGTCGCCGGCGTGTCGAGATGGGTCACGCCGCGGGTCGCGAGCGCATCGAGCACGGCGTTCATCACCGCCGGCAGCGAGCCGGCATTGCCGCCCTCGCCGCAGCCCTTGACGCCGAGCGGATTGGTCCGCGCCGGCACCGCATGGGTCGAGAACGCGAAGCTCGACAGCGTATCGGCGCGTGGCATGGCGTAGTCCATGTAGGACCCGGTCAAAAGCTGGCCGTCTTCGTCGTAGACGGCGCCTTCCATCAGCGCCTGGCCGGCGCCTTGGGCGATGCCGCCGTGCACCTGTCCCTCGACGATCAGCGGATTGAGCATGGTTCCGAAGTCGTCGACGACGGTGTAGCGCAGCATGTCGACCTCGCCCGTCTCAGGATCGATCTCGACCTCGCAGGCATGGCAGCCATTGGGATAGGTCGCGGGCGCGGTGTCGTGCGCGAGCGCGACGTCGAGTGACGTCGGCAGGCCCTCGGGCACGGTCGCGAGCGTCTTCACCTTCTGGGCCAGCGCGATCAGCCCGATGGTGCGGTCGGTGCCGGCGACGTGGAACGCACCGCCCCGATACTCGATGTCCTCGACCGCCGCCTCGAGCACGTGTGCGGCGAGCTTCTTGCCGTTCTCGATCACCTTCTCGGAGGCGGCGAGGATTGCGGTGCCCGAATGGATCGCCGATTTCGATCCGCCCGAGCCGCCGCCGATCACCATCTGGTCGGAATCGTCCTGGCGGACCGTGATGCGGTCGAACGGAACCTGGAGCTTCTCGCAGAGGATCTGGGCGAAGGTGGTCGCGTGCCCCATGCCGAAATCCTTCGAGCCGGTCCACAGCGTGACGGTGCCGTCGGGCTCGAAGCGGATGTCCGCGAGCTCCTTGCCGGGCGGCGCGGTGAGCTCGAGATAGGCGCCGATGCCGAAGCCGCGGAGCCGGCCGCGGGCTTCGGACTCGCGCCGGCGCGCGGCGAATCCCGCCCGGTCGGCGCGCTCCATCGTCTTGTCGAGGACAGCGACGAAATCACCCGAGTCGTAGGTCATGTCGAGCGGCGTCTTGTAGGGCATCTGATCCCGCCCGATCAGATTGCGTCGCCGCAGTGCGACCGGGTCGCTCCCGGTCTCGCGCGCGGCCTGATCGATCAGCCGCTCGAGGATGTATTTCGATTCGGGCCGCCCCGCGCCGCGATAAGGCCCGGTCGGCACCGTGTTGGTCATCACGCATTTCATCGCGACGGCGACCGCCGGCGTCTTGTAGACGCTCACGATATTGCGGCTCAGCACGTTGGTCGGCGGCGCCGGCCCCATCGAGGTGAGATAGGCGCCCATGTTGCCGTGCCCGGTGATCCGGATCGCGAGGAAGTTCCCGTCCTTGTCGAGGGCCAACGCGGCATCGACGATGCTGGCCCGCCCCTGGTGATCGGAGAGGAAGCTCTCGGTCCGGTCGGCACGCCACTTGACCGGCCGCATCAGCTTGCGCGCGGCATAGAGCACCGAGACGGATTCCGAATAAGGCTGGCCCTTCATGCCGAACGACCCGCCGACGTCTTGGCTGACGACGCGGAGCTTCTTGGGATCGATCTTGAACACGCTCTGGGCGATGTTGTTGCGGAGCCCGAACACACCCTGCGAGCCGGTCCAGAGCGTCATCTTGTCCGACGCGGCGTCATAGGTCGCGAGCGCCGCGCGGGGCTCCATCGCGTTGACGACGACGCGGTTGTTGTCGAGGCGAAGCCGCGTGACGTGCGCGGCCTTGGCGAAGGCGGCGTCGACGGCCGCCGGATCGCCGAGGAGCCAGTCGAGGCAGACATTGTTCGGCATCTCGGGGTAGATCTGCGGCGCGCCGGGCTTCGCCCCTTCGACCGCATCGGTGACCGCCGGCAAGGGCTCGATCTCGAGCACGACGAGCTCGGCCGCATCCTGCGCCTGGTCGCGCGTCGCGGCGACGACAACGGCGACCGCGTCGCCGACATGGCGGACCCGGTCGACGGCGAGCGCCGGCCGGTGCGGGATGATGAGGGGCGAGCCATCGCGGCTCTTGAGCGGCACGACGCAGGGGAAGCCGCCGAGGCCATCGGCCGCCATGTCGGCGCCGGTGAAGATGTCGACCACCCCCGGCGCGCGTTTCGCCGCCGCGAGGTCGAGCTTTCGGATGAGCCCGTGCGCCACCGTCGAACGGACCATGACGGCGTGAACCTGGCAGGGCAGGCTCTCGTCGTCGGAATAAAGCCCGCGCCCGGTGAGGAGCCGGGGGTCCTCGGTGCGGCGGACCGGCTGGCCGATGCCGAAGCGGACGAGATCCAGGGCGCTGTCGTCGGGCATGCGATACCTCTGGCAAAAGCGGGTGGCGAAAGCGGGCGGAGCCGTCTCTTTACCCGAGGCGGCGCGGAACCGGAAGTGAGGAGGTTGTCAGCCCGTGGCGTGAAGGCCCCAGAACGGTTTGCTGTAGCCGGGCGAACGCGGCTCCGGCCACGCGCCGTAGTAGCGGACGACCTCGTCCGGCGGCTTCCGCTTCGACCAAGCCCTCATGAACGCATCGAACGGCTTGCCCTTGCGCCGCCGCTCGCGACGGAGCGCGGCGCGGGCCCGTTCGGTCGCCGCACGGTCGACGAGGCCGGTCTCGGGATCGATCAGGACGCGATAGATGTCGCGTGCGACGGCCTCGGTGATCATGCCGTCGCGGAGGTCGCGGACGACCGCCTCGGGCTCGCGCTCGAGCACATCGCCATAGCCGCCGCCACCGCCCATGCTGAAGATCATTAAGTCGCCTTCCTCGAACTTTTCCGCGCGCTGGCCGGACGGCTCGATGCGGTAGGTGCCGGCCAGCTTCTGCTCGGTGAGGAGCGCGTAGTAGCTGAGATCGACGTCCTCGCCCTCTGCGATGCGCGCGAAGAAATCGGACCTCTTGATGATGATGCGCGGATTGGGCGGGCCGTAATAGCCGCCCATCAGGCCGGGATTGTGGCTCAGCTTGTCGGCGCTGCCCCATGAGCTCAGGACACAACCGAGATGACCGCACGCGGTCGACACCTCGACGAGCGGCGCGCCGCCGCGATATCTGCCGTAGCCGTGATAGTTGCGGTCGATCCGCCGATCGAGCACGAAATGCGGCAGACGGGTGTCGGTCTCCTCGGTCTCGCCCGAATCGGTGAACGGTCCCCAGAAGAACCCGATCGCGCTCTCGCCGTCGGAATCGAAGCGCGCCCCCTGCCCGGCCGCATTTGTCGCACCCGAGAAGTTCGCCGCCATATAGCCGCGCCGGTTCTCGCCCGAGAACACGAAGACGTTCTGGTTCCGCGAATGCGGTGCCTGGACCGCCTCGCGATAGGCGCTGTCGAACAGGAGCTTCGAGCCGAGGACATGCGCGCCGTTGACCACGCAGGCCGCGATCGAGGTTCCCATGCCGTGCGCGACGTCGTAGCTCGAGTTCGCGATCGACGGCCCCTCGACGAGATAGCGGATCGGCTGCAGAAGGCCGGCGTTCGGTTTGAGCCCGCGATAGAAGTAGGAGAAGAGGTATACGGCGCTCGCCGCACGGACGAGATGCCAGGTGCCGTGCATCGGCCCGACCTTGTTCTCGGGCGAGACGCCCTGGACCAGGATCGTGAGCCCGTCACCCTCCTTGATCATCGTCACGGGTATGCGCGTCAGCCCGAGCGCGCCGCCGAGATCGTCGTCGTTGAACATGACCGCGCGGAAGATCCCGTCGTTGAGCTCGGCGATCCGCGCGCGCGCCTCGATCTCCGCCCGCATCAGGATCCGCCGCATGCCGCCGACGACCATGTGGACACCGCGCCGCTCGACCTCGCGCATGAGGCGGTCGCGGATCAGCTTCAGGGTCGCGACGCGCGAGCGGAGATCGGCGGCGAAAACGAACGGGTTGCGGACCGACCCGGTCATCATGTCGAGGACGTCCTGGTTGAGAAGCCAGTCGCTCCCGATCCGCATCATCTGGATGTGGAGACCCTCCTCGTAGCGCGAGCGAGCCTTCGAGTTGAAGCCGCCCGGCGTCGGCGAGCCGGAATCGCCCTGATGGCCGCCACAGCTCACCCAGCCGACCAGCTCCTCGCCGAAGAACACGGGTGCGGCGGTGAACATGTCGAAGGCGTGCACGCCGCCCGCGGTCTCGTCGTTGAAGAAATAGATGTCGCCGTCGCGGAGCCCGACGGTCGGATTGGGACGGTAGTACTTGTTGACGTATTTGAGCTGGGCGTTGTTGAGCATCGTGTGGAAATAGATGCCCGTCGCGACCGCCACCGGATCGCCCGAGGCGGTGAAGAGGCCGCAATTCATGTCGCCGGTGATGACGCTCTCGGTGATCGAAAGCGCCATGTAGACATCGCGCGCCTCTTCGACGATCGCGGTCAGCTTGTGGTGAAGGAGCTCGACGTCGAGATCGTTCACACGCCCGATGCCTTCGGCCTCGAGCGCCGTGACCGGCTCGAGGCCGTGGCAGATCAGATCGGGGTCGACGCCCGGCCCGCGCCCATAGGCGTCACGGTCATAAGTGAGCCCCGCGGTGAGCCGGACGTGATGATCGAACAGGGCGCCCATGGTCCTCCCTCCCGGCCCGACGCTGCCCGCCGCACGGCGCGCTCACGCACCGTTGCGATACAATCCCCAGAACGGTTCCTTATAGGATTCGAGGCGCGGTTCCGGCCAATTGCCGTAATAGGTGAGCACATCCTTGGGCGGCTTGAGCTTCGACCACGACTTGATGAACTGGTCGAAGGTCTTTCCCTTGGTGAGCCGCTCGTGGCGCGCCTTGGCGCGGCGCTTCATGGTGGCTGCGGGATCGAGAAGGCCGGTCTCGGGGGTGATCGCGACCCGATAGACCTTCTCTGCGACGTCCGTGGTGATGATGCCGGCATCGAGGTCGGCGAGCACCGCCTCGGGCTCGCGCTCGAGCACGTCGCCGTAGCCGCCGCCGCCGCCGCAGGAGTGGATGAAGATGTCGGCATCCGTGAACCGCTCGGCGCCCTTGGCGCTCGAGGACAGGATGTACTCGCCCTCGACCGTCCGCTCGGTCAGGAGCTTGTACTGGCCGAGCTCGATGTCCTCGCCGGCGGCGATCCGTTCCTGGATGTCCGATTTCTTGAGGACGAAACGCGGGTTGGGCGGCCCGGCATAGCCGCCGAACAGCCCCATATTGTGGCTCACCTTGTTGCCCTGCCCCCAGGTCGCGACCAGGCAATTGCGATCGACGCAGCCGATCCCGATCTCGACCAGCGGCGTGCCGCCGCGGAACTTGCCGAAGCCGTGGAAATTGGTATCGAGCTTGCGCGACAGGATGATGTGCGGCATGCGGTCGTCGGCGTCCTCGACCTCGCCCGCGTCGCAGAACGGGCCCCAGTAAAAGCCGACCGCGTCCTCGGCATCCATGTCGAAGCGTCCGCCGCCGCCGCCGGCATTGACCGTACCCGTCATGTTCGCCGCGTAGTAGCCGCGCCGGTTCTCGCCGCCGATCGACGGCACCACGTAGTTGCGCGAGTGCGAGGCCTGCACGGCCTCACGATACGGGCTCCCGAACAGCATCTTGGCGCCGGCGATGAAGAGGTTCTGCGTGATGAAGGCGCAGGCCGACGGCGAGTTGCCGTGCGCGACCTCATCGGTCGCATTCACCATCGACGGCCCTTCGATCAGATAGCGCACCGGCTCGAGAAGGCCGGCATTCGGCATCAGCCCGCGGAAGAAGTAGGAGAACAGGTAGACGCCCGTCACCGCACGGGCGAGATGCCAGGAGCCGTGGAACGGCCCGATCGAGTTCTGCGGCGAGGTGCCCTGGACGAGAACGGTGAGCCCGTCGCCCTCCTTGAAGACGGTGAGCGGCACCCGCGTCAGGCCGAGATAGTTGCCGTGCTCGTCGTTGAACACGACCGAGCGGAAGATGCCGTCGTTGATCTCGCGGAGCCGCCCGCGCGCCGACTGCTCGCCCTTGATCAGGATGCGGCGCATGCAGCCGACCACGACCTCGACGCCGCGTCGCTCGACCTCGCGGATGAGCCGCTGGCGCATCTGGAACATGGTGGCGACGCGCGACTTGAGATCGGCAATGAACACGAACGGGTTGCGCACCGCGCCGCCCATCATGTCGAGGACGTCCTGGTTGAGGCGGAAGTCGGAGCCGATCCGCATCGCCGGGATGTGGAGCCCCTCCTCGTAGCGGGTCGAAGCCTTGGGCGCGAAGCCGCCCGGCGTCGTCGAGCCGGTCTCGCCCTGGTGGCCGCCGACCTCGGCCCAGGCGATCAGCTCGCCCTTGTAGAAGATCGGCATCGCCGTGAACATGTCGAAGACATGGATGCCGCCGCCGAGCTCGTCGTTGAAGAAATAGATGTCGCCGTCCTGAAGACCTACCGTCGGGTTCGGCCGGTAGTACTTGTTGATGTACTTGATCTGGCCGTTGTTGAGGAGCGTGTGGAAGTAGATCCCGGTCGCGACCGCGACGGGATCGCCCGAGGCGGTGAATATCCCGCAGTTCATGTCGCCGGTGATGATCCCTTCCGAGATCGACAGCGCCATATAGACGTCGCGCCCCTCCTCGACGATCGAGGAGAGCTTGTGGATCATCAGATCGGCGTCGATCTCGGATACGCGCTCCATGCCGCGGCGCTCGATCTCGGTCACGGGCTCGAGGCCGTGACAGATCAGCTCAGGATCGCAGCCGGGCCGCTTGCCGTAGACGTCCATGTCGTAGGTGAGCCCGTCGAAGAGCCGGGCGTTTTGTTCGAACAGCAAGCCCATTGATCGTCCTCCCGCGCCGGCAGGCTACAGGCCGCCGGCCCACGACGCAAACGCCCTCACGCCCGCGCCGCCCGACCGGAGAGGATCACCAGCACGATACCGGCGATGATGGTCGCCATGCCGGCGATGAGGTTCACCGACACCGGCTCGCCGAGCGCGACGATCCCGATGAGCATGGCGAGCACAGGCGCGGCAAGATAGCCGATCGAGGCGGTGATCGGCGACAGGTTGCGCGAGGCGACATTGACCGCCCAGATGCCGAGCCCCGTGCACACGGGGCCGGCGATCGTGATCAGACCCAGCATCTCGGTCGTCCAGGTCATGCCGCGGTCGCCGTCGAAGATGAAGGCCGCGCCATTGGTGACGATGATCGCGCAGATGAGCTGCCACGGGACGAGCTGGAGGGGCGTCAGGTTCCACTTGTGGACCCGAAGCTGGATCATCGCGATCGCCCAGCAGATCGCGCAGACGAGGAGGAGCGCGTTCCCGATCACGACGTTCCGGTCCGACCAGTCGAAGTCGAGCGGGTTGAACAGGATGACGAGCCCGACCATGCCGAGCGCGAGACCGGCCGCCTTCATCCGGTCGAGACGCTCGCCGAGGACGAAGATCGCGATCGGCGTGACCCAGAGCGTGGTCGTGTAGCCGAGGAGCGTCGCCCGCCCCGCCCCGACATATTGGAGACCCAGCATGCAGAGGCATAGATAGATCCCGAGCATGAACACGCCGACCGAGATGATCGCCGGCGCGTCCTGCCAGCGCGGCCAACGGAGCTGACCGATCGCCGCGAGCACGATGAAGAGAGCGGCGAAACCGGTCGTCATCCGCCACGCGCCGAACCAGAGGGCGGGCGCGGTCACCGCCCCGACCCGCATGAGCGGCCACAGGATCGCATAGTTGAGTACGCTGATGACGAGGCAAATCCAGCCCATCCGCGTCGCAGACTGGAGGGAGCGGTCCATGCCGGCACGCAGCGCTCGACGGCGGTCTCAGCCGTGCATCGTGAGGCCGCCCGAGACGCTGATGACCTGGCCGGTGATGAACCCCGCGTCCCGGCTGACCAGAAACGCGACGATGCCCTCGATGTCCTCGGGTTGGCCGACACGCTTCATCGGGATCGCGCGCTGCAGCGCGTCATAGACCTTCTTGCCCTGCTCGCCCTCGCCGACGAAGGAGCGGAGGATGGGCGTATCGGTCGGCCCCGGACAGACGCAGTTGACCGTGATGCTCCGCGTCGCCATCTCGCGCGCCAGCGTCTTCGTGAAGGCGATCATGCCGCCCTTGCAGGCGGAATAGACGGATTCTCCCGACGAGCCGACCCGGCCGGCGTCGGAGGCGATCGAGACGATCGCGCCGCGACCGCGCTCGGCCATCCGTTTCACCACGTGGTGGGTGACGTTGAGCGGCCCGCCCAGGTTGATCCCGATCACCTTGTCCCAGAACGCGGGATCGCTGTCGACGAAGTTGAGGAAGCGGTCCCAGCCGGCATTGTTGACCAGGATGTCGACCGGCCCGGCCGCGGCCTCAACGGCCGCGACCGCTGCGCCGACCGCGGCGTAGTCGGTGATGTCGACGGTCCGCGCGACGGCACGACCGCCCGTGCTTCCGATCAGCCGCGCCGTCTCGGCGGCGGCCGCTTCATCGATGTCGAGCACGGCGACCACCGCGCCCTCGCGCGCCAGACGCCGACAGATCGCCCGCCCGATCGCGCCGCCGCCGCCGGTGACGATCGCAACCTTGCCCGCAAGCCCTTCCATGGTCCCCTTCCCTCGATTGACGCGGCGTACTCTCTACGCGGCGGCGCCCGAGAGCAAGCTTGACCCGGGCCGGCCCGGTTCCGACAATCCGGCATGACCGCCGCACCCGTCACGACGACGGCCTGGCCGCCGGCCACGGAGCCGTTCCTCCCCTTCGAGTCCGTCCGCGCCCTCCTCCGGAAGTACCGCGACCGGCACCCGGCAAAGCTCGCGCTCTACTCCCTCGACGAGGAGCGCGGCATCGACTTCGCGACGCTCGATGCGCTCACCGAACGCGTGGTGTGCTTTCTCCACGCCGAGGGCATCGGCCGCGGCGACCGTGTGGTGGTTCTCGCCGACGAGCGGATCGAGAAGCTCGTCCTGATGATCGCGGCGTGGCGGCTCGGCGCCGTCGCCTGCCCGTTCCACACCGAGATCAACCTCGATCATCTCCGCTTCATCCTGACCACGATCGCGCCGAAGATCGTGTTCTGGCACGAGAGCGTCGACGGGCCGTCGCTCGCCGGCCATCTCCGTGTGCCGGTGGTCCGTTTCGACCGTTGGCCGGCCGCCGGCGCCGACGCGGCCGAGCTGTTCACCCGCCTCGCCCGCGAGCCAGCCGGCGCCGCCCCCGACGTCGAGAACGGGCCCGACGACATCGCCTGCATCTTCTCGACCTCGGGCACCACCGACAAGCCGAAATGCGTCGTCTGGGACCATCTCGCGCTCTGGCTCACCACGCTCAACACGATCGACTTCACCGGCCAGAACGCCGATGACCGGATGCTCGAGTACCGAACGTTCTCGTGGCTGTCACCGCAGATCATCTCGCTGTCGCCGTTCGTGATGCTGGGCTTCTCGCTCTATCTCGCGAACGGCTTCTCGCGGAGCCGGTTCTTCGACTGGATCCGGAACCACCGGATCACCGTCGTCGCCGGCGTGCCGACCGTGATCAACATGCTGCTCAACCGCCCGGTCGAGATCGGCTCGAACGAGCTCGAGAGCGTCCGCATCATGACGTCGTCGACGGCGCCGCTCTCGCCCGAGCAATGGCAGCGCTTCGAGACGATGTACGGCATCCGCCTCCTGCAATTCTTCGGCGCCTCCGAGGTCGGCTGGTTCACCGGCAATCGTCACTACAATTGGAAGTTCGGCACCGTCGGCCAGCCGGCGATGTACACCGATTTTGCGATCCTCGACGACGCGGGCAATGTCGTGCCGCCCAGTGTCGAGGGCGAGGTCGGCTTTCGCGGCCGTTGCACGGCGAACGCCTCGATCTCGCCCGACGGGGCCTGGGAGGACCGCGTGCCGACGCGCGAGACCGAGTATTCGCGCGCGGGCGATCTCGCGGTGATGGACGCGGAGGGTTTCATCACCGTCACCGGCCGGACCAAGGACCTGATCATCCGCGGCGGGGTCAACATCGCGCCGCTCGAGATCGACCGCGTGCTGATGCGCCATCCGCAGATCCAGGAGGCAGCCGCCGTCGGTGTGCCCGATCCGATCTTCGGCGAGGAGGTCGTCGCCTATGTCGTGGCGCGCGCCGCGCTCACGACGGAGACGGTGAAGGCCCATTGCGCGACGAGCCTCCCGGCCTCCAAGGTGCCGAAGGAGGTCCACTTCGTCGACAGCCTGCCGCGCTCGGACCGCGGCAAGATCCGACGGGCCGCGCTCAAGGATCACTGGCTCGCCGCGCGCCAGGGCATCAGCAACCCTGACAAGGAGACCCTACGATGACCACCCAGACCGTCCTCGTCACCGGCGGCGCGAGCGGCATCGGCCTCGCAAGCGTCGGCCTCCTCAATGCCGCGGGCCACAACGTCGTCGCCTGCGACATCCAGGCCGACAAGCTCGCGCGCGACGTGCCGAAGGATCCGAAGATCGCGACCGTCGCCGGCGACGTGACGCGGAAGGCCGACTGCGACAAGGCGGTCGCCGTCGCGCTCGAGAAGTTCGGCCGCCTTGATGCGCTCCTCCACTGGGCCGGCATCCACGATGGCGGCACGCTAGAGGACATGAGCGAGGCCGAGTGGGACCGCGTCATGGCGATCAACGTCAAGGCCGCGTTCCTGATCGCCCAGGCTGCCGCGCGCCCGATGGTACGCCAGGGCGCCGGTGCGATCGTGCTCACGAGCTCGACCTCGGTCCTGTTCGGCGGCGCCGGCGGCGAGGGCCAGGTCGGGCCGGCCTATGTCGCATCCAAGGCGGCCATCATCGGGCTCACCCGCTCGCTCGCCCGCGGCCTCGGGCCGAAAGGCGTGCGGGTCAATGCCGTCAGCCCCGGGATCACCGAGACGCCCATGATCGGCGTGTTCTCGGACAATTTGCGCCGCGAGGCGGTAAAGCGCTTCCCGCTCGGGCGTTTCGGCCGCGCCGAGGAGATCGCGGCCGTCGGCTGCTTCCTGATCTCGGACGGCGCGAGCTTCATGACCGGCGAGGTCGTCCACGTCAATGGCGGGTCCAATTTCGGCTGACGCCCGCCCTTGGCACGCTATAGTGCCGATAGCGCACAGCACACGCCGGGCCGGGCACACGCGGGGCCTGGCACACGCGACGAATGAGGGAGGCCAGAATGCACAAGTTCGAGATGCCCAAGGACTATGTCCAGCGCGTGATCGACCGCCAGGGTCGCGCCCACACGGTCGAGAGCTTCGACACCAAGCGCACCGCCCTCGTCGTCGTCGACATGCAGATCTATTTCATGCGCGAGGACCAGCTCGGTGCCAACCCGATAGCGCAGGAGATCGTGCCCAACGTCAACCGCCTCGCCGATGCGGTGCGGCGGTCGGGCGGCATCGTGATCTGGATCCAGAACCTCGCGCCCTATGAATCCCTCGAAAGCTGGGATGTGCTCCGCGAGCGCTTCACCGACGACAAGATCGACCGCCGCTGGGCGGCGATGCAGCGCGATGCGGAGCCGTTCCAGCTATGGCCCGGCCTCGACGTGCGGCCCGAGGACAAGCGCGTCGTCAAGCGCCGCTTCAGCGCCTTCATCCAGGGCTCGTCCGACATCGAGAACGTGCTCCGCGACGCCAATATCAAGACCATCATCGTCACCGGCGTCGCGACCAATGTGTGCTGCGAGTCGACCGCGCGCGACGCGATGATGCTCAACTACCGCTCGATGATGGTCTCCGACGGCTGCGCCACGGCGACCGACGAGGAGCACCACGCCTCGCTCTCCAATTTCTACATCCAGTTCGGCGACGTGCAGACGACCGACGAGATCATCGCCCGCCTCGATGCCTCGGCGCGGCGCAACCAGGCGGCCGAGTAGGCTGGCCGCGACGACACGGAGAACGACGATGGGCAAGCGCGCACTGAAGCCGTCCTCCGTTCGGGCGAAGGGGAGCTACAGCCCCGGCTGGGAGGTCTCGAACGGCCGCCTCATCTTCGTCGCCGGCCAGATCCCGTGGGACGAAGAGGGCCGTGTCGTCGCCAAGGGCGACGTCGCGGGCCAGACCCGGCAGGTGTTCAAAAACATCGCCGCCGTCCTCGCCGAGGCCGGCGCGACGCTCGACGACGTGATCAAGATCACCGTCTTCGCCGCCGACATCCGGTTTCGCGACCAGATCAACCAGGTTCGGACCGAGACCTTCAAGGCCCCCTACCCGGCGAGCACCCAGGTGGCGGTCGCGGCGCTGGTCGATTCCGAGTGGATGGTCGAGATCGAGGCGATCGCGTTCGTGCCGAACTGACGCGCCGACGCGGACGGCGACACCAGGGGACCAGTGGAGAGGGCGTAGTGGCCACCAAGCTCGTCATCAGGAACGTCCGGACCATGCTCTCGGGCCGGATGGAAAAACCGATCCTCGATGCCGATACGATCGTCGCCGTCGACGGCAAGATCGCAGCGATCGGGCGTGAGAAGGACGTCGATACCGGCCATGCGACGACGGTCATCGACGCCAAGGGCTCGTCAATCGCGCCGGGGCTGATCGACAGCCACGTGCACCCGGTCGCCGGCGACTGGACACCGCGCCAGCGCCAGGTGGACTGGATCGAATCCTCGATGAACGGCGGCGTGACGACGATGATCTCGGCGGGCGAGGCGCATTTCCCCGGCCGCGCCCGCGACCCGGTCGGCGTCAAGGCGCTCGCCATCACCGCGCAGCGCTCGTTCGATGCCTTCCGGCCGGGCGGCGTCAAGGTCCTGGCCGGCGCGCCGATCCTCGAGAAGGGTCTCGTCGAGGAGGACTTCGCCGAGATGGCGAAGGCCGGCGTCAAGCTCCTCGGCGAGGTCGGGCTCGGGGGCGTGAAGTCCGGCGACGAGGCCAAGAAGATGGTCGCCTGGGCGCGAAAATACGGCATCCAGAGCACCATCCACACCGGCGGGCCCTCGATCCCGGGCTCCGGCCTGATCGACAAGGACGTCGTGCTCGAGGCCGACGCCGATGTGATCGGCCACATCAACGGTGGTCACACCGCGTTGCCGCTGCCGCAGATCTGCGCGCTCTGCGAGCTCTCAGCGCGCGGCATCGAGATCGTCCACAACGGCAACGAGCGCGCCGGGCTCTACGCGCTCCGGATCGCGCGCGAGCTCCGCCAGATGAACCGCGTGATCCTCGGCACCGACGGGCCGGCCGGATCGGGCGTGCAGCCGCTCGGCATCATCCGGCTGATCGCGCTCCTCTCCGCGCTCGGCGACGTGCCGGCCGAGATCGCGTTCTGCTTCGCGACCGGCAACACAGCGCGGATGCGCAATCTCGACCAGGGGATTCTCGAGGTCGGCCGCCCGGCCGATTTCGTCTTCATCGATAAGGCGCAGCATTCGGCCGGCCGCGATCTCCTCGACTCGGTCCAGCTCGGCGACATCCCGGGCGTCGGCATGGTGGTGATCGACGGGATCGTCCGCTGCGCGCGGAGCCGGAACACACCGCCCGCCGAGAACGCGCCCGAGATCGTCTCGGGCGGCAGCGGCGGCGGCGGCGGCGGCGGCCACTGAGCGGAACGCAGGCAGCGTCGCGCTGACGCGGTCCGCGATCAGCCGAAACGACAAAGGGCGGGCCGTGGCCCGCCCTTCGCCTTCGTCTCGAGGACGTTCAGCTCCAGAACGCCGGCACGAAATCGTAGCCCGACGCGGTCTTGCTGATGAAGCCCGTCGCCGGGAAGATCGCGTGATAGAACGAGACCTGAATGCGGTCCGCCGCCGCCATGTCGAGGAGGCGCTTGCGGGTCGCGATCGCCTGGTCGCCGTCCATGTCGAACATCAGGCGCCACTCCGGGTTGCGGGCGAAGAGGAGCGGATTGTTCGTGGTGTCGGCGACGTAGAGGAGGCGCGCATTGCCGGAGGCGATCGTGATCGCGGTGTGGCCCGGCGTGTGGCCCTTGGCATCGACTGCGGTGATGCCGGGGACGAGCTCCTTGCCCCACTCGTACTGCTTGACGTCCTTCGCCATCGGGGCGAACACGCGGCGGATGACGTTGAAGAGGGGCTTCATCGCGTCCGGCGCCGCGCTCATGCGCGCATCATCCATCCAGAACGCCCACTCCGCCGCCGGCACCATGATCTCGGCATTGGGATAGACCGCCGCGCCTTCCTTGGTGCGGAGCCCGTTGATGTGGTCGGGATGAAAGTGGCTGATGACCACGGTATTGATCGCGTTCGGATCGATGCCGGCCGCGCGCATGTTGGCGACGAGGTTGCCCGTTGTCGGTGCGCCGTTGTTCGAGAAGCCGCTGTCGATGAGAACGAGGCGCGAGCCATTGTTGACGACGAGCGGGGTGAAGGTATTGGACCACTGGTCGGTCGGCATGAAGATCGCGCCGAGCGCCTCCTGGAAGTCCTCCTTCGACACGTTGCGGACGAAACCGTCCGGGATCGGCCCGCGCGTCGTGCCGTCGTGGAGCTGGGTCACCTGGAAATCGCCGAGCTTGAAGCGGAAGAAGCCCGGCTGGCTCGGCTGGGCGGCGGCCGGCGTGGCCGGCGGCGCGGCAACCCGCCCCGCCGCCCGTTGTGGTCTCAGAGCGTCGAGCTCCAGCGTTCGGGGATGAAGTCATAGTCCGAAGCGCTCTTGGCGATATGGCCCGTCGCCGGGAACGGCGCATGATAGAAGGCGATCCGCATGCGGTCGGCGGCCACCATGTCGAGGACCCTCTTCCGCGCGGCGATTGCCTTGTCGGGGTCCTGGTCGCCGCGGAACTTCCACTCCGGATTGCGCGCGAAGATCAGCGGATTGTTGGTGAGATCGGCGACGAAGATCATCCGTCCGTTGCCCGACGCGATGACGAAGGCGGTGTGTCCCGGCGTGTGGCCGCTCGCATCGACCGTCGTGATCCCGGACACGATCTCCTTGCTCCACTCGTATTGCTTCACGTCCTTGGCGATCGGGCCGAAGACGCGGCGCACGTTGCGGAAGGCGGGCTTCTGCGCCTCGGGCGCGGCCTCCATGCGCGCATCATCCATCCAGAACGCCCATTCCTGCGCCGGCACCATGATCTCGGCGTTAGGATAGACAAGCGCGCCCGCCTTGTCGCGAACACCGCTGATGCGGTCGCCGTGGAAGTGGCTGATCACCACGGTCGTGATCGCCATGGGATCGATGCCGGCGGCCGCCATGTTGGTGCGGAGCGCGCCCGTGGTCGGAGCGCCGTTATCGGCGAACCCGGTATCGAGAAGGATGCGGCGCGTGCCGGTGTCGACCACGAGCGGCGTGAACGAATTGGTCCACACGTCGGTCGGCAGGAACAGGCTCTCCATCGCCTTCTGCACGTCGCCGAGCGCGACGTTGCGCACGAGGTCTGCGGGATCGGCGCGCTGCCCTGCCCGTCATAGAGCTGAGTCACGACGAAATCGCCGATCTTGCGGCGGTAGAACCCGGGTGCCTGGCCAGCCGCCGGCGCGCCCTGCGCCGCGGCGGTCGCGATCGTCGCGGATAGCGCCGAAGCGGCGAGCGCGGCAGCGCCGAGCGTGAAAGCATCGCGTCGCGTGATGTCCATGGTATCTCCCCGTGTTGCTGTTCTTTGCGTCCAACCGTGCGACAATATTCTGCGTAATCTTACGTGTCGAACCGAAGTGCCAAAGCGACTCACAAAGCCGCGATCGAATGAACATGCGATGGGGCGCGAATCGCCGTGCGATGAGGGCTGCGCAGACACGCGAAGGGGCGGCACGGATGGCCGCCCCCTTGTTTCGTGATCGTCGACAATTTGTCGACGGGATCAGCGCAATCCGTCCTCGCCCTTGATCTCCTCTTTCTTGAGGCCGCCGACGCGCGGCAGCGGTCGGCCCGAATCCGTAACGACGACGGCGACCAGGATCTCGTTGGCGCGCGGCGCGTCGGGGAGCCCGACCTCCATGGCGTCGAAATGGCTGCGCACGAAGGCCGCGTCCTTGTGCCCGAGGGGAACGTCGATGCGCGAGCCGGGTCCGCCCATCTTCTTGGCCGACGGCACCAGCGCCGCCCCCTTCTCGACCGCCTTGCGGAGCGGTGCGCCGAGCTTCGGGTGGAGGATCGCTGCGGCGTGCTCCCACTCGCCGTTCTCGCCCACGATCGCGGCCTTGCCGTAGCCCTCGGCCCGGCTCGGCTGGATGCCGAGCGCTTCGACCGCCATGCCGCCGAGAATGGCGCCGAGCTCCTCGCCGATCCCGATCAGCTCGTCGAGGTTCTCGACATAGCGACCGGCACAGGGGTTCTCAATCACCGCGATCGCCGCCGCCTTGCGCGTCGGTGTCGCGAGCGCCTTGCCCATCTCGCGCCGGGTCTCGTCGACCACGGTCACGAGGCGTCGGATCACCGCGCTCATTTCAAGCCGTCCTCGCCCTTGACGTCCTTGTCCTCGAGCCCGCCCGCGCGCGCGTAGATCCGCGGCCCCGTCGCCATCGACTGGATCCAGACGATCTCGTTGGCCCGCGGCGCATCCGCGATGCGGCATTCGATGCAGTCGAAATGGCTCCGCACATAAGCGGCATTCACATGCGCGAGCGGCACGTCGACAACCGTGCCGGGTCCGCCGACCTTCTTGGTCGACGGCACGATCGCCTTCGACGGCTTGATGATCTGGCGCATGCCATAACCGCCGGGATCGTGCCACAGCGCGGCATGCTCGAGCTCGCCGTTCTCGCCGACGATCGCCGATTTGCCGTAGGCCTTGATGCGCTCCTTGCCGCCGAGTGCCGCGATCAGGCGTTCGGCCATCTGGATGCCGAGCGGCTTCAACGCCTCCATCAGCGGCAGCAGGTCCTTCACATGGCGCCCGGCATAGGGGTTCGCGGTCACCGCGGCGATATAGCCCTTGAGCTGCGGCGGATCGGCCGACGGACCGAATTCGTGCAGCACCTCCTCGACATGGAGCACGAACTTGCGGACCTTGACGAGCCCGCCCCCTTCGGTCGCCGACGCATCGCGCGCGACCGCTTTCACCTCGTTCATCGCTCTCCTCCGTTGTCGAGGGCCGCGGGCACCGTGCCGACGACCCTGTACCGCCGTTTCAATACCAGCACCGCGCCCGTGACGAGTCCAGCCCGACGGAGCCGATCGGCCTCTGCGGCGCCCTGCCCCAGCGCCTCTTCGATCGAACGCGCATCGAGCGCACCGACCGAGACCGTGACGAGGCGATCGCCGAGATCGCTGTCGAGCTCGATCGTGCTCGCCGGCGCGCGCGCGATCGCAGGATGGTCGATCGCGGTCGCGTTCGCGATCATCGTCGCCGCCGCATCGGCCGCGGCTGCGTCGTCCGCGAGAACCGTCACCGCGTCGGCGATGCCGAGCGAGAAGCTCCGCCCCGACCAGCCGCTCGTTGCGATGCCGCGGATCGGGAGCGCCGCCGTGAGCCGCGCCGTCGTGTCGATCGAGGGATTGTCGATATCGCCGACGACGCCGAGCCGGAGCTCTTCGCCGGGCGCGAGATATATCGCGATGTCGCCGCCATTGTTGACATAGGCCCGCGACAGCGTGCGGCCGCCGACAAGCGCGGCGATCATCTCATCGGCGACGGCGCCGGCGACGGCCGCCATCGGCGTCACGAGCCGGTCGCGATAGGGCCAGCACGCCGCCACCATCCGCCGCGCGACCGGCCCTTCCGGCTGCCAGCGCGGCTCGGCGAGCGGCGTGCGCAAGGCAGGGAGCTCGGCGACGAGCGTCGGCAGGATGTCGGCGAAGCGCGCGACGGCCTGGCGGTAGGCGGCCGCGATCTCGTCCGGCGCGCCGAACGCCTCGATGACGAGATCGATCGGGCCGTGCTGGAGGTGGAGGCGGCGGCCGTCCGGCAGCAGCGCCGCGACCGGCCCGCCCGCCATCTCGCACTCGGGCTCAGATCTAGGCGAGCGCGGCGCTCCGGTCGAATGGCCACGGATTGTCGGGCCGCCAGGCCGACGGCTTGGCGCGCGGCATCTGCAGGACCTCCTCGATCCGCTTCATCCGGTCGGTGTAGCCGCCGAGCTCGACATAGTCCTGGTACGGCAATGTGAACTCGATCGGCGCGACGAGGGCCGGCGTCGGCACGTAGCCGAAGGCGCGATCGGGAAGACGCGTCACGTCGACCATCACGGTGATGCCGCCGCCCGGCCACACATAGACCGGCGCGCCGCCGACCGTCACGCGGGTGCGGAGATGCTTGATCGACCGTGTGAGCCGGACCGGGTTCACCGTGACGCCCGCGCGGAGGCTGCCGCCGGCGCCGCCCATGAAGAGGACCGTGCATAGCGCCGGCTCGCAGTTCTCGCCGATGCGGTCGACGACGAGCCGGATCGGATCGGGCATCGCCGCCGGCTTCGGTTTGAGCTGGTCATCGAGCACGAAGAAGGCCGAGTCCTCGCCGGTCGTCGAAACCATCAGGAGCCGGAGACCGGGCCACGCGGTCTTGGTGTCGATCCTCTCGACGATGGTGAGCGGGTCCTTGACGTCGGTGCCGCCCCAGCCGCTGCCGGGCTCGGCGACCTGGAAATAGCGGCCGGGTGTCGATTTCCGCCCGCGCACACGGATGCCGGCATGCGGCATGTCGAGGAAGCGGCCGGCCTGGTGCTCGGTGAGGACGCCGGTGATATGGTCGTCGACCACGATCACCTCGTCGACATGACCGTGCCATTGCGGCGCGAAGATGCCGAGCGTCGCCGAGCCGCAGCCGACGCGCATCCGCGCCTCCTGCACGCCGTTGATGATCGGCGGCTTGCCGGCCTGGACGACGATCGTCGCGCCGTCGTCGATCGTCATCTCGACGGCTTCCTTGTTGCAGAGCGCGAGGAGCGCTGCGCAGGTCACCGTCCCCTCCTTCTTGCTGCCGCCGGTGAGATGGCGGACGCCGCCGAGCGCCAGCATCTGCGAGCCGTACTCGGCGGTCGTGACGTGACCGATCTGCTCGCCGTCGACGCGCACCGCGGCCGGCTCCGGGCCGATATAGCGGTCGGTGTCGATCTTGACCTTGACGCCGCAATAGCTGAACACGCCCTCGCTGACGACGGTGACCATGTCGACGCCGTCATGCCGCGAGGCGACGATGAAGGGCGCCGGCTTGTAATCGGGATAGGTGGTCGTCGCGCCGATGCCGGTGACGAAGACCGGCGCATCGGGGCGCACGAGCGAGCCGTCCCAACGCTCCGCCGCCTCGAGGAAGGGCACGACCGCGCCCTTGTCGTCGACCGCGCGCTGGGTCACGACCAGCGGGTCCATGCGGACGAGCACGCCCGCGCTATTGCCGTAGCGGTCGCAGGCGCCGGTCTTCTCCGGCCTGATCCGGCACAGGACCGGGCAGGCATCGCAGGTGATGATGCCGTCCGCCTTGCCGCCGCCTTCGGTGATGTCGTTCATGGCCGTTGTTCCTTCCGCGCCAGGATCGCCGCGCGCACGCGATCCGGTGTCGCCGGCGCCCGCCGGATGCGGACGCCGGTCGCCTGGTAAATGCCGCCGAAGATCGCGGGCGCGGTCGCGCACAGGACGTGCTCGCCGACACCCTTGGCGCCATAGGGCCCGGTCGGCTCCGGATCCTCGACGAGGATGGTCTCGATCTCCGGCACGTCGCCGAAGGTCGGGATGAGGTAGTCGTGCAGGTTCTCGGTGCGGCCGGGGATGTATTCCTCCATCAGCGCGAGACCGAGGCCCTGCGCGACGCCGCCGTGGATCTGGCCCTCGACCTGGGTCGGGTTGAGCGAGCGGCCGACGTCATGCGCGGCGACGATGCGGCGGACCTTGACGGTGCCGAGCTCGACGTCGACCTCGACCTCGGCGATCTGCGCCGCGAAGCCGTAGGTCGCGTATGGCACGCCCTGGCCCTTCTCGTCGAGCGGCTCGGTCGGCGGATCGAAATAGCCCTCCGCCATGATGACGTCCCCGTTGGGCCCGCCGGCCTCGAGCCGCCGGAGGTCGATCGTCTGCATCCGTCCGCGGTCCTCGACCACGATCGCGCCCGGCTCGAAGCGAAGCCACGCGTCCTGGCCGGCATTGGCGAGGCGGAGGATCTCGGCGCGGAGGTTCTCGCCCGCGCGCTTGGCCGCGCCGCCGGATACATAGGCCTGGCGCGAGGCCGAGGTCTTGCCCGAATCCGGCGTCAGGTCGGTATCGCCCCAGACCAGACGGAGACGGTCGACCGCGATGCCGAGCCCGTCGGCCGCGACCTGGCTCATCGTCGTGTTGGTACCCTGGCCGATGTCCTGCGCGCCCGAATAGAGCGTCACCGTGCCGTCGGCGGCGACCCCCATGCGCATGGTCGAGGGATTGGGCGCCGAGGTCGCGCCGCAGCCATACCAGATCGCGCCCACGCCGACGCCGCGCCGGCGCACGCCGTCGCCCGTGCGGTTGAAGGCCTCCGCCTCGGCACGCGCCTTCCGCCAGTGCGGCCGGAGCGCCGCGAGGCACTCGGCGAGGCCCGCGCTCGCCTTCAGCACCTGGCCCGACGCGGTCGGCTGGCCGACCCGGATCGCGTTCTTCCAGCGGAACTCGAGCGGGTCCATGCCGATGCGCTCGGCCATCTCGTCCATCAGCGCTTCGTGCGTGATCGCGGCCTGCGGCACGCCGAAGCCGCGGAACGCCCCGGCCGGTGTCTCGTTGGTGAAGACCGCGCGCGTCTTCGCCCGCACCGCTGGCACGTGATAGGGACCCATCGCGTGGATCGGCACGCGGTCCTTCACGGTGAGGCCCCAGGATGTGTAGGCGCCGGTGTTGAAGTCCCCGAAGAACGTGAAGCCGCTGAGCGCGCCGTCCTTGGTGCAGCCGTATCGCGCGGTCATCCGCGCCGGATGGCGCTTGGTGGTGGAGGACATCGACTCGATCCGGTGGTAGACGCAGCGCACCGGCCGGTCGAGATGCCAGGCCGCGAGCGCGACGAGCGGCTGGACGGAGATGTCGAGCTTGCCGCCGAAGCCGCCGCCGCATGCGGTCGGAATGATACGGACCGCCTCGTTGGCGATGCCGAGCACCTGCGCGACCTCGTCGCGATCCATATACGGCGTCTGGGTCGTCACCGTGACCTCGACCCGGTCGCCGACGCGCCGCGCCCAGCCGGCCTCGGGCTCGATATAGGCGTGCTCGACGAACGCGGTCTCGAACGTCCCCTCGACGACGACATCGGCGGCCGCGAGCGCGGCATCGGCATCGCCCCGCTCGACATAGCCGAAGGCGAGGATGTTGCCGGGCTTGTCGGTGTGGAGGCGGTGCGCACCCTCGGCGAGCGCGCTATCGACGCCGACGAGTGCGGTGCGCGGGGTGTAGTGGATCGGCACCTCGTCGTCGCGGATCGTCATCACGGTGTCGCGGTCGCCGACCAGCGCCGCGACCGCCTCGCCGCGGAAACGCACATCGCCGTCCGCCAGCACCGGCTGGTCCTTCACCTGCGGATAGACGCCGAAGCCGTTATTGCCCGGAACGTCGCGTGCGGTGAAGACGCGGACAAGACCGGGATATTTGCGGTGGAGCGCATCGCACGCGCCCACGGTGAAGGTCGCGCTGAAATGGGGCGAGCGCACGGCACGGAGCCAGAGCGCGTCCGCGGGCGCCTGATCGGCGCCGAAGATCTCGCGGCCGTCGAGCTTCTGGAGACCATCGACCTTGGGAAAGCGCGCACCGACCGCGCGGCCCGCATCGGGCGTGTTGTCGAGCGCCGCCGCCGGCACGCGGCCGGCGACATGGAGAACGGCGTCCACGATCTTGCGATAGCCGGTGCAGCGGCAGAGGACGCCGCCGAGCGCGTCCATCACCTCGTCCTCGCTCGGGCGCGCGGTGCGCTGGAACAGATCCGCCGCCGCCATCAGCATGCCCGGCGTGCAGATGCCGCACTGCGCGGCGTTGAAATGGTGGAAGGCCTGTTGCAGCGCGGTGAGTTTGCCGTCCTTCGCCAGGCCCTCGACCGTCTCGATGCGCCGGCCGGCGACCTGGCCGGCGGGAACCATGCACGCGCACACCTGCGCGCCGTCGAGGAAAACGGTGCAGGCGCCGCAGTCGCCGGCATCGCAGCCCACCTTGGTTCCTGTGAATCCGAGATCCTCGCGCAGCACATGGGCGAGGCGGCGGACCGGCGACACCTCGACCGAGGTTGCGCGGCCGTTGAGCGTGAAGGCGATGGTGGTCATGTGGCGGTCCCCAGCTCGGCAAGCGCACGGCGCACCAGCGTGAGCGCCGCGTCAAGGCGATAGTCCCTGGTGCCGCGCACGTCGTCGATCGGCGCCAGAGGTTCGAGATGGCGTGCGGTCGCGACATCGGCAAGCGCGCGCCCGATCGGGCGGCCCGCGAGCGCGGCCTCAAGGAGTGGGAGCCGACGTGCGACCGGCGCGCAGGAGCCGACGGCGATGCGCGCGGCGCCGACCGTACCGTCCGCCGCGCGCTCGATCACGGCGGCCACCATCACGATCGAGATGACGAGATATCGTCGCGCGCCGAGCTTGAGGAACGTGCTCGTCGCGACCCCGCTCGGCTTCGGGATGCGGATCGCGGTGACGAGCTCGCCCGGCATGCGGACCGTGCGCCGGTTGCCGATGATGAACTCGGTCAAGGGGACCCGGCGCGTCCCCCGCGCCGAGGCGAGCTCGACGGCGGCATCGAGCGCGATCAGGGCCGGCACGCCGTCGGCGGCCGGCGAGGCGTTGCAGATATTGCCCGCGATGGTGCCGGCGTTCTGGACTTGGATGCCCCCCACCTCGCGCGCGGCGAGCTTCAGGGTGCGAAACCAAGCCGGCAGGTCGGCCGCGATCAAGCCGCTCCAGGTGACCAGCGCGCCGATCCGGATGTGATCGCCGGCATCCTCGATCCGCCGGAGCTCGGCGAGCGCGGAGAGGTCGAGCACGTCCTCGTCGACCACGCGTCCGACCCGCGCCGGGTAGAAATCCGTGCCGCCCGCGACGATCGCCAACGGCCGTTCGCCGAGCGCGCGGACGGCCTCCTCGACAGCGGTGGGGCGGAGATAGAAACCCATCCTCGGTGCGCTCCCGGCTTGAAAAATTTGTTTGTATACATACAATAGTTCCGCCCGGCTCGCCGGCTGTCAAGCGTTCGCGCCGGCAAACAAGGCAGGTTAGCTGAGCCGCCTTCGATTGGCTTTGGCAACCCTGCGCGGTATATAGCATTCCGGCCGCGGAGAACGGTCCGTTCTAAAGACATCCGTTCACGGGAGACCCCAGACCGCCCGATCCGCGGCCATGCGGCAGAACGCGTATTCATCGTAGCGGAGCCTAACGATGGCCACCAAGCTCGCGTCAGAACCCTCGGAGCGCCCGGCGCGACGGACGGTCGAGTCCGTCGTCATCCGATTCGCCGGCGATTCGGGTGACGGCATGCAGATCACCGGGACCCAGTTCACCCAATCGACCGCCCTGATGGGCAACGACCTCGCGACCTTCCCCGACTTCCCGGCCGAGATCCGGGCGCCGGTCGGCACGACCTATGGCGTGTCCGCGTTCCAGATCAACTTCGCGTCCTACGACATCATGACGCCGGGCGATGCGCCCGACGTCCTGGTCGCGATGAACCCCGCCGCGCTCAAGGTCCACCTCAAGGACGTGCGCAAGGGCGGCACGCTGATCCTGAATACGGGCGCCTTCAACGACCGCAATTTCCAGAAGGCCGGCTACAAGGCGAACCCGCTCGAGGATGGCTCGCTCGGCGGCTTCCGCGTGCTCCCGATCGATGTCTCCAAGCTGACGCTGAATGCGGTCGAGAAGACCGGGCTGTCGCAGAAGGATGCGCTCCGCTGCAAGAACTTCTGGGCGCTCGGCCTGATGTGCTGGATGTATGGACGCGAGCTGCAGCCGACGGTCGAGTGGATCAACAAGCGGTTCGAGAAACGGCCCGAGCTCGCCGCCGCCAACCTCGCCGCGCTCAAGGCCGGCCACGCCTATGGCGAGACGGCGGAGCTCTCCGGCTTCGAATCCGTCGAGGTGCCGAAGGCGCGCTCGTCGCCCGGCATCTACCGCGCGGTGACGGGCACCGAGGCGGTCGCGTGGGGTCTCGTCTGCGGCGCGCACAAGGCGGGCCTCAAGCTCTTCTTCGGCTCCTACCCGATCACGCCCGCCTCCTCCCTCCTCCACACGCTCGCCAATCTCAAGCAATACGGCGTCACGACCTTCCAGGCCGAGGACGAGATCGCGGCCGTCTGCTCGTCGATCGGCGCATCCTATGCCGGCCAGATCGGTGTCACCTCGTCGTCGGGCCCGGGCGTCGCGCTCAAGACCGAAGCGATCGGCCTCGCCTTCGCGACCGAATTGCCGCTGATCATCGTCAACAGCCAGCGCGGCGGACCGTCGACCGGGCTGCCGACCAAGACCGAGCAGTCCGACCTCTACCAGGCCGTGTTCGGCCGGAACGCCGATACGCCCGTTCCCGTCATCGCCTCGTCGACGCCCGGCGACTGCTTCTATGTCGGCGTCGAGGCGGTGCGGCTCGCGACCAAGTACATGACGCCGGTGATCCTCCTCACCGACGGCTATCTCGCCAACGCGGCCGAGCCGTGGCTGATCCCCAATGTCGACGACATCGAACCGTTCCCCGTCAGCTTCGACATCGATCCCGAGGGGTTCCATCCGTTCCGGCGCGACGAGACGACGCTCGGGCGCAACTGGGCGACGCCCGGCATGCCGGGGCTGATGCACCGCATCGGCGGCATCGAGAAGGACTACAACTCGGGCCACATCTCCTACGAGTCGAACAACCACCACCACATGACCAAGGTCCGCGCGGCCAAGGTCAACGGCATCGCCAACGACATCCCGCTGCAGAAAGTCGCGAGCGGCACCGAGCGCGGCAAGCTCGCGGTCGTCGGCTGGGGCTCGACCTTCGGGGCGATCAACCAGGCCGTGGCGCGGAGCCGCGCGCGCGGGCTCGACGTCTCGCACATCCAGATCCGCCACATCTGGCCGCTGCCGCGCAATCTCGGCGCGCTCCTCGAGGGCTACGACAAGATCATCGTTCCCGAGATGAACAACGGCCAGCTCGTTACGCTCTTGCGGGCGCAGTATCTGGTGCCGGCCGAGGGCATCAACCAGATTTCCGGACTGCCATTCAAGGTCGCCGATCTCGAGGCCGAGATCAGCGCTCGCCTGGAGAAGTGAGATGAACGTTCAGACCCCCGTCGCGAAGCTCACGCCCAACGACTACGCCTCCGATCAGGACGTCCGCTGGTGCCCCGGCTGCGGCGACTACGCGATCCTGAAATCCGTACACAAGGCGCTCGCCGACCTGCAGGCCCCGCTCGACACGACGGTGTTCATCTCGGGCATTGGCTGCGCCGCGCGCTTCCCCTATTACATGGCGACCTACGGCTTCCACACGATCCATGGCCGCGCGCCGGCGATCGCGACCGGCACCAAGCTCGCCAATCCCGATCTCGATGTCTGGGTCGTCATGGGTGACGGCGATGCGCTCTCGATCGGCGGCAATCACACGCTGCACGCGATCCGGCGCAACGTCGATCTCAACCTCCTGATGTTCAACAACGCGATCTACGGGCTGACCAAGGGCCAGTACTCGCCGACTTCGAAGGTCGGCACGCGCTCGCCCTCGACGCCTCAGGGCTCGGTCGACCAGCCGGTCAACGCGATCCTGTTCGCGCTCGGCGCCGGTGCGCGCTTCGTCGCCCGTTCGGTCGACACCAACCAGAAGCACTTGCCGGAGATGCTGAAGCGCGCGCACGCGCACAAGGGCGCCTCGTTCGTCGAGATCCTGCAGAACTGCATCGTCTACAACGACGGGGCCTTCTCCGACGTGACCGAGCGCGACGTCGCGCCCGACCGTCAGGTCGTGGTCGAGCACGGCAAGAAGCTCGTGTTCGGCAAGGACGGGAAGAAGGGTGTGCGCATGAAGCCGGGCGCGCTCGAGCTCGAGGTCGTGACGATCGGCGAGAACGGCGTAACCGAGGCCGACATCCTGGTCCACGACGAGAAGAACCGCGCCATGGCGCTCCTCCTCGCAGGCATGGACGGCGGGGCGCTCCCGGTCGCGATGGGGGTCATCTACTGCAATCCGGTCGAGAGCTATGACGTCGCGGTCCACAAGCAGATGCGCGAGGTGATCGAGAAGACACCGGCGATCGAATTCAACAAACTCCTCCGCCGCGGCAATACCTGGACGGTGAACACCTGACCGTCGCGCGGCGGCCGGCGATGCGATCGGGCGGGTCCTCGACCCGCCCTTTTCGTTTCCGGCCGACCGGAGACCGCTTGATGCCCCGAAGGCCTTCGCTATCATGCGCGCGGGCCGATGCCAGACAGCAAGGAACGGCTCGCGTCTGGGGAGGCGAGAATGGGCCGTAGCGTCGCGGTGGTCGGGTCTGGTCCGGGCGGCATGTACGCCGTCCAGCGCGTGCTCGACGAATGCGGCGACTGCCGCATCGACGTGATCGAGCGGCTGCCTTCTCCCTTCGGACTGATCCGCGGCGGCGTCGCGCCGGATCACCAGACCACCAAGAACGTGAGCCGCGCGTTCGAGAAGACCCTCCGGGATCCGCGCGTGCGCTATCTCGGCAATGTCGCGATGGGTCACGACGTGAGCCTCGCCGAGCTCGAGATCATCTACGACGCCGTCATCCTCGCCTATGGCGCGCCGTGGGACCGGAAGCTCGGCATCCCCGGCGAGGACAAGAAGAACGTCTTCGGTTCCAACGCCTTTGTCGGCTGGTACAACTGCCATCCCGATTTCAAGGACCTCGACCCCGATCTCGACGTCGCAGGCGTTGCGGTCGTCGGCGTCGGCAACGTCGCCGTCGACTGCGCCCGCGTTCTCGCCAAGACGCCAAAGGAGATGGCGACGACCGATCTCGCCACCTACGCGGCCGCGCGTATCCACGCGGCGCCGATCAAGGACATCTGGATGTTCGGCCGGCGCGGTCCGGCCGAGGCGGCGTTCACCAATGTCGAGCTCCGCGAGCTCGGCAAGCTCGAGGACTGCGCCACGCTCGTCGATCAGGCGCATCTTCCGGCCGCGATCGATTCGGTCGGCATGGACGACAAGGATTTTCGCGTCCGCTCGAAGAACCTCGAGACCATGCGCGGCTTCACCGGCGCCGACGCCGGCAGCAAGAAGAAGCGCATGCACATCGCCTTCTTCGCCTCACCCGTCGCCGTTCTCGGCGGCGAGCGCGTCGAGGGTATCCGGATGGAGAAGACCCGGATCGAGAAGGGACGCGCGATCGGGACCGGCGAGACCTTCGATGTGCCGTGCGGCCTCGTGATCACCTGCATCGGCTCGCGCGCGGAGGCGATCGAATCGGTTCCGTTCGACGAAAAGGCCGGCATCGTCCGCCACGAGCAGGGGCGCGTCCGGCCCGGTCTCTACGCCGTTGGCTGGGTGAAGCGCGGCGCCACCGGGACGATCGGCACGAACCGGCTCGATTCCTACGACGTCGTCGATCTGATGCTGAAGGAGATGGCCGCGCCCGACAAGCCGGGCGCGGCCGCGCTCGACCGGCTTCTGGCCGCGCGCAAGGTGCGCGTCGTCGGGCTCGCGGACTGGCAGAAGATCCAGAAGCTCGAAGAAGCGAACGCGCCCAAGGGCGCACCGCGGCGGAAATTCATCACGCCGGCGGAGATGCTGGCCGCGCTCGACAAGGCATCGGCGGCCTGATCGCGCCGGAGGGCGCAACCGCTGCGAGCCGACCGGACCATTGGCGCAGCTCAGATGGCGCGGCTCAGATCGAGAATCCGCCGAGCTTGGTCTCGAGATATTCCGCGATGCCGTCGTGGCCGCCCTCGCGGCCGAGCCCGCTCTCCTTCGCGCCGCCGAACGGCGCCGCCGCAGCAGTCGGGTTGATGTCGTTGATTCCGACGATCCCGAAACGAAGCCCCTCGAACATCCGGAACGCGCGGCCGATATCGCGGGTGTAGATATAGGACGCGAGCCCGTAATGGGTGTCGTTCGCCATGGCGAGCGCATCCTCCTCGGTTTCGAAGGTGATTACCGGGGCGACCGGGCCGAAGGTCTCCTCGCGGTAGATCAGCATGTCCGGACGCACCTCGGCGAGGACGGTCGGTGCATAGAACGTGCCCTTGTCGAGGCCGTTCGAGATCAGCCGATGGCCGCCGCAGAGGAGCTTCGCGCCCTTGCCGACCGCGTCCTGAACCTGGCGATCCACCTTTGCGATCGCATCGGCATCGACTAGCGGGCCGATCGCGACGTTCTCCTCCATGCCGTCGCCGGCGCGCATCTTCTCGACCCGCGCGGTCAACTCGCGCGTGAACGGCTCGGCGATCGAGCGGTGGACGAAGATCCGGTTCGGGCTGATGCAGGCTTGGCCCGTGTTGAGGAACTTCACGAGCGAGGCGCCGCGCGCGGCGTGGAGCGGATCGGCGTCGTCGAAGACGAGGAAGGGCGCATGGCCGCCGAGCTCGAGGCTGACGCGCTTCATCTGCGCCGCGGCGCGCGCGGCGATCATCTTGCCGATCTCGGTCGAGCCGGTGAAGGCGAGCTTGCGGATGCGCGGATCGGTGAGAAAGACATCGCCGACCGGCGCCGGGTCGAGCGCTGTGACGAGGTTCACGACGCCCTTGGGAATGCCGGCATCTGCGAATACGCGAAACATCTCGACCGCGCAGAGTGGCGTCGCCTCGGCCGGCTTCAGGACGATCGTGCAGCCGGCGGCGAGCGCCGGCCCGATCTTCCGCGTCAGCATCGAGATGGGATAGTTCCACGGCGTGATCGCGCCGACCGGGCCGACCGGCTGCTTCGCGACGATGAAACGCTGATCGCTGCGCGGCGCGGGAATGGTCTCGCCATAGACGCGCTTGGCCTCCTCCGCGTACCAGAGGAGGAAATCGGCGCCGTACTGCACCTCGTTGCGCGCGGCCCGGATCGGCTTGCCCTGCTCGGCGGTCATGGTCTTCGCGAGCTCTTCCTTGCGCTCGACCATCAGGGTCCAGGCCTTGTAGAGGAATTCCGAGCGCTGATAGGCGGTGAGCCGCGACCAGGTCGCGAAGGCGCGTGTCGCGGCGGCGACCGCATCGAGCGTGTCCTCGCGCCCACCGGCCGGCACCGTGCCGATGACCGCGCCGTTGGCGGGGTTGGTCACCTCGAACACGCCACCGTTCCGCGCCTTCCGCCACTCGCCGTCGATGTACATCGCCCTCTCCCCGGTTCGATCCGATCTCCATACACCGGCCGGCGCGGTTTGACACCTGTCGGCGCCGCTGCCTACCGTTGCCCGTATCGCCAGAGGGAGACCGCGCGATGGAACGCCAGCACATCAATCCGCCCGCGCTCTTCAAGCATCCGAGCTATACCCGCGTGGTCACCGTCCAGGGACCGAGCAAGCTCGTCTTCATCGCCGGCCAGACACCGTCCGACGAGACCTACCGTCCAATCGGCAAGGGCGATCTCAAGCGTCAGTACGAGCGCGTCATGGAGGCACTCGATCTCCAACTCCGGGCCGCCGGCGCGGGCTGGGACGACGTCGTCTTCCGCCGCATCTTCGTCCTCGACATGGACGCCTTCATCAAGGTCCAGACCGATCCGTCGACGACCTATCCGTGGCACCCCGACCGGCCGCCGCCCTCGACGCTGGTCGGCGTGACGAGGCTGTCGCACCCGGACTTCATGATCGAGATCGACCTGATGGCCGTCGTCGCAGCCTGAGCCCTATTCCGCGATCCGGGCGAGGAGGCGGACGAGCGTCTTCCGCTCCGCCGGGTCGAGGGGGCCGAGCGTCCGTTCGCTGATCGCCCGCGCGCCCTCGATCGCCGCCGTCATGAGCGCGTGGCCCGCCTCGGTCAGCGACAGGATGAGCCGCCGCCGGTCGTCGGGGTCGGGCCGGCGCGCGATGAGGCCGCGGGCGGCGAGACGCTGGATCACGCCCTGCATGGTGGCGGCGTCCATCGCGGTGAGCCGGCCCAGCTGGTTCTGCGAGGTTTCACCGACGTCGCGGAGCTTGACCAGCGCCGCGAACTGGAGCGGCGTCAGCTGCGCGGCGCCGATGTTCTCGAGGAAGATCGCCGCGTGGCGCTGATGGGCGCGGCGGAGCAGATGCCCCACCTGCGCCTCGAGCCGGTATCCGGCCTCGGCCACGGCCTTGCCGGTCGGTCGTCCCGCCCCGTCCATCGCGCCGCCAATCGTTCGTACACGAACGATGTCGGAGCCGGACCCGGCCTGTCAAGGATCAGACGATGCTTTTGGACCGGAGCGCCGCGATCTCGGCTGGCGAGAGGCCCGCGAGACCGCGCAGCACCTCCTCGGTGTGCTGGCCGAGGGTCGGGGATGCGCGCTCATAGGCGATCGGCGTGCCGGAGAGCTTGATCGGGTTGGCCACCCCCGGCACCGAGCCGGCGGTCGGGTGCGGCAACTCGATCCGCAGCCCGCGCGCGGCGACCTGGGGATCGGCGAAGACCTGGGCGAGATCGTTGATCGGGCCGCACGGCACGCCTGCCTTGTCGAGGAGATCGATCCAGACCTGGCGCGGCCGCGTCCGCATGAAGTCGGTGATGATGGCGACGAGGGCGTCGCGATTGGCAACGCGCGAGACATTGTCCTTGAAGCGCGGATCGGCCGGGACCTCGGGACGGCCGGCGATCTCGCAGAAGCGGCGGAACTGGCCCTCGTTACCGATCGCGATGATGAGATAGTGATCCGCGGTCGGGAACGCCTGGTAGGGCACGATGTTGGGATGGGCGTTTCCCATCCGCACCGGTGCGACGCCGGTGACGAGGTAGTTGAGCGCCTGGTTCGCCATGCACGCGGTCGTCACGTCGAACAGCGCCATATCGACGTGCTGGCCTTCGCCGGTCTCAGCACGGCTGCGGAGCGCGGCGAGCGCGGCCACGGCCGTGTAGAGCCCGGTCAGGATGTCTGAGAGCGCGACGCCGATCTTCTGCGGCCCGCCGCCCGGCTTGTCGTCGGCCTCGCCCGTCACGCTCATCATGCCGGCGAGGCCCTGGATCATGAAGTCGTAGCCGGCGCGCTCGGCGTTGGGGCCGGTCTGCCCGAAGCCGGTGATCGAGCAGTAGATGAGGCCGCGGTTCAGCTTGCGGAGGTCGTCATAGCCGAGGCCGTAGCGGGCGAGACCGCCGACCTTGTAGTTCTCGATCAGGATGTCGGACGTCGCGGCGAGACGACGGATGACGTCCTGGCCTTCGGGTGTCGCGATGTCGAGCGTGACCGAGCGCTTGCCGCGGTTCGTCGACTGGAAATAGGCCGCCTCGGTCGTCGGCCGTCCGTCCGGCCCCTTGAGGAAAGGCGGGCCCCACGCGCGGGTGTCGTCGCCGGCGCCGGGGCGCTCGATCTTGATCACGTCGGCGCCGAGATCGGCCAACAGCTGACCGCACCACGGGCCTGCGAGAACGCGGCTCAGATCGAGCACGCGAATGCCGACGAGGGGACCGCTCATCAGCCGGTGAACGCCTGGATGCCGGTCTGTGCGCGGCCGAGGATGAGCGCGTGGATGTCGTGCGTGCCCTCGTAGGTGTTGATGGTCTCGAGATTCATCATGTGGCGGATGACGTGGTACTCGTCGACGATGCCGTTGCCGCCGTGCATGTCGCGGGCCAAGCGCGCGATGTCGAGCGCCTTGCCGGTCGAATTGCGCTTGACGAGCGAGATCGCCTCGGGCGCGCATTTGCCCTCGTCCATCAGCCGTCCGAGACGGAGACACGCGTGCAGCCCGAGCGTGATCTCGGTCTGCATGTCGGCGAGCTTCTTCTGGATGAGCTGGTTGGCCGCGAGCGGGCGACCGAACTGGCTGCGGTCGAGCGTGTACTGGCGCGCGGCGTGCCAGCAGAACTCGGCCGCGCCGAGAGCGCCCCAGCAGATGCCGTAGCGGGCGTTGTTGAGGCAGCCGAACGGTCCGCCGAGCCCGCGCGCTTCGGGCAGCATGTTCTCCGCAGGCACGAACACGTCATCGAGCGCGATCGTGCCGGTCTGCGAGGCGCGGAGCGAGAACTTGCCGTCGATCTTGACGGTCGAGAGCCCTTTCATGCCGCGCTCGAGGATGAAACCGCGGATCGTGCCCTCGTCGTCCTTGGCCCAGATCACGAACACGTCGGCGAAGGGCGCATTCGAGATCCAGGTCTTCGATCCCTTGAGCACAAAGCCGCCGTCGACCTTGCGGGCACGGGTCTTCATGCCACCGGGATCGGAGCCATGGTCCGGCTCGGTGAGGCCGAAGCATCCGGCGAGCTCGCCGGTCGCGAGACGCGGTAGGTATTTCACCCGATGCGCCTCGGTGCCATAGGTGTAGATCGGCCACATCACGAGCGAGGACTGGACCGAGAGCGTCGAGCGGTAGGCACCGTCCACCCGCTCGATCTCGCGCGCGATCAGCCCGTAGGCGACATAGCTCGCGCCGGCACAGCCATAGCCGTCGAGCGTCGAGCCGAGGAAGCCCATCTCGCCCATCTGGTTGAGGAGCGCGCGATCGAAGGTCTCGTGGCGGTTGGCCTGGACGATGCCGGGCATCAGCTTCTCGGCCGCGAACTCGCGCGCGGCATCGCGGATCAGCTTCTCGTCCTCGCCGAGGAGATCGTCGAAGAGGAGCGGATCCTCCCACTGGAAATTCGCCCACTTCTTGACCTTGGGGCCGGCCGTCGCGGCGTCTAGTGCCATCGCGTGCTCCTTTGGTGCGCGTGGTGCGCGGCGGATCCGGTCAGCCGAACTTCTTCTTGGCCGCATCGAGGAAGCTGAGGTCGACCATGGTCTCGTAGGTCTGCGTCTTGACCTTGGTCGCCTCGCTGAACCAGACCTTGCCGCCATTCTCGAACTGAGCCCGCGTGATCACGCCGTTGTAGTCGTAGATCGGCTTGAGATACGCGATCTCGCGCATCGCCACCTCGGGCTTAAAGTTGCCCATGAACCGGCCCTCGACGGTCTTGTAGAGCTGCTCGGGCGTGCTGTTCTTGATCAACTGGAGGGCGCGATAGACGGCGTTGACGATGCCTTGGGTCAGCGCGGGCTTGGCCTTGATCTGCTCCTCGAGCGCGAACAGGCACTGGCCCGCGAAGGCGGAGCCGAAGAACTTGTTCCACAGCGCATCGTCGGTGGCGTTGAACGCGGCCTCGCCCAGCTTCTCGTCGGCGATGGCGAAGAAGATCAGGGTGTTCGCCATGCAGGCGTCGACCTTGCCGCTCTTGAAGGCCCCGATCATCGGCGCGCCGTCGCCGGTCGAGACGAAGTTGACGTTGTCGAGGAGACCGGCCTTCAGAAACATGTGGGAGCCATAGAGCCAGCTCTGCGCGCCGACGCGCGTGACGGCGATCTGCGGCTTGGTGCCGTCGGGCTTCTTCAGATTGCCGAGCGCCTCGACGGTGCGGATACCCTTCTCCCACAACTCGTTCCGAACCATCAGGGTCATCGTGGCGCGGGTGTCGAGGCCCATCATGATCTTGGCCGACTTGCCGGCGCCGGTGAGATAGAGCGGATGGATCACGTCGCCCTGGGCATACGGCATCTGCCCGGCCGCGACCATCTGGCGGGTGTTGGTGCCGGCGGCGCCGGTGACGACGCGGCCGTTGATGCCCTCGTCCTTGAAGTAGCCGGCGGCGGAAGCGACCATGAACTGGAGGCTGTTCGAGGTCTCGACCGGGATGCCGAGCAGCATCTCCTCCGCCTGCGCCCGGGCCGCACCGGCCCAGGTGAACGAGTAAAGCTTGGTCGCGGCCACGGCCCCGGTGCCGGCCAACATCGTCCGGCGATTGATCCCACTCATCGTCGCGCTCTCCCTTGGTCGATGCGAGCCGCGTCGGTATGGCGGCGGCCCTGGCAGCCAGTCCAACTCATGTTCTCGAAGGCCGGACTATAACGTCTCATCGGCCTCGGGCAACGCCAAACGGCCGGCGATCGGCCGCGCCGAGCCGATCAAGTTGACTCGCTCAAGCGGCCCCTGCGATGGTGGCGACGCCGCCAACCGACAAGCTTGGAGTTCGCCATGCCGCATACGCTCCGGTCGTTCCTCGACAACATCCATAACCGGATTCTCAACATCCACGATCCGGTGCGCCCGGAAACGCAGATCGGCATCCTGTGCTCGGAGAGCCGGAGCCCGCTGATGTTCCACAATCTCGTCGGCTATCCCGGCTTCAAGCTGACCGACATCTTGATCAAGGACCGGCGCGGCCAGGCCGCCGCTCTTGGCCTCGACAACATCAAGGAGGTCTGCCCGTTCCTCGCCAAGCAGATGTCGGCCGGCCCCGGACGCTCCACCATCGTCAAAGACGGTCCGGTGAAGGAGGTCAAGCTGATCGGCAAGAACGCCGATATCCGTAAGCTTCCCATCCCGCAGCACAGCCACGGCGATGCCGGGCGCTATCTCGGCTCCGGCATCACGATCACCAAGGACCCCGAGACCGGCATCCGGAACGAGTCCATTCTCCGGATGCAGCTCACCGACGATCCGCACAAATGCCCGTTCTGGATGGCGGCACGACACAACTATAGCCACTATCTGAAATACGTCGCGCGCGGGGAATCGATGCCGATGGCGTTCGCGATCGGCCTCCACCCGGTCTACGAGATCATTGCCAACTGGTCGGGTCGGCACGAGGACTTCGACGAGCTCGAATATGCGGCCGGCGTCCTCGGCGAGACGGTCGAGCTCGTGAAATGCGAGACCATCGACCTCGAGGTTCCGGCGCATGCCGAGATCGTCATCGAAGGCCTCGTCCATCCGACCGAGCGCATGCCCGAGGGTCCGTTCGGCGAGTTCACCACCCTCGGCACCGGCGCCGAGGGACCGGCCCCGGTGTTCACCGTGACCGCGATCACCCACCGCAAAGACCCGATCTTCCGCCACATGCAGGCGACGTGGTTCACCGACCACCAGCCGTTGATCACGCTTCCCATGGAGGCCGCCTATTACAACCGGCTGCGCGACACCCACGGCAACACCAAGGTCCTCGACGTGTTCGTGCCGCCCTGGGCGTCGCAGTTCATGATGGTGGTCCAGGTCGAGGCGAAATGGGACGGCCAGGTCACCGATATGCTCATGTCGGCGCTGTCGGGCCCCAACCTCCACGTCAAGGTCGCGATCGCCGTCGACGAGGACGTCGATCTCTACAACGCCGAGGACGTCCTGTGGGCGATCGCCGCCCGCTGCAACCCGCAGACCGATGTCTGGGTGCATCCGAACTCGCGGCTCCACCCGCTCGACGTCTCGATCCCGCAGATCGGCGACGAGTACACGGTGATGCGCGTCGGCGGCAAGCTCGCGATCGATGCGACCCGTCCGCCGACCTGGCGCAAGAAGGAGCGTGACAGTCTCGGCCGCGTCGATCCGATGGGCAAGCACGACCCGGCGATACAGAAGATCCTCGAGATGGTGCGCCTGCCGCGCTGACGGCCTTCCGCCAGCACAGGCACCGGCACCGGCACCAGCAGCATCGTGCCCGCATGACCTCGGCCGTCGCCCACGCCGACCATCGGGTCGAGAACAAGACGATCGGGTTCATCTCGATCGGGCATGCGATCAGCCATTTCTACATGCTGGTGCTGCCGCCGCTGTTCCCGGTCCTCAAGACCGAGTTCGACGTGAGCTGGGCGTGGCTCGGCGGCATCCTCACGCTCTCGGGCGTCGCGATGGGCGTGGCCCAGGTTCCGCTCGGGTTCCTGGTCGACAAGATCGGCGCGCGGCCGGTGCTGTTCTGGGGCTTCGGCATCATGGCCGGCGCGACGATGCTGTCGGGCTTCGCCGACACTTTCGTGCTCCTCCTCGTCCTCACCGTGATCGCCGGGCTCGGCAACTCGGTGTTCCATCCGGCGGACTACGCGATCCTGTCGGCACGGATCCGTGGGCCCCGTCTCGGCCGCGCGTTCTCGGTTCATCTGTTCGCGTCCTATATCGGCTGGATGATCGCGCCGGCGGTCATGATCGCCCTCAACGAGATCGTCGGCTGGCGCAACGCGCTGATCGTGACCGGCGCCGCCGGTCTCGTCTTCCTCGCCGTCATGATCTGGCAGCGCGACTGCGTCGACGACCGCAAGAACGTCGTCGCGCGCGGCAAGGACGCACCGGCGCCGATGACGCCGTTCGAGATGGTGCGCAACCCGCCCATCCTTCTGTTCTTCCTGTTCTTCCTTCTGCTCGCACTCGGCGGCACCGGGCTCCACAGCTTCATCGTCACCTCGCTGGTCGAGCTCTACGGCGCCGATCTCCGCGTCGCCAACATCGCGCTCGCCGGTTTCTTCGCGGCCGGCGGCATCGGCATCCTCATCGGCGGCTACATCGCCGACAAGACCGACCGCCACGAGGACGCGACCGCGATCGCCTATGTGATCGGCGCGGTCCTGATCGCCGCCGTCGCGTTTCCCGTGGTCGGCATCTGGGGTGCGGTCGCCCTCCTCTTCCTCGGCGGCCTCTTCAACGCCTGCGTCAGCCCCTCGCGCGACATCATGGTGCGGAACATCTCGCCACCGGGCCAGGTCGGGGCCGTGTTCGGGCTCGTCACCACCGGCTTCTCGGTCGGTGGCGCGATCGCCCCGGCGCTGTTCGGGTGGTTCAACGACATCGGCCATCCGCAATGGGTGTTCTGGTTCTCGGCGTTGACCTCGCTGCTCTCCATCCTCGCCGTCTATGCCGCCCAGATCGCGCACCGGCGCTCGCTCCGCTGATCGCGCCACCACTTGGCCGCTGACAAGCCCGGCCGAATCCCGCACACTTCCGCGTCGTCCTGTGCCCGTCGTCCTGTGCCCGTCGTCCTGTGCCCGTCATCCGGTCGAGGAGTCCGTCATGCGCCGCGCCTCTGCGTCGTTCATCGCCGTCACCGCCTTGCTGAGCGGCGCCCTCGCGGCCGCCCCGCGTGCAGAGGCCGACGAGATCGCCGACTTCTTCAAGGGCAAGATCATCCGGATCATCGTCGGCTTCGGCGAAGGCGGCGGCTACGATCTCTACGCCCGCTTCGCCTCCGAGCACATGGGCCGGTTCATCCCCGGCAACCCGACCATCGTCACCCAGAACATGCCGGGTGCAGGCAGCAAGCGCGCGGCGAAATTCGTCTACTCGGTCGCGCCCAAGGACGGCACCGTGTGGGGCATGGTGGCGCAATCGGTGCCGCACGAGGCCGCGCTCGGCGACGCCGAGTTCGACTACGACGTCAACAAGTTCCAGTGGCTCGGCCGCATCACCTCGAACGTCGACGTCGGTGTCACTTGGCACACCACCAATGTCCGGACCATCGCCGACGCCCAGGCGCGCCAGGTCGTCGTCGGCGGCACCGGCGCCGCCTCACCCTCGGTCCAGGTGCCCAAGGCGCTCAACCACATCCTCGGCACCCAGTTCAAGATCGTCACCGGCTACAAGGGCTCGGCCGATATCTCGCTCGCCATGGAGCGCGGCGAGGTCGACATGGTGGCCTCCATCGGCTGGCCGTCGATCAAGTCGACGCGGCCGCAATGGGTGCGTGACAAGCAGGTGAACTTCATCTATCAGACCGCGGTCGAGAAGCACCCCGAGCTTCCCAACATTCCGGCGCTCGGCGAGCTCGGCCGCAATGCCGACGAGACCGCGGTGCTCCACTTCATTGCCTCCTCTGCCGATATCGGCCGCGCGCTGTTCGCGCCCCCCGACACGCATCCGGGCCGGCTCGCGGCGCTGCGCAAGGCCTTCGACGCGATGGTCGCCGATCCCGTCGTCAAGGCCGACGCCGAGCGGCGGAATGTCGACTTCGACACCGCGACCTGGCAGAAGCTGCAACAGCTCACCACCCAGATCGTAACGACGAAGCCCGAGGTGCTGGCCAAGGTGAAGGTCGCGCTTGACCAGAAATAGGCCTGTCCGACACCGGCCGCGACAACCGCAGAAAGGAGCCCGGACCATGTCCGCGACATTGTCCGACCGACCGAACGACGCCGATCTGAAGTCCCTCATGCCGCCACGCGCCGCACTGCACGCCCAGATCGATGCGTGGCTCAGGGAGGACATCGGCCGGCTCGACATCACGACCGAGTACATGATCCCGCGCGATGCGCGGGCCGAGTTCGTGATGAACACCCGCCACGACATCGTCGTCTGCGGCATCGACATCGCGGCGGAGGTGTTCCGCTTTCACGTGCCGGAGGCCGCGATCCAGATCCTGATGACGGATGGCACACGCGCGACCAAGGGCCAGGCGCTCTTGAAGGTGAGCGGGCCGGCACGCGGGCTTCTCACCGCCGAGCGGACCGCGCTCAACGTCCTCCAGTTCCTGACCGGGATCGCGACCCTGACGGCGCGCTATGCCGATCTCGTCAAGGGCACGCCGGCGACCCTCATCGACACCCGGAAGACGCTCCCCGGCTATCGCGCGCTCTCCAAATACGCGACCGTCGTCGGCGGCGCGCGGAACCATCGCATCCGCCTCGACGACGGCATCATCATCAAGGACAACCACATCGCGGTGTGCGGCTCGATCACCGCCGCCGTCGCCCGCGCCCGCGCGCTGACGCCCTCGCTCACCAAGATCGAAGTCGAGTGCGACACGCTCGCGCAGGTCGCCGAGGCCGCCGCCGCCAAGGCCGACGTCATCATGCTCGACAACATGGACGCCGCCATGATGCGCGAGGCGGTGAAGATCGTCGCCGGCCGCGCCGAGCTCGAGGCCTCGGGCGGCATCACGCTCGAGACCATCCGCGACAAGGCGATGACGGGCGTCGACTACATCTCGGTCGGACGCATGACCCAGTCGGCGCCGGCCGCCGACATCGGGCTCGATGTGCATCTGATGGTGTGAGCCCCATGGCGTCATCGCGTCTGCCGCGCCGGCGCGCGCTCTGCCTGTTCTGCGGCGCCTCGGAGAAGTTCCCGCCGAGCTTCCGTGCCGCCGCCGAGGCGCTCGGCGCTGGCTCTGTCCGGAACGGCTGGCGGCTCGTCTATGGCGGCAGCCGGTCCGGGCTGATGGGCGCCGCGGCGCGCGCGGCGATGGCGGCGGGCGGCGAGGTGATCGGCGTCCGCCCGCGCGGCCTCATCGCGGCGGAAATGCCGGCCGCCGAGATCACCGAGCAGATCCACGTCGACACATTCCATGAGCGCAAGGCCGTGATGGCGGCGCTCGCCGACCACTTCGTCGCGCTGCCGGGCGGGCTCGGCACGCTCGATGAGGTGAGCGAGATGATGAACCTCGCCGTCACCGGCATCCAGGCCCAGCGAACCTGGTTCCTCGATATCGATTCCTATTGGCGCCCGCTGATGGCGCTGTTCGCCCACTTCGATTCCTACGGCGCGTCGCGGCCGGGCTTCGAGGCCACCTATGCCGCCGTCGAGAGCGTCGATGCGCTGTTCGCCGCGCTCGACCCGAAACGCTGACCGAGGGAACGAGACGCCATGGTCCGACGTCGGTTGTTGCTCGCCGTGCTCGCGCTCGCAGGCGGTCTTGCCGTCGCCGGCGCGGCGAACGCCCAGGCCTATCCGACCAAGCCGGTCCGCATCCTCAACGGCTTCGCCGCCGGCGGCGCGCAGGACCTCCTCGGGCGGATCATCGCCGATCATCTGTCGAAGGCGCTCGGCCAGCCCTTCATCGTCGAGGCCAAGCCCGGCGCCGGCGGGATCGTCGCCGGCCAGATCCTGATCGCCTCGCCCGCGGACGGCCACACGCTCTATGTCGTGAGCCCCGGCATCATCGCGACCGCCCGGGCGATGAACGACAACATGACCTATGACCCGGCGACCGCCTTCGCGCCGGTCACCGTCCTCGCCGAAGCGCCGATGATCATCCAGATCGCCGCCGACATTGCGATGACGACCGTCAAGGACTTCATCGCCTATGGCAAGGCCAACCCGACCAGGCTCAATCACGGTTCGCCCGGCGTCGGCACGGTGCCGCATCTCGCCGCCGAGCTGTTCCGCGCGCGCCTGGGGTTCGAGAGCGTCCATATTCCGTTCCGCGGCCAGGGGCCCTTCACCCAGGCCATCCTCCAGCGCGAGGTGCAATGGGGGTTCGGCGCGCCGATCTCGGCCCTCGCCGCGCTCCGCGGCAATAATGGGCGGCTGATCGCCGTCACCAGCCGGACCCGCTGGTCGGCCGCGCCCGACGTGCCGACGCTCGCCGAGCTCGGCTTCGAGGACAGCGTGTGGTCGGTGTGGAACGGCCTTGTCGCGCCGGCCGGAACCCCGACCGCGATCATCGACCGCCTCGCCGGCGAGATCGCCCTCGCGATGAAGGACCCGGCCACCATCACGCGCATCCAGAACTCGGGCTACGAGCCGTGGACGCTGAGCCCGGCCGAGACGGCGCGGTTCTTCGAGGCCGAGCGGGCGCGCTGGTCGGCGGTCGCGAAGGCCAACAATATCAAGGCGGAATAGACTATCATTTGACACCGACCGCCGACTGACGCATGTGAGGCGGGCACGGATCGACACTTTGGGAGAGAGCGATGGCGAAGTCCCTGCGGGACATAGTCCCCGGCGGCAAGTCTGCGAGCAACCTTCAAGCTGTCCTGCCGTACAAGGACTTGCGGCAATGGCTTGAGGAAGCGAAGAAGCTCGGCGAGGTCGTCATCGCCAAGGGCCTCGGTGTCGAGGAGGAGATCGGCGCCGCCGCCGAGATGGTGATGCAGCGCGACGATGCGCCTTGCGTCGTGTTCGACGAGATCCCGGGCTACCCCAAGGGCCATCGCGTGCTCGTCAATTTCTTCGGCGGCAAGCGCAAGAACATGACGCTCGGCTTCCCAACCGAGCTTTCGAAGATCGACCTCTCGGAGGCCTACTACTCCAGCCAGATCAAGGAATTGCCGTCGATCCCTCACGTTATCGTCGAGAGCGGTCCGGTGACCGAGAACATCAAGGAGGGCGATGCGATCGACGTCACGGCCTTCCCGGCGCCGATGTGGCATCCGGCCGATGGCGGCCGCTATCTTGGCACCGGTTCATATGACGTCACCATCGATCCCGATTCGCGGTGGATGAACCTCGGCACCTACCGCGTCATGGTGATGGATAAGAAGACGGTCGGCTTCTACATCTCGCCGGGCAAGCACGGCCGGGTCCATCGAGACAAGTGGATGGCGCGCGGCGAGCCGATGCCGGCGGTGATCGTCTGCGGCGGTGACCCGATGACCTTCCTCGCCGCCTGCACCGAGATGCCGCAGGGTCAGTGCGAGTACGACATCGTCGGCGGCATGCGCGGCGAGGCGCTCAAGTGCATCAAGGGCAAATACACCGGCATTCCCTTCCCGGCCGACGCCGAGATCGTGATCGAGGGCTTCGTCGACCCCAGGGAGCGCCGCCCCGAAGGGCCGTTCGGCGAGTGGACCGGCTATTACGGCTCCGACATGCGCGACGAGCCGGTGATGCATGTGAAGGCGGTCTATCACCGCAACAACCCGATCATCCTCGGCTGCCCGCCGCAGCGCCCGCCCGACGAGATGTGCCGCTATCGCGCCATCACGCGCTCGGCGATGCTCCGCTCCAATGTCGAGAAGGCGGGTGTGCCCGATGTCGCCGCCGCCTGGGCGCATGAGGTCGGCAACGCGCGGATGCTCCTCGGCATCGCGATCAGGCAGCGTTATCCCGGCCACGCCAAGCAGGCCGGCCATGTCGCCGCGATGTGTCATGTCGGCGCCTATGCCGGCAAATATGTCGTGGTGACCGACGAGGACATCGACGTGTCGAACCTCGAGGAGCTCACCTGGGCGATGCTCACCCGCTCCGATCCCGCGACCTCGATCGACATCATCCATGGCGCCTGGTCGACGCCGCTCGATCCGCGCATTCCGCCCGACGAAAAGAAGAAGGGTAACATGACCAACAGCCGGGCGATCATCGACGCCTGCCGGCCCTTCCATTGGCGGAACGAGTTCCCCAAGGTCAACGCCCCCTCGCCCGAGGAGGCGCGCCGGGCGCGCGAGCGCTTCGGCTATCTCCTCGAGGGCAAGGACAAGCCCTAGGCCATCGACCGGACGGCCCAAGGCAAAGGGCGGCCCGCGGGCCGCCCTTTGTCGTTCCGGTTCGCGGCCGCGACCTATTTGTCGACCGCGCCGCCGCCCTCGGCCCAGTCCTTGAACGCGCCGAGATTGAAGACCCGGCCATAGCCCATCTCCTTGAGGACATGGCCGGCGAGCGCCGAGCGCCCGCCGGAGGCGCAATAGACGAGGACCGTCTTGGCCCGGTCGAAATTCTTGTCGTGATAGGGCGAATCCGGATCGGCGCGGAACTCGAGCATGCCGCGCGAAACATGGACCGCGCCGGCCACCTTGCCGGTGTTGGCGACCTCGGCCGCATCGCGGACGTCGACGACGAGCGTCCCGCCTTTGGCGATCATCGCCTGCGCGTCCGCCGGCGTGACCCGCGGCACCGCGGCATTGGCCGCCTCCATCATCGACTCCACCGTCTTCATCGTGTCCCTCCGGTCTGGTTGATCATCAACGGGAGAATATGGTGCGCCGGCGCGGCTGCGAATAGCCCGAGCGGCCGCGAACGTGATCTGGTGCACGGTCTCCCGGTCAGAACACGGCGTCCCGGTTCGCGATGCGACCCGATGAACGCCCGGAGACGGCGTCGATGCATGTCGGGTCGCCGCATCGTGCGAGCGCCGTTCACCCGAACACGTCGGGGAACTTGGCACGCACCGCTCGGGCGAGCTCGGGCGAGGTCTGGGCGACCTTTGGGAAGGTCTCGAGCCGCTCATAGGGGATGCAGGCGTCGATGACGGCGCGGCTGTTGTAGAGCTCCTTCCCCGTCACCATCGGGTCGAGGCGCGAGGACCAGGTCTTGGTCAGGATCTGGATGTCCTGTTTCGGGTCCGAGCGCGTCCCCATCGCCCAGATGACGTCGTGGATGTCGGAGGGGTCGATATCTTCGTCGACGACGACGATGTAGCGCCCGACATAGCCGACCGGGTTGACCTGCGAGGCGACCATGCCGACCTGGGTCGAGTGGCCGAAATAGCGCTGGCGGATCGCGACGACGACGAAGGTGCGCCCCGAGCCCGCCTGGTGCACCCACACGCCCTTGACGTCGGGAATGCCCGCGCCCTCGAGCGAGTCCATCAACGCCGCCGAGCGGATGAAGCAACGCTCGAACAGATGCGAGTGCGGCGGCTTCTGGCTCGCGGCGCAGGTGAGGATCGGGTCGTTCCGCCAATAGGCCGCTTTGATCCGGATCAGCGGCTCCATCTTGGCGTCGCCCGCGTAATAGCCGGTCCATTCGCCGAACGGACCTTCCAGCACCTGCTCGTCCGGAACGCACTCGCCCTCCAGCACGATCTCGGACTGCGCCGGGATCGGCAGACCCGTGATCGGGCCGGGCACGCAATCGATCGGCGCGCCGGCGATGCCACCCGCCCAATCGAGCTCGGCAACCGTGTCGGCGAGCGTGTAGCGCGCGGCGATGTAGCTCACGGGATCGATGCCGACCACGATCGCCATCGGGCACGGCTTGCCGCTCTTGAAGTATTTGTCGCGATGGATGCGGCCCTGCTTGCCGTTCGAGATGTAGGACGCGCAGCTATTGCCCGAGATCACCTGCACGCGATAGGTGCCCATGTTGATGCGCCCGGTATCCGGATCGCGGGTGATGACGGCGCACGCGGTCCCGATATAGCGCCCGCCGTCGAGCTCGTGGTGGATCGGCACCGGAAACTTGAGGAGATCGACCGCCGCGCCTTCGGCGATGTTCTCCATCACCGGGCCGCGCTCGACCATGCGTGGCGGGATCGGCTTGTTGGTCTTGATCTGCTTGCGGAACTGGTCGAGGAGCGCCATGCGGTCGCGGCTCGCGACGCTCGCATCGAGACCGAAGCCGAGCGCGAGCCGGAAGGGCGAGCCGAGCATGCCGTAGATGCAGCGGAAGCCCTTGGGATAGCCCGGAATGTCGTCGAAGAGTAGGAGCGGCGAGCGATCGACCTTCTCGCGGTAGAGCACCTCGGTGACCGCACCCATCTCCTTGTCCCAATGGGCCCGGTTCACCGTCTTGAGCTCGCCGCCCTTCTCGACCGCGGCGAGAAAGGCGCGGAGATCGGTTTGCACCGCGTTGCTCATGGGCTCGTCCTCCCTCGACTACGCGAAGGGGCGGATCGACGACCCGCCCCTCCCGGTCCCATCGCCTGCACCGCGCCGGCTCACTTGGTGAGCCAGCCCCATTTCTCGCGCGCTTCCTTGGCGAGCTCGGGCGACGGCGCGTTGACCTTCGGGAACTCGTTCCGCCAATGGAAGGGGCGACAGGCGTCGATCACGGCGCGGCTGTTGGTGAAATTGCCCTTCGCCTTGTCCTCCGGCGAGATGCGCGGATCGAGCGGCGTCGACCAGGCGCCATGGATGATGTCGATCGAGGTCGCGGGATCGGAGCGGGTGAGCATCGCCCAGGTCAGCTCCTCGAGGTTCGACACGTCGATGTCGTCGTCGGTGACGACGATGTATTTCCCGGCATAGGCGCCGACGTGACACATCGCGGCGATGTGCCCAGCCTGCTTGGCGTGACCGGGATAACGCTGCTTGATCGACACCGCGACCAGCATGCGCGCGGTGCCGACCTCGTGCAGCCAGGCGGCGGTGACATCGGGAACGCCGGACTTGGCGATGTTCTCCTTGAGGAGCGCCGAGCGGGTGACCGCGCGATAGCGCGCGAGCTCGTCGGGCGGGCGCTGCGGCGGGCAGCCGAGAATGATCGGGTTGTTGCGGTAATAGATCGCCTTGATGTCGAGCACTGGCTCCTCGCGGTGCTTGGAGCCGTAATAGCCCGTCCACTCGCCGAACGGCCCCTCTTCGCGCATGTTGCCCGGGCGCACGAAGCCCTCGATCACGATCTCGGCGTTGGCCGGGAACGGCAGCCCGGTATGCTTGCCGAGAACGACGTCGATCGGCTTGCCGCGGAAGCCGCCGACCACGTCGTACTCGCAGACATTCGGCGGTATCTCGCTGCAGCCCATGAGGAACGTCATCGGATCGCCGCCGCACACGATCACCGCCGGCATCGCCTCGTTGCGCTGCATGTACTTGTCGCGGTGGATGCGGCCGTGCTTGCCGGGCGAGATGTAGAACCCGACCGATTTCTTGTCGTGGATCATCACCCGGTAGGTGCCGAGATTGAGCCAGCCGGTGTCGGGGTCCTTGGTGACGTTGTAGCTGCCGGTGCCGATATAGCGGCCGCCGTCGTCGTCGTGCCAGAGCGGCGTCGGGAACGCGTTCACGTCGACCGCATCGCCCTCCATGATGTTCTCGGTCACCGGGCCCGCTGCGACCACGCGCGGCGGAATCAGCCGGAGATCCTCCATGTAGTTGTGCCGGAACGCATCCGTGAGCTCGATCTTGTTGAGCTCGGACGGGAAGCCGAGCGTCATGTTCATGCGCCGGCCGGAGAAGAAGTTGCACAGAACGCGCGAGCCCTTGATCGTGCCGGGCACGTCCTCGAACACGACGCAGGGCGCCTTCTCATCGTGCAGGATCACCTCGGCCGCCATGCCGATGTCGCGCTGCCAGGACGCGCCCTTGACGAACTTCACCTCGCCGAGCTTCTCGGCCTCGGTCAGCCAGCCGCGAAGATCGTCATAGGGAATGCGGAGCTCGTTGGCCCGATCGCTGCTGCCGGTCGCGGCGAGCTTGCCGATCGCGTTGCCCATGTCGTCGACCATGTCCGTTCCTCCGCTCCGCTGTTGAAAGAGCCCGTTGTCGTGCCTGCGCCGTCGTTGTCGAGGTCTGAGGATGGCGGGCTCGCACCCGCCTCGATACCCCGGCCGACACCGTATTTCCAGCGTTTCCGCACCCGCCGCGGCCGGTCGATGCGCGCCGCTATTGCCACGGGCGCCTCGGGCCCCGATCGCCGCCCGCTCAGCGCCGCTTGAGCCAGCGGAAGAGGCGGATCACCGCGAGCACCGGCAGCACGATCGCCGCGCCGAGGAGAACATAGGAGCCGATCTTGATCCCGATCTCGGCGATGCGGTCCCAGCCGTCGCGGACCATGGCGACGATCCCCTTCCAGAACTCGACCGCGTCGATCCCGAAGAACGCGAGGACGAGACCGACGACGAAACAGATCAAGACGATCTTGAGTACCCAGGCCAGGTTCATTCCGCCTCTCCGCCGCGCCGGCACCCCGCGTGTCTGCGCCATCCGTCGCTTCCCTCAAGCCGCGCGCTCTGCCGCGGCGATGGCCCGCCACACGGTCTCGGCCGTGACCGGCATGTCGATCGCCGTGATCCCGAGCGGCGCGAGCGCATCGATCACCGCGTGGACGACCGCCGGCAATGCCCCGACGGTTCCGGCCTCGCCGGCCCCCTTGAGGCCGAGCGGATTGGTGCGGCACGGCACCTCGTTGGTCTCGATCGTGATCGGGCAGAAATCATCGGCGCGCGGCATCGCGTAGTCCATGAACGATCCCGAGAGCAGCTGACCGCTCGCCGGGTCGTAGGCGACGGTCTCCATCAGGGCTTGGCCGACGCCCTGCGCGATGCCGCCGTGCACCTGGCCGTGGAGGAGAAGCGGGTTGACGACGCGCCCGACATCGTCGACCGCCGCGTAGCGGACGATCTCGATGCGGCCCGTCTCGGGGTCGATCTCGACCTCGACGATGTGGCAGCCATTGGGAAAGCTCGGCGGGCCGGTCACGAACGTGCCGGCCTCGTCGAGGCCCGGCTCCATGTCGCCCGGCAGGAGATCGGGGCGATAGGCGGCACGGGCAATCTCGGTGATCGCGATCGCGCGATCTGTTCCCGCAACCGTGAACCGGCCGGCGTCGTAGACGATGTCCTCGGGCGCCGCCTCGAGCCGGTGCGCCGCGATCCGGCCGGCCTTCGCCACCATCTTGGCGACGGCGTTCGCGATCGCGTTTCCGATCAGCGTCATCGAACGCGAGCCACCGGTGCCGCGCCCGAACGAGACGATATCGGTATCGCCCTGGACGAACCGGATCGCGTTCATCGGCACCCCGAACGCGGCCGCGACCATTTGCGGAAACACGGTCTCGTGCCCCTGACCGTTCGACATCGAGCCGACGATCAGCGTGATGTGGCCGGACGGGTCGAAGCGGATCTGGGCGCGGTCGTCGGTCTGGCCGGCGCAGCGCTCGATATAGTTCGCGATGCCGATGCCGCGGAGCCGCCCGCGTTCGCGCGCTTCGGTGCGGCGCGCGGGGAAGCCGTCCCAGTCTGCGATCGTCTTGGCGCGCGCCATGTTGGCCGCGAACTCGCCCGAGTCGTAGGTGAAGATCAACCCGGTCTTGAACGGCATCGCCTCGGGTGGGATGCAGTTCCGCCGGCGCAGCTCCGACGGATCGAGGCCGAGCTCGCGCGCCGCCTGGTCGACGACGCGCTCGATCACGTAGATCGCCTCCGGGCGGCCGGCACCGCGATAGGGACAGGTCGAGTTGTTGTTGGTGAGGACGCCCGTCACCGCGACCGTGATCGCGGGTGTCGTGTAGACACCGGCGAGCATGCCGAGGCCGGTGACCGGCACGAAGGCGCCGAGATTGGCCACATAGGCCCCGACCGAGGCGAGCGTCGCGACGCGGAGCGCGAGGAACCGGCCGTCGGCATCGAGCGCGAGCTCGGCGGTCGAGACGTTGTCGCGCGCGTGGGCATCGCTCATCAGCGATTCCGATCGGTCGGCGATCCATTTGACCGGCCGCCCGCCGATCCGCCGCGAGGCGAGGAGGAGAAGGGGATACTCGGCATACATGTTGCCGCCCTTCATCCCGAACGAGCCGCCGAAATCGCGGCAGATGATGCGGATGCGGTTCTCCGCGATCTTCAGGATGTCCTGGGCGAGTTGCTGACGCGTGCGGTGCGGCCCCTGCAGCGGCGCATGCAGAAGATAGCGGTCCTCGGCCGCGTCCCACACGCCGATCGCGCCACGCGTCTCCATCGGGTTGGCCGAGACACGGTTGTTGACGATCCGAACGCGCGTCACGTGCGCGGCGCGTGCGAAGGCGGCGTCGACCTTGGCGACATCGCCGGCGACGTGCTCGAAGGCGATGTTGCGCGGCGCCTCGTCCCAGACCAGCGGCCGGCCCGGATCGGTCGCGGTCGCCGTGTCGGTGACGGCGGGCAGCGGCGCATAGTCGACCTCGACCCACTCGGCGGCATCGCGCGCCGCCTCGGCCGTCTCGGCGACGATGCAGGCAAGCGCGTCGCCGACATGGCGCACCCGGTCGCCGGCGAGCAGCGGGCGGGTCGGGAGAATGCTCGTGGTCCCCGGCTTGGGTCGCGGGGCGACCTGGACCGGGATGTGCCCGAGACCCTCGGCCTCGACATCGGCCGCGGTCAGCACCAGGAGGACACCGGGCGCCGTCGCGGCGCGTTCGGTGCGGAGCGCACGGACCCGGGCGTGGGCGTGCGGCGAGCGGACGAACACGGCATGGGTCATGGCGGGCATGCGGACATCATCGACATAGAGCCCGCGTCCGGTCAGGAGCCTCGGGTCCTCGGTCCGCGGGACCGGCTGCCCGAACCCGAACTTCTCCATGCCCCGCCCTTCGTCCCGCCGGTGGTCTGATGCCACGGCGCATTGTACGGTGGCCGCCGCGTCGGGAGGAAGAACGCATGACGGAGGTCGATCGCGGCGGCGGCCTGCTCCGGGCCGCGGCGCGGGCGCGCGAGGCGCATGGCTTCGCCGCGCGCCGCCTCGTCGATGCCGATCTCCGCCTCGTCGAGCTCGCGTTCTGGGACGAGATCGGCGATTTCGTCCCCGACCGCGTGATGCGCAACCTCGCGCTGGTGCGCCGCCCCGGCCGACCCGGGCTCCTGCCCCCGCCGGCGGGTTGGACCGATCTCGCCGGCCGCATGGTGCGGGAGGACGTGGCCGCGGCGCGCGCCGCCTGGCAGGGCAATGGCCACGCCGCGCCCGGCCTCCTCCGCCGCACCATGGCGGCCTTCGGCGTCGAGGCCGCGATCGTCGTGCCGACCGCCCTTCTCTTCCTCGGCGTCCACCCGCAGCCCGAGGTCGAGGTCAACCTCGCCCGTGCCTATAACCGCTGGGCCGTCGCGCGCCTCGCCGGCGAGGCCGGGCTCCGGCCGTTCCTGATCCTGCCATTCAACGTGCCGGAGGCGTGCGCGGCGATCGTGGCGGAGTTCGGCGCCGCCGACGGGATCGCCGGCTTCCTGGTCCCCGTGATGCGCACGCGTGGCATCCACGACAACGCCTACGCCCGCGCCTATGCCGCGATCGAGGAACGCGCGCTCCCGCTCGCCTTCCACGCCGCGTGGCACTGGACCGAGAGCGCGACACACCAGGCGAACCGTTTCCTCTCGGTCTACGCGACCCAGCCGGCGCAGACGCTCGCGGTGCAGGCCACGCACTGGATCGTCAACGCGGTGCCCGAGCGTTTCCCCCGGCTCCGCGTGGTGTGGATGGAAGGCGGCCTCGCCTGGATCCCGTTCCTCGCCCAGCGCCTCGACACCGCCTACCGCGCACGCCCGTCGGAGGCACCCGGCCTGACGCGGCTCCCGAGCGAATATCTCTGCGCCATGCATTTCGCGACACACCCGTGCGACGTCGACGAAGCGGGCCTCGCCGATGTCGTCGCCCGTGTCGGCGTCGATACGCTCCTCTGGTCGTCCGGCTATCCGCAGTGGAACTTCGATGGGCCGGCCTGGATCGACGGGGCCGCCGCGCTCGACGAGGCCGCGCGCGCGGCGATCCTCGGCGGCAACGCCCGGCGGCTGTTCGGCCTCGCCTGAGGTTCAGGCGAAGCGGATCGCGATCCCCTCGAGCGGCAGGCCGTGGAGACGGGTCGACCAGCTTTCCACGGACCGCACCGGGAACGCACGCGTCACGGTTCCGGTCGTCACGATCTCGCCGGCCGCAAGCGGTGGATTGTCCGGATCGCGGTCCAGGAGCGCCACGAGATGGCCGAGCGCGCGGAGCGGCCCGTCGAGTACATTGCGGGCATGGCCGCGGTCCATCCGCTCCGCGCCGCGGACGAGCTCGATCTCAAAGTCGCCGAGCGCCGCGATCCAGTCGGTCCGCCCCTCATGCGCGGAGAGACGCGGGCCGATGAAATAGGCGCCATGCAGCCCATAGCCCGCGACCGCGTCGGGTGCGGCGAATTTCCCGCCGGGAAAGACCGACTGCACGATCTCGAAGCCGTGGCCGACCGAGTCGATGCAGCCGAGGAGGGCCTTTTCGTCCATGTCGGGTCGCGGCGCGGCGCGGAGCCCGAACACGATCTCAGGCTCGATCAGCGGCTCCGACAGCTCGGCGAGCCCGACGCCGTCGCGCGCGGCAGCGCCGTCGCGCACCGTGCGGTCGTACATGTAGCCCCAGATCGGGGCGTCGACCTGGTATTCCGGCCAGATCGTCCGGTTTGAGAATCCGATCTTGCGCCCGACGACGCGCTCGCGCTTCGCCTCGCGCCGCGCGCGCACCCGCGCGGTGACGCGATAGGCCTCGGCGAGGCCGAATGCGGGAACGCAGCTCGTGAGCGGCCTCGTGCTGCCACCGGTTCCGAGAAGGCCGACCATCTCGGCTGCGATCACATCGACATCGACCATGGTGGGCTCCTCAGACCTTGAAGACGCTCTGCACCTCCGGTGCGAAGAGTTCCTCGGGCGAGACCTTGCGATGGCAGACACCCTGCTCGTGCGCATAGCGCAGAAACGCCTCGAGCGTGGTCCGGTTCTTCTCGATCCCGTAGGGGAAGAAGTCCTCGCCGACCAGCGCCTTGGTCTTCTGTGCGGCGTCGTAGCACCAGGCGAACGGAAACCGCGTCGCGGTGATCTCGAGCGCGCGCGCCATCGAGCGGTTCTTCGCCTCCTCGAGCGCCTTGAACAGGTTCATCGCGATCCAGCGGTTCGCCTCGTAGCTGTCACGCCGGAGCGCGATGACGTGCATGATCGGGAAGATGCGCGTCTCGCGATAATAGGCCTCTTCGACCGCGCGGTAGTCGGGAAAGAGCTGGACGATCGACGGATCGCCGTGCTCGAAGGGCTCGGGCGGGTGCGCGGCCATGACCGCGTCGATCTCACCCGCGAGCAGCATCTGGGTGAGCGATTTGTCCGGGCGCGCCGCATAGCGCACGCCGGCCGGCAGCTTGAGCTCGACCTTCTCGACGCGGCCCGGCTGATTGACGCCAGCCTGGATCCACTCGATCTCCTGCAAGGGAATGCCGATCTGGTGGACGAGCCAGCCGCGGGTGTAGATCGAGGCGGTCTGCGCCCATTCCGGAATGCCGACACGCTTACCACGGAGTTCGTTCGCCGTCTTGATCGGGCTTTCGGCCCGGACGAAGAGCGAGGACTGGCGGAACACCCGCGACGGGAAGACCGGTATCGCGGTCACCGTCGGATCGTTCTGCGAGACGAGCGAGACGTATTTGCCCATCGACATCTCGGAGACGTCCCACTCGCGGAACCGGACGAAGCGGTAGAACGTCTCCTCGATCGTGAGCTTGAGATAGTTGAAGTCGATACCGGGTGCGACGACATCACCGTTCACGAAGTCGCGGATGTGGTCGTAGTCGCTGCACGCAAACGTCAGCCGCACCCGGCTCATGGTCACGCCCCTCCGTTCGACCTCAGCGCTTGATGCGGTCGCCCTCGGCCGCGATGCCGTTGAGGTAGTTTTCCCACACGATCAGGTTGACCCGGCAAGCCTCGACCACCTGGTCCTCCATCCCGTATTCCTTGGCGTAGCGCGCGACATTGTGCCAGCCGAGATTGGAGTGCTCTATGTCGGCCTCGGTGTGGAGTTCGAAGAAATCGAGCTGGTCCTCGCCGAGCTTGAAGAGCTTCTGCCAACGTTCACGCTCGACGCCGAACCAGCCCTTCTTGCGGATCGCGCCGGTGCCGTAGCCCGGCATATTGGTGCGCTCGGCGCAGGTGTTCGCGACGAGGCCCTCGAGCCAGTGCCGGTTCGACATCAGTGCCTCCCAGGCGAGCCAGCAGAGCCGCGTCGACGGCAAGGGCTCGGTCTTGCGGATGTCGTTCTTGATGTCCATCCCGATGAAGCCGCCGAGCTCCTCGAGGATCTGCCAATGCGCCTTGCCGCCACCGTGCTTGTTGTCGGCGATGATCTCCTCGGCGCAGGCCTCGATGATGCCGAGCTTGACGTCCCAGATCGGGCAGTTGGTCGCGACCCGGAGCTTCAAGACCGAATTGCGCTGGCGCGTGTTGAGCCGGTGCTGGCGGACAAATGTCTTGGCCCGGCCGACGGTGATCGGTTCGTTCAGAAACTTCACCCGCTTGCTGAAATCGTCGACGACTTCATCCATTCGCTCGATGACATCCCTCTTGCGCGCGGCACGCCTCGCCATCTCACCCTCCGTGTGGCCGAAAACCCGCTTCTGGATAACCGCCGCCGCGCGATCAGACCAGGAGATATTTCGCCGGCGCGCCATCGGGCGGTGGGCCGATCCGCCGCGGCGGCGCGATCGAGGGCAACGACGCGGGCGCCATTCCGTGCATCGGGGCCGTGCATCGGGGCCGTGCATCGGAGCCGCGCATGGGGGCCGCGCATGGGGTTGGCGCCCGGAACCCTCGGCGGTTGTGGCGCCGCGGCGGCTGAACTACCATCCTGCGCCCGCGTGGGGCGTGCGGATGGGCTCCGCCCGCGACCGACCAAAGGACGAGGCGACCGACGTGCAGGATCCGATCACCCCCGCCCACGAGCCGCCTTATGTCCGGATCCGCAATCTCGACAAGGTCTACCAGTCCCGCCGTGGCCCGGTCCCTGCGCTTGCCGGAATCAGCCTCGACATCCGCGACCACGAGTTCCTGTCGATCGTCGGACCGTCCGGCTGTGGCAAGTCGACGCTCCTCAAATGCGTCGCCGGCCTCGCCGACATCTCGGCCGGCACGATCGAGATCGACGGGCGCAATGTCGTCGCCGGGACGCCCGAGAATCTCGGCATGGTGTTCCAGCGCGACGTCCTCCTCGACTGGCGGACGGTGATCGACAACATCCTCCTGCCGGTCGAGTTCCGCCGCCAGCGCAAGAGCGAATGGACCGATCGCGGCTCGAAGTTGCTCGAGCTGTTCGGCCTCAGGGGATATGAACGCCGCTTTCCGTGGGAGCTCTCCGGCGGCCAGCGCCAGCGGGTCGCGATCTGCCGTGCGCTCCTCACCGACCCCCGCCTTCTCCTGATGGACGAGCCGTTCGGCGCGCTCGATGCGCTGACGCGCGACGAGCTCAATTTCGAGCTCCAGCGCATCTGGCTCGAGACGCGAAAGACCATCCTCTTCATCACCCACAGCATCACCGAGGCGGTCTTCCTCGGCGACCGCGTGATCGTGATGTCGCATCACCCGGGCCGCATCGAGGAGACGATCACGGTCGACATTCCGCGGCCGCGCCGCCTCAGCGTCCGCGAGACCCCCGCCTTCGGCGCCTATACCGCCGAGATACGAACGACCTTCGAACGCCTCGGCATCATGAAGAAGGAGAACTAGGATGGCGTCGCGCCCCAAGGCCGCCGACCGTCCTGCCGCTTCTTCCTTGCTCGCCACGCTGTGGGCGCGCAGCAGCCGCGTGCGGACCGTGCTCACCGTGCTCGTCGCGACCGTGATCGTGTGGGAGCTCGTCTGCCGCCTCCTCGCTCTGCCGCCGATCCTTCTTCCCGCCCCCACGCTCGTCTTCGTCGATCTGATGAAGTCGCCCGACTGGATCCTGATCCACACCGGCTACACGCTGTTCGCGACGCTCGCGGGCTTCGCGCTCGCCGTCATCATCGGCATCGCGCTCGCAGTCGGGATCGTCTATTCGCCTCTTCTCGAACGCACGCTCTACACCCTCCTCGTCGCGTTCAACAGCCTGCCCAAGGTCGCGCTCGCGCCCCTGTTCATCATCTGGCTCGGCACCGGCATGAGCCCCAAGATCGCGATCGCGCTCGTCATCGCGATCTTCGCGATCGTGATCGACATGGTGCTCGGGCTCCGCTCGGTCGATCCCGACATGCTCGACCTCGCCAAGACCTGCAACGCCTCTCCGTTGCAGACCCTCATGAAGATCCGGTTCCCGAATGCGCTCCCGAGCCTTTTCGCGGGTATGAAGGTCGCGATCTCGCTCGCCCTCGTCGGCGCGATCGTGGGCGAGTTCGTCGCCGCCGACAGGGGATTGGGCTACGTCATCTTGAGCGCGCAGGGACTGTTCGACACGACCCGGATGTTCTCCGGGCTCGTCGTCCTCGGCGTGCTCGGCACGATCCTCTTCTTCCTGATCGATCTCGCCGAGCGGCTGATGCTGCCGTGGCACGTCTCGCGCCGGAGCGAAGCCGCGCCCGCGCCGCGCCACACGCCCTGACCTTTGGCCGCATCGGGGCGCGCGAACGCTCGCGCACGCCGGCTGGTCCCAGTCTCGCGCGTCGGGCGCGCCGGTTCACGCGGACAGAAAAAGGGCGTGCCGCCCGACGGCGACACGCCCGATCGGCGCTCAGCTCCGCGGTGCGTCGATGAATTCGTTGGTGAAGAAGTCGGTCGCCTTCGAGGTTTTGTTGAGGACGTCCGCCTCCTGCATCGCCTTCACGGTCTCGGCCCAGTCGGCCTCGGACTGCCAGCCGATCGGCTTATCCTTGCCGGCGTTCTTGGAATAGAAGTATTCGAGATAGTCGCGCACCTGCTCGGCCATCTGCGCCGGATCGATCTTGGCTTGTGGGCGCTGCTTGACCATGGCGGCGACCGCCTCGTCGATCTTGCCGCCGATGATGTAGGTCCAGGCGTCGTTGGTCACCTTGACGAAGCGGCGCACCTCGTCGGCCTTCTCGCGCATCGTCTTCTCGGTCACGAGCAGGCCGAAGCCCGGCAGCGGCAGACCGTAATCGACGAAGTGGATCGCGTTCGACGGCCGCTGCCTCTTCACGAGCGACAGGAAGTTCGGCACCGTCGAGATCACCGCGTCACCACCGCCCGAGAGATAGGTGCTGATCTTCGCCGGCGCGGCGACGCTGACGAGGTTCACCTTGTCGCGGGTCGTGCCGCCGGCCTTGAAGAACGCATCGAGGAACGGCGCCTCGAGCGAGCCGGTCGTGTAGATGACCTTCTTGCCGATGAGGTCCTTCACGGTCTTGATGTTGAGCTCGACCGGCGTCAGCACGCCCATGTCGCTCCGGCGGAGATAGCCTGCGACCGACTTCACCGACAGCCCCTTGTCGCGGCCCATCGCCATCGAGGCGAGGTTGGCGTGTCCGATGTCGAACTGCCCGGAGCCGACGAGCTGGACGGTGACGACGGAACCGTTGCCGTCCTCCATCTTCACGTCGAGCCCGGCGTCGCGGTACATCCCCTTCTCCATCGCGAGGAGCGGCGCGGCATGCATGCCGTGGGTCACCCAGTCGAGCCGGACGGTGACCGGCTTCAGACCCTGGGCGGCGGCGGTTGTGGCGAAGAGCGGCGCCGCGACGGTCAGCGCGGCAAGGATGACGGAACGGAATTCGAGGCGCATGGCGGGTCTCCCTGGTTGCGGCCCGCTCACGCGGCCGACCCCGTTGCTATCGCGGCTGAGATTAGCGTCCGGCACGTCCTCTGCCAACGCGAACCGCGCGCGGGCCTCGATGGCACCGGAGCCGGAAGGCGCCTAGAAGGGCCGATCGCCGCGAATGGCGACCCGCCGCAGCATGCGGCGCTGGGAGGTCGGAAAGTCGGTCCGGGCGTGCATCGAACAGCGATTGTCCCACATCAGGAGATCGCCCGGCTGCCAGCGGTGCTCGTAGACGAAGCGCAGGTCCTCGCTGTGGGCGAAGACCCGGTCGAGGAGATAGGCGCACTCGCCGCCGTCGAGGCCGACCACCTTCTCGGTCATCAGGCGATTGACGTAGACGGCCTTGCGCCCGGTCTCGGGATGGGTACGGAACACGGGATGCTCGAAGCGCGGCGCCTCGGCGCTCGACGCGGCCGACTTCACGGTCGGGTTGACGCCATAGTCATAGATGTTGAGCGCCTTGCGCCCCTCGAGCCGCGACCGGATCGCCGGCGGGAGGGTTTCGTAAGCCGCGTAGCCGTTGGCGAACAGCGTGTTGCCGCCCTCCTTCGGCACCTCGATCGCGAACAGCGTCGTCGCCTTGGCCGGGAACTCGTAATAGCACTGGTCGGAGTGGAACATCATCTCGCCGTCCTCGAGCGCGGTGCGCAGCCCCGCGTCGCGGACATTGGAAATGAACATCACGTGCGGCGTCGCGTCGGACTGGCTGCGCGAGCTCTTGACGAGCTCGACCTCGCCAAAGCTCAGCGCGAAGCGGGTCTGTTGATCGGCATCGAGCGACTGGCCACGGAACAGGATCACCAGGTGATCAAGCCAGGCGCGATGGATCGCGCCGAGCGCCGCCGCATCGAGCGGCTCGGCGAGGTTCACACCCCGAATCTCTGCGCCGATCACCGGCGACAGCTTCACCACCTCGATCGCCATGGCCTCCACTCCGTTCCGAACCGTCAACCCTCGCCGCGCATCGCCACATGGACCAGCCAGTGGCCGACGGCCGTCAGATCGTAGTCGCGATACCAGCGGCCAAACAACTGGATGCCGAGCGGCATCTTGTCCACCGCGAGGAGCGGCAGGTTGAGGGCCGGCGCCCACAGGATCGACGACATGTCGCCATAGGCCGGATTGCCGACCGGCATCCCGATCGGCGCCGGCCCCGTGGCGTTGAGCGAGATCAGCGCATCGCACTTCGCCGACAGTGCCTCGAGCTGGGCGCGGAGCCTTGCCTGGCGCTCGAGCGCGCGCGCGTAGTCGGCCGGCGTCATCCTGTCCGCCGCCGCCATGCGCTCGATCACGGCCGGGCCGCAGAGCTCGGGATGGCGCTCGACGAACATGGTCAAGGGATAGCGCCCATCCCAGGTGAGGATCGCCATCGACACCTCGAGGATGGTCGCGATCTCCTTCTCGAAGGCCTCGATCTCCGGATCGTCCTTGCGCCCGACGATCTCGACACCACGGCCCGCGATCATGCGGAGGAAGTCCTCGAACGCGGCCTTGCTCTCAGGCGTCGTCTCGGCCCAGCCCGCTGATTCGAGCCGGACCATCCGCTTCGGCTTCACCGCCCTCGGCAGCATCGCCCCGCCGCCGAGCGAGGGGAAACCGGGATCGCCGCCGGCGGTGTTCGACAGATAATGCGCGGTCGTCCACATGTCGCCGAGCGTGCCGGCGAGGATGCCGAGATGGTTGATACTGACCGGCGAGGGAAAGCCCCCCGCGGTCGTGATCGCGCCATGCGAGGGCTTAAGCGCATAGGCGCCGTTGTAGGCCGCCGGCCGCAGCACCGAGGCGCGCACCTGGGTCCCGGTCGCGACGGGCAGCATGGCGGCGCCGATCACCGCCCCGGAGCCGCTCGACGATCCGCCCGGGGTGCGGTCCGTGTCCCACGGGTTCCGCGTCGGCCCCGGCGTCGCGAAGGCGAACTCGGTCGTCACTGTCTTGCCGACGACGACCGCCCCGCCGCGGCGAAGCCAGTAGACCGACGGCGCGTCCCAGGCGCTCCGCTCGCCCTTGAGGATCGGGCTTCCCGCCTCCATCGGCATGTCCTTGGTGAAGAACACGTCCTTGATGCCGACCGGAAGACCGTCGACGGGCGAGAGCGGACGGCCCGCCTTGTAGCGGGCGGTCGATTCATCGGCGGCCTTGCGCGCACCCTCCACGTTCATCACGACGAAGGCCTTCACCGCCGGCTCGCGCTTGCCGATCGTCTCGAGGCAGCGCTCGAGATAGGCGCGCGGCGTGTCGCTGCCGTCCTTGAACTTCGGCACCTCGGCCTGGAACGCGAGAAGCTTCGCGGTCTTCGGGTCGTAGGGGATCTTGGTCGACATGACGGTGTCGGTCCCTATTTCGAGGCCAGCACGACGGCCAGCATGTTGCCGGCGAGCGTCGCCGATTGTGCCGGCTCCATCAGTCGGGCGTTGGCGAGATAGCTCTTGATGGTCGCGATCGCCTCGCGACGGCGCGTCAGGAGGAAGGCGAGGAAACGGTCGACCTCGCTGTCGAGCTCGCCGCGCGGCACGATGCGGCTGACGATGCCGAGCTGGAGCGCCATCCGGGCGTCGATCTGGTCGGTCGAATAGACGAGCCAGGAGAGCCCCTTCACCGGCACGCGGTCGAGCTGCGCGCACATCGCGAGCGTCGGTGGCAGATCGGCCTTCATCTCGGGCAGCGCGAAGCGCGCGTCGTCGGCCGCGATCGTCACGTCGCAGACGCCGGCGAGCGCGCAGCCGAAGCCGTTGGCGAGCCCCTGGACGACGGCGACGACCGGCACGTCGGCGCCCCGGATGGCGGCGTAGACTCGGAGAATGGGCTCGGTGAGCGCGCCCCGCATCTGGAGCGCCGTCGGCGTGCCATGCTCAGGGGCGCCGGCCGGATCGCGCCCGCGGCAGAACTCCGGGCCCGTCGATCGGATCACGATCGCCTTGACCGCGCTGTCCGCGCCGAGCTTGGTCACCTCGCGCGCCACTGTCTCGACCATCGCGAGCGTCAGCATGTTGCCCTTGTCGGGCCGATCGATGACCAGGCGCGCGAGCGCGCCGTCGCGCTCTATCCGGAGCTCGTCGCCCATCCTGTTCTCCCTCGTGTCTCGTGCGGCCGGCCGCGCTCAGCCATCCTTGACGACACCCGCGGCGATCATCCGTTCCACCTCGTCCGCGCCGAGGCCGAGCACGCTCGCGAGCACCGCGCGCGTGTCGCCGCCGAGTGCGGGCGGGTAGTCGTGGCCGTCGCGCACGCTCCGCGACATCTTGACGGGATTGCCGACGACGCGGACGCGCGCGCCGTCGCGCCCGGCGAGCTCGAGCACCATGTCGCGATGGCGGACCTGCGGATTGTCGAGCGCGTCGGCGAGGGTGTTGACCTCGGCGACCGGGATGCCGGCCTCGAGCAGAAGCGGCACCCATTCCTTGGCCGGACGCTTTACGAATGCCGCCTCGATGATCGGCAACAGCGCGTCGCGGTTGGCGTAGCGGTCCTCGTTCTTGGCGAAGCGCGGCTCGTTGACGAGCGCGGGCACACCGAGGACCGCGCAGAGCGACTGCCACATGCGCTCGGTATTCGCGGTGATGACGAGCTCGCTCGCGGCCGCGGCGGTGAAGCCGCGATAGGTCGGGATCGAATCATGGCCGCGGCCCTGGCGTCCGGGCGACTGGCCGGAGTGCAGGTAGTAGGCCGCCTGGTAGGTCAGCATCGAGACCTGGCAGTCGAGCATCGCGACGTCGACGAACTGACCCTTGCCCGACCGCTGCCGATCCTGGAGCGCCGCGAGCCCGCCGATGACCGCGAACATGCCGGCCGAGAGATCGCCGAGCGGTATGCCGGCGCGCACCGACGGCCGCCCCAGCTCACCGGTCAGGCTCATGCCGCCCGACAGCGCCTGGACGATCATGTCATAGGCCGGGCGGTCGCGGTCCGGGCCGTCCTGGCCGAAGCCCGAGATCGCGCACCACACGAGACCCGGGTTCTCCGCCGACAGCGCCGCGTAGGAGAGCCCGAGCCGGTCGAGGACGCCGGGGCGGAAGTTCTCGAACAGGAGATCGGAGCGGGCGGCGAGGCGCTTGACCAGGGCGACGCCATCGGCCGCCTTCATGTCGACGACGATGCTCTTCTTGTTGCGGTTGATGCTCAGATAATACGCGCTGTCCTTGCCGACGAAATGCGGCGGCAGCGTGCGCGACCAATCGCCGGCGGGGGCCTCGAGCTTGATCACCTCGGCGCCGAGATCGCCGAGGATCTGGGTCGCATAGGGACCGGCGAGGAACTGGGTGAGATCGAGCACCCGGATGCCGGCGAGCGGCCCGCCGCGATCAGCCATGACCGGCCTCGCGCGATCGCGGATCGGGCCGGCCTCGGCTGCTATGCCGCATTCGCCTGCGCCTTCCGGATGAGCTGGAGGAGCTTCACCGGCGTGATCGGCGTGTCCTCGACCTTGACACCGAAAGGCGCCAACGCGTCCTCGATCGCAGCGACAATGCAGGCCGCGGCCGGGATCGTGCCGCCCTCGCCCGCGCCCTTGACGCCGAGCGGGTTGAGGGGCGACGGCGTCTCCTGGTGGGTGACCGCGATGCGCGGCACCTCGGCCGCGGTCGGCAGGAGGTACTCGGCGAACGTCGTCGACACCGGATTGGCGTCGGCGTCATAGACCATCCACTCATAGAGCGCGTTGCCGATGCCGTGGACGACCGCGCCGTGAACCTGGCCGTCGACGATCATCGGGTTGATGAGATTTCCGGAATCGTGGCCCATGGCGTAGCGAAGGACGTCGATGCGCCCGGTCTCGATATCGACTTCGACCTCGGCGACGGCGGTGCCGTTGCAATAGGCGGCCTGCGCCGGGGAAAAATACTGCGTCGCCTCGAGCCCCGGCTCCATCCCGCCCGGCAGGGCGAAACCCGGCATGCCGGCGACCGATCGCGCGATGTCGCCGAGCGTCTTGGTCATGCCGGGCACGCCGCGGACGAACACCTTGCCGCCGTCGATCTCGATATCCTCCTCCGCCGCCTCGAGGAGGTGCGAGGCGACCTTGATCACCTTCTTCCGGACGTCCTGCGCCGCGAGATGGACCGAGGAGCCGGCATTGACGGCGATGCGGCTCGCGAAGGTGCCGACACCCGAGGCGATGATCCCGGTATCGGCGAGTTGGACGGTCACGTCCTCGAGCCCGACGCCGAACTTCTCGGCGCAGATCTGGGCGAGCGCGGTCTTGTGGCCCTGGCCCTGCGGCGAGGCGCCGGTCAGGAGAAAGATGCGGCCCGACGGCCCGATGCGGACGGTCGCGCCCTCGAACGGTCCGAGCCCGGTGGCCTCGACATAGTTGGCGATCCCGATACCGAGATAGCGACCTCGGGCGCGCGCCTCCTTCTGGCGGGCTCTGAAGCCGGCATAGTCGGAGATCGCCTCCGCCTTCTCCTGGCAGCCCGGATAGTCGCCCGAGTCGTAGATCACGGGTTTGCCGTCGCGCGAGATGATCCCGACATTGTAGGGCATCTGCGCCGGCTGGATGAAATTGCGCCGGCGGATCTCGGCCCGCTCCATGCCGAGCGCGTCGGCCGCCTTGTCGAGAAGCCGCTCCATCGCGAACACGGCCTGCGGACGGCCGGCGCCACGCACCGGCGTCGTGCCGACCTTGTTGGTCATCGCGACGCGCGTCTCGAGGCGGTAGGTCGGGACGACATAGGGGCCGGGCGTCGTCATCGACGAGATATAGGGCGAGATGATGCCCCACGGCATGTAGGCGCCGGTGTCGTGGATCATGGCGCCGCGCACGCCGAGGATCTTGCCGGCGGCATCGACCGCCATCTCGATATCCCAGTACTGATCGCGCTCCTGGGTCGTCGCGACGAAGTTCTCGCGCCGGTCCTCGACCCATTTCACGGGCTTCCCGAGGCGCTCGGCGCAGAGCGGCACCAGCACCTCCTCGGGGTGGAAGATCGTCTTCGGCCCGAAGCCGCCGCCGACATCGGGCGTCGCGATCACGCGGAGATTGTCCTCGTCCCAACCGAGGAGCTCGGTCAGGCTGCGGCGGATCAGGAACGGCGACTGGGTCGCCGACCACAGGATCATCTGTTTCTGGAGCGGGTCCCAGTTCGCGATGACGGCGCGGCACTCCATGGCGTGGCCGCCGCCGCGGTGATGCCAGAGCGAGGCCGCGACGACCTTCGCCGCGCGCGCAAACGCGCCGTCGACATCGCCATAGGCGAGGGTGAACTGGGCCGCGAGATTGGACGCGATCCCGGCATGGGTGGGCGGCGCCCCCGGCTTCAACGCCTCGCGGCAATCGCCCGCCGACGGCAGGACCTCGTACGCGACATCGACCAGCGCGGCGGCATCCTCGGCGAGATAGCGCGAGTCCGCGACCAGGATCGCGACGCCGTCGCCGGCGTAGCACACCTCGTCCTTCGCGAGCGCATAGGGCATCAGCGGATGCTTGATCGACGGATTGGGCACCAGCATCGGTATGCGCGCCTGCTGCGCCGGCGCCGGCAGATCGGCATAGGTCATGACGAGATGCACACCCGGCACCGCCAGCGCCTGCCGCGCGTCGATCGACGTGACGCGAGCGTGCGGATGCGGGCTCCGCACCATCGCGGCGTGCAGCATGCCGGGGAAGTGCAGATCGTCGACATACCGGCCGCGCCCGGTGAGGAGCGCCGGATCCTCGAGCCGCGGCACGCGTGCCCCGATGAACTTCATGCCCATCGGATCAAGCCCTCTTGCCGCCCTGGAGACGCTTGGCCGCGTCGAGCGCGGCATCGACGATCCCCTGGTAGCCGGTGCAGCGGCAGAGATTGCCGGAGATCGCGACCCGCACCTCGTGCTCAGTCGGATCGGGGTTGTCTTGCAGGAACTCGATCAGCGTCGTCAGCATGCCCGGCGTGCAGTAGCCGCACTGGAGGCCATGATTGTCCATGAAGGCCTGCTGCAGCGGATGGAGCTCCTTCTCGCTGGGCGCGATCCCTTCGACGGTCGTGATATTGGCCCCGTCGACCTGGACCGCGAGCATCAGGCAGCTCCGCGCGGTACGGCCCTCGAGGAGGATCGTGCACGCGCCGCACACGCCATGCTCGCAGCCGACATGCGTGCCGGTGAGCTCGAGCTCGTGGCGGATGAAATCCGAAAGTAGAAGCCGCGTCTCGACCTCGCGGGCGTAGGACTTTCCGTTGACGGTCACGGAGACCTTGCGCATGTCCTTCATCGCACCACTCCCTAGCGCGCGTTCGCCGCGCGTCCGAACGCGGCCACCATGGCGCGCCGCGTCATGACCGTCGCGAGATGCTGGCGGTACCAGGCGGGCGCGTAGACGTCTTCCATCGCATCGATCGTCCGGCAGGTCTCGGCCGCGGCGCGGAACGCCGCCTCGGCCCCCTTCTCGCCGGTGAGCGCCTTCTCGGCGTCACGGCAGCGGACCGGCGACGGGCCGACGCCGCCGACGGTGACCGAGGCGCGCTTGATCTTGCCGCCGGCCTCGACATCGAGGAGGACGGCCGCGGCGACGATCGCGAAATCGCCGTGCCGGCGGGAGAACTCGACGAAACCATAGCCGTGCCCGTCGGGCCAGACCGGAAGGGTGACGCCGATCACCATCTCGTCGAGCTCGATCGACGGGCTCATATAGCCAGCCGGAAACTCGGCCATCGCGATGTCGCGCTTGCCCTTGGGCCCTTGGACGTGGACCGTCGCCTCGAGCGCGGCCGACACCAGCGGCAGCTCCGCCGCCGGATCGAGATGCGACAGGCTGCCGCCGAGCGTGCCGCGATTGCGCGTCTGGCGGTGACCGACATTGAGGATCGCCTCGCGCACGATCGGTGCGCGGCGCGCGACGAGATCGGCGTACTCGATCTCGCGCTGACGCGTCATGGCGCCGATCTCGAGCCGCCCGCCCGCCTCGCGGATATAGGAGAGACCCTCGACACGGTTGATGTCGATGACGTGGTCGGGCTGCACGTAGCGCATGTTGAGCATCGGCATCAGCGACTGCCCGCCGGCCAGGATCTTCGCGTTCTCGTTCCGGGCGAGAAGCTCGACCGTCTCGGCGACGGTCCGCGGGTCGTGGTATTTGAACGGAGGCGGCTTCATGGGTGACCTGTGTTTCCTATCAACGCGCGAAGATATGGATGGAGCAGGCGCCGTGGTCGAACCCGGAAATGCCGCCGCCGGTGCAGTGCGTGAGCGCGACCTTGGCGCCCTCGACCTGGCGGTTGCGGCACTCACCGCGGAGCTGACGCACGACCTCGACGATCTGGGCGACGCCGGTGGCGCCGATCGGATGGCCCTTGGCGAGGAGACCACCCGACGGATTGACCGGGATCCGCCCGCCGAGCGAGGTATCGCCGTCCTCGATGAGCCGCGCCGCGTCGCCGCGGGCGCAGAGCCCGAGCGCCTCGTAGTAGAGAATCTCGGCGATCGTAAACGCATCGTGCACCTCGAGGACGTCGAGATCCTCCGGCCCGACGCCCGCGATCTCATAGGCCTCGTGCGCGCCGCGAACCGTGATCTCGGGCGTCGTCATGTCGCGGAAGCCCGTCATATAGCGGCCCGAATTGACCTCGGAGGCGAGCACGCGGATCGGCGCCTTCGACGTGAAGCGCGCCGCCATCTCGGTCGGACAGATCACGGCCGCCGCCGCGCCGTCACCCGACGGACAGCAGTGGAGGAGCGTGAACGGCTCGGCCACCGCGCGCGCGGCCATCACCTCCTCGACCGTGACCGGCTTCCTGAACTGCGCATCCTCGTTGAGGGCGCCATGCGCGCGCGCCTTGACGGCGACCTTGGCGAGGGTATCGGGCGCGAGGCCGAAATCGTGCATGTAGCGCTGCGCCCGCATGCCATAGAGCGCCGGCATGACGAGGCCGTGGGTGACCTCGAAATCCTCCTTCTCGAGCGGCAGCGTGCCGCCGCCGAACTTGGTGAGTTTCTCGACCCCGATGACGAGCGCGACGTCGTAGATCCCGCTCGCGACGCCGATCCAAGCCTGGCGGAAGGCGGACGAGGAGGACGAGCAGGCGTTCTCGACGTTGACGATCGGAAGCCCAGTGATGCCAACCGATTTGAGGATGCGCTGGCCGGACATCATGCCGCCGAGCGCGGTGCCGCAATAGGCGACCTCGATGTCCTTCTTTTGGACGCCCGCATCCTGGATCGCGTGCTTGACGGCGGGCCAGGCGATATCGGCGAGCGTCTTGTCGCGATATTTGCCGAACGGCACCATGCCGACGCCGACGACCGAAACCTCACGCATGGAGACGCTCCCTCAATCCGGCGTGAACGCGTAGGACGCCATCGGCTTGCCGTCCTCGCCGGTGCCGAGGACCGCGGTGCAGAGCCGCATTTTCATGTCGATGGCGAGGCAGGCGGCGTAGGTGCCGACGACGTGGGTGAAGACCCGCACGCCTTCGGGCAGATCGACATAGGCCGCGATATAGGGCGTAGTCCAGCCCTTCGGCGCGACATGGACGACCGACCAGCTATAGAGCGTGCCCACGGGCGACAGCGCGAGCGGGCGGAGGTTCTCCGACATGCAGGCGTGGCACACTGCGACCGCCGGGTAGACGCGGGCACCGCAGTCGGCGCATTCGGAGCCGGTGAGCCGCGGTCGGCCGTCGTCGCCGATCGCGATCCCGTCGCCCGGCAGGAACGGCGCCTCGCCCATGGCCTCGTTCAAGATACCCGCTCCGGCGCGCCGTCGCGACGTTGCCCCGCCGTCTCGGCCGCGATCAGCGCGCCGAGAATGCGCCGTGCCTGGATCGGCGCGCCGTCGCCGTTGATGTCGACCTCGGGCGCACCCCGTGCGCTCGTGAGCCGGCGCTCCTGCGCCTCGAGGATCGCGACGTCCTCGGCGAAGGTCGCCCGCGCGCCGTTGGCGAGAAGCTCCGTCATGGCGGCATCCTCGCGCGCGAAGTTCCGTGCGTAGCCCCAGAAATAGTGCGTCGACGTCGCGGTCTCGGGCGTGACCAGGTGGATCGAGCGGATCTCGATGCCGCGGCGCCGATCGCCGTCGAGCGCGCCCGAGCCGGCCACCGCGCAGCCGATGTCCAAGATCACGTTGGCCGGCGCATGACAGTCGCAGTTCATCCAGCGATCGACATTGCCGTTGAACCCGCCGGCGCGCGCGAACAAAGGCGGCGGCGGACGGTCGACGATCCAGCGTTGCACGTGGAGCGAGGTGCCGCGGCGTTCGGTGCGCGACGGTATTTCGGCGACCGCATCGGTCCCGATCGTGCGCTCGTGGACGAACTGGAGATGCGAGAAGTCGAGGAGGTTGTCGACGAGGCGCTGGTAGTTGGCCCGGAGGTCGAACTTGCCGCGCGAGGTGACCCAGCCCGGGGTGTCGAGCCAGGCGATCTCGGGCACGCTCGCGGGGTCGGCGTCCTCGGCCGGACCCATCCAGACCCAGAGCCCCTGCCAGCGCTCGACGACCGGAAAGGCGCGCACCGCGCAGCCGGGCGGGATCGTCGACTGTCCCGGCACCTCGACACAGCGTCCGGCGCCGTCGAAGGCGAGGCCGTGATAGCCGCAGCGGAGGTGATCGCCCTCGACCGTCCCCATCGAGAGCGGAAAGGCGCGGTGCGGGCAGCGGTCGGCGACCGCCTTGGGCGAGCCGTCACGGGTCCGGAAGAAGACCAGCCGCTCGCCGAGAACGGTGCGGCCGAACGGGCGGTCCGTCACCTCCTCGCGCCACGCGGCGAGGTACCAGGCCTTGCGCAGGAACATCGCCGCCCTCCTTCGTCACCACATCGACGCGCCGCCGTCGACGACCATCGTCTGGCCGGTCATGAAATCGCTGTCGCGCGAGGACAGGAACAGCATCGCCCCGACGAGGTCCTCCGGCTCCTGCAGCCGCTTCAGCGCGCGCGCGCCGATCTTGGCCGCCGGTCCGCCGTCCATCCAATTCGTGCGCGCCTTGATGTTCTCGCTCATCGTCGAGCCCGGCGCGATCGCGTTGACCGAGATGCCGTCGTCGCCGAGCTCGCGCGCCATCGAGCGCGTCATCGCGAGCACCGCCCCCTTCGAGGCATCGTAATGGAGGAAGAACGGCCCGCCCGCGAACACGCGCGCGGTGCAGATGTTGACGATCTTGCCGTATTTCTGTCGCCGCATCGGCGCGATCGCGGCGCGGGTGCAGAGGAATGGTCCGCGCACGTTCACCGCCATGATGCGGTCCCACAGCGCGAGGTCGATCTCCTCGATCCGAACCCGGTCGAGCTTGCCGAAGATCGCCGCGTTGTTGATCAGAATATCGAGCGTCCCGAAGGTGTTGAGCGCCGTCTCTGCCATGTCGTGGCAGGACTGCTCGTCGGCGACATCCGTCCGCACCGCGATCGCGCGTCCGCCCGCCGCCTTGATCGCGCGGGCGACCGGGCCCCCGTCGTCGATGTCGGCGATCACCACCGCGGCCCCTTCGGCGGCGAGCGCGTGGGCGAAGGTCGCCCCGATGCCCTGCGCCGCCCCGGTCACGACGGCCACCCGTCGGTCCAGCCTGCCCATCGTTCTCAATCCTTATCCGTTGGCGGCAACCTATCGGGGCGGTCCCGGCCTGTAAAGCCGGCGACCAGCAGGCGCCGGACGATCCGCGCGATCCGCGCGTTCAGTGTGTCACGTAGCCGTCGGCGCGATCGGCGGCGGTGCGGGCCGGGTCGCGCCGGTCCGGATCGCCGAAACCGCCGCCACCCGCCGACCGGCAGACGACGACGTCGCCGGTCTCGATCGCCACCCCGCTCTCCTTGGTGCCGAGCCGGCGCTCGCCACGCGCGCTCTCGATCCGGTAGTCGTGGCACGCCCCGATCGCCCCGCCGGCGACGCCATAGGGTCCGACTTCGACCCCTTCGCCGGCCGCGTTGAGCACGGCGGGCTCGGCGCCTTCGTAGCGGAGCCGATAGACCCCACCGAGCCCGCCGCGCGTGGTGCCGGCCCCACCCGAATCCGGGCGGAGCGCAAAGCTCTCGATCAGGAACGGGAACGAGGACTCGGTGCGCTCGACGCTCGGCGAGCGCGCGCCGCCGGGGTTGTGGATGACGCCGAGATTGGGCCAACCGTCGGTCTCCGCCGTCGCACCGGCGCCGCCGCGGTTGGCGAAATAGTGCCAGATATAGGACCGCCCCTCGCGGTCCTTGCCCGCGATCGCGAAGCGGAAGCGCCGCGCGTAGCCCGCGATCATGTCCCGGGGCGCCGCCTTCTCCATCGCCTTCATCACGGCCTCCATGATGACGGTCGAGGTGAGGACCGAGGAGCCGACGACGGGCGCCGGCGACACGGGATCGCAGATGCTGCCGGTGCGCGTGATGATCCGGATCGGGCGGAAACAGCCTTCGTTGTGGGTCTGGTCGTCGGTCGCCATGTACATGAACGCGACATAGACGCAGGCCGCGGTGTTGGCGTAGGGGCTGTTGACGAAGGACGCGAGCTGGTCGGCCGAATCGGTCAGATCGACCGTCGCATGGTCGTCCTCGATCGTCACGGTCGCGCGCACCGGGATGCGCTGGTTGCCGCGGCCATCGTCGTCGAGAACGCTCTCGCCCCGGTAGACGCCCGGCGTCCAGCGCCGGAACTGCGCCCGCATCGCCGCTTCGGCGGCATCGAGGATCGCGGCCGAGCAGCGGTCGATCTCGTCGGCGCCATAGCGGTCGAACAGCGCCCGCATCCGGTCGACGCCGACATGGACGGCGGCGAGCTGGGCGCGGAGATCGCCCATCATGTCCTCGGGCTTGCGCGTATTTTCGACGATCAGCCGGAGGAGATCCTCGCGCACGCGGCCGCGCTCGGCGAGCTTGCACGGCGGGATGCGGATGCCCTCGTGGAAGATCTCGCTCGCATTGCCGCTGAACCCGCCCGCCGACATGCCACCGATGTCGCCCTGGTGGGCGCGGTTGGCGACCCAGAGCCGAATCTGGCCGCCGTCGAAGACCGGCATCGCGAGCGTCACGTCGGGCAGATGGTTGCCGCCCCAATAGGGATCGTTGGCGATCAGGATATCGCCCTCGTGCACGTCGCCCGCGAAGGCCCGCATCATCGCCTTCACCGCGAACGGCATGGCGCCCATGTGGATCGGCACGCGCTCGGCCTGCGCGAGCATGCGGCCTTCCGCGTCGTGGATGACGGCCGACAGATCGTGGCTCTGGTTGAGGATCGGCGAGAAGGAGGTGCGGATCATCGTATCCACCATCTCCTCGGCGACCGATTTCAGCTTGTGGCGGACGACGGCGAGCGTCAGGGGGTGCGGGCGGGAGAGATTGCGCATCACCGGGTTCCGATCACCAGGCTGCCATGGGCGTCCGTCGCGGCCCGCGCGCCGTCGGGAACGAGGACGGTCGTCGATTCCGATTCGACCAGCGCCGGGCCGGCAAAGGCCATGCCGTGAACGAGCGCATCGAAGGCGAAGACGGGAATCTCGTGCCAGCCCTCGAGCCAGACCCGGCGCGTGCCGGTCGCAGCCGGCGTCGGATCGGCCGCGCCGCGCGGATGCGTCGGCAGATCGAGCGGCGGCAGCTTCCCGCTCGTCACGACGCGCACCGTCTCGACCACCGCCGTCTCGCCGGGATGGCTGTGGAAATAGAGCCGCTCATAGGCCGCCGCGAAATCGCGGGTCAGCCAGTCGAGCCCGTCCTCGGCGAGACGGTCCGGCGCGATCGGCACCTCGACGGTGTAGGCCTGGCGCAGATAGCGGCAATCGAACAGGCGCTGCGCCACGATGTCGGCATCGGCGAAGCCGTCGGCGCGGAGCCGAGCCCGCCCCTCCGTCTCGAGCGCATCGATCGTCTTCCGAAGTGCGGCCGGGGCGAGTGCGGCGAACGGCTGGCCGATCGCGGCGAGGGAATCGTGGCGGACATCGCTCGCCAGGAAACCGAGCGCCGAGAGGACCGAGGCGTGGTTGGGGACGACGACGCGCGGGATCGAGAGGTCGCGCGCGACCGCGACCATGTGGAGGCCCGCCGCACCGCCGAAGCCGAGCAGCACCGCATCGCGCGGGTCGTAGCCGCGCCGGACGGTCGCGGCGCGAATGCCCTCGGCGATGCGCGAATTGGTGAGCGTGTGGATCGCGTAGGCCGCGTCCTCGAGACCGATCGCGAGCGGCGCCGCGATCGCGGTCCGCACCGCATGCTCGGCCGCCGCGCGGTCGAGGCGAAGCCGGCCGCCGAGAAAGGACCCGGGCGCGAGATAGCCGAGAACGAGATTGGCATCGGTCACGGTCGGCAGGGTGCCGCCCCGGCCATAGCACGCGGGGCCCGGCGCGGCGCCGGCGCTCTCCGGCCCGACCTCGAGGAGGCCGCCGCTGTCGAGCCTGGCGATCGAGCCGCCGCCGGCGCCGAGGGCCGCTATATCGATCGCGGGCGCGCAGATCTTGACGTCGCTCATCTCGTGCTCGTGGCGCTCGACCGGCGCGCCGTGCTCGATCACGCTGATATCGGTCGAGGTTCCGCCCATGTCGCAGGTGACGAGAAGGGGCGCCGCCGTCAGACGCGCGAACAGCGCGCCCGCCATGGCGCCGCCCGCCGGTCCACTCAAGACCGAGCCGACCGCGAACGCCGTCGCCTCGGCGAGCGGCAGCACGCCGCCGGTCGACTGCATCACGAGCACCTTGAATTGCCCGCCCGCCGCATCGAGCCGTTCCTGCAACCGCTCGAGATAGCGGGCGAGCCCCGGTCCCACATAGGCGTTGACCGCGGCGGTCGAGAGCCGGTCGTACTCGCCCTCGCGCGGCAGCACGCGATGGGAGAGCGACACGTAAGCTCGCCAACCGTTCGCCGTCGCCAGCGCGGCGAGCCGGTCCTCGTGCGCCGGGTGGCGATGGGCATGGAGGAGACAGATCACGAGCGCCTCGACGCCCGCCTCGCGCAGCGACGCGATCCGCGCCGCCGCTGCGGCCTCGTCGAGGGGCCGCTCGATGCGACCATCGTAGCGCACGCGCTCAGGCACCTCGAGACGGTGACGGCGTGCGATCAGGGGCGCCGGGAACGGCATACGGAGGTCGTAGCGACGCGGCTTCGTCCCCTCGCGGAGCTCCATGACGTCGCGAAAGCCCTCGGTCGTGAGGAGCCCGAGCCGCGCGCCCTTGCGCTCGACGAGAAGATTGGTCGCGACGGTCGTGCCGTGAATGAAGAGGCTACACGCGCCGAGGAGGGTGCGAAGCGGCCGGTCGATGCGCTCGGCGACGAGCGCGAGCCCGTCGAGCACGCCGATCGACGGATCGGTCGGCGTGGTCATGGCCTTGGCTGTCCACAACCGGCCGTCGTCCTCGCCGAGAACGACGACGTCGGTGAAGGTTCCGCCGATATCGACGCCGATGCGGATCACGAGTCCGAGATTCCCGAAGCCCGGGGCATTATGCTCCGCCACGGCCGGCCGCGATAGGCCGCGGCACCGGTCGCGTCAGTCGAGACACGGGGTTTGCCGATGACCGAACAAGCCGCCCCGCCCGCCGCCCGACCGCGGCGTCGCGCACCACGCCGTCGCACGCCCCCCGGCGCGCCGCCCGGCACCCTCATGCCGGTGCCCGAATCCGCGAAGCCGCACGTGACGGCGATTGCCTACGGCGCCGACGCGCTCGAGGAGGCGGCGGTCACCGACCTCGCGACCCTGCCCGATATCGTCGCCCGCGCCGCCGTGACCTGGATCGACGTCATCGGCTTCGGCGACGTCGAGACGATCCGCACCATCGGCCGCCAGTTCAAGCTGCACGAGCTTGCGCTCGAGGATGTGCTCAGCATGAACCAGCGTCCGAAGGTCGACGACTACGACCAGCATCTCTTCATCGTCTGCCATATGCCGACCGACGATCCGGGATTCGAGACGGTGCAGCTCGGCCTCTTCGTCGGCGAGCGTTTCGTCATCACGTTCCGCGACCGGGCGGGCGATTGTTTCGGCCCGGTGCGTGAGCGTCTGCGTCGCGGCCGCGGCCGCTTGCGTCGCTCCGGCCCGGACTATCTCGCCTACGCGCTGATCGATGCCGTCGTCGACGCCTATTTTCCGGTGCTCGAGAGGAAGGGCGAGGAGGTCGACACCATCGAGCAGGCCGTGCTCGCCCGCTCCGGGATGCGCGTGGTCGGCTCGTTGCACGGGATCAAGCGCGACCTTCTCGCGCTCCGGCGCGCGGTCTGGCCGCATCGCGATCTCCTCGCGGTGCTGACCCGCGACGACTCGCCCCTCATCCGCGACGACACCCGCCCCTTCCTCCGCGACACCTACGATCACACCATCCAGCTCATGGACATGGTCGAGACCTACCGCGAGATCGGCGCCGATCTGATCGACATCCATCTGTCGGGCGTGAGCGCCCGCATGAACGAGATCATGAAGGTGCTGACGGTCATCGCGACCGTGTTCATCCCGCTCAACTTCTTCGCCAGCCTCTACGGGATGAACTTCGACCCCAAGGCCTCGCCCTACAACATGCCCGAGCTCGAGCTCTATTACGGCTATCCGCTCGCGTTGGCCGGCATGATCGCCCTCGCTTTGCTCATGGTCCTCTATTTCTGGCGCAAGGGCTGGTTCAGCGATGGTGAACGCCCGGCCCGGCCGCGCCGCCGCAAGGATTGAGCCGGCGCCCCATTGGGCGCATCATGGATCACCACCATGGGAGAGAGGCCATGCCCGCCACGGCCCCGATGATGTCGGTCGAGGAACTTGCCGCCCGGATACCGGACGGGGCGCATCTCGCGCTCTCGAAGGACGACAGCGGCACCGCGATCGCTCTGATACACGCGATGATCCGGGGCGGGGTCAAGAACCTCCATGTCGTCTACGTGCCCGTAGGCGGGCTCATGGCCGACCTCCTGATCGGGGCCGGCTGCATCGCGACGATCGAGTGCTCCGGCGTGAGCTTCGGCGAGCTCGGGCTCGCGCCGCGCTTCCGCGATGCGGTGCAGTCGGGCGCCATCCGCATCAAGGACGCGACCTGCCCGGCGATCTACGCCGCGGTCCAGGCCGGCGAGCGCGGCATCCCGTTCACGCCGATCCGCGGCATCCTCGGCTCCGATGTGCTTAGCTACCGCGACGACTGGAAGGTCGTCGACAACCCCTTCGCCGCCGGCGGCGGCGATCCGATCGTGCTGGTGCCCGCCATCAACCCCGATATCACGTTCTTTCACGCCCGCTGGGGCGACCGCTACGGCAATGTCTGGGTCGGCAAGCGGCGCGAGCTCGCGACGCTCGCGCATGCGGCGCGCGAAACACTCGTCACGGTCGAGGATCTCTATGACGGCAACCTGATGACCGACGAGACGCTGGTCGCCGGCACGATCTCCTCGCTCTATATCAGCGGCGTCGCGCACGTACCGCACGGCGCCAAGCCGCTCAACCTCGACGGCTGCTACGACATCGATCGCAAGCACATCCGCGACTATATCCGCGAGGCGCAGACCGTCGAAGGCTTCGCCGCCTATCTCGACCGCACCGTGTTCGGCAACAAGGTGGCCGCCTGACCATGGCGTTCAGCCGCGAGGAGCAGCTCATCTGCGTCATCGCGCGGATGCTGGAGGGCCAGCGCAATATCTCCGTCGGCACCAATTCGCCGATCCCCGCCGCCGCGGCGCTCCTGATGGAGCGGCTCACCGACGGCTGGGCGCGCCCACTCCTCCTCGGCTCGAGCCGGCATTATCCCGCCAATGACGGCGGCGTCGAATTCCACGACCGCGCGGCGCAGGGCCGGGTCGACGTTTTCTTCCTCGGCGGCGGCCAGATCGACGGCGAAGGCAACATCAATCTCGTCGGCATCGGCGCGTACCCCAAGATGAAGGTGCGGCTGCCCGGGAGCTTCGGCTCCGCCTTCCTCTATCTGACCGTGCCGCGGGTGATCCTGTTCCGCGAGGAACACAGCGCCCGCGTGCTCGTACCCAAGGTCGACTTCATCAGCGCCGCCGGCTGGAGCCCGCCCGGCGTCTTCCGTCGCGGCGGCCCCTACGCGCTGATCACCTCGATGGCGGTCTTCTTCTACGACAAGGACCGGCATCGCTTCCGCCTCGACTATGTCCATGCCGGCAACTCGGTCGATGACGTCCGCGCCAATACCGGGTTCGATTTCGATCTGGCGAGCCCGGTCCGCGAGACGCCACCGCCCGAGCCCGACCGGCTCGCTTTGATCCGCGGCGAGATCGCGGCCGAGCTCGCCCACCTCTACCCCAAATTCGCCGCCGAGAAGCTCGGCTACACGGCCGCCGCCGCGAACGTCTGAGCCGATCCCCCGCGCGGGCCGCGATGGACACCCGCACCCGACCTGGGCCATGATCGCGCATCATAACGAGGCGCTTCACGCCGACTGGGAGAAAACGACATGGTACTCAGGACGCCCTTTACCTTGGGAAGCCGGATCATCGCCGCGGGCGTCATCGCCGGCGGCCTCGTGCTCGGCACCGCCGCCGCGCGCGCGCAGGACTTCACTATGAAGATCGCGATCGTCGTCGTGAACGATCCGCTCCACGAGTTCATCAAGGAATACAAGACCCGGATCGAGGCGAAGACGAACAACCGCATCAAGGCCGAGCTCTATCCCGGCGCGCAGCTCGGCGGCATTCCGCGGCTCGCCGAAGGCGTCCTCCTCGGCACGATCGAGATGTTCGTCACTCCGCCCTCGTTCTTCAAGGGCGCCGACACGCGCTTCCAGGTCACCGACGGCCCCGGCCTGTTCGACAACCTCGATCACGCGCACGCCGCGCTGACCGATCCGACCTTCCGCGACCCCTATCTCGACGTCGGCGTGCCCAAGGGCGTCAAGGGTGTCAGCATGTGGGTCTACGGTCCGACCGCCTATGCCTCGCTCGAGCCGATCCGCAAGATCGACGACTTCAAGGGCAAGAAGCTCCGCGTGCTCGCGACCAATGTCGAGACCGGCATCATGCGGAAGCTCGGCGCCGCCGGCGTTCCGATGGATTTCGCCGAGGTTCTGGGCGCGTTGCAGAACAAGACGCTCGACGGCATCCGCTCCTCGATGGTGGTCATGGGCGCGAGCAAGTTCTTCACCGTCACGAAGAACCTCCTCATCGTCAACGACACGATGATCCCGTGCGCGGCGATGGTCTCGACCGCGTTCCTCAACAAGCTGCCCGCCGATCTCCGCCAGGCCGTGCTCGATGTCGGCAAGGACATGGAGCCGTTCATGCTTAAGACCGCGAAGGAGTTCGACGCGCGGGCCGAGCAGCTCTGGAAGGACAACGGCGCGACGATCAGCCGCCTCACCGACGCGGAGCGGGCCGACTTCCTGAAGCGCGCGGTCTCGGTCGGCGACGAGGTGCTGGGCAGCGATGCGCAATTGAAGCCGCTCTACGAGGCGCTCAAGAAGGCCGCCGAGACGCATCGCAAGCGTTCGTGATCGGCCGAACACACGACGACCGGAGGCCGGGCATTTGCCCGGCCTTCTCTTTTCCGCGCCCGCCTGGACACCGGCCGCGAGTTCCGCCAAGGTGGACGACAACGCACAACAATCACCGCGGAGGCTGCAATGGCGGGCAAGGCGCAGGCGGCGGTTTTGACGGGGCCGCGCCAGATCGAGTTTCAGGAATTCGTGCTCCCCGAGATCGGCCCCGAGGAAGGGTTGATCCGCATGGAGGCCGCGGGGCTCTGCGGCACCGACTACGAGCAGTATGCGGGACATCTCACGGGGACGCCGTGGGACATCACGCCGATCATCCCCGGCCACGAGATCCAGGGCCGGGTCGAGCGCATCGGCGCCGAGGCTTCACGACGGCGTGGCCTCAAGGAAGGCGATCGCGTCGTCGTCGAGGCGATCATCCCGTGCGGCCAGTGCTTCCAGTGCGCGATCGGCGCGACAACGCTCTGCGAGTCCGGGCTCGGATACGGGCTCTATGTCCGATCGAACAGCGCACCTCATCTCTGGGGCGGCTACGCGACGCATCTCTATCTCCATCCCCGCGCGCTCGTGCACAAGGTGCCCGACAACATCCCGACCGATATCCTGTCGCTGTTCAACCCGCTGTCGAACGCGGTGCGCTGGGCCTATGAGCTGCCGCAGACCGGGATCGGCGACGTCATCGTGATCGCGGGCCCCGGCCAGCGCGGCCTCTTGTCGGTCGTCGCGGCGCGCGAGGCCGGCGCCGGCACCGTCATCATCACCGGGACCAAGCAGGACAAGCACCGCCTCGCGCTCGCAAAGGAGCTCGGCGCCGACGCGACCATCGAGGTCGACAGCGAGGACCCGGTCCGCCGCGTCCTCGAGATCACCGGCGGCCGCAAGGCCGATGTCGTCCTCGATGTCTCCGCCGGCGCCACCGCGCCGATCATCCAGGCCGTCGACATGGTGCGTCGCGGCGGCAAGATCGTCCTCGCCGGGCTCAAGAGCTTCAAGCCGGTCGGCAACCTGATCACCGACAAGATCGTGATCAACGAGATCCAGATGCTCGGCGTGCTCTCCGCCGGCTGGGTCTCGATCGAGAAGGCGATCGACATCCTGAAGCGCAGGGGGCATGAGCTGCAGGCACTCTGCTCGCACACGCTGCCGCTCGAAGAGGCCGACAAGGCCGTTCGGCTCCTCGGGCGCGAGATCAGCGACGGGCCCGAGGTCGTCCACCTCGCGCTCACCGTCGACAAATCCATCTGAACCGAGAACGGGAGACGACAGCATGAGTGATGGATCGGTGCGCGACCGGGTCGCGATCATGACCGGCGCCGGGCGCGGCCTCGGCCGCGCGATGACGTTGGGCCTTCTCAAGGCCGGCGCGCGGGTGTGCATGGTCGAGGTCGACCAGGACGTGCTCGACGACGCGGCCAAGGAAGCGCAGAAGATCGGCGGCGAGCGAGCGGTGATCGCGATCCGCGCCGACGTCGCCAAGCGCGACGATGCACGCATGATCGTCGATCGAACCCGGAAGGAGCTCGGCGGGCTCCACATCCTCATGAACAACGCCGCGATCGGCCCGCAGGCGGCCGGCCCCGGCTATATGACCAATCCGGGCAAGCTGTGGAACCTCGACCCCGAGACCTGGCGGCGGACGGTCGAGGCCAACACGACCGGCCCGTTCACGATGATGCAGGCGGTGGCGCCGCACCTCGTGCAGCAGAAATGGGGCCGCATCCTCACCGTCACCACCAGTCTCGATACGATGACCCGCGGCGGCATCGGCGCCTATGGTCCGGCGAAGGCGGGCGCGGAGGCGATGATGGCGGTCATCTCGGAGGAGCTCGAAGGCTCGGGCGTCACCGCGAACGTGCTGGTCCCGGGCGGTCCGGCGAACACGCGCATGATTCCGAACGAGGGCGTCTATGCTAAACGGAGCGAGCTGATCCAGCCCGACGTGATGGTGCCGCCGCTTCTCTGGCTGTGCTCGACGGCGGCCGACAAGGTCAACGCGCGACGCTTCCGGGCCGCGGCCTGGGACACGAAGCTCGCACCGGAGAAGGCCGCCGAGATCGCCGGTGCGCCGATCGCCTGGCTCGGCCTCGGCCGCCAGTCGATCCATCCCGGCCGTTGACACGAGGCCGCGCCGGTTTCTGCCGGCGCGGCCCGTCCGATTTCAGGGATTGGGCACGCGCTGGTTGGCGACGTGCCGCCACATGCCCTCGATGTTGAGCGGCAGGAACTGCTCGTACTGTCCCCAGCCCTGGTACTTCGCAAGCTTGATCGACTGCTTGGCATCGTCGAGCGTCCGCCCGGCGCGCGCCACCGCGACCACCTCTGTCCACAGATCGGAAAGGTACTCGCGGGAGGCGACGGCATCGGCCTTGCTGCCGAGCGGCCCGCGCCCGGGGGCGAGAATGTCGAAGTCCATCTGCTCGACCCGGCGGATCGAATCGATCCAGTCCGGCCAGTACGAGTCGGGCAGCGCGCGGAACGCGAGCGACTTCACCGGGATGAAATCGACCGCGAAGGCGACGCGCTCGGCCGGGAATCGAATCACGATGGAATTGTCCGAGTGGTTGCGCCCGACATAGGAGAGCTCGACCGTCCTGCCGCCCAGGACGAGCGTCATCCGGTCGGTGAAGGTGACGGCTGGCACCGCGGTCGGCCGACGCTCGGCGATGATCGTCCGCCGCGCGTTCTCGTGCGCGACGACGACCGCCGTGTCGGCGAATACCTCGCCACCCGAGATGTGATCGGCGTGGTCGTGGCTGTAGACGAGGTAGCGCACCGGCCGGTTGAACCGCTTGGCGATCTCGTCCTTCAACCAGCGCGCCGCATCGGCGTTGATCGGGTCGGTCGCGATCACGCCCTCGGGCGTCACATAGAAGACCGAATAGTGGAAGTTGTTCTGGAAGCGGTAGAGATCGCCGGTGATCTGGGTGATGGCGCGGGTCGGCGCCGCTGGCGCCGGCGCCTGCGCCGCGGCGGGCGCCAGCATGGATGCGGACAGCAGTAGTATCGCCGCGAAGGGTCCGGTCGGTCTCGCCATCGATGTCCTCCCCTGTTCGAACAAGTTATCGTTGCCCGACGGCGCGCCCGCGCCTATGGCTTCGCGGAGCCGCCGGGGTCCAGTCTGGGCCCGGACGGGGCCGCGTCTCAATTCACGGGCCGGTGAATACACGCTTACACCGATACGAGGTGGCTCCCAGTGCAGGACGACAGTCAGAACCCGTGGACCACACTCGCATCGGCCGAGCGCTACGAGAACCCGTGGATCCGCGTCGTCGAGCATCAGGTGCTGAACCCCTCGGGCAAGCCCGGCATCTACGGCACGGTTCACTTCAAGAACCTCGCGCTCGGCGTTCTGCCTGTCGATGCCGAGGGGCATACCTACCTCGTCGGCCAGTACCGCTACCCGCTCGGCCGCTACAGTTGGGAGATCCCGGAAGGCGGCGGGCGCCACGACGTCGATCCGCTCACCTCGGCCAAGCGCGAGCTGATGGAGGAGGTCGGGCTTGCCGCGAGCCACTGGCAGGAGATCATCCACCTCGATCTCTCGAACAGCGTCACCGACGAGCGCGCGGTCTGCTTCCTCGCCTGGGGGCTGACCCAGGGCGACGCCCAGCCCGACGACACCGAGAAGCTCGCGATCCGCCGCCTGCCCGTGAGCGAGGCGATCGCCATGGCGGTTCGCGGCGACATCACGGATGCGATGAGCGTCGCGGCGCTCCTGCGGTTCGACGTGATGGCGCTCACCGGCGCGTTGCCGCCGGCGCTCCGGCCGCTCTTTCCCGTCACGCGAAGGTGACACGACGGTGCAACGGTGCACCGATAGCGTGAGCCATCACAGAAAAGGGAAACGCCATGCAGCCCAACACGTTCGTCTGGAACGAGCTGATGACCACCGACACCGACAAGGCCGGACGCTTCTATGCCGCCATGTTCGGCTGGAGCACCAAGTCGGTCGAGATGGCCGACGGCATGCGCTACACGCTGTTCCAACGCAACGGCGAGGACGTCGGCGGGATGATCAAAATGGACGGCCCGCAATTTCAAGGCGTGCCGCCGCATTGGATGACCTATGTCGCCGTCGAGGACGTCGACGCGACGGCCGCCAAGGCGCGCTCGGCCGGCGGCACGATCATCGTCGCGCCGTTCGACGTGCCGACCGTCGGACGCATGGCCGTCGTGACCGACCCGACCGGTGCGCCCCTCTCGTTCATCAAGTTCTCGATGCCGATGTGATCACTTCGGCAGCGTCTCGAGCGTCGCGCGGATCGTCGCGAGCCGTCGGACGGTGATCAACGCGACCATGATGCAGAGGATGCCGCCGCCGATCACCGGCGCCTGCAGCCCGAAATACTCCGACAGCCAGCCCATGATCAGCGCACCGACCGCCGGCCCACCACGGAAGATCATGCCGTAGAGGCTCATCACGCGCCCGCGCACCGGGCCGGCGACCGCCGCCTGCATCATGGTCTGGGTCCCGGTCCCGATCACCTGCATGCCGAACCCGGCGACGACGGTCATCGGTACGGCAAGCCAGAAATTGTCGATCGAGCCGAACGCCGCGAGCGAGAGGCCGCCGATCACGAGACCCCAGACGGTGATCCGGGCGAGCCCTGCGATGCCGGCGCGCTGGCCGAGCCACACCGCACCGATGACGGCGCCGATCCCGGTGGTCGCGGTCATGATCGCGAGCTCGTGCGGCCCGCCCTTGAACACATCGCCCGCGAAACCGGCCAGGAGCTCCATATAGGGCTTGATGCCGAGCGCGGCGGCGACGAGGACGACGAGCATCGCCGCGATCCCGCGATGGCCGAGCGCGTAGCGCATGCCTTCGACGAACTGGCCGATCGCGTTGCCGGCGGGCCGCGCCGTCGTCTCCTCGGCCAGCATCTTCACGCGCGTCAGCACGCATGCGAACACGGTGAATGTCGCCGCGTTGATCGCGAAGGCCGTGCCGACGCCGAACTGATCGATGATGATGCCGGCGAAGGCGGGCCCGATGAAGCGCGCGAGGTTAAAATGCGTCGCATCGATCGCGATCGCGGCGCCGAGATGCTCGCGCGGGACGAGGTTGGGAACGAAGGTCAGTCGCGCCGCGGTGTTGACCGCCGCCACCATGCCGGCGAGGAGGGTGATCGCGAGGAGGCTCCAGATGTCGACGATGCCCGCGACCGTGATCGCGGCGAGAATGGCGGCCAGCACGGCTTGCAGGACCTGGGTGATCAGGATCAAACGATGCCGGTTGACCCGGTCGGCGAGCACGCCCGCGAACGGCGTCAGCACGAAGGACGGGAAGAAGTCGGCGAACGCCATCAGGCCGAGCCACGCGCCCGATTGCGTGAGCTCCCAGGTGAGCCAGCCGGCGGCGACGCGGTGGATCCAGAGCCCGATCAGCCCGATCGACGAGCCGGCGATATAGAGCCCGTAATTCCCCTGGCCGAGCGCGTCGGTGATGCGGCCGAAATTGGCGAAGCGCGCCATGGCGGGTGGGTGGTTCCGTTGTCGGATCGGGGCACACGCCCGGGTAGAGCCGGTCGAGACGGCTCGGTCGATGATAGTCGAGGTGGTGTGCCGAGCGGCAGGAATCGCCGCCGAATGGGACCGTCTCGCGCTTGACACGGTGCGGCGCGGACCTTATGGTGTTCCTGTTTTGTTCTCTCTTTCGTCCGATGCCATCCCGCGATGAAGAACCGGTCCCGCTCGCGAGCTATCGCGGTATCGCCCACCGGCTCACCGCGATCTGCGAGACCTGCCTCCACAGCGCCCGCCTCGACCGCGAGGCATTGATCGCCTGCCTCGGTCCCAACGCGACGACCGCGGAACTCCGACGGCGGCTCCGCTGCTCGCGCTGCGGCGGCCGCGACATCGCGCTTCAGGTTAACGGCTCGCCGTGCGGCGCGATGGCGCGTCACGGACCGTGACAATCGGCGCAGATCCGTCCGCCCGATCAACTGGCGATCCAAAACCGAGTGTGGTTAGCTGCGAGCGACCTGATCCTCGGTCCACCCACAGCCGAGCGATACGCTGCCAAGGGCCGCAACGTGAGCATGACCGCTGTGATCCCCGTGGTCCTCGCGATCGCGGCCCTGCTGGTGCTGGCGAGCGTGCTTCTGCCGCTTGCCGATCGGCTCAACCTGCCGCATGTCGTGCTCATCGCAGGCCTCGGCATGGTCATCGGCCTCGGCTCGCTCTGGATCGAGAGCGACGCGCTCGAGGGGATCGTGGGCGATGCCGTTCGCGGCCTCAACAGCCTGCGGCTTCCATCCGAGGCGTTCCTGTTCGTCTTCCTGCCGATCCTCCTGTTCACGGTCGGGCTGACGAGCGAGGTCCGCCGCCTGTTCGATGACATCGCGGCCGTCCTTCTCCTCGCGGTCGTCGCCGTCGTCGTCTGCACCGTCTTCGTCGGCGTGTCGCTGTCGCTGGTCGGATAGGCCGGGCTGATCGTCTGTCTCCTCGTCGGATCGATCATCGCGACGACCGATCCCGCGGCCGTGGTTGCGACCTTCCGCGATCTCGGCGCGCCGCGGCGGCTGTCGATCCTGGTCGAGGGCGAGAGCCTCTTCAACGACGCCGCGGCGATCGCGCTCTTCGCCCTCCTCCTCGACGTCCTGATGGGATCGCGCGAGCCGAGCGTGATCGACGGAACGCTCGCCTTTCTCAAGGGCTTCCTCGGGGGCATCGCGGTCGGTTACGTAATGGGCCGACTGGTCTCGGCGCTTCTGCCGTCGCTTCGCGAGGCGCTGGTCGCGGAGATCACCGTCTCGGTCGCGCTCGCCTATTTCTCGTTCATCGTCGGCGAGCATTATCTCCACGTCTCGGGCATCGTCGCCGTCGTCACCGCGGCGCTCACCTTCGCCGTCTACGCGCCGACGCGGATGACACCCGACAACTGGAACACGCTGGTCGAGACCTGGAAGCAGCTTGAGTTCTGGGCCAACTCACTCATCTTCGTGCTCGCCGCCGTGCTCGCGGCGCGCGTCCTGAGCGATGTCACGCTCGCCGATCTCGGGCTCCTTGGCATCCTGATCGTCGCCGCCTATGCCGCGCGCGCCTTCACGCTCTACGTGCTTCTGCCGGGCCTCACGGCGATCCGGGTCACCTAGCCGGTCGCCGGCGCCCATCGCGCAGTGATCCTCTGGGGCGGGCTCCGCGGCGCGGTCACCATGGTGCTCGCGCTCGCGGCGGCCGATCACCCAGGCCTCAGCGACGCTCAGCAGCATTTCGTCGGCGTGCTGGCGCTCGGCTTCGTCATCTTCACCCTCTTCGTCGGCGCCCCGACGCTCCGCCCCCTCCTCCATCTCCTTGGGCTGCACAAGCTGAGCGCGACCGAGGCCGCGCTCCGCGACCGCGTGATGGCGCTGTCGCGGGGCGAGATCCGCGACCAGCTCGATGTCGTCGCGCGCGACTACGGCCTCGCCCCGCGTCCCGTCGATCAAGCGACCCAGCCGTCGGCGCGCGACAGCGAGGTCGTGCCCCTCATTCCGGGCGACCGCATCGCGGTCGGCCTTCTCACCCTCGCCACCCGCGAGCGCGACCTCTACTATCTCCACTTCCGCGACCGGACGATCTCGCGCCACATGGCGCGCGTTGTGATGTCGGCGTCCGACCATCTGTTCGATCTCGTGAAGACGGGCGGGGTCAAGGGCTATCACCGAGCGGGCAGCGAGATGGTGCGGCTGTCGCAGCGGCTACGCCTCGGGCTCTGGATTCACCGGCGCACCGGCTGGAGCGATTCGCTGTCAGCGGCGCTCGCCGACCGCTTCGAGTCGCTCCTCGTCATGCAGCTCGTGCTGCGCGGCCTCGTCGCGTTCAACAACGATTCGATCGCCGCCCTTGTCGGTGCCGAGACCTGCGAGACGCTCCAGACGCTCCTCGCGAACGCGCCGAATCCGTCGATACCGCGCTCGCCGCGATCGAGCTCCAGTATCCGCGCTATACGAGCGCGCTCCGCGAGCATCATCTGAAGCGGGCGGAGATCCGCTTCCAGAGCGATTCCTACCGCCGCAAGCTCGAGGACACGCTGATCAGCCGCGAGGTCTATGGCGATCTGCAGCGAGCGCTCCGCAAGCGCCACCAGGAGATCGAACGGCGGCCGCCGCTCGATCTCGGGCTCAAGCTGGCCGAGATGGTGGGGCGCGTCCCGAGTTCGCCAATCTCGACGCCGATCGCCTCGCGCACGTCGTCCGCCGGCTTCGGCCCCGGCTCGCCGTGCCGGGTGAACGGATCATCGCCAAGGGCGAGCGCGGCGACGAGATGTACTTCATCGCCTCGGGCGAGGTCGATGTCATCACGCCGTCGGGCCCCATTGCGCTGACGACGGGCGCCTTCTTCGGCGAGATGGCGCTGCTCACGCGCCAGCCGCGCAACGCCGACGTCGTCGCATCCGGCTATGTTCAGCTTCTCGTCCTCGAGGGCGGCGATTTCCGGACCCTGATGCGGAGCGACGAGACAATCCGCGCCGAGATCGAACGGGTCGTCGCGGAGCGGCGCGGCGGCACGGAGCAGCGCCTCGCCGAGTAGGGTCGTCAGCCGCCGTTCGCTTGCCAGAGCGCGAGGAGCGCCGTCCGGTCGAGCTTGCCGCGCGCCGTCTTCGGGATCGAGGCGACGATCCGGATCGCGCGCGGGCGACGCGATGCCGGCAGTGCCGCCGCGGAGCGCGCCATGAGCGCGATGATGTCGATCGTCTTCCCCTCGACCGCGACCACGTAGCTCACCACGTCTTCGCCGAAAATCGGATCGGGCACCCCGATCGTCGCCGCCTCGGCGACCGACGGATCGGCCGCGAGCACGGCGTCGATCTCGAGCGGCAAGATAGTGACGCCACCCCGGATGATCACGTCCTTGACCCGTCCCGTGATAAAGAGATAGCCGTCGGCATCGAACTGGCCGAGATCGCCGGTCCGGATGCGGCGGCCCGGGATTGGCGCGATCGAACCATCGGGCGCGAGAAAGCCGAGACCGATCTGCGGTCCCGTCACCTCGATCTCGCCCGTCTCGCCCGCCGGCACCGGCGCACCCGCCTCGTCGACGACCCGGACGGTCTGGCGGAAGCCCGGTCGCCCGACGCTCCCGATCCGGCGCGCCGCGGGCGGGTTGGCTGCGATGACGCCCGCCTCGGAGGAACCATAATGCTGGACGAGCGGCACGCCATAGGCGGCCTCGCAGCGCTGGTGCTGGTCCGGCGCGAGCGGCGCCGTGCTCGAGGTGACGAAGCGGACGCTCGCAAGCGCATCGGACCCGACCTCGACCGGGCGCGCCATCAGCATGTTGAGGACCGTCGGGACGGCGATCACGACGGTGGGCCAATAGCGCCGCACCCAGTCGAAGAACGCGCTCTGCGAGAAATGCGGCGCGAAGGCGAGACAGGATCCGGTGAGGAGGAGCGGCGTCAGCGCCATCGCGATCGGCGAGATCCAGGAGAACGACCGGTATTCGAGGATGCAATCGTCCTCGCTCAGGACCCAGCGCTCGACATAATGCCGTCCCATCGCCTCGAGGCTCGCGTGGCTGTGGACGACCCCCTTCGGCGTTCCGGTCGACCCCGAGGTGAACACCACGAGCGCGGGATCGTCCGGGTGCCCCGGCGGCACCGAGGTCGGGTGGAGGCCGGCCTCGGCGGGCTCCGCGACCTCGACGAGGCGGGCGATTTCGGGCGCGACGCGCCGATACGCCTCGACATGCGCCGGCGGCACGTAGAGGAGCGCCGGGCGAAGCCGACCCACGAGCTCGGCCGCGACCGCGGGCGGAGAATCGCTCGGCACCGCGGCAAAGCTCGCACCCCGGAGAAGCGTCGCGACAAAGAGAACGATCGTCTCGAGTGTCGTCTCGGCGACAACCGCGACGCGGTCGCCGCGGCCGATGCCGCGGGCGCGGAGGGTCTCGGCCGTCTCCTCGCTCCACGCCGCGAGCGCGCGCCAGGTAAGATCGCGCCCGCTCTCGATCGCGCGGAGGCAGACCGCATCGGGCTTCGCGGCCGCCCAGTGGAATAGGAGGTCGCGCATCCTCCCTCCGGTCAGGCGCGGCTGTCCGTTCCCCGGCGCAGCACATGTCCCGGGAGCGCACCCGTGTGCTCACCATGATCGATCACGAGCGCGCCGTTCACGACCACCGTCGGGATGCCGGTCGCATAGCGGTGCGGCTCGGCGTAGGTCGCGGTCTCGGCGACCGTCGCCGGGTCGAACACCGTGATGTCGGCGCGATAGCCCTCGCGCAGATAGCCGCGATCGACGAGACCGAGCGCGTCCGCCGACGCGCCGGTCATCTTGCGGATCGCGAGCGCGAGCGGCATGAGTTTCTCGTCCCGCACATAGTGGCCGAGCACCCGCGCGAACGTGCCATAGAAGCGCGGGTGCGGCCGTCCCTGGCCGGTGATGCCATAGGGCGCGACCGCATTGCCGTCCGAACCGACGAGAACGAAGGGACATTTGAGAATGGTGCGGACGTCGTCCTCCGCGATCGAGGTGACGACGACACGCGTCGCCGCCTTGTCGGCGATCACGTAGTCGAAGACCGCGTCGTCGGGGTCGATGCCGCGCTCGGCGGCGATGTCGCCGAGCGTGCGTCCGGCGTACTGGCTCTGGTTGGGCGAGATCGAGACGCGCACCGCGTCCCACGACGGGATGCGGCCGAAATTGTTGAGCCCCTTGTCGGCGAGCTCGCGCTTGACGCGGGCCCGCACCTCGGCCTTGCCGAGGCGATCGATCAGCTCCATGTCGCCGCCCTCCTGGAGCCAGGCCGGCAGAAGGTTGCGGAGCGGGTTGCTCGCCGCGGTATAGGGATACTGGTCGACGTCGATCTGGACGCCGCGCCGGCGCGCCGCGTCGAGGGTGTCGAGCGCATCCTGGGCGTGGCCCCAGTTCTCCATGCCGGAGAGCTTGAAGTGGACGATCTGGACGTGCACGCCGACCGCCTCGCCGAAGGCGATCGCCTCGGAGACGGCCTCGTGTACCTTCTCGGATTCGTCGCGGATGTGGGTGGCGTAGCGCGCCCCGCGCGTCTTGAGGACGCGGCCGAGGACGACGAGCTCCTCCGGTTCGCTGAAGGCGCCGGGCGGGGTGAAGAGGCCGGAGGAGAGACCGAACGCGCCGGCCTCGAGCGCCTCCTCGAGGAGACGCGTCATGTGCGCGAGCTCGTCCGCCGTCGGCTTTCGCCGCTCCATCCCCATCGCCATGATGCGGAGCGTGTTGTGGCCGCACAGCATGATCGTGTTGACCGCGAGCGCCGGGTACTCGTCGAGATATTGCGTGAAGGTAGTCTCGCGGAACGTGAGCCAGGGCGCGCTCGGCGACAGATACTGCCTGAGCGCTTCGACCTTGCCCGGGATGCACGGTGCGACCGAGAAGCCGCAATGGCCGATCACCTCGGTGGTGACGCCCTGTCGCACCTTGCTCTCGGCCTTGGGATTGAGCGGCAACGTGAAGTCGGAATGGGTCTTGATGTCGATGAAGCCCGGCGCGACGACCTTGCCGGCGGCGTCGACGATGCGGGCGGCGGGGACGTCGAGACGGGGCGCGATCGCCGCGATCCGCCCGTCGCGGATGCCGATCTCGGCCGGCCGGCCGTCGGCGCCGGTGCCATCGATCACGCTGCCGCCGCGGATGATGATGTCGAAGTTCAACGCCGCCTCCCTCGCCTTCCCGGCCACATCGGCCCGATTATGGCGGGAGAGGCGGCGGTATCAAACGCCCGCGTCGGCCCGGCTACTGATTGCGGATCTCGATCTTCCGCTGCCGCCGCTGGGCCTCCTCTGACTTAGGCACCGAGATGCTGAGGACGCCATTCTTGAAGCTGGCGTCGATCCTGCCGGCATCGATCCCGTCGGGGAGCCGGAACGAGCGCTGGGAGGAGCCGTAGCGACGCTCCGACAAGTGATAGTCCTCGTCCTTCTGCTCCTTTTCCTCCGACTTCTCGCCCCGGATCGTCAGCACGTCGTCTACGAGCGAGACCTCGACGTTCTTCTCGTCGATACCCGAGAACTCGGCCGTGATCTCGTAGGCCTTTTCCTTCTCGACCACATCGACCGCCGGGACGTTGAATCGTAGGAACGATTCCTGTGCCGCGGCCGGTGCGCCGGCACGAGCCCGCCGCGCGAACGGCCAGTCCCATGCTCCCACCGACCAGTCGTCGAACAAGCGGTCGACCTCGCGCCGGAACACGTCGAAGGGGTTCCGCGTCGGCTCGGCGACCGGTGCCGGAGCGCCGCCCTTGACGGCGACCTTTCCGCTTTCCTCTGCCATCGGTTACTCCTTTCCTGATGCGGATCCAGCGCTGTCCGCCGGAAGCATCTGATCGTAGGAACCGGCGGCACCGGATTCCCTAACCTGGATCAATCGGCCGCCGTCGAGAGGAGCCCGAGTCTTTGCACCGCATCGCGACACTTCTCGTGGCTCCGCTTGTTCTCGCGGCGCTCGCCACCGCATGCGCACTCCCGGGAGCGGCACAGACGACATGGACGGGCGCGTCGCGGGCGAGCGTCACGCGCGAGAGTCCCGACACCTTGGTCACGATCCGGAACGAGACGTTCCGCGCCGTCGACCCTTTCATCGCGGGCCTCGACCAGACGATCCGCCTCGTCGTCAAGGAGACCGTGGAGACGGTTCAGGCGATCGACGAGAAGGGCGCCCGCCTCGCGCGCGTGATGGTCTCCGCCTGGCGCTTCGGCGACGATCCGGCGGCAGCGCCCTTGTGGACAATCACACATCCGGGCAACGCGACCGAGATCGTTCTCGGCGACTTCCTCGCCGTCCATGGCGAGAACACCGACTGGCGCCATCCGCCGAAGACCCTCTTCGCACTCGGCGACGGCCGCCCGCTCTTCGTCGCGACCGTGCCGTGGGCGAGGTTCTATGTCGCCGGTCCGGGTGCGGATTCCCGCTACGGTGCCGTCGCCGGCGCCAATGCGACCGAGCTCAGTCGGATGGCCGGGCCGATCGCGCACGCCGTCGCGGTTCTCTCCTATGCCGGACGGACGCGTGTGATCGACCAGCTCGTTCTTGCCGCACCCGACGCGACGAGGGCACGCACTCTCCTCGCAGACGAGGAGGAGATGGCGCTCGACTGGATCGACCGCGACGGCCGCGCCATCGGACCATTCGAGGACCATGCCGTCGATGGCGCCGGCGCGCCGGCGCTTCGACTTCGTTTCGTCGCCGACGGTGCCGAGATCCGGGTGCCCATAATGGGTGACCGCCTCGCGCCAGAGCACGCGGGCCTGCCGGCGGGCTTCCTCCTCGTCCGTGCGCCGCCCGGACGATGATCCGTCTCCTGCCGGCCTCGACCGCGCCCGAGGCGCGTCCCGTCCTCGCCGCCCGCACGCTCCGTGCCTTCGCCGACGGCTTTCTCGCGCTGATCCTTCCGGCCTACCTCGTCCGCCTCGGGTTCGACGCCGTCACGGTCGGGCTGATCACAACCGCGACGCTCCTCGGCTCGGCGGCGACGACGCTCGGTGCCGGCTTCCTCGCGCGTCGCCTCGGGGTTCGCGGCCTCCTCGTCGGCGGCGCGGGCCTGATGGCGGCGACCGCGCTCGGTTTCGCCGCGGCGACCGAGTTCTGGCCCCTCCTGCTGATCGCGGCGCTCGCGCCGATCAATCCTTCGCAAGGGGATTCGACACTCTTCGCACCCCTCGAGCAGTCCGTCCTCGCCACCGCGATCGCCGACCGGGACCGCACCGCGCTGTTCGCCCGCTACAGCCTGGTCGGCTCGCTCGGCGCCGCGACCGGCGCGCTTCTCGCGGGTCTCCCCGATCTCGCCGCGCCGCTCCTCGGCCTGAGCGACCTCGCCGCACTCCAGGCAATGTTCGTCGTCCATGCCGCGATCGGGATCGGCGTCGCGCTCCTCTATCGCCGCCTGCCGGCACGCGCCCACACTGGGGGGGCCGCGCGGGCCGCGCCGGCCGCGCCGCTCGGCCCGTCGCGGCGGACGGTATGGCGGCTTGCGGCCCTGTTCAGCGTCGATGCCTTCGCCGGCGGGTTTCTCGTTAACTCGCTCGTGGCGCTCTGGCTGTTCCATCGCTTCGATCTCTCGCTCGCGGCCACGGCGACGCTCTTCTTCTGGACCGGGCTCCTCGCCGCGGTCTCGCAGCTCGCCGCGGCGCCGCTCGCCCGCCGGATCGGGCTGATCAACACCATGGCCTTCACGCATGTTCCGGCCAATATCTGCGTCGTCGCGATCGCCTTCGTCGACTGGCTTCCGGCGGTCATCGTCCTTCTCCTGATCCGCGGCCTCCTGGCCCAGATGGACGTCCCGGCGCGGAACTCCTACGTCATGGCGGTCGTCACACCGGTCGAACGCCCAGCGGCGGCGAGCCTCACCGCGGTACCGCGCAGCCTCGCCGCGGCGCTCAGCCCGGCGCTCGCCGGCCAGCTCCTCGCGGCGTCCGCATTCGCCTGGCCGTTCCTGCTCGGCGGCGGCCTCAAGATCGCCTACGATCTCGTCCTCCTGGCCCTGTTCCGCAACCAGCGCCCGCCCGAGGAGAGACGAGGATGACCCTGCCCGCGCGCCCGATCCTCACGCTCGAGGCCGCGAGCCTGATCGTCGATGCCGCCCTCGCGGCCGGACGGGCACACGCGATGATGCCCCTTTCGGTCGCCGTCCTCGACGCCGGCGGTCACCTCGTCGCGTTCAAGCGCGAGACCGGCTCGGGCATCCTTCGCGCAGACGTCGCATTCGGCAAAGCGTGGGGCGCGCTCGGCATGGGCATGCCGACGCGGCTTCTCCGCGACCGCCTCGCCGACCGGCCGAGCTTCCAGGCCGCCCTCGCCGTCGCGTCCGACGGTCGGATGGTTCCGGTGCCGGGCGGTGTGCTGATCCGAAGCGAAGGCCATGTCGTCGGCGCCGTCGGGATCAGCGGCGATACCTCCGACAAGGACGAGTTCTGCGCGATCGAGGGTGTCAGGGCCGCCGACCTGGTCCCCGATCCGGAAGAGCCGGCGCCGAACTGGCGCGCCTCAAAACTGTAGAGGAGACGACAATGGCGAGAACGATCACGGTCAAGGCGCGCGACGGCCACGCGCTCGAGGGCTGGCGCACCGATCCCGACGGCGCCGCCAAGGGCGGGATCGTCGTCCTGCAGGCCATCTATGGCCGCACGACCCATCTCGGCACGGTATGCGATGACTTCGCGAAGGCGGGCTACGCGGCGATCGCGCCGGCGCTCTACGATCGCTCGGGCAAGGGCATCGTGTTCGGCTACGACAAGGCCGGTCTCGACGCCGGCATGAAACAGCGGGAAAGCCTCGTCGAGGCGGGCGTGGCGGCCGATGTCGGCGGCTGCCTGGATGCCCTCCGTCCCGCCGGCCGGCTGGCGGTGATGGGGTTCTGCACCGGCGGCTCGTGGGCCTGGATCATGGCGGCGACACAGGCGCTCGATGCCGCGGTGATCTACTACGGGAGCGACGTCTACGAGCTCCGCGACCGGAAGCCGCGCTGCCCGACTCTTGTCCACTATGGCGACAAGGACCCGATCGTGCCGCTGCCGCAGGTCGAGACGATCCGGGCGCTGCACCCGACGTTGGAGCATCATCTCTATCCCGGCGCGGGCCACGCCTTCCACAACCCCGAGCAGGCGAGCTTCAACGCCGAGGCGCGCCGGATCGCCTGGGAACGGACCATCGCTTTCCTCGACCGCCACCTCGCCCCGCGTGCGGCGGCCGAATGAGCGCGCTCAGCGCGCGGGCGCGACGCGCGCGCGGAGGGCGGAGAAGAGCGGCCACAGGAGGACGAGCACGCCGAGAAGCGTGATCGAGCCGACGAGCCAGTTCGACCAGAAGATGCCGAGGTCGCCCTGCGACAGGATCATCGACTGGCGGAACGACGTCTCCGCGAGCGTGCCGAGCACGAGCGCGAGGACGAGCGGTGCGAGCGGGTAGTTGAGCTTCTTGAACAGATAGCCGATGACGCCGAACACCAGCATCATCACGACGTCGATCATCGCCTGGTTCACCGTGTAGGCGCCGATCGCGCAGATCACGATGATGATCGGCGCGATGATGCTGAACGGGATGCGCAGGATCGCGGCGAACCAGGGCACCAGCGTGAGCACGATGATCAGCCCCGCGATGTTGCCGATATACATGCTGGCAATCAGGCCCCAGACGAAGTCCTTCTGCTCGACGAAGAGGAGCGGGCCGGGCTGCAACCCCCAGATCAGGAGGCCGCCCATGAGGACGGCGGCCGTCGGCGAGCCCGGGATGCCGAGCGACAGCATCGGGAGGAGCGCGCTGGTACCGGCGGCGTGGGCTGCGGTCTCCGGCGCGACGACACCTTCGATCTTGCCCTTGCCGAACTCGGAACCGTCCTTGCCGACGCGCTTGGCGATGCCGTAGCTCATGAACGAGGCGGGCGTGGCACCAGCCGGCGTGATCCCCATCCAGCAGCCGATGATCGAGGAGCGGACCGACGTCATCCAGTAGCGCGGCAGCTGCTTCCAGGTCTGCCACACGATCTTCGGGTTGATCTTCGCGGCGCGGCCACGGAAGGCGAGCCCCTCCTCCATCGAGAGCAGGATCTCGCCGATCCCGAACAGCCCGATCACCGCGATCAGAAAGTCGAAGCCCTTGAGAAGCTCGGTCGAGCCGAAGGTGAGCCGGAGCTGACCGGTCACCGTATCGAGACCGACCGCCGCCAGCGCGAAGCCGATCATCATCGCGACCATGGTCTTGAACGGCGGTTCCTTGCCCATGCCGATGAAGCTCGCGAAGGCGAGGAACTGGACGGCGAAGAGCTCGGGGGGTCCGAACTTGAGGGCGAAATTGGCGACCAGCGGCGCAACGAGCGTGATCATGATCACCGCGACGAGGGCGCCGACGAACGAGGACGTGAACGCCGCCGTCAGGGCCTCGCCGGCGCGCCCCTGCTGCGCCATCGGATGACCGTCGAAGGTCGTCGCGACCGACCACGGCTCACCGGGGATATTGAACAGGATCGACGTGATCGCGCCGCCGAACAGCGCGCCCCAATAGAGACACGACAGCATGATGATCGCCGAGGTCGGCGTCATCGCGAAGGTGAGCGGCAGGAGGATCGCGATCCCGTTCGCACCGCCGAGTCCCGGCAGCACGCCGACGATCACGCCGAGCACGATCCCGATGAACGCGAACATCAGGTTGTGCGGCTCGAGCGCGATCGAGAAGCCGTGCATCAGGAACGAGAGGTCGTCCATCGGTGCTCAGTATCCCAGCATTTCCTCGAGCGGTCCCTTGGGCAGCGGCACCAGGAACCAGATCTCGAAGGTGATGAACGTCACGACGGGCACACCGACCGCGACCGCGGCGACCAGCGGCCAGCCATAGCGGCCGAGAAAGCGCATGAACGCCCCGATATAGAACACGGAGGCGACGTAGAGGCCGATCACGGGAATGACGGCGACGAAGAGCGCCGCCGGAATGAACACGCGGAGCACCAGCACGAATTGATGTCGCTCGGTGATCGGTCGGGTGAGCTTCGCCCGTTGCACCACCGCCGCGGCGATGTTGACGATGCTCGCCCCGACCAGGATCAGACCGATGTAGAAGGGGAAGTAGCCGGCCTTCGGCCCCTCGGGGCCCCACCCGGCCCCGACGCGCACGCTGTCCCACATCACGATCGCGCCAAGCGCGACGATGATCAGGCCGACGATGACCTCGGTCGCGAACACCGACGGCATGCCGCCCGTGCGCTCACGTTCCATGGCCGGGCCTTCCCGCTCGATCCGACGACGCGCCCCGCGGCGACCTCAGTCTCGGGTCACTGGGCGATGAAGCCCGCGCTCTGCATCAGCTCGCGGTGGCGCTTCTCCTCGTTCTCGACCCATTTCGCGTAGTCGGGACCGGTCATGAAGGTCGTGTTGAACGCGCCTTCCTGCATGAGCTGCCGCCATTCCGGCGTCTCGCGCACCTTCTGGAACAGCGACACGTAGTAGGCGACCTGCGCCGGCGTCGCACCGGGCGCCATGAACACGCCGCGCAGCATCAGATACTCGACGTTGATACCGGATTCGCGGCAGGTCGGGATGTCGCTCCAGGCCTTGTCGCCCGCGACCTTCTCGGTGACGGAGAGCCGCTTGGAATCGAAGACGCAGAGCGGTCGAAGCTAGCCCGCGCGCCAATGCGCCACCGCCTCGATCGGGTTGTTGACGGTCGAATTGACGTGCTTGCCGACGAGCTGGACCGCGACGGCGCCGCCGCCCGCGAACGGCACATAGGCGAACTTCTTGCCGATGATCCGTTCGAGCGCAACGGTGATGATCTGGTCTTCCTGCTTGGAACCGGTGCCCGCCATCTTGAAGGTGTTGTCCGGCGCGGCCCTCACCGCCTCGATATATTGCTGCGCGGTCTGATAGGGCGATTCGGCGTTGACCCACAGGATGAACTCGTCGAGCGCCAGCATTGCGACCGGGGTCAGTTCCTTCCAGTTGAAGGGGATCCCGGTGCCTAGCGGTGTCGTGAACAGGTTCGAGAGCGTGATGATCAGCTTGTGCGGATTGCGCGCCGAGGCCTTGACGTCGAGGAAGCCCTCGCCGCCGGCGCCGCCGGCCTTGTTCACCACCACCATCGACTGCTTCATCAGGTTGTGCTTGCCGATGATGCCCTGCACGACCCGGGCCATCTGGTCGGCACCGCCGCCGGTGCCGGCGGGCACGATGAACTCGACATTACGGGTCGGCTCCCACGCCTGCGCCGCGGCGGGCGCGATGGAGGCGTAGGCCGCGATCGACAGGACGGCGGCGAACGTACGAAGGGTCATGAACATGAGGCGCTCCCTGATCTCGTTGCTTGATCGGCGTTCGTAGCGCCACCCGGCGGCGTTACACGCTCGAGCGATACGCCAGCGATGTGGTCCCGTCGATGCGATCGATTTTCTTGTCAGTGAGTATCGGGGCGCGCTGCAACGCGGTCCAGCCACTTTTGCCGTCGACCGGGGTGGGCAACGCGGCCGGGGCGAGGATGCCGCAGCCCCGGATCAGGCCGACCGGGTGTGCCGCTCGCCTCCGGTGGCGGGGCCGCCCCCGAGCCCGTCCCACAGGCGCTCATCGCGGAGCGCCCGGCCGACCAGGCGGAAATCGGCCTCGATGCCGTCGATCCGCTCCGATACCGCGCCCGCGGCCTCGGGTTCGGCCTCGATCGCCCTGGCGATCGCGGAGAGGCGCCCCGCGCCGACATTGGCGGCCGCGCTCTTGAGGCTGTGCGCGGCTCGGGCGAGCGCCGCGGTGTCGCGCGCCGAGTGCATGGACCGGAGCGCGGCGATCGACTTCTCCCCTTCGCTCAGGAACAGCGCACAGATACGCCGAGTCGCCGCCGGGCCGATCGATCGTGCCAGACCACGGAGAACGTCCTCGTCGACGACCGGACCGTCCCCGCGCTCGACCAACTCGATCACCGGCGCGGTTCGGGTCGCGCTCCGCCCGAGGACGCGCAACAGAACGGCGGCGAGCTGGGACCGATTGAAAGGCTTGGCGACGTAGTCGTCCATGCCGGCGTCACAGGAGCGCTCGACATCCTCGGCATGGGCGTTGGCGGTGCAGGCGACGATCGGGATCGACGCGCGGCCCGCCTCGAGCGTCCGGATCCGTTGCGTCGCAATGAGGCCGTCCATCTCCGGCATCTGGATGTCCATCAGGATCAGGTCGTAGTCGGCCGCGCAAACCGCCTCGACCGCTTCGCGGCCGTTCGCGGCGACATCGGCCGCGATGCCGTGACGGATGAGCATCTGGGTCGCGACCAACTGGTTGGTCTGGTTGTCCTCCGCGACGAGAACGCGGAGCGTGTGACCACGATTGCGGATCCAGGCGCGGAGCTTCTCCTCGTCCGTTTCCGCCGCGTCGCCGGATGCCACGCCCACCGGCGCCTCGGTCGGCGCCAGCGCCGCGGTGAACCAGAACCGGCTTCCCGCCCCGGCTCGCTCGTAACGCCGATCTGGCCTCCCATCTGCTCGACGATGCGCCGCGAGATCGCGAGCCCGAGACCGGTTCCGCCGTGGCGCCGGCTGGTCAAGGAATCGCCCTGCGCGAACTCCTCGAACAGATGCGCCAACGCCTGGGGCGAAATGCCGAGCCGGTATCGACCACCTCGATCCGGATCCCCGGCGCGCCCGTGCGGACGGTCGTCGGCGACACGGAGACCGCGACGCGACCCTGATCGGTGCACTTGATCGCATTGCCGACGAGGTTGAGAACGACCTGGCGGAGCCGTCCCGGGTCGCCGAGCACCGCGCTCGGCGTCTCCGGCGCCGTCGACAGGGTGACGGACAGACCCTTCTCCTCGGCGCGCGGCCGGAGAATGTCGATCGCCTGCTCGATCGGCGCACGCAGATCGAAGGCGATCCGTTCGAGGTCGCGGCGCCCGGCCTCGCGCTTCGAGAAGTCGAGGACATCGTTCAGGATCCGCATCAAGGCGTCGGCCGAATCCCGGATCGTCGACGCCGCGCGGCGTTGATCGGCCGCCAGCGGTCCGTCGAGGATCAACCCCGTCATCCCGATGATCCCGTTCATCGGCGTCCGAATTTCGTGGCTCATCATCGCGAGAAAGGCCGATTTCGACTTCTCGCTGAGCTCGGCCTTTCGCGCCAGCATTTCCGCCTCGCCCCGCGCGGTCTCGAGCCGCGCGACATGGTCTTCGCGCTCGGCCTCGAGGCGTCGCACGATCTCGCGCACCGCGTAGCCGTAGACCAGGGTCATCAACGCGATCACGATCACGAGCGAGCCCGCGATCTCGAGATAGCCGCGAAAGCGGTCGGCGGTCGCGAACTGGTCTTCGAGGATGCTCTCCTGGATGCCGCGGAGCTGGCGCGCCATCGCAGCGCTCTCGTCGTGGACCTCTGCGAGGCTGCGATTGAGGACCGTGAGCTGATGCGATGCCGTGGCGCGCTGGGCGCGCTGCATGAACTCGAACACGCGCTCGGACTGCTCGAGCACGGCTTCCACGGCGACGTCGATTTGTCCGATATGGGGCCGCACCAGCCGCCCTTGCTCCGGCGACACGGCGAGCCGATCGATCGCCTCGGTGAATTCACTGAGGCGTTTGGTGAAGACGTCATGCGCCTGGTCGCGCCGGACGCGCTCGCGGTCGACATCGTCGCTCTCGCACACATCGCTCGCGGGCGACGCCACCCGTTCCGCCGCCCGCTCGATCTCCTCCAGACGGTGGAACGGATCGCCCCACGCCCGGTTGAACTCGACGGAGGCGCGATGGAGTTCGGCCGTGCGGTGGCCGATCCAGAGTGCCGCCCCGACGGAGACGACGTTGAGGATCGCGACCATATAGAGAACGATGTGCCAGCCCGGCGTACCGCGCGCGCGTTTCGGGGGCAGATCGGATGGAGAATGGCCGGACGGCATGCGGCGCCTCAAGTGCTGGTCGCGCCGCCATACTCGAAGCTATTGGTTAACTCATCCTGAAATGGCGCGCCCGCCTAACGCTCCCCGGGCATCGGTGGCCGGTCGGTCTTATGGGCGGTCCGCATCAGCTTGTCGAGATAGTAGCCGTCGAACGGCACTGGCGGATATTTCGCCTCACCGTCACCGCGGCAAGTCTCGATGCAGCGTATCTCGGCGTCGTAGTTCGGATTGTGAAAGAACACCAGCGATATCCGGTCTTCCGCGGCGTCGTCGGGCGGCAGCGCCACGCGATGCAGGTTCGACACCCAGTGGTCATTGGTCCAGCGCATCATCACATCGCCGATATTGCACACGAACCCATCTTCGGGCCGGGTGACCTCGATCCAATCGCCGTTGCGATGACGCACCTGCAAACCGCCGGAGCGGTTGTCGCCGCGGAGAATGGTGATGGTGCCGTAATCGGTATGCGCCCCGGCGCGCAGTTGGCCCGGTTCCGGTGCCTGCACCCGACCGGGATAGCGGATGAGCCGCAGGTTCGGGGTCGGGCGGTCGATGAGGGTGTCGAAGAACCGCTCCTCGATGCCGAGCGCCAGGGCGAACAGCCGCATCATCTCGGTCGCGAGGGAGTCCATCCTCTGGAAATAGGACAGCATGCACGGGCGAAGCCGCGCCGGGCGTGTCGGCCAAATGTTCGGCGCATAGAAACCGCGCGCCCTTCGGTCCCGGTAATAGGGCAAATCGGGCAACGGTTCAGGGCCGATGACAAAGCTCTCATGAAGGTCGGGCGGTGTCACTTCGCCATAGGAGTAGGCGAGCGCCCGGTCTCCGACCCAGGAATAGCCGCGCGCCACCCGGTCGGGCGGCCGAGACACTGCGCGCTTCTCGGCATCGGGCAGCGCGAAGAATTCGACCGCCTCTGCCCGTGTCTCCGCGATCAGACTTTCCGGGACGCCGTGACCGACGATGGAAAAGAAACCGACGTCGACCAGCGCGGACTCGATCGCCCGCGCCACCGCGAGCCGCGCGGCGCGCTCTCCCGCGAGCGCGCCGCTCAGATCGATAACGGGAACCGGATGGTTCATGGGTAACACCTATCACACCGCGTCGGCGATGTAAGCGCCGAGCGAATTGGTCGCGATCCGGGCGAACCATTTTCTTGCGAGGGGTCCCTCGTTCGTGCAAGATCCCGCCGAGCCACGGTGGCAGAACGATCACCCATGACCAAATTGCTCAGCGCACAGGAAGTCGAGCGGTTCAGGCGGGACGGATACCTGTTCCCTTACCGCGCGATCAGCGAGGCGAAGGCCGCCGACAGCCTGCGCCAGCTCGCGGACTACGAGGCCACGCTCGGCCACGAAGCGCAGAACCATGTTCGGTTCAAGTTTCACCTCGTCTTCAACTGGGCGCTCGAGATCGCGCGCAACGAGACCATTCTCGATGCCGTCGAGGATCTGATCGGACCCGACATCCTCTTGTTCGCCGGCTCGATCTGGACCAAGAACGCGCACGACCCGCGCTTTGTCGCCTGGCATCAGGACTCCGCCTATTTCGGGCTCGACCCGCATGATGAAGTGACCGCCTGGGTGGCGATCAGCGACAGCCGGAGCGATAACGGCTGCCTGCGATATCTGCCCCAGTCGCATCACGGCGCCGACATGACCCACATCGAGAAAAAGGGCGACAACAATCTCCTGGTGTTCGGGCAGCGGATCGAAGGCATCGCGGACGAGCGCGGCATCGATGCGGAGCTCGCGCCGGGTGAATTCACGCTCCATCACGAGCGTACCGCCCATAGCTCGCGCCCCAATGTCTCGGACCGGCGGCGGGTCGGGCTGTCGCTGTTCTATATTCCGGCGCATGTGCGGTCGACCGGCGCGCGACGGTCTGCCCTTCTCGTTCGCGGCAAGGACAAATACGGCCATTGGGATCCGGATCCCCTGCCGCGCTACGACCTCGATCCGATCACGTTCGAGCACATGAAAAAGTGCCTGGGAGGCTATCTGCACGGCTGAGCGTACCCACACGCGTAGCAAGTCGCGTACCCAATCGCACAAAAGAGATGAGGACACCCAGGGCATGAAAACCAAGCCGTCACAGAAGACCATTGGGCGACGCAGCTTCGTCAAGCGCAGCGCCGCGGCGGCCATCGGCACAGGCGTCGCGATCACCGGCTTTCCCGCGATCGGCTCAACCCCGCGGAGGCTTCGCTACGTCACCTTCATCAACCGCAACAGCGTGTGGGGAAAGCCCTACGATATCCTCGCGGCCGAAGTGGACAAGATTGCCGGCGGGGAACTGAAGATCGACTTTGCCGGCGGGTCGGAAGTCGTCGACGGGTTCGACGCGCCGGAAGCGGTGGCGAAGGGCGTGTTCGACATCTGCCACACGGCGAACGCCTTCTACGCCGGCGCCATGCCGTCCTCGATCTCGCTCGCCAGCGGGACGGCCTCGGTCGAGAAGCTGCGCGCGAGCGGCGCGCTCGACGCCTACGCGGACGTGTTGATGCAGCGCCGTGGCGTCATCCTGCTCGGCGTGCCGATGAGCGGCGTGGGCTATGTATTCCAGACCCGCTTCAGGCCGGACACGCTTGCCGCGTACAAGGGCAAGAAGATCCGCTCGATCCCGCTCTACGATCCGATCCTGCAGGCGCTCGGTGCGATTCCGGTCACCACATCGCCCGCCGAGGCCTACACCGCACTGGAACGTGGCGTGGTCGACGGTCTCGGCTGGCCGGATATCGGGCTCCTGGACTTCAAGTTCTACGAGCACGCCAAGTTCATCATGGCGCCGACTTATTATCAGCTGCGAACCGTGACACTGATCAATCCGAACAGCTTCAACAGGCTGCCGAAGGAGTTGCAGGACATTCTGGTCAAGGCGTCTCGGTCGGCCGACCAGGTCGGCGCGGCCTGGTGCAAGGAGCAGCGCGATTCCGAGCACGCCCAGATGAACAAGCATGGCTTGCAGATTGTTCAACTTGGTGCGGGGGACACGAAGCAATTCGTCGACCTCACCGAAGAGAAACTCTGGAGCCAGATCCTGAGGCAGTCGCCCCAGGACGGTGCCCGACTAAAGGCGTTGTTCGACAAGGCAGCCGCTTGATCGCGTGACGACGTCCGATAGGCTCGGTTCGCTGCAAACGAAACGCACCCAGTGCCGATGTTCCTGAAGTCGATCGAATGGATCAGCCGCGGCGGCGCGTACGCCGCGGCGATCCTCATCTTCACGATGAGCTTCTGGATCACCTACGACGTCCTCGGCCGCTGGCTCTTGGGGCTGGGCTCGCCGTGGGCGTTCGACCTCTCCGAGTATTCGCTGGTCTGGATGACGTTTCTCGCGGCGCCCTGGATCCTGCACCGCGACGGTCATGTCCGCATCGAGATCGTGCTGGATGCGGTCGGACCCCGCGTTCAACGGGTGCTGGGCGTCGTCGTGACGGTGATCGCGTTCGTGGCCTGCGCCATCCTGACCTGGCGGACGGGCATTGCCGCGATCGAGTATTATCAGAATGATGTCATGATGGCGCGGATCTGGTACATCCCGCGGATTTGGCCGTATTGCATCATCCCGATCGGCAGCGCGTTCTTGTGCCTCGTCTTCCTGGCACGTCTGCGGCTCTATCTGACCGAACCGGACCCAGAGGCCGTCTTGCGTCGCCGCGCCGGCTCAGCCCACCACTAGATGGCGCGGCAGAGCCATGGAGATCGAGTGGTACACATTCCTGACGCTGACCTTCTGCCTGCTCGTGCTGGTCTTGGCGAGCGGGCTTCCGGTCGCGTTCGGGTTTCTCATCCTTAACATCATCGGGCTCTATTTCTTCCTCGGTGGCGAGAATGCGTTGTCGCTTATGGCGACCAGCGCGTTCTCCTCGATCGGACAATTCGCCCTCATCCCGATTCCGCTATTCATCCTGATGGGTGAGATCCTCATGCGGACGGGGCTGGCCGCCATGACCGTTACCGCCGCCGACCATTGGATCGGTCGCCTGCCCGGGCGCCTCGCCGTGTCGTCGGTCGGCGGCGGCACCCTGTTCGGCGCGCTGAGTGGCGCCAGCATGGCGTCCGTCGCCATGCTCGGGTCGACGCTCGTGCCCGAGATGAAGAAGCGCGACTACCAGTCCGAGTTTTCGGTCGGGTCGATCCTCGCCGGCGGCGGGCTCGCGGTCCTCATCCCGCCGAGTGCGCTTGGCGTCCTCCTCGGTGCCTTGGCGAAATTGTCGATCGCCAAGTTGCTGGTCGCCGGGTTGCTGCCGGGGCTGCTTCTGGCGGGGCTCTATTTCATCTACTTCATCGTCCGTGCCAAATTGCAGCCCCATCTGGCGCCGCCTTATCTCGCGCCCCCGGTGCCGATGCGCGCGAGACTGAGGAGCCTTGTGGCCATCACGCCGCTCCTCAGCCTTGTGGTAATAGTGACGGGGTTCATCTTTCTCGGAATCGCGACACCGTCCGAATCGGCCGCGATGGGGGTCGTCGCGACGCTGATCCTCGCCGCAGGCTATCGCACACTGACCCGGCGAGCACTGCTCGAGGCGCTGATGTCGACGGCATCGACCACGTCGATGATTCTGCTGGTCATCGTCGGCTCGGCCGGGTTCAGCCAGATCCTCGCCGCCACCGGCGCGACATCCTCCCTGGTGGACGCGATCGCCGAGCTCGGCCTGTCGCCGCTCACTATGGTCATCATCATGCAATTGATGGTCCTGGTGCTCGGCTGCTTCATCGACACGATTTCCATCATGATGGTGTCGATACCGGTCTTCATGCCGGTCGTTCTGGCGATGGGCATCGATCCGATCTGGTTCGCGGTGTTGATCCTCGTGCAGCTCGAGCTAGCCGGGATCACACCGCCGTTCGGCGTCTTGCTGTTCGTCATGAAGGGCGTCCAGCCGTCGCTCTCCATCCGCGAGATCTACCGGGCGACGCTGCCGATCGTGCTCATCCAGCTCGTGCTGGTCGCGCTTCTGATGATGTTTCCGGGAATCGTGACGGTGCTGCCGTTGATGATGGACCGTTAGCGCGGCGCTTGGGCCAGAGATTCCGGCCGAAATGAATGGATCGGCGCGACGGAATGCGCCCGTCCAAGACGCTCTCTAGACCGCCGGCCGATCGCCCTTGATCGAACGGCCCTCGAGAAAATCGGACACCAGCGCGTTGAAGGCCGGGGCCGCCTCGAAATAGGGGCCGTGCCCGGTCTCCGGGATCTCGCGATAGAGCGCCGGCTCGAGGAGCGTGCGCGCGCGGTGACCGACGGCGGGCGGAATGGCCCGATCCTCCGTGCCCCATATGATCGCGATCGGTTTCTTCGGACGGAGCGCGGCGAGACGGGGCCCGACCACGTGGTCGTCGATCGGTCCTGCGAGGTAGCGCGCGATCGCCGCGAAGGCGCCGCCGGCGCCGACGGAGTTGTTGATCCGCCATTCCTCCTCGATCCACGCCGGCGTCACCAGCGCGGGATCATGGATCACGGTCTTGAGCTTTCGTTCTATCCCCTCGCGCGTGACCGTCGCGAAGCGGCCGCTCAGATTGGCGCACGCCTCCGGTCCCAACGGGCTCATGCCGATCGTGCCGACCAGCACCAGCGCGGTGACCCGCTCGGGCGCCCGGCACGCCATCTCGCCGGCGATGAATCCCCCGAGCGAGGTGCCGACGAGCGCCGCGGCACCGACCCTGAGCTCGTCCATCAGCCCGAGCACCCAGCGCGCGAGGTTGGGCACATTGAAGGGGAACCCGTCGCCCTTATCGGCGAAACCGTGACCCGGGAGATCGAACGCGATCGCACGCCGGCCGGTGGCGGCGATCGGCTCCAGGTTACGCCGCCAGCGATCCGCCCGCGCGCCGAGGCCATGGATGAAAACGCATGGCGGGCCGCTTCCGACGTCGAGGACGCGGGTTTCCGTCCCATCGAACGCGCATGGATAGGAGATCATGATCACGCCCCTCCCGGAGTGGCGACCGTGTCGCCGGTCGGTCCTTCCTTGTTCGACCGAACGGTAGCATGCTACCAAACACGACAAGCCCAGGCTCGCCCGGAGAGCGTCACACCGGCGAGCGAAGGAGACGAACCATGATCCGTTGCCTCCGTTTCGCCCTCGCCCTCCTCGCCGTGGCGGGCCTCGCCGCCCCCGCGGCCGCACAGCGCGACGTGAAGTTCGTCCTCGACTGGGCGTTCCAGTCGAACCACGCGTTCTTCACCCTCGCCGACGATACCGGGCTTTTCAACAAAGAAGGGCTCCGCGTCAAGATCGACCGCGGCTACGGTTCGGCCGACACCATCAACAAGGTCGCGGCCGGCACCTACGAGTTCGGTTTCGCCGACATGAACCTCCTCGTCGAGTTCAACAGCAAGAACCCCGACAACAAGGTCATCGCGGTGTTCGTGAGCCTCGATTCGACGCTCAACGGGATCGTCGCGCTCGCGAAATCGGGCATCCGGACGCCCAAGGACCTCGAGGGCAAGCGTATCGCCGCCCCGGCCGCCGACAACAGCCGCGTGCTGTTCCCGATCTTCGCCACCGCGAACAAGATCGACGCCGCCTCGATCCGCTGGCTGTCCGTCCAGCCCAATGTGCGGGACGGGCTCCTCATGAGCGGCGAGGCCGACGCGGTCGCCTCGTTCACGACGACGACCATTCTCGCGCTCGAAGCCCTCGGCATCCCGCAGAAGGATCTCGTCGTGATGCGCTACGCCGATCTCGGCGTCGACATGTTCGCGACCGCGGTCGTCGTCGCCGAGAAATTCGCCCTGGCCAATCCCGATCTCGTGCGCGGCTTCATCCGCGCCGCGGTCGCCGGCACCAAGGCCTCGCTCGCCGATCAGAAGGCGTCCATCGCCTCGATCAAGAAGCGCGACAGCCTGATCAAGGAGGACGTGGAGAACAAGCGCTTCGATCTGGTGCGCGATCTCGCCGTCGTCACCCCGTCGGTCAAGGCGAACGGGCTCAGCCATGTCGATCCCGCGCGTCTTGCACGCACGATCGGTTTCGTCGCGCAGTCGATGGCGGGCGGCGCGACGATCAAGCCGACCGACGTCTTCCGCGGCGACTGGCTGCCGCCGCAGGCCGACCGCAAGCTCTGATCCGCCGCGAGGCGGAGGCGCACCGAGGAGACCGCCCATGACCGCGAGCGAGCCGCAACCGACCGTCGCGTGGCCCAAGGAGGGGATCACCCGCATCCCCTACGGGCTCTATTTCGAGCCGGCGATCCACGAGGCGGAGATGCAGCGCATCTTCCGCGGCCCGGTGTGGAATTTCCTCGGGCTCGATGTCGAGGTGCCGAACCCGGGCGATTACCGTCTCGCCGAGATCGGCGACACCTCGGTCATCCTCGTCCGGAACGGCACGGGCGCGCTTCGCGCCTTCGTCAATCGCTGCGCCCACAAGGGCACGCAGCTTTTGTACGAGCCGTTCGGCTCGGTGAAGGAGCTGATGTGCATCTACCACAACTGGCTCTACAACCTCGACGGCGCGCTCCAGAGCGTGCCCTTCGCGAAGGGCCTCAACGGCAAGGGCGGCATGCCGGGCACGTTCTGCCACGCCGATCACGGGCTCACCGCGCTCCGGGTCGAGACCATCAACGGCCTCGTCTTCGGCACGTTCAGCGACCGCGTCGAGCCGCTCCGCGACTATTTCAGCCCCGTCTTCATCCACAACACCGAGCGCGTCGCCAACCGGCCGTTCCGGGTCCTCGGCTATTACAGCCAGTGGCTCGATTCCAACTGGAAGCTCTATTGGGAGAACACCTCCGACCCCTATCACGCGACGATCCTCCACGGCTGGGCGACCAAGCTCAAGCTCAACCGCTTCACGATGGAGGGCGCGATCGAGATGAGCGCCAATGGCTGGCATCATTTCAGCTGGTCGAAGATGGCGACCGACCAGGGCGGCGAGATCTATGACGGCCGCGAATTCCGCACCGGGACCGCGAACTATAGCGGCTTCGGGCTCAACGACCCCTCGGTCATCGAGCAGTGGGACGACTACGGCGACGGCATCACGACCGCGATCCAGACCGCGTTCCCGAACTTCGTGCTGCAGCAGATCCACAACACCGTCGCCACCCGCACGATCGTCCCGCGCGGGCCGCTCGCCTCCGAGCTCAAGTGGACGATCCTCGGCTACGCCGACGACGACGAGCGCAAGACCGCGATCCGCATCAAGCAGGGCAACCTCATCGGCCCGTCCGGCTACATCTCGATGGAAGACGGGATGGTCGGCGCCCTCGTCCAGCGCGGCATCGCGGGCGACAAGGACAAGGCGGCGGTGATCGAGATGGACGGCCGCTCGATCGAGACCATCCGCGGCTCGCGCGCCTCCGAGTGCGGCGTGCGCGGCTTCTACACCGGCTATCGCGCCTTGATGGGGCTCTGAGGTGACCGGCGCCGCCACGATCCAGCTCGCCGCCGATCACGCCCACGTGCCGGCACCGATCACCGCGCTCTTCGCCGACTACGCGCACGCGATCGACGGCGGGCGGATCGAAGATTGGCCCGACTTCTTCACCGATCCCTGCCTCTACAAGATCACGACGCGCGAGAACGTGGAGCGTCGGCTGCCGGCGGCGATCCTCCTCTGCGACAGCCGCGGCATGCTGCTCGACCGCGTCGCCTCGGTGCGGCGTGCGAACATCTTCGAGCCGCACCGCTACCGTCATTTCGTGAGCGCGATCCGCGTCACCGAGACCGGCCCGGGCTATATCCGGCTGCAGTCGAACTACCTGATCGTCCGCACCATGGCGAACGGGACCATGGCCGTGTTCTCGACCGGGGAATATCTCGACAAGGTCGTCCCGGTCGGCGATTCGCCGCGCTTCGCCGAGCGCGTGGTCGTGTGCGATCACAGCGTCATCAACAATCTGATCGCGCTCCCGATATGACAACCGACCCGGCACGGCGATCGGGGTCGGCGCGCGTCGGCCCGGAATCGTGAAACGCGAGCACGTCTACGCGACCCTCGTCTGCGTCGCGTTCTTCGTGGTCTGGGAGATCGGCTGCCGCGTTCTCGCCATCCCGAGCTTCATCCTGCCCGCGCCGAGCCGGGCGATCGCCGCCTTGTGGCATTGGCACGAGGCGATCTTTGAGCACTCGTTCCAGACCTTCTACACGACGGTTGCCGGGTTCCTGATCGCGATGGTGACGGGGCTCGCGTTCGGCGTCGCGCTCGGCGCGACGGCGACCGTCTATCGGAGCCTCTATCCCCTACTCGTCGGGTTCAACACGGTGCCCAAGGTGGCGCTGGTGCCGCTTCTCGTGATGTGGTTCGGGATCGGCACCGTGCCCGCGATCATCACCGCGTTCCTGATCGCGTTCTTCCCGATCATGGTCAATGTCGCGACCGGGATCGCGACCGTCGAGCCCGAGCTCGCCGACGTTCTGCGCGCGCTCGGCGCACGAAAGCGCGAGATCCTGTGGAAGGTTGGCGTGCCGCGCTCGATGCCCTATTTCTTCGCTTCGCTCAAGATCTCGATCACCTTCGCCTTCGTCGGCTCGATCGTCTCCGAGAACGTCGCGGCGAACTCAGGCATCGGGCATCTGATGACCGTCGCCTCGGCCCGGTTCGAGGTCGACCTCGCCTTCGCCGCCCTTCTCGTCATCGCGGCGATGGGCATCTTCATGTATGGCATCACCGCGATCTTCGAGCGCCGGATGACCGGCTGGTCGACGCGCGGCATGGACATGGCGGCCGGCTAGACCAAGGCGGCGCGAGCCGGCCGCGCTCGCTTGGCTCCGTGGCCGGGCCGTGCGTCCGACGCGTTCTTTTGGGATGGGCCTGCACCGGGCCTTTGGCACGGGCTTGCGCCGGGCCTTTGGCATGGGCTTGCGCCGGCACCCCGGTTGACCCATGGTTCGTTGATGTTCCCACGACCGCTCCGCTGCCGGCTCGCCGGCCTCCTCGTCCTCTTCGCCATCGCCGCAACCGCCACCGCCGCGCCGGTCCGGGCCCAGGGTGCCGCAGAGGTGCCGGACGAGGCGGAGCTTCAGGGCGAGGAGCTGATCGCGGCCGCCGCGGAGAGCCTCGACGGCGATCTCCCGGCGATCCGGGCGCGCAACCGCATCCGCTTCCTCGTCTCCTACACCAAGACGAATTTCGTCTTCGCCGACGGCGCGCTCCGCGGCTTCGAGCACGATCTCGCGAAGCAATACGTCGAATGGCTCGACCGGTCGCGCCCGCGCGGCACGCCGCCCTTGTCGGTCGTGTTCATCCCGGTCGCCTTCGACGAGCTGATCCCCGCGCTCCGCGCCGGCCGCGGCGACATCATCGCCGCCAACATGACGGCCACGCCCGCCCGCGCCGCCCTGGTTGGGTTTGCCGCCCCCTATATCGACAATGTGCGCGAGGTCGTGGTGACGACCCGCGACCATCCGCCGATCACGAGCCTCGATGCGCTCGCCGACGAGCCGATCGTGGTGCTGCGCGGCTCGAGCTTCGCCGAGCAACTGCGGGCCATCAACGACGATCGCCGCCGCGCCGGCAAGAAGCCGATCGAGGTCGTCGAGGCGGAGCCAAGCCTGCAGACCGAGGATCTCCTCGAGCTGGTGAGCGCGGGCGTCATCCGCCGCACCGTCGCCGACGACCACATCGCCGACGTGTGGGCGGAAGTGCTTCCCAATCTCGCGATCCAGAACGACGTCGCGATCGCCGAGGGCCGGCGCATCGCCTGGGCGGTGCGGAGCGAGAACACCGCACTCCGCGAGTCGATCAGCGCCTTCGTTGCGACCACCGAGGGGCGCCGGTCGACGGATCGGCGGCGGCTGTTCGCGAGCTACTATGCCAACACGCGCTGGGTGAAGAACCCGTTCGAGGCGGAGGTCTCGGGCCGCACGCTCGGGCTGATCCGGCATTTCCGCGAGGTCGCGGACCGGCATCGCTGGGACTGGCTTCTCCTGTTGGCGCAAGGGTTCCAGGAATCCGGGCTCGATCCGGCGGCGCGGAGCCCGGCCGGCGCGGTCGGGATCATGCAGCTCATGCCGGCGACAGGCGCCGAGCTCGGCGTGCGCAACCTCCTCGATCCGGCCGAGAACATCAGTGGCGGCGGGCGCTATCTCGACCGGCTGCGCAGCACCTATTTCAACGACCCCGCGATCGGCGAGACCGATCGGCTCCTGTTCGCGCTCGCGGCCTATAACGCGGGACCGGGCCGGGTCGCCTAGCTTCGCGCGCTCGCGCAGGCGCGCGGCAACGATCCGAACAAATGGTTCCGTCAGGTCGAGCTCGTCGCGCTCGGTAGCGGGCTCTCCGAGACGGTCCGCTATGTCGGCAACATCAACCAGTATTATGTCGCCTACCGGCTCGCCGAGGAGGCGCTCATTCTGCGCCGGCAGCGCGAGGACGCGCTCCTCGGCGCCGGCACCCGGCCCGGCAGCCCGCGCGCGATCGACGGGGATTCCATTCTTCTGCCGTCGGGCGAGATCGTCCGACTCGTCGACATCGACACGCCCGAGCTCGACTGCCGCTGCCTCAAGGAATGCGATCTCGCCCGCCGCGCCCACGCCTTCACCCAGGCGCGGGTCGATCTCGGCCTCGGCGCTGTGACGCCGGTCGGCAAGGACCGTTACGGCCGTTCGCTCGTCCGTATCTAGGCCGGCGGCGAAGACCTCGCGCGGAGTCTCGTGCGCGCCCGGCATCCCTCTCCGCGTCGCCGGCGGCGCGGAGAGGGATGCCCCGATCGGCGTGTTCACCAATATTGTTAAGTGAACGGAAATATTTATTGACCTGATCCGAAGAAATATCGTTAACGACACCTTACCGAACCGATCGAATTCTATTAAATTGCCGCGCATTGACATCGTTCGTCAGGAGTGCGTGTCATGCGTGGTTTCTTCGTCGAGCTTCTCGCCGACGAAACGGGCGCCTCGGCCGTCGAGTACGGGCTGATCGCCGCCCTCGTCTCGGTCGCCGCCGCGGCGTCGTTCGAGAGCATCGGGACCTCGCTCTCGGCGATGTTCGGTTCGGTGTCGTCGGCGATCCAGGACGCCTACGCCGTTCTGTCGACCTGAATTCGGCGCGGCCGGGGCCGTTGCAGGCTCCCGGCGCGCGTTTCCCCGCTCGAGGTTCCCAGCTGGAACGTCGTCATCGACCCGCGGCGTAGCGGACGGAGGGCGCGGCCGCGATCTCGCGGATCATCTTGCGCCGGAGCGCCTGGGTGAAGTCCTCCCGCCTCTGGGCGACCTCGACGAACGCACCCGGTCCGCCGATCACGTCGCGTTCGTAGTATTCAGCGAGCCATGGCCGCCCCGCCGGGCCGAGGCGCGCATCCTCTATGATCGCGAGCGCGTTGACCGTGATCCCGGCGGCGACCGCCGCATCGCGCGCGATCGGCGCCGGCCGCAGGCTCCGGTTGTCGCGGTTGTCGCCCGAGATGTCGATCACGCGCCGCGTCGGCTGGCATGGGCAGGCCGCGATCAGCGCCGCGGCGTGGTCGATCGCATCGCCGATGGCGTTGTAGCTCTGCGGGCTCCGCGGCGCGGCGAGAACCGCGTCGGCGAAGGCGCGCGCCGAGGGGACATCGGATACGATCATCCACGCAACGACGGTCGCCACCATGCGCGGTCCGCCCCATTCCACATAGGCGAAGGCGGTCCGCTGCAGCGGCTGGGCGCGGATCGCACCGACGATCTCGGGCGCCGTCACGGCTTGCGCGATGCCCTCCTTCTGGAGCGCGAACTCGCCGGCATCGATGCTGCCGGAGGCATCGACCGCGAGGACGAGTGCGGTGTCGACGGGGACTTGCGCCGCTGCCGGAGGGGCGGCCGTGGCGGCGAGCCCCGTCGCGACGACGGCGGCCAAGACGAGCGGGCGGATCATGGATGGTCCTTCTCGGCGACGGGCGACGGGCGCCACCCGCGCCGCCATGGTGAGCCCGGTGGGGATCGAACCCACGACCACCTGATTAAAAGTCAGATGCTCTACCGCTGAGCTACGGGCTCGTGCCGGGGCGGTTGACCAGTTATCGCGCTTTCCCCCCCCGCGGGGCAAGCGCGGCCAGCGCAGCTAGCGCGGCTAGTGCTGCTTGCAACGCTCGACCAGGCGCTTGGCCATCCGCTCGCTCACGAACGGCCCGATATCGCCGCCGAGGACCGCGATCTCCTTGACCAGGCGCGAGGCGATGAACTGGAACTTGTCGGAGGCCATGAGGCAGACCGTCTCGACATTGGGGTTGAGCTTCGCGTTCATGCTCGACATCTGGAACTCGTAGTCGAAGTCCGAGACCGCCCGGAGGCCGCGGACGATCACCGTCGCGCCGAGCTGCTCGGCGAAGTGCATGAGGAGATTGTCGAAGCTCTTGACGTCGATCCGCCGGGCGAGCGGCTTCGGCAGCGAGGCGACCTCCTCGCGGACATGGGCGAGCCGCTCCTCGACCGTGAACAGCGGCCCCTTGCCCGCGTTCACCGCGACACCGACCACCAGCCGGTCCATCACCTTCGCGCCGCGCTGGATGATGTCGAGATGCCCGTAGGTGATCGGGTCGAACGTGCCGGGATAGAGCCCGATCCGCTCCGCCATGTTCGTCTCCACTCGCTCGGCACTCGGCCGCGCGCAACCTAGCCGTTCGGCGCGGCCGCGTCACCCGCGCCGTTGGCCCCGGCGTGCCCGTCCGGACGGCGATCCTCGTCGTCCTCGAGATGGGCGACCGAGACCACGCGCTCGCCCTCGCCGGTCTTGAACACGATCACGCCCTGGGTGCGCCGGCCGGCGATGCGGATGCCGGCCACCGGGCAGCGGATGACCTGGCCGCCGTCGGTGACCAGGACGATCTGGTCGGGCTCGCGGACCGGGAAGGTCGCAGCGACCGCGCCATTGCGGTCATTGACCTCGATATTGCCGACGCCTTGGCCGCCGCGGCCGGTGACCCGGTACTCATAGGCCGAGCTCCGCTTGCCGAAACCGTTCTCGGTGACGGCGAGGATGAACTCCTCCCGCGCCGCCCAGACCGCGCCCTCGTCATCGGTGAGATCGCGACCGCCGCCGGCCTCGGCCGCCTCGGGCTCGACCGTCTCGGCGCCCTCGCCGCCGCCATTGGCGCGGCGGCGCGCCGACGACCAGCGCAGATACGCCTCACGCGTCTCGGTGTCGATCTCGACATGGCCGATCATCGACATCGAGATCACCTCGTCGCCGTCGGCGAGGTTGATGCCGCGGACACCAGTCGAGGTACGGCCGGAAAAGACGCGAACGTCGGTGACCGGGAAACGGATGCACTTCCCGCTCCGCGTCGCGAGCAGGACATCCTGATCCTCGCGGCAGGTCGCGGTGCCGACGAGACGGTCGCCCTCGTCGAGCTTCATGGCGATCTTGCCGTTCGCCATCACGCTCGTGAAATCGGAGAGCGCATTGCGCCGGACGCCACCGCTCGCGGTCGCGAACATGATGTAGAGCGCGTCCCAGGACGCCTCGTCCTCGGGCATCGGCATGATGGTCGTGATCATCTCGCCGGCCTCGAGCGGCAGGAGGTTGACGAGCGCCTTGCCGCGCGCCTGCGGCGGCCCTTCGGGCAGGCGATAGACCTTCGCCTTGTAGACGATGCCGCGCGTGGAGAAGAAGAGGACCGGTGTGTGGGTGTTGCAGACGAAGACCCGGCTGACGAAGTCCTCCTCGCGCGTCGCCATGCCGGCGCGGCCCTTGCCGCCGCGCTGCTGGAGGCGATAGGTCGAGAGCGCGGTGCGCTTGATGTAGCCGCCATGGGTGATCGTGACAACCATGTCCTCGCGCTGGATCAGGTCCTCGACGTCCTGCTCGTCCTCCTGCTCCTCGAGGGCTGTCCGGCGCGGCGTGCCGTAACGCGCCTTGGTCTCGACGAGCTCGCCGCGCATGATCGCGAACACGCGCACGCGCGAGCCGAGAATGTCGAGAAAGTCCCGGATCTGGTCGGCGAGACCGGCGAGCTCCTCGGCGATCTTGTCGCGCTCGAGGGCGGTGAGCCGTTGCAGGCGGAGCTCGAGAATGGCGCGCGCCTGCGCCTCCGACAGGCGATAGGTGCCATCGACGACCTGGTGGCCGGGCTCGTCGATCAGGGCGATCAACGGCGCGACGTCGCCGGCCGGCCACGGCGTCGTCATCAGCTCGGCCCGCGCCGCGGCTGGATCGGACGCGCGGCGGATCAACGCGATCACTGCATCGATGTTGGCGACGGCGATCGCGAGCCCGACGAGGACGTGGGCGCGCGTCCGCGCCTCACGGAGGTCATAGATCGTGCGGCGGCGGATGACCTCCTCGCGGAAGTCGATGAACGCGCGGATGATGTCGCGGAGCGTCATCATCTCGGGCTTGCCGCGGTTGAGCGCGAGCGCGTTGATCCCGAAGGTGGTCTGGAGCGGCGTGAAGCGGTAGAGCTGGTTCAGCACCACCTCGGCCATCGCGTCGCGCTTGAGCTCGATCACGACGCGGACGCCATCGCGGTCGCTCTCGTCGCGCAAATCCGCGATCCCCTCGATCCGCTTCTCCCGCACCATCTCGGCGATGCGCTCGATCATGCGCGCCTTGTTGACCTGGAACGGGATCTCGGTGACGACGATCGCCTCGCGATCCTTGCGGATCTCCTCGATCGTCGCGCGGCCGCGCACCACGACCGAGCCGCGCCCGAGATGGTAGCCGGCGCGGATGCCCGATCGGCCGAGGATGATGCCGCCGGTCGGGAAATCGGGCCCCGGGATATGGGCCATCAGGCCCTCGACCGAGACCTCCGGGTCGTCGATCATCGCGCAGCACGCGTCGACGACCTCGCCGAGATTGTGGGTCGGGATGTTGGTCGCCATGCCGACGGCGATGCCACCGGCGCCGTTGACGAGCAGGTTCGGGAACTGGGCCGGCAGGACGACCGGCTCCTCCGTCGTCTCGTCGTAGTTGGGCTGGAAGTCGACCGTCTCGCGGTCGATGTCCTCGATCAGGTCGTGTGCCGCGCGCGACAGCCGCGCCTCGGTGTAGCGCATCGCCGCCGGCGGGTCGCCGTCCATCGAGCCGAAATTGCCCTGGCCATCGATCAGCGGCAGGCGCATCGAGAAGTTTTGCGCCATGCGGACCATGGCGTCGTAGATCGCCGCGTCGCCATGCGGATGATAGGTGCCCATCACGTCGCCGACGATGCGCGCCGACTTGCGGTAGGGGCGGTTCCAGTCGTAACCGCCGACCTTCATCGTGTAGAGGATGCGCCGGTGCACCGGCTTGAGACCGTCGCGCACGTCGGGGAGCGCCCGGCTCACGATCACGCTCATCGCGTAATCGAGATACGAGCGCTTCATCTCCTCTTCGAGGCTGACCGGCGTGATGTCGGAGGGGAGCGGTGCGGTCGTGTTCAAGTCTTCGCCCGATCAGGGGACAGGGCCGCCGCTGGCCTTGCGTGCGGGCCGCGGCGAGACCTCGAAGTGTACCCCACACCCCCGAGTCGCACAACGATGGTCGGGGTTCGCCGCTAGGCGTTAACTATTTGATCTAAAAAGAGAAATCAGAACGGGATCTCGTCGTCGAGATTGCTCCCGCGGCCGCCACCGCCGCGCTCGCCGCGCCCTCCGCCGGAGCCCCCCGAGGAGCCCCCCGAGGCGCTATCGTCGGACGGGCCGTAGTCGCCGCCGCCGCCACCCTCGCCGCGCCCGTCGAGCATCGTGAGCTCGCCGCGGAACTTGCTCAGCACCACCTCGGTCGAGTAGCGCTCCTGGCCCTGCTGATCGGTCCACTTGCGGGTCTGGAGCTGGCCCTCGAGATAGACCTTGGAGCCCTTGCGCAGGAATTTCTGCGCCACCTCGCCGAGCCGGTCGTTGAAGATCACGACACGGTGCCACTCGGTGCGCTCCTTGCGCTCGCCCGAGGCGCGATCCCGCCACGTCTCCGACGTCGCGACGGAGAGGTTGACGACCGGCGAGCCGTCCTGGGTATGGCGCACCTCCGGATCGCGGCCGAGATTGCCGACCAGGATCACCTTGTTGACGCTGCCTGCCATGATCCCCGCCTCCCCAACTATGCGCGCGCCATTGTAGCGCGCAGGCCCGCCGCGGCAAGGCTAGTGCGCACGTGCCGCGGCCGGCGCGGCTGCGTTCGAGCGCGCCCGGAGCAGGAAGAACAGCCCCAGCGCCATGGCCAGTGCCGGCCACTGGAACTCCGGCCGCGGCACGATCAGCGCGATCACCGCGGCAAAGAACAACAACCGCCACAGAATGTTGAGCCTGAACTTGATGACATAGCCGTGGAGCATGATCGAGGCGACGAACACGCAGCTCGTGCCGAGGATCGCGTCGCCGACGATGTCGACGAGATCGCCCTGGAGCAGGATGCCCGGATTGAACATGAAGAAGAACGGCAGCAGGAACCCGCCCACGGCGAGCATACACGCATAGGGTGCGATCTTCATCGGCGAGGCGCCGGCGATGGCGCCCGCGGCAAAGGACGCGACCGCGACCGGTGGCGTGATCGCCGACATGCACGAGAAAAACAGGATGAACATGTGGGTTTCCATCAGCGGCAGCCCGAACCGCGTGACCATGACCGGCGCGAGGAGCGCGATGCCCATGATGTAGACGCCCGTGGTCGGCATGCCCATCCCGAGAAGGATCAGGACGATGGCGGTGAGGATCAGCGACGGGATCAGGAGCCCGCCCGAGAGCTGGAACAGGAGGAGCGTGAACTTGCCGGCGAGCCCGGTGAGCTCGATGCAGCCGATGAAGAAGCCGGCCGCCGCGACCGCACCGATCAACCCCGCCATCGACAGACAGGTCTCGACGCACGCCTTGACAAAGCGCTGCGGGCCGATCGCGGTCTCCTTCTTGACCCAGCTCCCGAGGATCACCGCGAGCGTCGAGCCGGCACCGACATAGGCGGCCGAATAACCCTGCACCAGGAGGACGATCAGCACGATCAGCGAGAACAGGCTATGCCAGTTGTTCTTGAGCGCGATCTTGAGCCCGACGATCTGATCTTCCGGCACACGTCCGAGGTCGAGCCGGCGCGATTCGAAATGCACGAGCGTGAATACGCCGAAATAGTAGGCAAGCGCCGGCAGCACCGCGAAGGCCGCGATGTGGGCGTAGGGGATGCCGGTGTAGTCGGCCATGATGAAGGCGACAGCACCCATGACCGGCGGCAGGATCGAGCCACCCGTCGAGGCCGCGGCCTCGATCGCGCCGGCACGCTCGGACGAGATGCCGATCTTCTTCATGATCGGGATCGAGATCGGCCCGGTGGTCGCGACGTCGGCGACCGGGCTTCCCGAGATCGAGCCGTAGAGCCCGCTCGACATCACGCAGGCCTTCGCGGGCCCGCCGCTCATCCGTCCCGTCACCGCCGCGGCGACGTCGAAGAACAGCTGGCCACCGCCGGCGACGACGAAGAAGTTGCCGAACAGCACGAACAGGAACGCATAGGAGGCCGTGACATAGAGCGGCGAGCCGAAGATCCCGTCCTGGGTCACCGTCTGCATCTCGATGAAATAGAGGAGCTCGACCCCCGAGTGCCGGAAGCTGCCACCGAGATATTCGCCGAACGCGACATAGAGCAGCATCAGGACGACGATGATCGAGAGTCCCGGCCCGACCGACCGCCGGCAGAGCTCGATCACCAGCGCACTCAGGATCAGCCCGAACACCAGATGGTGCCAGCTCACCTGGCTGAACGCGCTCATCCACTCCTTCCACAGCGGCTCGTAGATGATGGAGTAGAGCGGTGTCGCGACTGCCAGCGCCGCGAACAGCCAGTCGAGCCAGGTGAGCCGCTTCACGTCCTTGAAGCAGGACGTCGTCAGGAAGCAGATCGGGAACAGGAACAGGAGAAACCAGGCGATCTGGTGCCGCTCGTGCACCTTGCCCCAGAGAGCGAGGTAGATGACGGCGAAGACGCCGAGAACCGACAGGACGGCAACGATGAGATGGACGATCCCCTTCGGTGTCAGGCGCTCGGTTTCCGCCCAGAAGCGGAGGAACCATCGGTCGGGTGACAGGCGCTCGGGCTGATTGTCGGTTGTTGCCACGTCGTCCTCGCGTCGCTGGGTTGACCGATCTACGCCCGCCGATCTACGCCCGCCAATCTACGCCCGCCGATCTACGCCCGCTGGCCAACGCCCGCTGCAAGGCGGTCCGCCCGGACCCGCTGCGGCGCGTTGATTTCAGGCTTGCCGGGTCGCCGGGCGCGCGCTCAGCGCCCGGCGAGCCCGTCCGGTTAGAGGAGACCCTTCTCGCGGTAGAACCGCGCGGCACCCGGGTGCAGCTCGACGTTTTTCGGGTTGCGCATGCCAGGCTTGCCGGTGTCGAACGTCCGGAGCGAGGGATGGATCGCGCGCATCCGGTCGAGATTCTTGTCGACCGCCTTGAGCCACTTGTAGACGACCTCTGCCGGTACGTGCATGCCGGCGAGCGCGCTCGACCACATGGTGACGGTCGGCTCGTCCTTGGTCATGAACGGATAGGCGTCCTTCGGCATGACGTGGTAGTCGTTGCCCCACTCGTCGGCCGCCTTCCTCATGTGCGTCTCGTCGCTCGACAGCCAGATGAGATCACGCGAGCGCGCGATGTCGATGATCAACGCGGTCGGCACGAACGTGCCGTTGATGATCATGTCGATCTTGCCGTCGCGGAAGGCTTCGAGATTGGTGTTGATGTTGGAGCGGAAATAGCTGCCGCCCCACTTCTCGATCTCTTCCTCGGCGATGCCGTATTGCTTGAAGATCGCGACCGGCCCGCCGATATAGGTCTGCACGGTGGCGCGCATGTTGACGCCGATCCGCACCGGCGGCTTCTTGCTCAGGAAGTCCTGATAGGTGCGGATGCCGTGCTTGTCCGCCCATTCCTTGGTCGCGAAGCTGTGGATGGTGTTGGCGTTGTGCAGCATCACCATGAAGCCCATCTTGCCCTTGAGCGGCTCGGTGAAGGGCGGCCGGCCCTCGAGGGCATAGACGGTCTCGACGGCGCCGGCGCTGTAGACGATGTCGGACTTGCCGGTCGCGATATTGAGCATGCCGCCGATCGGGCTGCCCGGCTTGTAGGTCGCGTCCGAGCCCGGATACTCGTCGCGCAAGAGCGCGTTGATCGCCTCGGCCACGGTCTTGAAGTAGCCGGTAGCGGTGGCACCGTCGACCGAGAAGCTGATCGGCTTCTTGTCGTTGAAATCGGCACTGGCCGGACTGACCACCGCGAGCGCCACCGTGGCGGAACCGGCGAGGAGTCGGAGCAGGGACATGCGGGCCTCCCGAGAGTGTTCAGATCGTTCGCCGCGCACCCGTCTTCGGGGCGCCGGCTTCTGCCAATGCGATGCCACAAGGGTCGCGCCCTGGCAAGTCCCATGTGGCGCGTCCGAGCCCGACGCGGCCCGAACAGGCAATGTGCCCGCGGTTTCACCACGCCGACTGACAAAAACCCGAGCGGCGGGTCATTTGGCCCGCCGCTCTTTTGTCCCGGGAGGGATGGCCGGCCGTCGAGCCAGTTCCGGATGTTCTCGACCGCGCCTTCGAAGAATCCGCGATAATTCTCCTCGATCACGTAGCCGAGATGCGGCGTGACGACGGTGTTCTCCATCCGTCGCAGCGGGTGGTCGAGCGGCAGCGGCTCGGTATCGAACACATCGAGCGCCGCGCCGACGATCCGCTTGGACTGCAACGCCTGGATGAGCGACGCCTCGTCGACAATCAGCCCGCGCGAGGTGTCGACGAGGAGCGCGGACGGCTTCATCAGCGCGAACTCGCGCGCGCCGATCAGCCCGGTCGTTCGTGGCGACAGGACGAGGTGGATCGTGATGATGTCGGCGCGACGGAGAAGATCGTCCTTGGTCGCGAGGGTGACGCCGGCGGCCGCGCAGGTCTCGGCTGTCAGATTCTGGCTCCAGGCGAGGACCTCCATGCCGAATGTCCGGCCGACGGCAGCGACCTGGCTTCCCAGCCGGCCGAGGCCGACCACGCCGAGCGTCTTGCCGCGAACGCCAGTCCCGACGGTCCGCTGCCAGGCGCCGAGGCGGACGTTGCAATCCTCCTGCGGGATGTGGCGCATGAAGCCGAGGATCAGGCCCCAGGTGAGCTCGGCCGTCGGATAGCCGAGCGATTCCGTGCCGGCGACGACGATGCCACGCTCGGCGCAGGCCGCGAAGTCGACGGCCGCGTTGCGAAGCCCGCTCGTCACCAGGAGCTTCAGCGCCGGCAGCTTGTCGAGGAGCGAGCGCGGGAACGGTGTCCGCTCGCGCATGATGACGACGATCTCGAACGGGCGGAGCCGGGCCGCGACCGCGTCCTCGTCGTGCAGATGATCGCGGAACACGGTGACCGCGACATCGCGCGAGACCGCCCCCCAGTCCGCGAGCCCGGTGCCGACGTCCTGGTAGTCGTCGATGATCGCGCAGCGCTTCATGCCGGCCCCTCCGCCTCGTTCGGATCATCATGGCGCCCGCGACCGGGAGCTGTAACGGGCTCGCCCCTGCGCGTCCGCGGCCTTATGATCCGCGCTCGGTTCCCGTGCCGGTCAGACGCCTGCCGGTCGGACCCCTGTCGGTTGGAAACGTAATGCTGTCGAAGATCGTCGTGCGCGGCGCGCGCGAGCACAACCTCAAGAACATCGACGTCGAGATGCCCCGCAACGCCCTGGTGGTGATGACGGGGTTGTCCGGCTCGGGCAAATCGACGCTCGCCTTCGACACGATCTATGCCGAGGGTCAGCGGCGCTATGTCGAGAGCCTGTCGGCCTATGCCCGCCAGTTCCTCGAGCTGATGCAGAAGCCCGACGTCGACGCGATCGAGGGTCTGTCGCCGGCGATCTCGATCGAGCAGAAGACGACCTCGCGCAATCCGCGCTCGACCGTGGGGACGGTGACCGAAATCTACGACTACATGCGGCTCCTGTACGCGCGCGTCGGCGTCCCCTATTCGCCGGCGACCGGGCTTCCGATCGAGAGCCAGACCGTGTCGCAGATGGTCGACCGGGTGCTCGCCATGAAGGAAGGGACGCGTCTTCTCCTTCTCGCGCCGATCGTGCGCGGGCGGAAGGGCGAGTACCGGAAGGACCTCCAGGATCTGCAGAAGCGCGGCTTCCAGCGCGTCAAGGTCGACGGCAAGCTGTACGAGATCGACGCCGTGCCGGCGCTCAACAAGAAGCTCAAGCACGACATCGAGGTGGTGGTCGACCGCCTCGTCGTGCGCGGCAATCTCGGCAACCGGCTCGCCGATTCGATCGAGACCGCGCTCGGGCTGACCGACGGCATCGCGATCGCCGAGAACGCCGACGGTGGCGAGCGGACGATCTTCTCGGCCAAGTTCGCCTGCCCGATCTCCGGCTTCACGATCGACGAGATCGAGCCGCGCCTGTTCTCGTTCAACAACCCGTTCGGCGCCTGCCCGGCCTGCGACGGTCTCGGCTCGAAGCTCTATTTCGACCCCGAGCTCGTCGTGCCCGATCCGTCGAAATCGCTGCTCGACGGCGCGATCGCGCCGTGGGCGAATTCGACCACGAGCTATTACGAGCAGACGCTCGACTCGCTCGCCCGTCACTACAAGGTCAGCACGCGCACACCGTTCGGCGAGCTCCACCGCAAGGTGCAGGACGCGATCCTGTTCGGCTCCGGCGAGTACAAGGTGCGCATGGTCTATGACGACGGCACGCGCAACTACGCCGTCGACCGGCCGTTCGAGGGCGTGATCCCCAACCTCGACCGCCGTTGGCGCGAGACCGACAGCCAATGGGTCCGCGAGGAGCTCGGCCGCTATCAGAGCGACAAGCCGTGCGAGGTCTGCCACGGCGACCGGCTCAAGCCCGAGGCGCTCGCGGTCAAGCTCGACGGCCGTCACATCAGCGAGGTGACGCGGCTCTCGATCGTCGAGGCGCGCGACTGGTTCGCCGCCCTGCCGGCCACGCTCTCGCCCAAGTCGAATGAGATCGCCGGCCGCATCCTCAAGGAGATCAACGCCCGGCTCGGCTTCCTGGTCGATGTCGGGCTCGACTATCTGACGCTCGCGCGCGCCTCGGGGACGCTATCGGGCGGCGAGAGCCAGCGTATCCGTCTCGCGTCGCAGATCGGCTCCGGGCTCACGGGCGTCCTCTACGTGCTCGACGAGCCCTCGATCGGGCTCCACCAGCGCGACAATGCGCGCCTCCTCGACACGCTCAAGCGGCTCCGCGATCTCGGCAACACGGTGATCGTCGTCGAGCACGACGAGGACTCGATCCGGACCGCCGACTACGTGATCGACCTCGGCCTCGGCGCCGGCATCCATGGCGGCGAGGTGGTCGCCGCCGGCACCCCGGCCGAGCTCATGAAGTCCGAGCGGAGCCTCACCGCGCAATATCTGACCGGACGGCGCAAGATCGACGTGCCCGCGTCGCGGCGGCCCGGCAAGCCCGGGCAGAAGATCACCGTCAGGGGCGCCAACGGCAACAATCTCCGCGACGTCACGGTCGACATCCCGATCGGCACGTTCATCTGCGTCACCGGCGTCTCGGGCTCGGGCAAGTCGACGCTCGTCATCGAGACGCTCTACAAGGCGGTCGCCCGGCGCCTCCACGGCGCGCGCGAGCCGGCCGCGTTCCACAAGACCATCGACGGGCTCGAGTTCATCGACAAGATCGTCGACATCGACCAGTCACCGATCGGGCGGACGCCGCGCTCGAACCCGGCGACCTATACCGGCGCGTTCACCCCCATCCGCGACTGGTTCGCCGGCCTGCCCGAGGCGCGCGCGCGCGGCTACAAGGCCGGCCGCTTCTCGTTCAACGTCAAGGGCGGACGCTGCGAGGCGTGCCAGGGCGACGGCGTCATCAAGATCGAGATGCACTTCCTGCCCGACGTCTATGTCCAGTGCGACGTGTGCAAGGGCAAGCGCTACAACCGGGAGACGCTCGAGGTGAAGTTCCGCGACCGCTCGATCCACGATGTGCTCGAGATGACGGTCGAGGAGGGCGTCGATTTCTTCAAGGCCGTGCCGATGATCCGCGAGAAGCTCGCGATGCTCGACCAGGTCGGGCTCGGCTACATCAAGATCGGGCAGCAGGCGACGACGCTCTCGGGCGGCGAGGCGCAGCGCGTCAAGCTGTCGAAGGAGCTGTCGCGCCGCTCGACCGGACGCACGCTCTACATCCTCGACGAACCGACGACCGGGCTCCACTTCGAAGACGTGCGGAAACTCCTCGAGGTCCTGCACACCCTCGTCGAGCAGGGCAACACGGTCGTCGTCATCGAACACAATCTCGAGATCATCAAGACCGCCGACTGGATCATTGATCTCGGCCCCGACGGCGGCACGCGCGGCGGCGCGATCGTCGCGACCGGCACGCCCGAGGACGTCGCCGCGGTGAAGGCGAGCCACACCGGCCGCTTCCTCGCCCCCTATCTCGACGGCCGCCCGGTTGCGCGCTCGACGCGGAAGCGCGCGTAGGGCGTTATCGCGCCGTCTTCGTCGGAACCAAGGGGGTCGTCCTCGTCGCGCGGCGCTACGACGAACGCGGATCGTAGACGATGTCGACGAGCTCCTTTTTCTGCGCGTCGGTCAACGGCTCGCGGATCATCTTGTGCTCGAGCGCGAGGCCGACCGCCTTGTCGAGGCCCATCAGCGGCGCGATCGCGATCATGGTCTTCGGATAGTAGGTCACGGCCTCGCGCGCCACGGCGATGTCGAGGTTGTTGAACCTGGCGAAGCGGGCGATCGCCTCCTCCTTCCCGGCGCCGTACATCCAGTCGAGCGCGCGCTGATAGCCGATCATGAACTTCCGCGCCGTCTCGCGGTTCTTGGCGAGCCAGGTCGCGTTGGCGACGTTGACCCGGATCGAGATGTCGTTGAGCGGCGTCACGATCTCGCCGCGGAACAGGACGCGCGCCTCGCCCTTCTGGACCATGTCGAGCCCGAACGGCGGCACCGACCAGCCGGCGTCGACCTGGCCGGACATGACCTGGGTGCGTGTCGCCGAGATCTCGCCGGCCGAGACGAGCTTGGGCGAGAGCTTGAGATGCGCGGCGAGCGTGAGGAGTGTCAGATGCGTGCCGGAGCCGGGTCGCGAATAGGCGATCGAGGCCCCGTTGATGTCCTCGACCTTCGTCAGCTTGGAATCGGTCCGGACATACCAGAACACATCGGGGGTGCCGATGATCTCAGAGCTCACGATCTTCATCGGCGCGCCCTTGGCAAAGGTCGAGATCGCGCTCAGAACGCCGATCGTCATGCCGAACTGCACATCGCCCGTGATGATGAGTTGCGCCGTCTCGCCGCCGCCCGCCGTCTTCATCGTGTCGACGTTGAGCCCGAGCTCGCGGTAGTAGCCGTTCTCCTTGGCGAACACGGTGATGAGCGTGTCCCAGAGACCCATCTGGCCGATCGCGACCTTGACCTTTTCCTGCGCCGCCGCCGGCACCGACGCGAGCGCGAGGCCGACCGCCGTCGCCATGCCCAATCCGATCAGCCGCGTCTTCATGCCTGCCTCCCCTCATGATCGCCGCACCGGCACAGCGCCGGGGAGAGTCTAGAACATCGGGCCGCGGAAGGCTAACGCCCGCGCGAGGCTCGACATCGCGGCCGCCTTGCGGCACGCTCTGCCGCCCGTTACCCGCTCCCCCGACCAGCGCCCCCCACTCCTATTCTGTCGCGTCGCCGTGCCCGACCATCCCATCCTCCACCGCAAGGCCATCCTGTCGGGCACGTTCGAGCGGATGATCGAGGAGCACTACGAGGACGGCTCTGTCCGCGTGATCCCGCGCGACGAGCGGCTCGCGATGCTCAAGGGCCTCCTCGACCAGATGCCGACAGACGACCACGCCTGGCTGTTCGCCTATGGGTCGCTGATGTGGAACCCGACCTTCGACAGCGATGTCCACGCGGTCGGGCTGGTGCGCGGCTATCACCGCCAGTTCTGCTTCTGGTCGACACTCGGGCGCGGCTCGCGCGAGACGCCCGGCCTGATGCTCGCGCTCGAGCGCGGCGGCGCTTGCCATGGCATGGTCTACGGCGTCCGGCGCGAGCGCGCCGACGAGGAGCTCGGCGTCGTTTTCATACGCGAGATGCTGACCGGCTCGTACCGCGCCCGGCTCGTCACCGTCGATTGCGGCGACCGCCGCGTCCGTGCGATCGCGTTCATCGCCAACCGCGCCCACCCGACCTATGCCGGCCGGATCGCCGCCGCCGAGGCGGCGCGCCATATCGCGTGCGCGGAGGGGCGGCTGGGCACCTGCCGCGAATATCTCTACAATACGATCGAGCGGATGCGCGAGCTCGGCATCCGCGACCATGGGCTCGAGCGGCTCGCCCGCCAGGTGCGGAGCGCCGAAGGCCCGCGCTGACGGATCGGGGTGTGATGACGCGCGCGAAGCCGATCCATGTCGTCGGCGGCGGGCTCGCGGGTTGCGAGGCGGCCTGGCAGGTCGCCGAGGCGGGCATACCCGTGATCCTGCACGAGATGCGCCCGACCCAGCGCACCGAGGCGCATGTCACCGCGCGGCTCGCCGAGCTCGTGTGCTCGAACTCGTTCCGCTCCGACGACTGGGAGTATAACGCGGTCGGGCTCCTGCACGACGAGATGCGCCGGCTCGGGTCGTTGATCTTTCGCGCCGCCGATGCGAGCAAGGTGCCCGCCGGCGCCGCGCTCGCCGTCGACCGCGACGGGTTCGCCGCTGCCGTCGAGGCCGCAATCAGCTCGCATCGGCTGATCCGCATCGAGCGCGGCGAGGTCGCGGGCCTCCCGCCCGCCGACTGGGACAGCGTGATCGTCGCGACGGGTCCCCTCACCGCGCCCGCGCTCGCCACCGCGATCCAGACGCTCACCGGCGCGGACTCGCTCGCCTTCTTCGATGCGATCGCGCCCATCGTCCACCGCGACACGATCGACTTCGGCACCGCCTGGTACCAGTCGCGCTACGACAAGGCGGGCCCGGGCGGCGGCGGCGCCGACTACATCAACTGCCCGTTCAACCGGCCGCAATACGAGGCCTTCGTCGATGCGCTCAAGACCGCCGAGCGGACCGACTTCAAGGAATGGGAACGAACGACGCCCTATTTCGACGGCTGCCTGCCGATCGAGGTGATGGCCGACCGCGGGCCGGGCACGCTCCGCTTCGGGCCGATGAAACCGGTCGGCCTCGTCGATCCGCGCACCGGCTTTCGCCCCTATGCCGTCGTCCAGCTCCGCCAGGACAACGCGCTCGGCACGCTCTACAACATGGTCGGCTTCCAGACCAAGCTCCGCCACGCCGATCAGGTGCGCGTGTTCCGCACCATCCCCGGCCTCGCCGGGGCCGAGTTCGCCCGCCTCGGCGGCATGCACCGCAACACCTTCATCAACGCGCCGAAACTCCTCGATCCCCTCCTCCGCCTCCGCGTCGATCCGCGGCTCCGCTTTGCCGGCCAGATCACCGGCGTCGAGGGCTATGTCGAGAGCGCGGCGATCGGACTTCTCGCCGGCCGCTTCGCCGCCGCCGAACGGCGCGGTGCCACGCCCGCGACGCCACCCGCGACGACCGCGCTCGGCGCGCTCCTCGCCCACATCACGACCGGCGCCTTCGGCGTCGGATTCCAGCCGATGAACGTCAATTACGGGCTGTTCCCGCCGGTGCCCGGCGGGCTCCGCGGCCGCGATCGCAAGCGCGCGATCTCGCTCCGGGCCGTCGCCGATCTCGGCGCCTGGCTCGGCACAAGACGGCAAGACGCCGCCGAATAATGCTGCTCAGATCCGGCCGCTGGCGGCGGCCCAGGCGAGCCGGCCGAGACGGCCGAGGCGGGTGATCTCGATCGGGCCGGCGAATGGATCGTGCCCGGCGGCCGCGAGCCGGCCGAGATAGGCCTCCGCGAGCACCGCCGGCAGGAGCACGGCGCGGGCGCTCCGCGGCATACGGCCGAGGCCCCGGCGCGCGGCATCGAGATGGCCCCGCGCCGCCGCGGCGACGGTCGCGACGACCGGGCCGAGCGCCTTGGGTTTCCGGTTCGTGAACACGTCCTCGGCGGAGAGACCCGCCGCGTCCAGCCGATCGCGCGGCAGCCACAGGCGGCCGGTGCGGGCATGGAAGGGCACGGCGCGGAGCAGCCCCGTGAGCGCCCAGGCGATGCCGACATGGCGGCCCGCCTCGGCCGTCTCGGCGCCGCGATCGCCCGCCACGACGAGCGCGAGGCAGGCGAGATTGGCCGATGTCGCCTCGGCATAACGCTCGAGCGCCGCGACATCGGCGGGCGGCTCGGGGTCGAGATCGCGCTCGCGGCCGTCGATCAGGGCCTCGATCGGGGCGCGCGGCAGATCGTGGCGGCGGATCGCCGCGGCGAGTGCGCCCGCGGTGTCGTGGCGAGGCCCGCCGCCGTCATAGATCGCCGCCACCGCATCCCGCCACCACTGGAGCCGCATCTGGCCGAGGATCGGCTCGCTCACGGTCTCGCGGGTGCGGGCGATCGCGAGGTTGAAGGCGTAGAGGGCGAGGAGCCCGGGGCGGGCCTCGTCGGCGGCGAACAGCGCCGCCAGATAGCGGTCGTGATCGTGCCGGCGGACCTCGGCCGCGACCGCGGCGTCGATGTCGGCGGGACCGGATCGGTTCGATTCCACTTGTGCATTCCGCTCGGGCGTCGCGTCGACTTATATGATGGCTGATCCAGCATCGGCCAGAAGTGATGTCCGACCGCCGCCCGTTCCGCTTCGCCACCACCGTGCCGTGAGCCGCATCCATGTCATCGGCGCCGGCATGGCCGGGCTCGCCTGCGCATTGCGGGCCGCGCTCGCCGGCGCCCCCGTTGCGCTCTACGAGGCGGCCGGGCACGCCGGAGGCCGCTGCCGGTCGTTCCGCGACAAGAGCATCGGCCGGGTCGTCGACAACGGTTCGCACCTCCTCCTCGGCGCCTATCGGTCGACGCTCGCTTTTCTCGACGACATCGGTGCGCGGGAGCGCATCACCGAGATCGCGCCGGCGGCGTTCCCTTTCGTCGACCTCAAGACGGGCGAGCGCTGGATCGTCCGCCCGGAGGGCGGGCGGCTGCCATTGTGGCTCCTCGATGCGCGCCGCCGAATCCCGGGAACGCGGCTCACCGATTACCTCGGCGTTCTGTCGCTCGCACGGGCCGGCGCGGCCGACACGGTCGCCGCGCGCGTCGCGAGCCGGCGCGTCCTGTTCGAACGGTTCTGGCAGCCGCTGACCCGCGCCGCGCTCAACACGGATGCGACCGAGGCCTCGGCGCGGCTCCTCTGGAACGTGGTCGCGGAGACCTTCATGAAGGGCGAGGCGGCGTGCCGGCCGATGCTGTTCCTGCATGGCCTCTCGGCGGCGCTGGTCGACCCGGCGATCCGCACGCTGCAGCGATCGGGCGGCGAGGTTCGTTTCCTCGCGCGGCTCCGCGGCATCGAGTGGCGGGCCGATCGCGTCACCGGTCTCCAGTTCGCCGAAGGACTGATGCGCATCGGAACCGACGACGTCGTCGTGCTCGCCGTGCCCCCCGACGCCGCGGCCGAGCTGTGGCCGGCGGTGCCGGTGCCGAGCGAGAGCCGCGCCATCGTGAATGTGCATTTCCGCGTCGACGAGCCGGTCGAGCTGCCGTGGCGGAGCCCGTTCGTCGGGCTGATCGGCGCCGATTCCGAATGGATCTTCGCGCGCGAAGGCGTGCTGTCGGTGACGATCAGCGCCGCCGACCGCTTCATCGAGACCCCGTCGCACGAGCTCGCCGGCCATCTGTGGGGCGAGGTCGCGCACGTCCTCGGCCGCACCACCGGACGGTTGCCGCCGTGGCGCATCATCAAGGAGAAGCGCGCGACCTTCGCGCAGACGCCGGCCGAGGCCACGCGCCGGCCCGCGGCCGCGACCACCGTGCCCAATCTCTTCCTCGCCGGCGACTGGACCGATACCGGATTGCCGGCGACGATCGAGGGCGCGATCCGATCCGGCTTCGCCGCCGCGTCGCTCGCGCTCGATCGCGCCGCCCGCGCCCTTGCCCTCCGCCGGACTGCTGGCTGAGCAGGGCGGCAGGGTTTGCTTGACGGACTCCGCGGGCGACCTAATACTTCGTCTTCCAAGAGGTTCGGGGCGTTCGACAGGGGCGGCCTGGACCACCGGTCCAGCGAAGCGGAGCGCCGGTTTCCGCCCCGCCCGCAGGCGACAAGACGCGACAAGACAAAAGGATGAGAGGAGAAATTCGGACATGGCCAAGATTCTCGAGAAACTCGGCAACACGGTGATTGCGGGCTTCGTGCTCGCGGTCGTGCTGCTGATCATCGTTGTCCTGTGGCACAAGCAGGGCGCCGCCTTCGACCGCGCATGGTGGTCGTTCCTGTTCCGCTGGCTGCACGTCCTGAGCGGCATCATGTGGATCGGGCATCTCTACTATTTTAATTTCGTGCAGATCCCGGGCATGCCGAAGATCCCGGCCGAGCAACGCCCGGCGGTGACCAAGGTCATCGCGCCGAGCGCGCTGTTCTGGTTCCGTTGGGGCGCGATGGCGACCCTGATCACGGGCCTCATCCTCGCCTGGCTCAACGGCTACCTGATCGACGCGATCGCGATCGGCCTCACCGACGGCGTGCCGAAGCACACCATGATCGGCATCGGCATGTGGCTCGGCACCATCATGTGGTTCAACGTCTGGTTCGTGATCTGGCCGAACCAGAAGCTCGCGCTCGGCATCGTCCAGACCGACGATGCGGGCCGCGCCAAGGCCGGCCGCACCGCGATGCTGTTCTCGCGGACCAACACGATGCTGTCGGTCCCGATGCTCTATGCGATGGTCTCGGCGCAGAACACGTTCTGACCGCCCGACCGCTATCGCCCGACGATCGGGGGAGGAGCCTTCGGGCTCCTCCCCTTTTCGTTCGCCCCGTCGCTATGCCACCGCCATCAGCGCGGCGGCGACGCGGCGGTCCTCGGCGAGAAGGACGTTGAAGGTCCGGCACGCGGCGCCGGTCGCCATGACGTCGGCGACAATGCCGCGATCCTTGAGTGCCGCGCGCAGCGCCGCCGGCAGGAACGCGGCGCGCGGGCCGGTGCCGATCAGGAGAACCGAGACCGCCGCGCCCGTCTCCCAGACCGGCGCCAGTGTCTCGAAAGTGAGTTCGGCCATCGCCGTCACCGGCCACGCCCGGGTCCGGTCGGGCAGGACGAGCACCGAGCCGGCATGGCTCGTGCCGGCGATGCGGAACCCGCCGCCGCCATAGGACTGGATGACCTGTCGGCCCTCGGGGACGAGCGGTGTGATGTCGGCCATGGCTCCCTCCCGGCAGGGCGCCGGGCGGCGACTAAAGCGGGATCCGCCGCGGCTTCATCGACTTGAGCCACACCACGACCATGAGGCGCGTCAGCATGATCGCGGTGAACATCGAGGTGATGATGCCGAACGAGAGCGTCACGGCGAAGCCCTTGACCGGGCCGGAGCCGAACTGGAACAGGAGCGCGGCGGCGATCAGCGTCGTCAGGTTGGCGTCGATGATGGTCGTGAAGGCGCGCTGGAAACCGGCATCGAGCGCCGAGATCGGCGAGCGGCCGGCGCGCTGCTCCTCGCGTATTCTTTCGAAGATGAGGACGTTGGCGTCGACCGACATGCCCATAGTCAGGACGATGCCCGCGATCCCCGGCAGCGTGAGCGTCGATCCGAGGAGAGACATGCAGGTGAAGATCATGACCAGGTTGATCGACAACGCGAGGATCGCGAACACGCCGAACAGGCCATAGACCGCGATCATGAATACGAGCACCAGCACCATCGCGATGGCGCAGGCGATCATCCCGGCGCGGATCGAATCGGCGCCGAGGCCCGGCCCGACCGTGCGCTCCTCGAGGATCGTGAGCGGGGCCGGCAGCGCGCCCGCCCGGAGGAGAAGGGCGAGATCCTGCGCCGTCTGCACGGTGAAGCGGCCGGAGATGATGCCGGCGCCGCCGAGGATCGGCTCGCGGATGACCGGCGCGCTGATCACCTTGTTGTCGAGGACGATCGCGAAGGGCCGGCCGACATTCTCCTTGGTGGCCTCGCCGAAGCGGCGACCGCCGGCGCTGTCGAACCTGAAGCTGACGACCGGCTGGCCTTCCTGGAACGTCGCCTGGGCGTCGGTGAGAGAATCGCCGCTCACCATCACGCGCTTGCGGACCACGTAGTTCCGCGGCTGGCCGTTCGCCTCGACCTCGCCATCGGACGGCAGGAGCTCGGATCCGACCGGCACGCGCCCGCCGCGCACGTCCTCGGCGGTCGTCGTCGGATCGACGAGCCGGAAGCTCATCTTGGCCGTCTTGCCGAGGAGCGACTTGATCCGTTCCGGATCGTTGAGGCCGGGGAGCTGGACGAGAATGCGTTGGTCGCCCTGGCGCTGGATGGTCGGCTCGCGCGTGCCGGTCTCGTCGACCCGGCGGCGCACGATCTCGATCGACTGATCGACCGTCTGGCGCCGCGTCTCGATCAGCCGGGCCTCGGTGAATCCGATGGTGAATCTCGGCCCGTCGACCGCGATATCGAGCTCCGGCTCGAGGCGGCGGAACAGCGCCCGTGTCTTCTCGGCATCGGCAGCGCGGACCAGCGAGAACACGACCTTGTCGTTCTCGACCCCGAGACCGGTGTAGTTGATCTGCTCGGTGCGGAGCGCCCCGCGGGCGGAATCGACGACGCCGTTGAGCCGCTCGCGCACCACGGCCGCCGTGTCGACCTCGAGGAGAAGCTGCGAGCCGCCCTGAAGGTCGAGGCCGAGCGTGACCTGGTCGCGCGGCGCCCAGCGCGGCAGTGCCTCGGCGTCGCCGCGGCTCAGGAGATTGGGCGCCGCATAGAGGAGCGACAAGACGCAGATGAGGACGATCGTGACGATCTTCCAGGGGGCGAAATAGATCATCCCAGCGTCCTAGCTCTACGGGGTCCTAGCTCGACAGCGTCCCAGCTTGCCCGCGTCAGTTCCGGGCGCGCTGCCCGGTCTCCGTCCCCGTTCCCCGGGTGTTCTCCTTGTCCTTGTCCTTGTCCTTGTCCTTGTCCTTGTCCTTGTCCTTGTCCTTGTCCTTGTCCTTGTCCTTGTCCCGGTCTCTGTCTCGGTCCCGGTCGTTGTCCTTCCCGTCCTCGTCCTTGTCCTCGGCATCGTCGGCGCCGCGCGACTCGCTCCGCGCCAGCACCTCGGTCACCATCCCGCGCGCGAGGCGCACGCGGACGTTCTCGGCGATCTCGACGGTGAGCTCGGTCTCCGACGGAACCCGGGTGATCGTGCCGATGATGCCTCCGGCCGTCACGATCCGGTCGCCGCGCTTGAGCGAGGCCAACATCTCGCGATGGGCCTTGGCCTTCTTCTGCTGCGGCCGGATCAGCAGGAAATAGAAAACGACGAAGATCAGTACAAGGGGTATCAACGGTTCGATGCCACCCATGCCACCTCCTGAAGCGCTTTGTGCGTATGCGGTCGAAACGAGCATTCCAATCTCCCTCGGGAGGCGCCCGGCGCACGTCGCCTCGGCTCGCCGGAGATTACTGCCAAGCCCGCAGCGGGCAAAGGGAATCGACGCCCCGTCAGGGTGTTGCGGTGCGCGGTTGGAACTGTGCTAGGGTCCGCGGCCGCGAACATCCGGGAACGACGTGGCGGGACTACCGATGGCCGACGACGCGCTGAAAGCCCTCATGAGCCGCATCGCCGACGCGCTCGAGCGGCAATCGCCCCCACCGCCCTCGGCGCCCGATCTCGCCGCCGCCGAGGCCTTCGTCTGGCACGCCGATCGCGGCTGGCTCGAGCCGGTCGCGCGCGTCAACCGGATCGAGCTCGAGCTCCTCCTCGGGATCGAGCACGCCCGCGATACGCTGCTCGAGAACACGCGCCGGTTCGCGCGAAGCCTGCCCGCCAACAACGCCCTCCTGTGGGGCTCACGCGGCATGGGAAAGTCCTCGCTCGTCAAGGCGGTGCACGCGCGTGTTCGACAGGAGCAGTTGTCGACGGCGGCCCTCGTCCTCGTGGAGATCCATCGCGAGGACATCGCGAGCCTTCCCGGATTGCTCACCGTCATCCGCGGACTCGACCAGCGCTTCATCCTGTTCTGCGACGATCTTTCGTTCGATGCGCAGGATTCGAGCTACAAGTCGTTGAAGGCGCTGCTCGAAGGTGGCATCGAAGGACGCCCTGACAATGCGGTCTTCTACGCGACCTCGAACCGGCGCCACCTCCTGCCGCGCGAGATGATCGAGAACGAGCGGTCGACCGCGATCAATCCGGGTGACGCGGTCGAGGAGAAGATCTCGCTGTCCGACCGCTTCGGGCTATGGCTCGGGTTCCACCCGTGCGACCAGGACACCTATTTCGCGATCGTCGAGACCTATGCCGCGCGCTTCGGCATCGCGGTGCCCGTCGCCCTCCTCCACCGCGACGCCAACGAGTGGTCGATCACGCGCGGCGCCCGGTCGGGCCGCGTCGCCTGGCAGTTCATCCAGGATCTCGCCGGTCGCCTCGGCCGCCCGTTGACGTGACGACGCCGTCGTCGGGCGCGCCCGCCATATAGGGCATCGGATCGATCGGACGTTGACCGCGCCGCACCTCGAAGTGGAGTTGCGGTGCCGTGACGTTCCCGGTCTGGCCGACGCGGGCGATCGTCTGGCCGCGACGGACGGCATCTCCCTTCTGGACGTTCAGCGCCTCGTTGTGGGCATAGGCGGTCATCCAGCCGTCGGCGTGGCGGATGACGATCAGGTTGCCGAAGCCGCGGAGCTCGTTTCCCGCATAGGCGACGACCCCGGCATCGGCGGCGCGCACCCGCGTACCGCGCGGCGCGGCGATGTTGATGCCGTCGTTCCGGAGCCCGCCGGTCTGTGGACCGTAGCCGAGCACGACCTTGCCCCGCACCGGCCAGGCGAACCGCCCAGTGCCGCGCGCGGGCGGCGGTTCGGCCGCCGTCTCCGGGTCCTCGACCGGCGGCGTGACGGCGGGACGCGGCTCCGTCGCCGCGACCGGCGGCAGCGAGGCGATGGCAACATCGCGCTTG